>Ga0187875_10000007_pt1 | contig 217012 bp, 181 predicted proteins | sample June2016WEW_17_1_2_FD_132978 | JGI IMG/M metagenome (GOLD analysis project Ga0187875, IMG submission 132978) | Peatland microbial communities from SPRUCE experiment site at the Marcell Experimental Forest, Minnesota, USA - June2016WEW_17_10 | ecosystem: Environmental > Terrestrial > Soil >... | reverse complement strand
GGTTGTTCTTCGCCAGCACTTTCGTGATCGCGGCCGTAAGCGTCGTCTTGCCGTGATCGATGTGCCCGATCGTCCCGATATTTACGTGCGGCTTACTGCGCTCAAACTTTTCCTTCGCCATCGTCCCCTCTGCTCCTCAACGCTTTGAACAACGTGGTCGTTCGGAGCCTCTTTCCGTTTGAAATTCTTTGCGTCGCAACCCTTCCCTTGGTTCCGTTACCGAACCGCTCTGCCCGTGGCCTTGCCGATCACCTCTTCGGCGATATTCGCCGGAGCCTCGGCATAATGCGAAAAATGCATTGAAAAACTGCCGCGTCCCTGCGTGCGGCTGCGCAAATCGGTGGCGTAGCCGAACATTTCGGCCAGCGGCACTTCGCAGCGAATAATCTGACTGCCCGCGCGAATTTCTGTGCCCTGCGGCTGGCCGCGGCGCGAATTCAAATCGCCGTAAACCTCGCCCATGTATTCCTCGGGAACCACCACTTCAATGCGCATGATCGGTTCGAGCAGTGTGGGCTTGCCTTTGCGGCAGGCCTCTTTGAACGCCATCGAGCCCGCGATCTTGAACGCCATTTCCGAGCTGTCCACGTCGTGGTAGCTGCCGTCGATCAACTTCACCGCGATATCCACCATTTCGTAGCCGGCGAGCACGCCGGTATCCATCGCCTCGCGGATTCCCGCTTCGATCGGAGCGATGAATTCCTTGGGAATCGCACCGCCCACGATCTTGTCAATGAACAGGAAGCGGTGCTCCTTGTCGAAGCGCCACTTTCCACCCGACCCCGCCACTTGCTTGGCGAGCACGTCGAGTTCATCGACGGACAATTCGTGCATATCCTCGTGGCCCGCATTCGGCAGCGGAATCACTTCGATCTTGCAATGGCCGTACTGCCCGCGGCCGCCGGTCTGGCGAATATATTTTCCTTCGGCGCCGGCTTCGCGCTTGATCGTTTCGCGATAGGCCACTTGCGGACGGCCCACCGTCGCCTGCACCCCGAATTCGCGCATCATGCGATCGACGATGATTTCCAGGTGCAGTTCGCCCATGCCGGAGATCAGCGTTTGACCCGTGTCCGGTTCGGTCTGCACACGGAAAGTCGGGTCCTCTTGCGCCAGCTTGCTGAGCGCCGCGCCCATTTTGTCCTGATCGGCTTTGGTCTTCGGCTCGATGGCCACGGAAATCACCGGCGCGGGGAATTCGATGGATTCCAGAATCAGCGGCTTATCTTCGTCGCACAGCGTGTCACCGGTGGTCACGCTCTTCAGGCCGACCACCGCGGCGATGTCTCCGGCGTGCACCGCGTCGATTTCTTCGCGCTTATTTGCGTGCATGCGCAGCAGGCGGCCGATGCGCTCGCGCGTGCGCTTCGAGGAGTTGTAAGCGTAGCTGCCGGACTTCAGCACGCCGGAGTAAACACGAATGTAAGTCACGTGGCCGACGAATGGGTCGGTCATGATCTTGAACGCCAGCGCGGAAAACGGCTGGTCGTCGCTCGCCCGGCGCACCACCGGCTCTTCGCCATCGAGCGACACGCCATCCACCGGCGGCACATCGATCGGCGACGGCAAATAATCCACAATCGCATCGAGCAACGGCTGAATGCCCTTGTTCTTGAACGCTGAGCCCGCCAGCACCGGCACCAGCTTCAACGCAATGGTCGAGCGGCGCACTGATGCGCGCAATTCCGCCGGCGTCAGCGCGTGCGCCTCAAGATACTTGGCCAGCACGGCGTCGTCATGCTCGGCGATATACTCGATCACTTTTTCGCGATGCGCTTTGTAAAAAGCCTCGTCGATCGCGGAAATCTTCAGCGCCGCGGCAATGTCCGGTCGGCTGGCGACAAACGCCGCGTCCCAGAGCTTCGCGACCTCGAAAATCTCGAATTTCGCGCCCAGCGTCTCTTCCAGCCACACAACCACTTTTTCTTCGATGAAGTCGATGACCCCGATGAACAATCCTTCTTTGCCGAGGGGGAATTGCAGGGGAACCGGGCGGGCCGACAATCGCTGGCGCATGGTCTTGATACAATGATCGAAATCCGCGCCCGTGCGGTCCATCTTGTTCACGAAGGCGATGCGCGGCACGTGATATTTGTCCGCCTGGCGCCAAACCGTCTCCGTCTGCGGCTGCACGCCGGCGACAGCGTCAAAAATTGCCACCGCGCCATCCAGCACGCGCAGCGACCGCTCCACTTCCACCGTGAAATCCACGTGGCCGGGCGTGTCGATAATGTTGATTTTGTATTCCGTGGCGTCGCGCTTCCACGTGGCGCTGGTCGCGGCCGAGGTGATGGTGATCCCGCGCTCGCGCTCCTGCTCCATCCAATCCATCGTCGCCGTGCCTTCGTCCACTTCGCCGATCTTGTAGGTCACGCCGGTGTAAAACAGGATGCGTTCGGTCGAAGTGGTCTTGCCCGCATCGATGTGCGCCATGATTCCGATGTTCCGCGTGCGCTCGAGATTTGTGTCCGGTGCCATGGCGTTACTCGCTTCGATCGCTCCTCACCACCGGTAATGCGCAAACGCCTTGTTGGCGTCAGCCATCCGGTGCACGTCCTCTTTCTTCTTCATCGCGCCGCCGCGGCTGTTGGCCGCGTCCATCAACTCTTCGGCCAGCTTATCGACCATGCGCTTGCCCGCGCGCGACCGCGCATACAGCAGCAGCCAGCGAATCGCCAGCGATTGTTTGCGGTACTGCGTCACTTCCACCGGCACTTGGTAGTTCGCGCCGCCCACGCGCCGCGACTTCACTTCCAGCGTCGGCTTCACGTTCTCCACGGCTTTCTTGAAAACTTTCAGCGGATCGTCGTTGGTCTTCTGCGCGATCTGATCCATCGCGCCGTAAAAAATGCGCTGCGCTGTCGAGCGCTTGCCGTCCCACATCATCGAATTGATGAACTTCTGCACCAGGTCGCTGCTGTACACGGCGTCCGGCAGCACTTCCCGGCGAACGATCCATCCTTTGCGCGGCATATTCCCCGGCTCCTATTTCTGCGCGGCTTTGGGCCGCTTGGCGCCGTATTTCGAGCGCCCCTGCTTGCGATTCTCGACGCCCGCGGCGTCCAGCGTTCCGCGAATAATGTGATAGCGCACGCCCGGCAAATCCTTCACGCGCCCGCCGCGCACCAGCACGATCGAGTGCTCCTGCAAATTGTGGCCGATGCCTGGAATGTACGTGGTCACTTCCATCGCGTTGGTCAGCCGCGCGCGCGCCACTTTGCGCAGCGCAGAGTTCGGTTTCTTCGGCGTCTGTGTGTACACGCGGATGCACACGCCGCGCTTTTCCGGACAGCTATCCAGCGCCGGCGATTTCGTCTTGTTCCGGATCTGTTCGCGCCCGTTACGAACCAATTGTGAAAACGTCGGCACGTTTCTCCTCTTCGCAACCGCTAAAAACGCAAACTCGGACTTCGTTTCCTTGCGCTTCGGCACACCACGAGGTGCCTTTGCACAGGCCTACAGAAAAATTTAAATTCAACTGATGTCCGGAGAGAATTCTGACGACACTCCGCACACATACCCAGTCGAATCGTTCGCACCCACTGGTCAAAACGGAGAGGGCTTCTCGGCTTAGCGGGGCTGGCGCCCCATTCTTGCCGCTCTTCCAAGCCCCATTCCGTCGTACAATGTTCCGGGGCGGAAGACCTTCACCTATTCAACCACTGGCCCGATCTCAACTACAGGGCCTCGTGCTCCCCTGCCAAGACCCAAATATAATAAGGGATGTCCGCAAATCTGTCAAACCAAACTAGAGCAAACCACTTGCCAGATTGTATGCAATTCCTCGCACGGTCAAATCGGAAAACGTGCTTATCCCGGTCCGCCCCGCGGGCGGCGCCGAACGGCGGTGGCGACGACCCCACGTGGCGGCGAGACCATCCTGAACTCCGCCAGCGCGCCGTTCCATCGGGTTCCCACTTCGGGAATCTTCCGTAACCAACTGTAAATACACACGATAGCCAGCATAACCTCATCCCCCGCCCGGATGAGGCCCCCTCGCCTCCCATTGCCAATGTGCGCGCCTCGTCGCCTGAGGCGTCGGTTCGGCTCCGATCCAGACCCAGTTCTGCGCCCCACGTCAGGCACGAACCCCCAGATTCGCAATCGCGGCGGCCCCATCTGTGGCAAGCTGTGTGATCCCCGAATCACATGATCGGGAACTTTCAACATGACGGACGAAATTATTGCCAAACTCGAAGCTGGCCGCGATCTCGACCGCGCCGAAGCCGAAGCCGTAATGGACCAGCTGCTCTCTGGCCAGATCGACGACGCGCGTATCGTCCGCCTGCTGCTCGCGCTGCGCGCCAAGGGCGAAACGTCGGAAGAGTTGGTGGGATTCGCGCGCGCCATGCGCCGCCGCGCCGAGCCCGTCTTCGCCCCCGGCGCTCGTCCGGCCGAAGAACTGCTCGATACCTGCGGCACCGGCGGGGACAATTCCGGCACGTTCAATGTTTCCACCGCCGCGGCATTCGTCGTCGCGGGCGCCGGCGTGCGCGTGGCCAAACACGGCAATCGGTCGGTCTCGACGAAGAGTGGCTCGGCTGACGTGCTCGAAGCTCTCGGCATCGCCGTGGAAATCGCGCCCGAAGAAGCCGGACGCGCCATCTCGGAAATCGGCATCGGTTTTCTTTTCGCGCCCGCCGCCCATCGCGCCGTGCACCACGCGATGCCCGCGCGGCGTCACATCGGCGGGCGTACCGTGTTCAATCTATTGGGACCACTGACGAATCCGGCCGGCGCGTCCACGCAAGTGATTGGCGTGTTTTCGCGCGAAGTTGTTGAGCCTGTGGCCCGCGCGCTCTCCGAACTCGGCGCGCGCCGCGCTTTCGTAGTCCATGGCCTGGACGGCCTCGACGAAATATCTTTGAGTACAGAAACGGAATTGGCGGAAGTGTCCGGCGGATCCGTGCGGCAGTATCGCGTCTCGCCCGAAGATTTCGGTCTGCCGCGCGCGCCGCGCGAATCGCTATCCGGCGGTGACGCGCAAACCAACGCCGCAATCATCCGCGCAATTCTCGATAGCGATCGCGGTCCGCGTCGCGATATCGTCCTGGCCAACGCATCCGCAGCACTGGTCGCAGCCGACCGCGCGCCGAATTTCCGCGAAGGCGTGCGCCTTGCGGCTCGCTCGATCGATTCCGGCGCCGCGCGCGCCAAGCTCAACGCGCTGATCGCGTTCCGCCGCCACGCCTAGACACACAGTGATTGAAAGACCGCAGGGACCCCGCTAATTTGCTCGCACCTCGTCCGTATTGTTCGGAGCTTGATCCGAAGTTTTTTCCTGATCCGTTGGGTGCAGATCGAGAAGATAGATCGGATGGGCTACGGTACCGCCGAGCTTGAAAAATATCCGCGATCCGCCACCGGGTTTGGAAAAGAACGGTTGGACCGCCTTCAGCAAGAACGAGACGCGAGCCGGCCCCATTTTTGAAAGCGACGCGTCCATATCGAGCCGTCCGCGCAAATCGAAATTCTGGCTTTTCAGGCCGAGCGTGCCGATCATGCGAACTCGCGCCCCCGGCACCTGAAATCTCAGATCGGAAAACGTCATCACGCCATTTTGAATCGCGAACTTCCCTTGCATCTCAGACGCGACGTCACTCTCCGCCGCACCATTTCCGTTTTGTCCGCTGCTGCGCGCGCTTAGCGTGTTCACTTTCTTTTCCGCCGTGACATCGCTGAATACCACTTTGTCCAGATCGAACGAGCCCTGCGCGGCCATCTGGTTCATCGGATCGTTCTGCGGGCCTGCAGGTAGAGAAAGCGTTGTATGCAACCGGATATTTCCCGTCATGGCCGGCTCGCCCTTATTTGTCAGCAACAAAATTTCTTCGGTGCGTGCGTCCGTCGCGCTCAATTCCATTTTGACGGCCTGCCCTTGCTGGCCGAGTGTGCCCGCGACGATCCCCGTCGCGTGAATCGTGCTGTGCAGAAAATGCACATCCAGCGCCTCGACTCCCATTTCTCCGTTTGCGCCGTCGACGACCACGTGAAACGCCGTCGTCAGATCCACCTGATGCGCCGCGGGCTGCATGCTGAAATCCGGTGCATCGGTCGTGCCATTCGCCGAGATGTTCTCGATCACGCCGTTGTAACGCCCTTCGGCGGACAGCGTCCCCGCAACCGCCTTGCTCACAGTGCTCAAGTCCGCGTTGTTCAAGCTAAACGCGCCGGAGACCGGCGTGAGCGCCGGCAAATCCGGATTCCACGGCCCAAACGTTCCGTCGGTAACGATGTCGCACGGCGGAACCGCATTTCGCAGCGTCGCCTGCACCGCCAGATGCGTATCGCCAGAAATCGAACGCCCTCGCAGCGTTACTATGTTCAGAACCTCCGGCTGCTTCCCCGCATCCCTCGGCAGAACGGTCAGCGTAGCGTTTTCGGTTTCCACGTCATCGAAATAAACGCCGCTGAAGCGCCGCGCCAAGCTCGCGCTTCTCGCTCGCGCGTCCTCCTCGCCGGGCAGTCCCGCCGGAATCGTGATTTGCAGTCCAACAAGAGTCAGGTGCGCAACGTGGTGAGGCCAGCGCGCCAATCCGGACCAGTTCGCCTCGGCCGTGAAGCTTTTCACCGCGATCACCGGCGGCAAATCTTCGCGCCCTGCCAGATAAATCGCCAAGCCCGCGCCGCTAATCTGCACGCTGGGATACATCTTCATTTCGATCGAATCCAGGCGCACGTCGCCGTGAAATTGCTGTTGTAGCGACTTCACCACGAACTCCCGCGGATGCCGGGAAGCCCATCTCACTCCGATCGCGAACGCCAGGCACAGTACGAGGCAGACGCCAGCGACAACTCCGAGGACAATTCGTTTTCCACGCTTGGACATTTTCATCGCGCCCTCACTCATCCGATGCAAGATAATCTTGCGCCGGTCGGGTCGTTCATGATCAACCCTATCGAGTCTAGGTTAGCGCTTCAGGACAGGAGAATACTGTGTTTTACGGGACAGCGGGCAACGATGCGAATCGCGCGCGTGCCGCTATAGCGTAAGAAAATTCTGCAGAAGCTGCATCCCGACGTCGGTAAGCACCGATTCCGGATGAAATTGCACGCCTTCCAGGCGCAGCTTCCTGCTGCGCAGTCCCATGATCGTTCCGTCCGCAACGTGCGCGGAAATTTCCAACTCTTTAGGCAAACCCTTGCGGTCCACGATCAGCGAATGATATCGCGTGGCGACGAATCCCTGCGGCAGATTGCGGAAAATCGTCTTGCCGTCGTGCAAGATTTGGCTGGTCTTCCCGTGCATCAATCGCGGCGCGCGCACCACGTGTCCGCCAAACGCGTGGCCGATCGCCTGATGCCCCAAACACACGCCCAGAATCGGCATATGCCCGACGAAGCGCCGAATCACATCGATGCAAATGCCAGCCTGCTGCGGCGTGCCCGGCCCTGGTGAGATCACGATGCGCGCCGGCGCCATTTCTGCGATCTGCTCCAGCGTAATCTGATCGTTGCGGCGGATCTCCAGCGTCTCGCCCAACTGCCCCAGGAATTGGGCCAAGTTGTAGGTGAACGAATCGTAGTTATCGATCAGCAGGATCATCGCCCGAAGCCGCCCACTCGCCTATTTTGCCTTCGCCCGCTTTCGCAGTTGTTGTTGAATTGGGTGCCCCATTGCTTGCCCGCCGCAGAAGGGTTCGCCCGACTTGGGGGCGAACGTGGGGTACGCCCACTTTCTTACTTACGCCCTGTTTTCTTGCGGACCGTCTTCTTCCGCGCCGCGCCCTCACCACGCCGTTTCGCGCGGCGGTTCGCTGCGGCCTCCGCGTTCGCTTCCTCCAGCGCGGCCAGCAGCGCGCCTTGCTTGTTGATCGTCTCCTGATATTCGTGCGCGGGCACTGAATCGGCCACTAGTCCCGCGCCGGCCTGCAAATGCGCCACGCCTTTTTTCACCACGATCGTGCGAATGGCAATGCAGGAATCCAGGTTGCCGGAAAAATCGAGATACAGAATCGCGCCGCCATAAATTCCGCGCCGCGTGGGTTCAAGTTCGTCGATGATCTCCATCGCCCGCACCTTCGGCGCACCGGTCAGAGTACCCGCCGGAAAGCATGCCGCCAGCGCGTCGAAGCAATCCACGTCCGCCCGCAGCTTGCCCCGCAGTGACGACACCAGGTGCATCACGTGCGAATAGCGCTCCACAAACCCCAGCCGTTCCACTTTCACCGAGCCGTATTCGCACACGCGCCCCAGATCGTTGCGCCCCAAATCCACCAGCATCACGTGCTCGGCGCATTCCTTGGGGTCGGCGAGCATTTCCGCTTCCAGGCGCTGGTCGTCGGCATCGTCGCGTCCGCGCCGCCGCGTGCCTGCGATCGGCCGATAGAAAGCGTCGCGCCCCTGCACCTTCACCAGCATTTCCGGCGAGCTGCCGACGACGGCCGTATCGGCGAGCTTCAGGAAATACATGTACGGCGAAGGATTCACGACGCGCAGCGCGCGGTACAGGTCGAACGGATCGGCGTCCGTGCGCACGTCCGTGCGCCGGCTTAGCACGACTTGAAAAATATCTCCCGCGCGGATGTAGCGCTTGGCCTTGCGCACGCCGGCTTCAAAACGCCCGCGCGTCGTGTTTGAGGTGATCGCCAGGCGCGCCTTCGCTCGCCGCCGCATTTTGTCGCCGGCCATTTCGCCAGATTGCTCAGTTGCCAACGGCTGATCCAAAAGCTTCCGCGTCGCCTCAATCTCCCGCACCGCGGCCAAATATTTCGAGCGCAAACTGCCTTCGCCGTCAGTGAAAACATTGCGCACGATCCACACTTGATGCTGCACGTGATCGAATACCACCATGCCCAGAAAAAACATCATCGCCGCGTCGTCCGCGCCCACGTCGTCGCGCCCGGTATCCGGGATGCGCTCGAACAATCGCACCATGTCATACGAAAAATATCCGATCGCGCCGGCCACCAGCGGCGGCAACCCCGGCACGCGCACCGGCCGATAGCGCTCCACGCGATGACGCAGAAAATCGAGAGGATTGGCCTGCACCCAGGAAATGCGCCCTTCGCCTTCCAACACGCACGCGCCCCGCACGTACCGAAACACTTCGACCGGATTCGCGCCGACAAACGTATAGCGCGCGATCTTCTCCCCACCCTCCACGCTCTCCAGCAAAAACGCATAGTGCGCGTGCCGCGCCAATCGCAGGTACGCGGAAACCGGCGTAAGCAAATCCGCCGTAAACGTCGCGTACACCGGCACTAGATTGCCGTGACGCGCCATCCGTGAAAACGTTTTGAAATCGGGTTGAATCATTTGTTAAGTTCGGCTCTCAGTTTTTAAGTTCGGCGTTTACGTACGTCGCAACACCCGCATCCGCGCCAGCGTCATCGCCGCGCCCGCTCCCCTTCTTCTTTGCCGAGCGCTTCGTTCACGGCGCGCCGCATTTCCGCTTCCGGCGCACCCAACCCGGTCCAAATCTCCCACTGCGCCACTCCTTGCGCCACGAACATATCCACGCCGGAAATGGTTTCGATCCCACGCCGCCGCGCCGCGCGCAGCAACTCCGTTTCGCGCGGCCGATAAACCATATCCATCACGATACGGCAATTCAGTTCCGCCGGCCGCAGCGGCGATCCGCCACGCGGATAAAGTCCCACCGGCGTGCAATTCACGATTGCGTCAAAATGTTCTCGCGCGATCGCGCCGCGCGCGATCGCTTCCGCGCCCGCCGCGCGCGCCAGGCTTCGCGCCCGCTCCGGCCTGCGCGCCCAAATCAAAACCTCAGCTCCGCCGCGTGTCAACGCAAACGCCGCCGCCCGCGCCGCCCCACCCGCGCCGAGCAGCAGCACCCGGCTGCTCACCAAATGCACGCGCCGCTCCAGGGCCCGCAGCACCCCGACGTAATCCGTATTGTAGCCGTACATTCGCCCGCCCGAGCGCACTACAACCGTATTCACCGCCCCGATCTCGCGCGCCAGCGGATCGCAATCGTCCAGGTGCCGCAGCATTTCCTCCTTGTGCGGCAGCGTCACGCTAAATCCGGAAATCCCCAACGCGGCGACGCTATCCAAAAAATCGCGCAGCTTGCGCACGCGAAACGCCAGATAAATCGCGTTCTGCCGCCGCAGCGCAAACGCCGTGTTCTGCATCAGTGGCGAAAGCGAATGCTCGATGGGATCGCCGATCACGGCATACACGCGCGTCTTCCGCGTCAACCACCGCACACCGCTCGCACGCCCGGGTCCGCCCAATCGCGCAAATTCCGCCAGCGAAGTTTGCCCCGGCGCCGTAGCCGTTTCTGCCGCGGCGTACGCCAGCGCGCTGCCTTCGCGCAGCGCCAGCACCCGCGCCGCTTCTCCCAGCTCTCCCATCGGCACAATCACGCGGTCGCGTCGCCCGCGCGCCAGACGCAACAGCCGCACCGCATCCTGAATCGAGCGGCATTCCGTCGCGATCTTGATCGCATCCCCGCCCGCACGTTCCAGCCGCCGCACCACCGCGCCCAAATCCCGCGGCGTCCGCCGAAAATCGTGGAACGATATCATCACTCGCGCCGGCCGCAGCTCCCGCCGCCGCTGCGCAGCCGGCCAATCCCGCGCCGCCTCGATTTCGAGATCGCACCATTGGCACCCCGCCCGCGCCGCTGCTGCCAGCACCTCCTGCTGCTCCGCCGCCGAACCTCGAAACTGCCCGCCGCCGCGCCGCGAGCGGCACGTAGCGATCAGCGTGGCGCCCCGCGCACCGCCGCCCGCCCGCATTTCCGCCAATTTAGCAAGAAAAGCCGCCCTTTCCTTCGCGCTGCGTAGGTAATCCAGGCGTAATTCCGCCGTTCGCGTCCGCCGCAGGGTCCGTCGCAGCAGGCGCACCATTTCGACCGCCGTCCCTGCGGCCACAACTCCGCAGATGCGATCCCCTCCGGCCACTCCGCCTCCTAAGCCCTTTTCGGCAAAGTACTTTCGTACCATGCGGGTATCAAAAGTGTAAAGCGCCCTGGACTCCATTCTTGACCCACCTGAAGCCCTCTTGTTAGCGTGGTTCAGGAACATCTCACCCGGGCACCTGAAGCTCCCGGCGTTTGGAGAGCGCTCATATGAACCGACGCATCTGGTCTCTGTGTCTCAACGTAGGAACGATTTTTGTCCTCTCCGCGGGAGTGGCTCACGCGCAAAAGCAGCCGACGACGCCGACCGAGGATGATATGTACTGCTCGGGCGTCATCTCGTCCGACGCCGTGCCGCGCGACACTTACATCATCGCGCCGGAGCAGGCCGAGCAACGCCTCACGGCCGTCGCTCCCGACTACGTGACCATCAACAAAGGTTCCGACAAAGGCGTAAGCGTGGGTGACGAATTCCTGGTGATGCGCGTCGAGTCCGACCCGATTGGTCACGAAATGTGGTTCAGGGGACAGGCCTCGTTGCTGCACGCCATGGGAACGTTTTACGCGGACTTGGGCCGGATTCGCGTCGTAAGTGTCCAGGCCAAAACGGCCATCGCTCAGGTGACGCACTCCTGCGATTGGATGCAGCGTGACGACGTCGTGGTTCCATACGCCGAGCGTCCCGCTCCGGCGTATCACAGCGACACCCAATTCGACATCTTCGCGCCGCCCAGCGGCAAGCCCGTCGCTATGCTGGTCGCGACGAAGCATTTCGGCCAAACCGTCGGCCTCGGTGGCACCGTGTACGTCAATCTGGGCAGCAAGCAGGGCGTCCAGGTGGGCGACTACGTCCGTGTGTTCCGCCGCGAAGGAGAAACGCGCGAATTGACCTATCAAGACAGGAACACGAGCTACAAGATATATGGCTTCGGTAGCGACCCCGAGCACTACAAGTGGGAAGAGCTTCCCCGCGAAGTCCTCGGCGAAGGGATCGTCGTCCGTGTTGGGCCGAACGCCGCCACAGTTTTGGTGACGCACACTCGGAAAGAACTTCTTGCCGGCGATTACATCGAAATCGAATAACCGCGCCACCGCTTCCGCTGGAAACATTAAGGGCCGGGCGTAATCGCCCGGCCCTTTTTATTTGCCCCTTTGCCGCCCCCGGCAGACAGATATGCGCGCTATATGCAAGTGGGCGGCGCGATTACCCGTCTTCTGCTTCGCTGAAAACTTCCGTCGTAAACGCGAATGTCCGCGTCGCGGGATTCCTCCAAGCGTCGCGCTCCAGCCCCGCTTTCACGCACGTCTCCTCGATGAAGCGCTGCCACTGCCAATGCCTCTCCGTCGCCACCTGCGGCAACAGCAGCCCTCGCTGCATTCCCCGCTCCACAACGAGCCCGTGGCGCCCCACTTCGATCGCCGCCGGAGCGATCGGTTCCAGCGGCGATAGCAGCGAGATCTCGATTTCCAGCTCCGCCACCTCGCCCGGCTTCACGGGAGCAAATCGCGGATCCTCTTCAGCCGCCGCAATTGCGCACCGCTCCACAATCTCGCCCAGCGGCCCGCTGGCTTCGATTTGGCCCACGCATCCACGCAACCGCCCGCCGCGATGCAGCGTGACGAACACACCACGCGCCATCTCACCGTGAACATCGTAATTGGATTCGGATCGCGCGGCAGGCGCGCCGCTCGCAGCTTCGCTGATCGCCCGGCGCGCGCGGGCCAGCAATTCGTGGCGCAGCTCGCTACAAAGTGGCGACATCCTGGGGCTTCTTTTGCGGTTGCGCGTCGAGCACCGAAAGCTTGTGCCGCCGCTTCAGCCGATCGTCCAACTGGCTCCAAAACTTCTTGAAATACTGCACGGCCGATCCGATCGCGCTCACCACCACCAACCACAACAGTAAAGTTCCCAGCCAATGAAAGCGCGGCTGCTTCCCCGCCAAAAGCACGGCGCACACCGCCATTACTTGCAATACCATTTTCGTTTTGCCCAGCGCAGACGCCGGAATCGTGAACCCTTCCGACGAAGCAATGCTGCGCAAACCCTGCACAGTGATCTCCCGCCCGATGATGATCACCGCCATCCAGGCGGCCACCAGATGCAGTTGTACCAGCGAAATGAATGCAGCGGACATCAGCAGCTTGTCCGCGATCGGGTCCAGCAGAATCCCCAACGTCGTCACCTGCTTGCGGCGCCGCGCAAAGAAGCCGTCGGCCCAATCGGTCGCGGCGGCGGCCAAAAGAATCAGCACGCCCCACACGCCGAAGTTCATCGGCACGCCCCAAAAGGCAATGTTCGGTTGTCCGGTCAGCAAAACGACCACCATCAGCGGGATAAAGAAGATCCGCAGGATCGTCAGGCTGTTGGGTAGATTCATGGGGTACCGAGGACGCTCAAACCGGCGCAGCCGCTCGCGCCACCAAGCCGTTCACAATATAGTCCGCCTTGCGCAGGCCGTCAACGGTTGCGAAGCGCGCATTCAAACTTCTCGCAATCGAACGCGTTCCGGGTTACCACTTCGCCACAATCGCATTCCGCGCCTGTGAAAATCACATACCAAAGGATTTACGCGATTCGTGTGACGCACGACACATCCGCCGCTCCGCCGATTACAATAACCCATTTATTATGAGCGCGATACAGACGCAGGCGGTGCGCCCCTCCCAATTCCCGTTTTGGCTCAAGTCCTGATTCGCCAAGCGCTTCCAGCGCTTTCCACAGCTTTTCCAAGGTGCGAGGCCCTCCGCCGCTCCAATTCTAATCATCCGCCGGGGGGTCGGCCGGCACCAATCGCAGTCGCCGCGCCAGCGATTCCGGCAGATCGGCTTCCAGAACCATCTCCGAGCCTTCCACTTCGCTGCTGAGCACGTGCCCCAACCCGTGCACCAGCGCGAGCGCGCGCCCATCCGCGAGCGGCAACCGAAATCGCAGGTGCACGGTCGGATCGCGCGGCAGCAACTCGTCAATTTGCACGCGCAATTGCTCCAGACCCGCGCCGGTCAGCGCCGAAACCATCTCCGCACCGCCCGCCGCACCCGTCGCGCCCAACGCTTCGATCTCCGCGGGCGCCAAGCGATCGATCTTGTTGAACACGCGCAACCGCGGCCGGTCCGCCACGCCCAGATCGTTCAATATTTTTTCCACGCCGGCGTCTTGCTCCGCGTGGCTGGGATTCGAGACGTCGGTGACGTGCAGAATCAGCGCCGCCTCTTGCACTTCTTCCAGCGTGGCCTTGAATGCCGTCATCAATCCTGGCGGCAAATCGCGAATGAAGCCGACCGTATCGGAAAATAAAGCGCGCCGTCCCGAAGGCAGCCGCACCGCGCGCACCGTGGGATCGAGCGTGGCAAACATTTTCGAGGAAACCAGCACATCCGCGCGGCAAATCGCATTGAACAGCGTGGATTTCCCAGCATTGGTATACCCAACCAACGCGATCATCCCCAGCGGCACCGCTCTGCGCGATTCGCGCCGCAGCCCGCGCTGTTTCCGCAGCGTTTCGATGCTTCGCGCGATCTTCCCCGCGCGATCGCGGATGCGCCGGCGATCGGTTTCCAGTTTTTGCTCGCCGGGACCGCGCGTGCCGATTCCGCCGCCCAATCGCGAAAGCTCCGTGCGCTGCCCCGCCAGGCGCGGCAGCATGTAATTCAACTGCGCCAGCTCCACCTGCAACTGCCCTTCGCGGCTGCGCGCATGGCGCGCGAAAATATCCAGGATCAGTTGCGTGCGATCGATCACCCGGCACTCGATTTCGCGCTCGATGTTGCGTTGCTGCGTCGGCGTCAGGTTGCGATCGAATACCACCAGTGGCGCTTTGTGCAGATCCGCTTCGATCTTGATCTCCGCGAGCTTGCCGCGCCCCACCACCGTCGTCGCATCGATCGCCTCTCGCACTTGAAACACGGAGCCGGCCACGTCGGCCCCCGCGCTGCGCGCCAATTCCGCAAGCTCGATCAACGATTCGCGCTCCGGCGCGCCCGCTTCCTGCCCCGGCAGTCGCGGTGTTCGCTTCAAGCCAACGCCAACCAACAAGACTCGCTCCCGGGAATCGGTGCTGCGCGTGGTTTTCATTTCAGTGCCGTGACGCGTTTGCTTGCGTGTGACGCCGAAGAATCCAGTTGCGCAGCGATCAATCGTTGCGCAGCGTCCACGATTTCAGGATTGTCTCCGAAACCCGCCAACCACGCTACCTCCGGTTCGCGCCGGAACCACGTCAGTTGCCGCTTTGCATAGCGCCGTGTGGCCTGCACGATCGCTCCCGTGGCATCGGGCAAACTTCCGCGCCCCTCGAGGTGCTCGCGCAGCGCACGATATCCGATGAACTCGAATGGTTTGCTTTGCGCCGAAACGCCGCGGCGAATCAATGCCGCCACCTCATCCACCCATCCTCGCGCCAACATCGCCTCCGTGCGCTGCGCAATCCGCGCATACAGCGCCGCGCGCGGCGGCGCCAATCCAATGCGAATCGGCGCAAATCCAGCCAACGGATCGCGCCCCGCGCGATGCACTTCCGTCACCGGCTTCCCCGCAAGCACGCAAATCTCAATCGCGCGCACGACTTTCTGCCGATCCCGCGCGGCGATGCGCCGCGCCGCCTCCGGATCCAGCCGCGCCAGCACTTTGTGCAGATACGCCGCGCCGCGCGCCACCGCTCGCGCCTCAAGCCGCGCGCGCAATTCCGCAGAGCGCTCCGGCGCATCCGCCAATCCTTCCAGCAACGCTCGCAAATACAATCCCGTTCCGACGGTCAGAATCGGCAATCGCTCCCGCGCGCTCAAATCCGCCAGAACGATTTCCGCGCGCCGCCGGTATTCCCCCGCCGTGAACAGTTCCGAAGGCTCCACCAAATCGAGCAGGTGATGGGCGACGCCGCGGCGCTCCGCCAGCGTTGGTTTTGCCGTGCCGATATCGAAGCCGCGATAAACCTGCGTCGAATCGCACGCCAGAATTTCTCCGCCAAAACGCTCGGCCAGCGAAACCCCCAGCGTGGATTTGCCCGACGCCGTCGGACCCAGTATGGCCACAAGCGGAGCGGGCGATTCGGAGGCGATGCGATTCATCCTAGGATTTTTCCGTAGCGAATCAGCAAATACAATGCGAAGAGCGCCGCCAACAACAGCGCGCCCACAACTTGTGCGCGATGCGGCTTCATTGCGGTTGATTCACTTGGTCCGGCGGGATGTTGTAGTAAAAGCCGAAGCGCAGTTCGATGTAAGGCCCGCTGAACGCCGATGGCAACGGCTCAAATGGACTCGATGCGCGTATCGCCGATGACGCGGCGCGATCCAGCGCTTCCTTTTGTGAGCTGGCCCGCATTTCCGGATCCGAATCAGGCACGCTGCCGTCACGCATAATCTTGAAATCCAGAAAGACGATGCCCTTCTCGCCCATGTAAACCGATTCCGGCATGATCGCGTACCAATTGCGTCTCACGCTGTCCACAACCCGATTCAGATATCCGTTAAAATCCACGCCCTCGGTGGGTGTCAGCATTTGCAGGCCGGCGCCGCCGAATCCGCCCCCGCCACCGCCGCCGTCCCCGTATCCTCCGCCGCCACCTCTGCGCGCACCCGGTAGCGGAGCTTCGCGAAACACGCTGGGAGGGCCGCCACTATTCGGGCGCAATCCGTCCTGCGGCATACCAGGGGAAATCTTCGGCAGAATCAAACCGTTGTTGGTGGGCGCGGGCGTGGGTGCGGCCGACAAAGGCGCCGAAGGTGCCTGCTGCTGCGGAGTGGGCGCTATCTGCTGCTGCGGAACCGGTGCGGCGGGCAGCGCCGCTTCTTCTTCCGGCGTTGGGCGCGCAACCTGCGGCGGAGCCTCCGGCTCAGGCGGCGCCACTTGTTGCAGCTCGCGCGGATTCACGCGTATCGCGGGACTGGGCGGAAGCGGATTGGATCTTGGCTCGTCATTCTTAAGTGACGGCAGATCGGCCCACGTCAATTCGTTCCTGGCCAAATCCAATTGGTCCGTGGTTGGCGGCCGGTATGGAAACAATTTCGGTTCGATCAAAATGAAAATGATCAGCGCGGCGTGGGTAGCCACTGACGTGAAGCGCGATAGCCGCTTCCAGGTTGACTCACGCTCCTCGACCGGCCGGTCCATCAAATTGACCACGCCCGTCGTCATCACGTCCGGCTCAACCAGGTCCGGCAACTGGCTGGGCGACATCGGCGGCTTCGATTTCAATTCCACCGGCGCCATTCTTTCCGGCACCACCACGCGCGATTCCGTAATCGTGATCGGAACGTAATCCGGAATCGTGTGCTGGGTATCCAGTGGCGCGTCGCCGTCGTCGCGCGGGATCACCGTGCGCGCGGCCAGCACATCCAGCGGCATGTAGGTGGGAATTGTCGAGCGCGTATCGAGTTCAAGGTGCGGCAGATTCGCCGGCACGATCGTGCGCGTATCGAGCTCGGTTGAAAGCCGGCGCGGCGGCGCCTTCTCGGACCCGTCCTCGACGACCGGACGCACGTCGGTCGGCACCAGAAATCTGGGGACCATATACCTCTGACTCATAGGTTTTCCCGCGGGGACGCGGAACCAACCAGTTGGACGCGCTGCGCGTGCTCGCGGATGCCTGCCATCACGCGGTCCGCCAATTCCAGCGCGCGACGCCCCGCCGCGCCATCCACGCGCGGCGCGGTGCGCATGCGCACCGAATCCAGAAATGCTCGCAGTTCGGCGCGCAGCGGTTCTTCGCGCTCGGCTACTGGCCTTTCAAAATCGAATTTCGGCTCCGGGCCAGTTTCCTTCACGCTGATGCGCAAAGCGTCCTGCCGCGTGAAGTCCACCGAAATGTATTCGTGGTGTTGAAAAAAACGCATCTTGCGCACCCGCTCAGTGGAAACGCGGCTCGCAGTGACGTTGGCCACCGCACCCGACGGAAATCCCAGCCGCGCCTGCGCAATGTCCACTTTCTCCGTGAGCACGGGAACGCCGACAGCCACGATGTCCGTCACCGGCTCGCCCGTCAGCGCCAACAAAATATCCAGATCGTGAATCATCACGTCATAGACCACGTCCACATCCAAACTGCGCGGCGTGAAAATCCCCAGCCGATGCACCTCGAAATAAAGCGGCCGCTTCACTAGCGGCAGCACAGCCACCAATCCCGGATTGAATCGCTCCAGGTGGCCCACTTGCAGAATTCTTCCGCAACGCGCCGCCGTCGCCACAAGCTCATCTGCTTCGCGCAGCGACGCCGCGATCGGTTTCTCGACGAGCACGTCCAAACCCATCTCCAGCAATCGGCAACCCAGCCGCGCGTGCTCCGTTGTCGGCACTGCCAGACTTACCGCGTCTGCTTTCCCTGTCAGCTCTTCCACGCTATTGAAAGCCGTAACCGAAAATTCTTGCGCGATCGTTTGCGCGCGCGCCGCGTCCGCATCGACCACCCCTACCAATTCGGCTTCGCCGAGTTCCCGATACACGCGTACGTGATTGCGTCCGAAATCCCCGACGCCCACCACAGCCACGCGTACTCGCTTGTTTGCGTTGGAAGATGCGTCCGTCACTTGGCCTCACTCGGCGGCTGCGCAACCCTGAGCCCGTCCGCCGCACTCTCTGCCGGAACGTCAGTCGCGAACGCCTCGATCGCGATTCCCGCGGCGTCCGCTGCCGCAATCAAGTGCGCGCGGTCGAATAGCAGCGTGCGGCCTGCATCGATCGCCAGCGCGGTCACGCCGAATGCTCGCATCACTTCGACGGTTTCAAGACCGATCACGGGTACATCGAAGCGCATATCCTGCCGCGGCTTGCTAACTTTCACCACGACAAGCGCGTTTCCAACCGCGCTGTCAATCGCAGCGCTAGACCCGCCGCCAGGCGCAGCGCCAAGAACGATCCGCGCGGCGCGTTGAATCGTCTCGTCGGTTCCTTCCATGGCCTCGATCGCGACGCACGCGCCGTCGCGCACCACCACCGTCTGCCCCAAATCGAGCGCGGCAATCGCCCTCGCGATCGTGCGCCCGTACGCCATGTCCGCGGCCTCGCGCGCGTCCGGCGCGCGCCGCGTCAACACGCCCGCCTCCGGCACCAGCGGTTTCAGAAACGCCGTGGAATCCACCAGCTCAATCCCCTCGCTCTTCAGCACTCCCGCCACCGCGCCGATCAGCGAATCCGTGTTCTTAAACGGCAGTGAAAAAATCAGCTTCGCCAATCGCCAATCCGGCCGTATCGAACTGAAAATCTGCTTGTGCTTCACTTGCCCGGCCATCACCGCGCGCTTCACACCCTCTTTATGCAGCAGTTCGATCGCCCGGCTCAGCTCCCCCAAGCTCACCCAATGTATTCGCTTGGCCAGGCGTTCTAGTTCCGGAGAAGCTTCCTCGCGCAGCGCCAGCACCGCCATATCGATTCCCTGGCTGCGCGCCGCCTCCAACACCAGAAATGGAAATCGCCCGTTGCCGGCGATCAGGCCCCATCCCGTAGTGTCGGCTGGGGCTGCGGAAGCGTCGCTCTCGGATGGATTCGTCATCGGCAAAACTATTTGATCACGCCGCGCTTGGACGATTCGATGAACTCCACCAATTCGCGCACGTCGGCGGAATCACCCATTTGCGCGCGCAGTTCGGCAAGGGCTTGCGTGGTGTTGAGTTTGCCGCGGGAAAACAAACGGAAGGCACTTTCGATCGCGTGTATGCGCTCCGGCCCGAAACCCGCGCGCTCAATTCCCACCGCGTTCGGGCCGTAGCAACGCACCTCGCGCTCGCCGACAATCAACGAAAACGGCGCGGCATCTTTCACCAGCGCCGTCAGCGCGCCGATGTAAGCGTAACGCCCGATACGCACGAATTGATGGATCGTGCAGTACGCGCCTACCGTCGCGTGATCGTGCACGTCCACGTGGCCCGCCAGCGTGGCGCCATTCGCGAAAATCGTGCGATCGCCCACGTTGCAATCGTGCGCCACGTGCGCATACGCCATGAAAAGATTGTTGCTGCCGATGCGCGTCACGCCACCGCCGTGGCCCGTCCCGCGATTCACGGTGACGAATTCCCGAAACACGTTTTCGTCGCCGGCCACCAATTCCGTGCGTTCGCCCGCGAACTTCAAATCCTGCGGATCGCCGCCCACCGAACAGCTTGGATGGAAAATATTCTTCTTGCCGAATCGCGCGGGCCCTTGCAACACCGCGTGCGGCATCACCACGCATTCATCGCCCAACTCGACGTCGTCGCCGATCACGGCGAATGCACCGGCGCGCACGCCCGCGCCCAGGCGGGCTCGCGGCGAAACCGCGGCCCGGGAATCGATCTCGCTCATTTCTTGGTATCCACTTCAGTCTTGCTTCCGGCCGCCGCCGCCGCGACTTGCGCGCGATCCACCATCTTGCACATCAAGATCGCTTCCGCCGCGAGTTCGCCATTCACGGTGGCGAGACCCTTCAGTTTGCAGAACGTCGAGCGCCAGGAAAGCACCGTCATTTCGATGCGCAGTTGATCGCCGGGCACAACCGGCCGGCGAAATCGCGCTTCATCCACGGCGACAAAGTACAGCAACTTATTCTCGCGGTCCGGCACTTCCAGCAGCAGCAACAATCCGCCGGTTTGCGCCATGCCTTCGATAATCAGCACGGCGGGCATGATCGGTTTGCCGGGAAAATGTCCCTGAAAATAATATTCGTTGATGCTGACGTTCTTGATGCCCACGATGCGCTTCACGCGCTCCATTTCGAGAATCGCGTCCACCATCAAGAACGGATAGCGGTGCGGGAGTATTTTCTGGATCTCGTTGACGTCAAGAATCATGGATTCTTCCTCGATTGAGGAGCGGTCGCGCGCTTCGCTCCGTACGCTCCGCGCAAGACTTCGATTATATGCGAAACGCCGCGTGCTCGCCGCTCCGCGCACGGATTTCAGCGCGGAGCGAGATAACGCGCGGTCGCGGTGGCATAATGGCTCCGCCGTTGCGGCCAGACTGGCAGTGCATCGCACATGAAGGCTAAGAAACAACACGACATTGCGGACGCGGCGCGGGCGCTGCTGCGCGAACTGCGCAAGCACGTACCGCAGATGACGCGCACGCTCGCGCGTTTCGTGCGCGCCGAATCGCCCAGCACGAATAAGCGCGCGTTGGATAGCTTCGCGCGCATCGTGGCAGCGGAATGGAAGCGCCGCGGCGCGAATGTGCGCGTCGTGCGACAATCCGCCGCGGGCGATCATGTGCGCGTCGAATGGCGCGCGGCGAGTCCACGCGAAGCCGTCAGCGCTGACAACACCGCACCTATTCTGGTGCTCGGGCATCTCGACACGGTCTACGCGATCGGCACGCTCGCGAAGACTCCGTTTCGCGTGCGCGGCGGGCGCGCGATTGGGCCGGGCACGTTTGACATGAAGAGCGGCCTCGCGATCGCACTCCACGCCGTCGATGCGTTGCGCGCGCTGAAGCTGCGGCCGCGGCGACCGATCGTTTTCCTGTGGACATCGGACGAAGAGATCGGCAGCCGCAGTTCGCGCGCAGCCGTCGAACGCGAAGCACGCGCGAGTAGCGCCGTGCTGGTGCTCGAGCCTGCGGCTGGCGAGCGCGGCGATCTAAAGACGGCGCGCAAAGGCGTCGGCGAAGTGACGCTCGAAGTCACGGGCCGATCGTCGCACGCGGGCTTGGCTCCGGAGCGCGGCGTGAATGCTGTGCTGGAACTCGCGCTGCAGATTGCGCGACTACAGCGCTTCAATCGTCCGAAGCGCGGCGTCAGCGTCAGCGCGGGCGTGATCGCAGGCGGAACGCGCGCGAACGTGATTCCCGATCGCGCGACGGCGCAGGTCGATTTGCGCGCGCCGAATGTGCGTGAGATGCGCGCGCTCGAACGCAAGCTGCGCGCGTTGCGGCCGATCTTGCGCGGCGCGAAACTCGCCGTGCGCGGCGGATTCAATCGTCCGCCGCTGGAAGCGCGCATGAGCAAAGCGTTGTACGCGCGCGCGGCGCGGCTTGCGCGGCAAATGGGATTGAGCATTGGTGCGCGCGCAGTTGGCGGCGGCTCGGACGGAAGTTTCGCGGCGGCGATCGGAGTGCCGACGCTCGACGGAATGGGCGGAGTTGGCGGCGGCGCGCACAGTCCCGAAGAATTCGTACTGCTGCGGTCGTTGCCGGAACGCGCGGCGCTGCTTGCGGCGATGCTGCTGGAGCTTTAGCGAGATTTGCAGCGATACGCGAAACGAACGGCCCGCCTTCGCTGAACACCAGCTTCGGCGCGGCGCGAACGCTTGGTCGCGTTCGCGATGCCGCGCGATTTTTTTTGCGCGCTAATTATCGATGTAGGTGCGGCGGAGGTAGCCCGCCGTCGCTAGGGCCAAATCGTTGTAATCCATCTGCAAGACGGTGCGCAGAGCGTCTTCCGTGGCGTCTCCGGCGGCGATGCGATCGAGCACAGCCGACAACTGATTCATGCCGTACAGCGCGATCATCGCTTCGACATTCGCCAGCGACCACGCGTAGGCCGCCTTCGCGGCATCCGGCTCCAAGTTCAGCCACGAGCCTTCGTACGACGCCAGCGAAACATCCATGTGCTGATTGAATGTGGCCACTAGCGCCGCGGCGGCTTTATCGCTGCGCTTGCCTTCCATATATTGCGCGACGCCTTCTTGCAGCCACGTCGGCGCGCGTCCATTCGTTTTTTGTCCCAGGAAACTGTGCGTCAATTCGTGCTTCAACACGTGCGCCAGCGGATCGGTCACCGTGCCCAGTCCATCCACCGGAATGCGGATGCGCCCATCGTTCAGCGCGCCAACCCAGTTCGGCGCCTGGGTGATGTCCGTGAATTCCTGATTGGTGTAGAGCACTACGCTGATCGGCTCGGGCGGCGTGTAGTTGAGCGCGATGCTGATTTCGTTGAAGTCGTCTTCGAGCGCGCGCAGGATGTCGTGCGCCAGCTCCGGAGTGGCGTCGCCGTTGTAGCGCAGGATGAAGTGCGCGGTTTCGTTCTCGCGATAGTTGGCTTCCTCCTGCATATCCTTGGTGGCTTTATCGAGCGCCTTCTGCACTTCGGGATCGGGTTTCAGATCCAGCGCGCGTTTCCATTCGGCCACGGCGGTGTCAATGCGGCTCAATCCGTAATAAGCCCAGCCGCGCAGCTTGGCTACTTCCGCTGAAGTGGGCGAAACGCTGAAGGCGTGATCCAAATCGTCGAGCGCGGCGGAATATTCGCTGCGCTTCAGGTGCACGTAACCGGAATTGAGCAGCAGCGTGAGGTCGTTCGGCGCGTATCCCAGCGCGATGTGGTAATCGTCCAGCGCCTGCTCGAGCTGGCCGTGGTTCACTTCAAATTGCGCCGCGGCCGCGAGGCCCACGGTGACGCGCACGATCGCCGCGGCGTCGCCGCTTTGCGCATCGGATTCCATGCGCGCCAGCGCGTCGCGATCGACAGCGTTGTCATGCAGCACCGCGCGCGCCGCCTCGTCTGTCTCCGCGGCCGACGCCGGCGACAACGCGTCCGGCGGAGCGATGGCCAGATTCGCCGCGCGCTCATTCACCGCGCCCTGCGCCGCGCCCGCACCCGCGCGCTGGCCCGTCGGATCGTGTATCACGTGCGCCACGATGGAGTCCGGCAGGCTCATGCGCCCCGCCGGAGTGTCGTAGCTCACCCAGCCATCCTGATCCTCCACGTGATCGGCTTCGATCTGCCGGCCATTCTTCAGCACAATTATGTCGCACGCGAGATTCGGAACCATCGCGGCGGCCACACCCAGCGCCGTCAGCACCGCCATCACGCGAAGAGGCCAGTACTTCATGATCGCAATTTTACCAAGCCGCTCGCGGCGCGCTGCGCCGCCGTTGGCGAGCGATGCCCAAATAGCCACGGAGATGGAACAAGTGGCGAGACAGAGAGATCCCTCGCTGCGCTCGGGACTCGCATCCTTGGCCGGATGCTCGACTGGACCGCCACCCCCCCCCATGTTTTTTGGAAGTGTTGATTCTGGAGGGCTTAAAGTCGAAATTTACGGAAGTGTTGATTATAGGAGACTTCAAGTGGCCGCTAATGAGCGAGATATAAAATCTGCACAAATTTTTGGAAGTGTTGATTCTACAGGGACTTAAGTGCCAGATAAGTCCTCTATAATCAACACTTCTGGGAAATGTTGCTAGTTGCAACTGACTGTTGCAACTGGGAATTGGGGAAGGGGCGCACTCCGCAGTGGGGCCCGGCACGGCGAGTGGATCTGGTACGGCAGGCGGGCGGTGGTGGACGACGGGAGGCGCTGCGAGAAAAAGGACAACGCAGAGGCGCCGAGACTCGCGGAGGCTCGCGGAGGAAAACATAGAAGACCGAAAATGCTTAGCGCCGAGCGTGGGGCGGATATGCGTGGATGCCGAAAGCCACGCCGAGCCGACAGGAGCGAACGAGCGTCCAGGCCATCGGCATCGGGATGCGACGAGCTGGCAATTGCAACTCATATGACATGGTAGCACGAACGGTACTCACCTGTCAACATATCTATAGAGTATTCGAATACGAAAGCTGTGGAACTTCATTCGAATAGTGGATGACGGGAGAAGTGAGGCAACGGCGCGAGTCGACGGGCCCACCCTCTACTGGCGTAGGCGCTGGCCATCCGCCAGATTATGCGTGTTAGCTGGGAGCCGGATCCATAACCCGAAGAATCGGCGAACATGAATTTAACTAAGTGAGCCCAAAGTCCAAGATCGAGCACGTGACGGGCAGGCGTGCGTTTCTGTACAACGATTCGACGTTTGGACAGTGGCTCGCGCGATTGGCCCGGGCTGAAAATGGCGCGTAACTATAGCGAAACATGGATTCCAGAGAATCCGCAAAAGCGCGCCTCTCTCACGTAGGGTTATGGTCAATGGAGATGCACACACAAAGTTGGGTGAAGGTCAACGCGACAGTGGATAGCGGCATCGTTGAGATCGTGTCTCTACTTAATTCCGTGGACGGCCTTGCGACTCTGCAAAGCTGCCAAGGCGATGCTGGCGGACGCGAAGGATACGTGTATTTCAATTGCGGTGACTGGCAGAAAATGTGCGAATTTGTTTTTCAGAAAATAGGCCCGGTGCTCAAAAATCGCGTAGACGAGGACGCCATCTTGGTTGTCGAGATGACTTCGACTGATGCGCCGCTGGCAAAATTAAGCTTCAAGGCGGAAGCCGCCGGTATGGTAGTATCCGCCCTGAAGGAAGCCCTACGTTAAGCTACTCCGTAGGTGGCTGTTTGTTTATGGCATGGGATGCATAGGGCTTGACAGTTGCTCAGTGAATCGTCTCCACCAGATGCGACTGCCGTTCTGTGGTGCGCATGCCAGCCCGCGGCGAGACTTCTGGTACAACGCCGCGTGATGTGCTCCGTACATGAGAGGCGGTTACATTCGCACTGTCCACCAGCGCGTCTGTAGGCCGCCTCTTTTGTTGCCTCAGAAAAAGCCATTTCTCATAGTCCCCTTTCAAGACTGGATTGGACCCCAACCTTACTTCAGTATTGGTTTGTATCATGAAAGTCCTATTTGTGCCATCTAATTCATCGAGAAGCAATCTATGAACTTCGCTCCCAATTCGCCTATGGAGCACGGCACTCCGATACCTTCTCGGAGACACATAATTAGCTTGACGCCAGCATGGGCCGTGCTCCATACTTCGCGGTATTATGAAACAACGGGAATATGAAACACTTAAGGCTCAAATTAAGGCTGAATGCCAGACAAAGCTGGACGCCCTAGAGTTGGTCTGGAAAATCTCCGCTAAGGCCGTTCCGTCTGATTCACCGATTACTGGCCGAGGCGCTGTCCGGCAGGCCGTCAAATCTGCCGCAGCCATCGTGCATGGCCCCTTTACCACGGCGGACATCGAGCGGCACATCAAGGAAACCAATTCCCCACTAGGCGCAAGAATCAAGCGTGCTTCGATTTCAAATACCCTGAAGAAGCTGGTAAACGAAAAAATTATTGAAGTCGTTGAGCAGGGAACGGGGAGGCAAGGAAGCACGTACCGGCTGAGGGCTAACTAATTTCCGGGCGTCTCGCGGGGACGTGGAAGACCGGCCTATGGGAAGCCGGGGGGCAGACCGGACGTTTTCTGGTCTCTTATCCGGCGATGCCTCGTTTGACCCGCCTTATGGCCGCTAATGGCCTGCATCGCGTGGCGCAGTCTGGGTGACTCGCGGCGATTGCTTACTCGCGCTCGCGGAAGAACGAGGAACTTCCCGTCTGTCCCCCGTTTCCCGTCCCCGGTTTCCCGAGGTCAAGCTGGAGAGGAGTCTGAAAAATGAGCAATGGTAATCCGCCGGTGGGGAAAATGAGTGCCAAAAAACGCCCGTTCGACAAGGTGATTGCGGACGTAAGGCACGCTGTCTTCGCTGTCACCCGACACAGACCTTTTCCACAAGGGGGATATCAAGGTTGGGCGTTAGGCTCAGGTTTCTTTGTGTCTAAGAAAGTGTTCGTGACCTGTGCGCACGTCGTGATGAATCCAGCCAATCCCCATCAGGATGGTGACTCATACAAGCTCGTTAATGCGTCGGTCACGGGTGGGGCCACGTTCGTTGAAATACAAAATGCGGTGGCCGGGACGAATGTCCATGTCTTTCCGGACGCTGACCTGGCCCTGTTGGTAGTGGATAGCAATTAGGACAGGGCATACCTTCCACTGGAATATGGGGACACGCCCATTGGCTCTGAGATCGGGGTCGCGGGTTATCCGTTGCCCAAATTTAACGTGGTTAACGGCGTGCTTTTTTGGGATGGCCTAATATTTCGCGTCGCCAAGAATGTGCTAACCGCGAGATATACCATGGGAAATATGAATACAAATACCGGCGCGACGATGACAGACGTCCCGTTGCTTGAGGTAAATTTTCTGTTCATGCCGGGAAATAGCGGCGGCCCCATTTTTGCGGCGGAAACCGGAAGAGTCCTAGGATTTGTTCACGGCTACATGACCGAGAAGATTTTGGAAAAGGTTGAAAACGTTTCCCTAATAACAACGCCGTTACCGCAAGGCGTCAACGCCACTTACATTGCAAACCAGAGTGCGCTTTATTCAGTGGGGATCGCTCTCGGTAAGGCGCGCCCCCATCTGGAGGCGCATGGCGTTACGCTTTAGACGGCTCTCGCTGAATGCTTGTGTACACGACAGAACGAGTGATTTGTGCGGCTGATTCAGCGGATGTGCAAATCGAAGAGAACGTGAGAGTGGGACTAATCTTCTCACCGGAGTGCTTACTGCCCTTATTTTCAATCGTTTTTGGCATATCAAACTCCACTAGGCTGCGGCCTCGAAAAACCGGACCTTCTTACCACATCAGGAAAGCACGATGCAACGTTTGATGCAATAGACTGCGTGGCTGAGTCTCCCATTTTAGCACATGGCTGACTTGGTCCGCTACGGTATTGCCGTACCACGTGCTCGCGAATTCCTTGTATCGTGCTGGTTACAAATGACTTCAAGCACCCCAGAATCGGCACTTTCAAAAAAAAGGCGGTCAAATACTGCTAATTCGCGGCGCGGAGGACGTCGCCGACGAAGTGCACCAGGCGAAGCTGCTGATACAGGCTGGCGCTCTTCGCGGGATCGACGTGGGAGAAAGCGTCGGTGACCAGGAGGGCGCGAACGTCCTGCGGCGGGACATCCTGTTGCAGCCAAAGGCTCTCCGCCGGCGGAATTACGTTGTCGGACGATCCGTGCAGGATGAAGACAGGGACGCGCAAAGAAGCGAGATGGCCGCGCGGTGAGATGGCGGCAAGCTCGGCTTCATCCTGCGTGATGATGTTTAAGATTTGTGGGCGCAGATCGGCGATGCGCCGCGCGAGGAGCGCGTTCATTGTGGCTTGCGACGCCGGGCCCAGTTGCTTCGCCCACTTTTCGGCCTCCTCAGGTTGCTCCCATAGCCAGTAGCGCAGGGCTTCGTGCGCCGCGGGCAAATCGCTCGCGGGGAAAAACTGATCGAGCCGCGCGTAGACGAAAACCGACGCGCCGTAATCGTGCGCGGCAAACGGAATCGTGCGGCCATTGGGGAATTCCTCTTGGCTGGTCGCGAGAAAACGCAGCACGCGCGCGAGATCGTCATAACTGCCCATCAGCGCGAGCGCGCGAATGTGCGCGGCGTAGCGCGGATCGCACGCGGTCAGCAGCGAGAGGCCGCCGCCGAAGCTGATTCCGGTGACGGTCACCGCGCCGGCGCCGAGGCACCGCTCGAGCCACGCGGCGGATTCTCCGATGATGGGGATCGAGGCCGCGTCGACGTGATAATCCGCGAGCGCGTCGATTTGCGGCGCGAGCACCGCAAGGCCGCTGCCGGCCATGGCGCGGGAGAAACTGAGGAATCGAGGCTCGTCGATCCCGAGATGATGCATCCCGTGCACCACCAACATGCCGCGCGGATGCGCCACGCCCACCGGCATGAAGAGCCGTGCGCGCACGGCGCCGCTGGTTGTGGGGATCGTGATGTCTTGCGCGGTGACCGGATAGGTTTCCCAGCGCAGCAGCGAGCCGGAGGCTTGCGGATCGGCGAAGCGCTCCAACACGGCGTAACCGCGCAGATCGTAGCGGAGGAAATAGATTGTGATTCCGAGCAGCGCTAGAAGAAGAGCCCCAATAGCGCGGAAATGGCGGCGGCTTCGCGGCGCGCGATCGCGGGAGGGCGCTGGCTGCGTCTCGGGTTGAGTGAGAGTGGCATTCATACGTCGGAGGCCGATGGTGCCGGCCACTCGGAATATACGCTCGTGGGCGATCAGAGTGCAGGCAAGTTGCCGACGCCTTCGAGGTTGGATTTGGCGTATTGCTGGGCCTTGAGCGAATTGCTAGAGTCGGGGCATGAGGCGGATTCGGCGGCTTGCGCTGTGCGCTGCGCTGGGGCTGGGGCTGGGGATTTTGGCGCCGGCGTACGCAACAAAGCGGGCGGAGGCAAGCTCCGCCCCTACAAAGGAAGGAAAAGCCCAAGGCGCGGCGACGACGGTTGCGCCACGGGCGATGTATGACGAGCTGAATGGGCTGCGGATCGATCCGGGGGCGGTGTACCGCGTGAAGCGGGTGCGGGTGCAACGCGATTCGGTCAGCATCACGTTCGACGACGGGCAGTTGGGATTTTTCGAGAGCTATCAGGGGCGCGTGACGGGCGCGGTGTTTTCGGGGCGCGGGCATGTGATCGGGATTGTGCGGCAACCGAGCGAGCGCGAAAGCATGGCGCAGTTCCTTGGCGTGCCGATGCTGGATGTTACGTTCACGACGGCCTATTTGCGGTTCACGGATTCCACGGCGAAGGAGCTGCTCGATCAAATCAATCAAGCCGGGCCGATCAATCAAAACGGAACGGGCGGGCAGGGCGATCGCAGCGCGCAGGCGAATCAGAGCGGCGAGGGCGGCGGGGCCGCGTCGGCGAAGATCGAGGACGCCAATCTTGTGGCGCAGTGGAATCAGGCGCTGGGTGTGGTGAATCCGGAGCAATCGCTGCGAATCATGGCCGATCTGCTGGCGGAGCAGCCTGCGCCGTATTTCGATGCGTCGCTGCTGAGCGATCGCGACGGACCATTCGGCATTGTGGTGGACGACGCGCGTGAGGAGCAAATCTCGATCGGGCAAACGCGCTGGGTGGGCGGCGCGCCGGTGTACGACGTGTGGGCTTCGTTCGCGCGCGCGAATGGCGTGGCGCCAGGGCCCGCATTTGCGCCGGTGGACTACAACATTTCAACGGTGATCGAGGCCGACCACACGCTTGAGGGCACGACAACGCTGACGCTGCGCGCGGTGCGCGGCGGGCAGCGCGTGCTGGGGCTGGAGCTTTCGCGATTTCTCACCGTGCAATCGGTGGAGGACGATTCGGGCTTGGCTGATGGCGGCGCCGGCGCTGCAGGCGTCATGGGAGCTTCGGATTCGGCTACAACATCAACTACTTCGGCGGCGCCGGCGGGCGCGGGGAATGCGCTGACGTTTTTTCAGAACGAAGCGCTGACGCACGCGCAAGTGGCGGGGCGCGGCAACGACCTGGTGTTCATCGTGCTGCCGCAAATCGCGCGCGAGGGCGAGACGCTGCGACTGAAACTAACCTACCGCGGCAGCGTGATCAGCGACGCGGGAAACGGCGTGCTGTTCGTAGGCGAGCGCGGAAGCTGGTATCCGCACGTGGAAGGATTCGGCAATTTCACGCCGTACGATCTGGCGTTCCGCTGGCCGCGGCGTTTGCGGCTGGTGGCCACTGGAAATCCCGTGGAGCAGCGCGACGACGGCGATTGGACGACGGGTCGCTGGCACGCAGACGCGATGAACATCGCGGGATTCAATCTGGGCGAATACAGCTCCGTGAGCGTGACCACGCCAGATGGCGTGAAGATCGAGGTGCTGGCGAACGCGGAGCTGGAGAAGGCTCTGGAGGAGCGCATGCGCGCGGCAAGCGCCGCCGAGGAGACGCAACCGCTGATCAATCCGCCGCCAGCGCCGCGCCGGCCGTTCACGCCGCCGCTGGGCGCCCCGGCCCCGCCTCCGCCGCCGAGCCCGGCGGCACAACTTCACGAAGTGGGCCAGCAAATCGCCGACGCCGTACACTTTGAGGAGCGCTGGATGGGTCCGCTGCCCTTCCGCAATCTGGAAGTCTCGCAAATCCCGGGCGATTTCGGGCAAGGCTGGCCGGGATTGCTGTATCTATCGACGCTGACGTTTCTGCCGCCGGCGGCGCAGCAAACTGCCGGCATCAACAAAGTATTCCAGGAAGATTTCAACGAGATCATGCCGTTCCACGAAGTAGGGCACCAGTGGTGGGGAAATTTAGTTGGTTGGCAGAGCTACCGAGATCAATGGATCAGCGAAGGAATGGCCAATTACATCGCGTTGATGTCCGCAGACGCGCGGCGGCCGAACGAACGCGTGCTGAGCGATTGGCTGGCGAATTATCGCGGAGAGCTGACGCAGTTGGCGCCCGGCAGCCACGAAACCATCGAGGAGACTGGCGCTCTGGCGCTGGGCGTGCGCCTCGAGGCGTCAAAAAATCCCGAGGCGTACGAGCGCATCACGTACGGAAAAGGATCGTGGGTGTTCCACATGCTGCGCGAGATGCTGCGCGATCCGCGCGCGGCCGATCCCGATGCGCGATTCACGGCGATGTTGCGCGGGATCGTGGCGAGCTATACGCACCGCGCGTTTTCCACGGAAGATTTGCAGGCGGCGGTGGAGCGCGTGATGACGCCGGCGATGGCGCTGGAGGAACCGCACTCGATGGCGTGGTTCTTCGATGAATGGGTGTACGCGACGGGGATCCCGCATTACGCGGTTCGCTACGATGTGCGCAGGAGCGAAAACGGCTGGGTGGTGCGCGGGACGCTGACGCAAAGCGAAGTGCCCGAGACATTTCTTGCGGCGGTGCCGATCTACGCGCAGGCGATCGGGGGGAAGCCTGTGCTGGTGGGCACGGTGAGGGCTTCAGGACCGCAGACGGCGTTTCGATTTGTGGCGCAGCAGGCGCCGCGGAAGCTGGTGATCGATCCGGGGCAAACTTTGCTGTGCACGCACGATTGACTTGCGCGCGCTGTGCGAGCGCGAAATCGAAGCTGGAAATTCCACACAAGCGGGCAGAGGAGAGCGGCGCAGTCCAGTTGAGGACTGCGCCGCGAAAGGCGCGATTGGCGCTGCGGTCAGCGAACGGCGACCGGCTGGTTAGTTCGAGCTGGAGCTTTCAAACGCGCGCCAGAGTGCGACGCCCGTCCCTGCGGCCACTATTACGATGGCCACAAGGTAGAACTTGCTGGCGCCGGAACCGCCGGAAGGCTGACCCGGTGATGCGGCGGGCTGGCCGGCGGGTGCGATCATCATGCGATACGAGGAACCCTCGTTCACGGTTTGCGTTTCGTCGCCCATGGTCACTTGCAGATCGCCGCGGCGACTTGTGAGCATGAGTTCGGTTGGGCTGACCCAGGAAACCTGGGCCATGCTCGGCTGATTGGACTTGGGTTGAACGATGGCTCCGTTGGCGAGGACTTGAAACGATTCGCCGGCGGCCGAGGATAGAAGGACGGATCCAGCCGTCAAGTCAGCGCTGAAGCCGTTGGCTGTTTGATTGACCGCGACATTGGAATTGGGAAACAAATAGATTTGCGAGGATCCGAAGCGCGCGCGAAGCGCACCCGCGGTTTCGGTGGCCAGCGTGTCGCCACTGAAGATCGTGGCGCGATCGGCCACAGGCGAACTGTTCAAGCTGGCGTTATTGGACTGCACTACGACTCCCATGGATGCCACGGGAGGCGGCGCAGCTACGGCGGAAACTGCGAGCACTGCAACTGCGATGACTGCGAAAATTCCGGACTTCATCAACATGCGCACGATGCGCCTCCACCAAGGCTTGCATTCACGTTATGGGGCGGGGAAAAACGCGTCAATGGCGATCTTTTTGGGTGGTTCAGATCGGAACAGTCAAGCCGCGGGCTCGCCGCGGATGGAGACTGCCGCACGCTCTCGGACGGGAAACACGAGCAAAAAGAAAACGGGGCAGTCCGGATTCGGATTGCCCCGCAAAAACTTTGATCTGCGAGCCGCTAGTTGGTTGCGGGAGTGCTTTCGTACGCGCGCCAGATCGCGATGCCGGTGCCTACGGCGATTAGGACGACAGCCACCAAGTAGAACCGGTTCGTGCCGGAGGTCAACGCCGGCATCGGCGAAGCAGCCGCGGCCGCGGGCTGAGAAGCGGGCGTAATCATCATGCGAAATGAAGAGCCCTCTGCGATCGTCTGCGTCTCGTCGCCCATGGTCACTTCCAAATCGCCGTGACGGCTCGTCAGCATCAATTCGGTCGGACTCACCCAGGAAACTTGAGCTACGCTTGGCTGGTCCCCTTTGGGCTGAATGACGGCGCCGTCAGAAATCACTTGATAGGTCTGGCCGGAACCGGAGGACAAGAGCACAGATCCGGAGGTCAAGTTAGCGCTGAAACCTTTCGGCGTTTGGCTGATGCCGACATTCGAATTCGGGAAAAGATAAATCTGCGCGGAACCAAATCGCGCGCGCAGTGCCCCTGACGTCTCGGTCATCAGCGTGTCACCGCTAAAGATCGTGGCGCCATTCACGACAGGCGACCCGCTTAGATTGGCGTTATCGGCCTGAAGAACAATTCCCATCGATGGCGCAGGGCCAGGCGCCGCAGCCGCAGATAGCGCCAGCGCTACGACCGCGATGGCCGCAAATAAACAAGACTTTGTGGATAAACGAGCAGTGCTCACTGTGGGCCTCCACCTAGGCTTGTACGTCAAGTTAAGCGACTCCCAAAAGGTTGTCAACGCCTTTTTTATCAATTGGTTCAGGCGGGATAAGCGTTCCCCCAATAAATCGCGGGCGGCTCCGATAGGTGACACATTCCATAATAGATAGAGGCCGCGGCGCGTCAATACGTCGATGCCGTATTTGCTCACGGGGCACGCTGGCCCCTGTGGAAAACTCGATGCGCCTATCGGCGAACATGCGTTGGCGTTATCATGCGCGAGCCATCGCGCCGCAAAGAAATCCCAATTCGGAACGAGCGCCGCGAACGGTGAGGCGATCATGCGCGTAACGCAAAATCTTAGCGAGCTTCCCCGTATCGGTTCAACCGTCGTCCAACTCGACGTGAAAACTTCGGCGCGCCTAACTACATTGCTTTGCATCGCCGTCGCTTCCCTTGTGGCGTGCGGCGCTCCGGCGAACGCTCAAAACCGTGCGGCTTCGCCAGCCGCGCGTGCGTCCGAGGCAAGCCGCCCCGCTATAAACAAACCCGGCGTCGCCAGGAAAGTTGCGCCGCCGGGGCTTTACGATCCAGTTGCCGATCCGCGCGCTGTGGTCCGATTCGGAAACGCGCGATTCACGGTGTTGACGTCGCGCTTGATTCGTATGGAGTGGGCGGCGGACGGGAAATTCGAGGATCACGCTTCGTTCGTATTCTTGAATCGCAATTTGCCGGTGCCGAAGTTCACGTTCGGATACGAAGAAATGGGCGCGCAGCAAGACCTGACGATCGAAACCGATGCGCTGAAGTTGAAATACACGCCGACCGCACTGAAAAGCGGCCAACTCGCCGCGGAGAATCTCGAAATCGATTTCACGCTCAATGGCCAGCCCGTCGTGTGGCATCCGGGAATGGCCGACACGGGCAATTTGCAGGGGACGACGCGAACACTCGATGGAGCCGAAGGCGACCAAACGCGGGAACCGATCGGGCCGGGATTGGTGTCGCGCGGGGGATGGACCATGGTGGACGATTCGCAACGGCCACTGTTCGATTCCGCGGATTTTTCGTTCACCGAGGGCGAGGCGAGCGCGTGGCCTTGGGTGATCGAGCGGCCGGCGGGCGATCGGCAAGATTGGTATTTTTTCGGCTACGGACACGATTACAAAGCGGCGCTGGGCGATTTCGTGCGCGTCGCGGGACGCATTCCGCTGCCGCCGCGATTCGCGTTCGGGGTGTGGTGGTCGCGCTACTGGGCGTACAGCGATCAGGAGCTGGACGATTTGGTCCACGATTTTCGCGCGAACGATGTGCCGCTGGACGTGCTGGTGATCGACATGGACTGGCATCCCACATTCGGCGTGAAGTGGTGGGAAAACAAAGACGACGCATCGGGCCACACGCTGGGATGGAGCGGCTACAGTTGGAATCATCTGCTTTTTCCCGATCCCGGCGATTTTCTGAAGAAGCTGCACACCGACGGATTGAAGGTGACGCTGAACGTTCACCCGGCTTCGGGCATTCAACCGTGGGAGGACCACTACCCGGAAATGGCCAAGGCCATGGGAATCGATCCAGCGACGAAGCAATACGTGCCGTTCGACATCACCGACAAAAAATTCGCCACGAATTACATGGACCTGATTCACCATCCGCTGGAGCGGCAAGGGATCGATTTCTGGTGGTTGGATTGGCAGCAGGAAGCGAACACGAAAGAAGCGGGCGTGAATCCCACTTGGTGGCTGAACTACGTGCACTTCAGCGATCAGGCGCGCGAAGGCAAGCGGCCGCTGCTATTTCATCGCTGGGGCGGATTGGGAAATCATCGGTACGAGATCGGATTTTCCGGCGACGCCATTTCGGTGTGGGATTCGCTGGCGTTTCAGCCATGGTTTACGGCGACGGCGGCGAATGTCGGGTACGCCTACTGGAGTCATGACATTGGCGGGCACATGCCGGGGGTGGTGGACGCGGAACTTTTCACGCGCTGGGTGCAATTCGGTGCGTTCAGTCCGATCCTGCGCACGCACACGACGAAAAACCCGGATTCCGAGCGACGCATTTGGGCGTATCCAGAGCCCTACTCGAACATCCTGCGCGATACCTACCATCTGCGCTACGCCTTGCAGCCGTACATTTATACCGAGGCGCGGCGCACGTATGACACTGGCGTCGCGTTTCTGCGGCCGCTCTATTACGACTGGCCGGAAGCCGACGAAGCGTATGGGTCGAAGAACGAATACGTTTTCGGCGAGAACATGATCGCCGCGCCCATCGTGAACGCCGCGGATCCGGCAACGCAACTCGCCGGCGAAACGATCTGGTTGCCGCCCGGCGATTGGATCGAGTGGCCTACCGGAAAACATTTTTCCGGCCCGGTGAAAATTCAGCGCAACTTTTCAATTCGCCAGATTTCGGTGTACGTGCGCGCCGGAGCTATCGTGCCGATGGAACCGGAGATGCGCTACACGGGAGAAAAGCCGGTGGACCCGCTGATCGTGAATGTGTTTCCACTGGCCGATGGGCAATCGAGCTCCTACACGTTGTACGAGGACGCCAGCAACACGCGCGCTTACGAGAGCGGCGAGGCCGCGTGGACCGCTTTGCACGCGTCGCGGGCGGGCAATGACGTGACGGTCGAGATCAAGCCGCTGCGCGGCGCCTACCCCGGCATGCCACGCGCGCGCGGAATTGAGGTGCGCTTGCCGGGCGATTGGCCACCGGGATCAGTGACGGTGAACGGCGCGGCGCTGCGCTATGCGGCGAAAAGCGGCGCGCCGGGCTGGCGATATGAGGGCAACACGTTGACGACGGTGATCACCTTGGCGCGAATTCCGGTCAGCTCACGCGTCGTGGTTCGCGTGCATCGCGATGCGGCGCTTGTGGCGCGCGAGGCCGAACTGGACGGCTTTGCCGGACTGATGACGCGCCTGCACGAAGCCTACGACAGTTTGAACCAGACGTGGCCGCTCGGCTGGACGCCCGATACGCTAGTGGATGCGATGCAAACGGGCGATCGGCTGACGTATCGGCCGCAAACGGCGGGCGCGGAACTGATGCATTTGCGTGGAGTGCTGCAGATCGCGCTCGCTGCCGTTCAAGAGATGGCCAAGCCGATGGACGAAGCGGCGCAAAGGCGGGTGCTGGAAATTGTGGGCGGGGATGCGAAATCGCCCGCCGCGCTCGATCGCATCAAGAAATATCAGCAAGTGACCGCGCGGGCGCTGGCGCAGGTGGAAGACGCCACGCCGGCGGCGGCCCCGACAAACAAATAGCTCAATTCCCTGCTCGCGTCACTGCGACCACGAGGCGGGAGTGCGAACCCAGCGATGTTTGCGCAACTGCGCGTGAAGGTCGGAGGGCAGCGGGCCGCGATCGTCGGCGGCTACGTTGGCTTCGACGTTCCGCCCCTTGCGCATTCCGGGGATGATCGTATCGACATCCGGATTGGTGAGGATGAAGCGCAGCGCCATCTCCGGAAGCGACATACCATCGCGCAGCAGAGGCTTCAGGGCGTTGGCGTGCTCTACGCTGGACTTTAGATTTTGCGGCACAAAATAAGTGCTGCGCCAATCTTCCTTCGGCCACTTGCTATCGAGAGTTACGGAGCCGGTGAGCGTGCCTTCATCGAAGGGCACACGCGCAATCACACCGATATCGTGCTCGCGGCAGGCGGGAAACAGCTCGTCTTCGGGATTCTGATCGAAAATGTTGTAGATCACCTGCACCGAATCGATCACGCCGGAGCGCGCGGCGCGCACGCCGTTGAACGGCTCCCAGCGATTAATGCTGATGCCGACGGCGCGGACCTTGCCGCTGGCGCGCAGATTCTCGATCACGCGCGGCAAGCGTTCATCGTCCAGCCAACTGTCCTCCCAGGTGTGAAACTGGATCAGGTCGAGCGTCTCTACGCCGACGTTGCGGAGGCTGGTCTCCACGAATTCCGCGATGTATTCCGGGGGAAAGCAATCGTCGAGCTTGAAGTCTCTGCGGCTGGGCCACTTGCGATTCTTCGGGGGGATCTTTGACGCAGCGTAGAGTTTTTTGTCGCGATGCTTGCGCAGAACTTTGCCCAGAAGCTGTTCGCTGTGGCCATCGCCGTACGCGAAGGCTGTGTCGAAAAAATTGCAGCCCAGCTCGACGGCGCGATCGAGCGAGGCCAGCGATTCGGCGTCGTCGGAACCGCTCCAGCCGGCCATGCCCCACATGCCGTAACCAATTTCGCTGACGTCCCACCCGGTGCGGCCAAAGCGTCGATATTTCATGGCAGGCAAGCTCCTTGTCGCAATATGGCAATCTACCGCGAAAGCGCGCGGAGGGAAAGGCTCCGCGGGAGGGAACTCCCTAAGCATGGTAATTCCTGCGTGAATTGGCACGATGGAGGCTAAGGTCGCAATCGATGTATCGACACACAGACGCCGCAACGTGACGCAGGTCACGCAAGCGAGTGATGTACTTCACAGACAAGAACCTCGGCCGGTACGACGATTCCGGCGCTGAGGCGCCACGCAGCGACGGGCGCGTGTGCGGTTCTACTTGGCTTTGTCGAAGCGCAGGGCGACGGAATTGGTGCAATAGCGCAGGCCGGTGGGCTTGGGGCCGTCGGGGAACACGTGGCCGAGATGCGCGCCGCACTCGCGACACTTGACTTCTGTGCGCGCCATGCCGTGCGTGGTGTCGGTATCTTCGACGACGTTGTCCGCGGCGACAGGCGCATAGAAGCTCGGCCAGCCGGTGCCGGAATCGAATTTTGTGTCCGAACTAAAGAGCGGGGCGTCGCAGCAGATGCAGCGGAACACGCCTTTGTCGTGGATCTCCAGATTTTCGCCGGTGAAGGGCGGCTCGGTGGCGGCGTGGCGCGTGACTTCAAAGGCGTTCGGCGACAACTGCTTTTTCCACTCGGCGTCAGTTTTCTTGATCATGGGAACTGAGTGGCTCCTTAGATGGCGATGACAGATTATATCAGTCGCGGCGATTCCTCGGCAGCAAGAGGCAAGCATCAACCTCAAGGATTTAGGCCGGCTCAAAATAGCCTTACGGTACTCTGGCGCTACCATTTCGAAGTGCTATACTCCAATCGCGTGCAGTGATCGCAAAGACACGCTCGCATCTGCGCCTGCCCGCCAACGGTGATCCAATGAGAAAAAGCGATTCCACGGCGATTTTCGTGGAGGTGTGCCTGCGGCTCGTAGTTGGTGTCACGCTCGGAATGATCTTCGTGGGCGCGACGATTCCCACGCACGCCGCTGAGCTGGCGCGAGCGCAGGCTCCGGCCGCGACGCCGACTGCCGCTCCGACTGCGGCTGCGGCCCCAGCCGCGTTGCAGGTTCCGGTCACGACGACAGCAACGACGACCGCGACGACTGCCGCGGCCACGCCCGCCGCCGTGTGGCAGGCAATCAACGAGCCGGTGATGGACCCGGCCAAGTCAACTGTGATCGAGAATCTGGTTCTGGTACGCGACCGCATTCGGATCACACTGATCGAAGGGACCATCGAGTTCACCGCGCCGGTGAACGGCAAACCGTTCGGCGCGATCTTCCGCGGCAAAGGGCTGGTGGAAATCGCTCCGCCCAACTTCATGGAGCACCAACAACTGCATGAGTTTACGGGGCAGGACACGCTGAGTATGCCGTTCACCGAGGGTGTCTTGTGGTTTACGGACAAAACCTACGACGAAATCGCTGGCCAGGTGCGCTGGAAAACTTCGGATGCGGCGGGCGATAACTTGTTTGCCGAGCGAAGCAAACGCGACGGCTCTCCGCGCGCGCGCTTGTTCAAGGGAATACTTTCACTCGATCACGAACGCACGGCGCTGTTTGAGGCCGACCTGCACACCGAGGCGAAGGGCTGGATTCAGGTGGCAGACGATGCGCTGGAGCCGGAGGAAATCTCGGCCGGGCGATGGGTGAATCCATACGGTTATTGGCAGTTTGAAACCTGGCTGAGCTTCCCGGCGGGGAATCGCACGGCCGAGGCTGCGTTCCGATTCCCGCTGGCGAAAGCGGACTTCCACGTGGCGAGTTACGAGATCGATGCGACGGTGACGGACCGGGCCGAACTGGAAGCTACGACGCGCATACACCTGGAGATGCTGGCCGCTGGCGAGCAGGTGCTGTCCTTCACGCTGAATCCTCATCTGCGCGTCGACCGCGTTACGGATGGCGCGGGCCGATCACTGGCATTTTTCCAGCCGCGGGACCCGGGCATTAACGGCAAGATCTTCGACGAATTCTTGGAGGTTGCGCTGCCGGCGGCGACGTCTTTTGACCCGGTGACGCTGGAATTTCACTACGCGGGGAAGCGCGTGGTGCACGACATGGGAGGCGGCAATTTTTTCTGCGAAAGCTTCGGCTGGTATCCGGCGGTCGAGAACGAATTCGCGCTGCGCAGCGACTTCGATATGACGTTTCACTCGCCAAAAGATGATGAGTTCGTCGCAACGGGAGACAAGGTGAGCGAAAGGGTCGACGGAAAGTGGCGCCTGACGAAGTGGAAGAGCAATCCGTCCGTCTCGGTAGCGGGATTTGCCTTCGGGGATTACAAGGTCGTCGAGCAGAAGGTCGGAGACGCGGCAAATACGATGATTGAAGTGTACGCGAATAAAAATCCCAGCGGAGATATTGAACAAATCAAGATCGAACATCCGGATGCGCCGCTTGGGCAACTGGACCCTGCGGAACTTTCGAAGGAGATGGGAATTGAATTGGGGAATATGGTTCGACTATTTGAAAACTATTACGGCCCGTATCCCTACCACACTTTGGCGATCACGAACATTCCGGGCGATTACGGGCAAGGCTGGCCGGGACTGATCTACTTGTCCGCTATTTCATTTATGGACCAAACGCAGCAAGTCGAACTGGGTATTCCGATGAAGGACTTGATCTGGGTGAGCGATTATTGGCGCGGGCACGAAACATCGCATCAATGGTGGGGCCACAAGGTTGGCTGGAAAAGTTACCACGACCAGTGGCTCTCGGAGGGATTCGCGCAATTTTCGGGAGATCTTTACGTCGAATTCCGCGAGAACCAAAAACAATATCTACTGCGTCTTCAGCAGGATCGCGAAGAGTTACTGACCAAGGACTTACGCAACCACACGTATGAATCGCTCGGGCCGATCTGGATGGGCCAGCGCATGGCGCCGTCGGACGAGCCGCAGGCCTACCAGACCGTAATTTACGACAAGGGCGGTCTCGTGCTGCACATGCTGCGCATGATGCTTTACGATCCGAGGATTCCGGATCCCGATGCCCATTTCAAGGCGATGATGCAGGATTTCACCGCGACCTATAACAATAAAGCGGCCTCCACTGAGGATTTCAAGGCCATCGTCGAGAAACATATGGTCGCGCACATGGACCTGGACGGCAATCACATGATGGATTGGTTTTTCAATCAGTACGTTTACGGGACGGGTGTGCCTGAATACCATTTCATGTATTCGTCGTCTACGGCGAGCGACGGCAAGGTCAAAGTTACTCTCATCTTCGACCGCACCGGCGTCCCCGAAGGTTGGAAGGACACGCTTCCGATTTACATGTATCACAGTGGAAAACCGGCGCTCGCCGCCTGGGTGTCAATCCGTAGCAATCACCAAACGATGGATTTCGAGCTTCCGGCCGCGCCGGAGAAGCTCGCAATTGACTCCAACGAGGATACTCTGGCGATCGTCAAGCAATAGTTCGCGGCGAGGCCGATTCAAGGACCGCGCGCTCAAAACGATTGGCGCTGGCGCGATGCTCAGAGTAGTTTGGAACTTGGGACGAAGCGTTCCTCGGATGGAGGAAAGCGTCGCGATGTTTGAGCCGGGACAATCCGTGCGCGTGAATCTGGCCGGGATGCAGGTGGGCAGCGTGGTGTTCCATCAGGCGGTCACCGCGGCGGTGGGAAAAATTGTGCGGCGCACATCGGAAGATCCGCCGAAATATTTGGTGCGCTTGCTCTTCAGTTTTCGAGGCGTGAACGAAGTGGAAGTGCCGGAAGACCGCATTCTGGCATCGTAAACTCGGCATCGTAAACTCGCGTCGTAAACCGGCGCGGCGCGCTGCGCGTGCTAAAATAAACCTTGCGCGCGATCCATGATTCATTCGTGAGCCGCACAATATGATTCATCGCTACGTCTATCACAACGGCCGCATGCTGCCGATAGAGCAAACGCGGCTTTCGCCGGGGCAAGCCGGCCTGCTGAGCGGTTGGGGGCTGTTCAGCACGCTGCGCGTGTATCACGGCGTGCCGTTTGCGTTCGAGCGCCACTGGCGCCGCTTGACGAAGGATGCGGGGCGCACGCGAGTTCCCTTCCCATTCGAGGCCGAGACCGTACGCACGCAAATGATGGAATTGCTGCGCGCGAATGGAGTGGTCGAAGGTACGGCGCGCATCTACGCGATCTACAACCAAGTTGGATTCTGGCAGAGCGATGAGGCCATGCCGCAGGTGGATTTGCTGCTTTACACCGCTGGGTTGCCGCCGCATCACGAACCATCCCGCCTGGATTTGCGCGAGCACGGCCGGCACGCCGCTTCGCCGCTGGCGGGCGTGAAAGTGACTTCGTGGCTAAACAACGTATGGAATTTGGCCGAAGCGCAGGAGCGCGGCTTCAATGAAGTGGTGCTGCTGAACGAGCGCGGCGAAGTGGCGGAATGCACGGCCGCGAATCTATTCTGCGTGCGCCGCGGAGCGGTGGAAACGCCGCCGCTAGCATCGGGCTGCCTCGAGGGCGTCACGCGAGGATTGCTGCTTGAGCTTGCTCCGCCGGCCGGAGTGCCGATCGTCGAGCGGACGCTGCTGCCTGAGGATTTATTTTCGGCCGACGAGATCTTTATTTCTTCCACCAACCGCAACCTGCTGGGCATCGCGGAAATCGCAGGACACAAATACGCCGCGGCGCCCGGTCCCATCACGCAAAAACTGGAAAAAGTCTTCTCGGCATACATGGACGATTACGTGGCGCAACACGCCGCATCGCGTTAGCGCATCCGAGCGCGGCGGCGGTGCAACCCTAGAGTTTCCTGCGGAGATGCTCAAAGACGATGTAGCCAATCAGCGCGGCAACCACGGCAATTGCGAAGTTTGTAGCGGACAAAATATCCCGTATTGCGAACGCCAACGTCTTACCGCGGCCGTTTGTTCGCGTGAATTCACCCATCAGGAGATTGGAGTAGAAAAGAAATACGATGAACGCGACTTCGATAACTCCGCGAAATATCGAAGGCGGCACCTCTGTCGTTTTGCGGTCCGAAGACATCGGGGGAACTATAACAAGAAACGCAGCGGGGCTGCGGGTGAATCGGACGATTTGGAACCGGCTATGAGCGGCGCGCGTCCATAGATCAGAAGCGGCCACGATGCCGGCTTCGGGCTAGGAGAACAACGTATGAAACGCAACATTCTGATCGTCGCGAGCGCGCTGGTCCTCACGCTGGCGTTCGGATTCGCTCTTCGGGCACAGGACCAGCCCGCGAACGTGGCTGGCGCGTGGCAATTGACATTCGAGGGACGCAACGGCACCGTGACGCAGACGCTGACCCTTACTCAGGACGGAACGAAACTCTCCGGGACTGTACACAGCGATCGCGGCGATTCGCCGGTGGACGGCACGATCACGGGAAGCGCGATCGATTTCACCGTGAAGCGCACGACGCCTAACGGCGATTTCACGATCGAGTACAAGGGCACCGTGACTGCCGACACGATGAAGGGCACGTCCACGATGGGCGAAAACACGCGTGACTGGACGGCCACGCGGCAAAAAGCAGCGTCATGAGAAAAATCAATCGCGCGCGATTTGCTGGAATCCTGGCGGTGATGTTGCTGGCGGCGGTCGTTCGTGCGGATGACGCGCCGGCCAATGTTGCGGGCGCCTGGCAGTTCACCGCCGATTCGTCGCAGGGCACGTTCACGGCGACGCTGACGATTCAACAGGATGGCGGAACGATCAAGGGCACGCAGAAATCGGATTTCGGCGACGCCACGATCACCGGCACGGTGAAAGGAAACACTATTCAATTCACCGTGACCGTCAGCGGGCCGAACGGCTCATTCACCGTAGACCACGACGGCACCGTGACCGGCGACACGATGAAGGGCACATTCAAAATGGGCGGCGATACGGGAAACTCCGGGAGCTGGTCGGCGACGCGCCAAGCTCAGACTCAGAAATAGTTCTATGCCGATCTGCGCGGCGGCGCGGCATGGCGCCGCTGCGGCAACTGGCAGCCGCGTTTCAATTCCTTGACCCCAGCATTAATTGCATGGATGATAGCGGCGCCGCCGAATCTGGAGATGCCGATGCGCCGCGCTGACTTCGGAAGAAACGACGCCACTGCTAAACGCGTGCTGCACGCGTGCCTGGGCATCCTGTTGGTTGCTGCGTGCTTCATCGCGCCCGCCTGCAATTACGCCACGACGCTGAAGCATCAGGCGACGGGAACGGTCCAATCGCACACGGCGACGGAGATCGTTATGCTCCACAACGTGGGCAAGAACCAGACACACTGGGATTTTGTGCTGACGCACGCAACGCAAATTCCCGCCGGCGTAAACAAAGGCGTTCGCGTGACGATCTACTATCACGACGACAACGGCAAGCGCATCGCCGACCGCATAAAGGTAGTCGCAGTTTCGACGCCGCCTAAGACAAAGTGATCCGCCCAGGTGCGTGACTTCAGGGGCTAAAGCCCCCTATGTGCGCGCGTTGGCGCCGGGGCTAAAGCCCCGGCCTCCTAAAGAAAACCCTTTAAGCCGCGTCAAGAGACCCCTCCAAGACGCCACGCTGACCGCGGGCTGTCCGGCAGTTCCCCAGGCTGGAGAAGACGCGCCGCGTGAGCACGGAATTCCGGAGCGTGGCGTTTGCGTGGTAGAATGCCGGCTCGGAAAATGCCATGCCTGACGCCCCCTCACCCAGCGAGGCCGTACTCGAAATCGTCGCTCCCGACGGAAGCCGCCGCGTGTTTCCCGTCACGCATACGCCGTTTCTGATCGGCCGCGGCGCGGAAACCAACAACGATTTGCAGCTCCCCGACCTGCGAATTTCGCGGCAGTGCGCCGCGATCGTGGAAGAAAATGGCGGACTGGCGCTCGAGGACCGCGGGCACCGCCGCGGCTTGTTCGTCAATGGGCAAAAAATCGAGCGCAGCACGCTAAAGGAAGGCGACACGATCAGTTTTGGCCTGGACGATTCGTTCGAGATTATTTTTCACGCGTCGAGCGAGGCCCTGCCGGACCTGCTGGCGCGAATGGAAAGTCTATCCGGCATCGGCGGCGGAGGCGGAACGAGTGGACTGCGCAAGCTGAGTCTGCTGCTGGAGGCCACGGCGCTGCTGCATTCGCATCTGCCGGTGGACGCGATTCTGGGCAACATGGTGGATCACGCCATTTCGCTGACCGGCGCGGATCGCGGGCTGCTGGTCGAGCGCGGCTCGGACAACGTGATGCGCGTGCGTTTGGCGCGGCAGCGCGGCGGAAAACCGCTGGCGACCGAGGGCTTGGTGCCGACGCAGACGGCCATTCGCTACGCGCTGGAGCAGAAGCGCGGCGTGATCACCGAAGATCTGGAGCAAGCGGCCACCGATTTGAAGGAAGCGAAAAGCATCATCATGCAGCGGCTGCGCTCGCTGGTGGTGATTCCGCTGTACGCATTCGCGCAGCGTCGCGAGGGCACTTCGCCAGGCGATGAGGTGAAGGGCGAGCTATTGGGCGTGCTGTACCTCGATAGCACGCGCCCGGCGGGATTTTCCACGCTCGAGCGCCAGATTCTGGACGCGCTGGCCGTGGAAGCCGCCAGCGTGATGGACAACGCGCGCATGGTGGAGCGCGAGCGCGAACGCGAGCGGCTCGAACAGGAATTGGGCATCGCGCGCGAAATTCAGCAGGCACTGCTGCCGCGCGAATTTCAAACTGCTGCGCATCTGCAACTTTCGGGAATGAATCAATCGTGCCTGACGGTCGGCGGCGATTATTACGACGTGATGGAGCTGGGCCCGGGGCGCACGGGGTTTCTAATCGCCGACGTATCCGGAAAAGGATTGGGCGCGGCGCTGCTGACGACGATGTTGCAAGGCGCGTTTTCGGGAATGACGATTCAGCAGCCGCCCGCAGACGTGTTCGGGCACATCAACAATTTTTTGTGCAGCCATTCGGGCGTGGAGCGCTACGCCACGGTGTTCTTCGCGATTTTGAGCGAAGACGGGCGATTGGAATACATCAACGCCGGACATCCTTCGCCTGTGCTGCTGCGCCGCGGACATGCGGAAACGCCATTCGCGGCGGATTCGTTTCCTGTCGGGTTGATTCCGGACGCAACGTACAAATTGGAAAGCCGGCAACTCGAACCGGGCGATACGCTGGTGCTGTTCAGCGACGGCGTCACGGAGGCGATGGACCCGGAGGACAACGAGTTCGGAAACGATCGACTGAAGCAGGCGCTGGAAGCGCACCAGCGCGATGCAGTGGAGCAGGTGCACGCCGACGTGCTGGAGGCCGTCAAGATATTCGCGCGCGGCGCCAGTCAACGCGACGACATTACGATTGTTGTGGCGCGCTATTGCGGCGCGGCTCAGGCTGCCCAAGCCGGCGCGAAGTAAGAATCATTTCTGCACTGTCATCGCGATGGCCTGCGGTGAAATATTCCAACCATGAATGGACAGATGCGCGGGGCCGCGCGCGGCCGCAGTGGAGATGGGATCGCCGGCATAAACGCCCGCTATGCTTCGCGGAGCGGGGCGAAGGCGGCGGAACACTTGCGGAGGTGATAGAATCGCGCGGCCCACCCTGGGGCAAGGAGCCCTCTCATGGAAAAGCAGAAGCCGCAGAGTTTTGAGCACCACGGGCGATATGTGCCCGCATTCCACTTCTTCGTGCTGCCGGTGCTGCTGGTGAACGCCGTGCACGTGCTGATCGAGCTTCGCCACGGAATTTCCTTCGATTCGATCATGAGGGCGCTGGTCGGTGTGGCGATACTGATCCTCGCGTTCTGCGCGCGCACTTTTGCGCTGACGGTGCAGGACCGCGTGATCCGGCTGGAGATGCAGCTGCGCCTGGCCGAACTGCTGTCTGGGGAACTGAAAGGCAGAATCGGCCAATTCACGCTGGAACAGCTGGTCGGCCTGCGGTTCGCGAGCGACGCGGAGTTGCCGGATTTGGCGCGGCGCGTGCTTGACGAGAAGATGACGGATCGCGCCGCGATCAAGAAGCTGGTGAAGAACTGGCGCGCGGATTATTTAAGGGCCTAGGCGCGGGATTTGTGGATCGGAATATCCCACGTTCGCCCCACAAACCGGGGCGAACCCTCCGCCGGCGGGCAGGCATGGGGCACTCCAAATCTGGGAATAGCGCGGAGACGCGAGACTTCGCTGAAGCCGTGCCCTTACACGTCGCGGCGCTCTTCGATCTGCCTATCCGAAATCTACGAGCCGGACATGTATTTTTTGTGGAGTTCGTTGACAGTCATGCCGCCGCGCTGAAGCGTTTTGACGACGGGCGTGCCGGCGGTGGCTTTTTGCAGGACGACGAACACGGTGTCTCCGGCGCGAAGGTCTTTCAAAGTTAGCGGCTTGCCTTGCTCGTCGAGGAATTGCGATTGCGCGCCGGTCTGGACGAGCAGCGTGACCTCTGTGGGCAGCTTCAAGACGATTTGCTTCTGGGCCATGGCGATCGAAGAAACGATATAGAAATCGCCGGCATCGGCTGCGGCTGGAGTCCTGAGTTTGGCGGCGGCCTTTTCGGCGGCAGCGCGAGCGGCGGCTTGATCCGCAGGCACGGAAGGCGGCGTTGCGGGCGTTGCCGTGGATTGCGCGTGGCTCTGGTGCTGGCCGGTGGGTGCGGTTTGCGCCGCAGCCACGGTGGCGGCGAGGCCGGAGCAGGCCGCGAACGCCAGCAAGATCGTTGCGCAGTTAATTGCCCGCTTGATGTTCCGCTTTGAATTCCTCGTCCACTTTGCAACTTCAATTGCTTTATTCATAGCGCAGCGCCTCGATGGGATCTAAATGCGCGGCCTTCCGCGCGGGATAATAGCCGAAGAAAATTCCTACGCCGGCCGAAAACGCGACAGCGATGACGATGGCGATCGGCGGAATCGACGTGGGCCACTGGAGCACCGACGATAGAAACGACGAGCCCAGAATGCCGAGCATCACGCCGATTCCGCCGCCGAGCGAACTGAGGACGACGGCTTCGGAAAGAAACTGGCTTTGCACATCGTGCTCCGTGGCGCCGACGGCCATGCGCACGCCGATTTCGCGCGTGCGCTCGGTGACGGAGACCAGCATGATGTTCATGATGCCGATGCCGCCGACGATCAGCGAAACCGAAGCGACGCTGGCGAGCAACAGCGTCATCACGCGGCCGGATTGCTCCTGGGCATCGGCGAGATCGGTGGGGCTGAGGATGATGAAATCGTTGTCCGCATCGGCGCGAAGATGATGGCGCTCGCGCAAGATGCTCGAGATTTGGGCTTCGGCCACTGAAATATCGTCCGACGTATCGGCGGAGGCCACGATGCTTTGCAGCCAATTGACGCCCGCCAATTTTTTCATCACCGTAGTGTAGGGCATGATCAGCACGTCGTCCTCATCGCCGCCCCAGGGCGTTTGACCTTTCTGGACGGGCTCGCCAATCACACGAAACGGCAGATTCTGCACGCGAATGGTCTGGCCGATGGGATCGGCGTCGCCAAAGAGATTCTCGGCGACGGTCTGGCCGATCAAGCAAACGTCGGCGGCGTCGTTGACGTCGCGATCGGAGAACACGCTGCCGCGGGCCATGCCCCAATGGCGAATTAGCATGTAGGACGGCGCGACGCCGCGCACGCTGGTGGACCAATTCTGGTTGCCGTAAACCACTTGGCCGCGGCTGCCGACGCCGGGCGAAACGTATTTCAGCGTCGGAACGGAAAGCTGGATGGCGTTCGAGTCCTCAACGGTGAGCGTCTTGGTGGCCTGGCTGCCTAGGCGCACGCCGCCCTGATTGATGCTGCCGGCGAAAATGTTGATCATGTTATCGCCGAGCGCCAAAATCTGTGAAGCCACTTGTTGGGATGCACCTTCTCCGATCGCCACAGTACAAATCACCGCGCCCACGCCGATGATCATGCCCAGCATGGTGAGCGCCGTGCGCATTTTGTTGCGCCCCAGCGCGCTTAACGAAAGTTGCAGGATTTCCTTGAAATTCACGCGCGCTTACCTTCCGCCGCCTCTGGCGCCGCCACCACCACCGCCAGGCCGCTGCGATGTGAGCCCCGGAGCGCCAGTGGCGCCGGTCTTGGATGCGGTCTGTTCGGCCGTAATCAATGCGTCGCCCTCTTGCACGCTGCCCTCGATACACTGGGTGTTCAGATAATCGGTGACGCCGGCGCGGATCGCGACGGGCATCGGCTTCTTATCGGTCCCGAGTTTCCACACCACTTGCCAGCCGCCCGCGTGAGTGGAGGTGGCCGCGGCGGGAATGTTGTACTGCTTATAGAGAGCCTGAATCTGCGCCATGGGGAGCGAGGGCGTGTAGGTGAGCGCGGCATTCGGAATTTCGAGCGCGTTATCGGCGTGGCCGGTGGGGATGGTGACGTAGGCGGTCTCACTGGGCAGCAACTTTTCGGATGGATTGTCGAAGTCGATGATCGTGTTGTAGGTGACGACGTTCTGCACAGTGAAAGCGTTCAAGCGAATGGCGCTGATGTGGCCCTTGAAGACTTCGGTGGGAAATGCGTCCACCTGAAACGTGGCTTCCGTGCCGACGCGAATGCTGCCGGTATCGGATTCATCGGTGCTGGCGTAGACCTGCATGCGCGTAAGGTCCTGCGCGATCGTGAAAACGTTGGGGGCTTGCAAGGATGCGGCGACGGATTGGCCGACGTCGATATTGCGCGCGACGACGGTGCCATCAATCGGGGAAATGATCGTGGTGTACTTCAGATTCGTTTGCGCTTGCTTCAATTCCCCTTCCATCGATTCCACTTGCGCGCGCGCTTCGTTGGCTTGCGCCATGGTCTGCTGGAGTTGGGCTTGCGCCTGCGCTACTTGCGCCTGGCCGGCGGCGAGCGACGCCTGGGATTGATCGAGCGTGGAAGTCTGCTGCTCGTATTGATCCTTCGAGAAGACGCCTTGATTGTAGAGATCCGTGATCCGGCCCTCGCTAGCCTTCTGATAGGCCATGTCCGCTTGGAGCTTTTGCACGTTGGCCTGATCCATGGCGATGGTGGCTTTGCCGGCGTCTTCTGTGGCCAAAAGATTTTGCAGATTGGCCCTGGCGTTATCGAGATTGCCTTGCGCCGTCTCAACCTGCGCCTGATAGATCGTGGGATCGAGCTGCGCCAGCACTTGCCCCGCGGAAACGCGCGTATTGAAATCGGCGAAAATATATTGCACGGTGCCGGAAACGAAAGAGCCGACTGGAATTGTCGTCAAAGGATTGATCGTGCCGGTAGCCTGCACGACGGCGGTGATCGAGCCGCGCTTCACCGGGCTGGTGAGATATTTCGTATCCGGGGAGCGGCCCATAAACTCATACCCGGTCGGCACCAGAATCACGAAGCCGAGCGCGCAATAGATTACGAGCTTTTTGTGCTCGTGATAGTAGGTCTTAAACTTCGTCAGTAGCGTCGACGTCGTCGGCATAATCAGGATTTGACCGCACAACCTCCTATAAAGTTAGACGAAGGGCTACGCTGCTGCGTTACGACGGGCAACGGCGCCGTGTCGCGAACTGAAATTGGGGGCCTTTACTGGCAGGGATTCGCACCTGCCGCGGCCGCGGTTGCTGCATCGACGTAACAAGCGCGGTCGAAGTACCGCTCGCCGCCGGCTTCCTGATATTGCAAGACTGTGATCTTCCCATTTGCCGACTGCGATTCGCTGACGCCCGCAGTGAACGGAATCGAGTCCGCGCCGCCGCGCAGCGACTCCACGATTGCGCGGCCTTGCAACGAGCCGTGCGGCACGATCTCGATGCCTAGAATTCGCGCAATCGTCGGCGCGATATCCGCGTTGCTCACGGGAACCGGGTCCGCGAAACCCGTTTTGAAGTCGGGGCCGATGGCAGCCATGTTGTTGAGCGTGCAATCGCGGCCAAAGCCTCCGTGATTGCCCTGGCCTTCCTGCAAATTCGTATCGGAGATCTGGATGGCCGATTGCAAATCGCCGGGATTGAGATAGAACACCTTGAACGCAACAACGATTGCGGGCCGTGGCGTGCGCGCCGAACCGACGAGGCCGACTGCGCTCATCGGCAACGTGCCAGGAATATTTGCATACTGATCGTCGACAAAAATTCCGCCGACGTAATCGTACGTTGTGAGCAGGCCGACGATCTGGCGCACGGTATCCGGACTTTTGTCCGGAACGTAGATCAAATCCGAGCCGCCATTCGCGGTGACGATGGCTCTGGCATCCGAACCGTCGCGTTTGAACACGACCGGGCCAAGCAGGCCGTTACCTTGCAGGGGATGCTGGAAAATTTGCGGCAAGAGCGGCACCTGATGGTACGGCGCCGCGCTTCCCTCCGGAGCGAGTTGACTGGGATCAAATAGGTTTGTCTCCATCCCCATCGCGAGATCGATGGCAAGGAAGCCGCTGGGCAGCATGCCCTGATCTGTGTCGATGTTCCCTGTCGCGTCGAAATAGCTTTGCTGCGCCGACGCGCTGGCTGTCTTGCGGCCGGTGACGCCGATTTCCTGGCGGCTGATCGTCGCGAAGCCGTGATCGGAGGTGACGAAGATGTCGGTGTTGGCTTTCACGTCAGAATGGGCATCGAGCCAATCTAAAATCTGCCGCAGATTATTGTCGGCGTTGCGGACCGCCTGCCGCGAAGTGTCTCCATTGATTCCGGGAACCAGCGTGCCCAGACTATCGCCCTGATTGTGCTGCGAGCCATCCGGATCGCGCGACCAGAAAAGCAGAACGAAGGGCTTCGGCGCGTCTTGCTGAAATTGCGGCAGCACAACTTTCGTGGCGATATCCGCCAGCCATTGCTGCTGCGTGACATTGGGATGAAGCGTTCCCGGACGATTGTGAGTTCCTTGATTGAGATTGTTCCACGCGGCTGTGGGGCTGAAGCCGTTGCTACGCGTGGGCGCCTCGGGCGAAAGACCGGCGTCGATAATTTTCTGAAGGAACACGGGGGAAAGTGGAAAGCCGGTGGGCGTGCCGGACTGGTCGTCGATCAGGATCGTCGTGCTGCCGAACGGGAATGCGCCGCGCTCCGGAGGAATCGATTCCAACTCTTCAATCGCGGCGGGACCGAGTTTTCCGATCGACGCGGTGTTGAAACCATTCTTCGCGGCCGCGGTGAGAAGAGTGGTTTCGCTCAGATAATTGCCGCCGAAATGGCCGGCGAGGTCCGCAAGAATCTGGTCGTTCTCGAGGAAGGGCGTCGGCGAGCCCGGTGCCATATTGAAATTTCCGGTATCAAAAACGGGATAGCCGACCCAAAGCGTGTTGCCAAAATCGCCGGTGTCCCCGAACAGGTGTCCGGTGGCAATCGCGGATGCATTCGCCGTGGTCACCGTCGGATACAAGCTGTGGCTATTGACAAAATTCACGCCCTGTTGGCGAATCCCCCAAAGCGTAGGCGCGTCCGTTTGATTCACGGAGCCTGGGCGCAAACCATCGGCTACGAAGATGATGACATTGTGGTGAGCGGGCGCCGGGCTGGCTGTTTGCTGCGCGGGCGCAGGGACGGCGAGCAAAGAGATGGAAGCGAGCAGGATCGCGCCGAGAACACAGCGCTGTATTAGGCGAAGTCGCGACACCGATGTTGCTTTCGCTCGAAGCGATTTCTTGCGCATCGCTCACTCCTTGAAATCTTCCGGCTCGATTTCCAAGCTTCCGACTCAGGCAAAGATGCTAACACGCCGCCGGTCCGTCTATCATTGCGGCGCCGGGCGGAGTTTGTAGACTTCGAGCGCGCCGTAGGTGTAGACGCGGTCGCCGATGCCGGCCAGCGCGGGAGAGAATTCCGGTTCGTCGTAGGCCCAAACATATTGATAGTCCCTGGCGGTCGCGGGCCAGTCCGGCGTGTCGTCTTCTCCTTGATTCCAGAAGGCGTCGTCCGTGTAGCTGTCATACGTGACGCGCATGGGCGTTTCACCGGGAAAATCGAAGAGGTACGGAGAGAACCAGCCGCGGCGAATCACGCCGTAGGCCCAGAAATGCGTGAAGTGACGATAGATGGGATCTTGATCGCCCTTCACGATGGACAGCACCAGCGCGTCACGCGGCACAACATCGAACGATGCGGCCAGACCCGCAAGCTCGGGCTGCTCGCCGATCCATTCGTGCGTAGTGCTCACGGTGCGTGCGGCGAACAGGAGCAACGGCAGCGCGACGAGCAATCGGGCGCGCGGTCCAATGCGCGCGACGGCGAAGATCACCACGAAGAGAAGCGGCAGCACGCGAATGTCCAGATCCGACGCGTCTCCGTAGGCCCACGGAACAATCCAGAACGCAGCAAAGAGAAACGCCGCGGTACCGAACCATGGCCAATCCCAGCGGAACGACGAATTGCGCCACCACGCGAGGAGAAAAAACACAGGCACGGCCGCGAGCGTGATCCAATCGAGCGCCGGCGTAAAGCCGTGCATGATCGTGCCGAGCGAGTCAAGCTTATCGCCCCAGCCGTGAAAAACGATTTGCTGGGGTCCGAGCCCCACGCGTGAGGAGTGCAGATACGCGAGCGCGCCGGGAACGAACAGCAACCACGAGAGCGCGATTTGCCGCAGCGATTTCCGCGAAAGCAGGGCGTAAACCGTCAGCGTGATTCCGACGATGGCGAACGCCAGCAGATGCGCGAAGTATGCGGCCGTGACGCCGATGAGCGCGGCGATCCAACGGCCGGCGCCACCGCCGCGCATCCAGCGAAGCCAAAATCCGAGCGCAAACATGCCGACAACCAAACCGAGATCGAAATTGAGAAAGCCTTCGAGGAAGAAAGCGTTGTAGGCCACAAGGCCGGCCCACGCGGCCGTCCAGTTTTCACCGGGATGCGCCTCATGCAGGAAAAACCACGCGGCAACAGGAAATAACACCACGCACAAACTGAGAAAAACGCGCCCGGCAATTTCGATGGGGAAAATGCGGTCAAGAACGAACATGCTGCCGTCCATTCCGAGATATGGATAGAGACGCCAGTCGGAGGCGTAATACTTCGCGAAGGTGTACACGGGATCGTGGAGATGGAGCAGTACGAACGCGCGCGCCAAATGATTCGGATAATCCAGCAGAGGCGGGAAGGCCACGCGCCAGATGGGCAGAAGGAGTCCGATGGCGAGAGCGAGCAGAACCGCGGCCGCAAATAGGCGCTGGCGAAATTCGGAAGACACTAGCGCAGGCTGCTCCAAAGGAGGGGCACGAGTCCCGCAAGCGTTAGCGCCATCAACAGCGCCAAACTTTGGCGACCCGTGCGGCGATCGGCAAAACCCAGGGCGAAAAATCCCTTGGCGAGGTTGTTGCTCGCGGCCGCCACGACAATGCTCGCCGCTGCGAGACTTAATGGCGCCGCGCGGCCGGCTGCTTGCGTCAACCCCATCACGAATGGTTCAACGTCGGAAACGCCCATGATCGCGGCGAGTCCGTAAATTCCGCCGCGGCCGAAATAAGCCAGCGCGTATTGCGTGAGCACGATCACGCCCACGAACAGCACGGCAAAGGTGAAGGCCACAGACAATTCGAGCGGATTCTTCGACGCGACGCCGCCTTGGTCGGCGGAGGCTCCGGGGTCAACGCGGAGCGTCCAGAGCCAACCGCCCGCCATGCCCACGACGGCGAGAACGGCGAAGGGCATCGCGATCTTCTGCGCGAGCGCGTGATTGAACAACCAAACCAAAACGAGGAAGCGCAGATACATCACGCCGGAAGCAAGAAGAATGCTTCCCGAATACAGATGCGGAGACGGAGTGGGACACGCGCGCGAGCGCTTGGCGAGCACGACAGTGGTGAACGTCGAGGAGTACGCGCCGCCGACCAACGCGGAAAGCAGCACGCCGCCTTTGCCGTGTGTGACCTTCTGCAGCAAGTAGCCGCCGTAGGAAAGTCCGCTGACGGCCACGACGACCATCCAGATCTTGAATGGATTCAATTGAAACTTGGTGAAATCCTGATCGGGCAGAATCGGCAGGATGACGAAGGTGAGCAGCAGAAACTTGGTAAAAGTGAGAACTTCGGGTGCGGCAATGCGCTCCGTGAGGCTTTCGAGAAAAACTTTCAACTCGAGCAGAAGCACGGCCAGAATCGCGACGGTAGTGGCTACCCAGAAATGTTCGCGGGAAATCAGCGCGCCGATTACGTACGTCGTGAGGCCGGAAATTTCCGTGGTTACGCCGGCGACAGCCTGGGTCTGAAGTTTATGCCAATAGGAAAGCCACAAAAACGCGCCGACCACCGCGAATCCCGCCGCGAGCAAACCCCACTGGTCGCCCGAGAGCAATCCCATCGCGTAACCAATCAGGCCGATCAGTGGAAATGTGCGAATGCCGCCGAATCGATAGCGCTCGGCAACCCCTAGACCTTCTTGGCGCTCTAAGCCAATCAAGAATGAGAGGAAAACAACGAGCAGGATTTCCACGCCCTGCGGCGGTATGAGCGAACTGAGATCGTGGAGCATGAACGAGAGGCCTCCGGACACGCCGAATAGCGGCCTGCGTTGGTGGCTGCGATGGGAGCGTACCGAGAAATGGCGAGAAACTCAATGATGGGCGGGCCGTTATGAAACATTTACGCGTTTCACAAAACTTTATGCTTGTCAAACGGCCGGAAGACCTAGTATCCTCGCCGAGATTTACCCCTTATGAATACTGAACCGAAGAAGAAGCGCGGTGTAAATCCATGGCAAGTCTGACCGGCACGGTCATTTTAGCCGCCGTTCTGTGCGCTGCGGCATCGCGTAGCGCAGCGCAAGACCCTGCACCCGCGCCTCCCGCGCAAACAACTATCAGCCAGCAGCGCGATATTTCCGGCAAGCAACAATGGAGCGACACCGCGATCGATCTGCTGCCCGGCGACGTCGTGAAAATTCAGGCCAGCGGAACAATCCGGCGCCCAGCCGCTCCATCGTGCGGACCGGACGGAAGGCTGCGCGATTGGCACGACCTGACCGCGCGCTTTCCGGTGAATCAAGCGGGAGCAGGGGCGCTGGTCGGCCAAATCGGCGTGAGCGACAAAACGCATCCGTTCGATATCGGCTCTCGCCACCAAATCAAGGTGCAAACAGCGGGGCGTCTCTATTTAGGAGTGAATGAAGCGTCGAACGAATCGGCCGATGGAAGCTACCATGTCACGATCGAAATCGTGCGTGCGGCGATCGCTCCCGTGGTCACTGCGTCGGCCACTGCAAGCGCCAGCTCCGTGATCGAAGTTCCCCCGTCATCATTTCCCAGTGCGGGACTCGCGCAAATTCCGCTGCGCGTGACAAATAAGGCCGGCGACCCCGGCGATATGGTGAATTTCGTTCTGATTGGCTCGGAAGGCGCGGTAGATCAGGCGTTCAAGGACGCCGGATGGCTGAAAGTGCTGGATCCAAACAAGGATCATCGGCGCGCGGCGGTGGGCGGCGTCTTCAGCGGCTTTCGTCACAAGCCCTTCGTTGAAATGCCCATGAGTCAATTGTATTTGTACGGGCGGTCACAGGACGTCGGCTACGCGCGAGGAACGGCCGTTGGCGCCCTCGGATCGCGGCATCACTTGCGGCTTTGGAAAGCGCCGATGCAAGTGGACGGGCAGGATGTTTGGGTGGGCGCAGGGACCCACGACAAAAGTTTTATGCACGATCCCGGTCGCAGAGGTTTCTCGCACTACATCGATCCGAACGTCGATAGCGAGCGCGCTTACATTCAGCAAACGCTAGCCGGCACGCACGAGGCGACGCAGTGGACGATGGTCGCACCCGCCGATCCGATCCAGACGGCGCACACGGTTAGCGGACAGGTGTACCACTCAAACGGAGAGCTGCTGGTGCTCTGGCTGCAAGCGCCGAATCAGGGGACTGCTGCGCCGGTGATCGCATCCACGGATTCCGGTTCCTCCGAATCCGCGGATGGAGTAACTTCCGCGGCCGGGGCGAACGCGTTCTCTAAGAATTAGCGGCCGCGCCCTGCACGCGGTGCCTTCCCAGGTCCCTTCCTTTCATTCCTTCTGAATTCTCAATCGAGTGATTTGTGGAATCGCAGGACGCTTAGGGTGAGCAGCACGGCGGAGAAGATCGCCATGGCCAGCATTTGCGGCCACAAGACGGACATCCCCACGCCCTTCAAATAAATGCTGCGCACAGCAATCATGAAATATCGAAGTGGATCCAGATACGTAAGTTTCTGAAAGAACGGCGGCATGCTTCTGATCGGCGTGCCGAAACCGGATAGCGTGGTGGCGGGCATGATGAAGAAGAATCCCGCGATCATCGACTGTTGCTGCGTCGCGGAGATGGTGGAAAGCAATACGCCGGCGCCGAGCCCCGACAAAACGAAAAGCAAAGACGCGCAGGCCAGAACCCAGACGCTTCCGCGAAATGGCACGCCGAACCAGTACGTTCCAATCAGGCTGATCAACGCGGCGTCGAAAATGCCGACCAAGAAAAATGGCACCGTCTTGCCGATGATGAATTCCCAGCGCCGAATCGGCGTGACCATGATCTGCTCGAGCGTGCCGATTTCGCGCTCACGGACGATGGCGAACGATGTGAGCGTCATCACCATGATCAGCAGCAGGTTGCCGATGATTCCGGGAACGAAAAACCAACGGCTCTCGAACGATTCATTGAACCAGGGCCGCTCCTCGAGATCCACGCTCGGCACGATCGCGGCGAATTGCGGTCCAGCGCGGTTTAGCCGATCGGTCTGATAATCCCGGGAGAATTTCGCGCCGATCTGCGATAAATAGCCCAGCGAGACCAGAGCCGTGTTGGAATTGCTGCTGTCAACGATCACCTGCACGGGCGCGCTTTGGCCGCCTTGGAGGCGCTGGGCGAAGCCGGAATCGATTTCGATCGCCAGGAGCACGTCGCCGTGATCAATCCAATCGCGGAGCTGGCCGGTGTTGTTGGCGTAGTGGCGCAGATCGAAATAGCGGCTGGCGCTGAAGCGGGAGACAAGTTCACGGCTGTCGCGCGTATTGTCGCGATCGAGCACGGCCATTTTGACGTGATTCACCTCAAGCGTTGCGGCATAGCCGAAAACCATCATCTGAATGATCGGCGGACCAATCAACACGAAACGCGTGCGCGGATCGCGCAGCGTCTGGATAAACTCCTTCACCACCATTCGCTTGATTCGTTCCAGGGACGGCCACAGTTTCATTCGAGCCTCTTATGAAACGAGCGCGTTGCCAGCGTCAGCAAAATCACCATGTAGATCAAAAGTGCGCCGAGCTGCGAGCCCATCTCGCGAAACGGCGTGCCCTTCAGAAATACTTCGCGCAGGATGGAAACGAAGTACACGGCGGGAAGCGCGCGGCCGATCACTTGCACAGCCACGGGCATCTGGTCGAGCGGAAATAGAAATCCGGAAAGAAGGAATGTGGGCAGAAACGTCGCGAGCAGCGCCATTTGGCTGGCGGCCAACTGCGATTTGGCAACCACCGAAATGTAATAGCCGAGCGATAGCACCACAATGAGGAATAGCGCCGAGCTGCCGTACAAGACCGTCCAGCTGCCGCGGAACGGCACTTTAAACCAATACACGGCGGTCACGGCGCAGAGCGCCACGTCAAACATTCCGATGACGAAATATGGAATCAGCTTGCCGATTTCAATTTCGAGACGCCCGACGGGCGTGGAGATCAACTGCTCCATCGTGCCGCGCTCCCATTCGCGGGCGATCGTCAGCGAAGTGAGAAATGCGCCAACCACCGCCATCACCATGGCGACCACGCCGGGCACGAAGTTCGCGGCGCTCTCAAGATCTTCGTTGAACCAGGTGCGCGCCTGGAATGTGACCGGCGGCGGGCCGATGGGTACGGCGTGCGCCTCGGCCCACTGGGCGGTAATGTCGGCGGAATACTGCGCGACGATGGATTGCGCGTATCCCAGGGCTACGCTTGCGGAGTTGCTGTCGCTGGCGTCCAGAATCAACTGCACGGTAGCGCGCTGCCCGGAGTGCACGGTTTCCGTGAATCGAACTGGAATGACGAGCGCGGCGACGGCGTTGCCGGAATTGATCTGCTGGACGACGTCGCGATAGTCGCCGGCGACATGGACCAGATCGAAATAATTGGTCGCCTGGAAACGCTTGACGAGATCTTCGCTGAACTGCGTGCGGTCCTCGTCGTAAACGCACAGCGCGACGTGATGCACGTCGAGATTCAAAGCGTAGCCGTAGATGAAAAGCTGCATCACCGGCATCAACAAGATGATCAGCAAGCTGCGCGGATCGCGCTGGATCTGCAGCACTTCTTTCTTCATCATCGCCAGAATGCGATGGAAACTCACGCGGCCTCCTGACTGGCGGCTCGGCCGGCCGACGTGAGCGACACGAAGACGTCTTCGAGGCTCGGCGGAATCGGATCCATTCGGCGGACGTTGATTTTGTGCGCCACGAGCGCTTCGCGCAGACCCGGCATCGCTTGCGCCGCATCTTGCACCACGACGTGTATGGCGTTGCCGAACACCGCGGCATCGAGCACGCCCGGAATGCCGGGCAGCACGGCGAGCGCCGGGCCCAGCGGATCACATTCCACGAGCACCAATTGCCCGCGCATGAAGTTTTCTTTCAGTTCCGTGGGCGTGCCCATGGCCACGATTTTCCCGCGGTCAATCATCACCAGGCGATTGCAATATTCGGCTTCGTCCATGTAGTGCGTCGTCACGAAAACCGTCACGCCGTCAGCGGCCATTTGGTGAATCAGCTCCCAGAATTGCTGCCGCGTCACCGGGTCCACGCCCGATGTCGGCTCGTCAAGAAAAATAATGGGAGGTTTGTGCAGGACGGCGCAGCCTAGCGCGAGGCGCTGCTTCCATCCCACCGGCAATGAACCTGTGATGGCGCGCTCGCGGCCATCGAGTCCGGCCATGTGCACTGCCCAAGCCATGCGTTCGGGAATGTCCTCGGGCGGCACGCTGTAAAGGCCGGCGAAAAATCGCAGATTTTCCACCACGCGCAGATCGTTATAGAGCGAAAATTTCTGCGACATATAGCCGATGCGCTGCCGAATCAATTCCGATTGCGTGGCCACATCCAGACCGGCGACTTGCGCGCGGCCGGACGTGGGCAAAAGCAATCCGCAAAGCACGCGAATGGTTGTGGATTTCCCGGCGCCGTTCGGTCCGAGGAATCCGAAGATTTCGCCCTTGCGCGCTTCAAAGCTGATGCCGTCCACGGCGGCGAAATCGCCGAAGCGCTTTACCAACTTTTCGACGACGACCGAATTTTCGCCGTTGGTCATGAAGGCCGCTCCGCACCGGAGGCAGGCGGCGGAGCCGCGTCCGGCGCGCCGCCTGGTGTCGAACGGGACTCGTCGGGTGTTTCGGTGACTTCGGAGACGAACAAATCCTCGACGGTGGGATCGGTCGCTTCAAATGAATTGAAGGGCGCGCCGGCCGATTCCAACCGCGCGCGCAATTCGGGAAGGCGGTCCACACGATCAACAAACAAGTGCACGCCATCGCCTTCGAGCACGACGTTGCGCACGCCCGGAGCGCCGAGCAGTGCGTGGCGCGCGCGCGGCGGATCGAGCGTATGCACGGCGAGCACCGCTCCGGGAAAACCCTTCTTCAGTTCCGCCGGCGTATTCAGCAAAAGCAGCCGCCCCTGGTGAATCAACCCGATGCGATGGCAGCGCTCCGCTTCGTCCAGATAGGAAGTTGTTATCAGAATCGCCACACCTTGATCGACGAGGGAATAAAGAATTTTCCAAAAATCGCGCCGCGATACGGGATCGACGCCGTTGGTCGGCTCGTCGAGCAGGATCACCGCCGGCTGGTGAATCAGCGCGCACACCAAGCCGAGTTTCTGCTTCATGCCGCCGGAAAGCTTGCCTGCCAAGCGCGTCTCGAATTCCGAAAGGCCCGCGGCGCGTAGAAGCTCGGCCGAGCGTTTTTTGCGTTCGGCGCGGCGCACGCTGAACAGATCGGCGTAGAACGCGATGTTCTCGGAAACTGTCAGGTCCTCGTAAAGGCCAAAGCGCTGCGACATGTAGCTCAAGTGGTGCTTGGCGCCTTCGGGATCGCGCGCGATGTCACAACCGGCAACCGTGGCGCGCCCGGAATCCGGCAGCATCACGCCGGCCAACATGCGCATCGTCGTGGTCTTCCCCGCGCCGTCGGGGCCCACGAGTCCGAAAATTTCGCCGGCGTGCACTTCGAAACTCAAATCGTGCACCGCGCGCACCGGCCCGAAGCTCTTGCCGAGTCCGGCGAGTTCGATGGCTGCTGGTCCGTTGGGTGCGCCTTGGGGCATTGCGGTTCCGTTAATGAATCTGGATGCTGACGTCGGCGGGCATGCCCGGCTTAAGTTCGAGATTCGGATTGTCCACGTCCACTTTCACTTCATAGACGAGCGTCACGCGCTCGGCGGTCGTCTGCACCGTCTTCGGCGTAAATTCCGCTTGCGAAGAAATGAACGACACGCGTCCGTGATACGTCCTGCCCGGATATGTGTCCGTGGTGACGGAGCAATCCTGGCCCCAGTGAACTTGGCCCAGATTCGTCTCCGGCACGTACACGCGCACCCAGATGTGCTGCAAATCGGCCAGCGTAATGATTGGCGTGCCCGGCTGGACCACTTCGCCAAGCTCCGCTTCACGCACGGTGATCACACCGGCGAATGGCGCGGCGAGCGTGGTATATCCCAGGCGAATTTGCGAAATTGCCGCGGCTTGTGTGGCTTGCTGCGCGTCAGCGCGATCTACGGCGATTTGTTCTTTGCGCGTTCCTTCTTCGAGTTCGTTCAGCACGGCCTGTTGCCGATCGAGCGTGGCTTGCGCGCGCTCGACGGCGGTCTTGGCCTGATCGACGACCTGGGCCTGGATTTCGTCCTTCTGAAGCAAAGCTGCGTAGCGAGCGTAATCGCGCTGCTTCTGATCGAGATCGTCCTTGGCGTCGCGAACGTTCTGTTGCGCCGCGGCGATGTCTTGAGAGCGGCTGCCGGCTTCCGCCAGATCAAGCTCGCGGTCGCGCACTTCGACCGTGGCCCGGTCCGCAGCGGCTTGCTGGCTGTAATCGGCGCTATCAACCCGCGAGAGGAATTGCCCCGCGGTAACGGTCTGGCCTTCGTCGACCGGCAGCTCCACAACGCGCCCGGCCACTTTGAAGCTGACCAGACTTTCGTGCGCTTCGATGTTGCCGGAGAGCTGGATTAGATTGTTATTCTTCGGCTTCTCGAAATACCGCGGATACACGTAGAAAAAGAACACCGCGGCAAGCGCTGCCACTATGAGCACAATTGGTAAAATGCGTTTCATGACCGTTTGACCTCCGCTGCTGCCGATTCGTGCGATTCCGCTGCGTGTCCGGACGCAACCTCGGGCCCGGACCTTGTACCTTGCGTTGTCTTCCGCCCATCCGTCATGGATTGCCCGATGGCGATGCCGCGGGCGCCGCCGGCGTTGCGCTTGGCGGCGCGCTTACGGAACCGCCGACGTAATTCTGGAAGTTGGCCTCGGTGCCGCCCATGGCGCGCGCCAACGCCGCGCTGGCGTCGGCGTGTTGCGCGAGCGCCGCGATGCGATCGTCTTGTGCTTCGGCGACGGAATTCTGCGCGGTGATCACTTCGATGTTGTCGCTCAAGCCGTTGCGGAATCTGTCTTCGGCCAGCGTCAGCTCTTTCTGCGCCAAGTCCAGCGATTGATTGGCCACCGTCACTTGGGCTTCCGCGGATTGCAGGTTCAGGAGCGCGGTGCGCAAGTCCTGCTCGATGCCGCGCGCCATATCGCCGATCTGATCGTCGATCTGGCGCATTTGGCTATCGAGTTCTTCGCGTTCACCTTTGCGATCGCGATCGAACAGCGTGACCGAAAGCGTCGCCTGAACCAGGAATGTTGCGGGCATATGTGCGAGCGACGAACCGATCGCGCCGTAATTCCCGTTGGCGCCAAGCGTCGGGTAGTAACGCGCGTGCGAAGCCTTCTGCTGCTCCAGAATGGCCTGACGCTGCGAAGCCAGGGCGCGATAATCCGAGCGCGCTTGCAAGGCCTGGGCGATCGCCGGCTCAACGTCCGGTGGCGGAAGCGGATGAAACTCGAGCGGTTCGGCCAATTCGAGCGGCGTGCCGGGGGCCAGACCGAGATAACGAGCCAAAGCCATCAGCGCCGTTTCATAGTTGTTGCGCGCGACGAGCACACTTTGCTGGTCGTGCGCGAGCTGCACTTGCGCGCGCAGCACATCCACTTGCGTTGCCAAGCCCGCGGAGTGCTGATCGCTCGCCAGCTTCTGATTCGCTGTCGAAGTGTCCACCCGAGACGCCGCGGCTTCCGTCTGGGCCTCGGCCTCCTGCGCCATCAAGTAGAAAGCCGCAGTTTGGCGCACGACCTGATCGCGCGCGTCCTGATAGTCGAGCTTAGCCCCGGCCTTCTGATCCTCGGCGGCCCTCAGTTCGTGAGCAGCGTGCCGGTCCACAATTGTCTGGCTGGCATAGGCGCGGAAATCGAAATTGGAAAACGGTCCGATCACCGAGGGAATCGTGAGGTTGGGAATGGTGAAATTAAAACCGAGGGCGTGCAAGTTGACGTCCTGCTCATTGACCAAAGCATGCGCGGTGACCTGCGGCAGCAGCGCAGCTTGCGCTCGCACGCGCGCGCCTTCATCGTGCTGAATCTGTTCGCCGGAAACCAGCACGCTGAGATTGTTGCGCAGCGCGATGGCGATGGCGTCTTCGAGTGTGAGCTTTTGCGGCGCTGCGGAGGATTGCATCGGCGCGGGCGCAGGCGGGGGCACCGGCGCAGGCGCAGATTGCGGCGCAGGCGGCGCGGCGACTACTTCTGTGGCCTGCTGGGCCGCGGCGCAGGGCGCAATCGCAAGCAACAAGCCCGCGATGAGCGCCGCTCGAGTCCGATTTTTTCGCATCGCCATCATGGCTTCCCCCGTTTGCAACTTTCCTGGTCGTTCTAAACGTGTAGACGATTCAGCGGCGCGCATATTTCAGGCCTTGGATTTCTTTTTGCTTGGGCGCGCGTCAACTTTTCGCGCGCTTGCACGCGCGCCGTCGCGTCCACGCGGCGCGATTCCGTAAAACATCAAGTCGATCCACGTGTCCAGCCAGGTGGTTAATTCAAACTCGGGATCGAGCGCCCACAGCAAAAATCCCCCGAAGGCGCCTTGCTGCATCGCTCGCGCCACCAAGCGCGCGGGAACGTCACTGCGAATTTCGCCGCGCTTCTGTCCAATGGCGGCTAGTTTGGCGCCGAAGCTGCGGCCCTGAGCTTGATTCTCCGTCATACTCTGCCGTACGGAATCGTTCAGCAGCGCCGCGATAAGATAGCTGCGCATCAGTTTGGGCGTCAGCGGCGTGTCCAATGCCGCGCCGTGAACTAGGTGGCGCATGACCTGAATTACGGACTTTTTTCCGCTGCGCGTTTCGGCGAGAGCCGCCTCCACCCGAGCGACGCGGGTTTTGCCGAACGCGTCCAACACGTGTTCCTTGCTCGGGAAATAATTGAAGAAAGTTCCCTTGCCGACGTCGGCCGCGTCGGTGATGTCTTCAATCGAGGTGTCGGCAAAGCCGCGTTCCGCAAAGAGGCGTAGAGCCGCGCTCATCAATCGCGCGCGAGTTTCCGCGTGACGCCGTTCGCGCCGGCCCGGGCGACGCGCTTCGGCGCTGTCTCGCGCGCCTCCAGCGCTCCTCCGCACGGAACGTTTTTCCAATATGTGGCTCGCGGTCATATTGCGCCTCAAGTGGTCACGTCACGATACGCGCGTCAGACCGTGCGCGACTGTGCGATTGCGCACAGTCCATCGGATTCGATCTGCAGCGGAAGATTGATCAGGTTGTAGTAGTTCTCCACCGCATTCAACCAGGTGATTTCGACGATCTCGCGCTCATTGAAATGTTTGCGCAGCGTTTCGAACGTTGCGTCGGAGACGCGCTTGTGGCGCGTGGCTTCCTCGGCGTAGGCCAGCGCGGCGCGCTCGCGTTCGGAAAACAGCGGGCTCGTGCGGTAATCCATCAGCGCGTCGAACTTTTCCATGCCCAGATGCTCGCGAATCACCATCGCGCGGGCAATATCAACGCAGAAGCCACAACCGTTGATCTGCGCGGCGAGCGTTGTGACCATGAACTTGAGCGCGGGATCGAGATGGATGCCCTTCATCTCAAATTTCTGGATCTCGTAGGAGAGTTTCAGCGATTGCGGCATGCGCGTCGTCACCACCTTCATCGGCGTCATCACTTTGCCGAGTTGGCGGCGGCACATCCAGAAGGCGATGCGCATCATCAATCCCTTGGGTTTTTCGATCGGTTCGAGTCTCATGTGACCGGTCTCCATAAATGACCATAGGTCATATATGTCTTAAAGTCAAGAATAAAATGCGTGCGCGGACGTAAGCGTACTGACTGCGCGAGAATTCGCCCCGATATCGTTGCTAGGTGTTCCGGAACGAAACGCTTAGGAGCGCGCGCCGCTTGTGGCGTGCAAATCGCCGTAGCTGGGATATCCAGGAATGCCTGTGGCGCGCAACACCGCGCGCACAATCGCTTCGGCCACGGCTTCCGCCGCCAGCGCGCCGACCGCGCCCGCATCGACGCCTGCAACGAGCGTGCCCGTCGCCAGCGCGAACACAGTATCGCCATCGAATGGCGTGTGCACCGGATTGATTGCGCGCGCCAAGCCGTCCTGCGCCATCTGCGCAACCTTCGTGACCTGAACTTTGGTGAGCCGTGCGTTTGTGGCCACCACCGCAAGAGTTGTGTTGCGCGGATCACTTTCGCTGGCCAACACGCGCTCGCCCGCGCGAATGCGCGCGATGGTGCTGCTCAAGCTTTTGCCGTCCGCCGCGCGCGCGCCAGCCAGCAGCTCACCGGTCTGCGGACGATACACATCGCCTCCGGCATTGACGGCCGCGAGCGCCGCGACAATCAAGCCAGTGCTGCCGGCGCGCAAACTTGCCGTGCCCAGCCCGCTTTTCATCGCATATTGCAAGCCGAAAAGCTTTCCGATTGTCGCGCCTGCGCCGGCGCCGACGTTCCCTTCAGCCACAGGGCCACTGCTTGCGGCGCGGCATGCGGCGTAACCGGAATCCGCAGTCGGCCGAATTTTGGGATCGCCGACATTCAGATCGAACAGAATCGCCGCCGGCACAATCGGGACGACGATCGGGCCGACCTGGAAACCAATTCCCTTCTCATCGAGATAGCGCATCACTCCCGAAGCCGTGTCCAATCCAAATGCGCTGCCGCCCGAGAGCACCACTCCGAAAATCTGCTGCACGGTGTTAACCGGGTTGAGCAAGTCGGTTTCGCGCGTGCCGGGAGCGCCGCCGCGCACGTCGACGCCGGCGACAGCGCCTTTCTCGCACAGCACGACGGTGCAGCCAGTCGGCCGGCGCGAATCGGTGAAATGGCCGACTTCGATTCCTTCGACATCGGTGAGTCCGCCGGCGGAGCCAGTCGAATTCGACAATCCCGCCGCGCCCGCGCCCGCGCTCGACGCGCCGCCTGGCGGCGTCTGCTCGGCGCCGCGCGAATCGTGCGCGCTCGCAAGCAACGCGCCGCCAGCGGCCAAGGCATTGCGGGTGAAATCGCGTCGGCTCATTTTCTTCTCCGTCGCTTCATTCGTCAGCTTCTGCGTGGACTTGTCCATACGATCCGTCATATTCCGCTGCCGCTTTCGGCTCCTTTGCCCCCGAGCACGCGCGCAGCGTGAGCGCTGCGCCGCGGCGCAATCATTGTGACCGCAACGGCGACAATCAATCCAGTCAGAATGCCGATTGCCGGCGGCGATAAATACCCGATGCCGCGCCCGCCGGTCGCAAAGTGCGCCACGAGATCGGCCGCGATTGCCGCAAAGATGGACGCCAATGCGCCGTGTGTTCCCATCCGCGGCCAGTATAGGCCCAGCACCACCGGAACGAATAGCGCCACGGCCAGCAGTCCGTAGAAGATGCTGACCGCGGCAATCACGGACGGCAACACGATGGCCAGCGCGATTCCCGCGCATCCGGCAAGCACTGTTGTCCCACGGCTGACGGCGAGCAGACGCTTCGTCGTCACGCTGGGGCGGATAAAGGTGCGATAGAGATCGACGGCCAACGATGTGGAAAGCATGAAGAGGATCGCGTCGGTGGCGCTGAGCTCGGCGGAAAACACCGCGGCCAGCGCCCATAGCCCCAGCCACGGCGGCACGGCGCGCATCAGCACCGTCGGCAATGCCAACTCCGGATTCGCGAGGCCTGGGAATCGCGCCAGTGCAACCAGGCCGAATAGCGCCGGCACAAACGCGAACGCAAGTTGCGCGATGGCGTTCAGGCCCACTCCGACGCGCACCGATTTCGCATCGCGCGCGCCATAAAGTTTCTGCACCAATCCCGGCGACACGATGAACGACGGCACAAGGATCGCCAGATAGGCCAGGATCTGTCGCGGCCCGGCGCCGGTGACGCTCAATAATTTGGTTTGCTGGAGCGCTGCGTGGCTTGCAGTGGGGCTTGCCGCCAGCGCCGCGGCCAAGCCCGACCATCCGCCCACCGAGTGCAGCGCGAACACGACGGACAAGCCGAGGCCCGTCATCGTCACGCTCAATTCGACGATGTTGACGATCGCCGACGACGCGAGTCCTCCCGCCGCGCAGTACGCGATCGCCACGGCTCCGCCCGCCAGGCACCCTTCCCACTTCGGCAACCCGATCACCACTGCCAGAACCCACGAAATTGCCATGATCTGCCCGGCCAGAATCGCCAGGGTCCCGAACCACAGGAGCACCGCGATTACGGCCTTCACCGACCGGTGGTAGCGAGCGTCAAGGTAATCGCCCAGCGTCTGAAGCCCCAGCGCCTTGGCGCGCTGCCAGAGGCGCGGCCCGACGGTGGTTGCGAGGATCAGGCATCCGATCCCCGCTGAGCCGACCCACCACCACGCAGCAAGACCAAGTCGATAGCCCAGGCCGGCCGCCCCCACAGTTGAACCAGCGCCGATGTTGGCCGCCAGGAACGTGGCGAAGATCACGCCGGGCCCAAAGCGCCGCCCCGCGACCAGGAAGTCTCCGGCGCTCTTCACTTTGCGGGAAGCGATCCAGCCCGCTCCGATCAGCACCGCGGAGTAGGCCAGCAACATGGCGAAATAGGGATTCATGGTGGGCATAGGCCCGGGAACCCGTTGGGCGTACCTACGGCCCGCCTGTGGGCCTCGCTATAGTATCCTGAGCGCCGTCTCGCGCAGCATTGCCCCGCGATGAATTCCGGGGCACCAGACGCGCACCCCGCGTGCTATTGCTGCGATAAATCTTATAAATACTATTTGACAGCAAATTCGCCTCGTCTTTATAGTATTCCCCGACCGACATGACACCGTCTCCCATGTCTGGCACGACCTTCGCCTCGGCGGCTAGCCTGGTCATCGTAGGACTCGCGGTCTTGCGACCGCTGGGATGACGACCGCCGGATGGTAATAAGCTAGACGAAGCAAGCAATCCGAGGTCGCCACCACAAGGATGGCGGCCTTTTTCTTTAATGGACGGAAACCGGACGCGCAGCCGATCGAGCGTCGCAGCAGAGACGGCCGAAACCAAGGTCGGGACGATTTCAAGGGGAAAGCAAGACAATGGCCGAAAAACTCCGCAGCCGAACACTGATTGAGGGATACAGCCGCGCCGGGGCGCGCTCCATGCTGCGCGCGGCGGGATTCTCCGACGAAGATTTCAAAAAACCGCTGATCGCCGTGGCCAATACATGGATTGAAATCGGCCCCTGCAACGTGAACCTGCGCGACGTGGGCGAAGCCGTGAAGCAAGGCATTCGCGAAGCCGGCGGCACGCCGATGGAGTTCAACACCGTATCCATTTCCGACGGCATCACCATGGGCACCGACGGGATGCGCGCTTCGCTGGTGAGCCGCGAAGTGATCGCGGATTCGATCGAGCTGGTGACGCGCGCCAATTATTTCGACGCCATCGTGGCGATTTCCGCCTGCGACAAAACGATTCCCGGCACGGTGATGGCGCTGGCCCGCTTGAACATTCCGGGCCTGATGCTCTACGGCGGGCCGATCATGCCGGGCCACTTCGAGGGCCATGACGTTTCGATTCAGGATGTTTACGAGGCCATCGGCGCGCACGCCACGGGAAAAATGTCGGACGAGCGCCTCGCGTGTCTGGAAGCTGTTGCGTGTCCCGGTGCCGGCGCGTGCGGCGGGCAATTCACGGCCAACACGATGGCCACGGCATGCGAATTCCTGGGGATCTCGTCGATGGCCAGCGCCGGAGTGCCGGCCACCTCGGGCGAGAGAAATCCCCTGGCGCGCACGGCGGGCCGTCAGGTGATGGAGCTGCTGAAGAAAAATGTTACGCCACGGCAAATCCTCACGAAAGCCGCGTTTGAAAACTCCATCGCCAGCGTGATCGCCACGGGCGGTTCGACCAACGCCATATTGCACCTGCTGGCCATCGCGCACGAAGCCGGCGTTCCGCTGGAGCTTGCGGATTTCGATCGCATCAGCGCGCAAGTGCCGGTGCTGGCCGATCTGAAGCCGTCAGGGCGTTTCATGGCCGTCGATTTCCACGAAGCCGGCGGCACGCGACTTATCGCGAAACGTTTGCTTGAAGCCAAGCGCCTGGATGGTTCGTGCATCACCGTAAGCGGGCGCACGATGGCGCAAGAAGCGGTGCTCGCCGTGGAAACCGCGGGACAAGAAGTGATTCGCCCTCTTTCCAATCCGAAAAGCGCTACCGGCGGCCTGGTGATTCTGCGCGGGAACATCGCGACGGAAGGTTGCGTGTTGAAATCGGTCGGAGGGATGAGGACCGAGCATCGCGGCCCGGCGCGCGTTTTCGACAACGAAGTGGACGCATTCGCGGCGGTCGAGCAGAAAAAAATTAAGGCCGGAGACGTAGTGGTGATTCGCTACGAAGGGCCGCGCGGCGGTCCGGGCATGCCGGAAATGCTGCAAGTGACGGGAGCGCTCCTGGGAGCCGGCCTGGGCAAGGACGTTGCGCTGATCACCGACGGCCGCTTCTCCGGCGCCACGCACGGCATCATGGTGGGACACGTCGCTCCCGAAGCCGCGGTGGGCGGCCCAATCGCGGCGATCCGCGAAGGCGAAATCATTACGATCGACGCGAAGAATCGCGTGCTGAATGTGGATGTGGACGCGGCGGAGATCGCTGCGCGATTGCGCGCTTGGAAAGCGCCGGCGGAGCGTTACGCGCGCGGCGTGCTTGCGAAATACGGGCGCGGCGTGTCGTCGGCAGCGTTCGGCGCAGTGACCAATTAAGTCGGAGCGAGGACTCCATGGAGCCAATGATACGCAACGGAGCGGAAATCATCTGGGAATGCCTGCTGCGCGAAGGCGTGCGCACGGTGTTCGGCTATCCCGGCGGCGCGATTCTGCCGGCCTACGATGCGCTGACGAAGTATCCCGACATGCATCACGTGCTGGTGCGCCATGAACAGGGCGCGGCGCACATGGCTGATGGCTATGCGCGCGCCAGTGGACGCGTCGGCGTGGCGGTGGCGACTTCCGGTCCCGGCGCGACGAATCTGGTCACCGGCATCGCTACGGCGATGCTCGATTCCTCGCCGGTTGTGTTTATTACGGGCCAAGTGAACAGCAAACTGATCGGCTCGGACGCGTTTCAGGAAATCGATATCACCGGCATCACGCTGCCGATCACCAAGCACAACTATCTCGTCACCCGCGCGCAAGACGTCGCGCCGGCGCTGCGCGAAGCTTTCCAAATCGCCGCGTCCGGCCGGCCTGGGCCTGTGCTGGTGGACATCACCAAGGACGCGCAGTCCGCATTCTGCGAATTCGATTGGGACGCCGCCGCGCCGCACCGCCTGCGCGGGGAGCAGCCGCCACCGCTGGCGACGACCATCGAGGAAGCCGCCCGCTTGATCAATCGCGCCAAGCGGCCGCTGATTCTGGCCGGGCACGGCATCATCCTCTCAGCAGCGGACCGTGAACTGCTGGCGCTGGCGGAGCGCGCGGATATTCCCGTGGCCGTCACGCTGCTGGGCATCGGCGGATTCCCCGCCTCGCATCCGCTGAACCTGGGCATGATGGGAATGCACGGAGAGGCTTGGGTGAACGTGGCGATTCAGGAAGCGGATTTGCTGATCGCGCTCGGCATGCGATTTGACGATCGCGTTACCGGCAGCCTGAAAACCTACGCGCCGACGGCCAAGAAAATTCACATCGAAATCGATCCGGCGGAAATCAATAAGAACGTGCCGGTGGATGTCGCGCTGATCGGCGATCTGAAGGGCGTGCTGCAACAAATGCTGCCGCAGATCCAATCGACGCGCCACGCCGATTGGCACGAACGGATTCGCGCGCACAAAGGCGAATCGGCGGTGCGCGATATCCAGAATTTGCCGGACGATGGCCACCTGTACGCCGCGCACGTGATCAACGATTTGTGGCGCGCCACTTCTTCCGGCGAAGCCATCGTGGTGAGCGACGTTGGCCAACACCAAATGTGGGAAGCGCAATATTTCCGCCACGAGCGGCCGCGCTCGCTGATCACCAGCGGCGGATTGGGTACGATGGGCTTCGCTTTGCCCGCGGCGATCGGCGCGAAGATGGCGTGTCCGGACGCCGAAGTCTGGGCCGTGGTGGGCGACGGCGGATTCCAGATGACCCAAGCGGAGATGGCGACGATCGTCCAAGAGCAACTCGGCGTAAAAATCGCCATCATCAATAACGGTTACCTGGGAATGGTCCGACAGTGGCAGGAATTTTTCCATGAAGGGCGCTACTCCGCCACGCCGCTGCTGAATCCCGATTTCGTCAAGCTGGCCGAAGCGCACGGCATTCACGGATGCCGCGTGACGCAGCGCGAACAGTTGGAACAAACCGTCCGCGAAGCGCGCGCCATCGATGGACCCGTGCTTGTCGATTTCCAAGTCGAGCAGGAAGACGCGGTGTACCCGATGATTCCCGCGGGCAAGGCGCTGCACGAAATGATTCGGCGTCCTTCGCCGATTGCCGAGACGGCCGGAGATCTGTAAGGCTCGCGCGCCGCGCGCGCCAAGCAGCTAGGCAATTTCGAGAAATTTGGCGAATCAAGAAAGCCGCGGGAAGAAAGAGACCTAACAGAAATGCGCACATTTTTTGTCATGGACGTCGAAAATCGCCGCGGCGTGCTGGAGCGCATCGCCTCTGTGCTGCGCCGGCGCATGCTGCAAATCGAAACCATCGTGGCCGCTCCCACGCAGGACCCGGCGCGCGCCGTGGTCACCTTCGTAGTGGATACGGACGATTATGGCATTCAGCGCATCACCACCGGTCTGGCGAAAATCATCGAAGTGATTTCCATTCATCACACGCTGGACGCCAGCGGCCCTGCGATCGAATCGGCCATCGTGCATTTTTCAGACGGCGCGGGCAGCGGGCGCGCATCCGGCAATCCCGATTCCCTGCTGATTCATGCCAGCGGCAATGCGCAGGCGCTCGATCGATTTCTAAATTTGTTGAAGCAGGCCGGTCGCGTGGACGCCGCGCGCACTGGAGCGGAGGCCTGGCCCGAAGTCCCCGGCCAGCACGAGCATCGAGAACCGGAAATCGGCCGCAATTCGCACGGGCACTGATAGAATCGTTGCGACACAATCTCACCGCACAAAATTGAGTCTTTCGGGAGGATGGAATGGCAAATCTGTACTTCGATCAGGACGCCGATCTTGCGCTGATTCAGTCGAAAAAAGTGGCGATCCTGGGTTACGGCTCGCAGGGCCACGCGCACGCTCTGAATCTGCGCGATTCCGGCGTGGATGTGCGCGTGGGATTGCCGGCGGATAGCCGCTCGCGCGCGAAAGCGGAAGCGGCGGGGCTGAAGGTGCTTTCAACTTCCGAAGCCGCGGCCTGGGGCGATCTGATCTCGCTGCTGATTCCGGACACCACGCTGCCGGCCGTATATCGCGCCGACGTTGCGCCGCATTTGAAAAAGGGCAAGGCGCTGCTGTTCGCGCACGGCTTCAATATTCGCTTCGGCACGCTGCCGATTCCGACGGACGTCGACGTGATCATGATCGCGCCGAAAGCGCCCGGGCACCGCGTGCGCGAAGTGTTCGTCGAAGGCGGCGGCACGCCCTCGCTGCTGGCCGTGCATCAGGACGCCAGCGGCCAAGCCAAGAAGCTTGCGCTCTCCTACGCGAAAGGAATCGGCGCGACGCGCGCCGGCGTTATCGAAACGACGTTTGCCGAAGAGACTGAAACCGATTTGTTTGGCGAGCAAGCCGTGCTGTGCGGCGGCGTCAGCGAACTGGTGAAAGCCGGCTTCCAGACTTTGGTGGACGCGGGATATCAGCCGGAGATCGCGTACTTCGAGGTTCTCCACGAACTCAAGCTGATCGTCGATCTTTTCTATCGCGGCGGGCTTTCCTACATGCGCTATTCCGTCAGCGACACGGCGGAGTGGGGCGATTACGTCTCGGGACAAAAAGTCATCACCGCGCAAACGCGGCAAGCCATGCGCGACATCCTGAAAGCGATCACTGACGGCAGCTTCGCGCGCGAATGGATCGCGGAGAACGAAGCGGGGCGGCCGAAGTTCAACGCCAGGCGCGCCCAAGAACAAAAGCTCGTCGTCGAGCAGGTCGGAGCGCGCCTGCGCGGCCTGATGGCGTTCCTCCAACCGGTCGTGGTCACCGCCGATGGCGTGCAGCCCGCGACGCCAACGCACGCAGCCGCCAAAAAGTGACGTGACGCCGCGCGTCACGCGCATCGATCACATCCAGATTGCAGCGCCGGAAGGCTGCGAACCGGCCGCGCGCGAGTTCTACGGCTCGCTGCTGGGCTTGCGCGAAATCGAAAAGCCGCCGCTGCTACGCGCGCGCGGCGGCTGCTGGTTCCAGTGCGGCGATCGCCAACTGCACATCGGCGTCGAGAAGAATTTCGCGCCCGCGAAAAAAGCGCATCCCGCCTTCGCCGTCCCCGACCTCGATGAATTGCGGGAGGCGCTCGCCGCTCGCGGCATCGCCGTGATTGACGACGACACAATCCCCGGCACGCGTCGCTTCTACGCCGAAGATCCGTGGGGCAACCGCATCGAATTCGTGGAGAGCTAGCGCGAATTCGCCGGCAATTGACGAACTATTGTCGTTCATTGTGATAGCCTTCGACCGGATCGCTTGCGCCGGAACGCCGCAGAGGACTTAAAAAGGTACAACGAGGAATATCCATGTCACACGCACTTGACTATCTTCTCCCGGCAATGTGGATCGGCTACTTCGCATATTGGTCGGCGATGTCAAAAAATGTCAAAGAAGCCGCGCGTAGCGAATCCGCGGCATCGCGGCTCGTCCGCACGGTCTTAATGCTATGTGCGATAGCGCTGCTCGCGCTCCCACGCGTGCCGCTTCCGTTTATGAGCCGGCGGTTTCTTCCACTCGGGGTGCTGTACTTCTGGATCGGCGCGGCGATTACCGCGGGTGGACTTCTTTTCTCAGTGTGGGCGCGGCGCCACCTCGGTAAAAACTGGAGCCAAGAAGTCACCGTAAAAAAAGATCACGAACTGATCACCAGTGGCCCCTACGCGCTGGTTCGCCACCCGATCTATACCGGACTTCTGCTGGGACTCTTGGGTTCCGCAGTGGCTCTTGGCGAATGGCGCGGGCTGCTTGCCGTAGCCCTGGTTTTCGGGGCTCTATGGCACAAACTGCGGCTTGAGGAGAAATGGATGCGTGCGCAATTCGGCGACCCGTATGAAGCCTACGCTCGACGTGTCGCGGCGCTGGTGCCGCACATCATCTGAGCGTGGCGAACAGCGAGGTGCCGAAGCCCTCGCCGCCCGCGGCATCGCCGTGATTGACGACGACGCGGTCCCCGGCACGCGCCGGTCCTTCGCCGAGGATCCGCGGGGCAATCGCCTGGATTTCGTCGACGGCCGGGGCTGGCCCGACCCCAGTTCGGAAAGAAGGTATCCAACTTCCGAAAATCCGACGAATTAGAAGTTGAGACTAAGAAGAGAGCACGGTCTCGGCCAAAACGGCTTGAGCCCCAGCTGTTTGCTTGTCTAAGTCGGTCACGCCGCGTCCCAAGATAATCAGACGATGGAACAAAAACCCCATTGCAATCCTATTCAATTCCGGCGTTTGAACATCGTAAAAAACAATCGACGCCAGTTCTCGGGAGTGAATCAGCTCAAAGTACGTGCATTCCCCGCCGTAATATTCTCCGTGCTCTCCCCTGAACGCGTAAGAAATTCGACCAAGTCCCCCTGCTCGGGTGGGATATTTGGAGAACGAGCTCGTGCTGCACGCCTGGGCATCCCGCATTACTCTTCGCTCTGCAATCCATTCTGAGAGCGAGAGAAGAACCAACAGAGGCGGATACTGACCCAAAAAAAACGCTAGATACGCTAGCCGAGACGTGAAGATCCAATTCAGGAAACTGAATTTCGTGGGGCCACCGGCTGCGAAGAACACAAGAAAAGCAACTGCCAGAAACGTAGGCACAAACAGAAGCCACAGCCTAGCGAGTTCAACTCTCACCGCCAGCAGGTCTTTCTCAATAGCTTGGCTCCGATCCGGGGCAATCAATCGAACACTGGTCCGCACATAGAACACCTCCCTGCGCGGATGCATCAGGAACCCAACCACCGCGGCGCTTACGATGGCAAGCGCTATTAGGCCTTCGAGGCAAGCCTCATATGGCGTGAAAAGTAATACTGCGGCAAGGAGTGCCACACAAAAAATTGCAGACTTTGAGAAAAAGTCCATTTTCGATTCCGTTAGATAGAAATGATAACGGAAACGCCTCTTAGAGGTGGCAGTCTTTTGTCAGTGCCTGATTTGCGCTGATCGGAAACTGACTCGGTGCCGAAAAAAGAAGAGATTGACACGCGCTGGGAGCGCCCCTAGACTGGCACGGTCGGCAAGCTATTTATGAACTACGCGCTCTATTTCGCCTTTAGCCGCCGCTTCTCCTGGTATTGGAGAAGCGGGCAGACTGGGGTTGTGCGCGGTTAGGATGAGCGAGTAGCCGAGCAAAACCGAGCGAGTTTCCCAGTCTGGCCGCGATCTCCGAAACGGAGCGCGGCTTTTTTATTGTCTGCGTGTTTTTCAGGAGGAAGCGTTGAATACGAAGCCCCTGCGCGTGGCATTTCAAGGCGAGCCCGGCGCATTCAGCGAGGCTGCGGCGGTCGGCCTGCTGGGCGAAGCGATCGAGACTGTGCCGCGCCCGACGTTCGACCGCACGTTTGCGGCGATCGCCGACGGCGCGGCGGACCTGCTGATGGTGCCGATCGAAAACAGTTTGGCCGGCTCCGTGCTGCGCGTTTTCGATTTGCTGCTCGACCACAATCTTGCGATTCGCGCGGAAACGGTGTTGCCAATCGCGCACGATCTGATCGGCTGCCCGGGTGCGACACTCGCGGGCATTCGCTCCGTGGAATCGCATCCGATGGCGCTGGCGCAGTGCGAGCGCCTGATCGCCGCGCATCCCGAATGGAAACGCATCCCGGCCGAGGACACCGCCGGCAGTGTGCGCGAAGTGCTGGCGCGCGGCGATATTTCCTGCGCGGCCATAGCCGGCACGCGCGCGGCAAAACATTACGGCGGAGTGGTGCTCGCAAGCAACGTGCAGGACAACGCGCGAAACTTCACGCGCTTCCTGCTGCTTTCCACCGATCACAGTCCAGTCGCGGGCGCGGACAAGATGACGCTGGTCACGCGTCTGGCGCACAAGCCCGGCGCGCTGCTTTCCGCGCTGCAGCCATTCGCGCGGCGCGGCGTGAATCTGCTGAAGATCGAAAGCCGGCCGATTCACGGCTGCCCTTGGGAATATCAATTTTTTCTGGACGTCGAAGCGACATCGCCCAACGCGCTCGAGCAGGCGGTGGATGAGCTGCGGCGCGAAACACAGGAAGTGCGCGTGCTCGGCCTGTATCCCGGCGCGCGAAACAATCCGGAGGAATCCGCAGCCTCCACAGGGAGAAAGCCATGAGCACCCGCCCCATGAGTACACGAGAAATGATTTCGCGTTCCGATCGACTGCGCTTATCGCGCGGAGCACGCGCAGTGCCACGGCCGTCCGCGCCCGGCCCTCACCTCGCGCGCGCGGCGCACACCGAAACCTCGGCCCAGCCTGTTCCGCCTTTTCGCTTAGCCAGCAGGCAATTCCATCCGGAAGCGACCGTTGTGCGCGCCGGCAGAGTCTCATTCGGCGCGGGCCTTGTCGTAATCGCCGGACCCTGCTCGATTGAATCGCGGCGGCACATTTTGGAAACCGCGCGGCGCGTGAAAACCGCCGGTGCGGACATGCTGCGCGGCGGGGCATACAAACCGCGCACATCACCCTACGATTTTCAGGGCCTGGGCGAGAAAGCGTTGCGCTGGCTGGCCGAAGCCGGCGAAGCGACGGGGCTGCCGGTGGTGACGGAAGTATTGAGTCAAGAAGACGTCGAGCGCGTGGCCGAGCATGCCGACCTGATTCAGGTCGGCGCGCGCAATATGCAGAACACCGCGCTGCTGCGCAAACTCGCGCGGACAAAGAAACCTGTGCTGCTGAAGCGCGGCGCTTCGGCGACGATTTCGGAATGGCTGCTGGCCGCGGAGTATTTGCTGGCCGGCGGAAATCCCAACGTCGTGCTATGCGAGCGCGGAATCCGCACCTTCGAGACGGCCACGCGCAATACGCTGGACCTCGCCGGCGTCGCGCTGGTGAAGCAACTCTCGCACCTGCCCGTAATCGTTGACCCTTCGCACGCCACCGGCCTCTCTGCGCTCGTGCCGGCCGCATCGCGCGCGGCAGTCGCTGTAGGAGCAGATGGCCTGCTGATCGAAGTGCACCCGCGGCCCAGCGAAGCGTGGTCCGACGGCGCCCAAACCCTCGACCCAATAACGTTTGCTGCGCTCGTGCAAGAACTGCGCGCATCGGCTGCGCGCACCAGTGGGCAGGCGTAGACGCCGCAGCCAGCCACACTACTCACAACTCGGACTTTCGAGGGGATCAAACTCTTGCAGGGGTGCGCGTGGCTAGCGCCGCGCCACGAGCGTCTCGTGCTCAGTTTCGTGATTGGCAGGAGCCTTGCGGTGTTCGCGTATCAGCGCGATGAAGGATTGCGCGGCGCGCGGCAAGCTGCGATCGCGTCGATAAACCAATCCGAGGGTGCGCCACACATCCACGCCTTCCAGAGGAATCAGCTTCACTTCGCCGGACTTGACCTCGTCGCGCGCGAAGCTTTCGCTGATGAACGAAATCCCCACGTTGGCGGCAACGAAGCGCTTGATCATGCCGATGCTCGGCAATTCCATGGCGATGTGCAGACGCGAGCGGTAGGCGCGGAACAATTTGTCGAGCACCTGCCGCGTGTACCCAGTTTTCGGAAAAATCAACGGTTGCTCGGCCACGGCCGCCAGCGTCACCTTGCTCAATCCGGCCAGCGGGCTCTGCCGCCCGACCATCAGCATCATGCGATCCTTGAAAACCGGATGCACTTTTAGGTTCGGCGATTTCACCGGCAGCGTCACGATGCCGACGTCGATCGAGCCGTCTTCCAAGCGTTGCAGGATTTTGTGGCTGAAATTGCGGTAAACGCTGACGTGAACCAAAGGATAGCGGCGCTGATATTCGGCGAAAATGTCGGGCAGGACGTAAAGACACGTGGCTTCGTTCGCGCCAAAGTAGAGCGGCCCTTGCACCGTGGTGCCGCGGTCGGCCACGGCCTGCAGCGATTCATCGCGCAGTCGCAGCAGCCGCGCTGCGTAATCGAACAGCACCTCGCCCGCCGGCGTGAGCTGCACAGATTTGGCCGAGCGGTCCAGCAGGCGCGCGCCATAAGCCTGCTCGAGCTGGCGGATTTGCGCGCTCACGGCAGATTGCGAGCGAAATACTTTCTGCCCGGCGCGCGAAAAGCTGCCGAGCTTCGCAACCTGAACGAACGTGGTCAGTTGGTCAAAATCCATGGTGCAAATACTCGCCGCGCATTATACAAGATTTGACCTAGTTCCGGTGGCCGAGAGGTGCTTTGCCAGTGTCGCAGTCCCGTCTAGAGGACTGGCCTCTCCGTTCGGCATTAATGAAAAATAAACCGTTCAGCTCAACGATGCAAAATTCGCAGCGCAGGATTCCGCAGTCATTTCAAATAGGTTCTGACGATTTCAATCACGTCTTCTGAAGCTGCTTCGGCGGACTTTGAATTCTTGGGCATGTGATTGCGAATGTGGTCTTCGAGCAGTTCGCCCATCAGGCTGTTGATCGATCCGCGCGCCGCCGCCAGGCGCTGGAGGACGTCCGCGCATTGTTCATCGTCGTTCAGGCCGCGCAGCGCGCTTTCAAGCTGCCCGATAATCTTCTTGGTGCGGTTGACCAACTCCAATTTCTCTCGCGATAAATGTGACATTTTTCTTTGCCTACCCTATAGGGGTATGGTATGAACTCTGGCGGAACATGCTACCAGATCGCACGGAATTTTACGATTATTTAATCTCGCCGGGCTTAGTCTTGTGATTTACTCGGCCGACTTTGAATGCGGCCGCTTGGCGAGAATCATCTGAGTGTTCGATGCGCTTCCTACGCTTAAAATTCGTTCTCCTGCTCTGCGTGATTCTGGCGGCGTCCTGCTGTGCGCCGGTGTGCGCCCGCGCGCAGGACGCCTCACCACAGGCGGCGGGTCAATCTTCAGCCCAAAGTGCAACGCAAGAGCAATCGGCGTCCGCTGCTCCAGTGACGCTATTCCCCCACTCGCAGGCGAGCCGCTGGTGGATTTCGGGCCAAGCGAACATCGTCATGCAGTGGCATTCGACGTTTCCCGCGGCGTATAGCGGCGCGAATAGTTTCGGTCCTCGCGGGCAGAGCGCGACGTCGAAGGTCTACTCTCTTTACACCGGATTTGAGCTTACGCACACCACGGAAATCCTGTTGGATATCGAAAGTGCCGGCGGTCACGGTTTGAGCGAAGCCCTGGGTCTGGCGGGATTTACCAATCTGGACGTAGTCCGCAATCCCGCGCTGGGCCCGGCACCTTACTTGGCGCGCCTGATGATCCGGCAGATTATTCCGCTTTCAATGCAACGCGTCTCCGCCGATCGCGACTTCCTGGACCTTTCGACTTCGATGCCCGTGCGGCGGCTGGAATTTCGCATCGGGAAATTCGGAATGGTGGATTTCCTCGACGCCAATTCCGGTGGCAGCGATAGCCACTTGCAATTCCTGAACTGGGTCGTAGACGACGATGGCGCCTACGACTACGCCGCCAACACGCGCGGCTATACCGACGGCGCGCTGGTCGAATACGACGATCATCGCTGGTCGGTGCGTTTCGTCGAGGCGCTGATGCCCAAAGTCGCCAACGGCTTGAATCTCGACGCGAATCTTGCGCGCGCTCGCTCGGAAAATCTGGAAGTCACCTACGGCGGCGGATTCCTGCATCACCGCGAAGGCGCCATCCGCGTGCTGGGCTACTTGAACACGGCGGACATGGGAAATTATCGCGAGGCCATCGAAGAATTTAACGCCGGCGAAGTGAAGGTGCCCAGCATCATCGGCACGCGGCGGGAAGGCCGCCAGAAATACGGCTTCGAGCTAAATCTCGAACAGGATCTGACCTCGCACTTCGGCGTTTTCAGCCGGCTCGGCTGGAGCGACGGCCGGAACGAATCTTTCGCCTATACCGAAGTGGACCGCACAGGCGAGTTCGGCGATTACCTTCGCGGCGATTGGTGGCGCCGCGCGAACGACCGCGCCGGCACGGCGTTCGTGATCAATGGAATCGTCGGCGACCATCGCGTGTACCTGGCCGATGGCGGATTAGGTTTCCTGCTGGGAGACGGCGCGCTCGCCTACGGCCAGGAAAAGATCTTCGAGGGTTACTACACGCTGCATATGTGGCGCGGCCTGTTCGCATCATTCGATGCGCAACACGTCAACAATCCCGGTTACAACAAGGCCCGCGGCCCGGTGTGGGTTCCGGGCCTTCGTCTGCATGTGGATTTCTGAGCGTTTTGCCGTGCGAAGACTGACGCGATCAACTAAGGAATCGAGGCGACTGCCGGAGTCGAATCGGCGCTCTCAACTTCGCTCGAATCAACCGCGGTGACGACGTAGTAGTAAGTCACGCCCGCCTGAACCGTGGTGTCGGTAAACTGCAAGCTCGAAACCGGAGACGATGGATTCAGCTTCACGTACCCTGAACCTTCTGTCGTGGACGAGTACACGTAATAACCGACCACGTCTGAAGATGTGCTCGCGTCCCACGTCAGTGAAACCGAATACTGAACCCCTGCACCCGAAAGAGGTATTGGCAACAATCCCGCGTTGGTCGTGATCATGACGTCGGCGCCGGAGACGAGTCCCGTCACTGTCGGGTCGAACGCAACCGTGAGCGTCGCTGTTTGCGCCGGTTGCAAAACCAAGCCATTCGAAACGCCGCTTGCGCTGAATCCCGCGCCCGAAACGCTCAGGCTGGAAATTGTGACGTTCGAATTCCCCGTGTTCGTCAGGGTCGTCGTCAGTTGGCTGCTGGTGTTCACGTTGACGTTGCTGAAGCTCAAGCTCGTAGGGCTGGCTGACAGTTGGTAGGTCGCGACAACGCCTGTCCCGCTGACCGGGATTGTGAGCTGCGATGGCGTACCGTTGGTGGTGAGCACGATCGATCCATTGACCGCCCCGCCGGAAGATGGGTCGAAGATCACGTTAAACGTTGCGCTGCCGCCCGCGGCGATGGTCGTGGACGTAGAAAGCCCTGTGGCGCTGAAGCCCGCCCCGGTCACCGCTATGTTCGAAAAAGTCAGGGTCGCATTGCCTGTATTTTGAAGCAGGATGCTTTGAGAATTGATTATTCCGTCCGCCACGCTGCCAAAGATGGCTGATGCCGGATTGGCTGAGATCAGCGGCTGAGGAGTCGCGGTGCCCGTGCCGCTCAACGAAACGCTAAGCGGCGAATTCGTCGCGTCGCTCATCACTGTCATGGTGCCCGTGACGGCCGCGGCAGATTGCGGTGCGAATCGCACTTGAACGGTGGTGCTCTGCCCCGCGGGAAGCGGTGCCATCGAGCTTCCCCCGACGATCGTAAAGCCAGTCCCCGAGATCATCGCCTGCGAGATGTTGACTGCCACAGTTCCGGAATTCGTCAGGTTCACGCTCTCGGTCAATGCGCTTCCCACAGAGACAGGTCCGAAGCCCATGCTGCTGGCACTGGGAGTGAGAACGCCCGTGTCTGCCGCTTGCGTTTGCGATTGCGGCGCCGACGCCGCGCTCGTCACTCCAGCGCAGCTCGAAAGTCCGGCAACGGCCGCCAGCGCGGCGATGCCTGTCACTACAGCGAAAAATTTGCGAAATGTACTTTTGTTTGAATTCTGTACAGCCTGGCCGGCGATTGAATGATTTCGGTTGCTTGTGTGCGCTCTCATGACAGGGATAGTGTGGAATCCTGTCAGACTGCCCATCTACTGGACGGCAGACCAAAGAAAGGGCAGGTGGTTGATACTGTTCAAACCGGTGCCAAGTACCTGTCCTTCGGGAAGAAAATTCGATTCCCATCGGGCCTCTTCTCGATCTCGTAAAATAATGAAAACACACTTGTTAGGGACAGCTTGACGGCGTTCTGCGCGATCTTCCCCGCCACTCCTTCGGACGGAGAAAGTGCCGCACTCATGTTAGACTTCGATCGACGTTTCGGATGGCTCCGCGTTAGCGCGATGATTAGAAACGCTCCCGCCAATCAAAAGCCCACGTCACCGCCTTCGGGCTGGTCGAACCGGATTCTGCTGCTCGCTCTGGCAGGCATACTTTTTCTAACGCTTTTTCCCTTCCGATTCGCGCTGCACGCGAAGCCGCCGGCCCACTTCTCCCATTTCCTCCTCGGCGGCGTTTGGAAGGACAGCGGGGCGCTGGACGTCTTCCTGAACATCCTGCTCTTTCTGCCGTTTGGTTTCGGCGTGTCCGAAAAGGTGTGCGAGCGCGGCTGGCGGCGCAGAACAACCTTCGTCTCGGCCGCGGTTGCGGGCTTCCTCCTGTCCTACAGCATCGAGTTTTTGCAGCTCTTTACGCCGACGCGCGCGTCGAGGTGGGAAGACGTCGCCTCAAACACCACCGGAGCGGTTGCGGGTTTCGCGATCTTCGCCCTGTGTGGCGAAGCCATCGTCTCTGTCGCGGCAAAACTGGAAAACGCCATTCGATCCTCACTAACACCTCGCCGAGCCGCACTGCTTCTGCCTCTCTATTTCGCACTTTGGTTTGTGATCTCGGCAGCTTTGCAAAAGGAAACGCGATTGACGAATTGGGATCCGAAGTCCCAATTCCTGGTCGGCAATGACGCGGTGGGGTCTTCGTGGACAGCCTGGAAAGGAACCGTCTCTCGCGTCCAGCTATGGAATCGCGCCCTGCCGGACGATCTTGCACGCTCAGTGACGTCCGGCGTATCGGCCGCCGGTTCCCAGTCCGGTCTGGTCGCCTCATATGATTTTCTGTCGCCCGAGCCGCTTCAGGATCGGACGACGCTGCTGCCGAATCTTTCCTGGATCCCTCAGTCGCCGCCTCCGGCGGCGCAGAACGGCATCGCCCTGGACGGAGGATCTTGGCTGAGCACGCAGGTGCCGGCATCGCGCCTGATCGAAGCTTTGCAGCGCACGAATCAATTCTCCCTCGAAATTGCGTGCATTCCTGCAGTGAGCGACGATTCCGATGGCTGGCTCATCTCAATCTCGCGCTCACCGGAGCTTGAGGATCTGTACGTCCACCAGCGAGGCGCAGACCTCGAATTTTGGTTTCGCAGCCCGGTCACTATTGGCCACGCGCGGATGGATTGGCGCATTGCCGACGTTTTCGCCGCCGGGCAGCGCCGCGATATTCTTTTTTTGTATGATGGCTCGAACCTTGCGCTTTACGTCGACGGCAGAAAATACCCCGGCGTGTATCGGCTCGGGCCGGGAACCGCGCTGGCGAAATCCGTTCGCCGCGTGAGGCCGTTCGAGATGCGCGGCTACGACTTCATCTACCTCGCTCTGATTTTCATTCCGGCTGGCGCATTGGTTGGAATGGCCCTGATCCCGCTCGGGCGGCGAGAAATTCCGGCGTCTCTGATCCTGTCGATCGAATTAGTTTCGGCGCCCTTGATTCTCGAATGGGTCCTTTCGTACGTCAGTGGCGGCCCCGTCCACTTTAGATCGGTGGCAATCTCGCTGATTCTCGTCATCGTGGGCAGCCTGTGGATCAACGCAGATCGTCGAAGCGACGCCAGGTCATCGAAATTCGGGTAGGATGTGTGAGCGAATCGCCGGCCCTGATCGGCAACGAGAAAGTCGAGCAGAATCGATGTCACCACGCAACGTTTCGCGCCGCGAATTTCTGAGCGCCGCGGCAATTGCGGCAGCCGGGTTGCCCGCCATATTCGGATCGGCCGCTCCCCAGGTTTCGGCGGACCAAGCCGCGCGCTACACCCCGCCCCAATCCCCGCGCGCCACGTTGAGTTTCAACCTCGACTGGAAATTCATCCGCGACGACGCGCCCGGCGCAGAAGTCCCCGATTTCGACGACTCACAGTGGGAGACGATCAGCACGCCGCATACCTTCAACGACATCGACTCCTTCCGCAAAATCATTTCGCATAGCGGCGGCGACGTGGGCACGTACAAAGGACTGGCGTGGTACCGCAAGCATTTCAAGCTTCCGGCCAATTTTTCAGATCGCAAGATTTTTCTCGAGTTCGAGGGCATGCGCCAGGCCGGCGACATTTTCCTGAACGGCAAGCAAATCGGCCTTTATGAAAATGGAATCACCGCGTATGGCCTGGACATTTCCGGCGCCGTGCACTTCGGAGATCAGGAAAATGTGCTGGCCGTCAAGGTCGACAACCGAACGACGTATCCCGAACGCGCCACAAGCACCGCATTTGAATGGAACGCAAACGATTTCAACCCGGACTTCGGCGGAATCAACCGGCACGTCTGGCTGCACGTCGCCGGCATAATCTATCAGACGCTGCCGTTGTATTACGGCCTAGAGAGCACGGGCATCTACGTCTACGCCACGAATTTCGATATTCCCCGAAGAACTGCGGACGTGACGGTCGAATCCGAGGTGCACAACGATTCGGCCAGCGCCGCGACGATCGAGCTTTCGGCCGTGATCGTCGGCGACGATGGCCGGGTTCGAGCGCGTTTCAATGGCGGCGCTGTCGGAGTGGACGCCGGTGCAAAATCCATGCTGATTGCAAAGGGGAGTCTGAGGAGCGCCCGCTTCTGGATTCCGGAGGATCCCTATCTATACGACGTTTACACAATCCTGAAGGTGGACGGAAGAACCGTCGACGTAGCGAAGGTCGTCACCGGGTTCCGCAAGACGGAGTTCAGAGGAGGCGTCGAGACTGGCGGCGTGTATCTGAATGACAAATTTGTTTACCTGAAGGGCTTTGCGCAGCGCGCGAGCAACGAATGGGAGGGCCTGGGGCAGGCCTATCCCGACTGGATGCACGATTACAATGCGAAGCTCATTCGCGATTGCAATGCCAACTACATCCGCTGGATGCATATCTCGCCGCAGCGTGTGGACGCCGATTCCCTGGCTCGCTGCGGCATTATTCAAATTTGTCCCGCGGGCGATAAAGAGCGCGAAGTCACCGGCCGCCAATGGGATCAGCGCATCGAGGTGATGCGCGATTCGATGATCTATTTCCGCAATAATCCCAGCATCCTTTTTTGGGAGGCCGGCAATACCATTGTCACGGTCGACGAGATGCAGCAGATGGTTGCGTTGCGCAAGCAGTGGGACCCATACGGCGGCCGGCTGATCGGCGTGCGCGACAATGACGACATCGCCGCGAATACCGCCCTCACTCCCTACTCGGAATATTACGGAATCATGATCGGCCAGGCTCCGCAAACCGATCAATTGTCCGGGCCCACCGCGATGTTCCGCGGATACAGCGCCGAGCGCCGCGATCGCGCTCCGCTGATCGAGGCCGAGGATTTCCGCGAAGAAGGCGCGCGCCGCTTCTGGGACGATTACTCGCCGCCCTATTTCGGATTTACGAAAGGGCCGCACGACACTTGGCAATTCACGTCCGAGAGTTTCGCGTTGGCCGGTATCAAACGCTATTGGGAATATTGGCAGAATCGCATTTCAAACACCGACCCGGCGCACTCCAAGTGGTCGGGCTACGCCTCGCTTTATTTTTCGGACTCGGATGCCGACGGCAGGCAGGATTCGAGCGAAATCGCGCGTGTAAGCGGAAAAGTGGACGCGGTGCGCCTGCCGAAGGAAATTTATTTCGCGCACCGCGTGATGCAGAACGACCGTCCGGATCTCCACATCTTGGGCCATTGGAGTTATCCGGTAGGCCCAGACGCGAAGAAAACTGTGAAGACCATCTACGTGGTCGCGAATACCGAATCCGTAGAATTGTTCGTGAACGGCAAATCGCTCGGCGTGAACGCCAAACCGGATAATGGATTCGTCTTCGCTTTTCCCGAGGTCGAGTTCGCTCCGGGCGACATCAAAGCCGTCGGCCGGAACGGTGTGAAAATCGTTGCCGATCAGGTGCTGACCACAGCCGGACCGCCCGCGCAAATCAGAATGACGCTCATCGTCGGCCCGCAGGGACTCCAGGCCGATGGACAGGACGTCGCGCTCATTGATGCCGAAGTGCTGGACGCGAATGGCGAGCGAGTGCCCACCGACGACGCGAGAATCGACTTCACGATTTCCGGACCGGGCGTATGGCTCGGCGGCTACAACAGCGGCAAGATCGACTCGACAAACAATCTTTACCTGAATACTGAATGTGGAATCAACCGCGTTTCGGTGCGCTCCACGCTATCGGCCGGAACGATCACCGTGACCGCCGACCGCCCTGGTTTGAAATCGGCCAAGGTTCAGATCGTGGCCAAACCTGTAAGCGTGGTGAATGGCTTGGCGGCGCTGATGCCGGATCATCTACAGGCGCCCGCGTAAGAGTTGAAGCGTTTCAGCGCTGAACGGTAAGATTGCACAGGCTTGCGTGATGCGGACGGCCGAACTCAGCGCTGCGGATGCGGAGGTTAGATGAAAGGCGTTGTTCTGGCCGGCGGGACTGGCAGCCGGCTGAATCCACTTACTCGGGTTACGAATAAGCATCTGCTGCCGATCTACGACAAGCCGATGGTGTATTACCCCATCCAAACGCTAGTCAACGCGGGGATAGAAGAGATTCTGCTGGTCACGGGCGGAAAGAATGCCGGCGATTTTCTGCGCCTGCTCGGAAATGGCCGCGACTTTGGATTGAAGCACCTGAATTATACGTATCAGGAGGGCGAAGGCGGTATCGCGGAAGCGCTCGGCCTGGCCGAGTATTTTGCCGGCAACGATCCGACTTGCGTAATCCTGGGCGACAACATCATCGAAAACAATATCCGCCAAGCGGTGGACAGTTTCAAAAATCAAAAGGAAGGCGCGAAGATTCTTCTGAAGGAAGTGACCGACGCGCAGCGATTCGGAGTGGCGGAAATCCGCGGTAAGCACGTCGTCGGAATCGAGGAGAAACCGAAGGCGCCTAAGTCCAATTACGCCGTGATTGGAATCTATCTTTACGACGCGAGCGTATTTCAAAAAATCCGCCGCCTGAAGCCTTCCGGCCGCGGCGAACTTGAAATCACCGACGTCAACAATTTCTATATCGAAGAAGGCAAGCTGACTTACGAAGTTCTGGACGGCTGGTGGACCGATGCCGGCACATTCGAATCTTTACTGCGCGCGAACGCTTTGGTGGCCGAAACCGGCGCCAACAAGATGAGCGCGGCCGTTAGCGCATCCCGCGAGAAAGTCAAAAGATGAAGATCCTGGTCACGGGAGGCGCGGGCTTCATCGGCTCCAATTTTATTCGCTACGTTCTGGGCCGCGGCCAGAGCTACGCCGTCGTCAACTACGACAAGCTCACCTACGCCGGCAACCTCGCGAATCTGGAATCGATCGCATCCAATCCCAGATATCAATTCATCAAAGGAGATATCTGCGACGCGACCGGCGTGGAAGCGGCCATGGCCGGCTGCGACGCCGTCGTGCACTTCGCCGCGGAATCTCACGTAGATCGCAGCATTTACGAGCCGGCAGCTTCGATCGAAACCAACGTCAAAGGCACATTCATCCTCCTGCAGGTCGCGCGCAAACTGAATCTCGCTCGCTTCGTTCATATTTCCACTGACGAAGTGTACGGCGATATGCCTCCCGGAGCCTTCGCGGACGAAAATTCGCCGCTGCAACCAAGCAGCCCGTATTCTTCCTCGAAGGCGGGCTCCGATTTGCTCGTGCGCTCCTACGTGCGCACCTACGGATTTCCCGCGCTGATTACGCGCTCCTCGAATAACTACGGCCCGTATCAATTCCCTGAAAAATTCCTGCCGCTGATGATCACCAACGCCCTGGATGGCAAGCCTCTGCCAATCTACGGAGACGGCAAGCAACAGCGCGATTGGCTGCACGTCGAAGACAATTGCCGCGGGGTTCTGGCGGTGCTCGAACGCGGCCGCATCGGCGAGGTTTACAACATCGGTGGCCTCGACGTGGAAGAAAATGTCACCATGGCGCATCGCCTGCTTCGCCTGACGGGCAAACCGGAAACATTGCTTTCGTACGTGATGGACCGCCCCGGCCACGATCGACGCTACGCCCTGAAATGCGACAAAATCGAACGCGAACTTGGGTGGAAACCCGCCATTTCGCTCGAAGATGGTCTGCGTCAAACGATCGACTGGTACAAGACGAACACAGAATGGCTGGCTGGAGTCCGCGGCGGCGACTATCGCTCTTACTATGAAAAATATTATGAGAACCGCGATTCATCCCTGCACACGATCAATCAGTCCGGCCCAAAGGCTCAATAAAAATGGCAGCGATGCAGGCCGATTCCCCGCTGGCATTCAGCGCGCCCTCACTCTGGAACGATTCACACACTGAGGAGAAATAAATTCTTGCAGCGAATTGAGACGAGCCTGCCGGGAGTTCTGGAACTGCGGCCGAAGATTTTCCGCGACGCACGCGGCTTCTTCATGGAAACGTATCACGCCGAAAAGTTCGCCGCGCTGGGCATCGCCGATTCATTCGTTCAAGATAATCACTCCCGCTCCGCACGCGGCACCCTGCGCGGCCTGCACTACCAATTGCGCCACGCGCAAGCCAAACTCTGCCGAGTGATCGAGGGCGAAGCCTTGGATGTCGCGGTTGATATTCGGCTCGGCTCGCCCAATTTTGGAACATGGACGAGTGTCGTTCTCTCCGCAAAAGAGCAAAATCAAATCTACATCCCCGCCGGCTTCGCGCACGGATTTCTGGCTCTCACGGACGCGGTTCAATTTCTCTACAAATGCGGCGACTTTTACGATGCGTCGGACGAGCACGGCGTGCTTTGGAGCGATCCCGCTCTGCAAATCAAGTGGAGCGTCAGCGATCCGGTCATTTCCGAAAAGGACGCCAAGTATCCAATCTTGGCTGACGTTCCTCGCGAATTTCTCCCGCGGTATCCCGGGAAATGAAGACCAAGATTCTTCTGACCGGTAAGAATGGCCAGGTTGGCGGCGAACTCCTGCATTTGCTGCCGCGTCTCGGCGAAGTCGCCGCATTCGATCGGAAACATTTGGACCTTGCAAGCCCGGACGCCATCCGCCGCGTCATTCGAGAAGTTCAGCCAACTTTAATCGTCAATGCTGCTGCGTACACAGCCGTTGACCAAGCCGAAAAGGAGCAGCCCGCGGCTCTTGCGATCAATGGCCAAGCACCCGGAATCCTCGCCGACGAGGCGAAGAGGATCGGCGCCGCGATCGTCCACTACTCCACGGACTATGTTTTCGACGGGTCGAAGCGCACTCCCTACGAAGAAAGCGACGCGCCAAATCCGATCAACGCCTATGGAAGGACAAAGCTCAAGGGCGAGCAAGCCATCCACGATTCCGGCGTCCCGCACCTGATCTTTCGCACGGAGTGGGTGTACGCGCGGCAGGGCCACAACTTTCTGTTGACGATATTGAAGCTCGCTACGCAACGCGAAGAATTGAAAATCGTTTCGGATCAGACCGGCGCGCCAACGTCAAGCCGGGAAATCGCGCGCGCGACCACGCAAATTCTCGCGCATCTCCTCGATCATCGCGCGAATAGTCCGTCGCTGGCGGACGCGAGCGGCACGTATCACATGACCGCCGGCGGCAACACAAGCTGGTACGATTTTGCAAAAACAATTCTGGAGGAAGCTTCGCACGCGGATCCATCCATTCCATGGATCGCGGCAGCCACCGGCGGCCACCCATTGATCGCGAAGCGAGTCACTGCGATCCTCACGAAAGACTACCCGACCCCCGCGCGCCGCCCCGCCAATTCACTGCTCTCGAATGCGCGTCTGGCCAAGACATTTGACGTCCGATTGCCGGATTGGCGCGCACTGCTGCACGCTCTTTTCTCCGCAGCATAGCGCCGCTGAAATGACTGGAAAGTTTTTGCGGGCAAGCCGAATACTGGTGGGCCGGGCGGGAGTCCAACCCGCGACCTACGCGTTAGGAGTGCGTCGCTCTATGCATCTGAGCTACCGGCCCGCGCGTTCGATGATACCCGAAAATCCCAACGCGCGGTTCGCGTATGCGCGCATTGCAAACGTGCCCTCAGCCGCCGCCCGTAACTAACGCCAACGATTCTTCGATCACGTCGTAAACGAAATTCAGCTCCGCCGGCGAAATCACGTACGGCGGCAACACGTAAACCACGTTTCCCAGCGGCCGCAGCAGCACTCCCTTGCGCAAATAAAATTCATACAGCTTCGGCCGCAGCGCCGAAAGGTACCCAGGATCCGCCACGTCAAGCTCCAGCGCGCCGACCGCGCCGATGTGCCGCACATCGCCAACGCCAGGCCGCGTGCGCAATTTCGCCAATCGATCGGCGTGGGTGCGTTCGATCGCAGCGACGCGCTCGAACACCGGCTGGGTCGCGAAGATTTCCAGATTGGCGTTGGCCGCGGCGCAGGCGATGGGATTGCCCGTGTAGGAATGCCCGTGAAAAAAAGCGCGGTCGCGCGGTCCGCCGCGAAACGCCTGGGCGACCTCGTCCGTCACGATCGTGGCCGCAAGCGGCAAAAATCCGCCCGTGATTCCCTTCGATACGCACATCAGGTCCGGCGAAATCCCGGCGCGTTCGCATGCGAACATTTTCCCCGTGCGGCCGAATCCGGTGAGCACTTCGTCGGCAATCAGCAGCACGCCGTGGCGCGAGGCGAGTTCGCGCACTCCGGCCAGAAATTCCTCGGGATGTACGATCATCCCGCCGGCAGCTTGCAGCAGCGGTTCGACGATAATCGCGGCGATCGTATCGCCCTGCTCTTCCAGCCGTTGCCGCAGTCGATCCAAGCATTCGATGCTGCACGTCGCCCGAGTTTTCCCCACCGGGCAGCGATAGCAATACGCCGAATGCGTGCGCAGCACCGGCACGCGCAGCGAATCGAACGCCGCCGTGAACGGCGAATCGTCGCTTACGGACATCGCGCCCACCGTATCGCCGTGATACGCGTGCTCCAGCGCCACGATGCGATTTTTCCCGGGCTGCCCGAGATTGTGCCAATACTGCACGGCCAATTTCAGCGCGACTTCCACGGCCGTCGAGCCATCGTCGGAAAAAAAAACGTGCGCCAGGCCCGGCGGCACAACCACTCGCAGCCGCGCCACCAATTCTTCGGCCGGCTCGTGCGTGAAGCCCGCAAAAATCACGTGCTCCATCACACGCGCCTGCCGCGCGATCGCGTCGGCAATCGCCGGATGCGCGTGCCCGTGCAAATTCACCCACCAGGAAGAAATCGCGTCGATGATGCGCCGGCCATCGTCGGTTTCGATGTAGACGCCCTCAGCGCGGCGCACGTGCAGCGGCGGCGCATCGCTGCCCTGCTGCGTGAATGGGTGCCAAATTTGAAGTGACGATGTTTGCATCGCGGTAGCCGAGGGTTTTATCACGCGGACGCTCGATTCGCGCCGGCGGCCAAAAGCGCGGCGCGATCGAAATGCCGCGCGTAAGCATCGAGCAGCGTCGCGCGATTCAGTGGCTGGGACCACGGAATGCGGCCGAGCACGCGCGTTTCCCCGTAATGTTCGATCGCGCGGCGATTTTCTTCATGTTCGTCGCCAATAAAAACGATGCCGCGCACTTCCATCTGCGCCGCCCGCAGCGCCGCAAGCGTCAGCAGCGTGTGATTGATCGTGCCAAGCGTGCTGCGCGCCGCAACCAGCACGGGCAGCCCAATGAGCCGCATCAAATCGATCATCGTTTCGCTCTCGTTGATCGGCACCAGCGCGCCGCCCGCGCCCTCGACGATCCACGTTCGCGCCGCATCGCGCGGATCGGCCGGCGGCCACGCCAGCGCGTCCAGACGAATGCGCACCCCCGCTTCGCGCGCCGCCAAATGCGGCGAAACCGGCGGCTCGAATATGTAAGCCTCGGGCCGCAATCGCTCCTCGGAAACTTGCGCGAGCCGCCGCACCGTTTCGCGATCCGTCCCTTCGATCGAGCCTGTCTGAATCGGTTTCCAATAACACGCGTCATGCGCGGCCACGAGCAGCGCGGAAAGCGAAGTCTTCCCGATGCCGGTGTCTGTGCCGGTGATGAAGAATCCGTTCGTCAATTGTTCACCGCTGCGAGTCAATATCGCACACCCATTTCATTGCCCCGGCCCGCTCGCCGCGTGCTCGACATGCGTCGATTGCGACGCGGCCGCCGCGATCGCCGCCGCGAGTTCGCCGAGCACGCTTTCAGAGTGCCGCGCCGTCACCGAAAGCCGCAACCGCGCCGTTCCCTGCGGCACCGTCGGCGGGCGAATCGCGCGCACGCCGAAGCCCGCAGCGCGCAGCCGCTGCGCCACGCGCATCGCGCGCTCGTTTTCGCCCAAGATCACCGGCACGATCGGCGAAGTCCCCGCGGGAATTTCCAGGCCGCCGCGCCGCAATTCCGCGCGCAGGAATTGCGCCAAGCCCAGCACGCGCTCCCGCTCCGGATCCGCGCGCGAAGCCAGCTCGAATCCCGCGCGCACGTGCGCCGCGAAATAAGGCGGCAACGCCGTGCTGAAAATAAATGTGCGCGCGCGATTGATCAGGAAATTTCGCAGCGTCTCGGAGCCGCACACAAACGCGCCGGAGGCAGCCAGCGCCTTGCCGCACGTGAAAATCGTCGCCAGGACGCGCCGCGCGAGTCCAGTTTCCGCCACCAAGCCGCGCCCCTGCGCGCCAAACACGCCGACGGCGTGCGCTTCGTCCACAATCAACTCCGCATCGTAGCGCTCGGCAAGTCGCGCGAGTTCCGCAAGCGGCGCGAGATCGCCTCCCATGCTGAACACGCTCTCGACGACGATGAACCGCGCGCCGTCCGCGGGAGCCGCTCGCAGCGCGTCCTCGAGAAACGCAAGATCGAGATGCGGAAACACCACGCGCCGCGCTTTCGATAAACGCATTCCATCGATCAAGCTCGCGTGATTCGCGCTATCGGAAAAAACTGTGTCGTCCGGCCCGAGCACGCTGGCGAGCAATCCGACATTCGCAAGGTAACCCGACGTGAAGTAAAGTGCCGCTTCCGCGCCCACAAAGCGCGCGAAATCCGATTCCAGCGCGATCCATCGCTCGGAATTTCCGGAGAGCAGCCGCGAGCCCGTCGACGCGCCAAGTTCCGCGGTAACCAGCGCCGCCGCGACGGCCTGCTTGATGCGCGCATCCGAAGCCAAGCCAAGGTAATCGTTCGAGGAAAAATCCAAACTGTGCGGGGATTCCAGCGAGCGCAGCTGCGATGTGCGCTCGAGTTCAGCCAGTTCGCGCTTCAGGCGTTCGGCGATTCGCACGCCGCGGCCTCAGGCGCGCGCCAGCGGCTCAAGCCCGAGCTGGCGCATCAATTCGTAATCGTCGTTGGGCTCGGGATTGGGCGTGGTCAATAGTTTTTCGCCTATGAACAGCGAATTCGCGCCGGCCACAAAGCACAGCGCCACAGCCTCGCGCGAAAGCGAGCGGCGCCCCGCGCTCAGCCGCACCATCGACGCCGGCATCACAATCCGCGCCGTGGCAATCACGCGCACCAGCGCCAGCGGATCGATCGGCTCGCGCTCGCCCAGCGGCGTTCCCTCGACGGGCACCAGCACGTTGATCGGCACGCTCTCCGGGTGCGGATCGAGCGTCGCCAGTTGCCACAGCAATCCCACGCGATCTTCGTTCGATTCGCCCATATTCAGAATCCCGCCGCAGCACACCGTGATTCCCGCGCGGCGCACGGCGTCCAGCGTGCGCAGCCGCTCGTCGTACAGGCGCGTGGTGATGATGCTGCCGTAAAATTCCGGCGAGCTATCAAGATTGTGGTTGTAAGCCGTCAATCCGGCTGCGGCCAATCGCTCAGCCTGCAAAGGCTCCAACATGCCCAGCGAGCAGCACACCTCCATGCCCAACGCCGCGACGTCGCGCACGATTTCCAGCACGCGATCGAAATCCGGACCGTCCTGCACTTGCCGCCACGCCGCGCCCATGCAGAATCGCGTCGCGCCTTCGTCGCGCGCCTGCGTCGCATACGCCACCACTTCGCCGCGATCCATCAGCGCGCCGCGCTCCACGCCGGTGGAATAATGCGCGCTTTGCGGGCAATACGCGCAATCCTCCGGGCAGCCGCCGGTCTTAATCGAAAGCAGCCGGCACAATTGCACCTTGTTGGCCGGATGAAATCGCCGATGCAACCCCTGCGCCTCGAAAATCAATTGCGGCAGCGGTTGTCCATGGATCGCCCGAATTTCATCGCGCGTCCAATCGTGCCGCACGAACTTGGAATTCGCCGCGATCGCTGCGCCGTGATCCGCCAAGGAGTGCCTCCCGAATGCCGCACGGCATTGTAGCGCAGAACCGCAACGAAGTTGCCACCCGCCAACTGGAGTACAATCGGTCGGCGAGTTATGATCGACAATTCGAACTCGGCGTTGAATCGATTTCGTGTCGCGGCCGAAGCCTTTATCGAAGCGGTCGACTCAGCGCCGACTGTGAAACGCGACGCGTTCCTATCATCCATCAACCATTGCCTGGCCGAGCTCTACAGCAGTGCGCTCCGCCTGCCCGCGGTAGCTCCCGACACCTCACAGGTGGATGAGACACCATCTGTTAAACGCGAATGGGAAGGGTTGTTCCTGTCACTTCGAGAAAAAATTGGCCCGCTCGACGGCTACTGGAACGTCTTCGATTCGACCACAAAATCGACCACGGTCCAGGGAAGTCTATCTATCGATATTTCGGAAATATACTCCGACATTAAGCAGGGCTTCCGCCTCGAAGTGGTAGGCGTTCCCGAGGCGGACTTTCTGTGGGACTTGCGCTTTTCTTTTCGGTCGCACTGGGGCAGACATGCCCTCGGAGCGTTGACCGCGATTCACGATCGTCACGTCGAGTAAATCGGTAACAGGAAGCGAGGTCGAGGCCTCTTTCGTCCACCGAAGGCTGTGGCGGAGTTGGCCGAAGGCGCGCTGACAGGTCCGACATTCTTAGAGATCTCTGATAACTTGAGTAAGTTGGCTTGGGGTCGTCGCACGGTTCTTCCCCAGTTGCTGGCGTGGTTAGCTCCGGTTACCATACCTAGAGGACACGATGCTTACGTTTCAAAATAAAATCTTGCTCGTCGGTTTTGGGGCGGTGGCGCGATGCACGTTGCCCATTTTGGTGAAACACCTCAGCGTTGATCCGAAGCAGATCACCATTCTTGATTTTGAGCCGAACGAAGAAGCTCTAAAGCCCTGGCTCGAACAAGGCGTCACTTTCGTCAAGGATCGTGTGACGCCCGAAAATCTGGGAAGCGTGCTGGGCAGGTATCTCTCGCCCGGCGGGCTGCTCATCGACCTCGCGTGGAATATCGACTGCCTTGAAATTGTGCAGTGGTGCCACGACCACGGCGTTCTTTACATAAACACCTCGGTGGAAGTCTGGGACCCGTACTCCGGCGCTGCGAACAAGCCTCCTACCGAGCGAACGCTTTATTGGCGCCATATGAAACTGCGGCGGATGATCGCAGTTTGGAGCGAGCCAGGGCCGACCGCCGTAGTCGAACACGGAGCGAATCCCGGCCTGATCAGCCATTTCACCAAGCAGGCTCTTCTGGATATCGCGGACCGCGCGCTCGCGGAAAAAAAATTCAGCGGCCCGCAATCCGAGAAAATCGCTCACCACGCGAAGGCCAAGGAATTCAACCATCTGGCTCAACAACTGGGCGTCAAAGTGATTCACTGCAGCGAGCGCGACACGCAGATCACCGATCAACCGAAGGAAGTAAACGAATTCGTGAATACCTGGAGCGTCGAAGGATTCCGCGAAGAAGGCACCACCACGGCCGAACTCGGCTGGGGCACTCATGAAAAGGAGCTACCGGCTTTCGCCTATGAACATTCCGACGGTCCGCGAAGCCAGATCTGCCTGGCGCGCATGGGCATCAACACGTACGTCGTAAGCTGGGTGCCCCCGGATCACCACATCGTCGGAATGATCGTGCGCCACGGCGAGTCATTCACGATCACCGAGAAGCTCACAGTTTGGCAAGACGGCAAGGCGATCTATCGCCCTACGGTCCACTACGCTTACTGTCCGTGCGACTGCGCCATTGATTCGCTCTACGAGTTGCGCGGCGACAACTACGAGTTGCAGCCGCGCATTCGTATCATGACCGACGAAATCACAAGTGGCGCCGATATTCTGGGCGCGCTGGTGATGGGGCATCCTTTTCAATCCTGGTGGTGCGGCAGCGACCTGGATATCGAGGAGTCGCGCCGCTTGGTTCCGCACCAGAACGCCACCACCATGCAAGTCGCCATCTCGGTGGTCGCTGCGTCCCTGTGGATGATCGAAAATCCGCGCCGTGGACTCTGCGTGCCCGACGATCTCCCGCATGATTATGTGCTGGACATCAGCAAGCCCTACTTGGGCAAGTTCGTTTCGGTGGCTTCAGACTGGACTCCGCTGAAAAGCTACGTCAACCACTTCAGCGGATACAACAAGCCGCATCACGATCTCTCCGACCCATGGCAGTTCAAGAATTTTCTGATCGCGGAAGGCAGCGACTGAACCGCAAGGCAGCGCGGTAAATCGATGGACCAAAGAACACTACTGCAACTCGCCAAGACGCACGGCACGCCGCTTTTCGTGGTGGACCACAAGGTGCTCCGGGATAACTACGCCCAATTTCGCAAGTATCTGCCGCGCGTACAGGTCTACTTTGCGGTTAAGGCCAATCCCGATCCCGCGATCGTGCAGACGTTCTACGATGCCGGAGCCAGTTTTGACGTCGCCAGCGTTGCCGAGTTCATGACCGTTCACAAGCTTATCGAGAATCTTCCCGACAAAGAACGCCAGGATTACATTTGGGATCGCATTATTTACGCGAACCCGATTAAAACGGTTGAAACGCTCGAACTTCTGGAACCGTACAAGCCGCTGGTCACCTACGATAACCCCGAGGAAGTTATCAAAATCGCCCGCCATGCGCCGCACTCCGGCCTGGTGATGCGCTTGTGCGTTCCTAACACCGGCTCGATGGTGGAGCTTTCCAGCAAGTTCGGCGCGGCGCCCGGCGAGGCCGTGGATCTGATCGCTTTCGCCCATAACAACAAGCTCGAGGTCGAAGGAGTAAGCTTCCACGTCGGCAGCCAGTGCACGAACCCACAGAATTACAGCCAGGCGCTGAGCATTGCTGCGGGAATTTTCGAGGAAGCCAAATCCCGGGGCTTTAACCTTAAGCTCATTGACATCGGCGGCGGTTTCCCCGCTCACTACGACGCTTCGGTCCCGCACTTCACCCGAGTCGCCTCAATGATCAACACGGAGCTGGATCGTCTTTTCCCCCCACCGATCGAACTGCTGGCGGAGCCGGGCCGTTTCCTGGTGGCCTCCGCCGCTACAGCCGTCGCACAAATCATAGGCAAGGCGATCCGCGGAGGTAAGCTTTGCTATTACATTAATGACGGCGTCTATCAGACCTTTAGCGGCGTGATTTTTGACCACTGTCAGTATCCCCTGAAAAGCTTCAAGAAAGGCCCCACCCAGATTTGCTCCGTTTTCGGCCCCACCTGCGACGCCCTCGATACAATCAGCATCACTGAGGAACTCCCGGACTTGGAGATCGGCGATCTGCTCTACGCGGAAAACATCGGCGCCTATTCCGCTGCCAGCAGCACAAATTTCAACGGCTTCCCGCCGGCCAAAGTCGTACATGTGAACCAAGAGGTTGCCGTCGCAAGCTAAGCGCGCCCCGCTTCGCCACCGCGGCATTCTGCTTCTTGAGCCGATTATCGCGACTTCGCTTTTTCCTTTTCGTTTTCAGCTCGCAGCTTCTTGAGCAGCGGCCGGCGCCAAATCATGCGCAGGGAAAAGACGGTAAGAAAGAACAGCCCGGCGACGAAGGTGTCGTACTTCTCGCAAAGAATCCAAGAGCAAGCGAGGACAATCCCGCCTCCCAAAGAAAGAATTAGTATGTCACGGAGAGCTTTCCGCCCCCAGAAAGGAGTCTGACGAAACCATACGAGGATGCTGGCATTGACCAGAATTACGACACAAGCACACGCCGTGAGAGGCCTCAGGTGAGCCTCTCCCACGAGCCCGAAAACCGCGGCGCCACCCAAAGTCAGGATCGCGACGAACGCCACGAGCCATCGGCGATGCTTCCACGGCAACATTGGGCTGCACTTTAGGCTGGAATCGCGGCGTAGTAAAGACGACCACCGAGGATGCTATCAGAACCACCCCTCTGTTCAATACGTTGCGCCCAGTCGCGATGCCGAGGGTATGATGGCGGAAATGCTGGTCCATTGCCCAACATGCGAAGAGTCGTTCGACCTGGCCGCGAGGGAGCGGCCCGCTGGCGCGGCGGGTGGTTCCTTTTGCCCGCACTGTCACGAGCGGTTCGCCATTCCTGGGCCCAGCAAAACCATCGCGTTGGCGTCGCTGGCAATCGCTGTGGGATTTCTGGCCTTGGTCGGAGTTCGGTCGATTATCGTTCTTGCTGTAGGATCGGCTCTGCTCTGGCTCCCAATTTCCCTCTTTCTAGGCGCAGCGCGGATGCGCAGCAAGGGGGTCGTCCTTCGCAAATGGAAGCCCAGAAGAAGAACCTTCTTCGAGTGGTTGTACGAGCGTGACACCACGCCCGCGTTGTTCGATAAAAAACCACGCTAAATCCTTCGGTGAATGCAGGTAGGTCAGGATATTGGAATCCCATCTGCCACCGCCCCGCAGTTCAATTGGGCCCCAAATCCCTGTATAGTTTTAAGATTGTGCCGGGTAACGTCAAATTGAGGAGGCGTCTGCGCTCGCTGCGCACGCGCGTGCGCGAAATGCGCGGCGTGGTCTGGGGCCTGCTCTCCACGCGCCATCCGCTGCTGGTGCATATCATCCCGATTCGCCGCTGCAATCTGGCCTGCACGTATTGCAATGAGTTCGACGATTTCTCCGAGCCGGTGCCGCTCGACGAAATGAAGCGCCGCCTCGATCTGCTCGCGGAGATGGGCGCGGCGGTTGTCACCATCAGCGGCGGCGAACCGCTGCTGCATCCGCAACTCGACGACGTGATTGCCCACATGCGCCGCCGCGGCATGCTCTCCGGCCTGATCACCAACGGCTATCTGCTCACGGCCGAGCGCATCGAGCGCCTGAATCGCGCCGGCCTCGAGTATTTGCAAATCAGCGTGGACAACGTGCAGCCCGACGAAGTCTCCAAGAAAAGCCTGAAGGTGCTCGATCAAAAATTGAAGCTGCTGGCCGAAAACGCCGTGTTCCAAGTGAATATCAATTCCGTGCTCGGCAGCGGCGTGAAAAATCCCGAAGACGCGCTGACCGTAGCGCGCCGCGCGCAGCAATTCGGCTTCACCAGCACCGTCGGCATCCTCCACGACGGCGCGGGCCAATTGAAGCCGCTCGGCGAGCGCGAGCAGCAAATCTTTGAAGAGATCATGGCCATGGGCAAGCGCTCGTTCTCGCGCCTGAATGGTTTTCAGCACAACATCGCGCGCGGCAAACCGAACGAGTGGCGCTGCCGCTCCGGCTCGCGCTACCTCTACATTTGCGAAGACGGCCTAGTCCACTGGTGCTCGCAGCAGCGCGGCTACCCGGGAATTCCGCTGGCGGAGTACACGCCCGAAATTCGCCGCCGCGAGTATTTCACGGTAAAACCCTGCGCGCCGAAGTGCACCGTTTCCTGCGTCCAGCAAATCGCCGTCGTCGACAACTGGCGCGGCCCGCAAACCCTGAAACCCCAAGCCGCTCCCCCGCCGCAAGCCCCGCCGCTTGTGCATTTGACCGGCGCCGGCTCCCGCCATCCGGACTAGCCAGTTCTACTTCGCCCCACTTTCGCCTTTTGTTGCGCCTGCGGAACACTGTACCTCGCCGTCGTTGACGCTCGCTCCCCCACGCGCTATCAATGAATCAGACGCGGCGACCCAGCTGCCCCACAAGGCCGCAGGAATATTCGCCCCGAGGCCCGCGCGGTTTCTAGCCAGTTTCCGCCGGCGCCGCCCAACGCAGTCTTCACAGGCCGCCGAAGGCATTCTTCGCGTCAATTATTGTGTCCTCTATGACCAAAGCGGGCCGCTACGAGCTCCTCGAGGAGCTTGGCCACGGCGCTATGGGCGTGGTCTATCACGCCAAGGACCCCGTCATCGGCCGCGATGTCGCCGTGAAGACGATCCGACTGGTCCACGCCGGAGGCGGGATGTCGCCCGAGGAATTATCCGAGCGCTTCAAGACTGAAGCGCACGCCGCCGGCCTGCTTTCGCACCCGAACATCGTGGTGATTTACGACGCCGGTGAGGAAGACGGCCAGTTTTACATCATCATGGAGCTGATCGAAGGCGAGAGCATTCAGGCGCTTCTGGATCACGGACAATCGTTCCCCTTGCCGCGCGTGCTGCGCTTGATCGATCAGGCCTGCTCCGCGCTGGAATTCGCGCACCAGCGCTCCGTGGTCCATCGCGATATCAAGCCCGCGAACTTGATGCTCACGCAGGACGATCAACTCAAAATCACCGATTTCGGCACCGCGAAAATTCTGGAAATGGGCGCGTCGCAGACCGCCACCGTGATCGGCACGCCCTCCTACATGTCGCCGGAGCAAATCAAAGGCAGCGCCGTGGATGGGCGCTCGGACATTTTCGCGCTCGGCGTGATTCTCTACGAGTTGGTGACCGGCCAGAAACCGTTCCCCGGCGAAAACGTCACCACCGTGATCTACCGCATCGTGAACGAGGAGCCGATTCCGCCGCGCCAGATCGACGCTTCGATTCATCCCGGCCTCGCGGCGGTGATTGAACGCGCGCTCGCCAAGGACCCCGAGGATCGATTCCAATCTTGCCGCGAGATGAGCCACGCGCTGAAGAATTATTCGCAGCTCCATCAATCCTCAGCGAGTTCTCCGACTCGGCTTCCATCGACCGCGCCTTTCCCCGCTATCTCCACTCCATCCGGCTACGCGCCATCGGGCTACCGTGCCGTTGCGCCGCGTTTCGTCCCTGCGTCTGTTCCTGTTGCGCCGGCTGCCGGTTTACCGGCACGAATGCGAACTGGCTCTATCGCTGTGCCCGCACCGGAGCGCAAACGAAATCGTCACGGCGTGCTGGCGCTGGTTCTGCTCGCTTTGATTGCCGTGACGGGCTATCACATTTGGCCAGTGCTGTCCGATTTTTGGCATACGGGCGTCGAACCGGCGTTTGCTTCCCATCTCGCGCCGATCGAACGGAACCTGCATATCGCGCAGCCAGTGCCGGCGCCGTCACCGGCAATCACGCCACCCGCGCCGCGCGCGCCCACCAGCAAGACCGCATCCACGCGGTCATCCGCTGCGACGAAGCCCAACTCGACGCCGGCGTCCGCCACGTCAGGCGCGCCTGCTGCGATCGATGCGCCGGCCGCCGGTCGCGCCGAATCCGAGCCGACGCCGACGCCGGCTGCGGATGCAGTCGAAAAACGCCTCGGCGCGTTCCTCGCAAGCGCCGGTCTCTCGAGCGCCGTGCAAATTCACGCCGCCGGCGACACTCTGACGCTTTCCGGAACGCTATCACCGGATCAATATCAATCGCTCTTGCGCAACCTGCGCGATCTCCCCGCGGACGTGCGTATCGTGGATCACATCGAATACGGCACCGACTCGCCGGAATCCAGCGTTTCACCCGCGCCCGCCTCGACTCCGGCGCCAGCTTCCGTAGCCGCCGCGCCATCTCTCACAGTGACGAGCCGTCCGGCCGGCGCCAACATTTTCGTCAACGGCCAGCGCCAATTCACACAAACGCCCGCGAAGATCGATCTCCCGCCCGGCGCGTATCGCATTGCAGTCACGAAGCCGGGTTTCGCGCCGTTCGCCGCGCAAGTGGAAATCCAAGGTGGCAAGCCCGCACAGCTGGACGCCCAGTTGCCTCCGCTGGCTCAGGGCCAAGGATGGGTGCTAGCGCGCACAGTCCCGAAAGGCGCATCGATCGCGGTCGACGGCGTGGTCCTACAGCAGCAAACGCCAGCGCGTTTGGACCTCGCCGCAGGCCAGCACCTGATCGTCTTTTCGATTGCTGGCTACACCGCGGAAACCTCCGTCGTCGTTCACGCCGGCAAAGGCTCCCAGATTTTCCAAGTATTGAATCGCCCATAAAATTGCCCTGTTCGACGCCGCTCAGCACCGCTCGCCGCGCGCGAGCTTTCAGGTTTCCGCTCCCAATTTGAGCGAATTCTCTCTGGCACAACCGAGTTTTCGCTTCGGGAATAGCCGTCCACTTATGGTTACATTTCTCCCCATGGCCCTCCACCGGGCGTGACGCATTCGCCGCCATCCACCCATAAATCCTTCGCTTTCTATCAGGTAAAGCCGCACTCTGGCGGAAGCGATCGTGCAACCAGAAGGTCAGGACCCGCCTTTGCGGGCAGGCTGTAGTGTCCGCGCACGGTCCCGCAGCACTGAGGGCACAATGCACCTTGATGGCGTGGATCCAGACGCGCCCGGCGACGATGCCGCAATGAACTCGAAATCGGCATCCAGCACAGCGCACCGATTGTCTCTTGCCGCGCCTCAGGTCGCGGCCACGCCCGTCCTCGTCGGGCCGGAGACCACGCAGCGCCCACTGCGCGATACGCAACGCATCCCGCGCCTATCCAAGCCCGCGCCTGACGCCGCAGTCGGCGATTTTCTGGAAGCCTTCCGCATTCACCTGCGATCGTCGAGCCTCTATCAGCGCAATCATCCGCGATGGATCGAAAGCCTGAACAATTCCGAGCGCCGCCTGCGCGACGCGCTGGCCGTCACGCAGACAGTGCAAGTCCGCATCGAGCGCGAAGTCTTGATGGTGGTTCACGGCGACACGCCACACGGCCTGCCGGCCTCCGATCCGCAAGGCGAATTGAAAACCCTGGCCGAAGATTTGGCGCGCTGCGGCATCACGTCACTTGAATTTTTGCCTTCTGTGCATCTCGGCGAACTCGATTTGCTCTCGCAGCAAATTGTGTGGGCCATGCGCACGCGCCCCGCTTCTCCCGATCGGGGCACGGACGCTTGGAAGCAGTGGCTCCGCGACGCGCATGTCACTGGAATTCGCATCAACATCCCCGCAAGCCGCCGCGACGCAACCGTGCTGGCGACGCTCGTCGCCGCGCTGCTCGGTTACGGCGACTCCGTCGCCGAATCCGCCGAAGCCCGCGCGGCCGCTCCGGCCTCGCGCGAGCAAACCATCGCCGCGCTCGGCCTCGTAGAACGCTTGGCAGCACTCGGCTCGCAGCGCGCCGCATCCACAGAAGAAACCGCGCGTCGCGCGCACGCCGTGCTCGGCGAAGCGGAGCGCGGCCTCGTTTCGCTACTTGCGCGCACAGCTTCCCTGGCCGCAACCGATGCCAATGAATCGCTTCCCTCATTCCTAAATCGCGCAGCCGAACATTTGATTCTCGATTTCGCGAGCCGCGCGCTTTCCGAAGGACGCATCCAGCCCGCCGAAATCGCCACGCAGCTTGCGGACCTGACGCGCATTCGCGCCAATGGCCCCGGCGCGTCGTCCGCGCTCGGCAACGATGAAGCCCGCGTCGCAGCTCTCGTCGAGCGCTTCTGGGACGCTCTTCCCGCGCGGCATAAGCAGCGTATCCTGCGCAGCGCAGACGCCTGGTGCGTCCCGCCCGCCGTTTTCGCGCGGCATCTCGAGCCGCTCACCGCCGCCGCGCGCCGCGGACGCAGCGACGCGCCCGGCCGCGAAGCGCGCAACCTGCTGCTCCGCTACACCGCGTGCCTCGATTCCGAAGAGCCGCGCGCCCGCCGCACCGTCGCCGCCGGCCTCGGCGAACTCGGTCCGCAGATTGCGCGCCTGTGGCCGCACGCCGCCACCGAAGACTTCGCGCCTCAAATGGTTCGCGCGCTCGGCCGCGAATCGTCACCGGGAATCTCCGGCCTGCTCGCCGCGCTCACCGAGCGCCTCGCCAAGCTCGCGCTCGAAGGCCGCCACTACGCCGAATTCGATCGCATTCTCTCCGCTCTCGAAGCCGCGCCGCGCGATCCCGAGCAAACACATTTCTCCGCGCTGATTCGCAGCATCACCACTGACGACGCCTGGTTCTATCTTGTCGAAGACGCGCTCGCCAATCGCGCTCTCGATGGCGTCCTGCCGCGCCTCCTGCGCCGCGAACCGGAGCGCCTGCTCGATCGCCTCGCACTGCTGCTCACCGGTCCTGAAGGAAGCGAGTTGCTCCCCGCGATGGTGCGCCTGGTGCGCGCCACCGGAGAGCCGGTGCTGGATACGCTGGCCACGCGCCTGCGCAAACCGCAAAAGCAGCCCGTAGTCGCGGCTATCAAATTATTGGCCGCGGCCGATCCCGTGCGCTTGATTGCCGCGCTGCCGCGAGCCCTTCCCAGTTGGGATTGGAATTTGCAGGATCTCGCGGTCTCCGAGCTTTCGCGTCTGCGCGAACCGGCGCTTGCCTTGCGAGTCGCGCGTGCGTTCTACGAGTGCGTCGAGGAAGCCCACCCTCTCGTTGTCCCCGCGATGCTCGATCAGATCGGCATCGCAAACGACGCGTCGGCAATTCCAATTCTGCTGATGATCGCCGGAGGAAAACACGCCACGCTGCGCGACATCTTCTTCCGCATCAAAGCCGTCGAAGCGCTCGGCCGCATGCGCGCCAGCGAAGCCGCCGACCTGCTGCGCACGATCGCCCGCGAACGCAGCGGCCTCACGCACGTTGAGCCCGCCGGCCTGCGCTCCGCCGCCGAAGAAGCCCTCGCGCTGATGGAAAACCATCCCGCCGCGACGCGCGTCCGCGCCTGGACCGAAACACTCGAGAAATCCGCGAGCACTTTCTCCCAGCCGCGGCGCTATCTGCGCATCCCGCTGGCCTCCTCTTTTTCCGCGCGCGTCGAGGGCCTGCGCTCCGGCGCGGCGCGCGTGCACACCATCGGCCTCGGCGGCGCGTTTGTGGAATCGGCGCAGCGTATGTCCGTCGGCGATTCTCTGAAAGTTGAAATTCGCACCGGACTGCGATCCGTCCGCTCCACAGCCGTCGTCCGCAACGTCTCCCCCGGCGGCAGCGGCATCGAATTTGTGCACATGAAGGCCGAAGACCGCGAATTGCTGCGCCGCCTCATCGGCCGATTGATTCGCTGACAGTTCCCTCCCGTTTCAAATCGAAAACTCGTTCCCTCGAATCGCTGGACGCGCTAAAGTGGCCTCATGAATCTTGTCGCCGTGATCGTGGTCCTGTGCGCCGCCGTGCTCGCGGCGCTAGCCGCCAGCGCGTGGACGCGCCGTCGCCAGCAATCCGAATGGAGCGCCCTCAGGCAGGAGATGCAAGGTCTCGTGGCCGGTCAAGCGCAAGCCGTCGCCGCGCAGCTCGGGCAATTTTCGCAATCCGTCGTGCAGCAGTTGGGCCAAGTCTCGCAGCAAGTGCAAAGCGGCCTCGCCTCCACCGGCTCGCTCGTCTCCGACGCGCAGCGCGCGGTTGCCGAGCGTTTGGAATCTTCCACCTCGGTGATCCGCGAATTGCAGCGCCAGTTGGGCGAAGTACAGCAATCGGGCCGCGATCTTTCCGAAGCCGCGCGCATGATGGAATCCGTGCTCGGCGGAGCGAAAACCCGCGGCACGCTTGGCGAAGTCGCCCTCGGCCGCCTATTGGCGGACACGCTGCCGCCCGCGTCATTTACCGAGCAGCATCGTTTCTCCACCGGCGAAATTGTGGACGCTGTCGTGCGCTTCCGCGAAAAGCTCCTGCCTATCGACTCGAAATTTCCTCTCGACGATTATCGCCGCCTCGTCGATCTCGGCGAGGAGGCGCGCAAAGGATTTTCGCAATCGGTGCGTTCCCACGCCGATTCCATCGCGCGAAAATATATTCTGCCCGGCGAAGGCACGCTTGACGTCGCGATGATGTTCGTGCCCTCGGAGGGAATCTATTACGAGCTTCTGCGCTCCGCCGATCCGAAGGGCACGCCGCTTGATGAATATTGCCGCCGCAAAAATGTGCTGGCGGTTTCGCCCAGCACGCTTTACGCGCACCTCAGCGTTGTGGCCATGGGTCTGCGCGGAATGCAGATCGAAGATAATGCGCGGCGCCTGCTTGCCAGCATGGCCGGACTCAAAAAGCATTGGGACAATTTCGCGGAAGTTTACGAAAGGCTGGGCACACACTTGCGAAACGCTCAGCAAAGTTACGCGGACGCCGATCACCGCCTCGAACGCGCCCGCGCCGAGCTTGACCAAATGCAACAGGGAGCGTTGCCAACGGCAGCCGCCGCTCCCGCGCTCGAAGCCGCGGAAAAATAATTTCCGCAGCTCACAGCTCTAAATTTCTGATCCGAATTCCTAGGCCTAATCTCTAAGACAAATCTCTAGTCATGCCGCCGGTCCAACCGCGCGTGAACGAAGAATTTTCCCGCCGCCAGCGGTACGATCTGTATTTGCGCTTCATTCTTCTCGCCGCCGCTGGTTCTCACTCGTAGAAAGCTTGCGCCCGATACGGAGCTTGATGCGGAGCTTGACGCCGCATTCACCGTGTTACGCAACATCTTGATCACTGCCGGACTCCAATTCGCCACTTCGACATCGAGCGGCTCCGTCGTGCCGCGCACGCGAACGATCAAAATCGCCTGCTCCCCGATGCGCAGCGGCCCTGCCGGCTGCACGGCGTCCAGCTCCACAACCGTCAGAATCAACGGCGCCGACGCGCGCCCGTTGCCTTCCACGCGAAACTGCCCCGGCCCCAGCGGCGTATCGGGCGACGGCAGCAAGACAAGCGCTGTCGGCGACGACGCAAGCACCAGAACCATCTGTCCCGCGAGCAACACGTGATTTTCGTCCGCGTCGCCCTCGAAATTCGTCCCCGATACAGTGAACTGGTCACGTGCATCCACGAATTGCGGGCAATCCGTGATTCCAATTTCCCCCGTCGCGGAAAGTGTCGAAGGAGATGTTGTCGAGGCGGCCGGCGCGCTCCCATTCTCCGGAACACTCTCGGCCGGGCGCGCCACGATCGTCGCCGCAGCAACGATCGAACTTTTCGGAATTCGCGCTTGCACCGGCCCCGGCGTCGCCGGAACTACCCAGCGCGCGCGGCCAGTCAAATCCGTCTTCAGCACGTGCCCGTCGCTCAACACGACGGTCACGCCCGGTACCAAGCGCCCCGAAACATCCAGCACGGCCAGCGTGGCCGGCGCCTCCGCCACCAGCGTCGGAGCCAGAACGATGCTGTGCGCCGGCCCCGCTGCCTGAGCGCGGGCCACGCGATCGCAGCACGCGGCGAGCAGCAACGCAGCAAGCGCGATCTTGAGCGCGATGCTTGACGCGCTGCGCAGCCTTGCAAACGCCAGCCCTGTGGCCCGAGTCTCCATCGCGCGCGATTGTACCCCAGTGGCTGGGCCCAGACGCCCTGCACGCGGTGCAAAAAAGTGCCGCCCCTCGTAACTACTTACTCTACTGCGTCTTGTGCAGTCGCACTCACTTTGCTAGCCTGCAAACACGATCGAAATGAAGGCGGCGCGGCGCCCAAGGACACCGCGGGGCGCAAAGGCTCGCAATCGAATGCGCGGCACGCGGAAGGTGGCCCTTGCACATTGAATCCGGCGCGCGCAGCGACGTCGGCCAAATCCGAAAGAACAATGAAGATAATTACCGCGCCGAGCCCTCTCTTGACCTCTTCGTTTTGTCCGACGGCATGGGAGGCCAGACTTCCGGCGAAATCGCCAGCGCCATCGCGGTTGAAACCGTCGTGGACCATTGCCGCGCTGCGGTCGAAAGCACCGCGCCCGAATTTTGCGGCGAGCCGGCGCCCGGGCTTTCGGATCGCACCAACCGATTGGCAAGCGCGGTTCGCTTGGCCAACAAGACGATTTTTGAAGCCGGCAAGAGCGATCCCGCGCGCAAAGGCATGGGCGCTACCATCGTGACGTTTTGGATCGAGGATCGCCGCCTTTCGATTGCGCACGTGGGAGACAGCCGCGCCTATCTGCTGCGCAGCGGATCGTTCGAGCAGCTCACCGCCGATCATTCGCTTGTCGCCGACCTGGTCCGCAGCGGCGTTCTGACGCCGCAGCAGGCCGAGGTCAGCGAGCAGCAAAGCATTCTGACACGCGCGCTGGGAACGCAGCCTGTGGTCCAAGTGGACGCCGACGAGCAAATGTTACTCGCGGGCGACGTGCTTTTGCTTTGCTCGGATGGGCTGACGCGCACCGTCACGAATCCGGAAATCGCCAGCACGCTCGAAACGAACCCCGACGCGCAAAAGGCCGCCGACCGCCTGATCGAGTTGGCCAATGAAAATGGCGGCGAGGATAACATCACCGCGATTGTTGTGCGCGTGATGGCCGAACCCAAGGGCCTGCTGGCGCGATTACGCCGGCTGTGGCGCGGAAAATCGTAAGGGTCGCGCGGAAGGAGCAGACGATGGCCCGGCTGATACTAAAATTCGAGGGCGCGGTGATCAAGGAAGTGCCGCTCGGCAATCGCCCGGTCACCGTCGGCCGCGCGCCCGATAACGACATTCCGATCGACAATCTCGCCGTGTCCAACAATCACGCGCGAATCTATGAAGAAGCCGGGCGCCTCGTCGTCGAAGATCTCACTAGTCTGAACGGCACATTCGTCAACGGCCTGCGCGTCGAGCGCGCCATGCTCAACGATGGCGACTCGATCGAAATCGGCAAGCACAACATCGTCGTGGATCAGGAACACGATGCCGCCGTGCCGCTCGATTCGCGGCGCAAAGTCTCCGCGCCCAAAGTTGACGAAACCATGGTCCTTGACACAAAGATGCGCCGCGAAATGTTCGAGCAAGCCGCCGCGCTCGGCGAACGCTCGCAGATTTCGCCCGGCCGCATGCGCGTGCCTACGCTCGTGGTTCTCGGTGGCCGCACCGATCGCAAGGAATATCAGCTCACTGACATGCTCACCGTTATCGGGAAATCCCCCATGGCCAGCATCAAGCTGCGCGGATGGTTCGCCCCGAATGTCGCCGCGCAAATCCACAAACACGATGACGGCTACTATCTCGGCCTCGGCGATCGCGTTCCCAGCGTCAACGGCATGATTATCGTCGGCCCCACGCGTTTGAAGGACGGCGACGAGATCTCTGTCGGCCGCGTGCGCCTGAGTTTTCTCTATCGCGTCTGAGCGCCGCGCCTTCGCCGCCGTGCCCGTTGCAATGAAGACGCCCAGCGCCGCAAGCAAAATCCCAGCGCAAAAAGAACCGGGCCCCATCGCCATTGGCGCGCGAACCTTGTGGCGGCGTCGCGTGCCGCTGGCCATCAGCGTGGCGTTGACGATCGCGTCGCTCGGAATTTATCTGGCGGCCTTCATCGGCGAGCGACCCACGCCGGCTTTCGATTTCATTAATCGCCTCGAGCTCGACGCCCTGGACACGCGCTTTCGCCTGCGCCCCGCGCGCGATACGCATCCCGATTCGCGCATCGTCATCGTCGATATCGATCAGCGTTCGCAGGAAGTGCTGGGCCGCTGGCCGTTTTCGCGCGCCGAGTTCGCGCACATGCTGGATGCTCTGCACGAGGATGGCGCGGCGGTCGTCGCGTTCGACATAACTTTCAGCGAGCCCGACCAAAGCTCAGCCCCGATTCGCACCCTCGCCGCGCAGCTCGCCCAGCAGGAACAGCAGCAAGGCACGCAGCTCGATCCTCGCGTGCAGCAAGATCTCGATCGTCTGGCGAAATCGTTCGACACCGACGATCAATTCGCGCAGTCCATTCGACGCTTCGGTCCCGTCGTGCTCGGCAATTTCTTTCTCTACTCCGAAGCTGATCTCCAAGGCGTCAGCGAGCAATCTCTCGACCGCTACGCGAATATACTTTCCGATTTCGCCTTCCCGCAGGAGCGCGCCGAGAATCCCAAGACCGGCCCGGACGATCTCACTCGCCTGATGCAATCGTATGCGCCCTGGGGACTCACGCCCCGCGGCACTCAGGCGAATCTTGAAACTCTCAGCAACGCGCTGATCGCCGCGCGCGGCCAGACCGGATTTTTCAACGTCGATCCCGATCCCGATGGCGTCGTGCGTCACGCTCTGCTCGTGTTGCCGTACGGCCGCTCCAAAGATCCGGCCGATTGGGATCTGTACGCCTCGCTCGATGTGCAGACGGTGCGTTTGTTCCTGCACATCCCGGACAATCAAATGTCCGTGGATTTCGGCCCCACCGGAATTGCCGAACTCGAATTTGGTCCGCAGCTTCACGTGCATCCCGATCCGATCGGCCGCCTCTTGATCAATTACCAAGGCCCGGTGCGGACCTATCAATACGTTTCGATGGCCGACGTCGTGAAGCGAACCTTCACGCCCGGCACATTTAAAGGAAAAATCGTTCTCGTCGGCGCGTCCGCCACGGGAATCGGCGATCTGCGATCCACTCCCTACGGCGGCGTGGATTATCCCGGAGTTGAAATTCACGCCAACGTGATTGACAACATTTTGAATCACCACGCGCTCAAACGTGGCGCCACGCAAGTCGGGTGGGACGTCGCGTTGATTTTCTTCTTCGGCATTCCCGTGGGCGTGTGGCTCGCATTCGGCCGGCCGGGATGGCTTTGGGCGCCACTGCTATTTCTCGCGCTTTTCGCCGTCGGCGTTTACGACGCGTTTCTGCACGATTGGTGGCTGAATTTCACGATGCCGGCATTGACGTTGGTCTCAAACGTCGGCCTCGTCGCACTCTACCGCGCGTTGGTCGAGGAAAAAGAAAAACGCAAAGTGCGTGGCGCATTTCAGCAATATCTGAGCGCCGAAGTCATCCGCCGCTTGCTGGAAAGTCCGGAAATGCTGGAGCCTCGCCGCACGGAAATCACCGTGATGTTCAGCGACGTTCGCGGTTTCACCACGATCTCCGAAAAACTCGATGCCCAGGATTTGGCCGCGCTGCTCAACGAATACCTCACGGGCATGACGCGCATCGTCTTCGAGCGCGGCGGCACTCTCGATAAATATATCGGCGACGCGGTGATGGCTTTCTGGGGCGCGCCGATCGAGCAATCCGATCACGCTGCGAACGCCTGCCGCGCCGCTATCGAGATGATGGCGCGCCTCGAACCGTTGCAACGCAAATGGCAAGCCGAAGGCAAACCGCGCGTCGATATCGGAATCGGTTTGAACACCGGCTCCGCCTCGGTAGGCAACATGGGCTCGTCGTTGCGCTACGGTTACACCGCGCTGGGTGACACCGTGAATCTCGCATCGCGTCTTGAAGGCTTGAACAAGGACTACGGCACGCACATTCTCGCCAGCCAAAGCACCTTCGAGCAAGTTGCCGAAGCGCCCGCCGCGCCGAGCGACGCTACGCAATTCGTTTTTCGCGAGCTGGATTTGATTCGTGTGAAAGGCAAAACGCAGCCCGTGGGTTTGTACGAGTTGCTCGGCCCGCGCGAAGCTCTGGGTGACTCAACCGAACTTGACGAGCGTCTCGCGCAATTCGCGCGCGGCCTCGCACTCTATCGCGATCGCCAGTGGGCAGCGGCCCAAGCGATTTTCGCAAGCATCATCGAGCGCTGGCCCGACGACGGTCCCGCTCGCGTCTTCCGCGAACGTTGTCAGGAATATTTGGTCGATGGACCACAATCGGGCTGGGATGGCGTCTTCACGATGACGCACAAATAAGCATCGGCGCGAGGCTAGCCAGGCGGCCACGAAAACGCGCGCCCGCCGAGCAAATGCAGATGCAGATGGAACACGCTCTGCCCCGCTTCCGGACCGTTGTTGAACACCGCGCGAAAATCCGAACGCTTTCGCTGCTTCGCCAACTTCGCGCCGACCAGCAGGATTCGCCCCAGTAACGCCGCGTCTTCCGCCACCGCTTCGCTCAGTGACTCCAAATGCCTTCGCGGGCAAATTAAAATGTGATCGGGCGCCTGCGGATTGATGTCCTCGAACGCAAAGATCTCGTCATCCTCGTAAACCAATTTCGCGGGAATTTCCTTCCGCGCGATGCGGCAGAAAAGGCAGTCGCTGGTTCCCATCGGATCTCCTTCACGTCAAAAGTGTGCGCACTCGCAATACTAAATTAATTTTCCGGATCCACGCGAACCACAAACGCCGCGTATCCGTGCTCCGCCTGCAATTGCGTCGCAACTTCCTGCGCTGCCGGCTCGAAAGTATATCGGCCCACAAACACGCGATACACCGGTCCGGTGGGCGGATTGAATTCCTGAACGGTGACGCTGGGATAGTTCGCGGTCAGTTGATCGCGCAATTTGTTTGCATGTGCCGCGTCGGCGAACGCGCCGATTTGCACGGCGAAAACGCCAACTCTCACGTCGACGGTCGGCGCGCGAGTTCCTGCCACCGGCGCCCCGGACGCACCCTTGGGCGGGCTCTGCGCGGGAGCTTCCGCTCGAGTCTCGGCAACATTTCCGCTCGGGTTCTCCGCAGGCGCGGGCATCGGCGGCGGCAACTCCGGCGGTCCGGCCAAAACGAGTTCCAGCCGCACCGGCGCCGTGCCGGTGGAGACAACATCGAGCGCTTTCGCAGCGGCCAGCGAAAGATCGATAATTCTCCCTTCGATAAACGGCCCGCGATCGGTGATGCGAACTTCAGTTTGCAAACCGTTATTCAAATTTGTGACGCGCACGATGCTGCCAAACGGTAGTGTGCGGTGCGCAGCCGTCATCTGATTCATGTCGTAAATTTCACCGTCCGCGGCCCGCCGCCCTTGAAACGGAAAGCCGTACCACGAAGCGATGCCCTCTTCGACGTATCCTGCGCCGCCCGCAGCTCCAGGCGACGGAACACTAGGAGCCGGAGCGGGAGCGTGAGTGCGAGCAGTAGACGAAGGCTGCTTCGGAGGCGGAGGAATTGTCGCGGTCGCGGCGTGATGCGCGCAGCCCGCGGCGAAACAGGACACCAAAATCAGCGACCCGAAAACGATCGCGCGCGGCCGTCGCCAGACCGGCGATGAATTCACGACGGCCCCAATTTTATTTTTCCTTCTGGAGATTTTTCTCGAGGCGATCGGCCGCTTTGTTCAGGCGATCGGCGGCCTCGCGCAGCGCTTCGGCCGTCTTGCGCGTGGTCTGCGGTTTGATTTCCTTTTCGACCATTTCGCGAATGCGCGCGAATTCGGCGTCAAGTTTCTTCCCGATATCTTCCCAGGATTCCATGAGCGCTCCTTTTTCCGGCGGCCTCGGCTGCGTCGCGCAGCGCGCAACGGTTTGTCGTTTGCATCAATTTTTTCGCTATTATAGGCGTGGCATCTGAAGCCCGCAAGGAGACCAAGTGCCGCTTTCACCGCGCCTGCGTTATCGTTTGGATCGCTGGCGCACCAACATAAAGAATTTCTTCCACTCCGATCCGTCTTCCGCGCGCCCGCGCATCTGCCCCAGCTGCAGTTCGCTTGCGGGCGTCAACACTTCGCACTGCCCGCAGTGCGGCGCGAGCCTCAACTTTTCCCTCGCCGCCGCAAGCAAGTCGATGAGCCGATTTTTGCCGCAAACTTCGCCGGCAACCTATTCCATCGTAGCGCTCTGCGGATTGCTTTACGCCTTGAGCTACGTACTGACGGTGCGAACCGGCGGAGGCGGCGGGCTCGGGGGCGGACTGTTTAATCTCGGTGGCATTTCCAACGACGTGCTGGATCGCTTGGGCGCGTCGCGACCGTTGCCGTATGACATTGCCGAACCGTGGAGGCTGATCACCGCCGTTTTCTTGCACGGCAGTTTGTTGCACATCGGATTCAATCTGTGGGTGCTGATGGATATCGGCCCGGTGATTGAAGATATGTACGGCTCGGCGCGCTACTTTTTTGTTTTTCTCGTCACCGGCGCATTCGGCTACGTTGTGAGCGCGGCGTTCGGGCATTTCAGCATCGGCGCATCCGGCGGATTGCTCGGTCTGATCGGATTGCTGCTGGCGGTGACGTCCCGCCGATCTAGCGGTGGCATGCAAATGCTGCGAAAACAATTGATTTGGTGGCTGGTGTACATCGCCGTCCTGGGACTCATGCTGCGCGGCACGGATAACGCGGCACACGCAGGCGGATTCGTTGCGGGATTCGTGCTCGGAAAACTTTTGACCGATCGCCGGCCTGCCGGCCCATCCGAAGAGCGGCGCGCGCAAGCGATGGGATGGATCGCTGGGCTCGCGATGGTTGCGAGCTTCGCGATGATGCTGCTGAATTATTTTCAAGGCCAATGATAACCTCACAAGTGCTCGGCGAAGTGACGCTGGCGCGATAACCGCGCTTCACTGGCAGGCCACGCGCTCAGGTGCTGAGGCGGCGGGCGACGACCACGCTGTAATGGAATCCGGAAAAGACTGTGAGCGCCGCGACGGCGTCGCGCAGTACCGGCTGCGACACATCAAGCCACCTCCAGTGCGTGACCGCCAGCACTAACATCGCAAATACAAAGAAAACCTGCACCGCGGTTGTGGCTTTGCCGTAGATGCTCGGGGGAAACGAGCGATAGCCCATCACCAGCAGAACCACCACAGCCGTTGTCAGCATCAGAACATCGCGGCTCAACACCAAAATCGCCAGCCACCAGCGAACCTTCCCGCGCAGCGCGAGCACGATGAACGACGACGAGAGCAACAATTTATCGGCGATGGGATCGAAGTAGGCGCCGATCGCGGTGCGCTGATGAAGTGTGCGCGCCAGCAAACCGTCCATGCCGTCGGTGAGCGCCGCGACAATGAGCAAGCCCAGCGCCCAATCGTAATGCGCGTAAAAAACGGCGATCAGATAGAACGGCAGAAATCCCAAGCGCAAAAACGTGAGCTGGTTCGGGACGGTGAAAATTCGCCGGCGCATCGGAGTGCCACTCATGCGAACTGCGCCAGGTAATCGCGCAGCGAACGGCCCACCTTGCGCTCGAATCCTTCGGCCACAGACGGGATCGAGCCGCGCGGTTCATCGAGCGCCACGCGCTCGACTCGGTGCATCGGAAAAAACAGCGTGGGCAGGCCGATGCGTTCGCCTTCCGGGTCCAGCACCTGAAGAATGAAATCGTCGAACGAATTCAAGTCGATGCCGCGCACAGTGAGCCCGGCCTCTTGCAGCTCGACCAGCTCGCCCCAAATTTTTTCTTTTGGGGTGTGCAGGCTCACGACGACGATGGAATGCGGTTGCATGACTTCACTTCGCTCCCACGCGATCCTAATCTATCCTAGCGCATCACACGCGGATCGTCTTCAGATCCGGCGCGACGCGCAGCGGCGCTTCGGTCGCCTTCTGCACGTGTTCGGGGGTGACGCCCGGCGCGACTTCGCGAAGCACCAGACCCTCCGGCGTGACTTCGATCACCGCCAACTCCGTGACGATCATATCCACGACGCCGGCGCCGGTGAGCGGCAGCGTGCACTTGCTCAAAACTTTCGGCTGCCCTTCTTTTGTGGTGTGATCCATTGCGATGATCACGCGACGCGCGCCCGCCACCAGATCCATCGCGCCGCCCATGCCTTTCAGCATTTTCCCGGGAATCGCCCAATTGGCCAGATTGCCTTGCGCGTCCACTTCGAGCGCGCCAAGCACGGTTAAGTCCACGTGACCGGCGCGCAGCATGGCGAAGGAATCGGCGGTGGAAAAATAACTCGTGCCGCGCACTTCCGTGACGGTTTCCTTCCCGGCGTTGATCAGGTCGGCGTCCTCTTCGCCTTCGAGCGGATACGGGCCGATGCCGAGCATCCCGTTTTCCGACTCGAGGACGACCTCCATGCCCTCGGGAATAAAATTCGCCACCAGCGTCGGCGTGCCGATCCCCAGATTCACATACATGCCGTCGCGCAGCTCTTGCGCCACGCGCTTGGCGATGAATTCGCGCTTCTCGGTTTCGGTTTGCGGCATACCGCCTCGATGTGCTCCTAGAGCCTTCTCATAAATTCCGCGGCGAAGCAACAGTATACCTGCTCCGCGGGCGCCCACCCGCCTGTGTAGAAGGCGGAATTTCGCAAATGACTGACGACACGCTTTTTATGGGAGACGGGCGACAAAACCTCAAGTGGCCCTTTTGATTTTGAAATCGCGAAGGGTACCCACACCCCCGGTATGTTCTGCGTAAGAGTGGCAACTACAGGACTTACAGGAAAAGAGTGCGCATGAGCGTGAAAACAAGCGCGTTGATATCGCCTGTTTTCAATGAGTTGTACACCTCGTTGCAATCGACTGAAAACGTGCGAGTTGGAGGGACGATTTTGTGCAAATGAGTGCGAATTGTGCGGAGACCAAAACCGCGAGGCAGGACGAGTGGCTGCGCGTTCGAAAAGTTCCTGCGTCTTCATGCCATCTTGTAGCACACACGTTCCCAAATGTCAATAGTATTCTGCAAGTATACTATTCGAATGGAACGTGGGCGGCCCAGCGGCGAGGAGCCGACATCGTCTGAAGCCCGATCCCCGCGTTTAAGGCCGGGCTCCTGCCCGAGGGGCGTTGACATCGCGGCGGGCGCGCGTCAGAATCCGCGTGTCAATGATCCACCTGGAAAATATCACGAAGGAGTACGATGCACCTTCCGTCAGCGAGGGGAGCATAGTAGCGGTCCGCCAGCTAAATTTGGACGTCTCCGCCGGCGAGATTTTCGGGCTTGTAGGACCAAACGGCGCGGGCAAGACTACCACGCTAAAACTAATCTGTGGCCTGATCGCGCCCACTGCCGGGCGCGTGAGCGTTAACGGCATCGATATTGCTGCACGGCCCGAGGAAGCACATAAGTTCATCGGCTATCTGGCCGATTTCTTTTCCCTGTACGACGACCTAACGGTTTGGGAATACCTGGAGTACTTCGCGCGCGCCTACAAGATGGACCGGGCCGCGATTCGCGGGCGGGTCGACGAAGTGATCCGGCTGGTCGGCTTGGAACCAAAGCGTGACGCGCTAATTCATGGCCTCTCGCGTGGCATGAAGCAACGACTCGGCATCGGACGCGCGATCGTTCACGACCCGCTGCTGTTGATCCTTGATGAACCCGCCGCCGGACTCGATCCGAAGGCGCGCGTGGAACTGAAAGCTCTGCTGCGCGATTTGCATGCCAAGGGCAAGACCATCTTCATCACATCTCATATCCTCTCCGACCTTGAAGAGGTGTGCACGTCAGTCGCGGTGATCGAAAAGGGCCGACTATTGCGCGCGGGGCCTCTGGAAGAAGTGATGCGCGACGGCCGCGCGATACGGCGAATTCGCATTCGGCTCGCGACGGCTGACGAATCGATCGGCCCACGGCTGGCGGCTTGGCCCGGCGTGACGGATGTTCGGACCGGCACGACTGGGACCGAATTCTCCTTCGGGGGTAACGATGCCGAGCTCGCCGAGTTGGTCCGAGCGCTGGTGGGCGACGGCCTGCCGGTTTGCGGCGTGCAAGAGCTTTCCGAGAACCTGGAACAACTCTATATGCGGATTTCGAGCGGAGAAGTTTCGTGACCTTCGCGGGGATCTTACCGGAAGCTGCTCGCAATGCGCGCATCGAATTGCGGCCAAAGCGAGTACTTGCGAGCGTGGTGATTTGCGCCGTGGCGTCGTTCACGGCATACGTTTATTACAGACATCCGCTTAGCCCGCGGGAATTGCTCGACTTCTTTCTATATTCGCAAATCACTCTACTGATCTTGGGCGGCGGAATCTATTGCTTACAATCGATCCACCGTGAAAAAGAGCTGAACACGTTTGACTATCAACGTATCACGCGCCTAACGCCGCTCGAGTTGACGCTCGGGAAACTGTTTGGCGCTCCCTGCTTCGCGTATTTCGTCGTGCTATGTCTCGCGCCCATCACTATTGTCGCGGCGTATTTGTCTGGTGTGCCCGTCTTGACGGGCCTAGAGATCTACCTGCTCCTTCTGACGGGCGCGATCGCATGGCACGCCCTCGCGCTTTTGATCTCTTTGATGGCGGGCCGTGGGACTTTTGCTGGGGGGATCATTCTCCTCCTGATACTGTTCTGGATGAGTTGCCTTTCCGGCTGGGACAGCGGCGGGATGCTTGCCCTTCAGGGCTTTAGTCCCTATTTTGCGGCGCAACTTCCAATTGCCGTTGCGCAACCAGGACATGCGCTGGGAGAGTTGCCAGCCGGAAGGGATTTGTTGTTTGGCGCTGCGGTTCCACATGGCTTGGTTCTGGTCGTCCTGTGGATGAGTCTAACGGCCTGGTTTCTGTTGGCGGTGGCAAGAAATATCAAGCGCGATCCTTCGGTGTACGAAATCTATTCGCCGCTTCAGGCATTTGCGTTTGTGCTTTACCTGCATTTGATCGTGTTCGCTTTTTATCAGTGGACGCGAGTGTACCCTCTTCCCGTGGGAAGTGGCAGTTCGCTCCATTACGATTTGAGGGAATTCGCCGTTGCGTCTATGCAGGCAGAGCACGAGTTTCTGGGGGTCAGCTTTTTGTTCTTTGCAGTCTTCGCCTTGGTACTGCTGCGAAATCGCGAGCGCGTGCGGCACAGGATCTTGAAACTAGGCCACGGCGCGGTGAGCTGGTGGTCCGCGGTTTGGCCAGCGCCTTATCTGCTGGGTGGTATCGTGGCCGAGGGCTTAGTCATGGTCGCCCTGATCCGGCACAAACTGCACCCGGAGACGGGGTGGAGTTTCGGGATGGCCTTCTTTGAAGTCTGTTTCCTCGCAGCATGGATCGTTCGCGACGCCATCTACCTGCAATGGATGAGACTGAGGCGCGGGCGCCGTTCGTTGATCGGCGGACTGCTTTACTTGATTGTGTTCTACGTGTGTACGAGCGCCCTTTGGGCAACGTTCGCCGTTCATGGATCGGAGTCCGTCAACACCGCTCGGCTAGCGCCCTATTTAGTGCCGTGGGCGATTTTCGGTTTCGATTTCCACGGTTGGGTTGCATCCGCGAAAATGTGGATTGGGGCTCTGGCCGTCCTTGGATCTGAGGCGTTGGTGTTTGCCGCATTGCAGCGTGCGCAACTGAAAAGGCTGCGCGATTCTATGACTGTCTGAACTCCCGCAGAATTAGTGTGCCCCCGCTGGGAAGGAATGTTCGCGACAATTGTGGCGTTTTTGTTGCCCCGGCTGCGCGCATTTCACTTGCTCGATTTCGCGCCGGTGAATGGGGAATTCCAAGATGCGAGAACACGGAGGTGAGACGACAGCAGATCTCTCCCGTCACGGCGGACCCGTCGGAATGACAAATTGAAGAGCGGCGGCGAAGGAATGTGTCAGGCGCGCTTGCGGACGGTGCGTTTTTCGATGCGCTTGGCGTAGGTTGCGCCTTGGAAGATTTTGTCGACGAAGATACCGGGGGTGTGGATGTGATCGGGGTCGAGCGCGCCTAATTCGACGATCTCCTCGACTTCGGCGATGACAACGTCCGCGGCGGTGGCCATCGTCGGATTGTAATTGCGCGCGGTGCGGCGGTAGACCAAGTTGCCCCAGCGATCGCCCTTCCACGCTTTGATGAACGCGAAATCGCCGCGCAAGGCTCGCTCGAGCAGATAGCGGCGGCCATCGAATTCCCTTTCCTCTTTTCCTTTAGCGACGAGCGTGCCGACGCCGGTGGGCGTGTAAAACGCGGGGATGCCGGCGCCGCCGCAGCGCAAGCGCTCGATCAGCGTGCCCTGGGGATTGAGCTCGATTTCGATTCCGCCGGAGAGCACCAGCGATTCGCACAATTTATTTTCGCCGACGTAGGTGCCGATCAGCTTGCGCACTTGGCGCGTGTCAAGCAATCGGCCGATGCCCCAATCGGCGACGCCGGCATTGTTGGATACGATCGTGAGATCGCGCGTGCCTTTGCGGCGCACGGCTTCGATTAGATTTTCAGGGATGCCGCAGAGGCCGAAGCCGCCCATCAGGATCGTGGCGCCGTCTTTCAGGTCGGCGATGGCGGTTTCGGCGTTGGCGACGCGTTTGTCCATGGCGGTTTCGTCAACAATGAGCGCAAAGGCGGGCGGAGACAAGCCTGCCTTTACAAAACCTATCACTCCGATTGCGCGCGCGCTCGAAGCTTACTGCGAATCGCGGAGAATTTTGTAGAGTTCGCCAGCGCCGGCGAATTCGTCCTCGAGTTCGCGGCTGCGCAGCAACGGGCGCAAATTTTCGATGGCTTGCGCCATGCGATCGAGGGCGCGATCGATATTGTCGGCGTTGGTGAGGACGATATCGCGCCACAGGGCGTAGGGGCTGCCGGCGAGTCGCAGCGATTCGCGCAATCCGCGGCCCGCGAGGATCAGCGGCAGACCGGTTTGATCGGTTTGATCGCGCACGACGCCGGCCAACGCGACGGCGAGCAATTGCGGCAGATGCGAAACGAAGGCGGCGGCGCGATCGTGGCTGGCGGCGTCAAGCCATAGCGGCTGCGCGCCCAATTTGCCGAGCAGCGCGACGAAGGCCAAGACGCGCGGATCGTTGTCCGTGGTCTCGCTCGCGCGAATCAGGGCGTAGCGCGCGCCGGCGAAAAGTTTGGCCTCGGCCGCGGCCACGCCGGAAATTTCTTTGCCGGCCATGGGGTGGCCGCCGAGGAAAAGCGCGCGGCCAGTGAAACATTCCGCGGCGCGCTCGCAAATGGCGCGTTTGGAGCTGGCGGTATCGGTGACGAGCGCGTGAGGCGAAGCGGCTCGCGCGATTTCGGGCAAATGCTCGAGGACGGCTCCGACGGGCAGCGCGATGTAAACAAGATCGGCGCCGCGGACGGCGCGAGCGAGATTCGCTTCGCCGCGATCGATCGCTCCGCGTTTGCGAGCGAGGCGTAGAGTTTCGGGTTTATCCCAGCCGACGACGCGCGGGCGAGGCCGCAGCCGCCGCAGCGCCAATCCAAACGAGCCGCCGATCAATCCCGTGCCGAGGATCGCGACGCGCTTGAAACCGGCCGCCATCGACTAGGCCACGCGCCGGCCGACCGCGGGCGCGATGATGCGCAACTCGGCCATCAGCTGCGCGAACTGCTCGATGTAGAGCGATTGCGCGCCATCGGAAAGCGCGTGCTCGGGATCGCCGTGGACTTCGACGATCAAGCCATCGGCGCCGGCGGCCACCGCAGCGCGCGCCATCGGCGCAACTTTGTCGCGCAGGCCGGTGCCGTGCGAAGGATCGGCGATGATCGGCAGATGCGAAAGCTTTTTGATCACGGGGATCGCGGCGATATCCAGCGTGTTGCGCGTGTACGTCTCGAAGGTGCGAATGCCGCGTTCGCACAACACCACTTGATAATTTCCGCCGGCCAAAATGTATTCGGCGGAAAGCAGCAGCTCTTCGATCGTCGCCGAAAGGCCGCGCTTCAGGAGCACGGGCTTGCGCACTTCGCCCAGCGCGCGCAGTAAATGGTAATTCTGCATGTTGCGCGCGCCGACTTGCAGCATGTCGACATACGGCAGCAGCAACTGAATCTGCGACGGGTCCATCACTTCGCTGACCACCAGCAGGCCGTTGCGGTCCGCGGCCGCGCGCATGAGTTTCAGGCCGGGCTCGCCGAGGCCTTGAAACGTGTACGGCGAGCTGCGCGGCTTGAACGCGCCGCCGCGCAAAACTTTGGCGCCCAATGCGGCCACGCGCTCGGCGATCAAATCAATTTGTTCCGCCGATTCCACCGCGCACGGCCCGGCCATGACGACGACTTCCGTGCCGCCGATGCGCACTCCCTTGCCGAGATCGACGATCGTGCCTTCGGGACGAAATGTCCGGCTGGCGAGTTTGTACGGCTGGGTGATGCGTAGCACCTGGCGTACGCCATCCAGCAATTCGACGTCGCGCGTATCGAAATCGGGATGCACTCCGACGGCGCCGAGCACTGTGTGCGACGCGCCGGTGGAGCGATGAATATCAAAACCCATGCCCACCAGACGATCGATGACGTGCTGGATCTGGCCTTCGGTGGCGCCTTCTTGCATTACAACGACCATGTCGAGAGACCTCTTCCTTTCGTTTCGCGCTTACTGCTTGTGCTGTGCTTTCGATTGCTTCGGCGCGGCGTCGGGCGCTGCTGAGTGCGGCTCGTCCGCAGCTTCTTGCACCACAGCGCGTTCGACGGAGCGCGCTTCGTCCAAAATTCTCTCCCACAGACGGCGAATGGCCGCGGGCGAAAGCGGGCCGCGACTTGCTTGCTCCACCGCATCGAGCACCATGCGCTCGCGCTCGGGCTGATAAATCGCGACGCCGCTCGCGCGCTTCAAGTGCCCGATCTCGAGCGCGCACTGCGAGCGCTCATTGAGCAGTTCGACTAGACGCAGGTCGATCTCATCGATGCGGCGCCGCCAATCGTCGATGGTCTTCATGCTTCGGTTCCTCGCCGGCTCAGACCTTGCAGCGCAGCTTGCTTCAGCGCACGGACGCGCGTGCCGAGCGCTTTCGCCGCGGCGGCTTCGCTGCCGGCGCGCTCAATTTCTTCCACCAGCGCCGAGCCGACAACCGCCGCGTCCGCCAATCCGCCGAGCATCGACACGTGCACCGGCAGCGACACGCCGAAGCCAACCGCAATCGGCAAGCGCGTCGCGCGGCGCGTCCTGCGAATCAGGCCGGGCAAATCGTCCGGCAAATTATCTTTCGCGCCGGTCACGCCGGTGCGCGAAATAACGTACAGAAAACCGCTCGAGGCTTCGGCGATAAGCTTCAGGCGCTCGTCGGTCGATGTCGGCGCGGCCAGAAAAATCGTGTCCAGTCCGCGTGCGCGAACCGCGGCGCGATAATCGCCGGCTTCCTCCGGCGTGAGGTCGGTGATCAGCACGCCATCGGCTCCGGCGGCCGCCGCTTCCGCTGCAAAGTGCGCCAGGCCCATCTGCAGCACCGGATTGTAATAGCTGAAGAGCATCAGCGGAACTTCTGTTTTCGCGCGCAGTGCGCGGACCAGATCGAGCACGCCACGCAGCGTGGTGCCGGCGGCCAGCGAGCGCTCAATGGCGCGCTGGATCGTGGGGCCATCGGCGACAGGATCGCTGAACGGCACGCCGAGTTCGATCACGTCGGCGCCGGCAGCCGCGAGCGCCAAGACGAAGGATTCCGTGGCCGCAAGCGACGGATCGCCCGCGGTGAGATACGGGATTAGGCCCATCTCGCCGGCGTCGCGGAGCTTGTCAAAGCGCGCTGTGATTCGCGTGGTCATTATCTATATCCAATTGCGTGCCGCGATTCGCCCGGCTACGCGAATTTCGCCAGAATATCCATATCCTTATCGCCGCGCCCCGAAAGATTGATGACCACCACTTGATCGGGCTTCATGCGCGGCGCGCGAACGGACATTTCCGCCAGCGCGTGCGCGGATTCAAGCGCCGGAATGATTCCTTCGGTGCGCGCCAATAAACGCGCGGCTGCGATTGCAGCATCGTCGCCGATCGCGGTGTATTCGGCGCGATGCTGATCGGCCAGCCAGGCGTGCTCGGGTCCGACCGCCGGATAATCCAGGCCCGCGGAAACGGAATGCGTCGTGGCAATCTGCCCATCCGCCGTTTGCAGCACGTACGTGTAGGTTCCCTGCAACACACCGGGGCGCGCGCCGGAAAATCCCGCGGCGGCGGCCAGGCGCGCGGCGTGCTCTCCAAGCGAACTGCCGCGGCCGCCGGCTTCCACACCCAACATCTTCACGCTCGCATCGCCCAGAAATTCGTGGAACAGCCCGATGGCATTCGAGCCGCCCCCAACGCACGCCACCAACAAATCGGGCAAGCGGCCTTCCGCTTCCAGAATTTGCGCGCGGGCTTCGCGGCCGATCACGCTTTGAAAATCGCGCACGATTTGCGGATACGGATGCGCGCCCAGCACGGAGCCGAGCAAATAATGCGTGGTGCGCACGTTGGTCACCCAGTCGCGCATGGCTTCATTGATCGCATCCTTCAACGTGCGGCTGCCGGCCGATACGCCGATCACTTGCGCGCCCAACATCTGCATCCGCGAGACGTTCAGCCGCTGGCGCTCCATATCTTCGGTGCCCATGTACACGACGCACTCGAGTCCCAATCGCGCCGCGACTGTCGCTGACGCCACGCCGTGCTGGCCCGCTCCGGTTTCGGCGACGATGCGGCGCTTGCCCATGCGCACGGCCAGAAGTCCCTGGCCCAGGCAGTTATTGATTTTGTGCGCGCCGGTGTGCAGCAGGTCTTCGCGCTTCAGATAAATTCGTGGGCCGCCCCAATGCGCGGAAAGCCGCTCGGCGTGCTGCAGCGGCGTAGGCCGCCCGGCGAAATTGCGCAGCGAAAAATCCAGTTCGCGCTGAAACGATGCGTCGGCACGGGCTTCGGCGTACGCGCGCGTCAGCTCCGCTAGCGGCTCGACGAGCGTTTCGGGCACGTAGCCGCCGCCATACGGGCCGTAGCGGCCGCGCGCGTCCGGCCAGATTTGCGGATTTGCAGTTGTCGCCATCGCTTGCTCTAACTGTTTCTTTTCGTCTTCTAGGACGTCACGCCGTCGTGCAAGCTTGTGTCGCCCCTACGGGGCTCGCGCGATTCTGTCGCGGCTACCCAGGGCTTCCGCCCTGGGCTAAATTGTTCCGCCCCTCCGGGGCTGAGTCAACAATCACGCCGGACGAGCGATCCACACGGGCGCGCACGAAAACCGCAGGAGCCGAACCCGAAGTTCAGGGACGCGCCAAAATTTTACTGGCCTCTACTTCACGCATAAATGCTCGCAGCCGCGCGGGATCTTTTTTGCCCGGCCGCGATTCGGTGCCGCTGCAAACGTCAACGGCAAAGGGCGCCGCGGCGGCAATCGCTTCGCGAACATTCTCCGGGCGCAAGCCGCCGGCCAGAATCACGCGACCGTAACGCTGCGCGCGGCGCGCGATCTGCCAATTCACCGTCTTGCCCGTGCCGCCGTAAAGACCGGGATGAAAACCATCCAGCAAATTGGCCCAGTCGCCACGATAGCGCGTCATGCTCGCGAGACGAAAACCAGGCTTCACGCGAAACGCTTTGATCACTTTGTGGCGGCGTGCGCGAACGGCCGCCGCATCGGCCGGCGATTCATCGCCTTGCAACTGCACGGCCTTCAGATGAATCGCGCGGGCCAACGCATCCACCACCTGCGGCGACCAGTTCACGAATACACCCACGGGCACAACGCACGCTGGCAGGCGGCGAATAATCTCCCACGCGCGGGCGGGCGAAACCACGCGCGGACTTCCCGGATGAAAATTGAAGCCGAGCATCGTGGCGCCCAAATCTACAGCCAGGCGCGCGTCGGCCCAATTCGTGATCCCGCAGATTTTCACGCGAACCATGGCGGCCGCTTACGCGCTCGGGCGCACGATCGCGCCGAGCGCCGCGGCGGGATCGGGCGCGGTCATCAAAGTTTCGCCGACCAGAAACGCATCGAAACCAACGTCGCGGAGTTTTTTCAGTTGCTCGTGAAATTTGAGGCCGGATTCGCTGACCGCGATGCATTCATCCGGCACGGCGTCGATCAACTCGAAGGAAGTCTCCACGCGCACATCGAGGGTGCGCAAATCGCGATTGTTCACGCCCAAAATGCGCGCTCCGGCCGCGAGCGCGCGATCCAATTCAGCGCGGGTGTGCACTTCGACCATCGGCTCCATTCCGAGCTCGCGCCCCAGTGCCAAAAACTCGACGAGCGATTCCTGGCTGATCGCTGCGACGATCAGCAGAAACGAATCCGCATTTGTGGCCCGCGTTTCCCAAATCTGCCACGAGTCCACGATGAAATCCTTGCGCAGCACCGGCAACGCCACGCGTTTGCGCGCCTGCCGCAGATAATTAAGGTCGCCCTCGAAAAATTCCTCTTCGGTGAGCACGGAAAGCGCGGTGGCGCCGGCGCGCTCAAATTCGGCGGCCAGCGTGGCGGCATCGAAATCCGATCGCAGCACGCCCTGAGAGGGCGAGGCTTTTTTCAATTCGGCGATGACGTTGAAAGCGTCGCGAGTCAGGGCCGCAGCGAAATCGCGAACGGGATCGGCCTTGGTGACGCCCATGCGCAGCACGGCTTCAGGTACCACGCGCTTGCGATAAGCCACGGCGTCTTTACGCGCCTTGAGGATGCGCGCAAGCACGCCGGTAGGTGAAGTTTCGAGCACCATGGCACCGCGATCGCTCCTTGTGAGGGTACGGAAACCAACAATGCTATGCCCTGCCCCAAGCGAAGTCAATTTGGCCACTCAATACCGTTCTCCGGTGAATGGCTCGGCCACGATTTGATAATCGTCCTCGTAAGCCACGTATCCGACTCGGTCAGTCGTCAGCATCCGAACCGAAACTCCGTGATTCTCAAGAATTGCGATCATCGACCGGACGTAGGCGATGTGTTCAAGCGCGGAATCCTTAAACCATGATATCGCCTTCCTTTTCTTGCGATAAAAAGGAGGCTTGGAGACAGTAAATCGTGCGGGCTTCTCCAAATTCTCGTTGAACCACCGCCGAATCACATCAAGCTGCTCCTCTTCATCCGGGTAGAGCTTCCCATCGACTCGAAGATTCCAGGCAGCTTGAAACACCCCGAGCTCTTTGTTGGAAACCTCATGAATTTCGTCGACAACGAATCTCAAGTACATGGCTCGCCACGGCGAGATTTTACATCTGCGGGCGCCGCTCGGAAACTCCCTCCGAACGCAGACCCTCCTTGGACTTCGCCGAAAGGAGCAATGCGTTGGGTCGCCACATCCATTTTCCAGCGGCAGCGCTTTTCCCCTTGCGCTTCGATGTGAACGGCGGTATATTTCTCCCCGTAGAAGCACAAGGGGGGCACACCAATCATGGGCAACAGCCGAATCGATCTTCCGCAGGGCACGCTGGACCTTTTGATCTTGAAGACGCTGGCGCTGGGTGCGCAGCACGGCTGGGCCATTTCGCAGCGCGTGCAGCAGATTTCGCGCGACGTTTTGCGCATTCAGGAAGGCTCGTTATATCCCGCGCTGCATCGCCTGGAGCGGCGCGGCTGGCTGAAGGCGCGCTGGGGCGCTTCCGAAAACAATCGCCGCGCGAAGTACTACGAGCTGACTGCCGCCGGCCGCAAGCAACTCGAAACCGAAAAAAGCGCCTGGCGCAAATTGACCGTCGCCGTGGCCCACGTGCTCGAGACCGCGTAAGAGCGTGTGATGTGCATCCCCGCACGGCGCGAGGTGAAGATCGATCCTAGGGAGGCTCTACGATACGAGTAGCTCACGGCCCGGCTTCCGGCGCGTCTGACAGTAGTAGAATGTCAGCGTCCTGGAGCAAACTCCTCGTGAAGATCGTGGGGAACAATTTTGATGCGCGTGGCGTATTACAGTGTACCAGGCCTTGTGAGTGGCCACGCCGCGCGCGGATACTTCTGAGGCTTAGCGCCCTAAGGACATCGTGATGGATATCGCCAGACCAGACGCCGCCCGTGCCAAGCGCATGCGCCGCATCATTTACGCCGGAGTCGCCGTTGTACTGCTCGGCGCCGTTTCCGTGGCGCTTTCCCGGCTGAAACCCGCGGCGCCGACCGTGGATCGCACGACGATTTGGACCGGCACCGTAACGCGCGGCGATATGCTGCGCGAGGTACGCGGGTTGGGCACGCTGGTGCCCACCGACATTCGCTGGATCGCGGCGCAATCGAACGCCAGAGTCGATCGCATCGTGCTGCGCTCCGGCGCCACGGTGAAAGCCGATTCGATCATCCTGGAATTGAGCGATCCGCAACTGCAGGACGACGCGCTGACCGCCGAATACAATTACAAAATGGCGCAGGCCGATTACGACAGCCTGAAAGTGCAGCTGAACACGCAATTGATGCAGATCAAGGAAACCCAAGCCTCGCTGACGGCCACCTACAACTACGACGCGTTGCAAGCCAAGACCGACCGCACGCTGGCCGATCAGGGCCTGCTGGCCGAACGCACCGCGCAACAAGATGAAATGAAGGCCAATGGAGACGCCGAGCAGTTGAGAATCGATAAGGAGCGCCTCGCGATCACGTCCGATTCCAACGCCGCGCAACTGCTTTCGCAATCGGCGAAAGTGGATTCCGCGCGCGCGGTGTACGAGCTGAAGAAAAGCCAGCTGGATGCCTTGCACGTCCGCGCTGGAATCAACGGCGTGCTCGAAGACGTGCCTGTGGACGTGGGCGCGCAGGTAACCGCGGGCACCAATCTCTGCCGCGTCGCCGATCCGACGCATCTAATGGCTACGATTCAGGTGGCGGAAACGCAGGCTAAGGACGTGCTGCCCGGGCAAAAAGCGCAAATCGATACGCGCAATGGAATCGCCACAGGACGCGTCACGCGTGTCGACGCCGCCGTCGTGAACGGCACCGTGGCCGTGGACATCACGCCCGACGGCGCGCTGCCGCAGGGCGCGCGCGCGGACCTGAGCGTGGAAGGCACGGTGACGATCGAGAATTTGCAGAACATTCTTTTCGTCACGCTGCCGGTGCACGCGGAGCCGGAGAGCACCGCGGGCGTTTTCAAACTCACCAGCGATGGCGACGAAGCATCACGCGCGCAAGTGAAATTCGGGCGCGCTTCGGTGAACACGATCGAAGTGCTCGAAGGTTTGCGCGAAGGCGATCAGGTGATCGTTTCGGATATGTCGGCGTGGGACGGCGTGGATCGAGTGCGATTGAAATAGCGGCGATACCTAACGAGGAGGAGGATTCATGGATACTTCAAGCGACGTGCTGATTGACCTCAAGGACGTCTCCAAAGTGTTCTTGACCGACGAAGTGGAAACGCACGCCTTGGATGGCGTTCACCTGGAGATTCGCCGCGGCGAATACGTTTCGATCGCCGGCCCATCCGGCTGCGGCAAATCCACGTTGCTTTCGATTTTGGGCCTTCTCGATTCGCCCAGCGACGGCAGTTACACACTGAATGACCGGCCGGTGGCGCGGCTTTCGCTTTCCGAGCGCACGCGCATCCGCAATCGCGAAATCGGCTTCATCTTTCAGGCGTTCAATCTGATCGGCGACTTGACCGTGTATGAAAACGTCGAGCTGCCACTGACCTATCGCGGGATGAGCTCCGCCGAGCGCCGCCAGCGCTGCGAGCAGGCGCTGGAAAAAGTCGGCATGGCGCATCGGATGAAGCATTATCCTTCGCAGCTTTCCGGAGGTCAGCAGCAGCGCGTGGCCGTGGCGCGCGCGCTGGTGGGCGAGCCTTCGATCCTGCTGGCCGATGAGCCGACCGGCAACCTGGATTCCAAGAACGGCGAATCTGTGATGGAATTGCTCTCGGAACTGAATCAGCAAGGCGCGACGCTGTGCATGGTCACGCACGATCCGCGCTACGCGGCCACCGCGGGCCGCCACATTCACCTGTTCGATGGCCGCATTGTCGAACCGGACTTCGAAGACAGCACCTCGAGCGTCGGCGCGCACTCGTGATCAAGCTGGTCGACGTCGAAAAATATTACGAATCGGGCGTGGGCAAGACGTGGGTGCTGCGCCGCATCAGCCTGGAAATCCGCGAAGGCGAATTCATCACCATCATGGGCCCGTCGGGCGCTGGAAAATCCACGCTGATGGGAATCATCGGCATGCTCGACGGCGCGTGGAAGGGCGAATATTTTCTCGACGATTACGCTGTCCATCGCCTTGATATGCGCCACCGCGTCGAGCTGCACAAAAAATACATCGGCTTCGTTTTCCAGCAATACCACCTGCTTGACAATCTTACCGTCGCCGAAAATCTCGATTTGCCGCTTTCCTATCGCGACATCAAGAAATCGGAACGCGCCGGAATGGTCGCGGACGTTCTCGATCGCTTTCAAATCGTCGCCAAGCAATCCCTTTTCCCCAATCAACTTTCCGGCGGGCAGCAACAATTGGTGGCCGTGGCACGCGCCGTGATCAATCAACCGAAACTGATCCTTGCGGACGAGCCCACCGGCAGCCTGCACAAGAGCCAAGGCAAAATGATTATGGACTTGCTGAAGAAGCTGAACGACGAAGGAACCACGATCATTCAGGTGACGCACAACGACGCGTGGGCCGCGTATGGCAATCGCACGATCCAACTCTCCGACGGCTGGCTGGTGCCGGACCGCGCGGAGCGCGATGCTTCAAAAAATGACGCGCAGGCCGGCGCTGCGTAGCGCCGCCGTGAAATCTCTCCGCGTTCTCGAACAAGAAGTCGTCGCCTGCCGAAAATGCCCGCGCCTGGTGCGCTATCGCGAGCAAGTGGCGCGCGTCAAACGGCGCGCGTACCGAGATCAAACCTACTGGGGCCGTCCAGTTCCCGGTTTCGGCGATCCGCATGCAAAACTCTTGATCCTAGGCCTTGCGCCCGCGGCGCATGGCGCGAATCGTACGGGACGCGTCTTCACCGGCGATCGCTCGGGCGATTTCCTCTATCGCGAACTATGGCGCGCCGGCTTCGCGAATCAGCCCGAATCGCGGAATCGCGACGACGGCCTGAAGCTCAAGAACGCTTTCATCTCCGCGACCGTGCGCTGCGCCCCGCCGGATAACAAACCGCTGCCGGAAGAAATTCGCCGCTGCACTCCGTATCTCGAAGCGGAATTGGATTTGCTTCTCCCACGCGCGGTGCTGGCGCTGGGCCGCATCGCATTTGACGCCTATCTGCGCATCCTCAGACAGCGCGGCGCGCTCGACCGCAAAACAAAATTTCATTTTTCGCACGGTGCGTCTTTTCGTCTGCCCGCGTCGCTGCCGCGCCTCTACGCTTCCTACCACCCAAGCCAGCAGAACACGCAGACCGGCCGCCTCACGCCGGCGATGATGGCGGGCGTGCTGCGTCAAATCGCAAATTTTCTAGAGAGCTGACGCCGCGCGAAGGAATCGCAGCACGGCGCTATTCGCGTTCGTGTGTAACGATGTGCACGTCCACCGCAGGAGCTTCGCGCAGGAATCGATTGACGGCCGTGAGGTAGAGGTACCGCCGCCAGCCCTTCACCGCTGTGCGCCCGAAAATCACTTGCGTGATGCGTTTTTCGCGCACAAGTTCCGCGACTCCCTTGGCCACGCTGCGTCCGCGCACGCGCACCAGATGCGCGCCCAGGTCCTGCGCGAACTGCAGGTTGGCCGCAAGCGATCGCTGATTCTCAGGGCTCTCGCCGGCTTTTAATTCCACATACACCACGTAGAATTCCGCATCCAAGCGCCGCGCCATTCGTGCGGCTCGCGCGATCACGTATTGCCCGGCAGGATTTGAGCTGATGCACACCGCCAGGCGCTCGCGCACGGCCCAGTTGTCATCGATATCCTTGGCTTCCATGTAGGAGCCAAGGCTGCGATCCACGTGCTCGGCCACCTGGCGCAGCGCCAATTCGCGCAACGCGATCAGGTTGCCCGCGCGAAAGAAATTCCCCAGCGCCTGATTCACTTTCTCCGTGCTGTAGACGTCGCCGCGCTTCAACCGGTTCTGCAGCGCTTCCGGCGTCAGGTCCACCATCACGGTTTCATTGGCAAGCTGCGGCACCCAATCGGGCACCGTTTCGCGCACGGTGATGCCGGTGATGGAATGGACGGTCGGCGCGGCGCTCTCCATGTGCTGGATGTTCATCGTGGAAAGCACATCGATCTTGGCTTGCAGAATTTCTTGCACGTCTTCGTAGCGCTTGCGATTCTTGCTGCCCGGAATATTCGTGTGCGCCAGTTCATCCACCAGCACCACCGCGGGGCGCCGCGCGATGATCGCGTCCACATCCATCTCTTCAAACATCGTGCCCTTGTATTCGATTTTGCGCCGGGGAACCGTTTCCAATTGCGATGCCAAATCCTGGGTGGCCTTGCGCCCGTGCGTTTCAATCACCCCGATCACAACGTCCTCACCGCGCGCGTGCCGCCGTATGCCCTCGGCGAGCATCGCGTACGTCTTGCCGACGCCCGGCGCGTAACCCAGGAAGAGCTTGAATGCGCCCTTGGTTTTTTCCGGAGGCGCAGCCACCTCCAGCCAATCTTCCGGACGTTTCGGCATGGTCTCCTCTCGTAACCGCCAGACCTGAGCTACAATGACGTCACCGTGACGTCGCGAGTCCTAATTAAGGCGCTTCGCCTGGCCCTGGCGTTGGCCATCGTCTTCGGGATCAACGCGTTCTTTCGGCACATCTTCCCGGCCAAGCCGATGACGGTCGCGCTCGCGTTTCTATTGGCAATTCTAGCAGTTTCGATAGCTTGGGGTTTCGCCGTTTCGGTTTTCATGTCCGTCGCGGCAATGCTGGCCCTGAATTACTACTATTTGCCCCCGATCGGAAAATTCACTGTCGCCGACCCGCAGAACTGGGCGGCGCTGTTTGCGTTTCTGGCCACCGCGCTGATCGCCAGCCAGCTATCCACGCGCATGCACCTGCAAACGCAAGAAGCGCAGAGGCGCCGGCGCGAGGCCGAGCGGCTCTACGCATTCAGCCGGCGCTTGCTGGTTTCCGGCAACGTCATCACGCTGCTGAACGCGATCCCGCGTCACATCATCGAAACGTTTGAGATGGGCGCCGTTGCGCTCTACCTAAAGGATAAGCAGAAATTCTATCGCGCAGGCACGCTGGCCAATCTCGATGACGAAGAAATGCAGCGCGTCACCGACAATCAGGAGCCCGTCCTGGATCGTGGGCGCAGCCTCTCGTTCGTTCCCGTGATGGTGGGCATCCGGCCGATCGGCAGCTTGGGACTTTCCGGGCAACCACTCTCGCGCGAGACACTCGAGGCCTTGGGCACTCTCGCCGGAATCGCCATCGAACGCGTGCGCGCCGTCGAAGAATTGGGAAAGACGGAAGCCGTGCGCGAAGGCGAGCGGCTGAAATCGGCGCTGCTCGATTCCATCACCCACGATTTCCGCACGCCGCTCACGTCGATCAAAGCTTCCGTCACCAGCCTGCTTTCCGCGCCGCCGTCTTCCGCGCCGTCTTCGCGCGAACTGCTTTCTGTGATCAACGAGGAAACCGATCGCCTGAACCAGCTCGTGGGCGACGCCGCGGAAATGGCGCGTTTGGATGCCGGCGAATTCGAGTTGGAATCCGGACCGCAGAAACTTGCCACGATCGTTCGCGCTGCGCTGGACCAGGTGCGCACCGCCCTGGGCGAACGCGAAGTGCAGATCGAGTTGCCGCCCGATTTGCCGCCGGTCGAAGCAGACGCTGCGCGCATCAAGGACGTTTTGGTGCGCTTGATCGAAAACGCCGACTCCTACTCGCCGAAGGACCGCCCCATCACCATCACTGCCGAGGTGAAAGGCAATTACGTGACGACACACGTCGCGGATCGCGGTCCCGGCATTGAAGACGTCGAGCAGGCGCTGATCTTCGATAAGTTCTATCGCGGCCGGAATCAGCGCTACTTGGTGCAGGGGACGGGCATGGGCTTGCCCATCGCCAAGGCCATCGTTGAGGCGCACGGCGGAACGCTCGGCGTCACTAGCCAGCTCGGTCACGGCTCCGTGTTTTTCTTCACGTTGCCGGTGGCGCGCGCCGGAGCGGCGTACGGATGAAATCCCAAACGATCCTGATCGTGGATGACGAGCCACAGATTCGCCGCGTGCTGCGCGCGACGCTTTCAGCGCAAGGCTACACAACCATCGAAGCAAAAAACGGCGTGGAAGGCATCGAAACCGCGCGGCGCGAGCGGCCGGACCTGGTGCTGCTGGACATGAACATGCCGGAGATGGACGGCCTCACGGCCTGCCGCGAATTGCGCTCCGGCTCGGATGTGCCGATCCTGATGCTCACCGTGCGCAACGCCGAACGCGACAAGGTGCGCGCGCTCGATGCCGGCGCCGACGATTACGTCGTCAAACCCTTCGGCATTGAGGAATTGCTAGCGCGCATTCGCGCGGCGCTGCGGCGCGCTGCCGACGAAGATGCCGGAGAAGTCGTCGTCTCCAAATCGCTGGCCGTCGATTTCGCCGCGCGCACCGTCACGCTGCGCGGAGGCAAGCCCGTGCATCTGACGCCCAAAGAGTTCGACCTGTTGCGCATGCTGGTGCAAAACCAAGGCAAGCCCATTTCGCATCGCCGGCTGCTGCAAGCCGTCTGGGGACCGGACGCCGGCGAACAAACCGAATACTTGCGTGTCGTCGTCAATCAGCTGCGCAAGAAAATTGAGAAGGACCCGTCCAAGCCCGAGCTGATTCTTACGGAGCCGTGGGTCGGCTACCGCTTTGTGTTGCCGGCCGACGCCAAAATTCGCACTTCCGGCGGCTGAGATTCGGCCGTCTGCGCTTGTCAGGCAATTCGTCCAAGGCCCATTCCAATCAAATAGGTCACCGCACCTTCAAGAGCGCCCACAAACGTCATTTCCAGTCCGCTGGACCACCACGATCGAATCGTCAGCATCGATTTGGCTGCGCCGACCGCAAAGTGCGCGATCAGAGAAACTGACGCAGCCCAAATCACCGCCGTATATCCGCTCACAAAGAAAAACGGCACGATCGGAATCAACGCGCCCGCGGCAGTAGAGAGCGCCCCCGAAATCGCTGAAGTCCACGGCTTGCGCAGCGCCTCTTCGCTTGTGTTCAAGCGCTCTTGCGCCAGCGCGCGCACCAGCTGAGCTTTATCGCGAGCCAAATTTCCCACGAAAATATCGGCCTCTTCTTCGGATAGGCCGCGCACTTGATAGCTGAGCGAGAGAATTTCGCGCGCGCCGGGTTCGTCGTACTCGACGGCGTCGCGTTCACGCGCGAACTCCGCTTGATATATTTCGCGCTCACTTTTTGCGGCAAGGTACGCGCCGGAGCCCATCGAAAGCGCGCTGGCGATCATTCCCACGACTCCCGCGATCACCACAAATTTGCTGTTGCCCAGCGTCGCCCCGGAAACTCCGGAAACGATTCCGAAAATTGCGCCCAAGCCGTCGTTCACTCCGTAGATTGCGTCGCCGATCCAGCCCGCCGCTTGCCGCTGCCCTTTGTCACGCGCGGCCAGAAGCTCGTCGAGCGTCTTTTGAGCCTCCTCGGGAGAGGCTTGAGCGACGGGGCCTCGATTTCGAATAAGATTGCCGAGCACGCGCGCATGTTCGCTTTCGTCGTCGATCACATGCTTCAGTATGGCCGTGCTCGGCTCGTCGCCAAGATCCTCAAGTTGCCGCGCGTACTTCGCGATGTCGTGGCTCTCGTCCAGTTCCAATCGGCGAAGCGCCAGGCCCGAGCCGCCGATGCGATTGGCGATGGTATCGGCGTCGCCGGTCGCGGGCCCTGCGTACTTTGGTTCCGGGCCGCCCAATTCGCGAATGCGCTGCGCCCACAAATCGGCGTGGTGCTTTTCGGCTTTGGCCAGCGCGCGAAACGCGGCGCGGCGTGGCGGTTCCGTTTCGCGCTCGGCCCAGAGTTCATAGGTGTGTTGCCCGCGAACCTCAGCCTGCCAGTTTTGCTCAATGATATGCAGGATTCGCTTGCGGTCTTTCGCGCTCGGCGCGGGAACCTTGGGTGTGGAGTCTGAACTCATATCGGCATCTCCTGAGACTCGCTCTGCTTCCCCGGACTATACGCGACACGCCACCACAACAAAATCCCGCGTGGCCGCCGCGCTCCTCCTGCGGCGCAAGTGTCCACAACGGTACAGACCGCGGCCCGCAATCCATCTAAGGTGCTCTTGAGGTTTGCGGGCGCGAATCGTCGCGAACCGAGAGGAGACCTTCGATGTTTCTGCTCATCATCATAGTCCTGTTGTTGTTGTTGTTTGGCGGAGGCGGCGGCTATTACGGATATTCCCGATGGGGATCAGGCGGGGGCTTGGGCATCGTTGGCACAGTCGTGCTCATAGCGGTTGTCTTGTATTTCCTCGGCATATTGCGTTTGCACTGATCTTGTTGGGTTCGGCCCAAGAAATCCACGGTCCGAGCGGAGTGCTGTAATTATTTAGAGGGACAGCTATTCGCAAGTACCTCGAGCGTCAATCGCTCCAGCTGCGAGTTCGCAAATCGATCGATCAACTAAAGGAGGCAATTCATGAAGCCAAGCACGAGGGACAAAGCGAGCGGTGGATTTCACGAGGCGAAAGGGAAAATCAAACAGACGGTTGGACGAGCGGCCAACAGGCCCGGCCTGGAAGCCGAAGGCCAAGTCGAAAAGATTGGCGGAAAAATTCAAAAGAAAATCGGCCAACTGGAGAAAGTGCTCGAAGATTAGCGCGCCGTCGAACTTTCACCAATAGTGATTCTTCCCGACACGCGGGACTTCCAGTCTAACTACGCTCGAAAACCGAAATTCCTGATAACATTTGCCGGTCAAATCGCCCAACCGGTCCGCGCGGGGCGCGACGGCTGGAAGGATTCTGCGCCAGGAGACGGACGAGCGTGTCGCACATTTTCATCAGCCACTCGAGCCGCGATGGCGAGCAATCCGCGCGGCTGCTCGTCTGGCTGCGCGAAAATGGTTTTGACCGAACCTTTCTAGATTTCGATAAGCACGCCGGCCTTGCGCCCGGCTCCGATTGGGAACGCACGCTGTATCGCGAAATGGCCGCTGCCGAAGCGGTGATCCTGATCCTGACCACGAATTGGTTTGACAGCAAGTGGTGCTTCGCCGAATTCACGCAAGCCCGCGCCCTCGGCAAAGCCATCTTTCCGCTGATCGAAGCGCCCACTGGCGAAACCTTCGTTTCACCCGACATACAAACTCTCGATCTGGTGAAAGATCGCGAAGGCGGCCTCGAGCGTCTGGCTCGCCAGCTGACCGAAATCGTTCTGGGCGCGCGCGGTGGTTTCGATTGGGACAGCACGCGCCCGCCCTACCCCGGCCTGCTCGCCTTCGACGAAGCCGACGCCGCAATTTATTTCGGCCGCGACGACGATATTCGCCGCTTGATCGAGCGCCTGAACGCCCGCCGCGCGCAAGGCGGAGCGAAATTGATCGCCGTGCTTGGCGCCTCCGGCTCCGGCAAATCTTCGCTGCTGCGCGCCGGCGTGCTGCCGCGCCTGAAACGCGATAAGCGCAATTGGATCGTGCTTCCGCCGTTTCGTCCGCAAATTCATCCGCTCGAAGAGTTGGCTCAAGCCGTGGCCGTCGCGCTCGGCTCCGCCACGGATTGGCGCCACTGGCGCGACGCTTTTGCGGCCGAAGATCCCTCGCGCTCGCTTTCCGATCTTGCGCGCGACCTGCGCGCCAAGCACGGCTCAAACGAAGCGCAAATCCTGATCACCATCGATCAATCCGAAGAACTTTTCGGCGCCGCGGAGAAATCCGAAGCGGAAACATTCTTGCGAGTCATAAACGCCCTGCAAGATGAGCGTCTGCCCTTCCTCGTGATCCTCACGTTGCGCTCCGATTACCTCGGCCAGCTCCAGCAAGCGCCCGCGCTCACTGCCGAGTTCGAGGAATTTTCGCTGAAGCCCATGCCGCTGGCGCGCGTGCGTGACGTCATCGAAGGCCCGGCGCGCGTGGCTTCGCTCACGATCGACGACGCGCTGGTGATGGCCGCAATGCACGACGCCGCCACCGACGACGCCCTTCCGCTGCTGGCCTTCGCGCTGCGCGAACTCTTCGATCGCTTCGGTCAAAAACGCCACCTCACGCTCGAAGCCTATCGCGCGCTCGGCGACGACGCCGCGCATCTTTCGCCGCTCGAAAACGCCGTGCGCCGCAAAGCCGATGAAGTCTTGGCCGCCGCCAAACCTTCTGCGGAGGATTTGCAAGCGCTGAAAGAAGCCTTCGTCCCCGCAATGGTGCGCGTCAATCCCGAAGGCGAATACGTGCGCCGCCCCGCGCGCTTCGATGCCCTGCCCGCCAACGCGCGCCCGCTGATCGAGCGCTTGGCCCGCGCGCGCCTGCTGATCATTCAAAAGGATGGCGACGTCACGATCGTCGAAGTCGCGCACGAAGCCTTGCTGCGCAAATGGCCGCTGCTGCGTGGCTGGCTGGACGAAGAGCGCGAATTCCTGATCGGCAAAGATCAACTTGAACAGGACATGCGCGATTGGGAATCCGCGCCGCAACAACAGAAAACCGACGCGCTACTCTCCGGCCTGAAACTTACGCGCGCGCGCACTTGGTTGATCGCAAAGCCGCTGCAACTCACCGCCGCCGAACGCAAATTCGTCGAAGCCAGCGTCGAGCACTACGAAGCCGACGCCGCGCGCCGCGCGCGCGTCCGCCACCGCATTCAGCAATTCAGCGTGATCGCCGCCGTGGCGCTGGCCATCGGCATGGCCGCGTCGATTTGGGCGTGGCGCAGCGCAGTCGGCCTGGTGGCCACGGCCGATTCCACTCGCCTGGCCGCGCAATCTCAGCAAGCTCTCGCGTTCGGCGAACTCGATTCCGCGTTCCGCCTCGCCGTGCAAGCTGCCGAGCGCTCGCCGTCCGAGCCCGCCGAGTACGCGCTGCGCACAGTTCTGCAGGGCCCGCTCGAACATTTAATTTTGCATCACGGCGGTCCCGTGTACTTTGCGGCGTTTTCGCCTGACGGCAAACGCATCGTCACCGCCAGCGCCGATAAAACCGCACGCGTGTGGGACGCGCAATCCGGCGCGCTCGTCGCCACGCTCACCGGCCACACCGGCCCCGTGAACGACGCCGCGTTCTCCCCCGACGGCTCGCGCATCGTCACCGCCAGCCAAGACAGCTCCGCGCGCGTCTGGGATGCCGCGTCCGGAAATCTCCTCGCGACACTCACCGGACACACCGCCGAAGTTCGCAAAGCAAACTTTTCGCCCGACGGCGCGCACATCGTCACCGCCGCTGACGACAACACCGCGCGCATCTGGGACGCGCAATCCGGCGCGCTGCAGCAAACGCTCTCCGGCCACACCAGCACGGTTTACGACGCGCAGTTTTCCTCCGACGCAAAACTCATCGTCACCGCCAGCGACGATCACACCGCGCGCATCTGGGACGCCGCCACCGGCAAGTCGCTCGCGACGCTCACCGGCCACTCCGGCGTGGTTTACGAAGCCGCGTTTTCGCCCGACGCCAAGCACATCGTCACCGCCAGCGACGATCACACCGCGCGAGTTTGGGATTCCGCCACCGGCCACTTGCAGGAAATTCTCACCGGCCACTCCGGAGCGGTTTACGACGCCGCGTTCTCTCCCGATGGCACGCAGATCGTCACCGCCAGCGCCGACGACACCGCGCGCCAATGGGACGCCGCGTCCGGCAACGTGCTCGCGACCCTCTCCGGCCATACCGCCGAAGTCCACGACGCCGCGTTTTCACCCGACGGCCGCCGCATCGTCACCGCCAGCCAGGATCACACCGCGCGAGTCTGGAGCGCAGTGGACGGCAGCCTGCTCGCAACTTTGACCGGCCACACCGACGTCGTCCTCACCGCCGCGTTCTCACCCGATAGCGATCGCATCGTCACCGCCGGCCAAGACGCCACCGCGCGCGCGTGGGACGCAGACACCGGTCACGCGTTCGCGACCCTGCCGGGCCACACGAAGTTCGTGTGCGATGCGCAATTCTCCCCGGACGGAAAACAAATCGTCACCGCCAGCGAAGATTCCACCGCGCGTTTGTGGGACGCATCCACCGGCAGCTCGCAGCACACTCTCACCGGCCACAGCTTGTGGGTGTTCACCGCGATGTTTTCGCCGGACGGCAAGCGCGTCGTCACCGCCGCCGGCGACAAGACGGCGCGCGAATGGGATGCCGCCACCGGCCAATTGCTCGCCACACTCGCCGGCCACACCTACGCGCTAAACTACGCGGAGTTTTCGCCCGACGGAAAATTGATCGTCACCGCCAGCGGCGATAAAACCGCGCGCGTGTGGGACTCTGCCTCCGGCCGCTCGCTGCAAACTCTCTCCGGCCACACAGGCAACGTGCTGTGGGCCGCGTTTTCGCCGGACAGCAAGCAAGTCGTCACCGCCAGCGCCGATAATTCCGCCCGCATGTGGGACGCGAGTACCGGCCAATTGCTGCACACGCTCACTGGTCACACTGGCGGCGTCTCGCGCGCCGTGTTTTCGCCAAATGGCAAACTGATTGTCACCGCCAGCTACGATCACACCGCGCGCGTGTGGGACGCCGGCAGCGGCGCGCTGCTGCAAACGCTCACCGGCCACGCCGGCACGATCAATGACGCCGAGTTCTCGCGCGACAGCAAACGCATCGTCACTGCCAGCTCCGATCGCACCGCCCGCGTGTGGGACGCGAGGTCCGGCGCTCTGCTCGCCACGCTCAGCGGCCACACCAACTTGGTCACCAGCGCCACGTTCTCGCCCGACGGCACGCGCATCGCCACCGCCAGCCAAGACCTCACCGCGCGCCTGTGGGATTCCCAATCCGGCCTGCTGCTTGGCATCCTCACCGGCCACACCAATCGCATCTACACCGCCGTCTTCTCCCCCGACGGCAAATTCCTCCTCACCGCCAGCGCCGATAAAACCGCGCGCATCTACATCGCCGATCTCGACGACCTCCTAGCCTGGTCCCAGCACCAACTCCCCATCGACTCCGGCAAATAGTCCCGCCTGCGCGCAGCCGAATAGTTCCGCTATCCCTCGCCCGTCAGTTAATCTGGTCATCCCGAGGAGTCTTCGACGAGGGATCTCTCCGTCGCCATTGCCCCGATTCCGTCGCTTTCCCCGCCGCGCCCTCTCGAGCACTTGTTATCCCGGCTCCGTTTCTGCTATACGCAATCCAACAATTGGGTTGTCTCCAATGAAGCGCTCCACCGGAGTCACCGTCGCGGCGATCGTGCTGCTCTTAGGCAGCGCGCTCGAGCTTTTGCTCACAGCCTTCACCACGATTTTGATGTTCTGGCTCTCGGGCAAGACCTACTGGGAGCCCATTCCCACACAGTTCTTGATTCTCGATCTCGCTGGCGTTGCGTTCATCGCGTGCGTAGATATTTTCGGGATCATTACCGCCATCGGCCTCCTGCGCTTGAAAAACTGGGCGCGCGTTGCCACCATCGTGTTTGGCGTGATCATTGCCGCGCAGTCGCTGTTGATCGCCATCGTCTTCCTCCTGATTCCGCTCCCCACCGTTCCCAATAGCCCTGCTCACATCGACGCGATCATGCGGGCGACTATGGTCGCGGGCAGCCTGTTCTTTTTCGCTATCGGACTGTGGTGGCTCATCCTCTTTACGCGCCGCAGAGTCCGCGAACAATTTCAACCTGCGTCGGTGCCTATACCCCCTGAAAGCTCAGCGTCCGCAGCCCCGAGCCCGGCAGTCCCCATTCCGGCAGTCCCAGTCTCAGTGCCGAAACCCGGCCGACTGCCCGTCGTAGTGCTCGTGGTGGCGATTTTCCTGCTCGCCGGCACCCCTGCTATCTTCATTGTTCCCTTCATGCACTTCCCCGCGTTTTTTCTCGGCAAGGTTTTTTATGGGCGCACGGGCGCGCTTGTCTACGTCCCGTATTTCTTAATCCAGTTGATCTTGGGAATCGGCCTGCTGCGCCTGAAGCGCTGGAGCTTGCCCGCCACGATCGCCTTCTATATTTTCGGAATCTTCAACGCGGCCACGATGTTCTTCGGCTCGGGGCGCGAAGCCTACATTGCCGCGGTTATTCGCGCGATGCCTATGCCGCCCATGCCCGCGCCGATGCCCCCAGGATTCCCCTTCTCCACACAAGAATTCGCCTACTTCATGGATCTCGGTGGCGTAATCGGTATTCTTTTCTGCTTGGTCTTGACGGTCCTCCTCCTCCGCGCCCGCCCCGCCTTCAATCAAGCCGCCCGCGAGCGCGCTTCCGCCTCCGCATAGCTCACATTCGAATAGAATTCCACAGAAAAACTGTTCGAACTGTGGATTCCCATTCGAATAACTCATACGTTATATTGACGCAGTGGTACAAGACGTGTTATGCTCTCGCATGAGCATCGCACAACAACTCGCATCCGCCGCACACGGCCCCGCTCCGCAATCCTCTGTGTTCTCTGTGCCCTCTGTGGTAACGATCTTTCTTTCCCCGTCTTCCTCCGCGCCCCTCCGCGAGTCTCAGCGCCTCCGCGTTATCTTTTCTTCCGTAGCGATCCCCGGCCCCCACCCTCGCCTGCCTGCCGCGCCGGTCCGCAGCCCGCACTGCCCCGCTTCCCGAACCGCCAGTTGCAACAACTTGTTGCAACTGCACGAACTTCTCAGAAGTGTTGATTCTAGAGGATTTAAGTCTGACTTAAGTACCTTTAGAATCAACACTTCCAAGAATTTGCGCGCATTTTGCATCGCGCTGATTGTAAGCGACTTGAAGTCTTTTATAATCAATACTTCCACGAAAAATGACTTTAAATCTCCTGGAATCAACACTTCCAAGAAACATGGGAGGGGGTGGGGGTCCGCGTGCTTTGCTCCGCCGCCGCGCGGCGTGGTTTGGCTACGATTTGGGCGTAGCGCGAGCGCCGCGGAACCACTCCACGAAGCGCTTCAATCCTTCCGCAAGCGGAACTTGCGGCTTATACCCAAGTTGGCGCTCGGCGCGCGAGATGTCCGCCCAAGTGATCGGCACGTCGCCAACTTGCATCGGCAGCGCGCGCCGCGCCGCCGTGCGCCCCGTGGCCTTCTCGATCGCCGCCACCAATTCATTCAGGCGCACCGGACTCGAATTCCCGAGATTGAAAATCTCGTACGCCGCGCTGGCCGTCGCTGTTTCGCCGCGCGCGGTGAATTTGTAATCGAGCGCCGCCAGCACACCGGCGACGATGTCGTCTACATACGTGTAATCGCGCGCCGAAGATCCATCGCCGAAGATCGGCAGCGCTTCTCCGGCCTCCACCATCGCCGTGAACTTGCGGATCGCCAGATCCGGCCGCTGCCTCGGCCCATACACCGTGAAAAATCGCAGACACGCCACTTGCAAGCCCCAAATGTGCGCGTAGGTGTAACTCAAAAGCTCGCCTGCCAATTTCGTCGCGGCGTACGGAGAGATCGGCCGCAGCGTGACCTGCGCTTCCGAAAACGGCACGGGACTATCGGCGCCGTAAACCGAACTCGACGACCCAAACACAAATCGCGGCACGCCAAATTCGCGGCACAGCTCCAGCAAATTCAGCGTGCCCGCGACGTTCACGCGCTCGTACAGCCGCGGCTGTTCGATCGATGGCCGCACCCCCGCGCGCGCCGCCAAATGAATCACGGCATCGGGCCGCGCCGCGCCGAAAATCCCGCGCATGCGATCGACGTCGCAAATATCGGCGTGCTCGAATCGAAATGCGCCGCGCCGGCGAACCTCCTCGAGATTGGCGCGCTTGGCATCAGGCGAATAAAAATCGTCCAGTGCATCCACAATGGTCAGCGCGGCACCGCGCAGCAGCAACGCTTCCGCCACGTGCGAGCCGATAAAGCCCGCGCCACCGGTGAGGAGAATCTTGCTCGTTGATTTCAATGGTTCCGGCATTGTTGTCGCGATCTTACCGCGCTACCGCGCGCCCGTCTGCGCTCCGGCCGCGGCGTCCGGCGAGGTTGCATGCGCTTCGTGCGGCTCGCTGCTGCGCCGCGCAGCCCATTCGATCCATTCGCTCAGCACAATCAATGTCCACAGCGCGCGCGAATTATCCGCGCGGCGCTGTCGATGCTCTTCAAGCAGCTCGAGCGCCGCGCCCGGCCGCACTCCTGCGGCATCCAGCCACGTCCCACCGAGCCGCGTCCGCGCCCAATCGTACAGCGGCTCGCGCAACCAGCGCGCCAGCGGAACAGAGAGCCCGCGCTTGCGCCGATGCACCGTCGCGGAAGAAAGATACCGCTCGGCGAAACGTTTCAGAAAAACTTTCGTCTCGAATCCGCGCACGCGCTCCGCAGCCGGCAATCGCGCCGCGAATTCCATCACGTCCACATCCAGGTACGGCGCGCGCAGCTCGATGGCGTACCGCATGCTGGCACGATCCGCCTTCGTCAGCAAACCTTCAGCGAGGGAATTCTCCAGGTCCAGTCGCTGCAAGCGATCCAGAATCGCCGCGCCATCCGTGGCCTGCGCGCTCGATGCCGCCGTGAAATCTGCGCGGCGCATCTCCACCGGCGCAACCCCCAACCGCGCCAGAATGTGCGGCGCGAGCGTCGATGTCCACAACAAATGCCGCGCGATGGGATCGAGCCCTTCGCCCTGCACGAATCGCTTCAGCAAGAACGATAGCGTCACTTTCTTGTCCGCCACCGGCCAGCGCTCCACGCCCCAGCGCACCGCGGCGCGCATCCACGCCGGCCAGCGCGCGTATCGCTCATACACTTCCGCGCCGATGTACGTGGGATATCCGCCGAACAATTCGTCGGCGCCTTCGCCGACCAGCGCGATCTTCACGTCTTGCGCCGCGCGGCGCGCCAGCAACGCCGTGGGCACCCACGCTGGATCGGCCAGCGGCTCGCCGGAGCTGGCGACCAATTCCGCGATTGTCTGCGGCAAAGCTTCCGCGCCGACTTCGACGCAATGTAAATCCACTTTCAGCGCTGCGGCCACGCGCCGCGCGTGCTCGCTTTCGTCGTACGAGGCCTCGGAGAATTTCAGTGCGAAGGCCGCAAGCTTGTAATCCGGCCGCAGTTGCCGCAGCACCGCGGCCACCAGCGAAGAATCCACGCCGCCGCTCAGAAACACGCCGTACGGCACATCCACTTCGCTTTGCCTGCCGACTGCGGTGCGAAAAACTTTGTCGAATTCGTCTAGCGATGTGCCCGCGGAGTGACTCGCGGCCGTTGTCGCGCCCGCGCCGGAATTTGCGTCAGGCTTCGCGCTCGCGGTGCCGACGCCAGGTTGCCAACTCCAATATCGGCGGCTGCGAATCTCGTGCCGCGTGATTTCCAGCAGCTCGCCTGGCGCGACTCTGCGGACGTCGCGGAATGGATCGTGCGGCGCGGGGAAAAAGCCTGCGGAAAGATATCCGCGCAGCGCTTCGGCATCCGGCGTGAGCGGTTGCGGCGCGCCCGCGGCCAGCGCCGCGAGCTCCGATGCGAATTGCGCGCGTCCGGGCGACGTGATCACATGCAATGGCCGTTCGCCCGCGCGATCGCGCGCCAGCAGCAACGTCTGGTCGCGCGCGCTCCACAGGCCGATCGCGAACGCGCCGACGAGCCGCTCGACGAATGCCGCGCCAAGCTCGAGATACAAGCCGGGCAACACCGCGACATCGGTGGCCGCCGCTACGCTGCGCCCGCGCGACGCCAGCCACTGCCGCAGCTCCACGTGGTTATCGATCTCGCCGTTGCAAACGGCGAGGATGCCGTTCTCCTCATCGACAATCGGCTGCCGGCCATCGCCCAATCCACGAATCGCCAAGCGCACCGCGCCCAGCGTCGCTGGCCCGCGGCTGTCCACGCCCAATCCATCGGGGCCGCGATGAATCAAGCATTCGAGCATCAGCGCGATCTCGCGCTCGCGAGCCGTGGCGTCGCGCGCGCCGTCCCATTCCACCACGCCGCAGATGCCGCACATTTCAGCGCACCCCCGCGCTCGCTGTTGAGTCCGCTGCTGCTGCCGCTGGCGTCACAGCGGCGCTCGGCGCCACGAGCGCGCCCCACCATCCCGGTTCGAGCGCTTCAACTGTCGCGCCGCGCGAAGCAGCCAGCGATTCAAGCTCAGCGTGATGATCAGCTCGCGCCAGAATCAAGACGGGCTGCTTCCTGCTTGCAAGCCACGCCGCGAAGCGATCGGGAGCAACGATGGTGGGGGGCCAGTCTTCTTCGTTCGGCGCCCGCGCGATCAAGTGCACGATGTAATTGCTGGTGGTTTCGGCGCCGTCGCGACTCACGAGAATTACTGGATGCCCGAGGTAGTATGGCAAACCGGTCGAGAAAGTTTCTAGCAGAACGATGTCGCCTCCGGGATTTTCCGCTTCGATGCGCTGTGACAACCCGCGCGAAGAAACCGATTCCGCATAATTGCGCAGCGCTGTTCTGCCGGCAATCATCGTCACCGGCAAAAATAGCAGGAAGCCCGCGAACGCTACGCGGCACGATCGCAGCGCGCGTGCTGTCGCTGTCGTCGCGCCCAAGACCGCGAGCGACACGAGTAGCGGCGCGAACAGGCCGCGCAGCAGCAAACTCTGCGCGTTGCGCACGCCCAACATCGGCAGCAGCGCGCGCACGTGGAACACGTCCAAAGCAAACAGCGCGGCAAGCGCCAAGCTGGCCACGGCCACAAGAACGCATGCGCGCAACACCAATTGCGCGGCGCGGCCGCGAGGATTTTCCCACGCCAGGACGAAAATCCTGGCCACCAGAACGCCCAGCGCGACGACGCCCGGCAGAACATATTGCGGCAGCTTCGAGTGCGACACGGAAAAAAACAGCACGACGACGATTGCCGCGACGCCGAACAAACGATCGGCTGCAAGCGCTCGCGCACGCGCGCGCCAACCCGCGACGATCGCTTCGGGCAAAAGTGCGCTCCACGGAAAGAAGAATCCGGCGATCACCGGCAGATAGTAATAGAAGGGACCAGGACGATTGTATTTCGCCGTCGTGAAGCGCTGCAGCGATTCTTCCACCACTCCATAGTGCGGAAAATCCGGGCGGCGCAGACTAACGGCCACAAACCACGCCAGCACCAACGCGACAAATATTGCGACATTCAGCGGCGAAAAAAGTCGCCCGATCATGCCGCGGCGCCGATCGACAATCGCCAGCACCAGCAGCACCGCCGCGGGCACCAAAAATCCAACCGGGCCCTTGATCAGCGTCGCGGTGGCCGCGGCCAGCGCGCTTGCCGCCCACCACATCCGGCGCGCGGCACCGGATTCTTCCTCGGCGACGTACGCGGCAAACAAAGAGGCCCAAACCGCCAGCGCCAGCGCCATATCGAAAATCACCATGCGCGCGAAACCGATAAACATCGGCGCGGTGACGAGAACCGCAACTGCGATCACGCCCGTTCGCGAATCGTACACGCGGCGGCAAAACGCGTAGACCATCGCGAGCAGCGCGAGACCGAATATCGCGGACGGCAGCCGCGCAGCGAATTCCGAATGGCCGAAGGCCGAGAATGAAATCGCTACCGTGCGGAAATAGAATGCGGGCTTATCGAGATACGGAATGCCGTTGTAAAGCGGCACGAGCCACGCGCCGGCCCTCTGCATCTCGAGCGCGACCGCAGCGTTTCGGCCTTCGTCCGGATTCAGCAGCGCCCAACTGCCCAGACCGCAGAAGATGCACGCCGCGGAGAACACGAACGCGAGGATGGTCCACACGCGCGCGGAGAGCGCATGCGCGTCTGCTGCAACGTGCGCGCCAGTTGCGCCGGCGGAGGGCTCAACCATCGAGACGCATCGGACGCGGCGGCACGGGCCGGTCGGCGGGCGCGCTCAACTCAACCGCCTGCGGACGCTTCATCCTGCGCTCCAGCCACATCACACCGACCAGATCCACGATGCTGACCCACAGGCGATCGAGAATTCCGTAATGCGTTTTGCCGCGGCGCCGCGGACGGTGCGAAACCTCGACGGAAACGACCCGGCCCCCGGCGGTTTGCACCAGCGAAGGGAGAAAACGATGCATGTGGTCAAATTGCGGCAGAGAAAGAAATGTTTCGTGCGAAAAAAGTTTCAGGCCGCAGCCAGTGTCCGGCGTGCCATCGCGCAGGGCCATGCGGCGAAACCCGTTGGCAATGCGCGAAGACGCGCGCTTCGACCAGGAATCGCGGCGCAGCCGGCGATTGCCGCAAATCAACTGCGGCGCTTCGGACTGTTGCGGATCGTGCAGGATTTTCAGCAGCGCGGGAATGTCGGCGGGATCGTTCTGGCCATCGCCATCGAGCGTGACGATCCACGGCGCACGCGCGGCGTGAATGCCGGTGATCAACGCGGCGCTTTGGCCGGCCAGCTCACTGTGGCGAATCACGCGCAGCGCCGGACACGTAGTCATCGCTGCGGCCAACACTTGCGGCGTGGCGTCGCGACTGCCGTCGTCCACGCACAAGATTTCGTAGGTTTCCAAACCATCGAGCGCTGCTTGGATTTCTTCAAGCAGAGGCTGGATATTTTCAGCTTCATCGCGCACGGGGACGACGACGGAAATCGCCGGCGGAAGACCGAGGTCGGACGCGTCGGTTTTCACTCGGAACTCTGACGCCCGCGCAAGAAACGCGGGCCCTCCTGACACGTGGCTGCAGAACGCTACCGCTTGCGATGCTATCACAATCTCCGATGTTGCCGAGCAAGGGCCGCGGAAGCGAATGCTATTGATTGACACGTGGCGTAGCCTCGACTAGAGTGCCGCGAATCGCGGCTCGTTGCACGAGGATCGCAATCTCGGAGGGCGCATGAAAACAGTGACGCGCACGTGTGTTCGCACGGCTCTTATCGCCGGTGCGCTCGCCTGCCTGGCCGCTGCAAGCTCTCGAAATTTGGCGCAACAGACCGGCGCCGGGACAGGTGGCATTGGCGTCACCGGCTCCACAGGCGCCGGGCTGCCCGGAGAGAACATCAACGACGTGCTCAATGCCCACCTGACGTCCGACACAGACGCGACTATCGAAATCGCTCCAATGACGAAGAAGGGAAAGTCCGCGGAACCTGCAAAGGGCGATTACACCGTGGTGAGCCGCAAAAAAGTGTTCGACGGAATCTTCTCTCGCGCCGGAATCGATCCGTGCACGGCCGAGCCCGCCGATCTGAAGGGACACACCGGCTATCTGGAGTACATCAAGAAGTCGTCGGTATTGAATCCGGGCGGCACGCGCGCCACGTTTGGATATTTCATCAAAGTGACTTTTAAATCCGGCCAGTCGATCGAGTATTTCGCGCTGTTCAGCTACGACAAAATAAAAATCACCGGCAAGGACGGCGCCGAGGAAACGATTTGCGCGACAGAATTCTTCCTGTTCGGCGGATTTCAATACAAGGATGGCGTGATACAGCCCAATCCACCCGAACTTGAATACGGCTTGGCCATCAATAAAGACGGCATCTTGATAAAGGAAGTGCCGCCGGAATTGGCACACGTTTCCAACTTCCAAAAAGAGGGCCACGAAAACGAGACGGTGAAACCTGGCGTTGAAGAAGCAGAAGAAGGAAAACCACCAACGGGATGTTTGATCTGCCACGCCCGGACAGAAGACGACGAACCAGAAAGCACGATTCCCTTCCCGTGGGTAGCTGATCCCAAGGCCAAGCCCAATACTCCGCCGAGCACCGGCGAGCCTCCCAAGACGCAGCCGGGCACACCCGGCGCCGGAGCAAACACTCCGGCAAAGGAAGGTTCCGGCGGATCCGCGACGAGCAAGCCGAGCGAGACCACTCCGCCGCCCAAAACGACGACGCCGAATTCCGCGCCAACGCCGAAGAACGGCGAAAGCAGCCTTCCGTCAATGACGCCGGCGACAGCGGCGGCGATTCAAGGCTTTGTGTTCCCAAAAAACATTTCGACGGGTGAAGTTTCCGGGCTCGGCGTTACCGATCCCGGGCAATACGCGAGCATTCCCGGACTGCAGGTCGTGCCGGTGACTGCAACGAGTTCGGCCTCTGAGACGGGCGAATTCATCGATCTTGGTGACGGTAGAAAACAATCGGCCGACGGACCCGTAACGACGGATGTTCCCGCGCAGGCGACGTCGATCCCTGTTCGCGTCTTCGCCGCCAATCGACCGGACCAACCGATCACAGAAAGTTCGATCCCCGTGGAAGGCTCGGCGAAGCCCGCGAGCACCGCGCCTCCCGCGCCTTCGGATTGCACGATGCCGCCGATCGCAAACGCCGGCTCTGTCGAAGTGATCCACGTTGCGAACGGCGGGAACAGTGAAGACAGCACGCAAATGAGCGTTGCCGTCGACGATGCGCCCGCGACGATTGTTGCCGCGAAACCCGGAGCCGTATTTTGGAATGTGTCCAGCACGCTCGCGCCCGGCCTGCACCGCGTCCGATTTGTTCCCGAGCGCGGCGCGACGCCGATTGAATTGATGATTTACGTGGTGACGCTGCAGATGTCCGCAGATAACACTTCACTGATTCGCGAGCAAGCGACCACGATGCACGTAGTGATCTCCGGACTCGAGAACATGCCGGCGTCGCTGTGGCGTTCGGCGATGCCGCCAGCGGACCTGGTGGATGTCGCCAGCATCGAGCAACGCGCCAAGGGTTTCCATCCGCCGAAGCCTCAGCAAGCCGGCACCGTCCTGCTGCTACTGGAAAATCACTCGCCGAGCCAAATCAAAATGGGGAAAGCGGGTGACCGCATCGTGCTGGAACTTCATCAGAAGGATTTCGCCAGCGGTCCTTACACTTATCAGGACGAACTGCAATCGTTGAATACCGGCGGTTTCAACATCGTCGGGACGGTTGTTGCGTTTCTTGAGGACGCCCCGGGAAGCGAGTGACGTTCGCTGCCTCGCTGAGTTTTTGCGCCGGCGCTCGATTTTGCGCGGCGCTGGCGATCAGGAGTAGAATCTGCGGGATTTGCGGACGACAGATATTTCCGTTGGCATGCGAGGCATAGGATGAAGCGGACTCTTTTACTTTTTGTCGCGCTGATTGGCGCGCTTGCGCTCGGCGCAGCAGCGATCGCGCGCGCACAGGCACCTGCCAAGGACACTTCAGCGGAAGCGAAGCCCGCCGAAGCGAAACCTTCGGCCGAGAACGCTCCCAAGGAAGAATCGTCGGTGACCGATCACACGATCAAGCTCGGCAACCAGACGATTCCTTTCAAGGCCACCGCCGGCACGATTCTGCTGAAGAACGAGAAGGACGAGCCGATCGCCAGCATCTTCTATATCGCTTACATTCGCAGCGACGTGAAGGATTCGAGCGCGCGGCCGTTGGCGTTCATATATAACGGCGGGCCGGGATCGTCGTCAGCGCCGCTGCACATGGGCGCGTTCGGACCGAAACGCATCGTCACGCCGGACGCGGAAGCCGCGCCGCCGGCGCCATACCATTTGGTGGACAACGCGAATTGCCTGCTCGACGCGACCGATATAGTTTTCGTGGACCCCGTGGGAACGGGATACAGCAAGGCCGTTGGCACCGCGACCGGAAAACAATTCTGGGGCATCGACGAAGACGTGAAATCGTTGGCGCAGTTCATCACCACTTACGTGAACCGCAACAACCGCTGGAATTCGCCGAAGTTTCTGATCGGCGAAAGCTACGGAACTTTTCGCGACGCGGTGCTAGTGGACTACTTGCAGAATCACGACAGTATGTATTTCAACGGCGTGGTGATGATTTCGACGGTACTCGATTTTGAGACGCTGGCGTTCAATCCCGGCGAGGATCTTTCCTACGTGCTGTATCTGCCGGGCTACGCGGCGGTTGCTTGGTATCACAAGACGCTGGCGGACCGGCCAGCGGACCTGAACGCGTTTTTGGCGGAGGCGCGGCAATTCGCCTCGACCGAATACGCGGCGGCGCTGGCCAAAGGTTCGGCGCTGCCGGCCGTGGAGAGAGCCGAGATCGTGCACAAATTGGCGCGCTTCACGGGATTGAGCGAAGAATATCTTTCAAACGCCAATCTGCGCGTCAGCTTGTTCCAGTTCATGAGCGAGCTGCAACGAAGCAAGGGCCTGGTCACCGGGCGCCTGGACGCGCGCTTCACCGGACCCGTGCTGGATCGTCTGGAAGAGTTCGCGCCGTACGACCCGCTTGAAAACGCGGTGGTCGGAGCTTTCGGCGCGGCATTCAACGATTACGTGCGAGGAGAGTTGCAATTCAATCGCGATCAATCTTACGTGATGCTGAACGAGCAAGTGGACGCATCCTGGAACTGGGACCACCAAGTCCCCGAAACGTTCGCGCCGCGCGGCGAACCGAATGCCGAAGCGGATTTGGTGGACGCTCTGGTGACGAATACGCATTTGCAAGTGGAAGCTGAAAACGGATTGTTCGATTTGGGCACGCCATTTTCCGCAACCGAATACACCATGGACCACCTGAATCTTCCGGCGAATTTGCGGAGCAATATTCATCTTCAGTATTACGACGCCGGCCACATGATGTATCTGAACGAAGACGCGCTGACGAAGCTGAAGGGCAATATCGCGGCGTTCATCGCGAACGCTTCAAAACCCTGAGGCGCGCAGCACCGCTCGCGGCAAGCGCGGATCGAGCACCGGCGGACCTAGACGACACATGATGCGGCGAATCGAGAGCGTCGTGGTGCTGGGAGCGGGCACGATGGGCTCGCGCATCGCGACGCACATGGCCAACGCCGGCGTGGCGTGCTCGCTGCTGGATATCGCGCCGAAATCGCTCACACCTGAAGAACAAACCAAGGGTTTAACGCTTGACGACGCTGCGGTGCGTAACCGCATTGTCCGCGGCGGACTGGAATCGGCGGTGCGCGCGCGGCCCGCGGCGTTTTTCACTCCGGGGATGGAGAGCCGCATTCGCACCGGAAACTTCGATGACAATCTCGATTGGTGCGCCGCGGCCGATTGGATCATCGAGGCGGTTGCGGAAAACCTGGAGATCAAGCGCGCGCTGCTCGCACGCGTTGCGGCGCAATGCAAGCCGGACGCGATCGTCACGACGAACACATCGGGGCTACCGATCGCGCGCATCGCTGAAGGATTGCCGGAAGCGTTTCGCCACAACTGGGCCGGCACGCATTTCTTCAATCCGCCGCGCTATCTGAAACTTGTCGAGCTGATTCCTGGGCCCGAAACCACCAGCGACGTGCTGGAAACGCTGGCCGATTTCTGCGACCGGCGGCTGGGCAAAGGCGTGGTGGTCGCCAAGGACACGCCGAATTTTATTGCCAACCGCATCGGCACATTTTCGATGCTCAATGTTCTGCGCGTAATGAACGGACTCGGAATGACCATCGAGCAAGTGGACGCGTGCACGGGACCGGCGATCGGCTGGCCGAAATCGGCGACGTTTCGGCTGGCGGACATCGTCGGCCTCGACGTTTTCGTCAACGTGATTCGCAATATTTATGAAAATGCGCCGGAGGATGAAGCGCGCGAGATCTATCGCGTGCCGGCGCTGATCGAAGAATTGGCGCGGCGCGGATGGATCGGGGAAAAAGCGGGGCGCGGATTTTATCAGCGCGTGCGGCGCGGCAGCTGCGAAAGCGAGATCCTGACGCTCGATCCCGCGACGATGGAATATCGGCCGCGGCAGAAGGCGCGATTCGCATCGATCGAAATGGGGCGCATGATCGAGGACACGCGTGAGCGGCTGCGCGCGCTCGTGGGGCCGGTGATGGCGGGGCAAGAGGGCGATATCGCACAGAGATTTTTGTGGGGAACACTTTCGCGGATGTGTCTTTATGCCGCGCGGCGCATTCCGGAAATCGCCGATAGCGTGGTGGATGCGGATCGCGCGATGCGTTGGGGCTTCGGCTGGGAAATGGGGCCGTTCGAAATTTGGGATGCGCTGGGCGTGGACGCCGTGGCGCGGCGGCTGGAAAAAGAAAACGAAGCGCTGCCGCCGGTGGTGACGGAGCTGCTCGCTTCGGGGCGCAAGGCGTTTTATGAAACTGAGCAAGGGGAAACACGATACTTCGATCTTGCCGGCAAGAATCTGCGGACGGCGACGGAGCCGGAAGGCATCCTGATACTGAAATCGCTGAAGGAGCGCTCGCGCGAGATCGAGCGCAATTCCAGCGCAAGCCTGATCGATTTGGGCGATGGAGTGCTGTGCTGCGAATTCCACTCCAAGATGAATACGCTGGGCAGCGAAACATTCGTGATGATGCACGTCGGCCTGGCGCGCCTGCGCACGGATTTCGAAGCAATGGTGATCGCCAATCAAGCGAAGAATTTTTCGGTTGGCGCGAATTTGATGCTTCTGCTGCTGGGCGCGCAAGAGCAGGAGTGGGACGACATCGACGCGGTGCTGCGGCAATTTCAGAACGTGAATTTGGCGATCAAGCATTCGCCGCGGCCCGTTGTCGTCGCGCCGCAGGGGATGGCGCTGGGGGGCGGCATAGAGATCGCACTGCACGCGGCGCGCATCCACGCGGCTGCCGAAGCCTACATTGGATTGGTGGAAAGCGGCGTGGGGCTGATTCCGGCGGGCGGCGGCAGCAAAGAAATGTTGATACGCGCGAACGAACATGCGGCAGGCGGAGAAGACCTCGATCTATTTCACGCGCTGAAACCGATCTTTGAAAATATCGCGATGGCCAAAGTTTCAACCAGCGGCGAGGAGGCGCGGACGCTCGGGTACCTGCGGCCGTCCGACGTTGTGGCCATGAATGGCGATCGGCTGGTTGCGGACGCGAAGGAGACGGCGCTTTCGCTGGTGCGCGCGGGTTACCGGCCGGCCCATCCTGCGCCGACTGCGCCTTCGATTCGCGTGCCGGGCGAAGAATTTTTGGCGGGAGCGAAATTGGCGATCCACATTTTGCTGCGTGGCGAGTACATCAGCGAATACGACGCCGTGGTGGCGCGCAAGTTGGCGAATGTGCTGGCAGGCGGCGCGCTATCGGCGCCGCAGCTTGTGAGCGAACAATATATTCTCGATCTCGAGCGCGAGGCGTTCATTTCGCTTTCGGGCGAGCGTAAAACGCAGGAGCGCATCGCGCACACGCTGAAGACTGGGAAGCCGCTGCGCAATTAATCGCGGCTGCCCTGCGGCGGCGGGCTGCAGATTGCTTTTTGATCGACCGGGGCATCGAATGGATTTGGCGGTGAAACTCAACGGGAGGTGGCGATGCGCGATGCGGTGATCGTCAGCGCGGTGCGAACGGCGGTAGGCAAAGCCGGGCGCGGCGCTCTGCGCGCAACGCGGCCGGACGATTTGGCCGCGATCGCGATTCGCGGCGCGCTCGATCGCGTTCCTGGACTTGACCCCAAAGGAATTGACGACGTGATTCTGGGCTGCGCGATGCCGGAAGGCGAGCAAGGGATGAACGTGGCGCGAATCGCGGCGCTGCGCGCAGGGCTGCCGGTGGAATGTTCGGCGATGACTGTGAATCGGTTCTGCGCCTCGGGGCTGCAATCGATCGCGATGGCCGCGGAGCGCATCGCGCTGGGCAGCAGCGAAGCAATCGTCGCCGGCGGCACGGAATCGATGAGCATGGTGCCGATGGGCGGCAACAAAATCGCGCCGAATCCTTGGTTGATGGACCACTATCCCGATTCGTATCTAGCGATGGGACTGACGGCGGAAAATCTGGCGCGGAAATATTCGATCACGCGCGAGCGGGCGGATGAATTTTCGGTTGGCAGCCACAAGAAAGCGCTGGCGGCGGCCGCTGCTGGGAATTTTCGCAATGAGATTGTGCCGGTGGAAGTGCGGGTGACGACGGCAGTCAATGGCACGTCGGGAAACGGACGCGCGAGCGCGATGAAGGCGCAGACTACTACTTCGCTGTTCGACACCGACGAAGGGCCGCGCGCGGACACTTCGCTGGAAGCGCTGGCGAAGCTGAAGGCCGCATTCCACGCGCGCGGCACTGTGACCGCGGGTAACAGTTCGCAGATGAGTGACGGCGCCTCGGCGGCGGTGGTGATGAGCGCGGAGCGAGCGCGCGCGTTGGGCGCAAAGCCACTGGCGCGCTTTGTGGCTTTCGCTACCGCCGGCTGCCCTCCGGAGGAAATGGGCGTGGGGCCGGTGTTTGCGATCCCCAAAGCGTTGCGGCTCGCGGGATTGAAGCTCGACGAAATCGAAGTGATCGAGCTGAACGAAGCGTTTGGCGTGCAGGCTCTGGCTGTGATGCAACTCGCCGGCCTGGATCCGGCGCGTATCAATCCGAATGGCGGCGCGATCGCGCTGGGGCATCCGCTCGGCTGCACGGGTGCGAAGCTAACGGCCACACTGCTGGGGGAACTTGGGCGTCGGCGCGCGCGATATGGAATGGTGACGATGTGCATCGGTGGGGGAATGGGCGCGGCGGGGATTTTCGAGCGGCTGAGCTAGACCGCGGCAAGAGAATCGGCGCGGCGAGAAACAGAAAGAAGGATTAGCGATGGCTACTTCGACTGCCAAGCGAACTGCGACGCGCGGCGGCGGATTCCTGGTCGAGCGCTGCACGCCTGAGGATTTGTTCACGCCGGCGGATTTGTCGGACGACCACAAGCTGATCGGGCAAACCGCCGAAGAATTCGTCACCAAGGAAGTGTTGCCACACGTCGCCGAACTGGAAGAGCACAAAGAAGGGCTGATGGCGGGCCTCTTGAAGAAATCGGCGGAGCTTGGGCTGCTGGCCGGAAGCGTGCCAGAAGCTTACGGCGGACTAGGCCTAGATAAAATTTCGACGACGATCATGTCCGAGAAGTTGGCGGTATATGCGTCGTTTGCGGTGAGCCACGGCGGCCATGCGGGCATTGGCACGCTGCCGATCGTCTATTTCGGCACCGAGGAGCAGAAGCGGAAATATTTGCCGAAGCTCGCGAGCGGCGAATGGCTGAGCTGCTATTGCCTCTCCGAACCGCAAGCCGGGTCGGACGCGCAGAATTCCAAGACTCGGGCGGTGCTGAGCGCCGACGGGCACAGCTGGGTTTTGAACGGGCAGAAGATGTGGATCACGAACGGCGGGTTCGCCGACGTATTCATCGTGTTCGCCAAGGTGGACGGCGAAAAGTTTTCATGCTTTCTCGTCGAGCGCGGGACTCCGGGTTTTTCGACTGGGGCGGAAGAGAAAAAGATGGGGATCAAGGGAAGCTCGACGGTGCCGATATTCTTTGAAAACTGCGCGATCCCGAAAGAAAACCTGCTGCACGAAATCGGGCGCGGACACATCGTGGCTTTCAATGTGCTGAACGCGGGGCGATTCAGTCTGGGCGCGTATTGTCTGGGCGGTGCGAAACACATCATTGAGATCGCCGCGAACTACGCGAAGGAACGCGTGGCGTTCGGCAAATCGATCGCGGAGTTCGGCTTGATACGCGCGAAGCTGGCGGAAATGGCGGTGCGCGTGTTCGCGGCGGAGTCCATGATTTATCGCACGGCGGGGATGATGGATTTTGCGATCACTTCCGCGGAGCCCGCCACCGATAAGACCGCGACGGCAATGAAAGTGCTCGAGGAATACGCCATCGAAAGCTCGATCAACAAAGTTTACGGCAGCGAGGTGTTGAGTTTTGTGGTAGACGAGGCGGTGCAGATTTTCGGCGGCTACGGTTTCCACGAAGAGTATCCGGTGGCGCGCGCGTATCGCGATTCGCGAATCAATCGCATCTTCGAGGGCACCAACGAAATCAATCGTTTGCTGGTAATCCAAATGCTGATGAAGCGCGCGCTTTCGGGCGCGTTGCCGCTGCTGGCTGTCGGCGCGAAATTGCAGGAAGAAATTCTGGCCGGCCCTTCGTTTGAGGATGCGCCGGCGGCGCCGTGGGCCGCGGAAGACCGGCTGGTGGAAGGCATGAAGAAGACGTTTCTGCTGGCCGCCGGCGCGGCGATGCAGAAGCACCGCGAGCAATTGGCCGACCAGCAGGAAATTGTCGGCGCGTTGGCGAATATCGTGATGGATTGCTTCGCGGCGGAATCGTGCGTGCGTCGCGCGCAAAAGGCGGAGGCCGCGCGCGGGCGCGACTCCGCCGCGACGATGGCCGACGCGGCGCGCGTCTGCTTGCACGATGCGGCGGAGAGCGTGGACAGCGCCGCGCGCACCGTGCTGAGCGCGGTCACCGAAGGCGACACGCTGCGCACACAACTCGCCGTATTGCGACGCTTCCTGAAGCGCGAACCGATGGATTCGATTGCGTTGCGACGCCGCATCGCCGACGCGGTGAAAGCGGCCGACCGATATCCATTCGAAGGGCGCTGAATCCGCGCGGCGGGACAGCGTTTCCATCTCTCTCCTAAATCAGATATTCCGGCTCCCGAAATCGGGATTATTTGCGTGGCCCATTGGTTCTGCTCCGCTTGAAGCCCGCGTACTATCGCCGCCACAACAACTTAGCGGTCCAATAGAGTTGAGCCATTCGGATAATCGCTTACATCTAATGCCGTGAGAGAGAAAGGACGCCCATATAAATGAGTGCCCTAGTTAGCGCACCGGTTTGCGACGAGCAGGATTTCGAAGAGATCGAATCCGAGCTTGGCAGCGGGAACGATTCTCGGCCCGAACTACACGTGGAACGAATCCGTCAAGATCAGCTCGCGCAATTTAGGGAAGAAGCGGATGCGCAGGTCCTGCAAAGCGACGCGCAACGTGAAGACAAAGCGCGGCGCTGGATGTGGGGATTTCTGATTTCGCTGGCGGCGCTGCAGATTTATTTCGTGCAGGCGATGCTGGCGGCGCTGTTTCTATTTGCGCTGGCGTTTGTATTTATCGCGGCAATCGCGGTTGCATTTTACGCGGCCAATCGCGCCAGCCAAGCGGGCCTAAGTTGGTTCGAGCCGTATGCGCGCTTCACAGCGCGTGTGGCGCGGCGCGGGTATGCGATCATCGAAGACCTCAGTAGAAAGACATTCCGCCGTCTACATTCAGAGACTGCCCAGTAATCGCGCTGGCTTGATCTGAAACAAGAAAGAGCGCAGCCGCGGCAATTTCGTCGGCGGTCTGGCCGCGGCCCTGCAAGACGCTCTCGAGAAATCCCTTCAATTCATCTTCCGGCGAAACGCCCAAGCGCTCGCCCAATTTCACTCCCAATTCTTTGGACATCTGCGTTTCCGTCACAGGACCGGGGCAAATCGCGTTGACGCGCACTCCTTTGCGCGCCGCTTCGGCGGCGACAACGCGCGTCAATCCCAACATTCCGGCTTTGGCCGCGGCGTAGGGCGAGCCCCACGAGAATGCAGCCTTCGCCGAGAGGCTGGAGATATTCACGATCGCGCCGGAGCCGCGCGCGTACATTCCGGGCAACACCAGGCGCGTCAACAAAAACGCGCCGCGCAAATGCACGGCGATCACGCGATCCCATTCCGCGGACGTGATTTCCTCGATCGGTTTCACGGGACCGTAATGGCCGGCGTTATTTACGAGGATCGAGACCGGGCCGAGCTTGCTTTCCGCCGTTTCCACGATCCGGGCGCAATCGGCTTCGCTCGAAACATCGCCCGCCACCCACGCGGCGCGACCGCCGTCCGCGACGATTTCTTCCGCCACTTGTTGCACTTGCGCGGCGGTGCGCGCGGCAACGAAAACCGCCGCACCCTCTGACGCGAATCGCCGCGCGATGGCGCGGCCGATGCCACGTCCGCCGCCGGTAACAATTGCCGCCTTTCCCTTAAGCTGCACGGTTTACCCCCGTCCCCAGAATATCATCGCCCCGTAGGGCTCCCAAGCCGCACGAAATGCCCAACGACCTCCAACTGGCGCGCGACATTGGGTGCGGCGGCCGGCGCGTCGGAGTAAAAGACGCGTGGCGGGACCCTGGGATTTTAGGGTATCATTGCGATTTTGATGGAGAACCGATGACCCAGGCGTCGCTCGAACCGGCGAACAGGAAGATACTGCTGCGTGTGCGCCCCCGCGGATTCTGCGCGGGTGTGGTCCGCGCCGTGGACATCGTCGAATTGGCGCTGGAGGCCTACGGGCCGCCGGTCTATGTGCACCACGAAATCGTCCACAATCGCTACGTGGTGGAGCAATTGCGGCACGGCGGAGCGATTTTCGTGGAGGCTGTGGAGGACGTGCCGGAAGGCGCGGTGCTGGTGTTCAGCGCGCACGGCGTGCCGCCGGCGGTTCGCGCGGAAGCGCAGGCGCGCAGGCTGCGCGTGATTGACGCTACGTGTCCGCTGGTCACGAAGGTGCATCTTGAGGCGCTGAAATTTGCACGCGATGGGCGCACAATCATCCTGATCGGCCACAAGGACCACCAGGAAATCGTCGGCACGTCGGGCGAGGCGCCGGATCAGACGTTGGTTGTGGATAGCGTCGAAGCCGTCGATCGGCTCCAGGTGGAAGACGCCTCGCGCCTGGCTTACTTAACCCAAACAACATTGAGCTTGTACGACACACAGGAAATCGTCGCGCGCTTGAGGCAGCGTTTTCCGGGCATTCTGGGGCCAGCGTCGGACGACATCTGCTACGCCACGCAGAACCGGCAAGAAGCGGTGGAGCACATGGCGAAAGAGATGGAATTGATTCTGGTGGTGGGCTCACCCAACAGCTCAAATTCGAACCGCTTGGTCGAAGTGGCCGAGCGCGCTGGCGTTCCGGCGCGGCTGATTGACGACGCGACGGGTATTCGGCCAGAGTGGCTTGAGGGCGTGCACCGCGTGGGCCTGACGGCCGGCGCGTCGGCGCCCGAAGTGCTTGTCGAAGAAGTGAGCCGGCACCTGGAGTCGCTCGGATTCACAGATCAACGGGATATTGATCTGATCCGGGAAGATGTGCGCTTCACGCTGCCGCCGGAACTTACAGTCATCGCGCCGCTTTCAAAACGCGCGTAGCGGCCGGGCGCGCACGGGGCGGGGATTCCCCAAGCGCCGCGGTTTTCCCCCAAGTTAAGGAGCACGCATTTGGCGGTACGAATCGTCCGTCAGCCGAAGAAGATCGTCCTGCTGGGCGCGCCTTCCAGCGCCGCGGCTCTTTCCGCCGGACATGAGCGCGCGCCGGCGGCGTTGCGCGCGGCGGGGCTGGTCGCGCGTTTGCAGAGCGCGGGTTTCGAAGTGTTGGACGCAGGCGACATCGCGACGCGCGTTTACCAAGTGGATGACGAGCATCCGCGCGCGCGCAATTTCCCCGCTGTGCTGGAAGTGCTGCACGATCTGCGGCCGCGCGTCGAAGTGGCGATCAAATCGGGCGCCTTGCCGCTGGTGATTGGCGGAGATTGCATCGTGGTGCTGGCGATTTTGGCGGGCGCGCGACGCTATTACCGCAATGTTGGCCTGGTGTACATGGATTCCGACGCGGATTTGAACGTTCCGGCCACATCGGCTTCGGGCTGCGTGGACGGAATGGTGATCTCGCACATCGTGGGCCGAGGCGCGGCGGAGATGGTGCGCTTCTGGGGCGAGCCACCGCTGGTGCGCGAACCGGACATCATGCTTTTCGGCGTGAACCGTGTGGATCCGAACGAAGAACAGTTTCTGGCGCGCTCTCCGATGCCGCGGCACCTGGCCGACGAAATCTCAAGGCGCGGCGGCGCGGTTGTGGCGGAAGAAGCGGCGCAGCGCGCGCACTCCGCGCAACGTGAATTCGTTTTGCATTTCGACGTGGATGTGATTTCGGGGCGCGAGTTCCCTGCTACGAATTATCCGGCGCTCGAAGGGATTTCGCTGGCCGACGCGCGGCAGGCGTTCACCGTGTTCGCGCGGCAACCGCAATTGGCCGGAATCAACGTTAGTGCGTACAACCCGGATCGCGATCCGGACGGCAGCTACGGGAAAATCTTGATCGATATGATTGTGGATGCGCTGGAACAGCGAATCGTTGCGCTCACCGAGAAGCCCGCGGCGCCGGTGGTCGAGACCGCGCCAGCGGCCGTAGCGGTGCCCGCGGCGGAGGAACCATCCGCGCCCGTCGTTTCCGAAGAAAGCGCTCCGGCAGAATCGAGTGAGCCCGCTGCGGAAACAACCGTCGCGGAAGCGACTCACGCCGAAGTGACGGAGACAACTCCGGAGAATACTTCTCCGGACGCGCCGGCTGCTCCCGAGCCAACAAATTCCGATCCTACGAGCCCGTAATTTTCTGTGCGGCTAATCTTTTAGAAATTAAAAATCATCTGCAAATCGATGCGCCGATCTGACGACGCGAAGGAATAGAGTCCGCCTCCACCGCCGCCCTGCCCTCCGGCCATCGAGTTCGACTTATCGAACGACGAGGAGGTCAGCACTCCGTTTGGAACTCCCACGTTCGCGATATTGAAAAGATTACGAATGTTGGCGCTAAACGTCAGACTGTAGCGCTTGCCGGGCGCGCCGCCACCGCCGCCACCCTGGCCGCCGCCGAAACCTCCCGGGCCACCGCCGCCGCGCCCACCGCCACCGCCACCACCGCCGCCACCACCGCCGCGGCCACCACCACCTCCGCCACCGCCGAAGCCCCCGGGGCCACCGCCTGGCCCGCCGCGCCCGCCACCTTGCTGCGTGTTATTCGCCGATTGGGGCTCGCCGCCGAAGCTGAAGGTCTTGCTGATGCGCAAATTGAACGTGAACAGACCAGGGCCTGTACCATCGTTGATCGGAATAAGAGCCTCACCGGCAATCGGGTCCGCGTCCAAATATCCGAACTGTGCTGTAGGGATCACGTTCGGACCCGGGCCCTTGGCTATGCCAGGCCGGTCGTTGAAGATCGAATCGCCGTTCAAGTCCTGGCCCACGGAGATGTTGAAAGGCTGGCCCGATTGCGCGGAGATCAACGGGTTCAGGCGAAATCCTTTGGGAAGAGTGATCGTGCCGCCGAAAAAGACTCGGTTGCGCACATCAAACGAAGCGCGTCCGTAATCGGCGATTAGGTTGTAGGGATTCGAAGGAAAGCTGCCGATTCCGCCGGTATCGCTATTCGCGTAGTTCAAGGTGTAGTAGCCGAACAAAGAGACTTTCGAGCCGAGTCGATAGTTCAAATTCACGATGAGCTGATTCTGATGAAAGATGCCCTCGGACTGATATTGGTAAACGTTGTCGGTCCCATATGCGGCGCTCAGCGGGCGCACACCAGCCGACGGATCGGCCGGGTTGTAGGTGCCGGGCAACGGCGCATTGACGTTGTCGGTGAGGAATTGGTGCATCCCGTGCGAATTCAAATAGGTGAGTGAGAGCGTGGCGCTCTTCGTGAGTTGCTGTTCGACGCTGCCGCCCAGCTCCATCTGGTACGGGGCGCGCAGGCCCGGCGCGAGCTGATAGATCGTCGGCGATGTTATGCCGCTGGTCAGAGTACTCGGCGCAGGGGCATCGGTAGGGAAGAAATCCGGGTCGGTGACGACGTATTGCTGCTGCGTCGTGCCATTCAAGCGATCGGCCTGAATCGTGTTCGACAAATTGAAGCGGTTGTAAAAGATACCGTATCCGGCGCGCAGCACGGTTCTGGGACCGTTCTTCCCGTGGCCGACGCCCCAGGAAAGCCCCAAGCGCGGCGCCCAATCGTTGTGATCGGAAACGTTTGTTTGTATCTCGTAGCGCAAGCCGTAGCTGAGCGTGAGGCTGGGTTTGAAGTGCCAGTCGTCCTCTGCATACAGCCCCGCGACGAACTCTTTGCCGTGAATCGCCGGATTGCCCGCGACCACCGAGTATTGGCTGGCGCCGCCGCCGGCCGCCACGATCTGCGCATCCGTCATACCGTCGGCTGAATCTGTGAGGTAGGTTTGATAGGCGGCGGCGTTGGCGAACTCAAACGTGCCGTTGAAACCCGAAGTTGAATTGTTGTTGTCCACATATTCGTCCAGCCGCGCGCCGAATCGGACGGTGTTCTTAGAAAGGGTCAACTGAGTAAAACTGTCCAGCTCGTAACGGGTTGATTTGTCCGCATCCCGCCCGAGTGGATCTCCACCTGTGGTCAAAGCCCCGGGCACCGTAATCTCCGGAGCAAAAGTCTGCGCGGTATTGGTGTCGTCGTCCGCGTTGTATTGAAACCGGGTTTCCGTCAAGACCTTGGTGCCGAAGGTTTGATCGTCCGTAACCTGAAGGGTGTTTTCGTTCTCCGACTCGTTATAACCCAGCGACGGCAGCCTGAACTGCCCGACGCCGTCGTTGGTGTCTCCGCTCCGCGTATATTGATAGCGGATCGTAATCGTGTTGGTCTTACTGAGTTGAAGGTCGATCCGTGGGCTGATTGTCGTGCGCGTCTGCGGATGCAGCTCCGTCGTCTGACATTGTGCGCACGTGAAACTGGCGTCGATCACGGAGGCCGAATCGATGTTGCGCTGCTCGACTTGAATGAAATAGGAGGCCTTCTTGCTGAGCGGGCCGCTGACGTCACCGCTGAACTGCACGGTGTGGTAATTCGGCGGCACGTCGGCACGTGGACCTTGCGCAATGATGAACGGATCGAGCGTGTTGAACACGGAATCGTTGCCGATCACGAAAAAATCGCCGTGCAGCTTGTTGGTGCCCGGCTTGGTGAGGATTTGGATTCTGCCGAAACCCATATCGGGGTACTCCGCCGAGAACGGATTCTGATTGATGATGATTTCGCGGATGGCGGACTTCGGCGGAAGCTGACCGGCCTGGAAACCATCGATGTACATCTGGCCGCCATTGGGTCCGGCGGAAGGACCGGCCAACGCTGTGAGCTCGTCTTGCAACTCGTCGGGATCGTCGGAAAGGGCTTCGAGATCTTTGCCCTGGATGACCACGGCGCTGGCATTTTCTTCAGGGTTCACGGCCACGGACACGGCTTGGCTCGAAACCTGTACCGATTGATGTTCCGCGGCGAGCGCGAGAGTGGCATTCACTGTCTGGACCACGCTCGGGGAGATTCGCACATTATCCTGCTCGAACACGGCGAAGCCGTTGGCGTTGACGGTCAGCGTGTAAGAGCCCGGCGCCAGGCCTTTGATCTCGTAGCCTCCCGTCTGATTCGTCTTTCCAGTCGTGAATTGTCCTGAGACCGACATCATCACGACGGCAGCCCCTTGTACCGCTGCTCCCGACGGATCGGTGATTGTGCCGCGAAGGGTGCCTGCCGCTTGAGTGCTTTGCGCGGCTGGCGGACTCTGCAAAGTTTGCGTGCTTTGCGCGCCCTTTGGGCTTTGCGCCGCAGCGGGCCGCACAGCAAATGCGACGGCAAAAAGCGTCGCTATGAAGACAATGAATACACGTACAGAGCCGAATTTCATTCCATCTCCTTCACTCCATGATCGAACTGCATCCGCTTGGACGACAGCTCGGACCACTGAACAGCTGGGAAGCTGGGAAAAAATCTACAGCGATAAGAATTCAGAACGCTATTCTCCGCCGGCATCCGCGCCGGAAGGTCCGCCGATTGTCCACGGGGACAGAAGCACTTCACTGGCGCGATTCGGCGCGGCCTCGAGGATCGGTTCGACACCGCCAAGCAGCGTGATCGCCGTCACTCCGGCGGACGCGGTGCCTTCGGTCGAAACGATCATCACGGCGTCGCCCTTCTGGAAATCGGCCAGCGTGGACGCGGGCAAGCGCGCCAGCATCTGCTGCAGGTCCGCTCCGCCGGGACGGCCGCCTCCGCCCCCCATGCGCGATCCGCCACCGCCATATCCACCGGCCCCACCGGATCCGCCCGCGCCGGCGTTGGCGGGCGCGCCATTTGCCGGCGGGCCGCCAGCTTGCGCCGCGCCCGGATTGCCGGATGCGGGCCCGCCACCGGCTGCGCCGGCAAGAGGAACGCCCTTCACCTGCGCGGCGATTCGTAGCGCCATGAACTGCGAGAGCCTGCGAACCTGCGAGTCACTGGAAATGTTGACGAGAACCGGCTTCTTCGTCGCGAGGTCCATCACGGTGATCGTGTTTGCCGATGGATCGATCGAGGAAATTGTGCCGGAGATATTGCGGAACGCGCCCGAGACGATTTCGTCGGCGGAGAACGATGTACCGTCGGCGCCCAGCGTGCCGCGCGCGCGGAGTTGATCGCCGGGCTTGATCTGATCGAGCGTGCTGGGCTTGGCGTCCTCGAATTTAACGGACTGCGGCGCGTAGCGGCGAATGATTGTGCTGCTGGTCGTCTGGATCGTGATGGTTTTCTTGACGCCGCCCGCAGCGGTCTGCGTGATGGAGACGCTCGCTTGCGTTGGATCGACGGCGCTCACGAGGCCGCCGATGCCGCGCTTCTGCCAATCCTCGCGCTGCTGCTGCTGCGTTTGCTCGAGGTCCGAATGCTTCATGACGACCATCATTGAGGCCATGACGGTCTTGCCATCGTCGCCGAGTTTCCCACCCACCAGCAGCCGGTCGCCTACCTGGACGTCCTGCAATTGCGCGGGGATCGCGCTCTTCAAATCCTTTTGGCCGGGCGGGATGCGGACGATGCGCGTGTTGTCCTGAGCTTGGATCGTGACTTCAGGGCCCGCGTCGGTGACGAGCGTGATCGCCGAACCGTTGATGGCTTTCACGGTGCCCACAGGTCGTACGGTTGAGCCTGGCGCAGTGGGCGGCGCGGCCTGCGCGGGCGCCGAGGATTGCGCCTGAGCTGAGGCGGCCCGCGCCGGCGCGGCGATCGCTAGCATAACCGCAAGAATGATTAGACCTGTTGGAACCAGAACCGCTCGCGCCCCTCGCTTATGCGTCAAACCCATCGTCCATTCCACTGGGCTACACCCCTCCTGCTTCGTCGTCGTATTTGGCCTGGGTATTGGACGCACCAAGGGGGGCTTTTTGTTACAACGCTTTTCGGAGGATGTGCGGGATGCCGGAGATTTCCTTATGGCTCACCGACTTCCGGCCGACGGCCTCGCGGACGCCGCCCCGGAAGGGGGCGCTTGGCCGCGCAAGTACGCGGTCATCCCCGAAAGATCGGAATGGGCGAAACCGCTCTCGTTCGCGGCGCGCAACAATTCGAGCGCCAAGTCCGCCGTTCGCAGATTGACCGAGTGCAGGCCAGCTTCCTCTATGGCGTACGTGACATCCTTCTGCATCAAGCCAAGCGCGAAATGCACAGTAGCGTCGCCTTCGACGATTCTGGCCGCAATGCCCTTGAGGAGCGGACTGCCTGGCGCGCCGTTGAGAAGCACGGGCAGAGCCTGCGCAGGATCGAGCCGCGTTTTGTCCAGAAATGCGAGGGCTTCGCCGAAGGCCGCAAGCTGCACGGCACAAATGAAATTGTTAATCAGCTTGAGCGTCGCGCCGCTGCCGAGCGGACCTAGTCGCACGACATCGCGTCCCATCGCGCGCAGAACGGGCGTGGCTCGCTCGACTGCACTGGCTTCCCCGCCTGCCAAGAAAAGCAATTCGCCCGCGGCGGCTTGGTTGCGGCTGCCGGTGACCGGCGCATCGATCAGCGTGCAGCCGCGCGCGCGTGCCGCGGAGTCCAGCTCGCGAAGCCAACCTGGCGTGATTGTGCTCGATTCGATCAGCAGAGTGCCTGGCGCGACGCCAGCGAGCGCTCCATTTTCTCCGAGCCACACGGAGCGCGAGGCGGGAACGTCGCTCAACATGCTGACGGCGCAGGTGGCATCGCGGACGGCATCGCGCGGCGTCGATGCGACTCGTGTGCCGGCCGACTGCAGCGCAGCAGCGCGGCCAGCTGTGCGGTTCCAAACTGTCAGGGGAATGCCGGCTTTCAAAAGCCGGCCGGCCATTCCCGATCCCATCGTGCCCAAACCCAGAAGCGCTACGCGCTCGCTCATATTGATCGTCTCCCGGTCGCGATCTGCGCAGATACTTACTTTGAATCGAGAAGCACTTCCACACCGTAAGGATCAAGGTCCAGCGAATCGCCTCGCGTGCCAGCCAGCAAGAAATCCATGGCGTGCGGCAGCGAGACGTGACGCGCTTCCGGCGCCCAATTGATCAGTATGTAGAATTGTTTGCCATTGCCGGAGCGCGGGCAGACTTCGATACCATCGGGCACGGGGCCAAGCGCCGGAGTGACGCCGCTATCTTGCACCATCCACTGCGCGGCCGCGGCCAACAGATCGTCGTCCAGCAGCGCGCCGATATAGGTGATGCTGCCTTTGCCGACCTTGCGCGTGATCACGGCGGGCTGTCCATCGAGCCAACCGTTGCTTTTGCCGTATCGCGCCAGCACTTGGGTGTCAGGCGCTGTCGCGCTCAATTGTTCGGCCCAGATTGTGGCCACGCCGTCGCCGAAATTGCCGGACACCGGCACACCCTTCTCCAGCGCGTAGTATTGTTCGACGCGCCCGCCCAACGCATCCACCAGATAGCCCGGCTGGCGCTGCGTCAGCAGCGCGTTGAATTGATCTTTCATTCCGGAGCGCGGACCGAGCACCAAATGCCCGCCATTCTGGACGTATTCCAATAAATGCTGCGCCATATCCTGGGGCATAACATTCAGATTCGGCGCCACCACCAACTTGTAGCTATTGAGCGGCGCGTAGGGATTCACCACGTCCACGGATTGCGTCAAGCGCCGCAGCGCGCGATAGTAGCCCGTCATCACGGTTATTGGATCGTAGTCCGCGCTATGCCGCTGAAAGCTGATCGCCCAACGGCTGTCGTAGGAATGCAGCAGCGCGACCTGTGACACCGGCGTGGTGCCGGCGAGTTGCGTGCCGATGGCCGCAAAATCGCGGCCGAGCTGCGCGACTTCATCATAAAGCGGCACGGGCGCGCCGTCGGCTCCGATCAGCGTGCCGTGATATTGCTCCTGGCCGTTGAGCGCGCTGCGCCATTGCCAGTAACCGACCTCGTCCGCCCCGTGACCCACGTCCTGCCAGGCCATCGCGCGCACTTCGCCTTTGTTCAGAAAATTGTTCACCGCGTGCCAGTTCACCGCGCCCGGCTGCGTTTCGATCACCCAGAAATTGCGCTGCTTGAAGCCGCGCGTCAGGTCGTGCGCCAGGCCCTTTGAATCCACCGGAACGTGACCGCTGCCGACGTAGTTGTCCCAAGCGGCGAACGTCAACGGCTTGCTCATCACGTAATGATCGAAGCCGTCGAAGAATCCCATGAAATTTGTGGTGATGAATTGGTGCGGATCGGAATGCGCGCGAATCACATCGATCTGATTGCGCTGGAAAATGTCCCACGCCGCGGTGACGTAGCGGTTCCAATCCAACCGCAGCCCCGGATTGTGCGTGCCCCCGATCGGAATCGGAATTTCCGACCAAGCGTCGTAGGTCTGGCTCCAATACGCCGTGGTCCAATGATCGTTCAGATTGGCCAGTGTTTTGTATTTGGCCTGCAGCCATTCGTGAAATTTCTGGCGTGTCACATCGTCGTAGGAAATCTGATAGATGCCACCGTACTCGTTGTCGATCTGCCAGCCAACGACATCGGGATTGTGGCCGTAGCGCGTGGCCATCTGCTCGACGATTCCGCGCGAGAGGCGCAGATAAAGCGGCGAGGTGATTGAATCCTGCTGACGCGTGCCGTGCGTATCGCGCCGGCCGTCCTGGAGAATGCGCAGCGTTTCGGGATATTTCGTCGTGAGCCACGCGGGCGGCGTGGCCGTCGGAGTGCCCAACACGACGAAAATGTTGTGTCGCGCCGCGGCGGCGATCGCGTGGTCGAGCCAAACAAAATTGTAATGGCCTTCAGAGGGCTCCATCGTGCTCCACGCAAATTCCGTGATGCGCACGACGTGAATGTGCGCCGCTTCCATCAACTGCAGATCCGCGTCCCATCGCGATTCCGGCCACTGCTCGGGATACCAATCCGTGCCCAGTAGCAGCGGCAGTTTTTCAGCCGCCGCGACGGCGGCCGAATCCGAATCGCGCGGAGGCGCCGGCTGCTGCGCGCGAGCGAGTCCGAGCGCGGCTAGCGCGAAGCACCACACGCACACAAAAGAAGCGATTCGGCGAAGTGACAACACGGCGCCCTCCTAGGCAAATATCTTTCCACCACTCAATACGGTGCGACTACACCACTGCGCTCACACGTTGTCAACGAAGCGGGCCGCCCCGCGCAGTGTAATCGGCAAATCGAATGAAACACATCGGAATCTTGCGGGCTCACCGTAATGCAGCGTACACGAGGCGGATGCTAGCATTGTTTGCTGGCGAGGTCTTCCGATGCCACGACGCCGGCGAGACACAGCGCGAACGACCCCAGGATTAGGACCTGGAACCTATGGCACACGGATATCTGATCGACATGGACGGCGTAATCTACCGGGGCTCAGAATCGATTCCCGGAGCCGCGGAATTCATCCGCCATTTGCAGACTGAAGATATTCCCTACCTATTTCTGACTAATAATTCCGGCTACATGTCTCTGGACGTGATCGTCAAGCTGCGGAAATTTCACATCGAATCGTCTGAGGATCACGTGTACACCTCTGCGATGGCCACGGCCGAATTCGTGCACAGGCAGCGGCCTGCCGGCACAGCATTCGTGATCGGCGAAGGCGGCTTGCTGAAGGCGCTGAACGATGTGGGTTACGCGATCAGCAGCGAGAATCCCGATTATGTGATCGTCGGCGAAGGGCGCGTGCTGAATTTTGAGCTGGTCGAGCGGGCCCATCGCATGATTGCGCGCGGCGCGAAGCTGCTTTCCACCAATTCAGACACATGGTGCCCCACTGATGCCGGTCCGCGGCCGGGGTGCGGCGCCATCGTGGCGCTGCTTGAATCCGCCACCGGGGAAAAGGCCTATCACGTGGGCAAACCAAATCCATTCATGATGCGGGCTGCGCGAAAACGCATCGGGCTGCGCACGGACGAAGTGACGATGATCGGCGACACCATGGAGACCGATATCCGCGGCGCAACCGATCTGGGTTTCGATAGCATTCTGGTGCTCACCGGGTCCAGCACTCGCGACACGCTGAAAGCTTATCCGTACACGCCGACGCGGGTAGTCGAATCGATTGCGGAATTGCTGCCGCCGCCATCGAATTCCCTCGTCGCGGAACTTGCTGCCGCGTTCAGAATGCGCTCCAGCGCCGACTGCGAAAAGGTCTTTCGGCGAGCAACGATCAAACTAAACACGACGAACTATTCCCGCCGTGGCCGGCGCGGCCTGAAACTTTCGCAGGAACGATGCTGCCCGGCCGAAAAGCAACGGTCGCGTAGCAAGCTGCGAAATTCTGCTTCATCAGTTAAACTCATCGACCATACGGATTGCACGGCGCAAACGGATCGCGCGGAGGCGCGCCGGGGACTCGTGCACGGCGGAATTGATGCGCACGGATTGAGGCGTGACGATGAAAACAGCGTTGATCTCGGGAATTACCGGACAGGACGGCTCGTATTTGACTGAACTTCTCTTGTCCAAGGGCTATGAAGTCCACGGGATCAAACGGCGCTCCAGCAGTTTCAACACCGGCCGCATTGACAGCATTTACCCCGATCCGCACGAGGCGGGAGTTCGGCTGTTCATGCATTTTGCCGACATGTCCGATTCCAGCAGCCTGATCAATCTGCTTTACAATCTGCACCCCGACGAAGTCTACAACCTGGGCGCACAAAGCCACGTAAGGGTGAGCTTTGATATTCCGGAGTACACCGGCGACATTACCGGCCTGGGAACCACGCGGCTTTTGGAAGCGATTCGCGTGACGGGACTCAAGGCCAAGATTTACCAGGCCTCCAGCAGCGAAATGTTTGGCGATCGGGCGCCCAGCCCGCAGAACGAAAACACGCCGTTTCACCCCTCGAATCCCTACGCCTGCGCCAAGCTTTACGCATACTGGATGACGGCGAATTACCGAGTTGGCTACGGAATGTTCGCCTCGAACGGAATTCTGTTCAATCACGAATCGCCACGCCGCGGCGAGACCTTCGTGAGCAGAAAGATCACACGCGCCGTGGCGCGCATCAAGGCCGGATTGCAGCAAGAATTGTTTCTGGGGAATATGGAGGCGCGCCGCGATTGGGGTTACGCGCCGGAATACGTGGAAGCGATGTGGAAAATGCTGCAGCTCGATAAGCCCGACGATTTTGTGGTGGCCACCGGCGAGACGCACACCGTACGCGAGTTTGCCGAAGCGGCCTTTGCGCACGCCGGCCTGGATTGGCACGATCATATTGACGTGGACCCGCGTTACTATCGCCCCAACGAAGTGAGCATACTTCTCGGCGATTCCAGTAAGGCGCGGAAAGCCTTCGGATGGGAACCGAAGGTGCGGTTCGCCGAACTGGTGAGGATCATGGTCGATGCGGATATCCGCATGCTGGAGACGAAAGACGAAAGCTCGAGGTAAGAGTTGACGCGCTCGCGCCGCGCGCGCTGTCGCTGATTCTTGCGCGGAACAGAATACAAGATCCGGAAAATCATGATCGACGTCAAGACCAAAAGGATCGTAGTCACAGGAGGGGCCGGTTTTCTGGGGCGCGCCGTAGTCTCGACTCTCGAACGCCGCGGATGCGAGACTGTTTTCGTTCCGCGCAAAAAAGAATACGACCTTACGGAACGCGCCAACATTCAACGGATGTTACGCGAGCTTCGCCCGGACATCATCGTGCACGCGGCGGGCACCGTGGGAGGAATCGGAGCGAACCGCGCGACGCCCGGCACGTTCTTCTACGAAAACGCCATCATGGGAATCGAATTGATCGAGCAGGCGCGGAGAGCCGGTCTCGAGAAACTCGTGATCGTCGGCACCGTGTGCGCGTATCCAAAATTCTCTCCCGTGCCTTTTCGCGAGGACGATCTGTGGAGCGGCTACCCAGAGGAAACGAACGCGGCGTACGGCATCGCCAAGAAATCGCTATTGGTGCAGGCGCAAGCGTATCGCCAGGAATTCGGATTCAACGCAATCTATCTGCTTCCGGTGAACCTCTACGGTCCCGGCGATAACTTTGACGAAAAATCTTCGCACGTGATCCCCGCTCTGATCCGGAAATTCCTGGAAGCGAACGAGCAGAAAAAGAATTCCGTGGTTGTCTGGGGCACCGGCACTGCGACGCGCGAATTTCTTTACGCGGAAGACGCGGCGGAAGGAATCGTGCTGGCCACGGAGAAATACGAAGGCGCGGAACCTGTGAACCTCGGTTCGGGCTCCGAGATCTCGGTTAAGGATCTTGTCCAGACCCTCGCTCACCTCACCGGCTTTGCTGGGCGGATCGAATGGGATTCCTCGAAACCGGATGGCCAGCCGCGCAGGCAATTGGACACTTCGCGCGCCGAGCGTGAGTTTGGATTTAAGGCCAAGTTTTCTTTTGAAGAGGGTCTGCGGAAAACGATTGAGTGGTACCGCACCATGCGCAGTTCCTGAAGCTGCGAAGTGAGTTCGTCTTTTATATTCGTCCGAGCGCGGGCATCTCGCCGCATTTTTGGCCTTTTCACTTGCGCGACCCGCGCCGGCGGCCGCGATTGCCCGCCCCACCGCGCCGAGTGTATATTGTCCGCTGCCTTGTATCTCAAGACCCGAGCCACTCCGACTGCCTTGAAGGAGGCAACCATGCGAAATAGCGTTCTGCTCCGAATCCTGTTCGTCGTCACACTTTTCTGCGTCGGTGCGGTGTACGCGCAAGACCGGCCTGTCCAAGATGTGAATCCCGATCGCCACCCGAATTTGGCCGAAGCGCAGCGCCTTTGCGTTCAGGCCTGGGACAAGCTCTCCGAAGCCCAACACGCCAACGATTGGGATATGCACAATCACGCGCAACATGCCAAGGAATTGCTCGATCAGGCGAGTCGCGAAATCGGTGAAGCCGCACGCGACGCAAACCATCCAGAACACGACCGCCACTAGAAGTTAAACCTTAGAACCCGCACGGTACCTGGACCTGTATCCACGCACGTGCGGGTGTGTGCGCGGAAAGCGCTGAACCATCCTCGAACGATTCTCGCCTCAAACGCCTATCCCTGCATTGTAACGAAGAAATTAGCGTACGTTTCCGAACGCACAACGCCGATCGTTTCCGGCCGAAGGACCCGGAGTTCGATGATACAATCGGTGCGGGCGTTCTCGTCCGACTGAGTTCGCTCGCCTCCCGATCGATAGCGCATCACGTCCGGTTCCGCGGACGCTAACGACCGAAGCCCCGATCGCCGACATCTAAGTAAGCGTAGTCGAGCGCAGGAAAAGGTCGCTACTGGCACGGCGGCAACGGGGCATGCTCTACAGTTTCTCGGGCTCCCTTCCTTTGTAAGGAGATCGCGGCGTTTCGCAAGAATTGGCATCCCGCGATTCCGGCTCCTTCGATATGGACAGAAATCAAATCGCGAGCGTCATCCTTCCCGAACTGGAAGAGCCGATCCGCGCCGAACTTTTCAGTTTGGAGCGGCTCGAGCAGCACGCCGAGAGCCTTGCGGCGGCGCAAAGTGTCGCGAGCGAAGCTACGCGCGGCCGACCGCTGATCCCGCGCGTGGTGGAAAACGGCCGCGTGCTGCTCGATTCCTATCGCGCGATCGCGCGTGCAATTCAGAAGGAACACGCGATCACGCCCGCGGCGGAATGGCTGGTCGACAATTTCCACATCGTTGACGAACAGCTTCGCGAAATCCAAGAAGATTTGCCCGTTGGCTACTACCGCAAGCTGCCGAAGCTCGCCGCCGGACACCTTGAAGGCTATCCGCGCGTGTACGGCGTGGCGTGGGCGTTTGTGGCGCACACCGACAGCCGATTTGACGCGGAATCACTGCGGCGCTTCGTGGCCGCCTATCAACGCGTGCAACCGCTCACGATCGGCGAACTTTGGGCCATGGCCATCACGCTTCGCGTGGTGCTGGTGGAAAATCTGCGCAGGATGGCGGACGGCATCGTGCGCAGCCGTGTCGCGCGGGAGCAAGCCGATTTGTTGGTCGATCGCTTGCTCGGCTCCGGACAACCGGATGCGATCCTTCCGGCGCTCCAGCGCTTTGAGAAATCTCCGCTCGAGCGAGCGTTCGCCGTGCAGTTGATCCAACGTTTGCGGGACCTCGATCCCAAAGTCGGCCCCGTGCTGCGTTGGCTGGATCAGCGCCTGACCGCCGCGGGAACTAGCGCCGACGAAATTGTCCGCGCCGAACACCAAGAACAAGGCGCCACGAGCGTTTCCGTGCGCAATATCATCACCAGCATGCGCTCAATTTCGGCATTCGACTGGCAGGCTTTCTTTGAGAGCGTGAGTTTGGTCGACGACATTCTGCGCAAGGACACACACTTCGCCGAAATGGATTTCTCCACGCGCGACGATTATCGCCACTCGATCGAAGATCTTTCGCGCCATTCGAGCCATTCGGAATTGGAAGTTGCGCGCCGCGTCGTGCGGCGGGTGCAGCAAACCATCGCCGATCCGCGCGCGGATTCTCACAACGGCGGCAAGCCGAGCCAAGATCGGCGCAGCGACCCTGGCTACTACCTGATCTCCCAAGGACGCAGGGACTTCGAGCGCGAGCTTGGTTACCACGCCTCTTTCAGCCGCAAGATGCTGCGCGCATACGTTCGCGGCGCAGTGCCCGGTTATTTCGCGACGATTTCCATTTTGACGGCGATGATCCTGGCTTTGCCTCTGCTCTATGCCCGAGCCGAGGGCATGAGCACAAAGGCCCTGCTATTAATGGGCTTGCTCGCGGTCGTGCCCGCTTCGGATTTGGCGGTTACGCTGATCAATCGCTCGGTGATGGCCTTGCTTGGTCCGCGAAAATTGCCGCGCATGGAATTGCGCGACGGCGTTCCGGCTGACTTGCGAACGATGGTCGCCATGCCCACGCTGCTGACCAACGCGGCGGAGGTCGCCGAGCACGTCGAGCAGTTGGAAGTGCACTATCTGGCAAATTCGGATGGAGACCTGCGCTTCGCGCTGCTTTCAGATTGGCCGGATGCGCCGCAGGAATCCGTGGCGGGTGACGACGATCTGCTTGCCGTCGCCGTGGATGGCGTCGCGCGGCTGAACGCACGCTATGGCCCCGCCCCGGGCGGCCGGGAACGCTTCTTCGTCTTCCATCGGAGACGCGTCTGGAATCAAAGCGAAGGCAAGTGGATGGGGTGGGAACGCAAGCGCGGAAAGTTGCATGAGCTGAATGCGCTCCTGCGCGGCGCCGAGAACACATCGTTCGTCCCCGTCGGAGGACGCCTTCTCTCGCCGCCGGACGGCGTGCGCTACGTGATCACGCTGGACGCCGATACGCGTTTGCCACGCGGCGCTGCCGCGCGATTGGTCGGCACGATGGCGCACGCGCTGAATCGGCCGCGGTTTAGCGCGGCGGAAGGTCGCGTGGTGGAAGGTTACGCTATCGTGCAGCCGCGCATCGCGCCGTCGCTGCCGATCGATCGCGAAGGCTCGCTCACCCAAAAAATATTCTCCGGGCCGGCGGGCATCGATCCGTATTCCGCAGCCGTTTCCGACGTTTATCAGGACCTATTCCGCGAAGGCTCGTATACCGGCAAGGGCATCTATGACGTCGATGCGTTTGAATTAGCGTTGGCAGGCAAAGTGCCGGAGAACGCGCTGTTGAGCCACGATTTGTTTGAAGGCATTTTCGCCCGCGTCGCCTTAGCCACGGATATCGAGTTGTTCGAGGAATTTCCTTCGCGTTATAGCGTCGTCACGGAGCGCCAGGATCGATGGGCGCGTGGAGACTGGCAACTCCTGCCGTGGCTTCTCGGGCTCGCGCGTCCAGGATCGCACAATTCGCCGCGCGTAAAAATTCCGGCGATTGGGCGTTGGAAGATCTTCGACAATCTGCGCCGCACTCTTTCGGCGCCCGCGGCATTCCTGACGTTGATCGCCGGCTGGCTGCTCGCTCCGGAGTCTCCTTGGATCTGGACCCTGTTTATTCTCGCAACGCTTGCGATTCCCGCGCTGTTGCCGTTTCTGCTCGGCCTGCAAGCGCAACGCAAAGGCATCTCCAAGAGAAGCCATTTGCGCGCCGTGCTGGACGATCTGAAACTCGGCGCGGCGCAGTTGGGCCTGACGTTGACGTTTTTGGCCTACCAATCGTGGCTGATGTCCAACGCGATTCTGCGAACCCTTGCGCGCCTTTGGATCACGCATCGAAAATTATTGGAATGGGTGACGGCGGCGCAGTCCAAATCGCTGGCCGATTCCAAATTGGGCGCTACGTATAAACGAATGGCGCCCAGCGTTCTCTTGGCGATTGCGGTGGCCGCGGCGCTGCCTTTTGCGCGCCACCATGCTTGGCTTGTTGCGACACCTTTCCTGATCGCCTGGACTGCCGCTCCGGCGGTGGCGCGCTGGATCAGCCTGCCGCCGAAATCGCACGGTGCACGTCTGCTCTTGCCGAGCCAAGCGCGCGGCCTGCGCGCGATCTCGCGCCGCACGTGGCGTTTCTTTGAGGTTTTCGTCACGCCCGCGGATCACGCGCTGCCTCCCGACAATTTTCAGGAAACACCAAGGCCTGTTGTCGCCCACCGAACCTCGCCAACGAACATCGGTCTCTATCTGCTGTCCACCATCGCCGCGCGAGATTTCGGATGGCTCGGCGCGCTCGAAACCGTGGAGCATCTGGAAGCCACGCTCGCGACGATGGATCAGATGGAACTGTTCCGCGGGCATTTTTACAACTGGTATGACACGCAGGATCTTCATCCGCTCGAGCCTCGCTATATTTCCACGGTCGACAGTGGAAACCTCGCCGGGCATCTGCTGACACTTGCCAACGCCGCGATCGAACTCACGGAGAGGTCCACGCTCGGCCCTCAGATTCTCGACGGCATGGAGGACTCCATCCGCTTGCTGCGCGATGCGTTTGCCGCAATGGCCGATACATCGCGCACGCACATTGTCACTCGCAAGCATCTGGAGAACGCCATCGACACGCTGGCAGCAACGTTGGACTCAGTTCCGGTTGACGCTGCCGATTGGGCCACTCGCCTCCTGGAGTGGAAAGCGCAGTCCCAAACTCTGGCGGACATCGCTCAAACCTTCGCTCAGGAACTGGGCTATGGCGCCGAATCTGAATTGAGCGTCTGGTCCGCGGCGCTCTGCGCATCAGTGGAAAGCCATGTGCGGGATGCGGAAATCTTGATTCCGTGGTTGCGCCTGGATTCAAAACAGATCGCCACGCTTGCTCAACTGCGCCGCGAACAGGCGCCTGAGTGGATGGCGGTCGAACCCTTCCTTCAGTTCCCTCCCAAGCTCGCGGATTTGCCGGATCGGCTTGACGCCGCACTGCGCGAACTTTCCGCATTGCGCGGCCGCTCGATAGGTCGCGCTCCGCAAGACGCCGTCGCGATCGCGCGCATCGATGCGCTCTCAGAGAAGCTTCGGCAATCAGCCGCCGACGCCACGTCGCTGATTCGCCGCCTTCGCGAGATCACCCAGACGGCAGAGCGCTTGTTTCAGGCCATGAAGTTCGGCTTTCTGTTCGACGAGACGCGCAAGCTTTTCTCGATCGGCTATCGCGTCAGCGAAGGAAGCTTGGATCCCAATTGTTATGACCTACTGGCCTCCGAAGCGCGTTTGGCTAGTTTCATCGCCATCGCCAAGGGTGAAGTCCCGCGGTCGCACTGGTTTCGTTTGGGCCGCGCACTTACGCCGGTGGGCCGAGGCTCAGCGCTGATTTCCTGGTCGGGCTCGATGTTTGAATATCTGATGCCCGCACTGGTGATGCGTTCCCCGGCGGGGAGCCTGTTGAGCCAAACGTACGAGCTGGTCGTGCGCCGCCAAATTGAATACGGCGCGGAGCGCGGTGTGCCTTGGGGCGTTTCCGAATCGGCTTACAACGCACGCGACCTCGACCTCACGTATCAATATTCCAGCTTTGGCGTGCCCGGGTTGGGATTAAAACGCGGGCTCGGCGAAGATCTAGTGATCGCACCGTATGCCACGGCTCTGGCGGCGATGATCGATCCCGTCGCGGCCGTGAGAAATTTTGCGCGTCTCGAAGCCGCAGGCGGAACAGGCGCGTACGGATTTTACGAGGCAATCGATTACACCAGGTCGCGAGTGCCGGAAGATAAGAACGCCGCTGTCGTCGCCACTTACTTCGCGCACCATCAAGCAATGTCGCTCGTAGGGCTGGCCGATGTGTTGAACGACGGAGCGATGCGCAGCCGTTTTCAGGCCGAGCCCATCATTCAGGCCACCGAACTATTGTTGCAGGAGCGCACTCCGCGGGACGTACCGGTCGCGCGGCCTCGCGCCGAGGAAGTTTCCGCCGTGGCGCAAGTCCGTGAACTTGTGCCGCCGGTGGCGCGCCGATTTACCACGCCGGCGAGCCCCACGCCCAGAACGCATCTGCTGGCGAACGGCAGATACGCCGTGATGCTCACCGCTGCCGGCTCCGGCTACAGCCGCTGGCGCGATATCGCCGTCACGCGCTGGCGCGAGGACGTCACGCGCGATTGCTGGGGCAGCTACATTTTTCTTCGCGATGTGCAATCGGGGCAGGTCTGGTCCGCCGGCTATCAGCCTAGCGGCGTCGAACCCGACGCGTACGAGGTTTCGTTTTACGAAGACCGCGCCGAATTCATCCGGCGCGATGCCGCGCTGACCACCACGCTTGAGGTCGTCGTATCGACCGAGGACGATGCGGAAAGCCGGCGCGTTTCGATCACAAACCTCGGCACACGCGCACGCAGAATACAGGTGACATCGTACGCGGAGATTTGCCTCGCGACGCAGGCCGCGGATTTGATGCATCCCGCGTTCTCAAATCTATTCATCGAAACCGAGTTTCTGCCCGATGTGGGCGCGCTTGTGGCCACGCGCCGCCGGCAATCTCCCAAGGAGAGTCCCGTTTGGGCCGCGCACGTGGTTGTTGCGGAAGGCGAATCGATCGGCGAGGTGCAATTCGAATCGGACCGCGCGCGTTTTCTGGGCCGCGGGCGCGACCTTCGCAGCGCCGTTTCGATTCTCGACGGCCGGCCGCTCTCAAACACCGCGGGTTCTGTGCTCGACCCGATTTTCAGTTTGCGCCGCACCGTGCTGGTTCCCGCCGGGGCCACGGTGCGCATCGCTTTCTCCACCATCGTCGCTGCAACCCGCGAGCAAGTACTGGACTTGGCCGACAAGTACCGCAGCGCGACGACCTTTGAACGCACGCTGGAACTGGCTTGGACACAGGCGCAGGTTCAACTTCATCACCTCGGCATCGGCGCGGATGAGGCGCAAGTATTTCAGCGCCTCGCAAATTTCGTGCTGTACTCGGACGCTGCGCTGCGCCCTTCTTCCGACGTGCTGAGCAGCGCGAGCCTCGAGCGATCCGCGCTATGGGTTCATGGAATCTCCGGCGATCTGCCCATCGTGCTGGTGCGCATCGATGAAGAGGACGATATCGAAATCGTCCGTCAATTGCTGCGCGCTCACGAATACTGGCGAATGAAACAGTTGTCCGCCGATCTGGTGATCATCAACGAGAAGACGTCCTCTTACGCACAGGATCTGGCGAATTCTCTCGATGGACTTGTGCGCGGCAGCCGCCTGCGCCTTTCCCCGGATACGGACGACGTGCGCGGCAGCATCTTCCTCTTGCGCGCGGACCTCATCTCCGATCGCGAACGCGCGCTTCTTCAAACCGTTGCCCGCGCTGTGCTGCTCAGCCAGCGCGGCACATTGGCCGAGCAAGTGATTCGATCGCAACGCACGGAGGCCGCCGCAATTGCGCCGGCCCGCGCGCCGCGCTCGGCCAGACGCATCGACGTGCCGCTCCCGCCGCCCGCGCTCGAATCATTCAATGGCTTGGGCGGCTTCGCGGATCGCGGACGCGAATACGTCACCGTGCTCAGCGAAGGCCTGCGCACGCCCGCGCCGTGGATCAACGTGATTGCGAATCCCTCATTCGGTTTCCTGGTGTCGGAATCCGGCTCGGGCCACACGTGGTCGCTCAATAGCAGCGAAAATAAGCTCACGCCATGGTCCAACGATCCCGTAAGCGATCCGCCCGGAGAAGCCATCTACATCCGCGATGAAGCGACGGGCGAATTCTGGACGCCGACCGCGCTCCCGATTCGCGACGAACTCGCTCCGTACATGGCGCGCCACGGCCAGGGTTACAGTCGATTCCATCACGGCTCGCACGGCATCTTGCTTGACCTGGTGCAGTTCGTGCCGCGCGAAGATCCGATCAAGATTTCCCGGCTGATTCTCGAAAATCGTTCGGGACGCCCGCGGCGCCTCTCGATCACCGGTTATGCCGAATGGGTGCTGGGTACATCGCGCGGCGCCTCTGCGCCCACGATCGTCACCGAACTCGATGCGCAGTCCGGGGCGCTGTTTGCACGCAGCGCGTGGGGCGGAGAATTCGGTGGACGCATCGCCTTTGCGGATCTCGCCGGAAAACAAACATCGTTCACCGGAGATCGCGCGGAATTTCTGGGCCGCAACGGCACACCGGAGAGCCCTGTGGCGCTCGAACGCGGCGGCCCGCTTTCCGGCAGGGTCGGAGCCGGCCTTGATCCCTGCGCGGCGCTGGAGACCTCGATCGAATTGCGCGCCGGTGCGCGCGCCGAAATCGTGTTCTTCCTCGGCCAGGCCGAAAACAAAGATCAAGTGCGCGCGCTGCTGGCCCGCTATCGCGCCGCCGACTTGGACGCAACTCTCGCGAGCGTTACCGGCCGCTGGGAAGAAGTGCTCAGCACAGTGCAAGTCTCGACGCCCGATCGGGCGATGGATCTGCTCCTGAATCGCTGTCTGCTTTATCAAACGCTGGCGTGCCGCGTGTGGGCGCGGGCGGCGTTCTACCAATTGAGCGGCGCGTACGGCTTCCGCGATCAACTCCAGGACGTCATGGCGCTGTGCGTCGCGGACCGCAAAGCCGCTCGCCAACACCTGCTGCTCGCTGCCAGCCGGCAATTCACCGAAGGCGATGTGCAGCATTGGTGGCATCCGCCCTCCGGGCGCGGCGTGCGCACGAGAATTTCCGACGATCTGCTGTGGCTGCCCTACGCCGTCGTCCAGTTCATCGAGGTCACCGGCGACATGACCGTGCTCGATGAATCCGTGCGATTCCTCGATGGCGAAGTGCTGGCCCCAGGACAAACCGATGCCTATTTCGAGCCGCGCGTGTCGGAAACTTCCGCGTCATTGTTCGAGCATTGCGCGCGCGCGCTTGACCACAGTCTCGCCGTCGGCAGCCACGGCCTGCCATTGATCGGCACCGGCGATTGGAACGACGGTCTGAATCGCGTCGGCGAGCTCGGCAAGGGCGAAAGCGTCTGGCTCGGATGGTTCTTGCATTCGATTCTTTGGGAATTTGCGAAAGTCGCGGCCGCGCGCGGCGAGCACCAACGCGCCGAAACTTGGCGTCTGCACGTGAGCGCGCTCAAGGCCGCGCTCGAGCGCGAAGCTTGGGACGGCGGATGGTATCGCCGCGCTTACTTCGACGATGGCACGCCGCTCGGCTCAGCCGTCAACGCGGAATGCCGCATCGATTCCATCGCGCAAACCTGGGGAGTGATGAGCGGCGCCGCCGAGCCCAGCCGCGTGGCCCGTGCGATGGCCGCCGTCGATGAACATTTGGTGCGCCGGCCCGAAGGCCTCGTCCTGCTGCTCACGCCGCCCTTCAATCACGCGCCGCAAGATCCCGGCTACGTGAAAGCCTACGTTCCCGGCATTCGCGAAAATGGCGGTCAATACACGCACGCCGCGGCCTGGGCGGTAATTGCGTTTGCGGAGCTGAGCGACGGCGATAAAGCCGTTGAGCTTTTCCGCATGCTCAATCCCATCGCGCGCACCGATTCGCGATCGAGTGTGCAGCGCTACAAAGTTGAACCCTACGCTCTCGCCGGCGACGTTTACTCCGAGGCGCCGCACGTCGGCCGCGGCGGCTGGACTTGGTACACAGGTTCGGCGGGCTGGCTCTATCGCGCAGGAGTGGAATGGATTCTCGGCTTCCGCGTCCACGGCACGACGCTCTCCATCGATCCGTGCATCCCGCGAAACTGGCCGGGCTACTCGATCGACTTCCGCTATCACTCGGCGACGTATCGCATCGTCGTTGACAACCCGTCGAGCGTCACTCGCGGCGTCGCGCTCGCCGAACTCGATGGCAAATTGCTGCGCGGCCCCGCCACGATTCAGCTCGCCGACGACGGCATCGTGCATCGATTCCACATTGTATTGGGTTAACGGCGCGGCGATCGGATCGGCGCTGAGCCGCGAAGCAATCGAAAAAAAGTGGTGCCCAGGGTGGGAGTCGAACCCACAAGTCCTTTCGGACAGGGGATTTTAAGTCCCCCGCGTCTGCCATTCCGCCACCCGGGCTTTTGACAATCAACCGTATACTACGGTACGTGCCGCCGCAAGATCGGCGGTATCGCGCGCGTCGCGCACACGGCAACGCCCTACGTGATTGGCAAGCGCGCGCCGTATCGCGGCCTCGTGCTAAGTGCCAGCTTCGGTTGCGCGGCCTTCCAGGAAAGAAAACATCACCGGCATCACAAGCAGCGTTATGAAGGTTGAAAGCAGAAGGCCGCCGATCACAGCCAGCGCCAGCGGCTTCTGCAATTCGGCGCCCGAGCCCCAGCCCAGCGCTAGCGGCAGCAAGCCGAACAGTGTGGCGAGCGTGGTCATCAAAATAGGCCGCAGGCGAATGCGTCCGGCGGCGATTAGCGCCTGATCCAGCGGCATGCCCTGCTCTTTCCAGAGCTTTTCCATGTACTCGAACAGGATTATGCCGTTTTTCACCACCAACCCAATCATCAGGATGATGCCCATGAACGACGAGACGTTCAGCGGCGTGCCCGTCGCCACCAGCATCGCAAACACGCCCACCAAGGCCAGCGGTGCGGCCGAAATAATAATCAGCGCCGGCCGATACTCCCGGAATTGGATCACGAGCACGGTGAATACGGCCGCCAGCGCGAGTCCGAGCACGGACAACAGCTCGTGGAAAGATTGCTGTTGGCTCGCGTACTGCCCGCCGATCTCGTAGGTGCAACCATCGGGCAATTTTGTTTTCGCCAGCACATTCTTAACGTCTGCAATCGCGCTGCCCAGGTCGCGATTTTCAAGACGCGCCGTCAAATCCACCATCAAGCGCTGGTTCTCTCGCAAGATCTTGTTTTCCCCGCGCACCTGTGTAACCGAAGCGAGCGATGAGAGCGGCACAACCTGGTGGTCCGGCGTGACGATGGGAAATTGCTGAATGTTGTTCAGATCGGAGCGGAAGGAATCCGGGAATCGCACGCGGATGTCCACCGTATGGTCGGCTTCGCGCAGCGAAGTCTCCGTCAGCCCGAGGAGCCCCGCGCTCACCTGCTGCGAAACTGTATCCACCGTCATCCCAAGGCGTCCTGCTGAGCTTGGGCTCACGCGATAGACGATTTCGGGATTGCCTTTCTCGATCGATTTGAAATCCACGACGCCGGGAACTTTCTGAATCAGCGGCCCGACTTGATTGGCCGCCTGTTCTAGCACGTTCAAATCGTTGCCGAAAATTTTGATCTCGATGGGTTCAGGCGAGCCCTGCAAATCGCCGAGCATGTCCTGCAAAATTTGGCTGAACTCCACCTGAACGCCGGTGATGTTGGCGGCGATCTGTCCGCGCAGGTCGTCGATGATTTCGTCGGTTGTGCGCGAGCGCTGCGCGCGCGGCTTCACGCGTACCAGGATGTCGCCGACGTTTTGCTCCGTGGCATACAAACCCATTTCCGCTCCGGTACGGCGAGAAAACGATTCCGTCTCCGGCATCTTGGCGATCTTTTGCTCGATTTCGCGGACGATTCGGTCGGTCTCGTTCAGCGAGGTCCCCGCTGGCGTAATGTAATCTACGACGTAGCCGCCTTCATCCATCTCCGGCAAGAAGCCTGTTTCCATTCTGGTATAGAGAAAAATGCCCGTGGCTACCAGCACCAGGCTCGCGACGGCGACGATGGCGCGATGCCCCAGGGCCCAGCGGATTCCCTTTTCGTACACGCGGCCGATCGGCACCATGAAGTCGCCGCGCGGCACCTTGCGCTCGCGTGAGAGGTATCGCTCCGCCAGCAACGGCACGAGAGTCATCGCGAAGATCAGCGACAGCAGAATCGAGACACCAAGCGCCAGGCATAACGCGCGAAAGAAATCCCCCACAAAACCGGAAAGAAAACCGAGCGGAAGAAATACCACCAGAGTCGTGGTCGTCGAGCCGACCACGGCGCCGAACAGCTCTCGCGTGGCGTCTTCGGAAGCTTGTTGCGAGGACTCGCCATGACTCAGATGGCGATAAATGTTTTCGATGATGACGACCGCATCGTCGATGATCAGGCCGATGGCGATGGCCAGGCCGCCTAAAGACATCAGATTCAAGGTACCGCCGAACACCCACACAAAGAAGAATGCGCCGACCACCGAAAGCGGCAGCGAAGTCGCCGCGACCAGCGTCGCGCGAACGTCGCGGAGAAACAAATACAGGATCAGCACCGCAAGAAACGCGCCGATCAGGATGGCGTCGCGCACGCTGTCGATCGAGTCGCGCACGAACTCGGCCAGATCGTAAACCACCGAAATATGCAGCGTGCTCGGAATCGCGGAGCCCAGATTTCCCGCGATCGCTTTCACATCGTCCGCCACTTGCAAGATGTTGCCGCCGATCTGCCGCGAAATATTGATCAGCGCAGCAGGCTGGCCGTTCCCGGTGATCAGCGTTTTGCGATCGGCAACGCCGTCGCTCACTTCCGCGATCTCTCCCAATCGCACCGGCGTTTCGCCGTCGACGGCCACCACCGTGTTCCGAATGTCGTCGAGATTCTGGAATTGACTGTTGGCCAGCAGGAGATACTGCTGGTAGTCCTTCTGCAGTTTGCCGACGGATTCAACCTGGTTGGTGGCGCGCAGCCGATCGGCGACGTCAACGAGCGACAAGTGCCGCGCCAGCAGCTTCTGCGGATTCACGATCACGGAAACTTCGCGCATGTCGCTGGCCTGCACCTCGATGCCACCGACGCCGGAGACCCTGCTGAACATCGGCGCCAGCACATAGGTCGCGTAGTCGTTCAAATCCGACGCCGGGACATTGCCGTTGAGAATCAGACTCAGAACGGGAAAAACGGTGGGCGAGACGCGCTCCACATCCACCTGCGTATTCGCGGGAAGTGAATTCTCGACTTGGCTCACTTTTCCTTGCACCAATTGCAGCGCCGCTTGCATATCGGTGCTGGAGCTGAACAGAACCGATATTTGTGCCGCGCCGCGAATGGTGCTCGAGTTCACACGCTGCATTCCTGGCACAGTGATGGCCGCTTCCTCCAACGGCCGCGTGACGGAAAGCAACATCGTTTGCGGGTCCAGGTCGCCCGAGTGGGCCAAAATCATGATTCGTGGAAAATTTGTTTCAGGGTAGATGTTGCTCGGCAGTTGAAACATCGCCGCCAAGCCCGCGCCGGCCAGGAACAGCGTCAGCAGAATCACCGCGTAACGATTTCCCCGGCACGCGCGGACCAGATTCATGGCTGGCCGGCGCCCTTCACGTTGACCTTGGCATTGTCTGCAAGCCCGTAGCCCCCGGTCAGGATCACGGAGTCGCCTTCCGCGGGCCCGGACAACAATTCATCAAGATTCGGCGTTTCGATTCCGAGCTTCACCGGAACCGCCGTGGCCGTTTCGCCCGTCACGCGGAAAACGCGCGGCTGGCCCTGATCATTCAGATAAATCGCAGCCGGCGCAACCACCAGCGCGTCGGCGTGCGTTTCCACCGCCACCTGCGCCGTCAGAAACATGCCGAGCTTGAGCGTACCGTCGGAATTCGCAATGCGAATTCGCACTATGCCCGCACCCGACGAGGGGTCCACGGCCGGAGAAATGGCGACCACGCGCCCCTCGAATTTGCGGCCCGGAAAGTCGGCCATGGAAAATGTGAGCGCTTCACCGGCATGAAGTGCGGCGAGATTCTTCGCCGGGACGTTGGCTTGCATCTCGGCTGCGCTGACGTCCGCGATCTCGACAACAGGTTGAGCCGCGGTTCCGTCAACCTGTTCACCCACGCTCACGAAGCGCTTCGCCACTTGTCCCGCAATCGGCGACGTGACCACGGCGCGCGCCACTTGCTGCTTGGCGATCGCCAGCGCGGCGTCGGCCTGGTCATCAGCCGCGGCGGCCACGGCCTCCTGCGTCTGAGCGTCTTCAAGATCCTTGCGGGCGGCGATGCCGCGGCTGAAAAGATCCTGATTGCGCGTCACTGAAAGTTTGGCGTTTGCCAGGCTGGCATGCGCTTGATCGGCAGCGGCCTGAGCCTGGCGCAGCTGCTGTTCGTAAGAACGCGGGTCAATCCGCGCGACGACTTCCCCTGCGCGCACGCGATCACCTTCGGCCACAAGCAGATCGGTCACGCGTCCGGCAACGAGCGAGCTCACTTTCACGTCGCGATTGGGCGGCGCCGCGATGCTGCCGGTGATCGTCAGCATTTGGCTGATATCTGTGCGGGTAACCTTTGTCAACGTGACGTCAACGATCGCGTTGCTTGAGGTCGTAGCTTCATCCTCGCCGCCCGATGAGCCGCTCGAGCATCCGAACGATGCAAGCGCCACCAACAAAGGCGCAGCAAGCCAAACAAATTGAATCCGCGCATTTCGCGTCATTAGTTGAGCGGCTCCCCCACCGCCTCTTCGAGTTCCGCGAACGCCGATTGAAATGCAAACAGGTTATCCAAATAATCGCCTTCGAGCTGTTGCACGTCGCGCTGCGCGTCGAGCACTGAAAGTATGTCGGACTTTCCCGCCTTGTAACTGTCCTCGGCTAGACTTTCAAGATGGCGGCCGGCCGGCAACAGCGTCGTGCGATCCAGATCAATTTCCGTGCGCCGCGCCTCGAATTCAAAATAGGCCTGCTCCACGCGGGCATTCACGGAGCGGCGCGTGGCTAGCAATTCTGTTTCCATCTCGCGCGCCGTTGCCAGTGCCTCCGCGATCTCGCCCTGGTTGCGCGAAAAGAGCGGCACGTCCATGGTCACTTGCCCTCGCGCGCCAACTTTGAAATCGTGCGGAGAATTGAAATCCACGCCGCCCTCCAAAACCAGGTCCGGAACGCGATCGGCGCTCAGCAGCGCCTCCTTCTTGTCCTCGACCTCAAGTTCCTGGGCCAGATTCTGCAATTCGGGGCTCGACTGGCCTGCGCGGGCCAGAAGCTGATCGAGAGTCATGGGAGACGTCTCATCCTCGAGCGAGCCTTGGATTTCCCACACGGTTTCGGGCGCTTCGCCCAGCAGTACGTCCAACTGGCTCCACGCAATTTTTTCTTCCTCTCCCGCGACTTGGTAAGCAGCGTCCGCGCGCGAAACTTCAAGCTCCGCCTGAAAGACTTCCAGTTGCGGCACGTCGCCGGCTTGAAACCGCGCCTGGGCGATATCGCGCAAGCGCGTGGCAAGATCGCGCGCTTCCACGCGCTGCGCCGTTTTCGCCAGCGCAAGCGCGGCGCCGTAAAACGCCTCGCGCACTTGGCGGCGAATTTGGCGCTCGAGCGTCGAAATCTGCAGATCGGTCAGGCGGGCCTCCTGCTGGGCCACATCTATGCGTCGCCCCCTCTGGCCCGCGATTTCAATCGGCTCATCGAAGAATAGCGATTCGTGCGGCTCGTCGCGCGTGGCTGAGAATGATACGGAAGGATTCGACAGCTCGCGCGCGCTGCGAATGCCCGCCGCGGTGATATCGCGTTCCATGCGCACCGCCGCCAGATCGAGATTTTGTTTCTGCGCCAGATCGAGTGCGGATGCCAGATTCAAGCGCTGCTGGACGGGCGGAATGGCAGGCGCCTGCGCTGCGGTGGTTTGTACACTCGTGACGGGCTCCGCAGGCGCCACCTGCGTCTGCGCAGCGTGCGCGACGGCCGCCGATGACAACATCAGCAGAATGGCAAAGATGGACCCGCAATGCCGCTCGATCTCGACTACAGCAACACGCACGGAAGCGCTCCTAGTTGCCGGCCATTATGCGGCACATTTGAACGAAACGCTGCTATAGATTGAGTGCCCGCGGAAAAGCAAAGTAGCACGCGCCCGTGCGCCGCTCAAGGTGCGTGCGCGGTCAAGAAGCGCCCCCTCCGCCACTCTTTCGCCCGCCGTCGCCTGCGCGATCCTTGCGACTCCTCGCGCTTCGAACAAGCTTTGGCAGTTTGAGCTTTGGCCGCCGCGAAAGGCCTCCCTCGATAATTCTCCGCAGCTCATAGCCAAGAAACGCCAGCGCGAGCCCGAACTCCACCGCCCCCACCGCAAGCGCGTTCACCTTCATCGCGCCCTATTCTAGCCTCAATCTTCAATCTCACTTCCGTCGTGCCGCAAAGCCGCCGCGGCGGGCGACGAGGCATCTCTCTGCCGACCGTCGCGACAGTCGATACCAACTCTTTCCTATTGCGCTTCGACAAGAGAAGATGTACTCTCCCTTGTAGAAGCTTTAGGGGAACCCATGACCGAACAACGCATCGATCTTCCGCAGGGCACGCTGGACCTGCTCATCCTCCGCACGCTCGCGCTCGGACCCGAGCACGGATGGGCCATTTCCAAACGCATCCACCAGGTCTCGAGCAAAGTTCTCCAGGTCCAGCAAGGATCGCTGTACCCCGCGCTTCATCGCCTCGAGCGCCGCGGCTGGATTAAAGCGCGATGGGGAGCGTCTGACAACAATCGCCGCGCGAAGTTCTACGAACTCACCGGGGCCGGCCGCAAACAACTCGAGACCGAAAAGACCGAGTGGAAGAAATTAGCAGCCGCGATCGCCCAGGTGTTGGAGACGGCTTAGGAGCGCCCGATGCGGACTGATCTGTGGATTCGCCTGCGATCACTATTTCGACGCAAGACCGTCGAAAATGAACTCGACGCCGAGCTGCGCTTCCACTTCGATCAGCACGTCAAAAAATTAGTCGAGTCCGGCGTGCCGATCGCCGAAGCCCGCCGCCGCGCCCGGCTGGAATTCGGCGGCCTCGATCAAGTGAAAGAAGAATGCCGCGACGCCCGCGGAGTCCGCTTCTTCGAGACGCTCGCGCAAGATGTTCGCTTCGGCTTCCACATGCTGCGCAAATCCCCCGGCTTCGCTTTCGTCGCCGTTCTCACCCTGGCTCTTGGCATCGGCGCCAACACGGCGATATTTTCTCTGGCGGATCAGACACTGCTGCGCCTCCTGCCAGTAAACCATCCTGAGCAGCTCGTGGTTCTGCAATCTCCGGGGCCGAGCGGAGGCCGCACGACGAGTGATGGCGGTGGAACGCCATTTTCTTATCCGTTGTACAAGGACCTACGCGATGCGAATCCAGTCTTCAGTGGCCTGCTCGCACGGTATCCCGTTCCTGTCAGTGTCACCGCGCAGGCTCAAACTGGACTCGCCGACGGCGAGCTCGTTTCCGGAAATTATTTCGATGTTTTGGGCGTTGGACCGGCCCTGGGCCGCGTTTTCAACGGCGCTGACGAGACCGCACCCGGCGCAAATCCCGTCGCGGTTCTCAGCTACGGTTACTGGGCGCGGCAGTTCGGCTCGAATCCGGGAATTCTGAATACGCCGCTCACGGTAAATGGCATTTCGCTCACCGTCGTCGGCGTCAGCCGCGCCGGATTCACCGGCGTGCAGGTAGGCGAAGCGCCCGATATTTTCATTCCCGTCACGATCAAAGCCGAAATGACGCCGAACTGGGACGGCCTGGAAGATCGCAGAGATCACTGGCTGGCGATTCTCGGCCGATTGAAACCGGGCTTCGATCTAAGAAGAGCGCAGGCGGCATTGCAACCGGTGTACCACGCCATCCTCCAGTCGGACGTGATCATTACGGGAACGCGCATGTCGGCAAAGACGCGCGCGATTTACGTCGACAAGAAAATCATCCTAGATCCGGGCGAGCACGGCCGAATGATCCTGCAGAGCGATGAGGAAATGCCGCTCGCGGTGCTCTGGACACTTGCCGGAATCATTTTGCTGATCGCCACCGCAAACCTTGCCGGACTTCTGCTGGCTCGCAGCGAAGCGCGGCAGCGCGAAATGGGTGTTCGACTGGCCCTTGGTGCGGGCCGCGCGCGAATCGTGAGACAGCTTCTGACCGAAGGCTTCCTCATCACTGGAATGGGAGCTGTTGCCGGCTTGACCCTTGCCTCCGCGATCTTACGCATCCTTGCAAATCACTTGGAAAACGGGCTCGGCCTGCGTGCATTTGACCCGCACCTCGATCTCGGCATGCTCGTCTTCGGAGTAGCGCTGGCAATTTTCACCGGCCTCGCATTCAGCCTCCCGCCGGCGATCCGATCGTCGCACCTGAATCCTCAAGCCAGTCTGAAGGGTCAAGGCGCAAACGCTTCCAATCGAATACCGCGCGTTCATTTTCGCAAAGTGCTGATGACCTCACAGATCGCCCTCACGACGGTGCTGCTTTCGGCCGCGGTCCTGTTTGTCGGCACGCTGCGGAATTTGGAGCGTGTGAATCTCGGCTTAAGAACCGACCACGTAATCGAATTCCAGATCGATCCGGGGCTGAATCGCTACTCGCCAGCGCAAACCGTCGCTCTTGCGGATCGCCTTCGCGACAGCATCGCCGCGTTGCCGGGGGTGAGGTCCGTCAGCGCCGCAAAGTTGCCCGTCCTGGAAGATTGGGATGAGGGCGGCACGATTGTGGTGGAAGGCTACGTCCCCCATCCGGGCGACCACGTTGACGTTCGCGATAACCGGGTCGGGCCGGCGTACTTCGCGACGATGGGAACGCCCCTGATCAGCGGCCGTGAATTCACTCCGAATGATCGAATGGGAAGCCAGAAAGTTGCCGTCATCAACCAAAAGTTGGCCAGCCTCTATTTCGCGGGACGCAATCCGCTCGGCTTGCATATCGCGCAGGACCTCGGAAACAGCCCCCGCCCCGACATCGAAATTGTCGGCGTCGTGCAAGACAGCAAGCATTCGACCGTGCGTGGACCCGTCGAGCCGTACGCTTATTTTCCTTACGCCCAAACTCCGGATCTCGGAAGCCTCGCCGTGTACGTACGAACAAATCAGGAACCGGCGTCGTTGGCGCCCGCGCTGCGGAACGTCGTGCGGCAAGCCGATCCAAATTTGGCGATGTTCAAAGTTAGAACTCTCGTGGAGCAGGTCGAAGAAAATACATTCGCGGACCGGATGCTCAGTGCCGGCTCACTTTGCATCGGAGGCCTCGCGGCTCTGCTCGCCGCGATCGGACTCTATGGCTTGATGGCCTACGTCGTCTCGCGTCGCACACACGAAATCGGAATCCGCAGAGCGATCGGCGCGAGCCGCGCGTCCATCGCATGGCTCATCCTCCGCGAGGTGGCTTGGATGTCGGGCGCTGGCCTTATCATCGGCCTTGCGCTCGCCTATTCAACGGGCCGCCTGATTGAGTCGCGACTCTTCGGCATAAATCCGAGCAGTCCATTCGTCTTCGCCGCCGTCGCGGCGCTCATCGCCGGAGTCGTGCTCGCCGCCGGATGGCTGCCCACACGAAAAGCCACGCGCGTCGATCCGATGGTCGCCCTGCGTTACGAATGACAAGGCTCTAAGGGAGAACAATCGGGCCGCGCCATTCCGTTGTTGTTCCTAGATGCGAGATCGGTGGCCGAAAAGCTGTCAGGCGCGTGGATTTTCCGCCGCCGGGCGCGAGCCACTTGCCCGGCTGGCGCGTCTAAACCACCAAGTCGGTAACAACAACGCGCTCTCGCAACACGGAATCGTCAGCGCACCGGAACATTCCCCCTGATTATCGCGTTTCTATTGTTAACCGACCAAGGAGGCCGCTATGTTCGTAGGTCTCGCCAAGGATTTCAAATACTCCGCGCGCATGCTGATGAAGCAGCCGACGTTCACCGCGATCGCCGTGCTGACGCTGGCGCTGGGGATCGGCGCCTCGACCGCGATGTTCAGCGTGATCGACAACGTGCTGATCAATCCTTTTCCTTATAAGAACGCGGACAAGATCCTGGATATGTCGATTCACGACACGACGAGCACCTCTCCCGGCGGCAATCCCATCTATTCGGGCCCTGAGTTTCTCGATTTCGAAGAGCAGAGCGACGTCTTCACAGAAGTGATCGGCGGCGGCGGGGAAGACATCCTCTACACATCGAAGGATGGCACGCAGGATTTCAACGGCGGCTACGTCACGCCCAATCAGTTCGAGTTCCTGCAAATGCCGGTGGCGCTGGGCCGCGTCCCGACGCCGGACGACGTGAAACCCGGCGCGCCGCCGGTCTTCGTGATGAGCTACCAAGCGTGGGTGAGGAACTTTGGGCAGGATCGTTCGATCTTGGGCAAAACTTTCGTGCTGAACGACGTGCCGACGACCTTGGTGGGCATCATGTCGCCGCGAGTGGGCAAACTCGCCGCGGACATGTGGCGGCCGGTGACGATGAGTCGCGCCGATCCAGGCTTCGCGCAGCGCTACTTTTTGTTTCAAGGAGTCCTGAAACCCGGAATCACCGTGAAGCAGGCGGAGGCGGAGCTGAACGGAATCGCGCACCGCTTGGCGCTGGTGTATCCGAACAACTTTCCCAAGCAATTCACCGTAGTGCTTGTGCCGTGGATGAACAGCGTAGTCGGGCCATTTCAGACGACACTGCTTGTGCTGGCGTCGGCCGTGGGTTTGCTTCTGCTGATCGCATGCAGCAACGTGGCGAACATGTTGCTGGCACAAGCTACGGCGCGGGAAAAGGAGATGGCGATTCGCGCGGCGATGGGCGCCAGCCGATGGAGAATCGTGCGCCAACTGCTGATCGAAAGTTTCCTGTTGGCACTGGGCGGAGCCGCAGCGGGCTGCTTCCTCGCGTACGGCGGAATCAAGGGGATTGTCGCGACGCTGCCCACCGGCGCGATTCCCAGGGAATCGGTAATCGAGTTGAACGTGCCGGTGTTGCTGTTCACGCTGGGCGCGGCGGTGGTTACGGCCGTGATCTTCGGAATTGTTCCGGCGCTGCAGACGGCCAAGCGCGATATCGTCGAGCCGCTGAAGGATTCCGGGCGCGGCGTGAGCGGCGGATTCCGGCGCGGGAAATTCCGCAGCACGCTGGTGGTGATCGAAGTGGCGTTGTCGCTGGTGCTGCTGGTGGGTGCGGGCGTGATCATGCACACGTTCGTCAAGCTGGTGGACGTGGACCTGGGCTTCAGCCCGACGAATATTTTAGTGGCTCGAATTCCGTTTCCAAAGGGGCAGTACCTGACGGCGGCTTCGATGCAGCATTTCTTCAGCCAATTATTGCAGCGGGTTGACGCATTGCCCGGCGTGGCAGCGGCGACAGAAGTGACCTCCGTGCCGCCATTCGGTGGAATCCAATCGACCATCGACATCCCCGGCAAAGTGCATTCGGACGATTGGAACGCGATCGTTTCGCTGAGCAGCGAGGGATATTTTCCGACGTTGGGGATGAAGCTGCTGCGCGGGCGTTTGTTGACGAAAGCAGAGGTGAACGACGGGCGCATGGTGGCCGTCGTGAACGAAACGATGGTGACGAAATATTTTGGACAGGAAGATCCCATCGGCCACCAAGTGAAGATCAACGGGCTCGCCACGCTTCCGAAGGAGCAGGTGGCGAATCCGGTCTTCGAGATTGTTGGCGTTGTGGCGGACGTGAGAAATCAGGGCCTCAGAAATGCTCCGCTGCCTGAAGCGATCGTGCCCTATACGGTGACCGGGTTCTTTACGCGCGGAATTATGGTGAGGACCACGCGCGATCCGAGGCTCTTGGTGAACTCGCTACAGCAGCAAATCTGGGCGGTGGATCGCAGGATCGCGATTGCGCAAAACGGGAGTCTCGAACAATTCCTAGAACAATTCTCCTACTCGGGACCACGCTTCGCGTTGATCTTGCTGGGGATTTTCGCGGGCGTGGGCCTAGTGCTGGTTGGGCTGGGCGTATACAGCGTAACGGCGTACACGGTTACGCGGCAGACGCATGAGATCGGGATTCGCATGGCACTGGGGGCGGGGCGCTCGGACGTGTTGCGCCTGGTGATGTGGATGGGATTGCAGTTGGTCGGGCTCGGCGTGCTGACGGGATTGCTTGCCAGCACGGGAACGACGCGGGTCATCGCAAGTCAGTTGTTCGGCGTCTCGACGCATGATCCGGTGACGATCGCGGGCGTCGTGGGCGTGTTGTTGGCAGTGGGCTGCGCGGCGTGCTACCTCCCCGCACGCCGCGCAACGCGCGTCGATCCCATCATCGCCCTGCGCTACGAATGATGAATCCCCGCAGAGTCGGCGGTGCGGCTCGCGCCGTTTTTTCATCCGACCACTGAGAATTTCACAGCATCCTGGATGCCGCTTGCATATGGAAGTTTATTCCGAACCCTACATCTCGGCTTAATTTTGTGGCAGGTCCGTTCGCATGGACCGTCGAAGCGTTCCCAGAAACGCGCGCACCGAGCGCGTAGTATATTGTCTTGCTGTCGCTATTGCCGCCGGAGGCTAAAAATCGCATGAGCGCGCAAGCAGGCAAAACCTACAAGATCGCCGTGATCGCCGGCGATGGCATCGGCACCGAAGTCGTGCCCGAAGGCATTCGTGTGCTCGAAGCCGCGGGGAGCCGTTTCGGTTTCTCTTTTGCCTGGCACAATTTTGATTGGAGCTGCGAAACCTATCTCTCGACCGGGCGCATGATGCCCGTCGATGGACTCGATCAGTTGCGCGCCTTCGATGCGATTTTTCTCGGAGCCGTCGGACACCCTCGCGTGCCCGATCACATTTCTCTTTGGGGCTTGCTGATTCCAATTCGCCGCGCGTTTCGCCAGTACGTGAACCTGCGGCCCGTGCGCCTATTCCCTGGCGTCGAATCGCCGCTGAAAGGATATCCGCCCGGCCGAATCGATTTCTGCGTTGTCCGCGAAAACAACGAAGGCGAATATTCCGAAATGGGTGGCCGCATCTATCGCGACACGCCCGATGAATTCGCCATCCAGGAAACAATTTTCACGCGCCGCGGATCGGATCGCATCATTCGCTACGCCTTCCAGCTTGCGCGCACGCGCGCGAAGCACGTCACGTCCGCCACAAAATCCAACGGCATCATCCACACCATGCCCTTCTGGGACGAACGCTTCGCCGCCGTCGCCAAGGATTTCCCCGACGTGCGCACCGATCAGTTCCACATCGATATTCTTTCCGCCCATTTCGTCAAGCATCCTGATTGGTTTGACGTTGTTGTCGGCTCGAATCTCTTCGGCGACATTCTTTCCGATCTCGGTCCCGCCGTCGCCGGCTCGATCGGCATCGCACCTTCCGCCAATCTCAATCCCGAGCGCGAGTTCCCCTCCATGTTTGAGCCGGTGCACGGCTCCGCGCCGGACATCGCCGGCAAAGGCATCGCCAATCCGATCGGCCAAATCTGGAGCGGCGCCATGATGCTCCGCCACTTCGGCGAATCCGCCGCAGCCGATGCCGTCGAACACGCTATCGAGGCTGTGCTCGCCAGCGGCGGCCCCAGAACTCCAGACCTCGGCGGCGCCGCAAATACACAAACGGTCGGCGAAGCCATCGCCGCGGAAACTTCTCGATAGGTTAAGGGTGGAAGGACCCGACTTCAGTCGCGCCGATGGACGCCGAGTCGGAGACTTTAGCCGCTGAGGACGATCGAACTGAACGCGGCGCTATTTAGAAAAGTATTCTAATTGCCGCGCCGAAGTTGGTCCAACCGAGTGGAAATCTCTCGCGCGCCTTTCCGCAGGATCGCCACGCACGCCGGAATTCTGGCGCGCGTCATTCGCGTCGCCGGACCGGCCACGCTGATCGCGGCGATCACCTTGCCGCGCTCCTCGAACACAGGCACCGCCACGCAGCGCCCTCCAATGTTCAGTTCCTGATCGTCCACCGCGTAGCCTTGCTGCCGGATCTTGCTCAACTCTCGCTTCAGCCGCGCCGCATCGTTGATCGTGCGCCGCGTTAGCTGCTCGAAAGTCATCGACGAAATCAGATCCTCGATCTGGTCCTCCGGCAGAAACGCCAAGATGGACTTCCCGAGCGCCGTGCAGTACAGCGGCCGCCTCATCCCCACCTGCGATCCCATGCGAAACAGAAAGTCGCTTTCGAGGACATCGAGATAGACGATTTCATGACTATCAAGGGCGGCAAGATTGACGGTCTCCTTCGTCTCGCGCCAAACGTGCTGCATGGCGGGCCGGCTGACCTTGCGAAGCGTCGCGTGGTACGCAACGCCCGCGCCCAATCGCGCCAATCGCGGACCGATCACGTACGCGCCGGCATCGTCGCGGAACAAATAGCCATCGCCTTCAAGGTGAGCCAGAAATCGGTAGGCCGTGCTTTTCTGGACGCCGGTAAGCTGCGAAATCTGGCGGAGCTGCAACCCACTGGGCGCGGCGTCCAGCGCCTCTAGAATGCGCAGGACCTTGCCGACCACGCCGACCCGGGCTGCTTTGGACTCTCGCGCTCGAATCACGTTGCACCTTTCACGCCAAGCTGGAAACTGGATATTGTACGCCAACCCCGCGCCTCATTCTGAGAGGCGGATACACCCCATATTTTATATCGTGAAACGCTCGCTTTTGCTATTGAATCCGTGAATGACTTGCGGTATGAATCGCGGGCTGGTGCCATGGTTTTTGCCGTCCGCCGTGACCACACGCACGGCGGCGGATCTGGCATTGAGAGCTTGCAGCACCCCAACCACGGTCGGTCGGCGAGGACGTGCTTTTAGGCGCGTTCTCTGAGCGCCCTTGGAAAACTGCAAGAGCCACCGGACGGGCAGTGCCGAACCTCCTAGCGGCGCTGCCCTTCTTGGTGGACCGGCCCACGACGCAGCGTCCTCCGTAGCGCTCCCATATCCTAAGCATCTGCCCCACGCGAACTTGCAGCACACCGCGGTGTGCGATTCCGCTACAATCTCCGGCGATCCGAGTGCGCGCACACGAATCCACAAAATCTAGAGCGCGCTGAAAATAATTGGGAGCGAAAGGCGCCCGGCCGCCGCGTCGTCGGCTGGCGCGTTGCGGCGCCGTAAGCCATGGACCTGGGACTGAGCGAAAAAGTTGTGATCGTTACCGGCGGAGACAAGGGCATCGGCGGCGGGATCACGCGCGCTCTCGCCAAAGAAGGCGCCATTCCCGTGATCGTCGCGCGCGACACCGCGGCAATCGCGAATATGCGGGCGGAACTCGCGGCGGCCGGCTCGAAAAGCTACGCCGTGATCGCCGAGCTTTCGATTCCCGAAAATTGCGAGCGCGCCGTGAAGGAAACTCTTGCGGCGGCCGGCCGCCTAGACGCTCTGGTGAACAACGCGGGAGTGAACGATGGCGCGGGCTTGGAAAAAGGAAATCCAAAACTCTTTGTCGCTTCGCTCGAAAAAAATCTGATTCCTTACTATTGCATGGCGCACTACGCGTTGCCTTCGCTGAAGGCGGCGCGCGGCTCGATCGTCAATATCGGCTCGAAGGTCGCGGTGACGGGACAAGGCAATACTTCGGGCTACGCCGCATCGAAGGGCGGAATCATGGGATTGACGCGCGAATGGGCGGTCGAGCTGTATCCTTACGGCATTCGCGTGAACGACGTGTTGCCCGCCGAAGTGATGACGCCGCTATACGAGCGATGGATCAGAACGTTCCCCGATCCCGACGCCAAGCTGGCCTCGATCGTCTCGAAAATTCCGCTGGGCAAGCGTATGACGACGCAGGAAGAGATCGCGGCGATGGTCGTATTCCTGATCTCGGAACAGTCCAGCCACACCACCGGACAACACCTATTCGTGGACGGCGGATACGTACACTTCGATCGCGCCCTGACTTAGGAAGAAACTCTGATGGCTTCGTGGAAAGAACCAAGACGGAGTAAACGCAGACGATGAGCGCAACCGATCGCGAAACCCACTCGCTGTTTCCAGCGGGCAATGCCCTTCCATTCTTTTTGGTGACCACGCTTTTCTTCCTCTGGGGCATTCCCAACAACCTCAACGACGTTCTGATCCGCCAGTTCATGAAGTCTTTCGAGATTTCTCGATTTGAGGCAGGGCTGATTCAATTCGCGTTTTACTTGGGCTATTTCCTTTTAGCGATTCCCGCGGGGCTTCTGATGCGCAAGCTAGGATACAAGGCAGGATTCGTCACAGGCCTGATTCTTTTCGGCGTGGGCGCGTTGCTGTTCTGGCCGGCCGCTCTGGTGGGGCGCTATTCATTTTTTCTTGTTGCGTTGTTCGTGATCGCCAGCGGGCTTTCTTTCCTGGAGACGGGCTCCAATCCATTTATCGCACAGTGCGGCGATCCGGAAACGTCCGAGCGGCGCCTGAATTTTTCGCAGGCATTCAACCCATTCGGCGCCATCACCGGCGCGCTTGTCGGAACGGTTTTCATTTTTTCCGGCGTGGAGCTGAAGCCGCCACAAATTGCGGCCATGCAAGCCGCCCACACCTACGATGCGTATCTGCGGCTTGAAACGCTGCGGGTGATTCGCCCGTACGCTGTTCTGGGCTTCGTGGCCTTAGCGTGGGCAGTGCTGATCATTCGCACGAAATTTCCCAAAATTGCGGGCGAGACCGACGCAAGCCACACGGATCACGGAAATGTGCGCAGCTTGCTTCACGAGCGGCACTTCATTTTGGCTGTGCTCGCGCAGTTCCTCTACGTGGGCGCGCAGGTCGGCACGTGGAGCTATTTCATCACCTACGTTCAGGATTACACTCACCAGCCGGAGAAGATCGCCGGATATTTTTTGACCGGCACACTTGTCGCGTTCGGCGTCGGCCGGTTTGTTTCGTCCTACTTGATGAAGTTCATTGCTCCGACGCGGTTGATGGGAACCTATAGCCTGATCAACGTCGCACTGATCGCTGTGGGAGTCTTTTTGCCCGGCTGGGTGGGGCTGTGGGCGATTTTTCTGACGAGCGTGTTCATGTCGCTGATGTTTCCCACGATTTTTGCGCTCGGCTTGAAAGGTCTCGGAGCGAACACAAAAATCGCAGGCTCATTGATCGTAATGGCCATCATCGGCGGGGCGCTTTTTCCACCAGCCATGGGACTGCTCTCCGAAAAATTGGGAAGCTTGGCGCTGGCGTATGGAATGCTCTTGCCCGCGTACGCTTTCATTGCGTACTACGCATTCCTGGGTTCCAAAGTGCGCGTGAGCGAGTGAGCGGAGCCGACTGAGAGGAGCGAAGGATTACGATGAAATCAAAAAATATCACGCGGCGTGATTGGATGATTCGCACGGCGTCAGCCTTGGCGGCCGGCGCGGCTGCTTTGCCTGCGCTGACAGCGGCACAGCAGCCCTCCGCAGCGCCACAAACCAAGCCCGCAGCAGGAGGCCAACTACAGCAGCTCGCCGCTCCCGCGGGAGCGCAGCAGCCCGCTGCACCGGCGGGGCCGCCGACTCCACAAGATCTGAATCGCGAGCAGCGGATGAAGTGGTGGCACGAAGCGCAATTCGGAATGTTCATTCACTGGGGTTTGTACAGCCAAGTCGGCCGGCACGAATGGGTCTTCGAGAACGAAGCCATCCCCATGTCGGAATACACGCCGCTGGTGCAAACATTCAAGCCGCGGCCCAACGCGGCGCGCCAGTGGGCGCGAATCGCGCGCGACACCGGCATGAAATACATGGTGATGACCACCAAACACCACGAAGGATTCTGCAACTTCGATACCAAGCTCACCGACTACAACTCGATGAAGCAGGGCCCGGGCCGCGATCTGGTGCGCGAGTACGTGGACGCGGCGCGCGGCGAAGGAATGCGCGTGGGTTTTTATTATTCGCTGATGGATTGGCATCATCCCGATGGCGCCAATTGCTTGACCGATCCCGCGGCGCGCGATCGCTTCGTTACCTACACGCACGGCCTGATCCGAGAGCTAATGACCAACTACGGCAAGATCGACGTCCTGTGGTACGACGTGCATTGGCCGTTGGACGTCGACGCATGGCAATCCATGAAGATGAACGAGATGGTTTTTGGTTTGCAGCCGGACATCGTCGTCAACAATCGCAACGGCCTGCCCGGCGATTTTTCAACGCCCGAGCAAACCATCACCGCCGCAACCGCCGGCCGCGCCTGGGAAACCTGCATGACGCTGAACGACAGTTGGGGCTATCAGCGCGCCGACGACAACTGGAAATCGCCGAGAACAGTGATCCGCAATCTGATCACTTGCGCGCGCGACGGCGGCAATTATTTGTTGAATGTCGGTCCGCGCCCCGATGGCGTGGTGCCCGAAGATTCCGTGCACGTGCTCGAGCAGGTGGGCCAGTGGATGCGGCGCAACGGCGACGCCGTCATTGCCAGCGACGTCTGCCAGCCGCGCACATCGAATTACGCTTCGTTCACGCGCAAGGGCAACACGTTGTACATGCACGTGCATTTCTGGCCGGGCGATTATGTCGCGATATCCGGCCTAACAGTTGGAGTGAAATCCGCGAAGATGCACGCCAGCGGCGAATCCGTCGCGTTCACCCAGGATAAATTCCGCGTGAAGCTCACGGGCTTGCCCGAAGGGGCGCCCGACAATCCGGTGACGACGATCGCGATCGAATGCGACGACGTGCCGATGCAAAATACGTTGCTGGTTCGCGAGAATAAACCGCGCGACGGCGTGTAAGCTTTTCCGCGGCGCGGCGGCGCCGCCCGGTGCGGCAACCGCTATGCCGGCGTGATCTCCACCCGCACGGGCCGCCCCTGCCCCTTGCCGCGCTCCGTGAGCCAAGTTGAAAATGCCTGCGCCAGGCGCGCCGGATCCACGCTCAATCCCGCTTCGATTCGCCCGTCGCCGACCGGCAGCGTATCGTCAAATTCCGCCGAGCCCGTGAAGTTGCGCATAAAGAACGCATCAAGCCAATCGAGCGGGCACGCCCGCCGCTCGCCGCCAATCAAGACTTCAACCTTCAGTTTTTGAGCGTACATGCTTCGGCGAACGCAACGCCTGCGCGCTTGCGCTTACTTTTTCTCCGCGATGTCCACGGACGCGCGCGTCGTCGCCCAATCCAGGTTTAGCGTGCAGCCGACCGGCGTCGCAGCGAGACCGATGGTGAAATCTTCCAGCGGCGATGGCAGCGTCGAAAGCTTCATATCGATGCGCGCGAAATCAAAGCTCGCGCCAGGATACGGAATGCCCCACTCGCCGGTCTTCTTGCTGATGATCAATTTCCAATTGTCGGCGTTCGGCAGCGCGAAAAGCGTGTAGCTTCCCGCGGGCACCACCGTGCCGCCGACGACCAAATCGGTGTCGGTCACAAACGTCGTGGCTTCATTCGCGCCCACGCGCCACTCGGTCCCGTACGGCACCAAGCCGCCATAAATCACGCGTCCGCGCATGCGCGGGCTCGAATAATCGATCGTCAGCATTTTGCCGTCAGCAAATTTGTATTCGACGTGGGCCGGCGGGCTGGGGCGCTTGCTCTTATCCTCTTTCGCCGGCGGATTGGACATGTTGCCCATATTCTCTTGGCAGCGCGCGGAAATGCTTAGTAGCGAGAGACATGCGACAAGCAACGTGGCATAGATCGCGAACTTTCTCATTTTTCCTCCTGGTGACGTTCCGAACGGATTATACGCGCGCACCGTGACAAGCGATACTTTCGCCGCTGCGCTTAAAGAGCCGACGCCACTTCCTCGTCAATCGAAACGTGCGTGTGCTCGAATCCATTGATGCGATAAGCCACGCCTTCCGCTCGAGAAAAATGAAAATAGCGGCTGATGTTGTAATCCTCATCGAACGCGGCAAATAGGCGTTCGGTGTCGCCGCGCTCTAGGCCAAACGCCGCCAGGGCCACCGGCCGGCCGTAGCCGCCGGCAAGCACAAGATACTTTTCGACCAGTTCTTTCAGCGCCATAAATCCTAGATCCAAACATACGCGCCGGAATCGCCGTACGGCGCGTTCAAATAGAATAAGTTAGCGTCCGGCAGCGCGCCAAGCGCGCGGCACAGGCGATCGGTGCCGTGCTTGGCGCAAAGCAATTGCCCCGGCGCTTCCGCGATCTTCTCCGAACGATCCAGGCTTTCGATTTCCTTGCGCGGAAACCACAGCCACGTCGCGCGCCGCTCGCAAACCTCGCAATCGCCCGCAAGTTTCTTCAGCCGCGCCGCGATCGCTTCGGCCACGTGCGTTTCAAGCCCGGCCGCGGCGAAATCCTCCGGCGCGAGAAAAAAATACTGCGAGACCTTGGCTGCATCCGGCTCAAACGCCGCGACGCGCCCTTTATATTCCTCCAGCTCCGGCCCGAACAAGCCAAACAAGCACGCGCGGCACAGCGAGACTTCCGGCCGCCGCGCGCCCGAGCGCCGCTCCGCCTTCTTCCCCCGCAGATACAGCGTATCGGGAGCGAAGCTGGCCATCCAATCCTGTGGGTGTTCCAGATGCACGCACTCCGGAGGAATGTGCGCCAGGCGCGCAAGCAAGCCGCGCGTGCGAGGACGGAATTCGATGCCGGGATAGGCTTCTTCGAGACGGATGCGCGCCACCGATTTACCGTCCGCCGCGGCGGACTCCACTCGCTTGCTCGAGGAAAATTTCCTTCAACTTCCGCCGCGATTTTTGCATCGCAAAGCGGACAGTGCATCGTAGCAGATTGCGGGCGACGCCGCGGGAAATCCGCTATCATAGGCCTCCCGGCCGGATCGCAGCGTTCGTCGCCGCGCCTCCAGCCCCACACGTCACCCACGTTCAGGAGGACTCGCTATGGCATTGGCCGTCGGACAACCCGCACCGGAATTCGCACTCAAGGATCAATCTCAGAAAGAAGTGAAGCTCTCCGATTTCAGCGGCAAAAATGTCGTGATTATTTTCTACCCGCTCGACTGGAGCCCCGTCTGCACCAACGAGCACGCCTGCTTCGTGAACGAGCTCAAGCAGTTTGAAAAGCTTGACGCGCAAGTGCTGGGCCTCAGCGTTGACAGCGCCTGGTCGCACAAAGCCTTTGCCGAAAAAATGGGAATCACCTATCCCCTGCTGGCCGATTTCAATCCGCGCGGCGCCGTGGCCGATAAATTCGGCGTGTACCTGGCAGAAAAAGGCATCACCGGCCGCGCCATCGCCATCATCAATAAGTCCGGAAAAGTTGCGTGGTTCAAGCAGTACGATATTCCGACAGTGCCCGACCTGAAAGAAGTGGCCGTGGCTCTGGCGAACGCGAATTAAGCTCGGAGGAATACACGAAATGTCCAATCCCCCCGGTTCACAGCCGCAGGTGCAGATTAAAGCCGATGAAAAAGATTTGGTCGGCCAGTACAGCAATCTGGCGATGCTCTACCACAACGGCGAAGAATTCGCGTTGCACTTCATCTACATTTTTCCCAATGCCCCGCAAGGCAAGCTCGTGGCGGGGATACTGCTGAGCCCCGGCCACGCCAAGCGCCTGTGGCGCGCCCTGGGAGACAACCTCACCAAGTACGAAGCGCAATACGGCCCCATCCGCGAGACTCCGGAAGGACCGCCACCCAAGCTCGGCTTCGTGCAGTAGGGCTCGCGGGACCACCTGTCCCACAGTACAGTTTTGGCGCGGCAACGCCTGTCCAGCGGGGCAGGCGCGGCGGCAGCGGCGGCGTGCTAGGCTAAATTCGATGCAAACCGCCTGCTCACATTGCGGAACTCTGCACCGGCTGAACGACGCGCAGATTGGCACGCTGCGGCGCGTCCAGTTCAAGTGCACGCGCTGTGGCAAGCCCACGCTGGTCGAACTGGAGCATCGTATCGAGAGTACGCAAGTCGTCTCGCCGCTGCCGGCGTTCGCGCGCGGAGCGGGCGCTCCGCGGCGGATCAGCGCCTACGAAGAAGCCGATAGCGATGTGCGCCTGCCGCAGGGCAAATCGATCGCGCTCACGGTGATCGGCGGACCTTCGCGCGGCAGCGTCTTCCCACTCGAAAAACCAAGAATCATCCTGGGCCGCGCTGGCACGGATGTGCCTCTCGACGATACCGGCGTTTCGCGCCGCCACTGCATGATCGAAGTGCGCGGCGACGTGGTGCGGCTGTGCGATCTGGATTCGACCAACGGCACGTATTTCGGCGAAGAGCGAATCCGCGCGGCACAACTTCGCAACATGTCCGAATTCCGCATCGGCTCGAGCGTATTGCTCGTGACGATCCGCTCGCGCATTGAAAACGTCATCTGATCGCCGCACGGAATCCGCGCGCCCCGCGAGCATCTAGTCAAACCCACATCCGCCCGCCGATACGTGCTACTGTAGCGCCGGTTGCTATGCCGGCCCTTTCCGCCATCCTGATCGCGCACAACGAAGAATCCGATCTGCCCCAAGCGCTGGAATCGCTTGAAGGCGTGGCGGACGAAATCGTATTGGTGGATGGCGGCAGCACCGATCGCACCGCGGAGATCGCGCGGGCCGCGGGCGCGCGGGTTTTCGAGCGCGCGTTTACAAATTTCGCCGACCAAAAAAATTTCGCGGCTGCGCAAGCTGCCCACGACTGGGTGTTGTCGCTCGATTGCGACGAAGCGCTGTCGCCGGAGCTGCGCCGCTCGCTGCTCGCCTGGAAATTTGAAGAGCCCGCGCTGCACGGCTATGAAATCGTGCGCCTGACGAATTATCTGGGCGGATGGGTGCGCCATTCGGGCTGGTATCCCGATTGGATCGTGCGCGTCTATCACCGCGGTCACGGCCAATTTGCCGGCACGATCCACGAAAGCGTGCGCCTCGATGGACCCGCCGGCCGCCTGGAAGGCCGCGTGAATCATTACAACGTGCGCACCTACGCAGAGCATCTGGCCAAGATCGACGCGTTCACCACGATCGCGGCTCGCGACATGTATGATCGCGGGCAGAATCATTGGCGCGCGGGAATGTTGATCGCCGCGCCATACACATTCTTTCAGCGCCTTGTGCTGCAAGCCGGATTTCTAGATGGACGGCGCGGCCGGTTGATTGCCTGGACTTCCGCGCGTTATGTCTGGCTGAAATATTCCAAGCTGGGAGCGTTGGTGCGCGCGAGCGGCCACGCGGCAAGCGAGGCCCGGCCGCAGCCGAAAGTTGACTGAAGCCCGCGCGAGCGCCGCGGAAAGCGCGTCAAGGCCGGCCCCTCAAACCACGATGTGCGTGTCGGTTCGCTCGATCCCTTCGATCGGCTGGATGCGTTCCATCACCAGATCGTCCAATTCCTGCTGCGTTTCCACTTCGGCGTAAGCGATCACGTCCGGCACGCCCCAGCACGGCAGAGCCGAGCGCACTCCCGGTAATTGCGTCAGTTCGTGCGCGATGGCTTTGGACCGGCCGGCGCGCGTGTGGATAAGTATGTAGGCGCGGATCGTGGAATTGCGAGATGGCATGTGCCGCCCCTCCCCCCGGTTCTTCCCACCCTGCGATCCATCCATGGTAACCGGAAACGGCTCCGCACAACGCCAAAAAACCGAAACGCCGGCCCTCCCGGGTTATCGGGAGCGCCGGCGTCTCAGCAAACTGTTGCGCCAGTTTTTTTTGCCTTCGCGAGTTCCTCCTATCCGTGCGGAGATTTTCCAGTTGCGGACGGGCCGCCGACGACCCAGCGCCCCGCTTGCTCCAGGAATTCCAGTCCTACGGCGAAGCCTTGCCCCGAAAGGGGCTGGCAATACGCCACACGCGCCCGGGCGCGAAACGTTCCCGGGAGCGATACGAATTCAAGACAATCGTTGGCGCGCCAGCGGCGCGTGCTCACCACACGCACGCCGCGCGAACTGACGTTCTCCGTGAATGCCGTTTCCGTGCCCGGCAATTCGACGCCGCCGCAGAGATGAACTGCGAATGTCATCGGAGTCCTTTTTTCCCAACGCCCGACTTCAAACGGCCTGACCAAGATGGCCTCGCTTCCAATCGAAAAGTGTTTAGAGACAGGCCGCGATGCTGGCGAGCTTGCCGATGGTTCCATCGCCTTGGCCCTTCATGCGATACAACGCGTTGTCGGCCACGCTGAACAATTGCTCGATCGTTTCGCCGTCGTGCGGAAAAACGGCCGCGCCGACGCTGACGGTGACGCGGGGCAGTTGCCCATCGTGCGCCAGTCGATTGCAGATGCGCCGCCCGACGGCAGCGGCGGCTTTCAGATCCGCCTCCGGCAGCACCACAGCGAATTCATCGCCGCCGTAACGGGCCGCGGTATCGATCGCGCGGCAACTGGTGCGCATCGTGGCGCCCAGCCGGCGCAGCGCTGTGCTGCCAACCAAATGGCCGTAGCGATCGTTGATGCCCTTGAGCGCGTCAAGATCGAGCAGCAGCAAAGAAAATTGGCGGCCTGTACGGTGCGAACGCTGGATTTCGATCTCCAACGTTTGCACCAGCGTCCGGTAATTGCCTAGACCTGTGAGCGAATCGGTGATCGCAAGGTGTCGCACTTGATCGAACAAGCGCGCGTTGTCGATCAGCGCGCCGCACAGCACCACGGCGTAGCTCGTCACCTTCAGCACTTGCGCCAGCGTGAATGGAGCGTCCAGCAATCGCTCGGATTGGCTGGCAGCCACGTGGCAGGCCACGTTCAAGCACACGGCAACGCACAACGCGAAATCGAAGGCCGTCCGGTTCTGCGCAAGCCGGCGCCAGCAAAGCACCGCGGCCGCCAAATAAAGCAGCGCGGGGAACAAATCCCAGGGTCGCGCGATTCGCGCCAGCGGGTGAATCGAAGGCTCCACTGGATAGCTCAAGAATCCGGCGCTCGTCAGATACGCCACCACTCCCACCACCACCAGCGCGACGAACATTTCCCGCGCGGGATCGCGCGAACTCGGCAGCCGGCGTTCCACCGTCAGCGCCGCAAGGATCAGCACCGCCAGCAGCGTCCGGCTCACCATCCACGCCAGCGGAATGTGCAGTTGCGCGGGAAATCCCGCCGACAGCATGTTGTAATAACCGAAGACGGTGATCGTCTCGATCAAGCCCGCCAGCACAAACCCGAAAGCCAGAATCAGTGCGAGGCGATCGTGCGTCCCGCGAAAACGCACCAGCGCGTTGGCGGCAAACGTGAACCCCAGGAGGCTGCCGACAATCTGCAGGTAGGAAAATAGAATGGGATCGGCGGAGAATGGCCGGTGCCGCAGCCACGTCACGAGCGCAATAAACGCGATCGCGCCCACCACCGCCAGCGGCCAGCGCAGCGCGCGAAACACTCGACGAATTGAAGCCAGCTCGTACACCGGGCCCCCCCGAGAATCCAAATCGGTCCACAAAAACCAGCGCTAGTACTGAAAGCAAGCGCTGTACCCAATCGGTGCATGGGGGATTTGTGTCTCTAAGTGACTTACATACAGTCACTTACGTACACGGAACGGAAAAGCCATTTTCTGTCAGGGAAAACTATCCCACTGAGGTTGAGCAGTTTTGTGACCGGAACGGTCGCCGGATACCTAGACCAGTGATCACCAAACATCCAGGTCCGGGGCAAAACCGCCCCGAATGAGGAGCGGAGAGCTAGTCGCAGACGCGAGGCGAAAGCGGCGCGCGACCGCCGCCCTGCCCTTGGTTGAAGCTAAGATCCGTTCGGCCCACTTCTCGGGTAATCCGACTTTCCAGATGGGATGAGAAGGCCGGTCTCCACGGGATGCGATACGCTCCCAATTGATCGACGCGCTCAAGGCGCAAGATAAAGGAGACCGGCTATGCGGAAGAGTAGCACTGTCGCGATGAGCAGAATCGAGAATTTCAAAGAACACAAGCTAACGATCGGATTGGATCTGGGAGACCGATTCAGCCATTACTGCATTTTAAATGAATCGGGCGAAGTGATTGGGGAGCACAACCTACCGACGACGCCGAAAGGAATCGACGACGTTTTCGGCAGGATCCCTTGCAGCCGGATCGCGCTAGAAACCGGAACTCATTCGCCCTGGGTAAGCCGACAGTTGGCCCCGTTGGGGCACGAAGTGATCGTCGCTCACGCACGCAACGTGCGACTGATCGGGGACAGTAGCCGAAAAGACGATCAACTCGATGCCCGGACACTGGCGCGGCTAGCCAGAATCGACCCTGGCTTGTTGGGTCCCGTGCAACATCGCAGCGCCAAGGCGCAAATCCATCTGACGGTAATCCGCGCTCGATCGGGACTGGTCGGTGCGCGCACGGCGTTGGTGAATGCCGCGCGCGGGTTGACGAAATCGTACGGCGAGCGGCTGCAAAAATGTGGCACCCAGCAGATGAATCGGGAAATGGCCAAAGGACTGAGCCAGGAGTTGAGGGATGCCTTGGATCCGCTGTTGGGAGAAATCGAATCGTTAAACGAACGGATCGCAGAATACGATCGGCGGATCGAGCAAATCGCCAAGGAAGTCTATCCCCAGGTGGCGCTACTGAAACAGGTGAAGGGAGTCGGGACACTCATTGCGTTGACCTACGTCCTAACCCTGGACGACCCGCATCGATTTCGCCGAAGCCGGGATGCGGGGTGTTTTGTCGGGTTGCGCCCTGGGCGCCGGAACTCGGGCATGAGTCAGCCACAGCTCCACATCAGCAAGGAGGGAGATGTGTACCTGAGAACGATGCTGGTGCAAGGCGCGCACTACATTCTCGGGCCGTTTGGACAGGACAGCGATCTTCGGCGCTGGGGGCTGAGACTTGCGGAACGCGGAGGGAAGAATGCCAAAAAGCGAGCGGTTGTTGCCGTAGCACGGAAGTTGGCAGTACTGCTTCACAAGCTGTGGGTAAGTGGAGAGGTCTATGAACCCCTGCGGAACAACCACAAAGCGGTGACCGCAGTAGCGTAGGAGAGTGGGGGATTTTGACAGCCGAGCTCAACCGCCGAGTTCAGGTGACTGCGACTAACTCCTGGCCCAACTCCCCATCGAACAGATGGGAGCCGAGGTCGATTATCAGGTAGCAGCACCTGCTGAAACGGGTACGCCCAACTTGCACCGAGCGACAATCGCTCAACCGACGAGTGCGGATGGAAGGATGGCGACAGAGGCGGCCTGGCTCAAAGACAAAGAACCCAAGCGAGTAAAAAACAAAACCGTATTGACTCTGGCTGGCCTTCTCATGGAAGGAGTTGACAGCCCGACCGACAGCACCAGGCTGCGGGATTTCGGTCGCTAGGGTGCGATTCCCCGGATAGTCAGATCCATGCTGCCGTATGGCGGCCCGTCGAGCTCAAGGTCAATTTTGTTCGAGGTCCGCAATTGCACCTGTACGCTGGTCGTTGGCTTTTTCGGCCATGAAACATCAGCGACGTCTTCTCCGTTCAGTTTTACTCGCGCCAGCCGCACCGGCTGAAATGGGCCCGATGGGGTACTCACTTCGAGCCTGAATGGAGGCTGAAATTCCTTGTCCAGATCAAACGTCAGTTCCCTCGACCATGCTTTGTCCATGTGCGTTGGCTTATGGAAAACGATCGTTCCGACCTCGTGATCGAAGTCCGCGACTGCGTGTTCCAACCTCAGGCCACTGCGCGATAATTCGTCCATCCATTCGCGGTTTAGAGTCGCGGCAGCAATCACGTCCTTGAGGGAGGCTTTTTTCCCTACGGCGCTTGCAAGCTTTTGACCAAGCCAGACGAGATGCAGAACATCGTCGCTATATTCGAAGGAGTAATAGAAACCTTCTTCGCTCGACTCGGGATCGAGCATGGTTCTCGGGCGGAGTCCATCGTTACCGAAGCGATGGATTGGAAAGTTCTTGGTAACCACTGACGCGAGACTTCCCCCGAAATGGCGCGTCATTTCCACGCGGTCTTGGAGGAATAGACCGCAGATAAAGTCAACGATTCCGGCCTGCTTCTTCTTATTCTCGGCACACGCCAAGGACGTTCTGCGGAGAGATTCTGCAAGATCGAGCGACAGCAAATCGGTGCTAAACATTAATCTGTGTTGTGCGTAGCCGCGCTGCGAAGCATTGAGATGCTTTTTCATTCGAAACTCCAAGAACGAAGACGTAGCCTAACATGCTCTCTCCGCTGGTTTAAGTCATGATTAACGCACAAACCGTACAAGTGGGTTCTAGTACGGCAGATGTCCGGTTTTCCGACTTATCGCGACTTGGCCTTGCGCGCACTACTTCGTAAGCGTGTGGTTGGCGGCGTGAAGCAGAATGACGGAGGCCTGTTTCTGTATGGCGGTAATATCAACCCGCGAGAGATTGTTGGCCTTCGCATTGTAGCTGGCAATCGCCTTGATCGCGGCCTGCACCTGGGGCTGCAAGGTCTGGAAGATCGTCGGACTGCTCTCCGCGAATTGAGTAAACTCTTGCAGCCCGGGTTTGGCCAGCCCTTGGGCAGTTGCGAGGTTGTAGCCCCAATCGAATTCCGAGGGAACGGTTTTGCCCAACAGTGCGGTCTTGTTCCCGAGCCAGAAAAAGAAGCAGGCCTTGGTATCCAAGTCCGTGCCCAGCCATTTGTTCAAAGCGCCCGAGTCAATCTCGGATTTGTTCCAGGCATCCTGTTGGGCTTGGGTCCAACTGGAATAATTCCGGAACAGTGGCAGCCCGAGACTCGTTTTGACGACGCTGTCATAACTGGCCAAAACCTGCGGCGTCGCACCGGCGTTGACGAACAATTGACGCCCCGAAGCAAACTCGGCCTTGATCCCGTCCGGCGAAAAGATTTTCAGATTATTAATATTATTGGTGAATTCCATAAACTGGCCCGCGTTGAAATAATCAAACGGACGCGGCGCCTGGGCGCGCACCGGCAGCGCCAGCGCCAGCAGACCGATGGCCGGTAGAACGGAAAGAATATGCTTCTTCATCCAGGATTCCCGATTTCAACCGATGTCTCGCGCATCATACGCTTCTCCCATCTTTGACTACAACGGATTCGCTACCGGAGCACGACTTAGCGAGATCGGGCGGGGATTCCGACTGCCATGTCCTCATAAACGCGCTTACCGAACGAGTGAAATCGCGGGTCGAAACCAAATGCAAAATGAATGACGGATAGACGGTCAGGCTGTGGGCTTGGGCGCCGGCGGAGGAAGGTCTCGCGCCTGGACGGCATCCTGGAAATTAGCCGCGCGATGCGCGCCATCGCAGAACGGCTTGTTCGCGGAATGCCCGCAACGGCAAAGCGAGATCTTTGTACGTCCTGCGAGCCCGAAGTTCTTGCCGGACGGGTCCGCAATCTCGAAGTCGCCCTCGATGCGCAGAGGGCCATTGTCTGCCGGCACGATCTTAATCGGCATGCGATTCCTTTCGTCCCAGGATGCGATCTCCCGAGCGTTCAATACTTCGGGACGGACGGATCCACTTCGTCCGACCAGGCCAGGATGCCGCCCTTCAAATTCCAAATTTTCTTGAAGCCGGCCTTTTGCAGAAATTCCACAGCGTCGGCGGAGCGCTTGCCGCTGCGGCAGTGCGCCACGATCTCGCGCGAGCTATCGAGCTCACTCACGCGCTTCGGCAAATCGCCCAGCGGAATCAGATGCCCCTTGATGTTGCAAATCTGAAATTCGTGCGGCTCGCGCACGTCCAGAATGAATAGATCGTCGCCCCGATCCAGGCGCGCCTTCAACTCGCGCGGTGTAATTTCCGGTATGCCGGTGGTCACAACAGGTGCCTCCTCGCCTCGGATCCCGCAGAATTGTTCGTAGTCAATCAGTTTGGTGATCGTGCGATGCTCGCCACATAGTGGGCACGCCGGATTCTTGCGAATTTTCAGCTCGCGAAAGCGCATGCCCAGCGCATCGAACAGCAGCAATCGCCCCGCCAGCGACTCGCCCACGCCCAAAATCAATTTGATCGTCTCCATCGCCTGCAGCGATCCGACGATCCCCGGCAGCACACCCAACACTCCGCCTTCCGCGCACGATGGCACCAAGCCCGGCGGCGGCGGTTCCGGATACAAGCAGCGATAGCACGGCCCGTCCGGCGCGCCGAACACCGTCACCTGTCCCTCGAATCGGAAAATTGAGCCGTAAACGTTCGGCTTGCCAAGCAGCAAGCTCGCATCGTTCACCAGATAGCGCGTGGGAAAATTGTCAGTGCCATCGACGATGATGTCGAAATCCTTGAACAGCTCGAGCGCGTTCTCGCTGCTCAGCCGCGTTTCAAACGTATCGATTTGGATGAAAGGATTCAGCCCCAAAAGCCGATCGCGCGCCGCTTCCGCTTTCTTGCGGCCAACGTCCTTGGTGGAAAACGTCACTTGCCGCTGCAAGTTTGTCGAATCCACCACGTCGAAATCCACCAGCCCCAATCGCCCCACGCCCGCGGCGGCCAGATAAAGCCCCAGCGGCGCGCCCAATCCTCCGGAGCCAATCAGCAGCACCTGCGCCTGCTTCAGCTTCAACTGCCCTTCCATGCCGACCTCGGGCATGATCAAGTGGCGGCTGTAACGCAGCACCTCTTCTTTTGAAAGCTTCACGTCTTGTTTCGGCAATGTGCTCGTATCGATGGGCATGGCAATCTCCGATTTCGTTGGCGCTGGCTATTTCTCTGTCGCGCGTCAGGCGCCTGCGCGCGCACTCGCGTCGGCGGCCCCGCCGGCAATGGACGGCACAATCGTGATCGTGTCGCCGGCCTTGGTGGGCGTCTGCTCCTGTTTCAAAAAGCGAATGTCTTCGTCGTTCAGATACACGTTCACGAAGCTGCGAATCCGCCCATCCGGCGTGTAGAGATGCTTCTTCAGATCGCCGTACGCGGCGGTCAATCGATCGAGCGCATCGCCGACGGTGTGCGCTTCATATTCCACGCTGGCCTTGTGCTCGGCATAAACCCGCAACGGCGTCGGCAAAATTACGGTCACGGCCATCAGTGCGTTCCTCCCACAGGAGATGAAGTTTGCGCCGCGGCTCCGGCGGCGGCCGCCGGCGAAATCGGCTCGGCCTCGAATCGCGCGCGATCGTCCGTCAACCGCCACGAAGTCATTTCACGCGGCACTCCCGCGGCGACCGCCACGATAATGTAACTGTACCAGGGCCACGCGTGTTCGCGATCGAACTCCGAAGGCCGCGCCGGATGGTCCGGGTGCGAATGGTACCAGCCAATCAAATCCAACCCGCGCTCCGTGGCCGCGCGTTCCGCTGCGCGCACATCCTCCGCCGTAATCGCAAATCGATTGCGCGGCGAATCGTCGCGGCGATTTGAAAGCGGCAGCAGATCGCGTACCGCGCGCCCCGCCGCGCCATCCGTGCCCAACAGCGCGCCACAGCATTCGTGCGGATAATCCTTCGCGCCGTGAGCGTTTATCCTGGCGGCCAATTCTGAATTCAGTTCGAGCATCTTCGTTGCGCTACTTCACTTCGTCCCAGAACCGCTCGCTCAAGTATTTTTCGCCCGAATCCGGGAACACCGTCACGATCACCGCGCGCTCTCCGCGCGGCAGCGCCGCAGCCACCTGAGTGCATCCCACCAGCGCCGCGGCGGCGCTCGGGCTCAGCAGCAGTCCTTCGTCACGCGCCACGCGCTTCACCATGCGATAGGCTTCTTCCGTATTCACGCCCAAATTTTCATCGGCCAGCGACGCATCGTAAATCGGCGGCACGATCGCCGTCTCCATGTGTTTCCATCCCTCCAAGCCGTGGAAGGGCGAATCCGGCTGCAAGCTGATGCAGCGAATCGCCGGATTATATTCTTTCAGCCGCCGCGTCGTGCCGACGAACGTACCGCTGGTGCCCAGTCCAGCCACGAAGTGCGTCACGCGCCCCTCGGTCTGCTCCCAAATCTCCGGGGCCGTCGAGCAGTAGTGCGCCTGCCAATTCGCCGCATTGCCGTATTGATTCGGGTAGAAATATCGGTCCGGCTCCGCTGCCACAATGTCCCGCACGCGGCGAATCGCTCCGTCGGAGCCCTCCTCGCCCGGTGTGATCACAATCTCGGCCCCAAACGCCGCCAGAATCCGTTTGCGCTCCGGACTGGCGCTCGCGGGCAAGCACAGCTTCACACGATACCCGCGCGCCGCGGCGATCATCGCGTATGCGATGCCGGTATTCCCGCTGGTCGCGTCCAGTATCTCCACGCCCGGCCGCAGCGCGCCCGAGCGCTCGCCTTCCTCGATCATCTTCAGCGCCGCGCGGTCCTTCACCGAGCCGCCGGGATTGAACCATTCCGCCTTGCCGTAAATTTCGACGCCCGGAAAATCGCTCGCGATTCGCTCCAGCCGCAGCAGCGGCGTGTTCCCGATCAAGTCGGTCACCGTCGCGCCATCCCTGCGCGCGCGGCTCCGCGTTTCCGCGTGCCCGGCCTTCGCCGAGCGAATTGCCTCAGTCGTCTGCTTCACAGAACTCATGGGCGGAATTTCTGCGTGCGGTGCTCGCGAATCCCCCTGGGATGGCCCGCTCAACCTGTGCTCTCTACGACTCTCGACCCCATTAGATGGCCCAAGCCCTCACGGGTATTCAGACAATTTAACACGGGATAGCCCGTTTTCCAGCCATGAACGCTGGGGGTATAGCGCGGGTGACGGCCGCACGAAGACCGCCCACAAATTCGCCTTTACATCTGAGCGCCCAAATCCTTAGTCTGTTAGTCTTAAAGAAGCGAGGCCCCATGTGGAACGTTGACGAACTCTTCTCCCCCGAAACGCTCGAAGCCCTGCCCAAGGCCGGCTTCTTCGTGGGCAGCACGCGCGGCGTGATGCGCGTGGAGCGCTATGGCTGCGGCGCCGAATTCCGCAGCACGCCCGACGGCAACTTCGTCATGACCATCCTGCCCACCATCGTGCTCAACGGCCAGTTCACGCGCCTATGGGACGCCGGCTACCAAAAATTCCTGATCACCGACGACGGCCGCAAATTCCCCGCGCAAGCCGAAGAATTGGTGCGCATGCGCCGCTTCAATGAAGAGCTGCGTACCGCGCTCGGCGTGCCGACGTATTACAACGAAGGCCTCGGCTCGACGTGCCAGGTCACGGCGTACGATCGCGTCGCCGGCCGCCGCGGCGCCATCCCCGATAGCGGCGTCGGCGTCATCCCAACCGAAGATCACTAATCGCGCGCGGCGCCCGACACATCCATGTCGATCACCATAAATTTCATCTCGAAAATGGATATCTTCCGGCTCGTGACCCTCGGCGTAGTCCTCGCCACGTGGCTCATTTCCATCGTCTACAACACTCTCGCCGGCCGCAAACGTCCGCCGCAATCCAAAGAAGTCAAGCGCGAGCCCGCATCTTATTGGGGCATCGGCCTGCAGACCATTTCCTTCTTCATGATGTGGTTTTTCTTTCGACCGGTTCTCGGCCCGATCGTCCCCATGCCTGCGTGGCTCGAAGTCGTGGTCGATATCGTCGCCGCCGCGCTGGCGATTCTTTCGCTCTGGCTGAGTATCGTCGCGATTCGCACCCTCGGCGCGCAGTGGACCTACGTCGCGCGCGTCATCGAGGGCCATCGCCTCGTCACCCAAGGCCCCTATCGCTTCGCCCGCAATCCGATTTATCTCGGTATGTTGGTGTGGCTTCTTGCGTCCGGACTTGTTTGGACTCGCTGGTGGGCTTTCCTTTTGGCGATCGTCCTCTTCCTGATCGGCACTAAAATCCGCATCTCGCGCGAAGAAAAACTCCTAGCCTCCACCTTCGGCGACGAATGGCTCGACTATACCCGCCGCGTTCCCGCCCTCTTCCCCGGCTTTTGAGTTTTCGTCAGGAGGTGGGAGCTTCAGCTCCCACGTAGCCGCAGTAATGGGGAAAGGGCTTTCGCGCCTTTTGCGTCACGACGCTTTGGGTCGGGAAGCCCCGAAACCCGGACAGTCTTTCCTCGGGGTGGCCCCTGCCTGCCGGCAGGCAGGCATTTTCGCCCAGCTTCATCGGGCGAAAGTGGGGAGTGTCGCTCCCTTCCAGCTTCTAGCTTTCAGCCTCTAGCCTCGAGCTTCCTCCAACCGCCTCCGCAACTGCCTCACATCCACCCGATGCTTCGCCACTTTCCGCGCCCCCAGAAAAATCACCGGCACATCGAGCCCGTACCGCTCGCGCAGCACCGCATCGTCATCGATATTCACTTCCCGCAATCGCGCGCCAAATTCTGCGATCAGCGGCCCCATCACCGCCTTCGCCTCCTCGCACAAATGACACCCCGGCCGCGTATACAACGTCACATCGCGCGCCCCCGCCGCGGCCAGCCGCGCATCTTCTTCGCTGATGGGTTTATCGGCGCACATGCGGCACACAATTCCGCCGCACGTTATATCGCACAAAACGCCCGGTTGGAAATTACCAGCTTCGCGTGTACCCGATGCTCGTCGTCGTGTACCACGGCACCGTCGGGATCTTGTTGAACATCTCCTGAATCCAAATCGAGTTGCGCATATCGAAGTGCACCACCGCCCCCAGCACCTCACCGTCGTAAAAGCGGTTCAGAATATGCGAGTTCCCCGTGAAGCTCGTCACCCCCACTTGAATCATCGTGTATCCGCTCACCCGCTGCGTCTTCGGCAATCCGAAATTCTTCATCAACCCAAGGCTCTCCGTATCCGATCCAAATTTCGAGTGCCAGAATCCGGACCCGCAATCTTCATACGTGTAGGCAACCGTTATTTCGTCCCCGAACGGATCCTTCTTCAGAAATCCGAACGTGTGCCCAATCCCGATGTTGTAGTTCGCCTTCGGCAGCAGCCCCGGCCGGTCAAAATCCGATCCCAGCATAAAAAATAGGTCCGTGCTCGTCCCCATTGCTTCCATCGCAGGAGCATTTGCGGATGGAGTTCGCGATGAAGGAGCCGACGGAGCCTGCGACGCGGCAGCGGAAGCGGTAGCGGACGGAGCCTGTGACGCGCCACCCATAGCAGGCGTGGTCTGCGTTTGTGATTGCGATTGATCCTGCGCCTTACACATTGGGCCGAAAAACAGCACTAGCGCCACGGCCAAACACACCCCTGCGACCTTCGTGGAAAAACTTCGTGCAAGTGCCATTGTGAGGGCTTTCCTTATTCAGCGGCGATTGGTATCGACGCCTCGTCCCGCAGCGATTCCTCGCCGCGAGCCCGCCACCGCGCGCCGACTGCCGGCAACCACGCGCAATATACCGAGCGCCCCGTAAATGATGCATAAAGGAGCCGTAAAGAAAGTCCAAAGGATTCGCCCGACCGCCATGTGTCGCGAGATCGAGATTGACTCCGCTCTAGTCTCCACCGACCATGTACCCGCGCCCAGCTTCCCCGCCCGCTCTTCCGCCATTCGAATGAATTTCCACAGCCTCGTATTCGAATACCCTACACGTTATCATTGACATGTAGGTTATAGACGTGCTATGATCTCGCATGACTCTCGAACCACACGCCCCGGCCCCCTCCAGTCCCGAACTGGGGTGCCCATGCCTGCCCGCCGCAGGAGGGTTCGCCCAGTTTTTCCGGGCGAACGTGGGCTCGCGGTTGATCCTCTGCGTTCTCTGCGTCGCAGCTTGCCCGCTGCTGCGGGCCCACCTTTTGCTGGCGCTGTTCTCCGACTCTCAAATCTCCAATCTCAATTTTGAGATTGTTCGCTGTTCCGAAGCCACATCGCCATCTTCTCGCGTGTATTCCTCGGCGAGTCTCCGCGGTTCTCAGCGCCTCTGCGTTATCTTTTTCTTCATGCCACGCTACTCCGTCGACCATCGCCCGCCTGCAGCTCCATGCCTGCCCGCCGGGGCGGGCTTGCCTCTGCTCGCTTGTTGCCGCCTACCAAGCACCTGGCTTGGACCATACTCGGGGCTGAAACGTACCTCGATGCGTCCCATTCACGGCGCACTGATGCGTGCAAAAAACGCGCCCCCAAATTCATTGTTTTCAGTCAAATGCAAAGGGTTGTACAACTCGCTGAAAATAGGCCATATCAACCGGGATTATGCCCTTGACACAAGGTTTCATTTCTGCGAGCCTTCTGTCGTGCATGACAGGCATGGCGCTTCTTTTCCTTCTATTCGTTGCAGTTGTATTTGGGGTTTTTGGTGTAAAGGCTAAACAATCCAAATCGGGCCGATACTCGGTACGTGAAGCCAGTGAATCTCGTTTGTTCAAAAATATCTCGATACAAAATGGTCCCAATGATAAGCGCCACTTGGTGACCTGCTCCCCGTTTTTGGTCCAGTCATAAGTTAGCACTCTGGGGTTCCTGCACATCCGATTCGGCCCAGGCCGGGGCGATGGAGGCGACCGGCGTGGGGGGAGACGCCGGTCGCGCGG
>Ga0187875_10000005_pt1 | contig 228298 bp, 173 predicted proteins | sample June2016WEW_17_1_2_FD_132978 | JGI IMG/M metagenome (GOLD analysis project Ga0187875, IMG submission 132978) | Peatland microbial communities from SPRUCE experiment site at the Marcell Experimental Forest, Minnesota, USA - June2016WEW_17_10 | ecosystem: Environmental > Terrestrial > Soil >... | reverse complement strand
CGCTCTACGACTGGATCCTCGAGAACCTCGACCTGCCGCGCCCGTTGCCGCACCAGTACGAGTTCGCCAAGCTGATTCCCACGTACACCATCGTCTCCAAGCGCAAACTGATCCAGCTCGTGAACGACAAGGTCGTCTCGGGCTGGGACGACCCGCGGATGCCGACCATCAGCGGGATTCGCCGGCGCGGCGTGCCGGCCGAGGCGGTGCGCGCGTTCGCGATTGGCGTCGGCGTCACGAAATTCAACAGCGTGACCGACATGGCCGTGTTCGACCACGCCATCCGCGAGGACCTCAACAAGCGCGCCCTGCGCCGGCTCGCCGTGTTGCGTCCGCTCAAGGTGGTCATCACCAATCTCGACCCGCATCACTACGAGGAACTCGACGCGGTCAACAATCCCGAAGACCCGACCACCGGCACGCGCAAGGTCCCGTTCGGCAACACGTTGTACATCGAGCAGGACGATTTCATGGAGAATCCGCCGCCGAAGTTTTTCCGATTGAAGCCTGGCGGCGAAGTGCGCTTAAAGTACGCCTACATCATCAAGTGCGACGAGGTCATCAAGGACGCCGGCGGGAACGTCGTCGAACTCCGGTGCACCGCCGATCTCGGCAGCAAGACCGGCGGGCCGACTTCTTCGCGGAAAATCAAGGGCACGATCCATTGGGTGTCGGCCGCCCACGCCATCGACGCTGAAGCCCGTCTCTATGACCGCCTGTTCACCGTCGCCGAGCCGGATGCAGGAGGCGATTTCAAGGCCCACCTCAACCCACACAGCCTCGAAGTCGTCACCGCCAAATGCGAACCCAGCCTCATCGACGCCACGGGAAAAGTCCGCTACCAATTCGAACGTCTCGGCTACTTCACCCTCGATCCCGACTCCAAGATGGACTCGCCCCGCCCCAGTGACCACAAGCCCGTCTTCAACCGCACCATCACCCTGAAGGACACTTGGGCGAAGATTGAGGGGAAGCGGGGACAATGACCGACGAGGAGCTAGCTGACTACATCGCGGAAAAAGACATGCCGGCCGCAGCAGCTGCCTATCTTCGGGGAAAATTCGCACACTGCCCACGCTTTAGAGATTTCGCCTCCGCCAATCGCGACAAGATTCGAGAGAAATTTCGAAAGTTCCGAAAGACCAAGGATGAAGAGGACATTGAGGATGTAGCCGCGGAACTCAAGGTCGCGTACCTACTTTTGCTCGATGATCGCTTTTCGCTGACTTACGAAAAGTATAAGAGTGACAAAAGCCACCGGGGCCCAGACATCACCGCGTCATTCTGCGGGCAGGTAGGTTTTAACGTCGAAGTGAAACGCATCCGCGAATCACCTAAGTTCGAGGGTCGCTTGAACAAGTGGCACAGCGAAGCGTGCGATCGCATCCGACGAACCCCCTCCAGTTTATGGTTCTCTCTTGAAGTAACGACGATGGATGGGAATGTCGCAATTATGGATAGACTGGAACCAGCTGCAGACGAAATTGTCGCCTTTTGCGTTCAGACGATTAAGGCCAACGATTCCAGTTTGCCTCTCGAGATTCCCTGTAACTTCCGAGTTCCAAACTTTGACGACCTGCTAAGACTCACGCTTTTCAGATCTAGCAATCGCGGGCCGTCTGATTCAACAGGTCTTTCCGGTCATTGTGCTCCAGTGCTTTCCTCTGGAAAAGAGTGTGAGAAATTCGGAAGCCTGACACTCGACAAGCTGACGCAGTTCATGCCGTCTATTCCAAATGTGCTACTTTTTAAGGTCAGCAGCTTGGCTCTCGCCTATCAAGAAATGCAAATGGGCTTGGATTCGCTCGGAGAGATATTCCGAAAGCGCAACGATGTGTTCCTGCTAGAAAGGACGGGCAAGGATTCTGCACAGTTGTTACCGCATTGGCAGGGCTTAACTGCTGTCGTGTACTTGGAGCATGGTGTCCTTTCGGCTAGAACCCCAAACTTTCTTTGGGCAAACCCTGACGCATCACATCGGTTGCCGGTCGAAGTTAGCCGCTATCTTGAGGAAATGCGATAATCCCCAAGCTATTTGGGCTGTGGGATGTCGCCGAAATACTGAGCGTACGAGCAAGGTCGCAACAGGAGTCGGAGCTTTACAATTTACAGATGGGCGGCGGAAAGCCCGCACGAAACGTCCCCAATCATGTTGGGTGCGGTGAACCACGTGGGACGTGGCAAACTTCAAGAACCGCAACCCAGGTGTTTCCCGACAAGTGTCTTCGCGTGACCCATCGCCACCGCCAGCCTGATACATGGCACTACCATGTATCGCCGATCACCGATTCGGCGAGTGTCGGGATGGGGGATTCAGCAGGGCGTTGATCGCGCGGGTGAAGGCGGTCCACTGACGGCGCTGCTGCTGCCAAACCCGTTGACCGCGCGGCGTGAGCCGGTAGTAGCGGCGCTGGCGACCCTCCTTCGGCCCTTTCCACCGGCCTATCACGAAGCCCTGTTCCTCCAGGTGCCGAAGGACGGGGTAAATCGTGCCATCCTGCCAGTTCAACGTGCCCTTCGATTGCTCGAAGATCCGTTTCCGGATGCCATAGCCGTAGTTTGGCCCGTCCCGCAACACGTCGAGCACAATCAAATCATACGTCCCCGCCGCCAGGTTCCTCGCATATTCATCCCGCTTCATAGATGATACATCGTAGTGCCATGTATCATGTAAGGCAACAGCTTCTGATCAAGAGCGTAGTGGTTCACTGGCTGGCGGTGGATGTTTCATCCTCGGAGCGACGGACAAAACCGGTAGTCGCAGGGTTGCAGCCGGAACGGCATGGCTGCGTCTAGCCTTCGGCTCGTACGATTGTCAGGGTCGACTTTTGACTCATGACAGAAACACTCCCGAGCATCGGACGCGCCTCGGCGATCGTGCAGCCCGTCGGGGTGGTTGGCGCCCTAGCTGTTGCGGGCGCGTTGGACGGCGCTAAGGATGCGGCTTTCATCGTCGCCGATGAGGGTGGCCACCCGAGCGCATTTTCCGTCATAAACGATGACTTGTGGGACGGCGCCGACACGATACTGCCTGGCGAGATCGGGTTGTTTGTAGATGTTGACCTTCTGGATAACAACATCGGAATTCGTTTCCGCGAGTTTCTCCAGACACGACTGAAGAAATCGGCAGGGACCGGACCGGTCCGCATAGAAGAGGACGACCGTGATTTTCCCGAGATCGGGATTGATGGTGTCCTTTTCGATAAAGTGTGAATCGGGGGCTTTGTAAGTGGCGAGGTGCGGACGACGCGGACGTGGCGGGGCCTGGTGTTGGTCACTGACGGTGAAGTCGGTCACGTCCGAGGCGGCGACGAACATCAGGCCATTCGTTGTGGTTAGGGTGAACTTTCCGTCATCGAAGAGCAGCAGTTGACCGTTCAGAGTGACGCGACCGCCGGTGGTGAGCATCGCGGTCTTGCCGTCGAAATCGATATGGGTGACCTGTTGGAAACCGACATGGGTGATGGAGCCATCTTTATTGGCATACTCCAGGCGCTGATTGAGAAGACCAAGAACGCGGCATTCGGTCTTCGTACCATCTTGGAACTCGATCACGTCCGCTCGGGCGCCGACGAGGGCCGTGAAACACAAGCCGGCTAGCAGTATTCGGTTCATGAGTCAGATTCAGAGCAGATTCTCTGCCCGGAACTCACACTCAAGAGTGTGGGACGCTCGTGTAAGTGCTTCCAGGAGAAACACCTGGTGTGCTCGTGGACGGGAGGTTGACTCCTCTGGTCGTGAGGGTCGACCCTTAACTCACGGCACGAATACTCCCCAACATCGGAATCGGTTCGGCAGATACGCTTCGAAGATGCGTTTCCGGATGCCATAGCCGTAGTTCGGCCCGTCCCGCAACACGTCGAGCACAATCAAATCATACATCCCCGCCGCCAGGATCCTCGCATATTCGTCCCCTCTTCATAGATGATACATGGTAGTGCCATGTATCATCCGAGGCAACAGTTGTCTAACAGGCCGTTGAAAAAGTCATTTTGCAGAAAATCGACCCTTGCTAATCAAGCTGTTGCAGAGGCTGTTTTTCCGAATTCAGCATGTTTTTCACCGCCCTGCTGGTGAGGAGCGGAAGGGTTCACTGGCCGGCGGTGGAATTCCTCCTACGCGGTTGTTCGGCAGGTCAAGCGTCGGCAATCGCGAGTTGACCGCGCACCGGATGAATCGCTTCTAGTGCTGCGACACTCTTGATGTGATGGGTGGGCAGGGTGGGAAAATGAACCCTCACCCTGACCCGCCTTCGCCAAACTGCAGGCTACGGCGGGCACGCCCTCTCCCTTGAAACGGGAGAGGGGAACGCACTTCGTCTCCTCTCCCCGCGTGGGGGAGAGGATTAAGGTGAGGGGCAGCCCGTTAAATGAAGTGTGACAGAACATTAACGGCTGCCGCCGGCGTCGGCGATGTCTTGACGGACGAGGGATTCGTTGGCGCCGACGACGGTGTCGACGACGTCGCCTTCTTTGTTGTAGATGATGATGTGCGGAATGGCGGTGACATGGTATTCCTGCGCGAGGTCGTGGTGTTTATCAATGTTCACCTTTTGCAGGACGATGTCAGGATTGCCTGCCGCAATCTTTTCCAGGACCGGGCCGATCTTTCGGCACGGGCCGCACCAATCGGCGTAGAAATCGACAATGGTTATCTTGCCGCGCTCCGGCTGAATGGATCCCCTCGCGGGAGAACGGGAAGCGGTTGCGGGAAGAGCCACGGGTTTGGGCCGGGCAACGGGCGGCCTAGGGGGCTCGTCGACGGACTCGCTGCTGACCGTGAGATCAGTCACCTCGGTAGCGGCAATGAGTTGTTTGACGCCCGTCGGGGCCGCCAACGCGAACAGGCCATCTTCGAGATTCAACAACCGTCCGCTGAAAATCAGGTGGTCACGCGTGGTGATTGCGGCGGTCTTGGAATTGAAATTGATCCGCTTGACCTGCTGGAAATTGACGTGGGAGACGCTGCCGTCCTTGTCCGCGATCTCCAGCGTCTGGTTGAACAGGCTGAGGACATGACACTCGGTCTTCGTGCCGTTCTGGAATTCGACCACGTCCGCTCGGGCCCCGACAGCCGTCACGAAACACAAGCCAGCAAGCAATATTCGCTTCACGCGGGATGATAGGAGCAGGTTTTCTGCCCGAAACTCGCGGTCAACCGTCACGGTTGTGACCCATGAGCGCGCGCCGCAGCCCGGTCCCGCTACTTCTTCTGCTCGTGGACGCTGAGTTGTTTGATGCCGTCGAACAAGTACCAGACGCCGGACACGAGCGTGAAGAATCCGGCGGCATACAGGGGCCACAGGTAGGACGGGCGCTCGACCTTCAACAGCACCCAGCCGAGCGCGATCATCTGGAAAAACGTCGCGCATTTGCCGACAATGCGTGGTCGCGCGATCACGCGGCCCGCCAGCATGTGAATCAGCACACACCCGCCCAGCAACATCAGGTCGCGGCTGATCACCAGCACGGGAAACCACAACGGCAGCAGATCGAATGGCGTGCCGTCCTTGAACCGGACGCTCAAGAGAATCAGCGCGGAAATGAGCAACGCCTTGTCCGCCAGCGGATCGAGAATAATGCCCAGTTCGCTCTTTTGATGGTACCGGCGCGCGATGTAACCATCCACCGCGTCAGAGATCGCGGCGATGGCAAAGACCGTGCACGCCAGGCCGCGCTCCCATTCCCGTTCTTGGTCCTTCTGGTAGTCGCGGATGTAGTCCAGCGTGAGCCACACGAATACCGGGATCATGAAGATGCGCGCGAGCGTGATTTTGTTCGGAAGCGTCATGGGCGGTGCAATGGATTGGTCGGACACGTATGTTTTTGTGAGCCCCTCTCCCCTTGGGGGAGAGGGTTCGGGTGAGGGGTACGGCTTTCCAAAGTTGTACAGATCATCTCGATAACCCCTTCGAACTCGTGAAAAAGCTGATTGTTCCAAAATCGCAGAACTGTCACACCTTCATGCCTGAGATACTCGTCCCGCTGCTTGTCTCGCGCAACTCCGCTCGTCTCGCCATGCTGTCCGCCATCCAACTCAATGGCCAACCTTGATTCGGGGCAATAAAAATCCAGAACGTATGGCCCAAACGACTGTTGGCGGCGAAACTTTGCTCCCGAGATCTGACGGTTTCGTAGATGTTGCCACAACTTCTTCTCCGCATCCGTCGGATGACGACGGAGCGCTTTGACGAGCGGTTCATGTTGTGTCTTCAACGGCTGCTAAACCCCTCACCTTAATCCTCTCCCCCAAGGGGAGAGGAAATGGAAAAATCGGATCATCATATAACACTACGGAATTTCCCGGCGGCGCGACGCAACCGCACAAGTACGCGGTCGCGGCCCAGCACGTCCAGCAGGTGATACAGCGACGGGCCGGCTGATTTGCCGCTGACAGCCACGCGGCACGGATGAATGAGTTCGCCGGTCTTGACCCCGATCTCCGTCGCGAGCGATTTCAAGGCCGTTTCCAGGCCCGCGGCGTTCCACGGGTTTGTCCCCTCAAATTTTCCGGCGAGTTTCGTAAGCCGCTCGCTCGTGTGCGGACCGCTACACGACTTCTTGACCGCCTCGGGATCGAACGGGTAATCCTCGCTGAAAAAGTAGGTCGTCCAGGATGGCAACTCTTTCAGGAGCTTGACCTTCTCCTTCACGAGGCCGAGCACGGTCCGCACATACGGCTCGGCGGGAGGCTCGCCCTCGAATTTCAGGAACGACCGCGCCAATTCCATAAAGCGGTCCGACGACATGGCGCGAATATATTCGCCGTTCATCCACGTTAATTTCGAAGAATCGAACCGGGCGTTGTTTCGCAGGATTTGCGGCAGATCGAAAAGCTTGATGACATCGTCGATCGGCAGGACCTCGCGATTGTCCTTCGGCGACCAGCCGAGCAGGCAGAGGTAATTGCGCACAGCTTCCGGCACGAACCCGTCCTCGACGTAGGTCTGGAGCGACGCGAGCCGGGCCTTGGCGGGGTCGGGATCGCTCTTGCTCATCTTCGTGCCGTCGGGATTGAGAATCATGGGGATGTGCGCGTAGTTCGGCGGCTCGACGCCGAACGCGCGGAACAACGCGATGTGCTTGGGCGTGTTCGAGAGATGATCCTCGCCGCGGATGACATGCGTGATCTTCATTTCGATATCGTCGACCACATTGACCAGGTGAAACACGGGATTGCCGTCGCTGCGGACGATCACGAAATCGGGGTCGAGCATCTCGGTTTCGTTGAGCGGACGCACCACGCTGCCCGCGATGAGGTCGGGCACTTCGATCGGCTGGCGCGACATCTTGAAGCGGACTGCGCCGTCGCGCTCGTATGCCAGGCCCTTGTCCTTCAATTCCTGGATGCGCCGCCGGTAGATGTCGGCGCGTTGCGATTGAAAGTACGGACCGAACCCGCCGCCTTTCTCCGGGCCTTCGTCCCAATCCAGCCCCAGCCACCGCAACCCGTCGAGAATGGTGCGCAAGGATTGTTCGGTATTGCGCGCGGCATCGGTGTCCTCGATGCGCAGGACGAAGGCGCCGCCCGTGTGGCGGGCGTACAGCCAGTTGAACAGGGCGGTCCGCACGCTCCCAATGTGCAGAAAACCAGTGGGACTGGGCGCGAATCTGACACGGGTGCTCATGGCGTGTGCGCAAAATAGCAGACGGCACTCGCGAGCCGCAAGACCCAAACCGATTCCGCGAGAGGCGCGTTGCCAACGGGGGCCGAGGACTGGTGAGGCGGTTCGCGGTCGCGGACGACGTGGACGTTAATACGGGATCGGATGTGATTGCAACCACAGCAAGCGCAGGGCCGTGCCGAAGGCGAGCAACAGATTGAACCAGGTGAGGATGAAGTCGAGGTAGTACGGCGTGAACGGCTTGGCAAGGGCCATCATGACTTCCTTGTACCGGCGCAATTCGGCGAACACACGCCAGAACAATAAACCTGTTGGAAAACGCGCGCCGCGCCGGTAGAGGGCGGGGCAAATGACAATCCAGTGCACCAGGACATTGGCGACGAACGTCACACCAAGGATCAAAAACAATCCGTAGACATCCTTGTTGTCAGCGATCAACTTGTGCATGGCTAGAGTGAATGCATGAAGTCTGCCAGTTCCATGGCGTTGGGGCTGTGGGCTGTGCGCACGTAATACCCGGACGTGCCCACGCCGATCTGTAGTGAGATTTCGTTGTCCGCGCCGACCAGTTTGCCGAGGCAGAATCCCGCATTAAAGTGGTCGCCCGCGCCGGTGCTGATCAGCGGTTTTTCAATGAATGGCCCGTCCGCCTTGACGATGCCGTCCGCGGACGCGGCGACGGCGTAAGCGCGTGCGTGTGCCACAACGCCCGAAATCCTGATTTTGTCATGGATGAATTTTGCCACCGCCTTGATCGCCGATTCACCGTCGTGCCCGCCCTGGTAGCCGAGCACCGCGCCGATCTCGAATGACTCCTTCTCGTTCAGGCCAAGGTACACATCGAAATGCTTCTGGAACCGACCAATCAGTTCGAGGGCGTGCCGGATGTCCCGGGCTTCGCGTTTTTCGGGGTCAGCGAGGTCGAAGAAGAACGTGTGTCGCGGCTGCGCGGGCATGTTCGGGCAGATCTCGGCCAGCACGTGCTCCCAGATGTCGCTCATGTGTGGCAACTGCGTCCAGCTCTCGAGTCCAACCAGACTCGCGTTCACGAACGAATCGACGAGCGTTTTGCGGCCGATCCGCTCGACCAGATTCGCCCAGTTGACGTCGCCCAGCGACGCGTGTTTGCCCAACATGATCTTGCCATCGTCGAACTCCAGCGCGTCCGTGTGCCCGGGCTCGGCGATGCTATACACCACGGCGCGCTTGGCGAATTCGGAAAACACGGGATGGAGCTTCGGATACCCGAGATTGCCAATGCAGGTCACCCGGGCGCCGAACACGGCCAGGGCGTTGGCCATGATCGGGCCGTTGCCGCCCAGTTTGACGCGTTCGACGACCAACTCGGCGTTCGTGCTCTGGCCGGCTGCGGCGCTGACCCGCGCTCCGAAGGCCGCGAGCGTCGGCACCCGCGTGAATTTTTCCGCGGACTCGCGTTTGTCGACGACACTGATGATCTCGTCCACAAACCCATCCAGGCCGATGGTGACGCGATGCGTCGCAATCATCCGTGCGTTCGCGCGCAATTGTTGCGCGGCGCGTTGTGGAAGTCGTTCCATCGTCAACCGATCCTCGGTGAAACCGGCAATCAGCTCAATCGTGAGGCTGTCGTGTTTTCACGCATGCGTGTTTTGTCTAGCAGAAAGGGATGCGTCGCTCAACCACTTTCATGGCCCTGCGAACAAGGCCTTGACGTTTGCGGGCGCGCTGCATAGGCTTTACGGTGTCATGGTCGCTGAACGACGGAACAACGGGTGGGACACAGGGGATCAGGAAAGACGATGAAGAAAATCGAAATCGGCCAGCGCGCGCCGGATTTCTCTCTCCCGGGAGTGGACGGCAAGGACTACTCCCTGAATTCATTCAAGGACAAGAAGGTCGTGGTCGTGATCTTCACCTGCAACCATTGTCCCTACGCGCAGGCCTACGAGGACCGGCTGATCAGCATCCAGCGCGACTACGCCGCCAAGGGCGTGCAACTGGTCGGCATCAATCCCAACGACGAAGCCGGCTATCCCGAGGACAGCTTTGACAACATGGTCCGGCGCTCGAAAAAGAAACAATTCAACTTTCCCTACCTGCGCGACGAGGGCCAGCGGGTCGCCCATTCCTACGGCGCGGAATACACCCCCGAGGTCTTCGTGCTCAACGCCAAACACGAAGTGCGCTACATCGGGCGCATCGACGACAACTGGCAGCATCCTGACAAGGCGCACTCCCACGACCTGCGCGCCGCCCTCGACGCCGTGCTCGCCCACAAGAAGGTCGCCAACCCGGTCACCCACGCGATCGGTTGCTCGATCAAGTGGAAGCTGTGATTCGCCGCCCGTGCCGCCATGCTTTACCGGCTTCTCATCCTCCTCACCAAGTTCGGCATCAACGCGCTCGCGCTGCTCGTCGCCACGTCCATCTTCAAGGGCATCCGGCTCGATAACAATCAGACCCTGATCGCCACGTCCGTCGTGCTGGCGTTGATCAATACCTACCTGCGCCCGTTGGTCGTCATCCTGACGCTGCCGATCAACATCCTGTCGCTCGGCCTGTTCACCATCGTCATCAACGCCGCGATGCTCGAGCTCGTCAGTTGGCTGATTCCGGCGTTCCACATCGATACGTTTTGGACCGCAATGGGCGGCGCGCTGGTGATCAGCATCATCAGCCTCCTGCTGAGCTGGTTTCTGCGCCCCGACTCGCTCCAGGTGCGGGTGTTCCGCGGGTGAAGAAGTTCTCCGCCATCATCTTCGACATGGACGGCGTGATCGTTGACAGCGAGCCGCTCCACCAGAAAGCCTTCGAGACGTTGTTCGCGGAACTCGGCAAGAAACACGATCACGGCATCGTCTTTCACGAGTACTACGGGCGTTCCGATGGCGCGTTGTTGCGCGACTTCATCGACAAACACCATCTGCCGAACGAACTCGAGGACCTGTCCGCCCGCAAACTGAAATACTTCCTCGGCTACCTGCGCGAACGCCGGCCCGTCTTCAAAGAATTGCACGAACTGATTCCCGAACTCGCCCGGCGCTACCAGCTTGCCGTGGCCACCAGTTCCTCCCATCACGTCGCCGATGTCGTGATGGAGATTTCGGGGCTGGGTCCGCACTTCCACGTCATCGTCGCCCGCGAAGATGTCCGCTTTCCGAAACCCGATCCCGAAGTCTATTTCACGACCGCCCGAAAACTGGGCGTTCGGCCATCGACCTGCTGCGTCATCGAGGACAGCACCCACGGCGTCCAAGCTGCCAAAATGGCCGGGATGACCTGCATCGGCATCACCACCAGCCTCTCGCCGGAACAACTCTCCCGCGCCGATCATGTCGCCCGTAATTACGACGACGTGCGGAAGCTGCTGCTCCCCTGATCCGTCACTGCGATCCGTTCCCGCGCGGTGTTGTAGGCCGCGTCCCCTGACGCGGCGTTCCCAGACTTTCCCGCGCGGCGTTGTAGGCCGCGTGCCATCACACGGCGCTGTTATCATCCATAGATATCGGCCCCGGCCTCGGCCAGCTTGGCTTCGTTACCCAAAAACAGGGTGTTTTCGCGCTGTTTTAACGCCCAAAATCGACGCAAACAGACCCGACCGAACCCATTTTGATGGAAACGAACCCACCGAAAATTCGCATTTTGGAAATCTGCAACATATTGTCCAATAGATACTTCAACGCACAACTTCGCGCCAAAAACGGTGGGTTCGTTTCGCAAAAACACCCCTTTTTGCCAGCCGGGCTTCCCTTGGCACCACGGAAGGGGGGTACCAACCATCTCGTTCAGTTGTCAAAGAACAAACAACGGCGCCGACCCTACCACCATCGCCCGACCGTGTCCAGAAGAATAATCGCGTAGCGATAAGCATTGTAGCCGCGAAACTGAATTGTAGCCGCGAAACGTTTTCGCGGTCCGTTGCCTGACTTGTAGCCCTGACAACCGATGTCGGGGTGTGTTCTCGCCGCGAAAGAGTTGCGACAGGCACGCGAAGGCGTGTCGCTTCCCGGCGGACTCGGCTTGCAAACGGTATTCGGTCAGCAGTAGGATGCCGCCCACGATGAGCGATGAGGAGCATTATCTACACGCCCACAAGACGGCGGCTGAGGTCAGCCAAAAGTTTGATTATTACTTGACGGGTCTTGTTGGAGTCGTGCTGGCATATTGCATCCAACATTACACTCCACGGAACTACGATTCCTTCGTCGCCCTCATTGAACCGTTTGCGCTTTTCCTCCTTGCAGGCTCCTTCTGGTTTTCATACAAGAGACTCAGCATCGCTTTCCTGCAATCGAGCATTGGATTCCACAGGGTCGCAGAGCAGTACCGTATCACCACATTGCTAGAGGCTCTCCAGAAATTTCCAAACGGCGCAGAGGATGCGGACACGGGGTTTCGGAGTGCCGAAGACATGCGAGCCGAAATCAAATTGAGGCGCCAAAACCTCACTACACAAAGCAAGCAACTAGAACCCCTAGAACGAGCGTCAGACCGGGCGTACCGGTATAGATTCATCCTGTTCGCCTGCGGACTTGTCTTTCTGCTCATTGCGAAGATTGCCGCCCCTGCAATTCCTGTCAAACCGTTGCAGGTGGAAATTGTGCCTGTATCAACCGATAAACACTGACCGAATGAGGCGAGACGCTATATTCATCGCGATGAGCAAGGCCGCCCACATTCAGAAGGCCATCGAACGGCTGCCGCAAGAGGATCAAGCGACGTTGACGGCTTGGTTGCAATCGCGTGAGAAGCCGATTCTTTCCAACAAGGAGGAAGCGGTGTTGTTGGCTTCCCTCGACAAGGCCGCTGCCGAACTGGATGCCGGCCAGGGCGTGCCCATCGAGACAGTCCGCGAACGGGTAGCCAAGTGGGCTACAAAGTAACCTTCACGCCGCTGTCTCTCCTTACCGCCGCCGCTCCTTCAAGAACTCCCTCAGAAACTTCGCCGTGTATGAACTGGTCTTGATGACCTGTTCCGGGGTGCCTTGGGCGACGATGCGGCCGCCGGCGTCGCCGCCTTCGGGGCCGAGATCAATAATCCAGTCGGCTTCGGCGATGATGTCGAGATTGTGCTCGATGATGACGACCGTGTTGCCGGCATCGACGAGGCGATGCAGCACACGGATCAGTTTCTCGACATCCGCCATGTGCAGGCCGATGGTCGGTTCGTCGAGGACGTACACAGTCGACGGCGGATGACGGACGGCAGACGACCGACCGGAATTCTGTCCGTCCTCTTCGGTCTTCCGTCCTCGGTTTTCGGTCCTCGGTCCCCGGGCCTTCGCCAACTCCGTCACCAGCTTGATCCGTTGCGCTTCGCCGCCGCTGAGCGTCGGACTTTGCTGGCCGAGCGTGAGATAGCCGAGCCCGACCTCCTGGAGCAGCTTCAAGCCGTGATGAATTTGCCGATGCGCCGCGAAAAACTCCACCGCTTCATCGACGCTCATCGCCAGCACGTCGCCAATGGATTTGTCCTTGAACCGCACCGCGAGCGTCTCGGGCGTGAACCGTTTCCCGCGACACGCGTCGCACGTGACCGATACATCGGGCAAAAAGCTCATCTCGATCTTTTTCCGCCCCTGGCCTTCGCATTCCGGGCAGCGACCGCTGGCGACGTTGAAGGAGAACCGGGATGGCAAATACCCGCGCATCTTGGCTTCGGTGGTGTTGGCAAACAGCTTGCGGATCTCATCCCAAAATCCCACGTACGTCGCCGGGCACGAGCGCGGCGTTTTGCCAATGGGCGCCTGATCCACTTCCAGCACGCGCGCGACATGTTCCACGCCGTGAATCTGCTCGCAGCCCTTCAACTGATTCTGCGGAAGTCCCCTGGCATACGACTTCCCGACAAGAACCTTCAGGTTCTCATGTAAGACGTTCCGAACAAGCGTGCTCTTGCCGCTGCCGCTCACGCCCGACACGCAGACGAGCCGTTGCAACGGGATTTTCACGCGGACATTTTTCAAATTGTGGAGAGTGGCGCCGACGATCTCCACGGCCTTGCCGCCAGACTTGCGCGGAGCTTTGTGAAGCGGATGCCGCAACGGTTCGCGCAGCAGCTTGCCCGTCAGCGACTCCTCGCATCGCACAATCTCCTTGATCGTGCCCTCGGCCACCAATCGCCCGCCATCCGAGCCGGCGCCAGGACCGAGATCGATGATGTGCTCGGCGCGGCGAATCGTGTCTTCATCGTGCTCGACGACGACCACGGTATTGCCCTTGGCTTCGAGTTCGTGCAGCGTGTCGAGCAGCATCAGGTTGTCGCGCGGATGCAGGCCGATGGTCGGTTCGTCGAGGATGTAACAGACCCCGCGCAAATTGGAGCCGAGTTGGGACGCGAGCCGAATCCGTTGCGCTTCGCCGCCGCTCAACGTCGGCGCGGCCCGGTCGAGTGAGAGATACGACAACCCGACCTTGTCGAGGAACCGCAGGCGCGACTGCAATTCGGCGACGATGTCGCGTGCGATTTCGGCGTCGCGTCCGCGCAGCTTCGACTCGCGGAAATGGCGCTCGGCTTCGGTGACCGACCACGCGGTCATCGTCGTGATGTTCCTGTCCTGGAACTTGACCGCCAGCGCCTCGGGACGCAGACGCTGCCCGTGGCACGCGGGGCAGGGTCGTTCCTGTCCCTCAAACCAATCATTCCACCAGATTTCGTCGCCCGTGTGCTCCTCGGTGAACCCGGTGAATAGCAATCCCGTGCCATAACATCGCGAACACCAACCGTGTTTCGAGTTGAACGAGAACAAACGCGGGTCGAGTTCCTCGAAACTGCGGCTGCATTTCGGGCACGCCCGCCGGGTGGAAAACAATTTCTCCCCCGGCTTGCCAGGAGACGAGACAATGACCAGCCCCTTCCCAAATTCCAACGCGACATCGAGAAGTTCGCCGAGTTGCCGCTCCCGTTTCGGCGAGACCTCGCACGCGCCGACGGGCAACTCGATATTGTGCTCTTTGAATCGGTCGAGCCGCGGCCAGTTGGCGGTCGGTAGGAATTCACCGTCGACGCGCAAGAGGGCAAACCCTTTTCGCAACGCCCATTGCGCCAGGTCCGTGTAATAACCTTTGCGAGCGACGATCAACGGCGCGAACAATTCGATGCGCTGGCCGCGATAATTCTTCCCCAACTTCGCCAGGATCATCTCACGGGTCTGGGGCTGGATCGGAATGTCGCAGTCCGGGCAGTATTGCGTGCCGAGCTTCACGAACAGCAACCGCAGGAAATGGTAAATCTCCGTCACGGTCGCGACCGTGCTCTTGCGTCCGCCGCGGCTGGTCCGCTGTTCGATGGCGACGGTCGGCGGAATCCCGAAAATTGCGTCCACGTCGGGACGCGAGGCCGGCTGAACAAACTGCCGCGCGTAGGCGTTCAGCGATTCAAGATAACGGCGCTGGCCTTCGGCGAATAGAATGTCGAATGCCAGCGTGCTTTTGCCGCTGCCGCTGATGCCCGTGATGACGGTGAACTTGTCGCGCGGGACGTGGACGTCGATGCTCTTGAGGTTGTGCTCGCGGGCATTGTGGATGCGGATGGAATGGTTGGCGCCTGCCGCATAAGGCATCGCCGGCGATTCGGCAATTTTCGGGAGCGCCGACAATCCCCGTAGCGCGGCGCCGGTGTGGCTCCGTTCGCACTTAGTCACGTCGTCCGGCGCGCCCACACAAATGATTTCGCCGCCGGCATCGCCGCCTTCCGGCCCGAGATCAATGATCCAATCCGCCGCGCGAATCACGTCGAGGTTGTGTTCGATCACGACAATCGAGTGGCCGCGCTCGATAAGCTGGCGGAAGGCGCGTAACAGCGTGGCAATATCGTCGAAGTGGAGGCCCGTCGTCGGCTCGTCGAACAGGAACAACGTGCGCTGGCTCGTGGTTTGCACGAGATGGCCGGCGAGTTTCAGCCGTTGCGCTTCGCCGCCGCTGAGCGTGGGGACCGGCTGGCCGAGTTTCATGTAGCCGAGACCGACGGCGCGCAACGGCTCGAGCGCGCGCAGCACTTCGGGGTGCGCGGCGAAGAATCCGCACGCCTCGTTGGCCGTCATGTCGAGAACATCCGCGATGGATTTCCCCTTGATCCTGACCTCCAGCACTTCCGGCCGGTATCGCCGTCCATCGCAATCGGGGCAGCGCAGATAAACGTCGCTGAGGAACTGCATTTCGACGTGCTCGAAACCGTTACCGCCGCAGGTTGGACAACGTCCCTCGCCGGAATTGAAGCTAAACGTGCCGGCGGTGTAACTGCGCTCCTTCGCGAGCGGCTCGGTGGCGAACAGTTTGCGGATCGTGTCGAACGCGCCGACATAGCTGGCGGGATTCGACCGCGTGGTGCGGCCAATGGGTGATTGGTCCACCATGACCACATCCTCGATCTTCTCGTGGCCGGTGATGGCGCGATGACGGCCCGCAGGCTCGTCGGGTTTGTGTTTTAGTTTGCACAGCGCGTTGTAGAGAACGTCCTGAATCAATGTGGACTTCCCCGAGCCGCTGACGCCGGTGACGCACACGAGCTGGTTCAACGGAATCTCGACATCGATGTTTTTCAGGTTGTGTTCACGCGCGCCAAGAATCTTGAGCGATGCGGCCTTTCCGGAGCGGACGGCGCGCGGGGTCGTCCCAGTCACGGATTTCTCTCCGCGGAGATATTGCGCCGTTAACGAGCCCTTCGCCCCGAGCAATTGCTGCTGCCGGCCAAAAAACACGATCTCGCCGCCGCGTTCGCCGGGGCCGGGACCGAGATCGAGAATGCGGTCGGCGGCGTGAATGACATCAGGATCGTGCTCGACGACGAGTAGCGTGTTCCCGGCATCGCGAAGCCGGTGGAGGATGCCGATGAGCCGGTTGATGTCGCGCGGGTGCAGGCCGATGCTGGGTTCGTCGAGGACGTAGAGCGTGTTGACGAGCGACGTGCCGAGCGCGGTGGTGAGATTGACACGCTGGACTTCGCCGCCGCTGAGCGTGCGCGACTGGCGGTCGAGCGTGAGGTAGCCGAGGCCGACATCGACGAGATAGCGGAGGCGCGTGAGGATTTCGGCAAGCAACAGATCGTCGGCTTCATCGAGCGGCGCGGGCAGTTTGAGATCGGTGAAGAACTCGTAACAACGATCGATGGGCAGCAGCGCCACCTCGTGAATGGTCTTGCCGTTGACGCGCCAGAGGAGCGCGTCCGGTTTCAGCCGCGCGCCGCCGCAGACCTTGCAGGGGACGTAGGTGCGGTACTTCGACAGCAGGACGCGGATGTGCATCTTGTAGCTCTTCGTCTCCAACCAATCGAAAAACCGCTTCACGCCGTACCAGACCTGGTCTTCCCACGGGCCGACGCCGTCGATGACCCATTTGCGCTGCGCCTCCGCGAGTTCGCGCCAGGGAACGTTTGTCGGGATGCCGGTCTTTCTCGCGTACTTGATCAAGTCGTCCTGGCATTCCTCGTAGCTCTCGGTCTGCCAGGGCCGGATGGCGCCTGCGGCGAGCGTCTTTGTGTCATCGGGGATGACAAGATCGTAGTCGATGCCGATAGTGCGGCCGAATCCGCGGCACGTCTCACACGCGCCGATGGGAGAATTGAATGAGAAGAGGCTCGGGACCGGGTCGCGGTAGTGGATGTCGCATTCGGCGCAGTGCAAATCGCTGGAGAATTTGCGGCCATTGACGGCGACGCGGCCATTGCCGACCTTCAGCGCCGCTTCGAGCGCCTCGACGATGCGCGCGCGGTTTTTGTCGGTGAACGCCACGGTGTCCTGGATGACTTCCAGAGTGTCGTCCTGCTTTTCGACCTTGTGATAGCCCTGCTTGGCCAGAAGTTCGCGAATTTCCGTCTCGGTAAAATTCTTCGCAATCGGCACGGGAAACGTGATGAGTAATTCGCCATCGGCTCCGGGAAGTTGCTCGTAGATCGAATTCGGCGTATCGCGCCGCACAGGTTTGCCGCAATTTCGGCAATAGAGTTGCGCGGCGCGCGCGAAGAGAAGTTTCAAATGATCGTTCAATTCCGTCATCGTGCCGACGGTCGAGCGCGAGGTCTTGACGGGATTGGTCTGGTCGATGGCGATGGCGGGCGGGATGCCGTCGATGCGGTCGGCCTTCGGCTTGTCCATGCGGTCGAGGAACTGGCGGGCGTAGGGCGAAAACGTCTCGACGTAGCGCCGCTGTCCCTCGGCGTAGATCGTGTCGAACGCTAGGGATGATTTGCCCGAGCCGCTGACGCCCGTGACGACGATCAGTTCGCCCAATGGCAGCTTGAGATCGATGCCTTTGAGGTTGTTCTGCCGCGCGCCGACGACTTCGATGAACTGGCCAGGATTTGCCCCCATACTCGCGGCGCTACTGTAGCGCAAAGTGGCGGGTTGGCAAGTGGGGGAGTTCGCTTGTCTTGAAGGATTGAGATTGATACCCTACCAACATGCTGCCGGACATTACGCAAGCGCTCAAGGACACGGAAAATGCATTGCGTGATTTCATAGCGGTGATTCTTGAGAAGACACTCGGCAAGGACTGGATTGATTCATGCGGCGTCTCGTCGGACAGGGTTGAAAAATGGAGGCAGCGCAAAGCTGATGAATCGAAACGACAAGAGAGCGGGGTCGTGGAAGAGCGTCTTCTTTACTATGCGGACTTCTATGACATCAGCACGATTTTGAAGAAACACTGGGACAAGTTCGCACCAGCGCTAGGGGATTGGAAAACCATGGATGTTTATCTCGGCGAACTGGAGAAGCTCCGTGACCCAGATGCACACCGGCGGGAGCTCATGCCACATCAGAAGCATCTTGCTGCAGGCATTGCCGGGGATATTCGAAGCAGGATTATTCGGCACAGAAGTCAACAAGAGACCACGGATGCCTACTTCCCGAGAATTGAAAGTGCGCGGGATAGCTTGGGCAATATGTGGACTCCTAGTCACATGGTTGCCGCTTTGCGCTGGTTAGACACAGGTATGACGCTTCATCCCGGCGATCTGGTCGAATATGTCGTCACGGCAAGCGACCCGATGGGTGGCGAGCTTGAATACAAGCTCCGTCAACCGTTCTTCGGCCTCGGTAATCCTTGGCAGAAGGAGAATTCATTTTCCGTTAGGGTCCGTGAAGAAGACATAGGGGAAAGGTTCAACGTGGTTATTGCAGTCAGAAGTAGCCGACCTCACCACGCAAAGGGCAATGAGGATGACCACGTGACCTTCGATTACGCTGTTCTTCCTCTGCGATCTGCAACAGGTTCACGCTAACCGTCGCGTTTAACCCAATCGGTCCATCCACTCGTCGTCGATGAGCACGTCGAGGTCAAGGAAGACCTTCTTGTTCATGGCGACTTCGAGTTCTTTGCGGGCGGCGGAGCCAATCTCTTTGATCTTTTTGGCGTGCTGGCCGATGAGCATACGCTGATGGCGGTCATCGGTCGTGAGAATGGCGGCTTTGATGTACACGAGCGGCTTGCCCTGTTTATCTTTGCGATCCTCGACTTGTTCCACGTGAACCGAAGCGGTGTAGGGGACTTCTTGATTGGTTTGTAAATAAAGCTTCTCACGGATGAGTTCGCCGATCCAAAATTCATTGGTGACGTTCGTGATCTGGCCTACGGGATATTGCGCCGGGCCGACGGGCAGGTGGCGGAAAATCGCCTGAATGATGAGGTCGATATTTTTTTCCTTCAACGCGGACACCTCGATGACCGAGGCGTATTTGGGACCGCGTTCCATCCATGTGTCGCGGTAGTAACGATCGGGCAGGTCGAGCTTGTTAATGACGAGAATCTTCGGGAGCACGCTGCGATCGACCAGATCGTTGACCCGCTGGTCTTCGGAGCCGATGGCCCGTGTCGGGTCGACAACCTGGACTATAACGTCGATGCCTTCGAGCGCATCGCGAACTTTGTGATGGAGATTCTGGACCAGCTTGCTCGGTTGCGTCTTGAAAATGCCGGGTGTATCCACGAACACGATCTGGCCTTCGGGCCGATGAACGATGCCGTGATACGTGTCGCGCGTCGTCTGCGGTTTTGGCGTGACGATGGCGATCTTGCTGCCAACCAACGCGTTGAGGAGGGTCGATTTGCCGACGTTGGTGCGACCGACGAGCACGGCGAAGCCGGCCTTCAAATTGGAGGAGCTTTCCATCGCCGTCATTGTAACCGCGAATGAGCGGGAATACACACGAATCTTTGGCAACCGGGTCAGGTTAAGCGCGGCGCGGCTCGTCTTTTCTTGTTGCGATTCCGTGGAATTGATACAAATTGCACCTTACAATGACTTGGAAAGAAAAACTGGCGGGCAAGGTGTCCCGCGAGCTGGCCGGCGAAATTGACGTTTACGAGACGCAGCTCGAACTGCGCAAGCTCGGCAAGATCGACGAAAAATTGTTCGCCGAGACACGCTTGCGGCGCGGCGCGTACGGGCAACGATACGACAACGGCCAGCGCCACGATGGCGTCAAGACGCAGCAACTGAAATTTCCCGCGTCGCCGTTGACCAAAGGCCCGGAGACGCTGTGGGACGCGCCCGGCATGCAGCGCATCAAGATCCCGTTTGGCGGATTGACGCCGGCGCAATTGGAGACGCTGGCGGATTGCGCGGAGGAATACTCCGACAGCATTCTGCACGTGACCACGCGACAGGATTTCCAACTCCATTTCGTTCACATCGAAGATACGCCAACGATCATGCGACGGCTGGGGGCGGCGGGGATCACGACGCGCGAAGCCTGCGGCAACTCCGTGCGCAACGTCACGGCCTGTCCGCTCGCGGGCGTGTGCCGCACCGAGGCGTTCGACGTGACGCCGTACGCGAAAGCCATTGCGTACTTCCTGCTCGGGCATCCCGACACGCAGGATTTCGGGCGCAAATTCAAGATCGCGTTTTCGGGCTGCGAACAGGAAGCGTGCGGCCTCGTCAACATGCACGACATGGGGGCGCTCGCCATGGTGCGTGACGGCAAACGCGGCTTTCGTCTGTACGTCGGTGGCGGACTTGGTCCGGTGCCGTACCAGGCCAAGGTGTTCGCCGATTTCGTTCCCGAAGAGGAACTGCTGCCCATCGCGCAGGCGATCGCGCGCGTATTTGCCCGACTCGGTGAAAAGCAGAATCGGGCGCGGGCGCGCATCAAATTCCTCGTGGCGAAACTGGGCGTCGACGAATTCAAGCGGTTGGTGATGGAAGAGCGCAAGATTCTGCCGCCCGATCCGCGGTGGACGGCGTTCATTCCCGACGCGCATGGTTTCAAGGAGACGCCGCTCAAATCGCCGGCATCGCTCAACGGTTCGGCAAAGCCCGAGGGTTACGCCGCGTGGGCGGAGACCAACGTCTATCACCAGCTTCAGCCGGGCTACGCGGTGGTGACGATTTCGTTGCCGATCGGGGATTTCACGTCGTCACAGGCGCGGCGCCTGGCCGATCTCGCGCGGAAATATTGCGGCGGCAACATTCGCACAACGGTGGAGCAGAACCTGGTGTTTCGCTGGGTGGCGGAGAAGGATTTGCCGGAGTTGTATCGCGACTTGAAAGCGATTGGGTTGGGCGATTTCGGCGCGGGAACGATTCTCGACGTGGTCGCGTGCCCGGGCACGGACACGTGCAAATTGGGGATCGCTTCATCGCGCGGTCTGGCACGCGAATTACGGCAGCGGCTCGCCGCGCAGTATTTCAACCTCGATGCGGCGGTGAAGGGGCTGCACATCAAGGTGAGCGGCTGCTTCAATTCCTGCGGTCAGCATCATCTCGCGGACATTGGTTTTTATGGAAACAGCCGGACGCTGGGGAACCGCAAGGTGCCGCATTTCCAGGTGTTGCTGGGCGGCAAGTGGCGCGACAATGCCGGCTCGTACGGCTTGGCGATCGGCTCCGTGCCGTCGAAGAACGTGCCCGCGGTGGTCGAGCGCATCACGCAGCGGTTTGTGAAGGAACGGCGGGGCAACGAGGTCTTTCAGGATTTCATCGCGCGCATCGGCAAAGCCGAGAGCCGCAAGATGCTGGAAGATTTGATGGAAGTGCCCGCGCACGAGTTGAGCCCGGGGTTGTATTCCGATTGGGGCGACCCGCGTGAGTTTACGATGGGCGACATGGGCATGGGCGAATGCGCGGGTGAAATCGTGTCGCGGCTGGACTTCGACCTGCAAGCGGCGGAACGGTTGTGTTTCGAGGCGCAACTCAAGCTCGAAGCGAAGGATTTGGCCAAGGCCGACGAGTTGGCCTACAAATCGATGCTGCAGGCGGCGCAGGGACTGGTCAAGGAACTCTGGTACGACGTTCCCAACGATCCCGATGTGATCGCGAAGGAGTTTCGCGCGCGATTGTTCGAGCCGAAACTGTTCTGGGACCGGTTTGCGGGCGGTAAATTTGCCCAGGACTTTTTCCGTCGGCACGAAAATCCGCCCGCGCGATATGAGTACGATGAAGTCCACCGTCTCATCGAGGAATCGCAGTTGTTTATCGAGGCGGCGCACGCCTGCGCCGACAAATTGCGCGAACAAAAAGCCGCCAGCATGAAATTGTAGCCGCGAATCGTATTCGCGGTTGATCGGCGCCGCGAAAGAGTTTCGCGGCTACAATAAAGAGAGACATGGAACTCTATAAAATCGGCGTCAAAATCTTCGTGGCGAATCCACGGGTGGTGGACATTCACGATTTCATTCCGGTATTCCACCGGTGGATTCAGGAGCAAACGATCGACGGGCATCAGTTGATCGATGTGCACGATTACTCACACGTCGCGAACGGCCCGGGCATCCTGCTCGTGGCGCACGAAGGCAATTTCAGCATGGACCAGGAAGGCGGACGGCTGGGCCTGTTCTATTACCGCAAGCGGGAACTGTCGGGCGGACTCGAATCCAACTTGAAGACCGTTTTGAATGCGGCGCTGCAGGCGTGCAAACTGTTGGAGTCGGACCCGAAGCTGAACGGGATCAAATTTCGGACGGATGAGATCCTCGTCATCGCCAACGACCGTCTTCTGGCGCCGAACGACGCGGCGTCGCGGGCGAAGTTTGAGCCTGTCATTGCCAGGGCATTGGGCAAAGCCAAACTCGCGCCCCAAGCCGCCGACCCCCGTGACCGGCTCGCTTTTGTGGTCAGCCGCGGATAAAATGGCGGCGTGACAATTCTTGCGGCACACCGTCAGCATTCGCGGCGCTTCGAGGACTTTAGGTACGTTTACCCGGTCCTCTCCCGTCGCAGTCATGGCATTTCCATCGGTCTAAACGTCAATCCGGACAAGGCGTGCAATTTCGATTGTATTTATTGCCAGGTGGATCGCACGACCGAGTCGCCCGTGAAGAAGTTCGATCTGAGTGTTGCGGAAGAAGAATTGCGCGACATGCTGGAGATGGTCCGCTCGGGAGAGATCGCGCGGCATCCGCCATTCGACTCGGTTTCGCGTGAACTCCTGCGCCTGAACGACATTGCCCTCAGCGGTGATGCCGAACCGACGACGCTGCCCAACTTCGCCGAGACGATCCAGATGATCGCCCGGGTGAAATCGGCCGACGCAAAGATCGTGTTGATTACCGATGCCGGTGGATTGGATCGATCCGACGTGAAACGCGGCCTCGAAATCATGGACGCCAACAACGGCGAAGTGTGGGCCAAGCTCGACGCGGGGACGAAAGAGTATTTCAAGCTCATCAATCGCACGAAGATTCCGTTCGCGAGGATTCTGAACAACATTGCTGAGACGGCCAAGGCGCGCCCAATTGTCATCCAGGGTTTGTTCCTGAAGATTCGCGGGGAAGGTCCGTCGAGCGAGGAGGTCGGGGAATTCTGCCGGCGGTTGCGCGAGATTGGGAACATCAAACTGGTGCAGGTGTACACCATCGCGCGAAAAGCGATGACGGTGGTGGACGGTGTTCCCGCCTGGCAATTCGTCTCCGCTCTGTCGAATGAAGAGGTCGATGCGATCACCGAGCGCGTACGGAACGAAGCGGGCATGCCGGCGGAGAGTTTTTATGGGGGGTAGGCGAAGCGTGCACGGCATAGCATGACAGCGTTATGAGAAATCGCCGCACTAATCGGTTTGACTTCACGGAAAAGAACTGATGAAAGAATTACGTAGAAGGAGGCGAGGTCACAATGATTAAAATTCTGAGCCTACCCCTATGGTGGCGAGCAAAGTCTGACGCTGAGTATATCGAGACCGTTCGCAAATGTGTCCGCATCGGTAAGAAAGCCGCCGTCTTCTTTATTGTCATTTCGCTGCTTGCCGGTTTGGCTGCGATCTGGGTGGCAAATATGATCTTGAGGTCATTTTCGGAGGGTCATGGATTCAGTGCATCAAAGATTGCCCCGGGCATGGCGTTGGGTCTTTTGGTCGGTGGGGTCAGCGGTTTTTTTCTATTCGTTGCCGTCCTTGAGTTGGGTCTTGCGATGAACTTCGTGTTCGGCTATCGCACGGAGAAGCTGTTGCTGAAATATTATGACTTGGCTTCGAGTCCGAAGAGCAACGACCGACCTTCTGACAGTTCATCCCAAATTTCAAGGTAGCCCACTACCGGATTCTCGTCCCGGTTGACACCGGTGTGAGGATGAGCTGGGATCATCGACGGAAACTGCTCGAACTCGTCCATCCGCAGTGAGAAAGCATTGGCGTGCGCCGCTGAGCCGAAGGTGATTGCAAGTGTCTGCCGGAAGGATATAGTTAGTGCATGGCAACGGAGTTACCGCTGAACCAGATGAGCGTGCGTGAGAAATTGACGGCGATGGAAGCGCTGTGGGAAGACCTTTCGCGGACGCCCGAAGCGATCGCGTCGCCGGGGTGGCACCAAGACGTGCTGGAGGACCGACAGAAACGCGTTGCCGAAGGGAAAGCCCGTTACGCGGATTGGGAGACCGCCAAGAAGAAGATTCGCCGCAAGGTCTCGTGAGAATCCAAATCCTCGATGACGCCCAGCAAGACCTGATCGAGGGCTGGCATTTTTACGAGAAACAAGCATCCGGGCTTGGGCCATATTTTCTGGATTGCCTGTTCTCGGACATCGATTCGCTTCAGTTGTATGCCGGCATACACCAAGTCGTGTTCGGCCATCACCGTTGCCTCTCGAAGCGCTTCCCGTTCGCCATCTACTACACCGTGGAAGGTGATCTCGTCCGTATTCAGGCTGTGCTGGATTGCCGGAGAAATCCGACGTGGATTCGCAAGCGTTTGAGAGAGGAGTAAGCGGCTTCGGGAGGAAGGGGCATGGCTAGGTATCTGTGGTCGATATTTTATTGGACTGGGGGTGGCGCTGGTGGTAACGTCGCGGCGTTCTTTGACACAGGGGAGGGGAAAGATGGAGGATGCGGAATGGCCGAGGGGGGAAGTGTAGAAGAGACAGCACAAGAGCCCTCGCGCTGATGTCCCCTTGACTTGGGAGGGGGCGGGACAGGGAGGAAATTACCAAACGAACCCAATTTTTTGCACGCCGGCTTGATTTTCCTTTCGGAAAATTGGGTTCGTTTTGGCCGAACGAAGCCATTTTCGGGGGTAGCGCAGGGATTTTGTTGTTGCGATTTGGCGAAATTCTGGCTAAATCCGTGCAAGGCGCGGGAGCGCGAGTTTCGGCGAGGATGATCTCATGAGTCACTACGGTCTCGAAAATCACGGGATTACGGGCGCGGTAAAGGTGCATTGGAACCTGTCGGTCGCGAAGCTGGTGGAAGAATCCATCAAGCGCGGCGAAGGCCTGTTGACGAGCAGCGGCGCGCTGAACGCGATGACGGGCAAACGGACGGGGCGTTCGCCGCGTGACAAGTGGACGGTGGAAGAGCCGTCCACGAAGGACAAGATTTGGTGGGGCAAGGTCAACCAGCCGATTTCCGAGGAGAATTATCTGGGGTTGCGTCAGGAAGTGCTCGCCTATCTGCAGGGGCGGGAGTTGTTCGTGATGGACGGGTTTGCGGGCGCCGATCCGCGGTATTCGATGCCGATCCGAATCGTGACCGAGTATGCGTGGCACAATCTTTTCGTGAAACAGCTTTTCCGTCGGGCGATGCCGGCACAGCTCCAGTCGCACGTTCCCGAGTGGACGGTCATCAACGCGTGCAAGTATCTCGCGGACCCGAAGAAGCATAAGCTCAACAGCGAGACATTCATCATTGCCGACTTCTCGCGCAAGACCGTGCTGATTGGCGGGACACAATACGCCGGGGAGATGAAGAAGAGCATTTTCTCGGTGTTGAACTTCGTCCTGCCGCAAAAAGGCGTGTTCCCGATGCACTGCTCGGCCAACGTGGGCAAGGGCGGCGATGTGGCGATCTTCTTTGGGCTGAGCGGCACGGGCAAGACGACGCTGTCGGCGGACCCGAATCGCGATCTCATCGGTGACGACGAGCACGGCTGGAGCGATCACGGCGTATTCAATTTCGAGGGAGGCTGCTACGCCAAGTGCATCAAGCTGACCAAGGAACGCGAGCCGCTGATTTGGGACGCGATCCGGTTCGGCTCGGTGATCGAGAATGTGGTCGTCGATCCTGTCACGGGCGAACCCAATTACATGGATGATTCCGTGACGGAGAACACGCGGTGCGCCTATCCGTTGGATTACATTGCCAACGCGGTGCCGAGCGGCATGGGCGGACATCCGACGGCCATCGTATTTTTGGCGTGTGACGCGTTTGGCGTGATGCCGCCGGTCGTGCGGCTGAATCCCGCACAGGCGATGTACCATTTCATGGCGGGTTACACCGCGCATTTGGCGGGGACCGAGGCCAATATGGGCAAGGACCCGACGCCGACATTCTCGACGTGTTTCGGCGCGCCGTTTCTGCCGTTGCCGCCACAGACGTACGCGCAAATGCTCGCGGAGAAAATGAGGAAGCATCGGGTACACTGTTACCTGCTGAACACGGGCTGGGTCGGCAACGCATTCGGGCAGGGGCCGCGGATCCCGCTCGCCTACAATCGGCACAACGTCACGCACATCCTTGACGGCGTGCTGGACAAAGCGGAGTACCGGGTCGATCCGACGTTCGGTTTCGACGTGCCAAAAGCGCTGCCCGATGTGCCGGGCGAAGTGCTCGACCCTCGCGTCGTGGCAAAGGACCCGGCCGATTACGACCGCCGCGCGAAGGATTTGGCGGCCAAGTTCGTGAAAAATTTCGAGCAATTCCAGGGTGTGTCCCCGCAGATTGTCGCCGCTGGTCCCAAAATTTAGCGGACGCTGGGTGATCGATTTGTCGAAGGGCAGCGACTACGGCTTGCACGAAGCCGCCATTGTCGGTTATCCTGCGTTGTCATGCCGAAAACCTCCGAGAGCGCCGAGGATTACCTGGAGCGCATCTACGAACTGATCGAGGACAAGGGCTACGCGCGGATGATCGATATCGCGCGCACCCTGCGTATCCGTCAGGCTTCGGTGACGCATATGGTCCAGAAGCTGGGCGAGACCGGATTCGTGCGCTACGAGAAGTACCGCGGTTTGGTATTGACCCCGAAAGGCAAAGGCGTGGCGCGCGCGGTGCGCCGTCGGCATCAGGTGCTCGAGGAATTCTTTACGTTGCTGGGGGTCAACGGCGGAGTAGCCCAGCATGATTTGGAGGGGATCGAGCACCATTTGAGCCCGGCCAGCGTGGAGCGGATCGAAGAATTGGTGCGGTTTCTCCGGGACAACCCGCGCGTCTTGCGGCAGATCGGCGCGGGGCGCACCGAGAAGAGATGATGAATCGACGACTCGCAATTCTGGCAGCAGCCGTGTTGGCCATCAGCGCCGTGTTGAGGGCGGCGGACATCATTGACGGCGTTGTGGCCATCGTGAACGACAAGGTCATTACCTACAGCGAGGTGATGACGCTGGTGCAGCCTGTCGACCGGGAACTGCGGCGCAGTTTTTCGGGTCAAGAGCTTGAGGAACAGAGACGGAAGGCGCAGGAGGACGCGTTGAACACACTGATCGAGCATGCCTTGATTGTTCAGGAGTTTGACGCCAAGGGGTACAAGATCCCCGAGACGTACGTCGAGGGGCAGATCAACAGCCGGATCGCCACGGAATTCGGCGGCAACCGCGCGGCGTTTATCAAGACGCTCGAAGCGGAGAACCTGACCCTGTCCCAGTTTCGGGATCAGGAACGCGAGCGCATCATCATCGAGGTCATGAGGGACCAACGGGCGCGAAAGACCATGGTCGTCTCCCCGTACAAGATCGAGAAGTATTACCAGGATAACATCGACCGATTCATGGTGGGCGACCAGGTCAAGCTCCGGATGATTTACATCAAGCGCGGCGAGCCGGTCGCCGCCGACACTGTCGCCAACGGACAAGACTCGACGTCGGTCACCAATCAACCGGCGCCGACCAATTCGGAGGCGGCCGTCGCGGTCACGAATTCCGAGGCGCCGGCCGCCGTTTCGACCAGTGTCGTGAGTGGAGCGGCCACGGCGATGACAAACACGGCAGAGGTCGCGACAACGAATACCACGGCATCAACCGCCGGGGGCGAGACGAATGTGGCAGCGACCGCGGCGACCACCGCCACGACGGTGCCGCCCGCTGTCGATCTCCAGCGCAAGCTCGCGGAGGAAATTCTGGGAAAACTGGACGCGGGCGACAGCTTCGAGAGCCTGGCGCGTGTCTATTCCGAAGGCAAGGAGGCGAAGGAAGGCGGCGATTGGGGTTGGATCGGGCGCGACATCCTGCGCAAGGAGCTCAACCAGATCGCGTTTTCCCTGAAGCCGGGCCAGCACAGCCGCGTCATTGAGACGGTGGAAGGCTACTACATCCTGGAGGTCGACGACGTGAAACCCGCGCACACAACTCCCCTAGCCGAGGTTCGGGACGATATCGAAAAGATCCTGTTGCAACGGCAACGCGCCCAAGCGGAGGAGCAATGGGTCAAGGACCTTCGCGCCAAGGCGTACATCCGGCTCTTCTGACGATGTCAACTCGTCCCCGGATTGGGATCACACTGGGCGACCCCGCGGGCATCGGGCCGGAGGTCGTGGCCAAGGCGCTGAGATCCGGCCGACTCGACCGGCGCTTCGACTACGAAATCATCGGCAACCCGCGCACGAAGCGCCGCGCGGACGCTGCGGATTGGGTCGCGGAAGGCGCGAAGCGCTGCCTCGATGGTGACCTGGCCGCGCTCGTTACCGCGCCCATCACCAAGGAGCTCTTGCACCGGGCCGGTTATCCGTTCGTAGGTCAGACGGAATTTCTGGCGCACCTGTCGGGCACGAAGCGGTTTGCCATGATGCTGGCAGGCGGCCCCTTGCGCGTGGCCCTCGTGACCACGCACGCGCCGTTGCGTGAGGTCGCGAAACTCATCACGGGGCGCAAAATCGTCGAGGTGGTCGAATTATCAGACCAGATCTGCCGACGGTTCGGCATCCGTCATCCCCGAATCGCGGTGGCGGGACTGAATCCGCACGCGGGTGAAGGCGGGCTGCTCGGTGACGAAGAACGGCGGGTCATCGCGCCGGCGGTGAGGCGCGCGGCCCGGCACGGCATTGCGGTCAGCGGGCCACATTCGGCGGACACGCTGTTCTATCGCGCCGCGCACGGACAATTCGACGCGGTGGTGGCGATGTACCACGATCAAGGTTTGGCGCCGTTGAAATTGATCGCGTTCGACACCGGGGTGAATCTGACACTCGGGTTGCCGTTTGTGCGGACATCGCCGGACCACGGCACGGCACCCGATATTGCCGGCAAGGGTATCGCCCGCCCCGAGGGGATGATCGCGGCGATCAATATGGCGGCGCAGCTCGCGCGAGGTTCATCCAGGTAGGACGGGCCGGAGATAGGTTGGATTTGCCATTTTCCGGCTATCGATTTCAACTTGTTCGACGGTGGCAAGCCACATAGATTTCAGTCGATGTTGCGATTTGCCTTCGCGATGCTGCTCTTGGTGACGACCCTGCCGGCGGTTGGCGCACCGGGCGACCCGGTCACACTTCAAGACGAGGGCGCACGCGTCAGACTGTCCAACGGAACCATCTCCATCACCATCAACAAGGCGGACGCCACGATCCACACGATGACGCTGGGGAACAGCCCGAATCTGGCCGGGCGGGGGGCCTATTTGGCGGTCGTAAATTCCGGTGGCAAGGACGGGTGGGATGTCCACAACGCCGACTACAAGGTCGTACGGAACACACCCGATCTCGTCGAGCTTTCGTTCGGCGCGCGGATCGGCGGCGTCCGGTTCACGCAGTACTATGTGCTCCGGAGAGGCGACCGCGGATTTTACGTGTACGTTCTCGAACAACGGCGACCGGGCGATGCGCCCGAGCACACCGGTCAGATTCGATGGTCGTTTTACCTGAACAACACACTCTTCAATTATCATCTCGCCAGCGACGCAGAACAGGGTCCCATCCCCGATCTGAAAGATGCACAGCAGGTCCAGGACGCCACATTTCGACTGGCAAACGGGACGGTGTACACGAAATACAATTACTGCGTTTACCTCGAAAACGACTGGGTGCATGGGCTGTGCGGTGACGGCCCCGGGAGTTACGGCGCGTTCATTATCACGCCGAGCACCGAGTTCCTGCAGGCGCCCACCAAGCAGGAAATCACTGTCCATGCCGGCCCGATCATGCACCGGTTTCTGGCTTCCGGCCATTTCTTGCCGCGGGAGTTGTCCAGCCCATCCATCCCCGATGGATGGACAAAGCTATGTGGACCGTGGATGGTCTATCTCAACTCCGGTGATTCGCCCCGGCAACTGTGGGCGGATGCCAAGGCGCGGGCGGCAAACGAAAGGGCCCAATGGCCGTACGAGTGGATGAAACACCCTGAGTATCCACTGCACCGTGGCGAGGTCACCGGAACGCTCAAGCTGTACGATGGAAAACAATCCGCTTCCAACGCGCTGATCGTGCTGACCGCACCGGAGCCAGATTGGCAGCTTGAGGTGTTGAACTATATTTTCAGCACGCGAGCCGATGCCGACGGCCACTTCGCACTGCCCCATGTGCGTCCGGGGGACTATTCGCTCTTCGCCGCGGTGCCCGGGGTAACTGACGAGTTTCGCAAGGACCATATCGCCGTCTCTCCCGGGAAGACGACAGATTTGGGAACGCTGGTTTTTACTCCTGCCTACTACAGCGCCAAGCTGTGGGAAGTCGGCTTTGCGGATCGGACAACGGCGGGCTTTCGCCTGAGCGACCAGCCGCGTCAATACGGGTTGGAGGATGCCGTCCCGTCCAACCTGACCTATCGGGTCGGCAGCAGCACACCGTCGCGCGACTGGTATTATGCACAGGCCAAGGCAGGCGATTGGCAAATTGATTTTGACCTCGATCACACGTACAAGGGAACGGGAGTGTTGACCATCGGCATCGCCGGTCAGACCCTAGATCCCAGGCTGCAGGTGCTGGTCAACAATACCACTGTGGGTTCGTATTCGGGCGGAAACAGCAGCGCCCTGTATCGGAGCGCGGTCCTGGGCAGCAGCTATTACGAGAACAAAATCATCCGATTTCCCGCCTCCCTGCTACGCAAGGGGACCAACGTGGTGACGTTGCGATTGAACCGCGGATCGGTCATGTATGACGTGCTAAAACTGGAAATGGATGATCCGACTCTTCCCCGGCAGATTCCTCATGTGGACAATGGAGGTGGCCCGTGAGAGCCTCCATCGCGCAGTGCGTTCCTCTATATTATTGAGAAATCGGAAATGGCCCGGCCTTCCGATCAATCCAAAAACCTGATTCTTCGGTTACCGGTCATGTTCATCAAGTCGGAGAGATCGTAGTACTTGAGTACACCGTACAAGATGCTCGAGTAGGCATCGTGTTGCAGGGGGTTGTCGACCAGATCGTTGAATGACCGGATCGACCCGGTGATCTCAACGTCATTGATCCGCGGGTCCAGATAGGCGGCATGGATTGCCACGGGGCCGTACACGCCGTTGGCTACGAGCTTGATCGGATGAGCTTTTGCTTGAGGGTCGGAGGAGACGAAGTCCATCACACTCATGACATCCGCCACTCGCTGGCCCATGATCGGGCGGCCAATGTGCATGCTGATCATCGCGTTGCGGTATTCCCGGTTCCAGTATTTGGGATCGTTCCATTCCGACGGGTCGGTCGTTTCGCCGAATCCCCGAAGGTCGCACAGGACGAGAATGTCACCGCGATTCACATGGGAAGCGATGGTGGTATTGTTCGACGCGATCTCGGCTTTGCCGCCTTCGTTCAGACACACCACGACGCATCCCGTGGGGCTGACCGTTTCGGGATAGACGACCAGGCAAGGAACTGGCATCTCGCCGTGGCGGATGATCTGGAGTTTGCGGATAGGGTAGTCTCGGCCGGTAATGGAGCCGGTGTTTTCAACCGTGATGCTGTTGGTCGGCATGGAAACACCGAGCAACTCCAGAACTCTCGCCGTGATGGTTGCGCGGTCGTTCTTCAGAAACGCCGAGCGTTGCGCTCCAAGGTCGCGGGACAACGCAGAGGCGTAGCGGGGCAGGGTGATCTCGTCCGGGTAACTGGTATTGATTTGTCCGGTCGGGGTGCAGTTGAGTTCTTTTTCGGTGAGCCGCGTCTCGTCGCTCTCGTGAACCGGCGTCCGATCATTGCACAACCAGGTTCGGAACCAGGTCACCGCCGCTTCGCGTTTCGGCTTCGGCATTCCGTGTCCGCCTTCGAGGGAGAACATGCCGACCTTCTCCGGCTCGCCAAGCGCGGCGTAAACGCGTTTCAATTCGGCAAACGTCCGGGCCGCGCCCCAATAATCGACGAAATCATAGTAACCGGACATGATGTACACAGGTTTCGGCGCCATCATGAGCAGAAAGTCGCCGATCTCCAGATGTTCCCGGCCCTCGTAGGGGATGTGCTGGCATCCATCCGATGGCCCGCTCAATTCCAGTGTCCGCTCGCGCTCGGAAACATAACTGCAGACCACGGCGACCTTGATCCGCGGTTCGAGCCCGATGAAGTAGGCGGCCTGCGTTCCGCCGCCCGAACTGCCGATGCAACCAATGCGGTCCTTGTCCACTTCCGGGCGTGATTCAAGATAGTCGAGCGCGCGGACGTTGTCCCAGAACTCGCAGGCCGCGACGCCGGTGCCGACGAGATTCAGTCCCGTGTTCAACAACGTGTGCTCCGTGGTCGCGCCGCGCGTCAGGTCTTTGCCAGTCGCATCCGTCAACTGAAACCGTTCACCTTGTCCGACGGGGTCGACCACGAACACGACGAAGCCGTTGCGGACAAACGTGAGCGCCTCGCGCTGGTCGCCGACTTTACCGTTGGCGGCGTGCCCGCAGAAGACCAGCGTGGCCGGGAACGGGCCTTTGCCTTCGGGAATGTACAAATCCGCGGTCACGTGACGATGGGGCACGCTCTCAAAGACAATCTTCTCGATGCGGAAGCCCTTTTGCTGGCTGGTCCCGGTCACCCGGAGATTCAAATCCGTCTTCTGAGGGAGGTCTCCGATGATCGCGCGATAACGTTCCCGGGCGTCGTCACGGTATTTCTCCATGGCTCGTCGGGACAAGAGCGCGTCGGCCAATTCCAGTTGGCGCTCGGCGTATTGCGTGTGGACCTCGCGGAGCAGATACGCGTTGTAGGCCGTGGTCATCCTCCAGGGAAGCGCGTTGAAGTTGTCCTGGGCGCGGACCGACAAACCGCCGAAGATCACAACCGCCGCCAGCGTGATGGAAAAGCGTCTTGGATTCATTGGAGGAAACAGTTACTCGCCGCCCGGAGGAGCCGGTATAGGCGGGACAGCGCCGTCCAAGCCCGTGCCCTGAACATTGTTCGTCGTCAGTAATAGACCGTGAAAACCGGTAACATTGATTCCAAACAAAGCCACATTCGTCATGTTGGCCAGCGTGATGCCGTTGCTGCAGGTGCCGGTGACGTTGGAAATGGACAGGCCATCCAGTGGCCGTTCGGGCGGAATATTCTGCGCGGGCACGAGATCTCTGACATTGTGCACGCGGATATTGCTGAAACTGATGTTGCGGACGCGCGACCACTTCTCCACCGCGCCGGGCACGGGTTCGCTCGCCTGGATGCCCTTCTTCAGCAGGTCAATGGCGAGAAACGTGCGGGCGTTGTTCAAGGTGATGTTGTTGCCCGTAATGTTTTCGATAAAACCGCCGCGTCCCTCCCGGCTCTTGATGGAGATCCCATTTTGCCGGCCCGAGATCAGGCAATCCTCGACGCGCACGTTGCGGATCCCGCCGGACATTTCCGAGCCGATCCCCAGCCCGGCGAAGATGCTGCTGAACAGCGTGCAGTCCTTGATGACGACGTTGTCCGTGGGCCGGCCGAGGCGCACGGCCTCCATCCCGCGCCCCGACTTGAGCGCGATGGCGTCATCGCCGGTGTCGATGTTGCAGTGATCGATCAGCACGTCCTGGCAGGAATCTACGTCGATGCCGTCGCCGTTGAAATTGACGGAGCGAATGGTGAGGTTGCGTGCGCGGAGATTCTGGCAGAACAACGGATGAATCGACCAGAGCTGCTGGTACTGCGTTGTGAAGCCATCGAGGACGACGTTGGTGCCGTTGGCCAGCTCGATCAGCACGGGACCGCGCGGCCGGCGGAGGCTGCTGACGCTGATCGGCGGCCCGAAGATCGAGCCGGGGCCAGCAATGGTGACATGGTCCGCCTTCTCGGACGAAATGAGAGCGCGATGGCCCTGGGCAAATTCGCCCTCCCAACGGACGCGCACCAGCGGGTAATCATCGATGTCCGGGCTGCCCGTGAGGTTCGCCCTCGCTTCCAGCTTCAGCGTCGTGTTTGAACCGACGACGATGCTGCCGATCAAATAATTGCCCGCCGGCACAACGACGGTACCGCCGCCGGCGGACGCGCAGGCATCGAGCGCTTTTTGCACCGCAGCGGTGTCCTTGGTGTGTCCGTCGCCCTTGGCGCCGCAATCGCGGACGCTCCAGGAGTTCGTGGACGCGAGAGACGACGATGAGTTGGTGGACGGATCAGCCGCCTGACACAATGTACAAGCGACAAGGAGCGCGACGCCCCAGATAGCTGCACGAGTCATTGGCAGTCGGATTTGCATGATGCGGTACCCGCCAAACGGTTATCAGCTTATCGGAGCGGATGACAAGACCAAAGCGGCGGTTCAGGAAGGCCCTCGCGCGGATCGGATTGCGTTGCCTGACGGATTGGGTATGATTCCTCGCGGTTTGCGGAAAGCGACGCCCATGAAAGAGTTTACTGTTCGGACAAACAGTCACACGGAATTCTGCGAGATAACGGACAGACTGCAAGAGGCTGTCGACGAAAGCGGAGTCAAAGAAGGCGTCTGCGTGGCTTTCGTTCCGCACACGACCGCGGGGATCACGATCAATGAAAATGCGGATCCCGATGTGGTGTCGGACATGATTTATGCGCTTGAGAAGGCCGTTCCTTGGAAAGATTCGCATTACCGGCATGGGGAAGGCAACACGGCGGCGCACGTCAAATCGAGCATGATGGGGCACAGCGTGCACGTGCCGGTGCGCGGCGGCAAACTCCAGTTCGGCACATGGCAAGGCGTGTACCTTTGCGAATTTGACGGACCACGGAGCCGCAACCTGTGGGTGACGGTCATCGGGTAGCCACGGTTGATCGAGCGCGACGTCGAGAAAGTCTTACCGTGAAGCCTTCTGGCCGTAGCTGGCATCACGGCCATGCTTGCGGAGGAAATGCTTGTCGAGCAGTGCGCGCTGCATCGGCTTGATTGACGGTTTTATGCGAAGGGTTTCGCTCGCCAGTCGCGCCAGGTGTTCGAGCACGACCGCGTTCTCAACGGCCTTGTCGATGGTCGCGCCCCAGGCAAACGGCGCGTGGCTGGCCACCAGCACGCCGGGGAAGTGAAGCGGATCGGCTTTCTTGAATTTCTCCACAATCACGCGCCCCGTGTTCGCTTCGTAGTCCTGCTTGATTTCCCTGGCGGTGAGCAGGCGCGTGCACGGCACCGCGCCATGGAAATAGTCGGCATGGGTCGTTCCGAGGGCGGGTAGTTCGCGGCGCGCCTGCGCCCACGCCGTGGCGTACAGGCTATGCGTGTGAACGATGCCGCCGATTTCCGCGAACGCGCGATACAACACCAGGTGCGTCGGCGTATCCGAACTGGGCCGCAGATCACCTTCGACGACCCGGGCCGTTTCCAGCGAGACGACCACCATGTGTTCGGGAGTCATCGCGTCGTACGGCACACCCGAAGGCTTGATCACCAAATGGCCGCTCGCACGGTCCACGCCGCTGGCGTTGCCCCAGGTCTGGACGACCAGTCCCTCGCGAACCAGTTGTCGGTTTGCTTCGCAGACTTTCTGTTTCAGTTGTTCGAGCATGGTGTTGTCGTGGCGGATGAGGGTTCTAATGCCTGACTCGCGCACGAATCTCCAGCAGTTTCTTCATCACATCGTGCAGGTTTCCGTTCCACTCGCGTGTGCCGAAGGCGTCGTGCAGCGCGCGGTACAGCGGATATAATTCGCGATATACGGCATGCGCCTGCGGGTTTGGCTTGAAAACCCGCTTTTTCACACCGGTCATCGCGTTCTGGGCCTGGGTGTAGTCTTGGTACGCTCCGGCCACGACGGCGCCGGCGACAGCCGCGCCGAGCGCGCACGTCTGCGCCGAGCGCGAGATTTTCATGGGACGGCCCGTCACATCGGCGTAGATTTGCATGACGACGGGATTCTTCTCGGCGATGCCCCCGCAGTTGACGATCTGCTCGACCTTGACGCCGTATTCCTCGAATCGGTTGATGATCGTCAGGGCGCCGAACGCGGTGGCTTCGATCAGCGCGCGGTACATCTCCGCGGGCGTCGTGTACAGCGTTTGGCCAATCAACAAGCCGGTGAGCCGTTGATCGACAAGGATGGTGCGATTCCCGTTGTTCCAATCGAGCGCCAGAAGACCCGACTCGCCCGGTTTCAGTTCCGCGGCCTCCTTGGTCAGGGTTTCGTGCGAGCCGCGTCGTCCGTTTGGCTGGATGTAATTCACAAACCAGTTGAAGATATCGCCAACCGCCGATTGTCCCGCTTCCAATCCATAATACCCCGGCAACACACTGCCGTTGACGATGCCACAGAGGCCGGGAATGTCCGCGAGATGTTGGCTGACCGGCGCGAGCATGATGTCGCAGGTGCTGGTGCCGATGATTTTGACCAACGTGCCCGGCGCGATCCCCGCGCCAATGGCGCCCAAATGGGCGTCGAATGCGCCGACCGCCACGGGAATCCCTTTGGCCAGACCGGTGCGTCTGGCCCAATCCGCCGTCAGCCCGCCGACCGCGCGTTCGATGGTGTGGGCCTTCGCCGGGAGCCGGGTGCGAAGTTCGCCGAGCCGGGGATGCAGCGAACCGAGAAACTCGGCGTCGGGATAACCGCCCCATGTCTCGTTGTACATCGCCTTGTGGCCGGCCGCGCAAACGCCGACCGTCAACTTGTCGGGCGCTTCCGTTCCCGTCAGCATGGCCGGAATCCAGTCGGCGATCTCGACCCACGTGTACGCCACGTCGAATACATCCGGCGATGTGTGCAGGCAGTGAAGGATTTTGCTGAAGAACCATTCACTGGAGTATGTGCCGCCGCACTTCGCGAGGTAGTGCGGGCGCATCTCCATTGCGGCTCCGGTAATCTCCGCGGCTTCGAGCACGCCGGTATGGTCCTTCCACAACCAGGCCATGGCGGCGAGATTTTTGGAAAATCGTTTGTCGAACGCCAGCGCCCGGCCACGGGCGTCGACCGGCATCGGCGTGCTGCCCGTGGTATCGACGCCGAGGCCGACGACATGGTCAGCCTTGAAGCCGCTGACATTGCGTCTGGCCTGCGCCAGCGCCTTCTGGATCGTGATCTCCGCGCCGTCGAGGTAGTCGGCTGGATGTTGCCGCGCCAGGTTCGGGTCGCGTGAGAGGATCACACCCTGCGAGCCGTGGGCGTACTGCCAAACGGCGGTGCCGACCTCGCGTCCATCACATACGTCGACGATCAGCGCGCGGACGGAATTCGTCCCGTAATCCAAGCCGATGGAGTAACTCGCGCGCACGGGAAAATTCCGGCCTACGGCTTCACGATAATCTTGACCACATTGTCCTTGTAGGCGGAATTCAGGGCAAAGGCCTCGGCCACGTTGTTCAGCGGAACGCGATGGGTGACGAGAGAAAGGACGTTCACCTTGCCGGATTCAACCAGGCGAATGGCCCGCGGGTAGGTGTGCTTCATGCGGCGGCTGAAAACGATCGTCAAACCTTTGCGACGCGCCGTGGAGTGCGAGAACGCGCAACGATCCTCGGACGGGATGCCCACTAGGACGACGCGACCACCGGGGCGTGCGAGTTCAATGGCCTGTTCGATGGCCGGGCCACCCCACGCGGCTTCGATGGCCACGTCCACCTCTCCGCGAACCGCCAGGGGTTTCGCCCCCATTTTGGCGGTAATCATAAGACGCCCCGGCAACGGGTCCCGGACGAAGATTTCCCCGGCTCCCGCCAGCTTGGCGGCCTGCACGAGCAGCAGTCCAATTGGGCCGGCGCCGAGGATGGCGACGCGGTCGCCCAACCGGATTTTGGCGAGGTCGGCGGCGTGGAGCGCGACGCCGAGCGGTTCGAGCAGGGCGGCCGCTTCGTCGTCGATGGAGTCCGGCACGGGAAAGCAGGTGCGGGCCGGCACGATCATAAATTCGCGCAGGCTTCCGTCGTCGGGATACAAACCGCAGAAGTGAAGGCGTCGGCAAAGGTTCGGATGTCCGGCGTCGCAGAGGTCGCAATGGTGGCACGGATGCGCCGGGTCGACGGCCACGCGCGTGCCGGCGCGCAATTCCTCGACGCCGCTGCCGATCGCTTCGATGACGCCGGCAAATTCGTGGCCGAGAATGAGTGGGGATTTGAGGACGGTATCACCGATGCGAGCATCAGCGAACGTATGCAGATCGCTGCCACAGATACCGGTGGCCGTGACGCGCAACAGGACGTTGCCGGGACTTGGATTGCCGGGGTGGGGGACACGCTCGATGCGAATATCGCGCGGGCCGTACAAGCGCGCCGCGAGCATGGGACGCGGCGATGACCCCGCCTTTGCCAAAGGAGCCGCGGATAAAGTGCGGGCCATCGGGGACGGAGCTCGCGCGGAAACCGTCGGTTTCGCGATTGTTTTGGCGCGTCGCACTGTGGATCGATTCATTACCAGTTGATCCTTACATTCTTCCCAGTCCCGGCGCGAGGTGATAATAGATTTCGTTGGCGCGCAATTGCTGCTGGAAGGCGCGCAATTCCGTTTTGGCGTCGATCACGTCGATTTCCAGACCGGCCATTGCCGCGAAGTCTTCCATGTGCTCGGCGGTGACGGCGTAACTAAACCCGGTGTGGTGCGCGCCGCCGGCATGAATCCACGCCGCGCAAGCGGTTTTGAAATCGGGCCGGCATTTCCAGATGGCGCGGGCGACCGGCAGTTTCGGCAACAGTTTCGGCGGTTTGACCACGTCCACTTCATTTACGAGCAGACGGAAGCGGTTGCCGAGGTCGATGATGGAGGCGTTGATCGCGGGGCCGGCCGGCGCATTGAACACGAGGCGAACCGGATCCTCTTTGCCGCCGATACTGAGCGGATGAATTTCCAGAGACGGTTTGTTCGCGGCGATGGATTCACAGATCTCGAGCATGTGCGCGCCAAGAACGAGATGTCCGTCGGGGTGAAGATGGTACGTGTAATCCTCCATAAACGACGTGCCGCCCGGGAGATCGGCGGCCATCACTTTCATGGCGCGGACCAGGGCGCAGGTTTTCCAATCGCCTTCCGCGCCGAAGCCGTAACCGTCGGCCATCAACCGTTGCACGGCGAGACCCGGCAATTGTTTCAAGCCATGCAGGTCCTCGAACGTGGTGGTGAATCCTTTGAATTCACCGCTCTTCAGGAAGGCGCGGAGACCGAGTTCGATACGCGCGCCGTCGCGGAGCGATTCATGGCGCGGACCGCCTTGGCGAAGTTCTTTGGCAACATCGTAGCGTTGCTCGTATTCGTCGCACAGACGCGACACGGCGTTGTTGCCAACATCATTAACGGCCTTCACGAGGTCGCCGACACCGTACCCATTAACCGCGTAGCCGAATCTGGCCTCCGCGGTGACCTTGTCACCTTCGGTGACCGCAACCTGACGCATATTATCGCCGAAACGGCAGAACCTCGCGCCCTGCCAGTCGTGCCAGGCCCGCGCGGCACGCATCCAGGCGACGACGCGATCCTGAACCTCTGAGTCCGACCAATGGCCAACGACGACCTTGCGATTCAGCCGCAGACGCGTGTGAATGAACCCCGCTTCGCGGTCGCCGTGGGCGGATTGGTTGAGGTTCATGAAATCCATGTCGATCTCGCCCCAGGGCAGGTCGCGACCAAATTGCGTGTGGAGATGTAGAAACGGCTTATCCAAAGCGGCGAGACCGCCGATCCACATTTTCGACGGCGAGAACGTATGCATCCACAGGATCAAGCCCGCGCATTTGGGAGCGTGATTGGCGTCGAGACAGAGCTGGCGGATGGCCTCGGGCGCGGTGAGCACGGGCTTGAACACGATCTTCAACGGCAGGCGCTTGGTGCCGTTCAATTCCTCGACGATCTTGCGCGAATTGGCGGCGACCTTTTTCAGCACGGCCTCGCCGTACATGTGCTGGCTGCCGGTGACGTACCAGATTTCGACGGGATCGAGGTTCTTCACAAGTGATCTCCTGCTCAGATAAACTCGTTGAGGATGTTTTCCAGCAACTCCTGGTGACCGCTCGTGTTTGCGCCGGCGTCGCCGTTCCGAAGCGCGTAGGCTTCGAGTTCCTTCAAGCCGGCCTTGCCATTCTCGATGTCGCGGCCGATCCCCTTATCCCAGGAGGCGTACCGTTCTCTGACGAATTTGGCGAGGCGACCGTCTTTACGGATCGCGGCAGCGATTTTCAGCCCGCGCGCGAAGGCGTCCATGCCACCGATGTGGGCGTGGAACAAATCCACCGGCTCGAAGCTCTCGCGGCGCACCTTGGCGTCGAAGTTCAGGCCGCCGGTCGTGAACCCGCCCATGCCGAGGACCACGAGCATGATCTGCGTCGTCAGGTAAATGTCGGTTGGGAACTGGTCCGTGTCCCACCCGAGCAACTCATCACCGCGGTTGGCATCGATCGATCCCAGTTTGCCGGCGGAAGCGGCGACGGTGAGTTCGTGCACCATCGTATGGCCGGCCAGCGTGGCGTGGTTGGTTTCGATGTTGAGTTGGAAATCGTCGAGCAGGTCGTACTCGCGCAGGAAATTCAGGCAGGCCCCTGCATCGGAATCGTATTGATGTTTCGTCGGCTCTTTCGGTTTGGGCTCGATATAGAACCGGCCCTTGAAACCGATGGACTTCTTGTAGTCCACCGCCATGTGCAGGAACTTCGCCAGGTGTTCCTGTTCGCGCTTGAGGTTGGTGTTGAGGAGCGTGGAGTACCCCTCGCGTCCGCCCCAGAAGACATAAGCCGCGCCGCCGAGCTCGTGCGTGACTTCGATAGCTTTTTTGACCTGTGCGGCGGCAAACGCAAACACGTCGGCGTTGCAGCTTGTCGCCGCGCCGTGGACGTAGCGCGGATTCGAGAAGAGGTTGGCGGTGCCCCAAAGCAGCCGGACGCCGGTGCGTTGCTGTTCTTCCTTCAGGGTTTTCACGACGGCGTCGAGGTTCTTGTTGGTCTCGCGCAGGTCCCGGCCTTCGGGCGCGACGTCGCGGTCGTGGAAGCAATAAAACGGCGCGCCGAGTTTCTCGATGAACTCGAACGCGGCCCGGACGCGGCGCTGGGCGTTGACAACGGAATTCGAACCGTCATCCCAGGGGCGGACGGCGGTGCCGACGCCAAACGGATCGGTCAGCGGGTTGCGAAACGTGTGCCAGTAGCACACGGCGAAGCGCAACTGATCGCGCAGCGGTTTGCCGTCGAGTTTCTCGGCGGCATGGTAGTGCTTGAACGCGAGCGGATTCTTCGACTTCGGCCCCTCGAATTCGATTTTCGGAACGTCGGAGAAAGCTTGTGTCGTCATAATGGCCCCTGCCTGCCGCCGAAAGCCTGGTGGCGGGTCTGACTCGCACCGGGTCGGATTCGTTTGTGCCACAGACTGGCCATACCGGGCAACAGGTTTCTGAGACTGGCGGAAGACGCTCGCTGGGCGCTCTCTCGGCTTCCGCGGAGGCGGGGAAAACAAGCGGCGTGATCGATTGGCGGGAGACAGACTTCAGGTTTCAGCCAGCGGCACCGGGCCGGACGTGAAGATCGCCCTCATAACGCCCTGGATGAGCTAAAACTGACCCCGTTTCCCTTGGACATCAAAGCCCGTATCCCACCCGGCTCATCCTTGCAGCCCTTCCCTCACTCCTTCACAATCACGGCCACGGCACCGGCGGTTGAATCTCAAGCTTTCAAACTACGAGAGCATGGTGGCGGACGACGGTGACATCGCGGGGGCGGAAATGTGACAATTCGGTGACGGTTTTATGGCGCGACGGAGACGGTTGTGTGACGGCGGCACTGCGGCAATCACTTTCCTCCTGTCGCCGTCGGGGGCGAATGCCTGCGAGATGCCCGGCGCTTTCGGGCTTGAGTTTGGGGCGTGGTTTTGTTCTGCTTCGCGCACGGAGCGGGCCGCGTGGTGGGTTGCGATCAGGATCTGGAGCGCGATACCCGTTTCCGCATTGAGCACAGGGCAGAGGTGCGCCTGGGTGACCCCCAAATGGCTGGCCGCGCGCGGTGGCGGTCAACCGAGCCGGGTCATGTGCGCCCGCGCATGACCGCCTGCTATCACCGATTCGGGATATCCGACTGGCGATATTATCCGGCCAGTGAACATCTCTACTCCGATATTCTCTGATGGACACGTTCTCCAACCAATTACGGAAACTGCTGAGCGCGAAGCAATGGAACCAGTCGCGGGCGGCCAGCGAACTCGGCGTCACGCAATCACAGATCAGCGATTATCTCAGCGGCAAGAGCGAGCCGTACCTGAGCACGGCGGTCGCGGTTGCGAAACGGCTCGGGATCACGCTGGATGAACTATCGGGCGTCGGCCCGTCGAGCCCGGTGGTTCGGGAAGAAATCGCCTTCTATGGGGCCGACGAGTCGTTCGGGGAGTGGGTCGAACGACTCAAGCGGCGCTGGCGGCGAAAGGGCGCATCGCACGCCGAGATGGAACTCGCCATCCGCATCCTGTTTCCCGACGAGGCGGACAGGGTCATCGAGTGGTTGAACGCGCAGCGGTAGGCCGAAGGCGTTGTCACAACGCAAGACCAGCAGAGGAGTGCATCGGGCTGGTTTCTGCCCGGCGTCAGGGCTGAAGGGTGACTTTCAGGTGCATGAATCGCTCGGTGGCCGCGGGGATGGGATTACCGGCGTCGCTGGCCTTGATTGTTTGCGTCAGGCCGGTATTGGTGAGCACGGTGGAGATGATGCCGTTGGTGCTCCACGGGCCGCCGGGATTGCTGGCGGCCTCGGCGCTGTAGGTCAGGTCGATCGCTGAGAGGACTTTTGTGTAGGTCAGGGTGAGGCAGTCACAGGCCGGATCGATTTGCGGCGCGGGCAGACCTTGGACGCTGGGGGCGTTCGGGTTTAAATCCAGAGCGTATGACAGCAGGTTGACGATGCCATCGCCGCTCGGGTCGGCGAGATCGCCGCTAATGGCGGAGTTGTTCGCGTTGGTGCCGAACTCGGTCAATCGCCAGTTGTTGAACGGCGTGTCGTGGACGGTCACGGTCGCACTGGCGGGGGACCCGAGGTTGTAAGAGGCCGAATTCGACAAGGTCAATGTCGCCATCACATCACCGACGACGATGCCATCGTCAATCGGCGCGATGGTGATTGTGGCCGAGGCCGAACCGGCGGGGATGGTGACCGAGTTGGCGATCAAACTGTAATCGACGCCGTTACTGGCGGTGCCGCCGACGGCGTAGACCACGGACTGGTCGATGTTCGTCGCGCCAACGCGTGTGATGGTGAACGCGCCGGGGATTTCACCGAGTTTGTAGGCGTCCGCGGCACTGGCCGCGATACTGACGGCGGGCGACGAGACCTGGAATGGCAGGCTGGTGAGGGCGCATTCCGCAAAAATGTTCGAGCCGCCGAGGATCGTCACCACACCGAAGTAATCCCCGGGCGGAGTGCCCGCATTGATGCCCACGGCGAATACAACATCGCTGTACGTCTCGCCCGCCAGCAGAATGCCGGGCACGTTGGCGTAGAACATGTTCGTGTCCGCGGTCAGATAGTTCGTGGCCACGCCGGTGAAACTGATTTGGATATCGTTCAGAAAGAGCTCGTTCGTCGTGCACGTATTATTCAACGTGCCGGTGAACACAACCTCATTGCTGAGAGCTCCGGATTGCACGGCCGGTGTCAGGACAAAGGCGAGGTCGGCCCGGGAAACTGCCGGCACGAGCAGGGACGCCAACCACAACAGCCAGAGGAGGGATTTGGTGCGCGCCATGTGCGTTCCTCACTGGCCGATGGCGAACAAGATGGCATCGTTGACGGCGTACACCGTACCGTCGACTCCGATCAGAGTCGGCGTGTAGGCTTCGCCGACCCCGGTCGTCAGTACAAACGTTTCCGAGAGCGTGTTGGAGGTCAAATCCCAGCGGTAGAGTCTGCCGTCCTCACTGTTGGCGAGGATCGATTTGGTGAATGGGTCGATGGCGGCGGTATTGATGCACCATTCCCGGACGCCCGGTTGACCCGTATTGGGCGTGGGACCAAGGATGGTCAGCACCTCGTTCATCACTGTCGCGCCCGTGATGGGATCGATTTCCGTATGCATGGGATCCAGGACGGCGATCTTGTTGGACCCGTTGCCGCCGATGCCCGGGTCGGAGTAATTATTGTACTTGGTCATCAGCAGATACGACGAACCGCCGTTGTAGGAGGCGACGAGCGAAGCGGGGACGACGGACGCCGTGTCATCCCAACCGAATGCGCCCGGCGTTTTCAACTGGCTCAACGTACTGTTGAAATGGAGCAACCAGCCGCGATCGTGGTTCACACAACAGGGGTTCTCGAGCACGCCGTAGTAGACGTCGCCGTCGGGGCCGACTGTGGGCGAGGCTGTACCATCGTCGGGCACGTTGGCGTCATTCCCCGGATTCGCCACATCTTTGAGCCGGACGCTGCCGAGTGGCGCGAGCGTGCGGCTATCCAGGGCACAGAGGTAACCGTATACGCCAAAATCGCCATCGGGATTGGCGTTGTTGACGGCCACGTACAACGTCTTGTGATCGTTGCCGAGCGCGGGGGTGCAATTCTGGGCGACCTTGACAATGTTCGGGTCGCCGGCCGCGGTGCTGGCGGAAATCCAGGCGCCGGTCCCGCTGGAGTCAATCCGCGCAACGCCACTGGTCAGATTCAGCGGCGTGGAGCCGGTGACCTGAAATCCGAAGAAGATGTTGCCGTAACGGTCCGACGTAATCGGCGTGTCGATGTCCACGTTCCCCAGATACGCATTCGTATTGGCAAGGTAGTTTGTCAACCCGTAGAACGCGATCTGGCCGATCACGGGGGCATTCGTCGAATCCGGTGAATCGCAGTAGTACACCGTCCCGCCGCCGCCAGGGAAATAAAGCCGGTTTTTCGGCGTCAGTGTCGGCGAAAAGCTCGGCGTCCAGTTGTGCGGCGGCAAAACGTAGTCGGTGGATTGCATCCACTTCAAGGTGCCATTGGTGCCCACATGCGCCTCGATGCGGAATCCGCCGTACGCGCCGGTCTTTACCGGGACAATGACGGTATTGGAGCGCGTGATCAGCGGCGAACCATAGTGGATATACAAGTCACCATTGGTCTGTCCCCCCTCATGTTGCGGATCCAAATCCACCGGCGTTTGCCAGTGAATATTGGCTAGGGGCTGGGACGCCACCGGCGAAAGAGCGCTGTGCTGCGGGTCGTGCGCATAATCACTCCACGGCACGCGAATGCTTTGCGCCCGCGCATTCGCCGTTGCCAGCAGGCCGCAAACGACTGCAATGCCGAGGACAACCCGCAGTTTGTGCCCAACCAGATTGAGTGAAACCCACTTCATCTCGCACCCTCACGCCAATGTTGATGCAAAGACAGCGACCTACAGACCTCGTTCAACATACCGACCGCACGGGGACAGGGCAAGGGAATTTTTTCATCCGGCCCTTGCGGAAGTCGTCATTTTGCGTACAATACCAACAGCGGGGCAGGGTGGCGTAATGAAATCACGGGTCATTGTTGTTGTCGCTTCTTTGGTTTGCTTGGCGAGCACCTCGTTGCGGGCTGCGGACGCGCCGCGCGGCGAGCTTCTCGAGTTGCACTCGTGTCAACTCTACATCGGAGGATGCATCGCTTCGTCCGAGGCTACCCAGGATGGCCGATATCTGATGCGCGTCTGGAGTTTTTCGGGCGGCTCGTATGATGGAACTCCCTTGCGCGGCCTGAATGTGGCGCTCCTCGAGGCTGCCGACCAGAACTTGGCGGTGACAGGGGTACAGCCGACCGAGTCCATGATCTACCTGCCGCAATCGGCTGATGCCGTTCAATGCGAGGCGCTCCTTCACTGGCTGACCGCTGCGAATCCAGAACTCAGCCGCACGAAACTGCGCACGCGCACGGTCCCCATGAAATTCGCCCAAGCGGGCAGCAGCATTTCCTTTGCGGCCGGCGACTTCATCCAGATCGAAACCAAACCTTTCGAGCCCTGCGGCCTCATCAGTTGCGGTGAATCGCTCTGGTACACGCCTCGGTCGACGGTGATTTCCTACACCGTTGACGTCACCAGCAAGGCATTCGTCCAGGAGCCCGCGCTGGCGTTGCGATGGGTTGATCACGGTAAAAACAACATCTTTGACTGCCGATTCGGTGACGGCGCAACTGTCTCGGCTGCCTTTGTCCCACCCGCGTTCGTCTGCGCCGTGGCAAATCATCCATCGCATGAGTGAACGCCCACACAACGAGCCGTTCGATAAAGAAATCAGCCGCCGTTCGTTCCTGAAAGGACTGGGCACGGTTGTCGTCGCCACTGCGGCGGTGCCGGTTGGCGCCGTCGCCGCCGGGACCGAAGAGATCGCCAAACTGGGGGGCGACCAAACTCTCGGACCGGGTCAGGTTCCCGTCACGCTTCAGGTTAACGGCAAAGCGCTCAAACTGAATCTCGAACCTCGCGTGACCCTGCTGGACGCCTTGCGGAATCATTCCGGTCTCACGGGCACAAAAGAAGTCTGCGACCGGGCGACGTGCGGCGCGTGCACGGTCCTCCTCGACGGCAAGCCGGTCTACTCCTGCATGAAACTGGCCGTCGAAGCCCAGGGACACGACATCACCACCGTCGAAGGTTTGTCCCCGGATGGCAAACTCACCGATGTGCAACGGTCACTGGTCGATCACGACGCCTCGATGTGCGGTTACTGTACGCCCGGTTTCGTCATGACCGTGACCTCGCTGCTGAAACGCAATCCGCACCCGACCGCCGACGAAGTGCGCGTGGCCTGTTCCGGCAATATTTGCCGGTGTGGCACACAACGCCGGATGCTCGCGGCGGTGCTCGACGTGGCCGGCACGCCCGTCGCGGAGACAATCGAGGTTATTCGCAATGCTTAGTTGGCCGGCAAAACCAGCCGTAATCGGCGCCAGCACAACGCGCGTCGACGCCCCCGCGAAGGTCACCGGCGCGGCGAAATATTCGTCCGATGTGCAGCCGAGCGGGTGGTTGTACGGCATGATTTATCGGTCCCGATGGCCGGCGGCGCACGTCACCAGCATCAACCTCGACAAGGCCCGCCAGGTTCCCGGCATCAAGGCCGCCGTGGTCGAACGCGAGGGCGCACGGACCGTTCGGTTCTACGGCGAGGAACTGGCGGCGGTCGCGGGCGTATCGAAACAGGCATGCCTCGACGCGTTGCGCGCCATCGTGGTCGAAGCCACGCCCCTGCCGTTCGTGGTGAAGGAGGAGATCGCGAAGAATCCCGACTCGCCGCGTGTCTGGCCGGACGCGGCCAATCTCGCCGAACCAAACGTCAAGGAGAAGGGGGACGTCGACAAGGCGTTTGCGGATGCCGCCGCGGTCGTGGAAGGCTTCTTTACCACGCCGGTCCAGGTTCATCATCCACTCGAAACGCATGGCAACACGGTTTCGGCGACGAACGACGGCGTGACCTGCTGGGCGTCGACCCAGGGAATTTTCAGCGTGCGCGATGGCCTGGCGTCGTACCTCGATATGTCCCAGGAAAAAGTGCGCGTCATCACCGATTACATGGGCGGCGGTTTCGGGGCGAAATTCGGCCCCGGCGCGGAGGGCGGTCTGGCCGCGCGCCTTTCCCAGGCCGCTGGGGCTCCCGTCAAATTGATGCTGACCCGCTTCGACCAATCGCTGGCGGTCGGCAATCGCCCGTCGTCCTTCCAGCACATCCGGCTGGGCGCCAGCGCCGACGGAAAGCTCGTCGCGTTCGACATGGACGCTTTCGGCACCGCCGGCATCGGCGCGGGTGCGGCATCCGCCGGCGGCGGAGGAGGGTCCGGTTTTCCCGCGCCCTATATCTATGCGGTTCCGAATAGTCGCGTGAAGCAGGCGGCGGTGGCAATCAATGCGGGACAGGCGCGTGCCTTTCGCGCGCCGGGTCATCCGGTGGCTTCGTTCGGCATGGAATCGATCATGGATGAGCTGGCGGTGAAACTGAAAATGGATCCGGTCGAACTCCGCCTCAAGAATGACCCGAGCAAGACACGCCAGCGGGAATATCAGATCGGCGCGGAACGATTCGGTTGGAAGCAAAAGTATAAAGCGCCGGGCTCATCGCCGGGCCCGGTTAAAGTTGGCGTCGGGTGCGCCGGCGCGACGTGGGGTGGCGGCGGTCGCGGATCGCAGGCGGATGCACAGATCAATCCCGACGGCAGCGTCGAAGTCCGTTGCGGCACGCAGGATCTCGGAACCGGCACACGCACGCTCGTAACCGTCGTTGCGGCGGAAGTTTTCGGCCTGAAGCCCGAACAAATCACGGCCAGGATTGGCGACACTCAATTCCCGCCCTCCGGCGCCAGCGGCGGCAGTACCACCGCCGCGTCGGTTTCTCCCGCCGTTTTCGACGCCTGCACGAACGCACTCCAAAAGTTGCAGGAAACGACCGGCGTCGCGGACGCCCGTGGCGCGAACTGGGCTGGCGCCTGTAAGAAGCTCGGCGTCAACCCGCTCACGGCCCACGGCGAATGGCACGAGGGGCTGTCGTCGAGCGGCGTGGGCGGCGTTCAGTTTGCCGAGGTCGAAGTCGATACAGAATCCGGGTTTGTGAAGGTCCGCAAGGTCCTGTGCGTGCAGGATTGCGGACTGGTGGTCAACAAGTTGACGTGCGAGACGCTCATCAACGGCGGCATCATCATGGGCATGGGTTACGCGCTCTATGAGGAACGCGTCATGGACTCCACCACGGGCGTCGTGTTGAACCCGAATTTTGAAACGTACAAGCTGCCGAATTTCGCCGACGTTCCGGACATCGAAGTCATCCTGATGGAAATGCCGGAGCGCGGCGTGATTGGCGTGGGCGAGCCGTGCACGATCCCGACGGCCTCCGCCATTGCCAACGCCGTGGCCAACGCGCTCGGCGTCCGCGTCAGCAGCCTGCCGATCACGCCCGCCCGCGTCCTTGCGGCGCTCGGCAAGGCCCTCAAGCCGGGGGCTGCGGTATGAACTCGTTCCAATACACCTCCCCGCGCACGGTGGACAACGCCGTTTCCCTCGTCGCGGATCACGGCCGGTTTTTGGCGGGCGGCATCGACGTGCTGGGCGAAATGAAGGAATACATCGCCAGCCCGCGATTGTTGGTGAACGTGAAGGATTTGCCCGCGACACGCGACATTACACCGGCCGCCGGCTCGTGGACCATCGGCGCGAACGTCACAATTTCCGAAATCGAGGAGCACGCGGAGCTGAAGCGCGTTTTCCCCGGCCTCCAGCAGGCCGCCGCCGAGGTCGGTTCGCCGCAGATTCGCAACGTCGCCACGGTCGGCGGCAATCTCGCGCAACATTCGCGGTGCTGGTACTACCGGCATCGCGATATTCAATGCCTGAAGCGTGGCGGCAACACCTGTTACGCGCGGGAAGGGGATAACCGGTACCACAGTTTGTTCACGGGCAACCCGTGCATCAGCCCGGTCGTGTCGAATCTCGCCATCGCGCTGGCGGCGCTCGATGCCAAGGTTGTCGTTCGTCGTGGGAAGGACGAGGTCACACTGACGGTTCCCGATTTTTACGCGAAAGCGTGGGACAATCCCCAGGCGCACCATTCGCTGGCGCCGACAGACCTGATTCTTCGCGTGGAAATCCCAAACGATGGACGAACCAGCGCGTACAAACAGATCAGCGAGAAGGCAAGCTTCGATTGGGCATTGGTCAGTTGCGCCGCGGCGGCGAAAGTCAATGGCGGCAAACTCAGCAAGGTCCGCGTGGTCCTCGGGGCGGTTTCGCCGGTTCCGTACCAGGTCGAGGCCGCGCACGAGTTTCTCGAAGGCAAAGGTCTCACTGACGACGTAGCGATGCGCGCCTCCGAGATCATTTTGAAGGACGCCGTGCCGCTCGATAATAACGGCTACAAAGTGCCCATTGCGCAGGCGCTCATTCGCCGGACCCTCAAACAGCTTGTGGGGTGAACGATGAACACGAACCCGCCCGTATGCAAATGTCTTCGCACCAAAAAAATGTTCATCCCCGAGCACGAAGCCGAAGCGCTCACCGAACAGCCCGGGCCGGACGCCGGGGCATTCTACTGGTGCAACCGTACGCTCAGCGAAATCGGCAGCGACGATAAACCCGCCCACATCCGCACCTGCATTTTTGGCCGGAAATGCTTTGAAGCCTAGGCGTCACGCCGAATTGCCTCTCTCAATGTATCGCCTAACCCGCGTCCCGTCAGGGACTTGACGGGCCTGCTAGGATTGAACGTGGGTGGCGCAACCCTTGTCAAAATGGTTGCTTCTGGGTTGTGAACCTCAAGAGGATAAAACAATGGAACAAGGCATCGGTGCGATAAACGAACAGGTCAAACGCGAAAGCGAATTTGTAAGAACGCTGGTCGGCGAGATCGGCAAGGTCATCGTCGGCCAGAAATATCTCATAGAACGATTGCTGGTCGGATTGTTGGCAGACGGTCACGTCCTCCTCGAAGGCGTGCCGGGACTGGCCAAGACGTTGTCGGTAAAAACGCTCTCGGCGGCGATCCAAACGTCGTTCCACCGGATCCAGTTCACGCCCGACCTCTTGCCCGCGGACGTGATCGGCACGCTGATCTACAATCCCAAAGACGGCGAGTTCCGCATCAAGAAAGGGCCGGTGTTCGCCAACCTGATTCTGGCGGACGAAATCAACCGCGCGCCCGCCAAGGTGCAGAGCGCGTTGCTCGAAGCGATGCAGGAGCGCCAGGTCACGATCGGCGACCAAACGTTCAAGCTGCCGGACCCGTTCCTGGTATTGGCGACACAGAATCCGATCGAGCAGGAAGGCACCTATCCGTTGCCAGAAGCACAGGTCGACCGGTTCATGCTCAAGCTCTCGATCCAGTATCCGAGCAAGGAGGAAGAGCGCCAAATCATGGATCGCATGGCGGAGACGGGCAAACAGATCGTCACACAACCCGTGGTCACGCCCGATCAGATCCTCAAGGCGCGCAAGGTGGTGGACGCGGTCTACATGGACGAGAAGATCAAGAACTACATCGTGGACCTGGTCCATGCGACGCGCGAGCCGGCCGAATACAAGATCGACGTGGCCCGGCTCATCCAGTATGGCGCGTCTCCGCGCGCAACCATCTACCTGACCGTCGCCTCCAAAGCCTACGCGTTTCTCCAGGGCCGCGGCTACGTCACGCCGCAGGACGTGAAGACCATCGGCATGGACGTGTTCCGGCATCGCGTGATCGTCAGTTACGAAGCCGAGGCTGAGGAAATGACCAGCGAAGACGTGGTCAAGCGGATCTTTGACGAAGTGCCGGTGCCGTAGCGATGATCCCGCGCGAGATATTCAAGAAGGTGCGCCAGATCGAAATCCGCACGAACCGGGAGGTCACGGACGTGCTCGGGGGGCAGTACCATTCCGTCTTCAAGGGCCGGGGCATGGAATTCGAGGAGGTCCGCGAATACCTGCCCGGCGACGAAGTGCGGTCCATCGATTGGAACGTCACCGCGCGGTTCGGACATCCATTCATCAAGAAATTCCGCGAGGAACGGGAACTGACCGTGATGCTGGTGGTCGATGTGAGCGCCTCGGGGCAATTCGGCAGCGTGCGGCAGACGAAGAATGAACTGGCCGCGGAGCTGGCCGCCGTGCTCGCGTTCTCGGCCATCCGCAACAACGACAAGGTCGGCCTGATCATGTTCACCGACCAGGTGGAAAAATTCGTCCCTCCGAAAAAGGGCCGCCGGCACGTGCTCCGCGTCGTGCGCGAGATTCTCGCGTTTCAACCGCGGGGCCGCGGGACGGACCTTCAACGGGCGCTCGATTACCTCAGCCGCGTCCAGCCACGGCGGGCGGTGACGTTTGTGGTGTCGGATTTTCAGGTGACCGACGAGGAGTCGGTCCGCAAAAAACTGCGCGTGGCCAGCAAGCGGCATGACGTCATCGCGTTGAGCCTGCGCGACCCGCGTGAAGAGGAATTGCCCGCGGTCGGCTTGGTCGAACTCCTCGACGCCGAGACAGGCGAGCGGGCGTTGGTCGATACGTTCAACCGGACGGTCCGCGACGAGTTTGCCGCCAAGGCGCGGCTGCGGCTCGAGGCGCTACGCCGATTGTTGCGGTCGGCGAACGTGGACCAGGTGGAAATCCGCTCGGACGCGGACTACGTGCTGCCGTTGATTCAGTTTTTCAGCATGCGCGGGCGACGAATCTGATGGAAGACATCCGCGATATTAAAGGACTCGTTCCGCTGCCACACGGCTGGTGGTGGCTGTGGCTGGTATTGGCCGCCGTGGCGGCGGCGGTGGCGTGGTGGCTTTGGAGACGGCGGCAGCCGGGGGTTTCCGAGTTTGTCGCGCCGCCTCCCACGCCGTACGAAGTGGCGATCCGCGAACTACGTCGACTGCGCGAAGAGAACCCGCCCGTGGAAGAGTTCTACACGCGGCTGTCGGGCGTCGTGCGGCAATACCTCGAAGGGCAGATGGGCTTGCGCGCACCCGAGCGCACGACGGAGGAGTTTCTGTATGAGGTCTCCCGCGACCATTCGCTTTCCGCGGAACACCGGGAATTGCTCGAGGCCTTCCTACAGGAGGCCGATCTGGTCAAGTTTGCCCGGTTTCAGCCGGGCGCGGAGGACATGCGGCGCGCCTTGGATGCCGCCGAGAAATTCGTGAACGAGTCGCAGCCGCACGCCGAGGAGGTGGCCGCAACGGTATGAAGTTCGCCAGTCCATGGTCGCTGGTGTTGCTGCTCGTGTTGCCGGTGTGGTTGTGGTGGGAACGCCGGTCCGCCCAGCGCGGCGGCCTGAAGTTTTCCTCGGTGGCGACCGCACGCTCGTTGTCATCGGTCTGGGCGGCGCTCGGTCCGTCGCTGTTGATCCTGTTGCGCGGGGCGACGCTGGCGCTGTTCATCGTCGCGCTGGCGCGCCCGCAATTGGGCCGTAGCGAGAGCAAAATCAAGACCGAGGGGATCGACATTGTGCTGGTCATCGACATCTCCGGCAGCATGCAGGCGATGGATTACGAGAAGAGCGGGCAACGCGAATCGCGGATCGATGCGGTGAAGGAGGTCGTGCGCGACTTCATCCGTTCCCGCCCCAACGATCGAATCGGGATGGTCGTGTTCGGCACGCACGCGTATGTCGCCAGCCCGCTCACGCTCGACCACGATTGGCTCGAACGCAACCTCGACCGTATCCGCATCGGCTTGGTCGAGGGCAACACCGCGATTGGCGCGGGCATCGGCACGGGCGTGAACCGCCTCCGCGACACCCAGGCCAAGAGCAAGGTGATCGTCTTGTTGACCGACGGCGGCGAGAACATCAAGAACCCACCTGCCCTCGACGCCGCGAAAGCCGCCAAGGAATTCAACGTGCGCGTGTACACGGTCGGCGCGGGCTCCCAGGGACTCGCCCCCATGCCGGTCTACGATCGCGCGGGCAATCTGCTCGGATACCAGCAGATTCAGGCCGACCTCGATGAAGACCTGTTGAAGCAAATCGCGGCGGTGACGGGTGGACAGTATTTCCGCGCGGCGGATACGGCGTCGCTGAAGAAGACGTATGCGCAGATCGACGCGATGGAAAAGCAGAAGGTCGAGACGGTCGCGTATGAAAACTGGCGAGAATTGTTCCCGTGGTTTTTGGCGCCGGGGCTCGGATGCCTCGTGTTGGCCGTGACCCTGGAACACACGCGGCTGCGGAGGTTGCCGTAATGAATTTCGGCAATCCACAATTATTCTGGCTGCTGGCACTGGCGCCGGTCTTCATCGTGTTTCTGGTCTGGGCGTTCCGCGCGCGGCGGCGGGCGCTGGAGCGGTTCGCGTCCCCACCACTGGCGCAGCGGTTGACGAACTCGGTCCGCCCGGTGGCGCGCCGGTGGAAGGCGGTGTTGATCGTAACGGTGATCACCCTGACGGCGCTGGCGTTGACCCAGCCGCGTTGGGGCTTTGAATGGCGCGAGGTGAAACACAAGGGTGTGGACATCTTTGTGTTGCTCGATGTGTCGAAGAGCATGCTGACCGAAGATGTGCGGCCCAATCGGTTGGGCCAAGCGAAGTACGCCGTCCAGGATTTGCTCGAGAAACTTCGCGGCGACCGGATCGGCCTGATTGCGTTCGCGGGGACAGCATTCGTCCAATGCCCGTTGACAGTGGATTACGAGGCGTTTCGGCTGACGTTGAAAGACGCCGACCCGCACATCATCCCGCGCGGGGGAACGGCGATCGGCCCGGCGATTCGCACGGCGTTGAAAGCCTTCGACGCGGGCGAAGGTCGGGACCACGCCATCGTATTGATCACCGACGGCGAACAAACCGAGGGCGACGCCGTGGCGGCTGCGGACGAAGCGGCGAAAGAAGGCGTGAAGATTTTCGCCATCGGCGTGGGCACGGCGGAGGGCGAACTGATCCCGATTCGCGAAGAAGGCAAGCCGATGGAGTTTTTGAAGGACCGCGACGGCGAGGTGGTCAAATCCCGGCTGGATGAAAACACGCTGAAACAAATCGCGCTGAAGACGGGTGGCATGTACGTGCACAGCGCGGCGGGTGACTTCGGCATGGACGCGGTTTACGACAAGGGGATCGCCCAACTTCACCGCAAGGAATTCGCCTCTCGGCTGCAGAAGCAATACTTTGAGAGGTTCCAGTGGCCTTTGGGCATGGCGTTCGTCCTGCTGGTGGTCGAGTCGTTCGTCAGCGACAGGAGGGCGGCATGAGATGGTGGTGGCTGCTCTTGTTGCCGACGGTGGCGCTGGCGAGGACAGAGAACTGGCCGGAACGGTACGATACCGGTGTGACAGCGTATCGGAGCAACGATTTCGCGGAGGCTTCCCAATTGTTCGAGAATGCGACGTCGTCGACCGATCGCACGCTGCAACAGCGCGCCCTGTACAACCTCGGCAACGCCGATTTTCGCCTCGGCCAATCACAGCCGAAACAGGCCCAACAGCTTTGGCAGCGAGCGCTCAAGAGCTATGAGAGCGCGCTCGCCATCGACCCCAACGACGCCGACGCAAAGTTCAACCACGAATTCGTGAAGAAGAAGCTCGAGGAATTGAAGAAACAACAACAACAGCAGCAACAGCAGAAACAAAACCAAAAGAATCAGCAGGACCAGAAGCAAAACCAGCAGGACAATCAACAACAGCAGAACCAGCAAAATCAACAGGACAAGAACCAGGACCAGTCCCAGCAGCAGAATCAACAACAGAACCAGCAGCAACAACAGCAGAAGTCCGACCAGAAACAGTCGGAGCAACAGCAGCCAAAGCAGGACCGACAATCGCAGCAGTCGGCGGAACAGCAGAAGCAACAGGAAAAAGAGAAAGAGAAGGGGCAACAACAGGACCAACAGGCCCAGCAGGACAAGGGATCACCGCCCGAGCAACAGTCCCAGGAGAATGGCGGCCAGCCGGAAGATATGGACAAGATGCAGGCCACCGAGATGCTCGATAACCTGCGCGAAGACGAGCGCAACTGGAATTTCTTCCCCGAAATGCAAATGAAGGACTTGAAAGATTCGGGCGAGCCAGCCAAGGATTGGTGACGATGAGAGCTTGGCTGGTCATCGCATTTCTTTTCGTGGCGACAGGCGCATTCGCCGATGTGTCCGTTGTCGCGTCCGTCGACCGGAACCACATCGCATTTGGCGAGTCGGTGACGCTGACCGTTGCGGTCCAAGGCACACAGAGCGGCACGCAACCCTCGATCCCCCGGGTTGACGCCCTGAGCTTTGATGGTCCGTCCACGCAGAGCAGTTTTTCGCTGAACAACGGGCACATGAGCCAGTCCGTCAGTTTTGTGTATCGGGTCACACCCGCCCGAACGGGCGAATTCACGATTCCGGCGATTACGGTCAACGTCGGCGGCCAAAGTTATTCCACTGAGCCGATCCAGTTGGTCGTGGGCAAGGGCGCGGCGCAGAATGACGCAAGCCAAATGCTCTTCGCGCGCGCGCAAATTCCCTCGCAGCAGCTCTACCTCGGCCAGACCGAGCCGGTGGCCGTGCTCGTGTTCGTGCGGGCGGACGTGCCGTTTCGGGGCCTCAGCGGATTCAGCGAGGAAGCCGATGGACTGGGGTTCAAATACCTGCAAAACCTGAAACAGGGCACACAGGTCATCAACGGCGAATCCTTCAATGTGGGGGTGATCGAGGGCTCCATTTCGCCTGAGCGCACGGGGACGCTGAACTTTGGTCCGTGCATCCTTAAAGCCCAGCTCACCGTTCAAAAGCGCGGAGGCAGCTCGGGCTGGCCGTTTGATGATTCGATGTTTGACCAGATGTTTGGAAGAACCCAGGTGCGCGAGGTGCCCGTGACCGTTGACGCCGTGCCCGTCGAGGTTCTGCCGTTGCCCGAGGAGGGCCGGCCGACGGATTTTGGCGGGGCGGTCGGCCAATGGAAACTCGACGTGACCGCCAAGCCGACCGATATCGCGGTCGGCGACCCCATCACCTTGACGATCAAAGTCAGCGGCAACGGCAACATCGACACCGTGCCGATGCCGAAGCTCGGGTCCTTGGACGGATTCAAGACGTACGATCCGACGACGAAGACGACGAAGGACGAGTTGAATACGACAGGCGAACGCGTGATGCAACAGGTGCTCATCGCGAAGAGCACCGACGTGAAAGAGCTTCCCGAGGTGCGGCTGGCGTATTTCGACCCGGAGGCGCGGGCCTACAAGACGGCCGTCCAGTCGCCGATCAAACTCGTGGTCAAGGCCGGCACCGGTGGCCAAACGACCATTGTCAGCGGCGGCGAACGATTGCGTCCGGATGAGAAGTTGGGGCAGGACATCGTGTATCTGAAAGGCGACCTCGGACCGGCCGTGCCCGGCGCGCCGTTCTGCGGGACGGTCACGTTTTGGGCGTTGAACGTCACGCCGGTGCTGGCGTTGCTCGGCACCGTCGGTTGGAAGCGGCGCACGGACAGGCTGCGCGGCGACGTCGCCTACGCGCGCCGGACGCGGGCGGCGAAAAAAGCCCGCCGACTCCTCACCTCGGCGACGAGCTACGACGAAATCCAGCGCGTGTTGCAGCACTACCTCGGCGACCGGTTGAACATCCCGGTCGGCGGCATTACCGCGTCGATCATCGACGAGCAACTGGTGCCACGCGGCGTGAATGGCGAACTCGCGGATCGGGCGCGGGCGTGCTTTGCAGCGTGCGATACCGCGCGGTTCGCCGGCGGGGAAGCGGATATGAGCGTCCAAGCGACCCGGGACAATGTGGGACGATTGATTGATGAACTGGAAACGAAACAGTTATAAGATCGGCGTGGTCATCTGGCTGGTGGGCCTGTGTAGGGCGTTCGCCGGACCAAGCGACGACTTCAAGTCGGCCAACCAGTTGTACGACACCGGGAAGTTTGCCGAGGCGGCGGCGGTCTACGAGAAAATCGAACCGAAGACAGCTCATGTGTACTACAACCTGGGCAATGCCCATTTCCGCGAAGGCAAATTGGGACTGGCGATCCTCGATTACGAGCGGGCCCGGCGCCTGGCGCCGCGTGACCCGGATATTATGGCGAACCTGAAGTTTGCCGAGCAGCGGTTGGGGGTCGATGATGTGAACGCGCCGCCACGCGCGTGGCAGAGATTTCTCCGGTCGATCATCGAGAGTCGCAGCCCGAACGAGTGGGGGATGTACGAACTGGCGGCGCTGTGGCTGGCGGCCTTGGCGGTCGGAGTGTGCATTTACATTCCCCGACTACGGACCGTATTGCTCGGCATCGCCGCAGCGGCCTTCGTGGGATTTGCGGCGTCCGTGTTTGCGCTTGGCCATGAAGTCCTTGGCGATCGAACGGCTCCCGCCGCGGTCGTCGTGGCCGCGGAGACCGAAGCGCGGTTCGCGCCCGTGCCCGACTCGACCACCCATTTCAAACTCATCGAAGGAACCCGGGTGGTGATCCGGGAAGATCGCGGCCACTGGTTGTTCGTGGAACGGGCCGATGGGCAACAGGGATGGGTGAGGTCGGACACCGTCGAGCGGGTCGTGCCCCAAAGTTGACTCATCGACCGCCGGGGGTGGGTGGAAAACATTTTCACTTGACTGACCAGTCAAGCTGTGGAATCTTCCGCGCATCGTCACGATATGAAGCCCGAATGCGATACCAAGCAGAGACTGTTGGACACGGCCATTGACCTGATTTGGGAGCAGAGTTACGGCGCGGTAAGCGTGGACGTAATTTGCGAGCGGGCCGGCGCCCGAAAAGGGAGTTTCTACCATTTTTTCCCGTCCAAATCAGATCTGACGGTCGCCGCGATTGAGGAGCATTGGGAGAAGTTGCGGCCCGATCTCGATCGCATTTTTTCGCCACAGACGCCGCCGCTTGAACGGCTGTCGAGGTATTGCGATTTGATTTGCGAGCGCCAGCGCCAAAAGATGCAGAAATTTGGGAGAGTTTGCGGCTGTGCGTTCACTTCCCTGGCCTCCGAGTTGAGTACGCAGGACGAGAACATTCGCCGGAAGTCGCAGCAGATTTTGGATCGGCGCTGCCGGTATTTCGCGGCGGCGCTGCGCGATGCGGTTCGCGAGGGATTGGTCCCCGAACAAGACTGTGACAACAAGGCCCGCGAATTGTATGGATGCGTGATGGGCGTGTTGGTGGAGGCGAAGATTGAGAACAACCTCGAAATCATCCAGCATTTGAAACCAACCATTTTTCGATTGATTGGCGTGGGCGAAAAGCAGTTTGCGGGAGAGACGACTCTTCACGCATAAGGTTGACTGGTCGGTCAAGATAAATCAATGCATGAACAGGCTGAATAGAATCATTGTGACGCAACCGCGGAGGACGTCATGTGGATTGTCCGGCTAGCCCTCCGTCGGCCGTATACGTTTGTCGTCGCGGCAATGCTGTTGTTGCTGCTGACGCCGTTTATTCTTCTGCGCACGCCGACGGATATTTTTCCGGCGATCAACATCCCGGTCGTCAGCATCCTCTGGAGTTATACCGGGCTCAACGCGGTGGAGATAGAGCAGCGCATGGTGTACAACGAAGAGCGAGCGCTGACGACGACGGTCAACAACATCGAGCACATTGAGTCCACCTCTTACAACGACATTGGTGTCATCAAGGTATTCTTCCGCCAGGGGACTTCGGTGGACGCTGGTGTGGCGCAAATCACGGCCGTCTCGCAAACGGTCCTGCGCTCGATGCCGCCCGGGACGACACCGCCGCTGATCATTCAGTACAACGCCTCGACCGTTCCCATCCTGCAATACGGTGTCAGCGGCAAGGGGATGTCGGAGCAGGAAATCTTCGATGCGTGCGTCAACCAGATCCGCGTCGGCCTCATCACGGTGCAAGGGGCCGCCATCCCATGGCCGTACGGCGGCAAGCAGCGGCTCGTTTCGATCGATCTCGATTTAAAAGCGTTGCAGGCGCAGAACCTTTCTCCTGAAGACGTCGTGAACGCTGTCAGCGCCCAGAACCTCGTGCTGCCGAGCGGCACGGCGAAGATTGGCCCGATGGAATACGATATCAATCTGAACACCAGCCCGAAGCTGTTGGATCGACTCAACGACCTGCCGATCAAGACGATCAACGGGGCGGTCATCCACGTGCGCGATGTGGCCCAGGTCCGCGACGGTTATTTGCCGCAACGGAATATTGTTCGCCAGGACGGCGTGCGCAGCACATTGATCAGCATTCTCAAGACGGGCTCGGCGTCGACGCTGACGGTGGCCAATGGGGTCAAGCAGGCGATGACGGCAGTCCTCAAGACCGTGTCTGACAGGTTGGTGGTGAAGCAATTTGCCGACCAGTCGATCTTTGTCCGCGCCGCCATCTCCGGGGTGGTGCGGGAGGGCGTGATCGCCGCCTGTTTGACGGCGATCATGATTCTGCTGTTTCTCGGTTCCTGGCGCGGCACCGTGATCATCGCGCTGTCAATCCCGCTGTCGATCCTGGTGTCACTGGCCTGCCTGAGTGCGCTGGGCGAGACCATCAACCTGATGACGCTGGGCGGGCTGGCGCTGGCCGTCGGCATCCTGGTGGACGACGCGACGGTCGAGTTGGAAAACGTTCACCGGCAGATGGCGCTGGGCAAGCCGGTCATCCAGGCGATCCTCGACGGCGCCCAGGAGATCGCGCTGCCGGCGTTTGTGTCCACGCTGTGCATCTGCATTGTGTTCGTCCCGATGTTTTTCCTGGCCGGTGTGGCGCGGTACCTGTTCGTGCCATTGGCGGAAGCGGTGGTGTTTGCGATGCTGGCCAGCTACGCGCTATCGCGAACGCTCGTGCCGACACTGGTGATGTGGTTTTACCGCCATCACGCGTACCACGGTCACGTGGAGGACCCGGAGAAGGCGCCGAGGTTGGTGCGTCCGTTTGTGAGGCTGCAGGACCGCTTCGAGAATGGATTCGATCGGATGCGCGAGGGCTACCGCGGCATGCTCGGGGTCGTGTTTGAGCACCGGGTGGCGTTTGCCCTGGTGTTTATGGGGTTCTGCGTCGGGTCGTGCCTGCTGATACCATTTTTGGGACAGGATTTCTTTCCCTCGGTGGACGCGGGAACATTCCGTCTGCATGTTCGTGCGCGGAGCGGAACGCGGATCGAGGAGACGGCCAAGTTCATCGACCAGGTCGAGGCCGCGATCCGCCGCGAGATTCCGGCTGAGGAACTCCATGGGATTCTCGACAACATCGGCCTGCCGAATTCCAGCATCAACCTCAGCTACAGTGACAACGGGGTGGTGGGCCCGGGCGACGCGGACATCATGGTTTCGTTACGTGAAGGCCACCGGCCCACGCCTCAATACGTCCAGCGATTGCGTCTCCGGCTGAACCGGGAGTTTCCGGGCGCCATCTTTTATTTTTTACCAGCCGATATCGTCAGCCAGACGATCAACTTCGGGCTGCCCGCGCCGCTGGACATCCAGATTGTCGGCCGCGATCAGGTCACGAACCGCGGCATCGCCGAACAGTTGGCGGCGAAGATTCGCCGGGTGCCGGGCGCCGTGGACGTACGCATTCAGCAGCCCAACGATCGCCCCAAGATCGAGTTTGCCATTGATCGCGACCGGGCGTCGGAAATGGGGCTTACCGAGAATGACATTGCGAACTCGGTACTGCTCAACCTGAGCGGCAGCAGCCAGGTGCTGCCGTCGTACTGGGTCAACTTTGGCGTGGGCGTGCAGTATTTGGTGAATATCCGCGCGCCCGAGTATCGGATGGATTCGCTCAATGCGCTGAACTCGATGCAGGTCAGCGCGAGTCAGCCCGGCACGGGCAACGGACAGTTACTGGCCAACGTGGCGTCGTTCGCGCGCACCAACGGCCCCCCGGCGATCTCGCATTACAACGTGATTCCCGTGATCGATATCTTCGGGGGCGTGAGCGGTCGTGATCTGGGCGGCGTGCTTCATGATGTGGAACCATTGATCCGACAGGCCGAAAAGGAGCTGCCGCGCGGCAGTTCGATCCTCGTGCGGGGCCAGGCGGAGACGATGCGGTCCAGCTTTATCGGGTTGTCCATCGGGCTGGTGATGGCCATCGCGCTGATTTACCTGTTGCTGGTGGTCAACTTCCAGAGCTGGCTGGATCCATTCATTATCATTACGGCGCTGCCCGGGGCGCTGGCCGGTGTCATCTGGGCGTTGCATTTGACGATCACCACCACCAGCGTCCCGTCGTTGATGGGGGCGATCATGAGTCTCGGCGTGGCGACCGCCAATTCGGTCCTGGTCGTCACGTTTGCGCGAAACAATCTCCACCGCGGGCTGGATCCGCTGCATGCCGCCTGGGAAGCGGGGGTCGGCCGTCTGCGTCCGGTGTTGATGACGGCACTGGCGATGATCATCGGCATGTTACCGATGGCGCTGGGGCTCGGCGAAGGCGGGGAGCAGAACGCGCCGCTGGGTCGCGCGGTCATTGGCGGCCTAGTGGTCGCCACGGTCGCCACATTATTTTTTGTTCCGGTCGTATTCAGCCTGCTGCGGCGTCATGACGAGGAGCCCAATCCGGCCGACGCGGCGCTGTTGCAACCACACGGCGTTCTCCCAACCACGGCACACACATGAGGAATGTTGTTATGAACTCACTTGAACAGGACAAAGCACGGTCCCCGGAAAACACCGGTCAACCGCCATCCCCGGCCCCGCCCGGGCAGGCGACGGCTTCGCCCGTCCGACTCTCGCGGGTCGCTGCGGTCGTGAGCGTATTGGTCGTGGTCGGATTTCTCGCCGGATTCATTCCCCGCTGGCACCAACGCAATCTGTTGCGGGCGGAAACGGTGGAACTGGCGACTCCTTCCGTCGCGGTCGTCTCGCCCAAACCGAGCCATGCCGTCGCGGGACTGGTATTGCCGGCGGAAGTGAGGCCGTTGCTGGAAGCGCCGATCTTTTCCCGCGCCAACGGCTACCTCAAGCGCTGGCTGGTGGACATCGGGGCGCACGTCGAGGCCGGCCAACTGCTGGCGGAAGTCGATACGCCCGAGCTGGACCAGCAGCTCGAACAGGCCCGCGCACAACTTGCGGAATCGGAGGCGGCGCTGGCACTGGCCAAGACCACGGCCGAACGTTGGGCCGACCTGTTGAAGACCGCCAGCGTGAGCGAACAGGAAAACGCCGAGAAACAGGCCGACTACAAGCTGAAGTCCGCGACCGTTGAAGCCGGCCGGGCCAACGTGCATCGGTTGGAGCAATTGCAATCGTTCGAGCGCATCACCGCGCCGTTTGCCGGCACGATCACCGTGCGCAATACCGATGTGGGCGACCTGATTACGGCGGGGAGCGGCACGGAATTGTTCCATCTGGCGCAGACGCGGACGTTGCGCGTGTACGTCCGTGTCCCCCAGAGCGCGGCCCGGGGGATTACGACCGGCCAATCCGCGGAGCTACTGATTCCCGAGATTCCGGGAAAGAAGTTCTCGGCGACGGTGACGAGCACGTCGGGGGCGATGTCGACAGATTCGCGCACGCTGCTGACAGAACTGCAGGTGGACAATTCGCAGGACGAGATCCTGCCGGGCAGCTACGCCCAGGTGCGGTTCCTGGATCCGAGGGTGAGCACGGCGTTGACACTCCCGTCGAACACATTGTTGTTTCGCGCCGAGGGCTTGCAAGTGGGCGTGGTGGGGCCGGACGACAAAGTGGACCTGCGGAGCGTCAATATTGGCCGCGATTTTGGACAGACGGTTGAGGTGCTCGCGGGGGTAGGCCCCACGGACCGGGTGATCGTCAATCCAGCCGATTCGCTGGTGAGCGGCACCACGGTGCGGATCGCGGACGCCTCCCCGACCACGAAGGCTCCATGACGGCGCCACGAACTCGATCGGCGATTCGCCCGGCGGCCACCGTGGCCCGGCACGCGACGGTGTGGGCCATCACGCTTCTGGCGGGTTGCGCCGTTGGGCCGGATTACAAGCGGCCGGAGGCGACGGCCACGATGCCCGCCGCGTATGCTGCGGTCACCAACGGGTGGAAGGTTGCCGAACCGCAGGCCCATCTGCCGAAGGGCAAATGGTGGGAGGTGTTTGGCGATGAGGAACTGAACGGGTTGGAGACCCGGGCGGCAGCGGCCAATCAGGAGTTGAAGGCCGCCGTGGCCGGTTTCGACCAGGCGCGGGCCATTGCGGACGTCACGAGGTCTCAACTGTTTCCTCAGATTGGCATTTCACCATCCGCGATGGCGCACCGCAATTCGGCGAACCAGCCATTCGAAGGCCAGCCGGCCGGGGTGAGCAACACGACGACCTATGCCGATCTGATTGCGCCGTTGAACCTCAGTTACGAGGTCGATTTGTGGGGGCGGGTGCGGCGCAGTGTCGAGTCGGCGCGAGCCCAACAACAGGCCAGCGCCGATGACTTGGAGGGGGTCAAACTGGCGATCGAGGCGGAAGTGGCGACGGATTATTTCACCCTGCGGGCCCTCGATGCGGAAACTGAATTATTGAGTTCCAACATCGACGTATTCGGGAAATCCCTGGAATTGACACAAAACCGCCGGACGGGCGGGGTCGCGTCCGACCTGGACGTGGCGCAGGCGGAAACCGTGCTGCGGACGACGCAGGCGGAATTGCCGGCGACACAGTTGCAGCGCGCGCAATTTGAGCACGCGCTTGCCGTTTTGACCGGTCAGGCGGCCTCGGCGTTCACGGTGCCGGAACGACCGCTTAACGTCCCGCCCCCGGTGATTCCGCCCGGTTTGCCCTCCCAACTGCTGGAACGCAGGCCGGACATTGCGGCGGCCGAACGGCGGATGGCGGCGGCGAACGCGAGCATCGGCGTGGCGAAGGGCGCATTTTTTCCGGCCATCCAGTTAAACGGATTGGCCGGCATGGAGAGTCTGCATCTGGGTTCGTTGTTTGACTGGCAGAGCCGGTTCTGGTCGCTGGGGCCATCGTTGACGATGCCGCTGTTCGATGCGGGACAGAACAGCGCCAATCTTCGGGCCGCGCGGGCGGCTTACGAACAGGCGGTCGCGAACTACCGCCAGACGGTCCTCGTGGCGTTTGCGGACGTGGAAGATAACTTGGCGGCCCAAGAGTTCCTGACCCGCCAGGGCGATGCGGAAGCCGCCGCGTTGCGCGCGGCGCGCAAACAATTCGAGGTTGCCGACTATCGCTACCGGGCCGGCCTAGTGACTTTCCTGGACGTGGCGAGTGCGGAGAATTCGGCATTGGAGATCGAGCGCACCGCGGTAGAACTCCGTGGGCAACAACTCGTGGCCACGGTGTCGCTGGTCCGGTCGCTCGGAGGCGGTTGGCAGGACCCGAATGCACAGGCTTCTCGCACAGCGAACCGGTAAGCGGTCGAACCGGGCTGACCCCGTCAGCCGGGCGCGGCTTACCACGTGAAATGGTGGAGGCCGTAGATGAGCGATGCGCCCAAGTACCCGGCGGCGCTCACCAGGATGATTCCCAACAGCAAGGTTAGCCGAAAGGAGAGGCACCAACGGTCGGGATTTCCCTTTCGATTCGCCAACTCCGAAAGCGCGGCGATAAGAACGGCCCACACCGCCGTGGCCGTGCCAAACCAGCGATGCCACACAAGGATTTCCGCGGCTGACCCACTGTAGTGTGAAGCGGCGGCGTCAAACCAACCGAGTGTTGCCGTGACCACGGCGCTCGCGGCGCCCAGCACGACGCAGAAACGCACGGTAGTTTTCCACGAGTCCTTTCGGGTGAGCGTCCAGATGAATTCCGCGGGCAACGCGGCGATGAGCAGGGCAATGGGAAAATGTGTCAATGGCGGATGAAACTGGCCGACGTCGCGGACGATTCGCCGTCCCACACTCAATGGAGACGCGGTGTTCGCGCCAGCCGCCGGGTCGTAGGTTGTCCCCGCACCGAGCGCGGTTGACGCGCCGGTTTCGATCCAAGCCTTCACAATGGCCTTTTCTTCGAGCGTCAAGGGTGTGGAATCGCCCTTTGGATCCGGCATTTCGTTGTGCCAGACCATTTGGTAGAGCTCCGATTTCAGCGGGTTACCCGGCACGATCATTTTGGGGTTGGCGGCGACGCGCGGGAGGTCGAGGACGTAGCCGAATTTTCCCTTGGGGTGCGCGAGATCCGCGGCATGGCATTCCACGCATTTGACCTGGAAAATAGCGTGCACCTGCGTCGCCAGCGAGGGTAGTTGATCCCCGGCGTCGGACTCGCGCGCGATCAACGACAGGGTCAGGGCCAGGGCGAGCGCCCCGGCGACGACGCGCCTCACCTTACTGCCCCGGTGGCGCCGGTGGCGGAGGTGAATCCGGCGGCGACCCCGGCGATGGGCCGTGGTGCTTTCCGGCGCCCACTCCGAGTTCCTTGTGGCTCGATTCCTTCAACTGACCGATCTTCTGGATCTCCGCCTTGGCAACGTCGATCTGGTCGGCGGTAATGGCCTGCTTCAACGCCGCGATCTCGGCAATCAACTTATCCAAATCGTTGTGAAACGTATCCAGGTATTGCGTTTGTTGATCGCCGGACATCTTGGAGGCTTTCGGCGGGATAAGTGTTTTGGCTGTCTCGGCGTGTTTTTGCATCTCGGCGACGAGGGCGAGCGTGGACGCCTTCTGCGTAAGGTCGGTGTATTGGCGGTTGACCAGGCGAAGAGCGTGGTTCATCCCTTCCATTTGGTCATGGAGGGGCGATTCATGATCGCCCTGGGCGAAGAGATTCAGCGGCGCGAGCGGAGTGGTCAACAAAACGAACAGCCAGAGACTGCGAACGATGTTTTTCATAAGCATTTCCCGATGACGCATCTATTCATGACCAATTTCGTGGCTTAACGCAAGCCCGGAAGATGTCCTGCGCGCCTCTACTGCGCGGGCGCAAGTTCCGGAGCTCTCTGGTGGTGGCGCAGCTTGAAGCGTTGCCGCATGTGTTCGAACGCGAGATAAATGACCGGCGTGGTGTAGAGCGTGAGAACCTGGGAGAACAGCAGACCACCGACAACGGAAATGCCCAGCGGCTGGCGCAGTTCGGACCCCGTCCCGAGTCCAATGGCCAGCGGAACGGCGCCGAGCATCGCCGCCATGGTGGTCATCATGATCGGCCGGAAGCGAATCACGCAGGCCTTGTAGATGGACTCTTCCGGGCTCAGACCTTCCGTGCGTTCCGCGTCCAACGCGAAGTCGATCATCATGATGGCGTTCTTCTTGACGATGCCCATGAGCAGGATAATCCCGATGAAGGACACGAGGGAAAGGTCGACGCCGCAAAACATGAGCGCCACCAGCGCGCCGACCCCGGCGGAGGGCAGCGTGGACAGGATCGTGATGGGATGAATCAGGCTTTCGTAGAGCATGCCCAAGACGATGTATACGGTGACGAGCGCGGCCACGAGCAGCAAGGGCAGTGTGGCCAGCGATGCCTGGAAGACCTGGGCGGTTCCTTGAAAACTGCCCATGACGTTTTCCGGCATCCGCATCTGCCGCGCCACGTTCTGGATGATCTCGGTTGCCTGACCCAGCGCGACGCCCGGAGCCAGGTTGAACGAAAGCGTCACCGCGGGGAACTGGCCCTGGTGATTGACCGACAAGCTCGTGTTGCCGGTCTCGAAGCGGGCGACACTGGCCAGCGGCACCATCTTGCCGGTATTGGATTTGACGTAAATCTTGTTGAGCGCGGACGGCTCGAGCTGGTCTTTCGGTTCCACTTCGAGCACGACGTAATGCTCGTTGTATTGCTCGTAAATGGTCGCGACCTGTCGCTGGCCGAACGCGTCGTAGAGGGTGTCGTCGATGCTCTGGGGCGAGACGCCGAGCTGGGAGGCGGCATCGCGGTCGATGACGACATTGGCCTCCAGTCCATGCGTCAACTGGTCGCTATTGACGTCCCGCAGTTGCGGGACTTTGCGGAGACTGGCGAGCAGTTGGGCGGACCAGTAATTCAGTGCGCTCAGGTCGGTGGAAGTCAGGGAATACTGATATTGCGCCCCGGTGAATCGGCCACCCACGCGGATGTCCTGAACGGGTTGGCAGATCAGGAAGATTCCAGGAAGAGATGCCATTTTGCGCCGCAGCCGGCCGATGACCTGGTCGGCAGTGACGTTTCTCTGGTTTTTCGGCTTGAGCATGATGAACATGCGGCCATTGTTGATCGTCGAGTTTCCGCCACTGGCGCCAATGAATGAACCCAACGACGCAACGGCCGGATCGGCGAGGACGGTTTGGGCCGCCTGGGCCTGGAGTCGCGCCATCGTGGCAAACGATACATCCTCAGCGGCCTGTGTCTGACCGAACAGGGTGCCGGTGTCCTGTTGCGGAAAGAAGCCTTTGGGCACGGTGATGTACAGCCAGACGGTGGTGATGAACGTGGCCACCCAGACCGTGAGCATGAAGCCTTGATGACGCAACACCCATTTGAGGCCGGTCTCATAGTGGCGGAGCATCCAATGGAAACCGCCTTCGCAGACCCGATAGAACCGCCCCGGTTCACCGTACGCCGACTCCGGTTTGAGGAAACGCGAGCACATCATCGGCGTCAGCGTCAACGAGACGATCCCGGACACCACGATGGCCAGGCTCAGCGTGACCGCGAACTCGTGAAACAGCCGCCCGATCAACCCACCCATGAATAGCAGCGGGATGAAGACGGCTACCAGCGAGGTACTGATGGAGATCACAGTGAAGCCGATTTGCCGCGCGCCGTTGAGTGCCGCTTGCATGGACGACTGGCCCTGCTCGATGTAACGGTACACATTCTCGATGACCACGATGGCATCATCCACAACAAACCCGACCGAAATGGTGATCGCCATCAGGGAAAGGTTATCGAGGCTGTAATTCAGCAGATACATGATGCCACATGTCCCGGCCAGGGCGAGGGGCACGGTGACGTTGGCGATAAACGTGGGCCAGAACCTCCGCAGGAACAGGAAGATGACCATGATCACGAGCGTGATGCTCAACAACAGGGAAATCTGAACGTCGTTCACCGACGCGCGGATCGTCGTCGTCCGGTCGGCGAGCACCTTTAGCTTCACCGAGGGCGGCACCCACCGTTCTAGTCGCGGCAACTGCTCCTTGATGCGGTCGACGGTGTCAATGACGTTGGCGCCGGCTTGTTTGAAGATGAACAAGAGCACCGCCCGACGATTTCCATCCCAACCGGCCAGCAGGTTGTTCTCCACACCCTCGACGGTCTGTCCGAGGGAGGTGAGCCGGATGGGAGTGTTATCCGCCTGTGTCAGGATGAGGGAACGATATTCGCGGGCGTCCACCAGTTGATCGTTGCTGGCGAAGGTATAGGAAACCTGATTGCCATCGATCCCGCCAATGGGTTGAACCACGGTCGCCTGGCTCAAAAACGAGCGGACATCCTCCAAACTGAGTCTGGCCGAGGCCAACGCCGCCGGGTCGATTTGCACGCGGACCGCCGATTTCTCAGCCCCGTTGATGCCGACCAGGCTGACGCCGTCGATCTGGCTAATCTTCTGGCCCATGATCTGGTCGGCGTATTCGTAGACCTGCGCGGGCAGGAGCGTGTCCGAAGACATCGACAGCACCAGAATCGGGGCGTCGGCCGGGTTGACCTTGCGGTACGTCGGCGGACTGGGAAGATTGACCGGCAACTCGCTGGCGGCGGCGTTGATGGCCGCCTGCACGTCGCGCGCCGCGCCATCGATGTTGCGGTCCAAACCAAACTGGATGGTCACCGAACAGCCTCCCAACGTGCTGACAGAAGTGATCTCGGAGACATCGGCAATCTGGGCCAACCGGCGTTCGAGCGGAGCCGCCAGCGAGGACGCGACCGTTTCCGGGTCGGCGCCCGGCAACGAGGCGGACACGGAGATCATCGGATAGTCGACGCGCGGGATCGCCGCCACCGGCAGGAACCGATACGCCACAATCCCCATCAGGAACAGGCCCGCGGCCAACAAGGACGTTCCGACGGGTCGGCGAATGAAAGGCTCGGAGACATTCATGACGGCTACGGACTATCCACGTCCCCGATGGCGCCCTCTTCGAGTTGACCTTCGCTGAGGAGGCCGGCCCGCGCGCGCCGGTCGCGGAACCATTTCGCGCATCGCTCCATGTACAGATAAATCACGGGCGTGGTGTAGAGGGTCAGGAATTGGGAAAGCAGCAAGCCGCCCACAATCGAAATGCCCATGGGCCGGCGCAATTCCGACCCCGTACCCTGTTCCAGGGCCAGTGGCAGCGCGCCGAGCAGGGCGGCCATGGTGGTCATCATGATCGGGCGGAACCGCAGCAAGCAGGCCTGATAGATGGATTTCTCCGGCGGCAATCCCTCGACGCGCTCCGCCTCGAGCGCGAAATCGATCATCATGATCGCATTCTTTTTGACGATGCCGATCAACAGGATGATGCCGATCAGGGCAATCATCGAAAATTCGATGCGGCAGATCATCAACGCCAGCAGCGCCCCCACTCCCGCTGACGGCAGAGTGGACAGAATGGTGATGGGATGAATATAGCTTTCGTAGAGCACGCCGAGGACGATGTAGATGACGACGATGGCGGCCAGCACCAGATACGGTTCGCTCTTCAGCGAGGTGCGAAACTCAGCGGCACTGCCGGAGAATGTCGTCAGAACGGTCGCTGGCAGGTCGATTTCCCGCTCGGCGCGTTGGATGGCGTCGACCGCCTCACCGAGGGAAGCGCCCGGGCTCAAGTTGAAGGACAAGGTGACTGCGGGAAACTGCCCTTCGTGGTTGATCGCCAACGGAGCGGTTCCCGTTCGCAAATGGGCGAAAGCACTCAACGGCACCATTCGGCCAGTGGTGGATTTGACGTAAATCTTGTCCAGCGACTCCGGAGTAAGTTGATAATGGGGCGCCGCTTCGAGGATGACGCGATACTGATTGAGCTGGGTGAACATGATGGACACCTGTCGCTGCCCGAAGGCGTCATAGAGCGTGTCGTCGATGTTTTGCGGGAGGACATTGAGGCGTGACGCCGTGTCCCGATCGACGTCGATATTGAATTGCAGTCCGTTCAATTGCTGGTCGGTGGCCAGATCGACCAACTCGGGAAGCGTCCGCAGCTTGTTGAGCAGTTTCGTTGACCACTGCGAAAGCTCGGTTTCGTCGGCGTCCTCCAGCGTGTATTGATACTGGGTGCGGCTGACGCGGCTGTCGATCTGCACGTCCTGCACGGCCTGCATGAACAGCGATATGCCCTCGACATCCTTCGTCGCCTCGCGCAACCGGTCGATCACTTCGTTGGCGCTGGCGCGGCGCTTGTTCCGCGGTTTGAGACTGATGTAGAGGCGGCCGGTGTTCACCGTGGGGTTGACCGTGCCCGCTCCGACGAACGACGCCACGTTCACCACGTCAGGGTCCTTGCGCACGATGTCGGCGATCACGTGCTGGCGGTCGACCATGGCCCGGAAGGAAATGGATTGCGCCGCGTCGGTGACGCCGGTGATCAGGCCGGTGTCCTGTTGCGGCAGCAGGCCTTTGGGCACGATGATGTACAGGAAAATCGTGATGACCAGGGTGGCAATCGCCACCATCAGGGTCAACGGCTGGTGTCGAAGCACCCATCGGAGGCCGCGGTCATACCAATCGAGCATCCCTTTGAACATGCGCTCGGTGATGTCGTAGAACCGTCCATGCGGTTGATCCTTCTCGGACTTCAGCAGGCGGCCGCACATCATCGGTGTAAGCGTGAGCGAGACGACGGCGGAGACTGCGACCGCCACGCTCAGGGTGACGGCGAATTCGCGGAACAGCCGGCCGACGATGCCGGTCATGAACAGCAGGGGGATGAAGACGGCGATCAACGACACGCTCAGCGAGATCACGGTGAATCCGATTTGCTTCGCCCCTTTGAGCGCGGCTTCCAATGGCGGGTCCCCGGCTTCAATGAAGCGGACGATGTTCTCGATCATCACAATGGCGTCGTCCACGACGAAACCGGTCGAAATGGTCAGCGCCATCAGAGACAAGTTGTCCAGACTGAACCCGACCAGTTTCATGACGCCGAACGTGCCGATCACCGCCAGCGGCAGGGCGACGCTCGGGATGACCGTGGCCCAGAACTTTCGCAAGAAGACGAACATGACCATGACGACCAAAACCACGGTGAGGATCAGCGTGAACTGGACGTCTTCGACCGAAGCCCGAATGGTTTCCGTGCGGTCCGTGAGAATCGACACTTTGACCGATGGCGGTATGGACGCGCGCAACCGGGGCAATAGCGCCTTCACGCGGTCGGCGGTTTCAATGATGTTGGCGCCCGGCTGGCGCTGGATGTCCAGAATAACCGACGGTTGATCGCCGACCCAACCGGCCAGGCGGACGTTCTCGACGTTGTCGACGACCTCGCCGATGTCGCCGAGCCGCACCGGTGAACCGTTCCGGTACGCAACGATCACGGGCCGATACTCGGCCGCGGACAGGATCTGGTCGTTCGCGTTGATGGTGTAGGACTGCCGCGGGCCATCGAAACTTCCCTTGGGCGCATTGACGTTGTTGGCCATGAGGGCGGTGCGCACGTCTTCCAACCCCAACCCGAACGACGCGATGGCGGCCGGGTCGATCCGCACGCGAACGGCGGGCTTTTGGTTGCCCTCGATGGTGACCAAACCGACGCCGCTGACCTCACTGAGTTTCTGCGCCAGCACGGTATCGGCAAGGTCGTTGACCTTTTCCAACGGCAGCGTATCCGACGTGATCTGCAAAGTGAGAATGGGCGTGTCCGCCGGGTTCACCTTGTTGTACACGGGCGGGTTGGGCATGTTCTTCGGCAGGACGCCGCTGGCGGCATTGATGGCGGCCTGCACGTCCTGCGCGGCAGCGTCGATGTCGCGATTGAGATTGAATTGTAAAATGATGGTGGTCGTGCTGAAGGAACTTTCCGATGTCATTTGCGACAGGCCGCTGATCTGGCCGAACTGCCGTTCCAAGGGGGTGGTGACCGACGAAGCCATGACATCCGGGCTGGCACCGGGGTACTGCGCGGTCACCTGGATCGTGGGGAAATCCACGGGTGGCAGGGCCGAGATCGGCAGGAGTATGTAGCCGAGCAGGCCCATGAGCACCACGCCGGTCATGAGTAACGACGTGGCCACCGGTCGCTGGATGAAGGGTTCCGAGATGTTCACAGCAGTGGGCTGTCAGGATCCGGTGCTGGCTGGCTTGGTGGCGGCGGACGGCTTCACGTGGGAACCGGCCTGCAATTTGTACTGGCCATCGACGACGACCCGCTCGTTGGCTTTGAGCCCGCTGTCAATCAGCGCTTCGGCCTGTTCGATCTGCGCCACCTTCACCGGGCGAACTTCGACGGTATTGTCGTCCTTGATCACAAAGGCATACGGGCCGTCCGGCCCGCGCTGCACGACCGATGCGGGAACCACGAGCCCGCCCTTGCGCGTAGTGAGCAACAGGCGCGCGTTCACAAACTGGCCGGGCCACAGGCGGAGATCGTTATTCGGGAAGTTCGCCTTGAGTCGAATCTGGCCGGTGGACGTGTCGATCTGGTTGTCGATCACCGCCAGCGTCCCCTGGCCCAAAACGGTGCTATTATCGCGATCCACCGCGACGACGGTGATGCCGCTCGCCGTGCCCTGTTTTTGGATCTGGCCGAGCGTTTGTTCCGGGAGTGTAAAGATCAGAGAGATGGGCTTGAGCTGGGTGACCACCACCAGTCCGTTCGTGTCGGTGGCGTGGGCGATGTTTCCCTGGTCGACCAGCCGAATACCGGTGCGGCCATCGAGGGGGGAGACGACGGTGGTGTAGTTGAGTTGAACCTTGGCGCTGTCGATGGCAGCCTCATCGGCCTGCACCGTCGCCACAAGCTGGTCAACGAGGGCCTTTTGCGTGTCGTAGGTTTGTTGGGTCGCGATTTTCTGTTGGTAGAGATCGGCGTCCCGTTTCAAATCCAGTCGCGCGTTGGCCAGTTGCGCTTCGTCTTGGAGCTTCCTGGCTTCGGCCTGTTCCAGCGCGGTGCGGAACGGGTCGGGATCGATTTGTGCGAGCAGATCACCGGCGCGCACGTCCTGGCCTTCGACGAATGCAACCTTTTTCAGTTCGCCGTCGACACGCACGTGGATGGTCACCGTATTGTAGGCTTGGACGGTACCGAGTCCGTCGAGGTAGATGGGGACATCCTTCTGCTGGACGTTGCCTTCGATCACGGGCACTTCGGGGATCATCGAGCGGGCGCTGGCGGCGGCCTTGGCGGCGACAGCCGCGCGGTAGTAGTGTACCGCCCACAACAGCCCGACAAATAGCAGCCCACACCCGATGGCGATACCCATGTTCCGTTGCGAGACGGGCGCTGGCTTCTCCACTTGAAGATTCCTCGGCGCGGCTGCCGGTGCGTCTGCGGGTCCTCGATCGACCCGTACTACATCCTGTCGTTCTTGAAGTTGGTCGTGTTTCAACATAAGAAACTGGCTCCGTGCTGTCGGTTCACCCAACGCCCGCAGCCCCAATGGGGCTCAACGTATGTCACGCATTATGAATGTCAAATAATGACCTGCTCAGCCAGCCGGTTCAATGACAATCCCATGGGATAAGACACCGCCAGCCCCGTTCTGGTTACAGTTTTCCGCGCAATCTTACGGGTTGGTGGCGCCCGGATTGCCATCCGTTCATGGCGGCGCTCGCAAGAATTCGTTTCACAAGCGGGTCGGTTTGGATAAGATGGGGGTTCTGGCATGTTTACCATACGCACATTACTCGAGGGCAAATGGCCCATCGTCGTGCTGGCCGCGCTGAGCGCCGCAACGATCTTCGGTTGCCCGGTGTGGTGGGCGCCGATCCCGCCGCTGGCGTTGCTGGGGTTTACCATCTCGTTCTTCCGCGACCCCGAAGCGAACGTACCGGTCGAGCCGGGGCTCATCGTCGCGCCGGCCACGGGCAAAATCGTCGAGATCAAGACCGTCACCGAACCCCGGTTCATTCGGGGCGAAGCGGCCATGGTGGCGATTTTCCTGTCGGTGTTCGACGTGCACGTCCAACGCGCGCCGATCGGCGGGACGATCCGGTTCGTGCAGTACAACCAAGGCAGGTTCCTCGATGCGCGCAACCCGAACGCTTCGCTCCAAAACGAGAACCGCATCGTCGGCATCGAGTCGGCGGATGGGTTTCGAGTGACAGTGCGGCAGATTTCCGGCCTGATCGCGCGGCGGATTGTCGGCTGGGCCGGGCCAGACGCGCCGTTGGCGAAAGGGGAGCGGTTTGGTATGATTCGGTTCGGTTCACGCGTGGAGTTGTTCCTGCCGACGGGCACGGAAATCGCCGCGAAGGTGGGGGACTACGCGAAAGGTGGGGAGACGATCATTGCCAGACGAACATGACATGATTCAGCCGCAACGAGAAGTTCGCCCGTTGAAGGCTGGCCCTTCCACAGGCGATGATGAGAAGGTCCGCATCTATTTTGTGCCGAACCTGCTGACGGCGGGCAATCTCGCCTGCGGCTTCTTCGCGCTCACGTGGATTTTCAAGTATCAACAGGGCGACGACTTCGAGCCGATCAAGACGGCGATCAAGCTGATTCTGTGGGCGTTTGCGTTTGATCTGTTCGACGGGCGTGTCGCGCGTTGGGCGCACAAGGAATCGCGGTTTGGACGCGAGTTCGATTCCCTGGCAGACATTGTGAGCTTCGGTGTCGCGCCGGCGTTTTTGATCTATCGGATCGTGCTTCAGGAATTCGATCTGGGTTGGGTGATCGCGGCCATCTACCTGGTATGCGGCGGGATTCGCCTCGCGCGATTCAACATTTTGACCACGCGACCCGGCCATACGGACGGGCGGGAGTTTGTGGGGTTTCCGATCCCGTCGGCGGCAGCGTTGGTGGTAAGCGTGACGCTGTTCATGATGTGGATGGTGGGACATGATCGGACGCTGGGGACATGGGGATTCGCGTTGCCGGCGTTGATGCTGTTGCTGTCCGGCTTGATGGTGAGTAACGTGCGCTATCCGACGTTCAAGTACATCGACTGGACGAAAGCGCGGTCGGTCGCCACGTTTGCGACGGTGGTCATCGTAGGACTGCTTCTGGTGCGGTACTTTCAGATCACGCTGGCGTTGTTGTTCATTGCGTACCTGCTCTATGGTCTGGCCCGTCCGTGGGTGAGCAAACGCTGGCAGCGCGAGATCGAGTCGGACGAAGAGGACGAGGACGATTCGCCGGAGGGCTAGGCGGCGGCACCGTGGAAAACCTGCATCTATTTCGATCTTTCCTGGCGGGAATCGTGTGCGGACTTGTCGTTTCGGTGCCGGTCGGTCCCGTTAATCTCACTGTGATCAATCAGGCGCTGCGGCGGGGGTTTGGCGCGGCGTTTCTGATGGGCTTGGGGGCGATTTGCGCGGACTCGATCTATGCGTCGCTGGTGCTGTGGGGGCATTCTTCCATTCTCCAAACGCCGAGCGTGTGCGGCATCTCGCGCAAGAACATCGTGCTCGGCGTGCGGGTCGTAGCGGTGGTGGTGATTGCCGTGCTGGGCATTCGGTACCTGCTGTTCAAGGCCGAGCGGCTCGATGTCAGCGAAGCCGCCGCCGACAAACTGGATGACCGCTGGCACCATCCGCAATCGTTCTTCCTTGGGTTTGCCCTGACGATCACGAATTTGATTCTCGTCGTGGTGTGGGCGACGTTGATCACCGTGGCCTTCGCGCACGAGTGGGTCACCCCGAGGTTGGCAAGTCGAGTGTTGTGCATCACGGGCGTGCTGGTGGGCGGCGCGGTTTGGTTCTTTCTGGTGTCTTTTTTCGTTTCCCGGGCGCACCGCCGCGTGAAGAGCCGAACGTTGACCCTGCTCGTGCGCGCCTGCGGGGTGGTGTTTTTGTGCTTTGCCGGCCTGCTGGCGTACAAAACGTTCCACGGATAACGGCCTCTCCCTCCCGGCCGGAACGACTGTGAGTTGACTTGGCCATCGGCGAACCGTAGACTTTTTTTGCGATGGCCAAGCAGAAGCAAACCGCGCTCGCCGGCTGGCACGCGAAGGCGAGGCAATTCCTGGACGGATCCCTCGCCGAAGGAGTGCCTACACGTCCGGTCCTCCACAACCTGCGCACGGCCATCCACTTTGTCACGCTGGTGGTCCGCGGGTTCGTTGACAACCGCTGCCCGTTGCGGGCGGCGGCGCTGTGCTACACGACGTTGCTGGCGCTGGTGCCGCTGCTGGCGGTGGTCTTCAGCATCTCGAAAGGGTTCCTCCAGAGCACGAGCGCGGATCTGGCCCCGAAAGTGATCGACGCGATTGTCGCCCGGGTGGCGCCGCAACTCGAGTACGTGCCCGCCGATGGCCAGGCCCCCGTCGACGGTCCGATGGCCAAGGGCCACGTGGTGGTTTCGACACAGGCCCGGCGCGAGGTTGTCGAGAACATCCAGACGTTTATCCGGAACATCGACGCGGGAAAACTGGGCACGGCCGGCACGATCCTGCTGGCGCTGGTGGCCGTGCGGCTGCTGATGACCATCGAGCAGACCTTCAATGACATTTGGGGGGTGCCGAAGGGGCGCTCGCTGTGGCGCAAGGTCGTGTACTACTGGACGTCGATCACGCTCGGGCCAATTGTCTTGTTTGGGGCGCTGGCGGTGACGGGGACCGCCGAGTTCTCCGACGCGCTGGGCCGGCTGGTGTTGGTGCCCGACTTCCAGCGCTGGCTCCTGCGTCTGGCACCCTACGTCATCCTGTGGGCGGGCTTCTCGCTAATGTACGGCTTAATGCCGCACACCCGCGTGCGGTTTCATGCCGCCGTGATCGGCGGTCTGGTGGGGGGAACGCTGTGGCAACTGAACAGCCAGCTCAACACGATGTATTTGTCGCGCGTGGTCACCTACAGCAAGATCTACGGCGGCATGGGAATCGTGCCGGTCTTCCTGTTGGGCCTGTATTTCTCGTGGCTGATCGTGCTGCTGGGGGCGCAGGTGTCCTTTGCCGCGCAAAACGTTCACCTCTATATGCAACAACGCGTGAGCGACCGGATGGACCAGGCCCGGCGTGAACTGCTGGCGTGCCGCGTTGTTCTTCAGGTGTGCGCCGGTTTCCTGCGCGGCGTGCGGCCACCCAATACTGAGGCATTGGCGAGCCGGCTTCACGCCCCGTTACAGGCTCTCAACCAACTCGCCCATCGGCTGGTCGAAGGGGGCGTACTTGTGGAGGTTGCCGACGGCGAGGGCGGCCTGCAACCGGCCCACCCGCCCGAATCCATCACGATTGCCGACGTGCTGCACATCGTTCGGACGAACGAAGACACGTGCGTGGAGACACCGAGCCACCCGACTTCCGAACCGGTGGAGCAGGTGCTTCTGGAACTGGCCGCCGTGCTGCGGTCAACCCCGGCGAACGCCAATTTCGCCGAGTTGGCAGAGAGGCTCGAATAACACTTTGGGCAGTCTTCCGGGCCAGGTTTGGCAAGGCACGGAGGCTGGATGGACTGTAAAGAAACTCTTACACTGGCGGCCAATTTGTCTGGGAAACTTTACACTTGGACGTCGGATGGAATCGCCGCCAGCGATTCGTGATCCGCAAGGCGCAAGAGGTAACTGCCACCGCTAATGGTGGTTACGGGCCATCCCCCCATGGTAACCTACACCCCTTATTTTTTCTGGCACGTAACGCGCTGGCTGTAAGGGTGGAGAAGTGCCTTCGAGTGGGTATAGGGCTCAATCGCAAGGCAGTGGTCGTATTGTGTCAAGTGGGGAGTGTGTAGGGAACTGGCAGGACAGAGGGAAGGGTGTCGGGTGAGTATCAAGGGAAAGTTTGGCAAGGGCCTTGGCGTGAGAGAAGACGTGTCCGCTGGACGATTTCCAGCGATGCGGGGAACGGCTCGCTCCGGCGGTGCCCGCGCTGTGTCGATCCACTGCTTGGCGTCTCGCTTCGTCGCCCAAATGTTTTGTGGGAAGTCTTCTCTCCTCCGGTCAACTTGAGAGAGAGCGTGGGAAACTTGTTGCGTAAAACGCGAATTTTTATGGAGCGACGGGGAGAGGGACTGGTGGAGTTTGCCTTGGTCCTTCCCATGGCTCTCCTGCTCATGTTCGCGTTGATTGATTTGGGTCGGTGGTACTGGATCAGGGAGACTCTTCAGAATGCTGTTCGCCAAGCCGGGCGGTATGCGGTCACAGGCCAGTCTTCGAATGGATATACGCGCGTACAATCAGTTGCGATGGTCGCGCAGAATGCGGCGGCCGGACTGGAGAACCTCACGATCACGGTGAGCAGCAGCCCAGATGCGCTGGCCGGTTGGACACTGGGCACGGCTGGCGGCCCGGGCGATTTTGTAAAAATCGAAATCCAGGCGCCATTGGGATTCTTCACGCCTGGAATCGCCCGGTATTTTGGGCCGTCCGGCAGCAACACGATTGATGACGCCGTAGCGTTTCGTAATGAGAACTTCCCGCCGAGCGAGGCGAACTGAGGAAACATGAACGAGATCTCCACGAAAGCGAAACCGACAATCTCGCGGGCTCCCTGTGGTAATAGGTCCGGCCAGGCGCTGGTGGAATTCTCGCTGGTGATGCTCGTGCTCATTGTTTTGACGTTTGGCCTCATGGACTTTTGTTCAGCGATCTATGAAAAGCAACTGCTGGTAAACCTGAGCCGGGAAGGGGCGAATCTCTCCGCGCGCGGCGTGGGGGGGTCCCAGTTGGGAATCATGCAGAACGCGCTGTTGGCGGTGCAGGTGGAGGCCCAGCCGTTAAATCTGAGCAACTCGACCAGTGGCCTGGTCATTCTGACAGCGCTGAACAACACCAACGCCAGTGCCGGGTATTACGTTGTCAGCCAGCAAGTGAAGTCGGGTCAATTGAACGCCACAAGCCTGGTCGGACCGAGTGGAGTGGGACATGCCGCGACGATTCCCACCAATTTCATTGTGGGAGTTAATCATACCATCTATGTCGCCGAGGTGTTCTACAAATTCAAGGCACCGGCCCCCCTCCAGAACCTGATCCATATCACCTTGCCCACTCAGTTTTATGATGTGGCGTACTTTCCGGGAGGCTGAACACGGATGCAAGGGAATCTGAACCGACAAGGCCAACGGGAACCTGGACACGTGTGTGAGCGCGGCCAGATGCTGGCTCTGTTCGCTTGTTTTCTTACCGTGCTATTGCTGTTTGTCGGATTGGGCGTCGACCTTGGGTTCGCCTACATCACCCAGGCTCGATTGGCCAAGGCCGTCGACGCCGCGGCGTTGGCCGGCATAAGTAACTTCTACCAGGGAGCGGCCACAGCCACCACCGTTGCCAACAACACGTTTACCGTCAACTTTTCACCCAATAACAAGCAGCTTGGCTACATCCAGGGCACGCCAACCGTCCAAACAAGCTTCAGTGTGGACCCGAACAGCAATGAGTTGTTTACCGTTTCGGCAACGGCCACAATGAACACATTTTTTATTGGCGTCATTGGGTGGCCGACCCTGAACATCTCCGATTCCAGCACAGCGACACGCGCGCCGGTGGCCGTGACCCTGGTACTGGACCGTTCCGGATCGATGGTTGATGACGGCGGCAGTACGTATCTGCCCCCCGCGGTCATCAACTTCATCACTGTTTTTCAGGACAATGTGGATCAAGCGGCAGTTCTTACGTTTGCCACCACGGTGACAAACGACGTTCCCATGACCACACCATTCATCGCGAAGGTCACCACCGCGGTAAACAACATCACCGCGAATGGGGTGTGGGGTGGGGGCACCTTTTCCGACGGGGGCATGACAAATGCCTTGGCGATCGAAAACAGCGTCACCGTTCCTGCGAATCAAAATTTGATCAAGGCTGTCGTGTTCTTCACCGACGGCTTGGCCAATATGATCCAAAACACATTGATTTGCCCCGCCACCAACGCGTGGGTCATTGGCGGCTACGATAGCGGAACCGCGGTCGATTTTTCTCCCACCAACCTTCTTATCACCGCTGACGCCCAAGAAAACCCGCAAAATTATGGCGGCTGCTACTACGACAACAGTTGTGCACAGAGTGCCCCGTCCTGCTGCGGAGCGAGTCAGTTCTTATCAATCGACGGCACGATGAAAAACTTCTGCCGGGTCAACGTCACCGAGGACGCCACGAACCGTGTTATTCAGGTTGCCAACCAGATGCGGGCCGACGGCATCTACGTCTACTCAATCGGGTTGTCTGATGGCACCCTTCCCATAGATTTCCTCCAGAACGTGGCGAATGATCCCAATGGTCCCCAGTATGATCCCACGAAGCTCGTCGGCCAGGCTGTGATCACGGGCAACGGGTCTGATCTCAACCAGTTGTTTCAGCAGATCGCCGGCGACATCCAACTGCGGCTTGTCCACTAGCTACGTTTGGCATTTTTCACTTCGCGAGGCTTCCTTCCATCAGTTACCAATGAGGTGGTAATCACTGTTCAATCTCTGAACACTCGGGGTGTTCAGGTGAACTGGACACCTGTGTCCAGCGTGTCAAGGCAGGTGAACAGTTGACGGACGCATCCCGCCAGGCATTCGTTTCGCCTTGAAAAATACAATCGTCACAACCCCGCCTAACCCGCGCATTGACTGGATGTTGCGCCCCATGAGGGTACTCGCCTTGCAAGCCTTGCATTTATTGGCATAGCGGGCGCTAGTAGAATGACCGACTTGGAGAAGTTGTCGATGAGTTGCGGTGTGAACACAGGTCTGGTGTGCCTGGTTCCTGCCTAACATGAAGTGCTGTTCCGAAGCATTCGGGCGAGCGAGGGGATGGTGTTGTTATCATGACTGAAAACTTGATTGTCAAAGAGTTGCAGGGGATCGCGACGAAGCTGACGAGCGATCCGGACGTTCAAAAAAATCTGATGCACGAGATGTTCCTGCATCTCGTCCGCATCCGGACGGTCGATCCCGACCGGGCCCTGGGTTGGTACCTGAAAAGCTGCGAATTTCACGCGCGCAATTTCCTCACGCCGGGCGAGCACGCCGGCTCGTCGACCGCTGAGCGCCACGGCGCGCGCTTCGACGAGATCATGCCTGTCGGCGTCGAGCGCCACGGCCTGGGTGCGCGTTCCTCGTCTCCGTTGGTTGGTCAGATCGAGATCCAGGGCGAACTGATCACCGGCGATGTCCTGAACCTCATCCTTCCGCTGCTGTCCGACATGCAGCAACAAGTCCTCTTCCTCCTGATGAAGGGTTGCGGCGTCCGCGAGGCCGGCCGCGAACTCGGCATCACCCACCCCGCGGTGATCAAACACCGCAAGAAAATCGCCCGCATTGCCCGCGAACTTCTCCAAGAGTCCGAAGGCATCGGCGTCGCGGTCGCCGTCCGCGACGCCGCCAGGGAAAACGGGAACGGCAACGGCCACGCCAACGAAAACAGCAACGGAGACACGCACCAGGCAGCCTAGGGTACATGTCACACCGGGGACACATAGGGAAAGTAGTTCTGCGGACGGGGATTGCCCTGCTCGGCCTTCTGTTGCCGGTCTGGCTGCAAGCTCAGACGTCGGTGCATCTGAGCAACACGGCGGGCACAGGCACGTTCAACCTGTCGTCAATTTCGACATGGAACCCAGCGGGAGTGCCGACCAACGGTAACAATGTTTTCATTGTCTTTACCGGCAACAATTTCAGCGGGAACACGGCGACCTTCACAAACGCGCCGTCCAACGTGTTCGTCGCCGACAGCCTGACCATCACCAACGCGTCCACTGGCTTTAACGGCGGCACCCTGTCCGTCACGTTCAGCGGCATGGCCTACTTTACGAGCGGGGTGGCCCAGGTCAATTTTGCCGGCGGCGGGAATGCCGATGCCACCAACACGAAACTGACGTTTTCGAGCAACGTAACGTTCGGCGCCATGAACTTCATTGGCAACACGGGTGGCAACAGTAGCGATACCGCCACGCTCACGCTGGCCGGGACGTCGCAAGGCAATACGCTTCTGTTCACCGCCGGCGGTACGGAAAACAATTTGTTGATCGTCAGCGGCGCGCTGGGATTGACCAGTACGCTCACGGTGAGCAATATCAACAGCACGAGCGCCGGGACGATCTCGGGCAATTCCACGGTTGGCAATGTGTTTATCAACACTGCCGCCGACAACCGGTTCACGATCACCAACTCGACGATGAGCATTACCGGCGCGGTGGCCAGCGTGGCCGGCGGGTTCACCCTGGCCAACAACGCCACCATCACACTGAGCGGCGGCGGCGGTCTGGTCATCAGCAACGTGGCGCCGGTGATCAACGGCACGCTCAACGTTGTCGGGCAAACCGTGACCGGCAAAACGAACTGGTCCAACAACGGAACGGTCGCGTTGGCCGGCGGCTACATCGTTGGCAACAACCTTACCAACAGCAGCGGAGCCACGCTGTTGGGCTACGGCAATCTGTCCAATGTTGTCGTCAATTTGGGGACGATCTGGGCGACCAACAACACGCTCGCTTTCGCCAGCAACATCGTTCAGGGCGGAACGGTGACGATTGGCAGCGGCAGCACCCTCAGCCTGCTCGGGTCCGGCGCGTTGACGAACTCCGGCACGATCAACCTCGTGGGCGCGGCGGGTGTGGGCAACAATGCCATCCTGAACCTTGGCACCGTCGCACTGACCAATCTCGCCGGCGGCACGATCACCGGCGGCGGCATCATCCAGAACGCTTCTCAGGTCGTCAACCTTCTCGGCGGCAGCATCATTGCCACCAGTACGGTGGTCGAACTACAGTTCACCAACGGCAACACCTTCGGCAACGCGGGCACCATCGGTGCGACGGCGGGCGCGACGCTGACCTTCGGCACCGATTCCGGCACCGCGATGATCACCAACTTCGGCACCATCAACCTCACCGGCGGCACCCTCGACAGCGGCGCCATCACCAACCTGACTACCGGCTTCCTTGGCGGGAACGGCACGGTGACGGCGCCAGCCGTCGTCAATTCCGGAATCGTCAGCGCCACCAACGGCGAACTGGTCCTGCAAGGAGTTGCCACCGGGGCGGGCGCGTACCGTGCGGTGGCCGGGGGTTTGGGGGGCACCCTGACGTTCGCCGGCGGCGGCTCGATCAGCGCGTTGTTCAACACCAACGCCACGATTCAACTGGAGAGCACGCTGACCAACAATAGCGTGTTCGTCAATCAGGGCACGATGGTGCTCAACGCCGGCACCTACCAGAGCAGCGCCAACTTTACCAATGCAGCGAACGAATTCGTCATTGCCAGCGACGATAGCACGTTGAACGCGGCGAACGTGGTCAACCGCGGCACGATCCTCACCACCAATGCGACGCTCTTGGTCAGCAACCTGGTTGTCCAGGGCGGCACCGTCACCATCGGCAACGGCGGCACGTTGATGCTGGTCGGCGCCGGCGCGCTGACCAACTTCGGCACGATCAACCTCGTCGGCGCGATGGGCAATAATGCGGTGTTGAACCTCGGGTCGGCGGCGTTGACCAATCTCTCCGGCGCCACGATCACCGGCGGCGGCATCATCCAGAACGCTTCTCAGGTGGTCAATCTGGGCACGATCCTGGCGACCAACACCGCGGTGGAACTGCAGTTCACCAACGGCAACACCTTCGGCAACGCGGGCACGATCGGTGCGACCGCGGGCGCCACCCTGACCTTCGGCACCGACCCCGGCAGCGCGATCATCACCAACTTCGGCACCATCAACCTCACCGGCGGCGCGCTCGACAGCGGCGCCATCACCAACCTCGGCACCGGCTTCGTCGGCGGCTTCGGCACGATCAGCAGCAACGTCATCAATGGCGGCCTCGTGATGGCCACCAATGGCACCCTGACGCTGGCGAGCACGCTGGTGAACAATGCCACGGCGATTGTTGCCAACGCGTCGGCCCTGACCGTGTCGAATGACTGGACCAACGGCGGCGTGCTCAGTAACGCGGTCACCGGGACGGTCAATGGCGGCAACCTCACCAATACCGGCACGATCAACGGGTCCGGGTTCTACAATTCGCAGGTCATCAATCAGAACCGCCTGAACTTTGGCGGCACGATCAGCAACAACTTCCTGCAGACCGCGGGCAGCTTCACCGTCAGCAGCGGCGGCAGCACGATCACCGGGTCGGCAACGGTCAACGGCGGGACGCTCGATCTTACGGGGAATCGATTGACGGCTGGCCAACTCGTGATCGCCAGTACGGGAGTGCTTTCGAATTCCGTGCTGGGCGCGACCCTCAACGGCAGCATCAGCAACGCGGCCACCGTCAACTTCTCCGCCGACGCCTACATCACCGGCACCGTTACCAACACAGGGTTCTGGCTCCAACGTGGCGCGATCAGCAACAGCGTGGTCAACTCCGGCACGATGTTGGTACTGTCCAACAACATCGCGGCGCGGATCACAGGGGGTATCGTCAACTCCGGCTCCCTGACGTTCACCAATGTCTTTGTCAGCGGTTCCGTGAACAATTCCGGTTCGTTCTCGATGAGCGGTGCGATCAGCAACAACTACGTGCAGACCGGCGGCAGCCTCACGCTGGCCAACACGTCCACCATTACCGGCACCGCCAGTATCACCGCCGGCAACTTCGACCTCAACGGCAAGACCTACACCAACGGGCTGATGGTGGTTAGCGGCACGGGCGTGCTGACCAGCAGCGTGGCCAACGCGACGTTCAACGGCGGGTTGAGCAACGCCGCGACCGTCTACTTGTCGCAGAGCGTGACCTTCAACGGCCCGGTCACCAACGCAGCCGCGTTCTCCTGGTTGGGCACGATCAACAACACGTACGCCCAGGGTGCTGGGACCAACCAGTTGCTCGGCAACGGCACGATCACCGGCAACGTGAGTCTCAACGGCGGGGTGATGGACCTCAATGGCACCAACGGAGCCTTCGGCGCGCTGACCGGCGGGGGCGGAACGATTCTCAACAACGGTGCTGCGACCGGCACGCTGACCATCGGGGCCAACAACAGCAGCGCGACCTACTCGGGCACGATCACCAATGGCAATGGCACCCTCGCGTTGGTCAAGACCGGCACGGGCACGGAAGCTTTGACCGGTGTGAACGGCTACAGCGGCGGCACGACGATCAACGGCGGAACCCTGGTGGCCGGCAGCTCCACGGCGTTGGGTTCGGGCGGGCTGGCGATGACCGGGGGCACGCTCCAGTTGCTGGCCAATCTCTCGATCGCAAACCTGTCGGGCACCGCCGGTACGATCGGGATATTCTCCAATAACCTGAGCGAAACTCTCACAGTGGGTTCGGACAACAGCAGCACCGCATTTTCCGGCGTGATCGGTCAAGGTGGCAACGCGAACACCCTATTGGCCCTCACCAAGATCGGCTCCGGCAACCTGACACTGACCGGCAACAACACCTACAGCGGCGGGACCACCATCGATGGCGGGGTGCTCGTCGCCAACACGCTGCCGAATGCAGGCAGTACGTCATCGAGCATTGGCACGGGCAGCTTGACGCTCAACGGCGGCGCACTGCGTTACAACGGCGTTTCCCTCGGCACAGCCAACTTCTCGACCACGGTGGGCGCCAACGGCGGCACCTTGGATGCCGTTTCGTCCATCTTCTACAACGGCACGCTCTTCGGATCGGGCACGCTGAACATCCTGGATTCCAGCGGAGGCGGCAACGCCTGGCTGTTCACCAGCGCCAGTCCTTCATTCAGCGGGCCGATCGACATCGGTAACGGCTCGGCCAACAGCGGCTGGCTGCAGGTGCGCGGCGTGACCAGTGCCAATCAGGTTGGCACGGGCACGGTCACGATCAATGGCGGCGGGACGTTCTCGTACGACCAGGGGTCGGCGGCGACCATCGCCAACCCGATCGTCCTCAACGGCGGCGCGTTGGGGGCGCAATCGGTGACCATCACGTATTCCGGCCCGATTGCCATCTCGAACAACTCGTTCATCGGCGGCGTGCAAGCAGGCGTCGGCACGACCATGACGTTGAGCGGCGTGATCAGCGGACCCGGGGGATTTGCCACGGCTGGCGACAACGGTAATACGACACTGATCCTCACCGGCACCAACACGTATGGCGGCAACACGACCATCAACTCCGGCACGGTGGAACTCAACAACTCTCTGGCCGTCCAGAACAGCACGGTCAACGATCTGCTCAACAATGCCCTGACTTTCGGTACACCCACGGCCTACACTCTTGGCGGTCTGGCGGGCACTGGGAATATCGGGTTGGGCAGTATCGCGCTCAGCGTCGGCAACAACAACTCCAACACCGCTTACTCCGGCATCCTGAGCGGCTCGGGCAGCCTGACCAAGATCGGCACCGGCGTCCTGACATTGAGCGGCGCGAATACGTACAGTGGCGCCACGACGATCAGCGGCGGCACGTTGAAGCTTGGCGCCAGCAATGTCATACCGGATGGCGCGGGCGCGGGTAACGTGACCGACAACGGCACGCTGGACATGGGAGGGTTCAGCGACACGATCAACGGTCTCAGCGGCAACGGCACCGTGGATAATTCAGGCGTCGGCGCTTCCACGTTGACGGTGGGCAACAACAATACCAGCAGCAGTTTCTCGGGTGTCGTCCAGAACACCGGCGGCGCACTGTCCCTGACCAAGACCGGTACGGGAGTTCTCACGCTCAGCGGCAATAACACCTTCAGCGGGGTGCTGACGGTTCAGGCCGGCACGCTCAGCGTTGCGACGGTCAATGACACCGGTGCCGCCGGCCCGTTGGGTGAGAGCGCCAATGCCGTGGTGTTGGGTGGATCCAGCACGCTGGGAACGCTGGAGTACACTGGCGGGACGGCGGCGAGTGGCAAGATGTTTGCCATCGGCGCGGCCGGCGATAACAGCGCGCTCGGGGGTGTGATCCAGGTGGATAACAGCGGAACCGCGCTCACGCTCAGCGGCGAAGTCTACCAGGTCAGCCAGGGTCTCCTGACCAAGACCGGCGCTGGCACGCTCGTTCTGGCCGGCACGCAGGACAACGTTGGCCTCGGCGTGATCGTGGACTCCGGCACTCTCGTGCTCGCCAAGACCAGCAACAGCGGCGTTCACGCCATCGGCGGCGCCGGTTTCACGCTGGCCGGCGGCACCGTTCAACTCGGCGGCACTGGCGGTCAACAGATTTATAGCAATTCCGTGGATATAACGGTGAACAGCGGCACCTTCGATTTCAACGGGAACAGCACGATGATGGGCGGACTCGCCGGCACCGGCGGCACCATCCTGAACAACGGGGGCGGCGCCAGCACGATTACCTTTGGGTTTAACAACGATTCGCCCACGTACTCCGGCACCATCACGGATCACAGTGCCGGCAACGGGACCATGGCGTTGGTGAAAGTCGGCACCGGCACGGAGACCCTCGGCGGCAGCAACAGCTACAGCGGCGGCACCACGATCAGCGGCGGCACGCTCAAGTTGGGCAACGCAAACGCGCTGGGCACGGGCGGGTTGGACATGAACGGCGGCACGTTGAACCTGAATCTTTACAGTATTTCCATCGCAGACCTGTCGGGCAGTAGTGGGACAATTCTCGCCAATAATGGAGGGACGGCGGGGACCTACACGCTTACCGTCGGCTCGGACAACACCAGTACGACTTACGGCGGCATGATCGCGAATAACACCGACGGTTTCGGTGAGAAGGTTGCGCTGACCAAGACCGGCACGGGAGTTCTGACTCTGAGTGGCAACAGCTCCTACAACGGCGCGACGACCATCGGCAGCGGCGGTGCCATCAACATCCAGAGTGCGAACGCCCTCGGCACCAGCGCCGTAACCGTGAACAGCGGCGGCGCGCTGCAAATCCAGGGCGGGATTACCGCCGGGCAAGCGCTCACCCTCAACGGCACGGGTCTGTCGAACGACGGCGCCTTGGAGAACGTGAGCGGCAACAACACCTATGCCGGCGGCATCACGCTCGGCAGCGCCACCCGTATCGATTCCGATTCCGGCACGCTCACCCTCAGTTCGTTCACCAGCGGCGGCAATTTTGCGCTGACCATCGGCGGCGCGGGCAACGTGTCCCTGACCGCCGCGCTTCCGGCCACGGTCAATTCACTGACCAAGGATGGCACCGGCACATTGATTCTGGCGAACACCGGCGACGCCTATGTCGGGGCCACGACGATCAGCGCCGGCACGTTGAAACTCGGGGCCAACAATGTCATACCGGATGGCGCGGGTAAGGGCGACGTCACCGACAATGGCACGCTGGATATGGCCGGTTTCAGCGACACCATTAACGGCTTGAACGGCAGCGGCACGGTGGATAATTCGACCGGCACGGGCAACACGCTGACTGTCGGTGGCAACAATGCCAATAGCACTTTCTCCGGCGTCATCCAAAACACCAGCGGATCACTCGGTCTGGCCAAGGCCGGCACCGGCGTTCTTACCCTCAGCGGCAGTTCGGCGAACACCTACAGCGGGTTGACGACAGTCAACGCCGGCGAGGTGGACCTGAACAAGACCGCGGGAGTCAACGCCATCGGCGGGAACCTCACCGTGGCCGGTGGCGAGGTCAAACTGCTCGCCAACGAACAAATCGCCAACGGCGCAGTGGTCACGGTCAACAGCGGTAGTTTCAACCTGAATGGCGCCACCGAAACCGTTGGCAACATGATCATTGGTTCCGGCGGCTTGTTGACCAATGGCATTGCGGGCGGGACCCTCAATAACGGAATCACCAATGCCGGCGCGGTGTTCGTGTCACAGAGCACCTTCTTCAACGGTCCGGTGACCAACACCGGCGCAATGTTCTTCCAGGGCGCGATCAGCAACAACTTGGTGAACGCGGGCGCGGGTACGATCACCTTGAACAACACGGCGACGATCACCGGGACCGCGGCGATCGACGGCGGCACATTGAACCTGAACGGCCAGACGATGACCAACGGACTGCTGATCGTGGACGGCGGGACAGGGGTGCTGACCAATGCCGTCGCCGGGGCCACGGTCAACGGCGGTATCAGCAACGCGGCGACGATCAGCGTTACCGCCAACACTTTCTTCAACGGCCCGGTGACGAACACGGGCGCGATGTTTTTCCAGGGAGCCATCAGCAACAACCTGGTCAGTTCGGCGGGCGCGGTCACGCTCAACGGCAACGCGACCATCACACAGAACGCAACGGTCAGCGGCGGAACGTTCAACCTCAATGGCAAGACGTACACCAACGGGCTCATGGTGGTCAGTGGCACCGGGGTGTTGACCAACGGTCAGGCCAACGCGACGTTCAACGGCGGGCTGAGCAATGCGGCGACGGTGGCGCTGACGCAAAACACGTTTTTCAACGGCCCGGTGACCAACACCGGCACATTCCTGTGGCAGGGGGCCATCAGCAACACGTTTGTCAGTTCCGGTGGCGCGGTCACCTTGAACGGCAACGCGACGATCACGCAAAACGCCACGGTCAGCGGTGGAACATTCAATCTCAACGGTCAGACCTACAGCAACAACCTGATGGTGGTTAGCGGGGCCGGTGTACTGGCCAACAGCGCAGCCAATGCGACGTTCAACGGCGGGTTGAGCAATGCGGCGACGGTGTCCTTCACGCAAAACGTGTACGTCAACGGCCCGGTGACGAACACGGGCGCGATGTTCTTCCAGGGAGCCATCAGCAACAGCCTGGCCAACAGCGGCAGTTTCAATCTGAACAATAACGCCACGCTGACGGTCGCGCCGGCCAACAGCGGAACGATCAACGTCGCCGCGAGCACGTTGACGGTCAACCCGGCGTGGGCCAACCCGGGCACAATCCTGATCGGTGGCGGGACGGTGGCCGGCGGCAACCTGACCAACAACAGCGGGGCCACCATCAGCGGCGCGGGCACCATTGCCCCATTATTGGTTAACAACGGGCTGCTCACGGTCACCAATGGCACGCTGACGCTCAGCATTGCGCCGCAACAAAACGGCCTGGTCAATGTCGCCGACGGCGGGGCACCTGGCACGTTGAGCGTGACTCCAGCGTGGAACAACAACGGCACGGTCAGCATCGCGTCGGGCGGCGCGGTCACCGGCGGCAATTTCACCAACTTGTCCAGCGGGACGGTGACCAACCTCGGCGCGATCAACACGTTATTGGTCAACCAGGGCAGCGTGGTATTGGGCGGCTCGGTCAGCAACTTCCAACAGGCCAAGGGGACAAACGTCATCAGCGGCAGGGGAACCGTGACCGGCACCGCTACGATCAGCGGAGGCCTGTTCGACCTGAATGGCGGCACGTATTCCAATGGCCTGATGGTTCTCGGCGGAACGGGTGTGCTGACGAGCAGCGTGGCCAACGCGACGTTCAACGGCGGCTTGAGCAACGCCGCGACCGTCTATTTGTCACAAGGCGTGACCTTCAACGGCCCGGTCACCAGCATGGCCACATTCACCTGGCAGGGCGCCATCAATAATACGTATGTCCAGGGCGCCGGCACCAATTTGCTTACCGGAAACGCCACGATCACCGGTGGCGTCACGGTCAATGGGGGTGTGGTTAACCTCAACGGCTATAACGAAACCACGGACGGACTGAACGGCAACGGCGGCACCATTGACAATAATGGCGGTGGCGCGAGCACGTTGACGATCGGTATGAACAACGGCGGCGGCACCTACTCGGGCGTGATTACCAATGGCACCGGGACAATTGCGTTGGTCAAGAACGGGACCGGCTCGGAAACGTTGAGTGGCAACAATGGCTACACCGGCGGCACAACGATCAATAGCGGGACGATCCTGGCGGGCAGCTCCACGCCGTTGGGGACAGGCAACGTGGTGGTTAACGGCACCTTCGACGTGGGCAGTCAGAGTCCGACGATCGGCGGGTTGTCCGGCAGCGGCTCAATCAACATGAGCGGCGAATCCGGTAACGAGACCCTCATCGTTGGCGGGAACAACGCGGGCGGCACATTTAGCGGAATCATCAGTGACTCCTCCAGTGATTATCAGCTTGGGTTAACGAAAGTCGGCACCGGTACGGAAGTCCTCTCCGGCAACAACGTTTATTACGGAGCGACCACGGTGAGCGGTGGCGCGTTGCAACTCGCCAGCAGCACGGCTTTGGGAAACACCGCCTACCTTGGTGGCGTGACGGTGAGTAACGGCGCCGCGTTGCAGCTTTCCAACAACATCACAATTAGTGGCGGCACCTACGGCTCGCCGGCGTTGACCTTGAACGGCACCGGCATCTCGAACGGCGGCGCTTTGGAGAACGTGAGCGGCAACAACACCTATGGCGGCGCCATCACGCTCGGCAGCGCCACGCGCATCAATTCCGATTCGGGCCTTCTCACTCTCAGTTCCTTCGGTTCGGGTGGCAATTTTGCGCTGACCATTGGCGGCGCGGGCAACACGTTGATCACCGCCGCTCTTCCCGGGACCGTCAATTCACTCACGAAAGATGGCACCGGCGTCCTGACATTGAGCGGCGCTAACGCCTACGTCGGGGCCACCACCATCAGCGCCGGCACACTGAAACTGGGGGCCAACAACGTTATTCCGGATGCCCCAACGAGCGCGGGCAACGTGACCGACAATGGCACGCTGGACATGGGAGGGTTCAGCGACGCGATCAACGGCCTGAGCGGGAGCGGCACTGTGGATAATTCGGGCGGTGGCACTTCGACGTTGACGGTGGGCAACAACAATGCCACCAGCGTGTTCGCCGGCACGATCCAAAACACCAGCGGCACACTGGCCCTGGCCAAGACCGGCACGGGAGTTCTCACGCTCAGCGGCACCAACACCTACGGCGGGGCGACAACCGTCAGCCAGGGCGTGCTGCAACTCGGTTCCTCGGGCGGCCTGTCCTCGAATTCCGCTGTTTCCGTCAGCAGCGGCGGCACGCTGGACCTCAACGGGCAGGCGGGGACGGCTCGAACGGTGACGATTAGCAGCGGTGGCGGGTTGACCAATGGCGTTGCCGGCGCGTCGCTCAACAACGGGCTCACAAACGCCGGCACCGTGTTCGTGTCGGCGAACACTTTCTTCAACGGTCCGGTGACCAACACCGGCGCGATGTTCTTCCAGGGCGCGATCAGCAACGCATTGATCAACTCCGGTAGCTTCAACCTCAACAACAATGCCACGCTCACAGTTGCCCCTGTCAACAAGGGCACGATCAACGTTGCGGCGAGCACGTTGACGGTCAACCCGGACTGGGCCAATCCGGGCACGGTACAACTCGGCGGCGGGGTACTGACCGGAGGCAACCTGACCAACAACAGCGGTGCGAGTGTGGCCGGTTTCGGCACCGTTTCCAACCAACTGGTCAATGCCGGCGTCGTCACCGCGACCAACGGCAACCTCAATTTGGTTGGGGCCGCGAATGGGTCCGGCACGTATCGGGCGGTGGCGGGCACGTTGGCCTCGACGCTGACCTTCGTGAACGGCGGTTCGATCAGCTCGTTGTTCGACACGGGCGCGACCATCCAGGTCGAAGGCGCACTGACCAACACCTCGTCGTTCGTCAACGAGGGCACGCTGATGGTGGCGGGCGGCACCTATCAGAGCGCCGCCAACCTGACCAATGCCATCGGCGCGTTGATCGCGAATTCGGGCGCGGGTAGCATCAACGCCGCGGCGGTGGTCAACCTGGGCACGATCCTCGCGACGAACGCCACGTTCGTGATCAGCAACTTTGTCGCGCAGGGCGGCACGGTCACGATCGGGGCTGGCGGCACGCTCACCCTGCCAGGGGCATCCTCCCTCACGAACTTCGGCACGATCAATCTTCAGGGAGCAGCCGGCAATAACGCGATCCTGAACCTGGACGGCGCGGTGCTGACGAACGAGTCCCATGGCACGATCACCGGCGGCGGCATCATTCAGAATGCCGCTCAGGTCGTCAATCTTTCCGGCGGGAGCATTCTCGCCACGAGCACGGTCGTGGAACTCCAGTTCACCAATGCCAGCACGTTCGGTAATGCGGGCACGATCGGCGCAACCGCGGGCGCGACGCTGACATTCGGCGCGGCGGGCGTCGGCAGCGCGATCATCACCAATGTCGGCACCATCAACCTCGCCGGCGGCACCCTCAAGAGCGGCAATATCACCAACCTCGCCAACGGCTTTGTCGGCGGCTTCGGCACGATCACCAGCAACCTCATCAATGGCGGCCTCGTGATGGCCACCAATGGCACCCTGACCCTGGCGAGCACGCCGGTGAACAATGCCACGGCGATTGTTGCCAACGCGTCCGTATTGAATGTGCTGACGGACTGGACCAACGGCGGCGTGCTTAGTAACGCCGCGACCGGCGCGGTCAGTGGCGGCAACCTCACCAATACCGGCACGATCAACGGCTCCGGTTTCTACAATTCGCAGGTCGTCAACCAGAACCGCATGAACTTTGGCGGCACGATTAGCAACAGCTTCCTGCAGACCGCGGGCAGCTTCACCGTCAGCAGCGGCGGCAGCACGGTCACCGGATCGGCGACGATCAACGGGGGAACGCTCGATCTTACGGGGAATCAATTGACGGCCGGCCAACTCGTGATCGCGGGCACAGGATTGCTCACCAACGGCGTCGCCGGTGCCACGGTCAACGGCGGGGTCAGCAACGCCGATGTCATTGCCGTCACCGCCACCACTTTCTTCAACGGCGCGGTGACAAACACTGGCGCGATGTTCTTCCAGGGAGCGATCAGCAACAATTTGGTCAACAGCGGCAGCTTCGATCTGAACGGTGGGAATGCGACGATTACCGGTTCGGCGGCCAACACCGGCACCTTCAATGTGGACGGTGACACGTTGACGGTCAACCCGGCGTGGGCCAACTCGGGGACGATCCTGATCGCCGGCGGCACGGTGGCCGGTGGCAACCTCACCAACGCCAGCGGCGCGGTGATGAACGGCGCGGGCAACATCTCCTCGTTGCTGGTGAACAACGGGCTGCTCACCGTTACCAATGGCACGTTGACCATCAGCGTCGCGCCGCAACAAAACGGCCTGGTGAATGTCGCGGACGGCGGGGCGCCTGGCACGTTGAGCGTCACCCCGGCGTGGAACAACAACGGCACGGTCAGTATTGCGTCGGGCGGCGCGGTGACCGGCGGCAATTTCACCAACCTGTCCAGCGGCACGGTGACCAACCTGGGCGCGATCAACACGCTGTTGGTCAACCAGGGTAACGTGGTATTGGGCGGCCAGATCAGCAATTTCCAGCAGATCAGCGGGACAAACGTGATCAGCGGCAGGGGCACCGTAACCAATATCGCCACGATCAACGGCGGTCTGTTCGACCTGAATGGCGGCACGTATTCCAACGGCCTGATGATCCTCAGCGGCACGGGAGTGCTGACCAGCAGCCAGGCCAACGCGACGTTTAACGGCGGGTTGAGCAATGCGGCCACGGCGTCCTTCTCTCAGAACACGTACTTCAATGGCATCGTCACCAACCTGGGCGCATTCATCTTCCAGGGTGCAATCAGCAACAACCTGGTGAACGCGGGCAACGGCACCGTGACGCTCAACAACACGGCGACCATTACCAAGACCGTGACGCTCAACGGCGGGACATTCAATCTCAACGGTCAGACCTACTCGAACGGGTTGATGACCCTCGGCGGGACCGCCGTGCTCACGAACGGCATTACCGGGGCCACCTTCAACGGCGGCCTCAGCAACGGTGCCACCGTCGCGGTCACGGCCAATACATTCTTTAATGGACCGGTCACCAACACCGGCTTCTTCTTCCTGCAGGGAGCGGTCAGCAATAGCTTCGTCAACACGGCCAACGCCACGCTCACGCTCAACAACAACGCGACGATCACCGGCCAGTTGGCCAACCTTGCGGGCAACCAGGTCAACATCGGCGGCAACACGCTCCAGTTGCTCTCGGCCCCGACTCAGAACGGCACGGTGACGATCGGGGCCAATGGCGCGCTGGACGTTTCCACGGCCTGGGCCAACGGCGGCGCCATCCTGGTCAATGGCGGTTTCGTAAATGGCGGCAACCTGACGAACGTTTCGGGGGCAACGCTGGCCGGGTTTGGGACGATCTCGAACGCGGTGATCAATTCGGCCGGGGCATTGATTACCGTCAGCAACGGCACGCTGGCCTTGGTGACTGCCCCGGTGCAAAACGGCGGCGTCGTTGTCAACGGCAACGGGGTGCTCAATGTGATTCCGGACTGGTCGAGTGGCGGCACGATCAGTATCGCGGCCGGCGGAGCGATGACGGGTGGCAACCTGACCAACACCAGTGGCAGCGGGACGTTGAGCGGTTCGGGATTCATTGATAACTTCGTGGTCAACCAGGGCCGCATGAACTGGGGCGGCACGATCAGCAACAACTTCCTGCAAACGGCGGGCAGTTTCACGCTGAGCGGCGGGGCGACGATCACCGGCGCGGCGACGATCACCGGCGGCGCGCTCGACCTCGTGGGGAATCGATTGACCGATGGTCAACTCGTAATCGCCGGCGCGGGATTGCTCACCAACGCCATTGTCGGCGCCACGGTCAACGGCGGCATCAGTAACGCGGCCACCGTCAACTTCTCCGCCGACGCCTACGTTAACGCCCCGGTGACGAACACCGGTTTCTGGCTCCAACGCGGCGCGATCAGCAACAACGTGGTCAACTCCGGCACGATGTTGGTATTGTCCAACAACATCGCGGCGCGCATCACGGGCAGTGTTATCAACTCCGGCTCCCTGACGTTCACGAATGTCTTCGTCAGCGGTCTCGTCACCAATACCGGTTCGTTCTCCTTCAGCGGCGCGATCAGCAACAATCTGGTCAACACGGCGAGCGGCTCGATCACGCTCGGTGGCGCGGGCACGGTCACGGGCAGCACGCTGGTCGACGGGGGGACGTTTAACCTCAACGGCCAAAGCTTCACCGACGCGCTGATGGTCGTCGACGGCTCGGGCGGCATATTAACCAACGGGGCGGCCAACGCCAGCCTCGGCGGCGGACTGAGCAACGCCAGCGTCGTGGCCGTAACGGCCAACACGTTCTTCAAGGGCCCCGTTACGAATACCGGGACGTTCCAGTGGCAGGGGGCGATCAGCAATACATTCGTCAACTCGGGCACGACGAAGCTCAACGGCGCCGGCACGATTACAGGCGCGTCGTCGATTACCGCCGGCAGCTTTGACCTCAATGGCAAATCGCTCGCCAGCAGCCAGATGATCGTTACCAGCGCCGGCGTGCTGACCAACTCGACGGCGGGCGCGAGCATGAGTGGCGTTGTGACATTGCAGAATTCCACGCTGTCCGGCCAACTGGTGACGAACGCCGCGGCGCTCAGCGGTTCGGGCACGATCTCCGCGCCACTGGTGAATGCGGCGGCTGGCGTGCTTACAGCCAACAGTGGACTGCTCACGGTGACAGGGGCATTAACCCAGAACGGCACGGTCAATGTGGCCGCCGCCAGCACGCTCAACGTCCAACAGGCATTTGGTAACAGCGGCTCGCTGAACATGCAGGGCGGCTTCCTCACGGGCGGCAACATCAATAATACGGCGGGCAATAATATCAGCGGCTTCGGTACGATCTCCAACAGTGTGGCCAACGCGGGCCTCATCACCGCGACCGGCGGCACGTTGACGATGGCCGGCGGCGCGCTGACGACGCAAACAGGCAGCGGTATCAATGTGACCGGGTCGGGCGCCTTGAGCGTCACGCACGACTGGGCCGACAGCGGCACACTCGCCATTGCCGCCGGCGGGGTGGTCAGTGGCGGGACGTTGACCAATGCCGGCCCGCAGTTGAGTGGATCAGGATTGATCACGTCGTTTGTGGTCAATCAGGACTACATGAACTGGGGCGGCACGATCAGCAACAACCTGCTGCAGACGGCGGGCAGCTTCACCCTGAGTGGCAACGCCACAATCACGGGCACGACCACGATCAACGGCGGCACCCTTGACCTTGAAGGGAACGTCATGACCAACGGTCAGCTGGTCATCGGCAACGGCGCCGTGCTGCAGAACGGCGGCGGAAGCGCCGCGATCCTCAACGGCAACATCACCAATTCCGGGACAGTGGACTTCTTTGTAAGTGCGGAGGCGGATATCAACGGACTCGTTGTCAACAACGGTACCTGGTTCCAAACCGGCATCATCAGCAACAATCTGGTGAACAACGGAACGATGGAGTGGCTGACATGGGAGGGCGGTGGGAACACTCCGCTGATTACCGGAAGCATCAGTAACTCCGGTTCGCTGGCGCTGATCTCCGTGGATGCCGCGCAGGTCAACGGCTCGGTCACCAATACCGGCACGTTCGCGCTGCACGGGACGATCGGCGGCAGCTTTGTGCAGAGCGCGGGCTATTTCGTCTCGTCCAACGCAACGATCGACGGGACGGCGACGGTCACGGGCGGCAGCTTCGATCTCGCGGGTAATACGTACACGGGTTCGCGCATGATCGTTAGCGGTACGGGCGTGCTGACAAACGGCGTGGCGGGCGCAACGTTCAACAGCGGGCTGAGTAACGCCGCCACTGTGTTTGTATCGCAGAACACGTTTTTCACCGGCCCGGTCACCAACACCGGCACGTTCGCGTTTCTCGGCGCGGTCAGCAACACGCTCGTCAACTCCGGTGACGTCATTCTCAACGGCAGCGGCACGATCAGTGGTCTGTTGGCCAACAGCGGCAGCGTCAACGTCAACAACGGGACCCTTTCGCTGGTGGTCGCGCCGACGCAGACCGGCACGATTACCGTCAATAATGGCGCGACAGTCAATGCGGCAAAGGCGTGGGTCAACAACGGCACGATCACGATGCTCGGTGGCGTGGTCACCAACGCGGCGATCACCAACGCCAACTTCGTCAGCGGGTACGGCACAATTGACGGCGGCGGGGTGGTCAACAACGGGAAGATCCTCGCGAACGCCGGCAGCATTTCGGGCAACGGCACGCTCACGGTACGCCTGGCCAGTTTCACCAACAACAACGCGGCGACCATCGGCACAGCCAGTTCCAACGCGGTGTTGAACATCCTCCAGGCCGGCAACATACTCATCAATCAGGGCACCGTCTCGCTCTCGGGTGGCACGATCGACTTCAATGGCGGCGCGGGCACGATCACCAACTTCAACACCATCGCCGGTGTTGGGAACGTGGCCAACTTCGCGATCGTCAACGCCGGCACGCTGGCGTCGTTCGTGGCGCAAGCGCCGATCAGCGGCCTGAGCAATTTGATCGCGACGATCGGCGTGACCAACAACGGCCTGCTGGGAGCGAACAACCTGATCAATGGCGCGGCGACACTGTCGTTGACGGTCAGCGGTGGCGGGTCGGCCATTGTCAACCAGGGCACGGTGGCGTTGCAGGGCGGGTTCCTGACGGTCAATGGCGGCGCGGGAGTGATTACCAACGTCAACAACGGCCTGATCTACGGTGTGGGCACGCAGGCCCTGAGCGTGGCGAACCTGGCGACCGGCAAGATTGTGGCCAGCAACGGCGTCTTCTCACTGGGCCTGCAAAGCAACGCCAACGCCGGATTGCTCAGCAACGGCACGGCGGCGTCGACGATTCAACTGACGAACGCGTTTTTGAAGAATACGGGCACAATTGTCCTCAATGGCGGCGGGCTGTTGATGAACGGGGTGATCACCAACGAGAGCAGCATCACCGGGCCCGGGCTGATTGTGAGTTCGCTGTACAACGATACGCCAGGCGTCGTGTTGGCGACGAACGGATTGTTGACTGTGGCTACAAACGCGGGTGAGGTCGTCCAGAATCTGGGACTGTTCGCGATCACCAGTGACGGCACGTTGGACGTGGCGCCCTCCTGGGTGAACACGAACGGGACTGTGAGTATTCTGGGTGGCGGGCTAATGGGTGGCGCGGTGACCAACGTGGGATTCGTGAGCGGGTTTGGCACGATTTCGAGCCAGCTCGTGAACATGGGAGGCGGCACATTGACTGCCTCAGGGGCGGGTTTGTTGACGTTGGTTGCCGCGCCCACTCAAAACGGCTGGGTTAATATCGCCAATACCGGCACGCTGAACGTGCAGCAGGCATGGCTGAACAGCGGTACAGTCGACGTGCAGGGCGGGAGCCTGGTCGGTTCCACCGTGACGAACTCCGGCACGATCTTCGGTTCCGGCACGATCACGCCGCAGGTACGTAACAACAGTGGCGGCACGGTGACGGTTAGTGGCGGTACGCTGACGCTGACGATCGCGCCGAGCCAGTTGGGTAGCGTCATTATCAGCAACGCGGCGACGTTGAATGTGCTGCAAGCCTGGCAGAACGGCGGCACGCTGAACCTGCAGGGCGGCACGGCCATCGGCTCGAGCATCGCGAATGCGTCGGCCATCACCGGTTTCGGAACAATTACTCCGCAAGTACAGAACGCCATTGGCGGCACGGTCACGGCGGCTGGCGGCGCGTTGGCGCTGACGGTGGCGCCGAGCCAACTCGGCACGTTCGCGGTGGCCAACGGCGGCACGCTGAACGTGCAGCAGGCCTGGCAGAACAGCGGTTTGTTGAGCATGTCCGGCGGCACGGCGATTGGATCGACGATTACGAATGCGGCCAACGTCAACGGTTTTGGCACCATTACGCCGCAACTGGTCAACAACGTCGGGGCCACGGTGACGGCTACCGGCGGCACGTTGACGTTGACGGTTGCGCCGGTGCAGTTGGGCAATCTGGTCATCAGCAATGCGGCGACGCTGAACAGCCTGCAGGCCTGGCAGAACAGTGGCTCGATGATAATGCGCGGCGGCACGGTGATTGGTGCGGGAATCACCAACAGCGGCAGTCTTGAGGGCTTTGGCACGATCAATCCGCAAGTGGTCAACGACGCCGGGGCGACGCTGACGGCAGACTCGGGTTTGTTGACCCTGGCGCTGGCGCTGATGCAGAACGGCACGGTCATTGTCACGAATGGCGGGACATTGAACGTGCTCACGGCGTGGCAGAACAACGGCACGATCGCGATGCTCGGCGGGAATATTGCCGGCTCGACCGTTACCAACGCAGGCACGATGACAGGTTTCGGCGGCGTGCAGAATGCCGTCAACAACGGCCTCATTTTCGTCACGAATGGGACGTTGCAGGCCACGGCTTCCTTCACGCAGAACGGCACGGTGAGTGTTGCAGCCAATGCCCAACTGGATGTGACACCGACATGGTTGAATAATGGGACGATCCTGCTCAACGGCGGGTATACGAGCGGCGGCACGATGACGAACGCCGCGTCATCGTTGCTGGTTGGTTTCGGCACGATTTCCAACGCCGTTGTCAACGCCGGCTCGCTCGTGGCCACGAACGGCACGTTGAATCTGGTCAACGCGCTCACGCAATCCGGCACCATCACCGTGGCCAACGCCGCCACGTTCAACTCGGTGCCGGCGTGGCAGAACGGCGGCTTCCTGAGCCTGCTGGGCGGCAGCGTGGTTGGCGGGCAATTGACCAACGCAGGCAGCGTGACCGGCTTCGGCACATTCAGTCCATCCGTGATCAACAACAGTGGCGCGACAATCACTGCTTCAGGCGGGGGCACATTGACATTGACGGCCATCCCCTTCCAAAACGGCATCGTCAATATCCTCGGCACCCTCAATGTTGCCTCCGCTTGGAGCAATGGGAGCGCGGGTACGGTCACGATCAACGGCGGCGTGCTGACGGGCGGCACGTTCACCGTGGACGGGACGGTTGGCGGCAACGGCACCATCGCCGCGAACATGATTGTGGGCAGCAAGACCGTGACGGTCAACGGTGGGACGTTGAACCTGACCGCGTTGACGACCATCAACGGCGGCGCGATCAACAATGGCGCCCTGGTCAATTACGGGACGATTTCGGGTGACGGGACAATCGGTTCCACGTTGTCCAACCCCGGCTACGTTCGCGCGACGAACGGGTTGTTGTACATCCAGGCGCTGAGTGGCAACCAGGCGACCGGGACACTGGAAGCGAGCGCGGGCGGCACGTTGCAAGCCAATGGCGTGACACCGTGGCTGAACAATGGCCAGGTCATTCTTTCGGGTGGCACGGTCATTGGCGGGGACATCAGCAACAACACGTCACACATCATCAGTGGGTACGGCACCATCGCTCCGAATGTTTACAACAACGGCCAACTTCTGGCCAATAACGCCGGCCAGACGCTCACCCTGAACGGTACGTTGGTCAACCAGTCCGGCGGCGCGGTCACGGTGAACACGGGCAACCTCGTGGTTGATGGGGCGTTTGTGAACCAGGGGACGCTGGCGATGGCGAACAGCATGGGCACGTTCGCCGGCACGGTTGTCAATAGTGGCGCGTGGATCACGGACCCGACAACCAACGTCTTCCAAAATACCTACACGCTCGCCAACAGCGGCTTTATCCAATCCAGTGCGGGAGACGTGTACATTTTCAGCAACAACGCGACCTCAGCGGCCAGTTTCATCAACTTGAGCACGAACAAGACGCAATACAACACGCTGAATGGCAATTTCCAGTTCGCCAACACGTTGGGCGTCACCCAGGTGTTCGCCACGGCGGGTCTGGACCTCGAACCGGCCCAGCCAACCGCTACGAATACGATTCAGGTGTTGGACCGCGATCTGTTGTCATTGCCCGGATACAGCAATAACTTCGCACTGGGCACGCTGGACATTTCCAGTTTCACGACGGTGCGCGTGGATAATGCCTTCCTCGCCGACGAGGGCGATACGAATGCTGACCTCACGGCCGGGTTGTATCTCAACAATCTGGACATGGGCACGGACTCGCTGCTGATCATCAGCACGAACGTGGAGGTGTATTTCATCAACTCCAATAGTTGGAGCCTCGCCAACGTGCAACTGCAGGACAATCCCAATTACGATCAGACCTTTGACGGGATTCATCAATTGGTGGTCGTGCCCGAGCCGACCATTGTCCTGCTGTGGTTGAGCAGTATCGCCACGATCTACGCGGCCCGGAAACGCGGCGCCGGCAAGAAATAGGGCCGCATTTTCCTGTCGTGACAAGTTTCGCTCGGCGGGTACACTGCGGCCATGCTCGATGGCCAGACTCCGAAATGGATCGACCGGCTCGAACGCCTGATGCCGGGGTTGGGGATTCCGAACCTTGCCTTGTACCTCGTCGGGGCGCAGGGGCTCGGGTTTTTCCTCGTGCTGGCCAATCCGCAGGCACTGGGCCTGTTGATTCTTGACCCGTATCTGGTGCTTCACGGCGAGCTCTGGCGGCTTGTCACGTTCCTGGCGGTGCCGCTGACACTCAGTCCGTTGTGGATGGTGTTCGCGCTCTGGTTTCTGTACTTCATCATCAACAGCATCGAGCAGGAGTGGGGAGAATTTCGGACGACGTTGTACGTACTGGTCGCGGTAGCGCTTACCATCGTGTTTTCCCTCGTGTTCGACTGGCGCGTTTGGAGCATTATCCAATTGCAATCGACGCTTTTTCTCGCCGCGGCCACGATTGCGCCCGAGTATCAGATCCTTCTGTTCTTCATACTCCCCGTCAAAATGAAATGGCTGGCGTGGGTGTCGGTGGCGTTCATCATCTGGTCGCTGATCGTCAATTCGTGGCTGGGACGGTTGTACCTGCTGGTGATGTACGCCAATTACGTGTTGTTTTTCGGGCCCTATTTCGCGGGCCGGCTCCAAGCGTTTCGTCGCCGCAAGAAGTTCCAGCAGGAGGTGGCGGCCGGAAGGGTTTCGGACGAAGAACCACGCGAATGACCACGCCGATGAAATATCGCCGGTTTGGGCGCACGAACCTGCAGGTCCCGGTCATCTCGTGCGGTGGCATGCGCTACCAGCATTCCTGGAAGGATGAGGAGGCCGGGGGCATTACTCCCGAGGGCCAGGCCAACCTCGAAGCCACCATCGCGCAGGCGCTGGCGTTGGGCATCAACCATATCGAAACGGCCCGCGGGTACGGCACCTCGGAAGTGCAATTGGGGCGGATTCTCCCGCGATTGCCGCGGGCGAGCATGATCGTGCAAACCAAGGTCAGCCCGCGCGCGGACACGAAGGAGTTTCGCGCCACGTTCGACCAGTCGATGAACAACCTGAAACTGGACCACGTCGATTTCCTCGGCATCCACGGCATCAACAACGAGGAACTGCTCGAGTTCACGTTGCGTCGCGGCGGTTGCCTCGAGGCCGCGCGGCAATTCCAGAAGGACGGCCGGGTCCGGTTCATCGGGTTCTCGACGCACGCGGTGCCGCGGGTGATTGCGAAGGCCATCAAGTCGGGCGAATTCGATTACGTGAACCTGCATTGGTACTTTGTGAACCCGCTGAATTGGCCGGCGGTGCTGGCGGCCACGAAGCACGACATGGGCGTGTTCATCATCAGCCCGAACGACAAGGGCGGGATGCTGCAGAACCGGCCGACGAAACTGGCGGAGCTGTGCGCGCCGCTGACGCCGATGCAGTTCAACGATCTGTATTGCCTGGCCCGGCCCGAGGTGCACACGCTCAGTTGCGGCGCGTCGCGCCCGACGGACTTCGACGAGCACATCGAGGCGCTGAAGTTCTACGATCGCGCCGCCGAGACCATCGCGCCGATCGAACGCCGGTTGCGCGCGGAAATGGAGCGCGAGCTCGGCGCGGACTGGTGCGCGCGTTGGACCGAGGGCTTGCCGGAGTTTACCGAAGCGCCGAACCGGGTGAACATCATCGAGATCGCGCGGTTGTGGATGTACGCGAAGTCGCTGGGCCTCGTCGAGTGGGGCAAGATGCGGTACAACCTGCTCAGCGGCAATGGCGGACACTGGTTCCCCGGTGAGATGGCCAGCAAGCTGGAAGACGAACGCCAATTGCTCGCGGCGGTTGCGAAAAGCCCGTTTGCGGCGCGTCTTCCGCAGATTCTCCGGGAAGCGCACGAAATGCTGTACGCCGAACCGAAGAAGCGCCTGAGCCAGAGTTAAAGCCGTACGGGTGGCGCAGTATTTCCGCAGTCGCTATCTCGCGGCTTGTGGGTGGGCGGCGATATAGTCGTTATACCCGGTCATATCTCGGAGACGGAGCGTGCAGGGAGGGTCGTTGCCTGCCCCGAATTCTTTTCGGGGCTCCCGCACGACCGTTGCCAACTCTTGCAGAAGGTTGCTCTTGCAATCGCGCCGACGATTGTCGTAAGATAGCCTGTCAATTGGGTTGGGTCCGTATGAAGGTTTCGTTCACGATAGCCTTTACTGGGTTTGTCCTGTTGCTTAGTCTCTCCCAAGCCTACGGCGACACCCTCTACGTATCCACCGGCAATCTCAATACGATCTATAAAATCGATTCAAGCGGGAACGAGTCGGTCTTCGCGACAGCTAGTTCAGGACTGAACGACCCTTCCGGTCTCGCCGTTGGCAGCAGCGGCAATTTGTATGTGTCGAATGAAGGAAATGACACGATTGAGGAATTCGGCGCGAACGGAGTCGGGACGGTCTTTGCCAATACGGCCTTGGCTCTGCCTTCCAGTCTCGCGTTTGATAGCAGCGGTAACCTTTATGTCGCAAATGCTGGCAACAACACCATTGAGGAATTTAATTCGAGCAGAACCGGGTCGGTGTTCGCATCCGCCGCGTCAGGCTTGAGCAATCCTGGTGGCCTCGCATTTGACAGCACCGGTAATCTGTACGTGGCGAATTACAATAACACGATTCTGAAGTTCAATACAAACGGAGTCGCGTCGGCGTTTGCCAGTTCTGGCCTGAAGAATCCCGCCGGTCTTGCCTTTGACGCCAGCGGCGATCTTTACGTGGCAAACTACGGCAACAATACCATTTACAAATTCGACCCGAGCGGAGACGGTTCTTTCTTCGCAGGCACACACACTGCGCTTACAAACTCCGGGGTGAGTTTTCCAATCGGACTGGCATTTGATAGCAGCGGTAATCTGTATGTGGCGAACCATGGCGATGGCTCGGTTGAGGAAGAGAACTCAAGTGGAATCGGTTCTGTATTCGCTTCCGGGTTGGGCAACGCGGCGTACTTGGCCATCGACGACATTCCCGAGCCGTCCTCTTTTCTCCTCCTCGGCCTCGGCGCGATGACCCTGTGCCTGTTCCGCAAACCCCACCGCGCGTAGGCAGCTATCGCGGTCGATGCGGCACCACTGACAGGAGGCGACCTATTCGATTTTCGTCAGCGGAATGAATCGGCGAGATCGTCGGCCACCGTGCCGGGTTTGCGCGGCGCATTTCTCTGGAAGCGCGACGCGGCGAATTTTTCCTGGAGAAGTTTCTCGTACGCGGCGGCATCCAGCGGCAGATCGACGGTTTGATTGCGAAAAGCAGAAAAGAGGATGGCGTTCGCAAGCTCCACGGAATGAATACCTTCCGTCGCCGGAGCGATCAACGGTTTGCCGTCGAGGATGGCGTCGACAAAATTCTGGAGTACTTCGACGTGCTGGCCGCCGCGGTCGGGAAAGGTGAACTTCGATTCTTTCGCGGCCGGGGCCGCAAACGCTTTGGTGGCGGCGCGGCTGAACTCCGTCATGGGCGTTTCATTTTTCGTGAACGAGAGCACATCGTTCTCGAACACGAGCCGTCCGTTCTCGGCGGCGATTTCGAGACGGTTGGTGCCGGGCGCTTCGCCCGTCGAGGCGATGAACACAGCGGTCGCGCCGTCGGTGTATTCGAAGTACGCGGTCACGTCGTCCTCGACCTCGATATCGTGGTAGCGGCCGAACCCGCAGAACCCGCGGACGCGGTTGGGCATGCCGAAGAACCACTGGAACAGGTCGAGATTGTGCGGGCATTGATTGAGGAGCACGCCGCCGCCTTCGCCGGCCCAGGTGGCGCGCCAAGCGCCGAGTTTGTAGTACGCTTCGGTGCGGAACCAATTCGTGATGATCCAGTTCACGCGGCGGACCTGTCCGAGTTCGCCGTTCTGGATAAGCTCGCGCACCTTTCGGTAATAGGGATCGGTGCGTTGGTTGAACATGGCGGCGAAGACCTGTTTCGGACCCTGGTGGGCAGCGACGAGGCGTTGCCCATCCGCTTTGTGGACGGAAATCGGTTTTTCCACGAGCACGTGCAGGCTGTGTTGCAGGGCTTCGATGCCGATGGTGGTGTGAGCGTAGTGCGGGGTGGCGATGAGCACGGCGTCGACCACGCCCGAACGAACCAACTCGTCGCTCCGCGTAAAGCCTTTGGCGTTCGGGAACCTGGCGAATTTGGCCGGGGTGGGATCGCACACGGCCGCGAGTTCGCAGCGGTTGACGGCGCCGGACGCAATCTTCTCGGCGTGTCCCAAGCCCATGGTGCCCAGGCCGATGACTCCCAATCGGATGGATTTCATTGTGCTCGCATTTTCAAACTTTGTGCATCCTACGCCATCGGTGGTACAGCGAACAAGTCTTTAGGACCGGAGACGGTGTGGACATGCGTCCGCCTCGGCCGCTCCGTTCATCAAATGTGGTTGACGAAATCTATGCGGAAATGGATGATTGATCCACCGGCGGCGCGGGGAAGCCCGACGGACAGGTTTGTTCAGCGTGACCGCAAGAGTTTTCTTCATTCGCGAGCAACGAAAGTTCAGGAAATGAAAGCAACTGGAATCGCCTTGAACGCGATCGACAGCCGACCGGCGATGGTGGTGGCACTTGTGCCGTGTCGGCTTCGGCTTGGAGCCAACCGGGGCCCCTCTTGATGGCCGCGACTTCCGGCAAACGAACGATTCTCGTGACCGGGTCCAATGGGTTGATCGGGTCAGAGGTGTGCCTGTACTTCGCGGCGCGAGGGTTCGAGGTGTCCGGTATCGACAACAACCAACGGGCGGTTTTTTTTGGTCCCCAAGGTGACACGCGGTGGAACCAAAGCCGTCTCCAGAAAGCGATCCGCGATTTCCATCATTACGAAGTGGACCTGCGGGACCGCGACCGCATCGAACAGACGATCAAGGAGGTTGCTCCCCAGTTGATCGTGCACGCAGCCGCGCAACCGTCACACGATCTGGCCGCTTCCATGCCCTTCGCGGATTTCGACACCAATGCCGTCGGCACGTTGAACATGCTGGAGGCGGCGCGGCGGCACTGCCCGGAGTCGCCGTTCGCCTATTTATCGACCAATAAGGTTTACGGAGACGGGCCCAACACGATCCGGCTGAAGGAACTCGAAACGCGCTGGGACTACGATGATCCCCGGTTTGTGGAGGGGATTCCGGAGTCATTCGGCGTCGATCAGGTATTGCACTCGCTGTTTGGGGCCTCGAAACTGGCGGCGGATACGCTGGTCCAGGAATACGGACGATATTTTCGGATGCCAACCTGCTGTTTGCGGGGGGGCTGCCTGACCGGGCCCAATCATTCCGGAGTGGAACTGCACGGATTTCTCAGTTATCTCGTCAAATGCAACTTCGAGGGCAAGCCGTACAAGGTTTATGGCTACAAGGGCAAACAGGTCCGCGACAACATTCACTCGGAAGACGTGGCGGCATTCATCTACGAGTTCTATTCCCGGCCGCGTTGTGCCGAGGTCTACAACATTGGCGGCGGTGGCGGGAACTCGTGCTCGATTCTCGAAGCGTTTGCGATGGTGGAACAACTCAGCGGACGAAAACAGATTTACGAATACGTCGATCAGAACCGTATCGGAGACCACATCTGCTATTACAGTGACTTGCGCAAGATGAAGGAGCATTATCCGTCATGGTCGATTACCATAACCCTGCCGCAAATATTCGAGGAGATTGCGGCCTCCTGGAGCCAACGGCTGGTTGGTGGAGCTGCGAATCAAGCTAGCCCATGACGAGAACGGGGCCGGGGGAACATGAAGATACTGATCACCGGGATTTGCGGGTTTGCGGGAAGCACGATCGCGGAGGAACTGGCCCGGCGGTCATCGGGCTACCAGTTGTTTGGGTTCGACAACCTGAGCCGGGCGGGGAGCGAACGAAACCTGTCCCGCATCAAGAGATGCGGAGTGCGGTTTTTCCCCGGCGACGTCCGTAACGCCAGCGATCTGGAATCTTTGCCCACAGTCGACTGGGTAATTGACGCCGCGGCGAACCCGAGCGTGCTCGCCGGCATTACCGGGCAGGTCAGCAGCCGACAGCTCATCGAGCACAATCTGTTAGGGACCATCAACGTGTTGGAGCACTGCAAGCGGTCCGCCGGTGGACTGGTGCTGCTGAGCACGAGCCGCGTGTATTCGATTGCGCCGCTGGCGAGCGCGCCGATGGACGTGGTGAACGACGGCTTTGTGCCCCGGCAACAGGAGATCGACCTGCCGGGCTGGACCGACCGGGGGATCAACGAAGACTTTTCCAAACAACCTCCCTTGTCCTTGTACGGCTGCACGAAACTCGCATCGGAACTTCTGGCGCTGGAGTATGGAGCGGCGTTTGGGTTGCCCGTGTACATCAATCGTTGTGGGGTCCTGGCCGGCGCGGGTCAATTCGGGAAGCCGGACCAGGGAATTTTTTCCTTCTGGATTCATTCGTACTGCCAGAAGCGGCCGCTCAAGTATATCGGGTTTGGAGGTCACGGTCATCAAGTGCGCGACTGCCTGCATCCACGCGATCTGGTGCCGCTGTTGCACAATCAGATGCAGAGCTCGGGCAAACTGGCCGGGGAGATCATCAATTTGAGCGGAGGAATCGCCAGCGGCATGTCACTGGCGCAGTTGAGCCAATGGTGCCGGGAGCGATTTGGCCCGCACACCGTGGAAGGCGACAATACACCGAGACCGTTCGACATTCCCTGGGTCGTGTTGGATTCATCCCGCGCGGAGCGCTTGTGGGGATGGCGTGTGGCGACACCGGTGGGACAGATATTGGACGAGATCGCCGAGCACGCCGTGGCGCACCCCGAATGGCTGGACCTGTCGAGCACCGCATGACCGGGTCATCTCCAACGGCACCGCCCTTGTCATTGCTTTCCGTGGTGATCCCCGCGCGGAATGAGGAGGGTTGCATTTCCTCCACCGTGGAACACCTGCACGTGGAGTTGCGCCTTCATGACGTGCCGCACCAGATCATCGTGGTGGATGACGGGAGCACCGACAAGACGTGGCCGCAATTGTTGGAGCTTCAAAAGCGGATTCCCGCGCTGAGCCCGGTCCAAAACCAGGGGCTGAACGGGTTTGGCCGGGCGATCATTTGCGGACTGGACGCGATGCAAGGCGACGCGGTCGTGATCATGATGGCCGACGAGTCAGATGACTGTCGGGATGTCGTGCGGTATTGGGTGGAATTGAACAAGGGGTACGATTGCGTGTTTGGCAGCCGGTTTATCAAGGGCGGTGGGGTGATCGACTATCCACGGCACAAACTGTTGTTGAACCGTCTGGCGAATCTTTTTTTGCGGATCCTGTTTCGGATACGGCTCAACGACACCACGAACGCCTTCAAAGCGTATCGCAAAGAGGTCATTACCGGCTGTCGTCCGCTGATTTCCCCGCACTTCAACCTGACGGTGGAGCTTCCGTTGAAGGCGATCGTGCGCGGCTACACGTGGACCGTCATTCCGATCACCTGGCGCAATCGCCGCACGGGCGAAGCCAAACTCAAGATCAAGGAGATGGGCAGCCGCTACCTGTTCAGCTGCCTGTATGTGTGGCTCGAAAAGTACTTCAGCCGCGGCGATTATCGGAAGCCCGGGGAGGAAAAGGCCTGAACCGCGGATTTTGGGGACCGAACAGCGCATTCCCGCCAACTCGCAGGACGTTGTCCTTCCAGCCCAGCCAATACTGATTGTGGCGTGCCTCATACGAAAAGAGGGCGCAGGCGGCCACCAACAACAGACAAACGATCACCGTGTTGATCCAACGGTTTGGGGAGGCTCCACTCAGCCTGAACGGATATCTGACAGACACCGGAAAGCGTGTCGAGGCCGAACATTCCCCATTTCCTTGGGGCGATGGGAAATTCGCGGCGTATTCCGAGAGCAACTTGAGCGGGCAAATCCGTTCAAGCGATGTGTGGCCTGGGATCGGCTTGCTTTGGAATGCCGTCTTGGGAAAAAAGCATCGTTTCCCGTGACCCATGAAACAGATTCTCATTCTGACACCGACGTATGATCCTTCCAAGGACGGTGTGGCGGAAGCGGCGAAGGTCACGGCGCGCGGTTTGGCCAGCCGTGGCTTTCGGGTGACGGTAGCAACTGGTTATCTTCCAGATCGCGGGGCGCAAGCCGCCGACGCCAACCCGGTGGTGAAGCAGTTCCGGGTAGGCGGGACTTCGAATCTGCGGGCAGGCATTCATGGCGACGTTGCCGCGTACCAGGAGTTCATCGCGAACTTCCCGGGGGATTTCATCCTTTGTCACAGTTGGGAGGCGTGGACCACCGACCTGGCGGCTCCGGTGTTTTCCAAGACTCCGGCCAAGAAGGTGCTTGCGAGCCACGGGTTTAGCGTGCATCTCGTGCATTGACACAAGCGTTTTCCGTGGGGACTGGGCCAATGGCTGGGATGGCTGCCCTACGTTATGCGATCGCCGTTGTTGATGAGGAAGTTTTCGCGGGTCGTGCTTTTGAGCAACCGGGTGGATCGGCGGACACCTTGTACGTGCCGAAGAGGTTCGATCCGAAGGCGCCATCAATGAGGAGATGAAACTCGAACTGTTCAACAACAGCCTCTGACTAACACAACCCCTGGCACGAAAAAAGCAGCATGGTCACGTCAGGCTAGTGCTCTTGGTTGACCCAAGCTCCCAAGTCCTTGGTCACTTGTATCCGTGAAGGACGAACTCAACTACCCTTGCTTGTTCGGCACCCGCGTCGCGCAATTCACGGCGCAGGAATGGCCAGATCTGTTGAAAGTACCCGGCATCAGCCACGCGTGTGGTATTGATGCGAACTCCTGAGAAACCAGCGTCCTGAGCACACTGCTGATACACACCGACTGGCCATCGGGTTGCCCGGTTATAGGGCGGGAACATCAGCCAGTAAAGCCAGTTGGGGTATATCTGAAAATCGAGGGGAGGCGCAGGATCTTCGAAGGGGCCATGGCCGCCAAGATCAACCGCATGAATCATCACGCCTCCGGGTTTCAGAGCCCTGTGGCAGGACGAGAAGAAAGCCGGCAAATCCTCAACATGTTCCACGACGGAAAAAGAGAAAATCAAATCATAGGTATCGCGGATATTCATTTCTTCCATGAATCCCATTCGGTAGGCCACCCAGGACGAATTCAGAGACGGCGGATCACCGATGAGCACAGCATCAACATTCACCGGCAACCCCGTAGCGGCAACCCGTTCCAGCACTTCCTTCTGGCGGCGCGTAGCGACCGGTGGGTTGAATTCCACAATCTCAACTCGGCGCGCACCTAGCCCTAAGAACAACCCCGCCGTGGCGAGACAATCGCCGGCGCCAACTTCACAGGCAACAAGGCCATCCAGCCTTTGATTGCCGGGCAAGCTTAGCAGAGCAAGGTTGCAGATTTGCGTATACCGCTCAACCGCCTTGTCCATCGACCCGGAGATTACCGGAGCAACAGGTTTGGGTGGAATGCGAAGGAGCCGCCGCAGGTGGCGACGTAAGCCGTAGTATGTCGCCCGCGCGACGATGCGCGGGCCCCACCCAGGATAACAGACGAAAACAGGCATAACGCGTTCCTTAGAGCGTGTGTGAGAAAGCGATTTTAGCCGACATTTCCCATATGACTCCCATGAGGGGTAATTAGTCAAGCGCGGAGTAGAACTTCCCCAATTGTGAAGGCGAGTGCGGTCAGGTAAGCAGCCGGGCGAATCGAGCATCAAACACCCCTTTCCCCCGCAGGGTCGGCGGCGGTGTTCGCACCCGGTGCGGCGGTTGTCGCCTCGCTCACGGGCTGCCGCCGCACCCCAACACTTCGTCCGCCATCGTGCTCCACAGAATCCACTGGCTGAGCAGGCGTGCCGTTTTCTTCACGCCCCAGTCCCGCCACGCCGCTTGGGTCTCCAGCCACAGTCGATACGCTTCCTGCAAGGCCAGCCCGACCTCCCATAACAGCCGCAGTGCTTCCTTCGCTGCCGCATCCTTCAGGTTACGCCCGTTTGCTGCCGACCACCGCGTTGGAGTGCTTGAAGCCGTTGTTCTCAATCGCCCACCGTGCGTGCGCCAACTCCCGCATCTCCGCCGCCCGTAGGCTCTCGTCGGTCGTCAGCACCCAGAACTCGAAAGTCTGGCCGGCATACATACTTGCCTTTCAGATGCGTTTCCCGCACCCACGCCAGTTTTAGCGGGGACACCAACCCCGCCCACCGCATCCCGCCTTGCGCGCACACCGTGTAACTCACCGCCCGCGCCTCATCCACGCCACACACCACTTCGACTTCGGTGGCCCGCAACTGTTCGGGCGGCCCCGCGCTCCACACACCGCCCGCGAGTCGGCGACCAACGCCAACGCCTGCTCCGAGGTCTTCACTACCAGATGCAACCCCCATTGCCGCCGTGCCGTGGCGAAGTCGGCGCGATCCGCCATCAGCCCATCGTAGAGCAGATGGGTCGCAAACCCGGCTCCCAAGGGCTGCGTGGCTCGCGCCAACACCGCGCGCGACGCCGCTAGTTCGTGCCCGCGTCCCACATAGCGTTCCATGTCCACGCTGTAGTAGAACGCCCCGGCAAAACCCAGCACGCTGGCCCACACGCCCCCAAAGCAACTGCCATCCACCACGGCCAAGCGCACTGATCGTCCGCTGGACAGCAGCCGATTCGCCCGTCCCTGATCCTGCTGCCACAAGTGCACCGCATGCGTCGCGTCTCGCGCCGGTCTCAATTCCCATTGCCCCAACGCCCGCAACAGCGTCGAGTCCGAACCCCGACACCGCTGTGCCCTGCGGGCACGGCCCGACCCCAGCAAGAAAGAGAAAGCGGGCCGTACACTCCCGGACGCCAGCCCAATCCATACGGAAATCGTCCGTGCGCCAGGGGCACGAGAAAGAGAAAGAAGTAACCGCTGGCCTCTTACGTCAAGATCCAAGAGATCAAAGGCCATCCCTTGAAAACGTTGGGGTGTTTGGATACCGAACACCGGTCAAGCAAACTCTGTGATTTTGTTCAACTCAGGGACGGTGTCCAGATCTTGTTCGCCGTCGTAATCCTCCTGTTTCCAATGATCCCGATTCAGAACAAACGTAGCGATTTGGCTGCCGTCGCCTGCTGGGGGATCTCCTCGATGAGCAAATCCTCATTCCGGAACAACGTCTTCCAGCCATCGGCGACATGCGTCAGCTTTGCGTCATCGGTTTCCCGCACCATGCTGCCCTTGCCAGCGAAAAAAAGACAACGCGTCCGCGGCGTATTCCGAGAGCAACTCGAACGGGCAAATCCGTTCGAACGCGGTGTGGATTGGAATCGGCTTGCTTTGGAATGCCGTTTTGGGTAAAAAGAATCGCTTCCCATAGCCCAATAGCTCATGAAACACATTCTCATTCTGACACCGACATATGATCCTTCCAAGGATGGCGTGGCGGAAGCGGCGAAGGTCACAGCGTGCGGTTTGGCTGGCCGAGGTTACCGGGTGACGGTAGCGACTGGCTATCTCGCGGATCGTGTGACGCAAGCCGCCGACGCCAACCCGATGGTGAAGCAGTTCCGGGTGAGCGGGGATTCGAGTCTGCGGGTGGGCATTCATGGTGACATTGCCGCGTATCAGGAGTTCATCGCGAACTTCCCGGGCGATTTCATCATTTGTCACGGTTGGGCGATGTGGACCACCGATCTGGCGGCGGCGGTGTTTCACAAAACACCGGCGAAGAAAGTGCTCGTGAGCCACGGGTTTAGCACGCATCTCGTGAATTGGCACAGGCGTTTTCCATGGGGACTGGGCCAATGGCTGGGTTGGCTGCCCTACGTTATGCGGTCGCCGTTCTTGATGAGGAAGTTTTCGCGGGTCGTGCTTTTGAGCGAGCGGGTAGACTGGCAACGCTTTTTTGACCATCGAGTGGCCAAGCTCACCGGCTATCGGGGGATCGTGGTGATTCCCAATGGTATCGACCCGGGCGCATGTGACAGGCCACTACCCGACTTCCGCCGCGAGTTCGGTGTCGGGGACGGTTGCATGTTCTTGTGCGTCGCGAATTACTGCACGCGCAAGAATCAGGAACTGGCTGTGCGCGCGTTCCGCAAGACCCGGGTAGCCGGGGCAATCTTGGTGTTCATTGGCAGTGAATTCAATGAGTACCAGGCCATGGTGCGCGACCTGGATCGGGAACTGGCGAAGTCTCATCCCGAAGGGCATGTCATGTTCATCGAGAAGATCAACCGCGACATGACGCTGGCGGCGTTCAACGCGTGTGATATTTTCGTGCTGACCTCGAAAGACGAAACTCAGCCGATTGTCCTTCTGGAAACGATGGCTTGTGGAAAGCCATTTATCAGCACGGAAAGCAGCGGTTGTATCGCCGAACTGCCCGGAGGACTCGTGGTGCGCTCGGAACAACAGATCAGCGAGCAGATGAAACGTCTTGCGGAAAGCCCGGACGCCCGCCAATCGCTCGGAGAAGCCGGGCGTAACGGCTGCCTGGCGCGTTACACTCACGAGCGCGTCGTGGACGCGTACCAAAAACTCTTGGAGTCTCTCGGGTAAAGTCCAATCGATAACGTCTTGCCGGGCAGGCGGGAGTCCCTCAACACATCAGAGACCCAGTCGACGCCGCAAACGCTGACAAGCCATTCTCATCAGTTCTCGACCGGGGCGAAACCGCGCCCGATTGTATTTCCGATAATCTTGTTCGGTTGGGTATTCCTTGGCGTAAGGGAAAAACCCATCTGGCGTAATCAAGAATCCGGCCGTTGCATATGGGTCAAAACCGGGGGCTGGAAAAGAGCGCTGCTGAAAATGGATGTACGCATATTCGTGGTCGATAGTACTGCCGTCTCGATGCCGATAGGCTTGAAACACCTTGCCCTTGCACCAGTAAAACACTTGATCGGGATAGTTTGGAATCTCCGTTCCCTCGAATCTGGTATATTTCCACCGTGTCGGAACCTTTATGTCGACGATGAACTCCGCATGGTATTGCACGACATTGTGGTATCGCAGAATCAGGTGGATCCCGCGCCATTCGTCGAATTGCACCGTGCGCGGAGTGCGAAACGCAGCGCGACAATCGATGACGTTTGGAGCCTTCAGCATGAAGTAGAGGCTCACGTCCGGAGTGTTGTGATAAAGGCTCAGGTGGGCACGGTTGAGGACCTTGTTGTGAGAGGAGATGATGTCCTCGGCGAGGAACGCCCGCTAGACGTGGCCCCCGCCTTCTTACCCCCCGTTGGTTGTGGCGGAACGACCTGACGGTGGACGACATTGAAGAGATAAGGGACTGGAAGCCATCTCATAATAGAATTCTGCCAGTTTTTCTGTGTTTGGGGACGGAGCTTTTGCCCGAAAACAGGTGTTTTCATCACTCAGAGCACCCCAAAGACCAGGCTGGTATATTATGAGACTGCTTCTAGTGAAGACTTGAATCCGATGGGATTCTTGGATTAAAAAGGACGTACCGATCCAACGCGGAAGTAACGTCCCTTGGTGGGGATTCACCCAACTGGATCGAGGGATAGCCATGAACGTTGCGAATCAAAAAACCGATCAGGCACCTCGGGTCTGCCCGGTGTGTGGCCACGATCATCAGGGCACCGTGGATCGCTTGACGGGCGGTCAGCTGCGCACGTTGTGGGCGCAATTCGGCACCCAATTGAGTGAAGTGGCGTGGGGTCATCTGGCCGAAGATTCGGTCGTTGAACTCTACAGTTGTGCGCAATGCGGTTTTGAGTTTTTTGACCCCGCCTTTGCTGGTGGGGAGATGTTCTACCGCGAGCTCGAGCACCCTCAATACTACAGTGCCACGAGGACGGAGTTCACGCATGCCCTCCAGTTTGCTCACAGAAGGCAAGTCCATCGGATCCTCGATGTGGGTTGTGGCAGTGGTGCTTTCTTGGACTTGGCAAGGCAGGACGGATTTGATGTTTGCGGCTTGGAATTCAACCGAGCGGCTGCCGAACGGGCGCGGGCAAGAGGACACACGGTTTTCATGGAACCACTTGCCAACTTGGCTGGGAAGAGCAATTTGGGCCGGTTCGACCTGATCACATTCTTCCAAGTGTTGGAACACCTTCCCACCCCGGTCGAGGTCATGAAAGACGCCACACGGTTTGTGGTCTCGGAAGGACACATTGCAGTGGCCGTTCCCAACGCGGCAGGCGTGATCGGGCTCGATCCTTGGGATCCCTATAATTGGCCCCCGCATCATATCACGCGTTGGCGCAGACAGGACTTGGAACGGCTGGCCACACAGTGCAACTTGCGGCTCGTGGAAATCGCTGGCGACCGCTTGGAAGGGCCGGCCATCAAGTATTACTGGCAGACGCACAACAAACTGGCACCCGTCTTGGGGATCCGGCCGCTCCGGGGCGGTATGCTGCTGCCAAGTGTGCTCTCTCGGATCTACCGGCTGTCGCTCCTCAAGGTAGTATTCCCCAACTGGGGGCACAGCATTTACGCGTATTACCAGCACGTCGAATCTCCTGGTGCTGTCGCCCATATCACCACCGAGTCGTCGACGGTGCGCGCGGGGTGATCACCACAGTAACCCCCGCGGGCGTCGCCGAGAACAAACGGCTCTTGTCCTTGGCCGAGCACGGCGAAACCAACGTCGAGCAGTGCGTGTGTATGATCGCGGGGGTCACAAGTACGGTACGGTGGAGAATTTCGTGGTCTGCTGGCAACGAGGGATGCGCATGCACCTGGGCGACGCCCGCGCCGCAGCGTCCGGATGCGTGCCGCGACCGCCATGAACACCGGGACGAGCGGGATCGCGCCCACCTCTGACCAACACTTTTGTCGATTGCAGGGTTACTTATCGGCACCCAAAAGAGGGGCCAGCACCGGCTGGAAAAATCGTGGCACGTGCCCGAGGACTTCGACGCGCATCTCCCTGGTCGTGCCGTAGCGGAGAAACAGGACAAGACCGAGGGGGCCGAGCGCGACTGCATTCAATACGAGCCGTGGAATGGGCGAGAACCGCTGGCCGATATACCACAAGACGAGCGCCGTCAGGATCATGATGCCCGCGACTCGTACCGCTGTGGCCAGCCACCGAAGTTCCAATTCAGGGAAATGGAACCCGAAGTAGGCGTTGATGCGTTTGATACCGTATGGCCCGGTGAAGCAGGCGCTGCACAGAATCGACGTGCCGATAATCGCTGGAAACCCTCCTCGAGGAGCCGCCAGACTGGCGACGATGACAAATACGAGGCCTTCCAGCAGATACACGTACCGCATGAAGCCAATTCGTTTGGTCAGAACGGTAAAGCAACTGTCGGCATGAACGACGACGGTAACAATCAGCCAGCAGTCCAGCAGCACGTCATTCCATCCCGACCATGAGATCTTGCCCGCGGTCCACACCGTGACGAAGGTGCTATTGCAGGATGCGTAGATCACCGCGGCAATTGTGCCGATCACTTCCGAGACAACGAGGATTCCACTGAAACGCGCCCGCAGCCGTTCCTTCTCGCCCCGGACAATCATTTCGGAGAACGCCGGCTCCGAGTAATCATAAAACTGGTAGATCAATTGGCTGAGGAAGGCAAAAGCTTTCGTGCCCACAGCCCAGGCGGCCACCGCCACCAAGCCCATGGTGCGGGAGACGATCACGGACTGGGAAGTCATGATCAGTATGCTGCCGAGGTGGACCACAAACACGTCCTTGCTATACATGAATAGCTCCTTGAACCGTGACCACACGGGTCTTCCCCAGGCATGACGCGGGGGGAGCAATCGCAGCCTGAGGCAGTTCCAGCAGTTGGCGGACACACTAAACACCAGGGCGAACGCATTCATCCACAGAATGCTGTACACGCCCGACTGTGCCTTTAATGCCGCATAGAAAACTCCGAGCTGGGCGAGAAACACAACGGCCTGCATGTGATTGATGATGTCATTACGTTGGTGCGCATACAAAATGTTCCGGAACACGCGCACCGCAAAGGTCGCACCGGCAATCGCGCATTGATACCGCACCAGGATGTCGAACTGCGGCCGGAGTTCAGTTGGTATCCGCAGGAGATTGGCGAAGGATGGGGCCAGTAGCAGCCCTGCCGCCAGAATCAGGAGTCCCTGAACCAGATTCACCAGAACGGCCGTCTGGATCAGGCTCCCGTACGCGCCGCTGTCGGGACGGTCCTTCTCTTCAATCAACAGGCGCGACACTGCTGGCGACATCCCAAAATCGATCACCACCAGGTAGCTCGTAATCTGAAACATCAATGCCCACAACCCGAACTCCTGCTTGGTTATGAAATGGAGAGCCAGTGGCACGGAAGCGACCGAGTAAATGAGGTTGCTTGCCAACGACACATAGCTGGAAGCCACACTATGAAGAAAAAAACGGAGTCGTGACATGGCCCGGTCGTCTTACACCAATACCTCGAGGGCGCGATCGTGTGGCCTCGTCGTTAGGCTCCGACCGCATCCAACATTTCCATATGACTTGCGCTCCGCGACCATCGCGGGCCATTCAGTCTGACGAGCACTACAGTATCACCTTTGACAATGCCGACAAGCCGATTCTCTCCGCGGTTCGCCGCGTTCGCACTGACAACAGCCATGGTTTGTGCGGCTCCACTCTCAAGCATTCGATGCCGTGGGGTTTTTTTTCAGACCAGGTTCTGTCAGGCGTGAATTCTGCGCGCGCCCGTACTTGAGAATTGGCAACGAGAAATACCGGTAGACCACCGCCCCTACAATCAAACCCACCATGAGCGAGCCGCCCTGGATCATCGCGTATTTGACCAGATTGCCACCCGACGGTCCAAATATGGACCGCGCCCACAAAAATGCCGGTTGGTGGAAAAGGTACCACTCGTAGCTGATGATTCCGCACCAGCGAAGCCACGGCTGGGAAAGCAGTCGAGATCGCGGATGTTGCGGATCCGCAATATAACAGAGCAGAAAGCCGGAGGCGATCTTCACGAACCACCCGAGGATCTCTTCCTGCAGCGTATTTGCGATGATTGGATGGAGGCTCAACCAGGACGTAGCCAGCAGCGCCATTGCCAATAGGGCAAAGCCGTAATCGCCCAGCTTCGCCCACGACTTCTTCAATATTCCCATGGATTCCAGACCACCCAACAGGATCCCAAAATAAAAGTAGTCCAGCAGGGAAGGGAAATGAACGTTGATTTCCGGGTAAAGAGTAAACGAAACCCCTCTTGTGAGGTTGAACCAACGCCATCCCGTGGGCACGATCAAGAAGACCAGGGAAATGATCCACAGGCAGGCTCTTGCTGGCACCCGTTTCAAACAAACAAACAGCAGCGGCAGCACGATGTAGAACTGCGCTTCGACGACGAGACTCCACATCACCGGATTCAGCTTGCCATTCACCGGCATGATCAGGGGCGCGCCAAACAACCATCGGATGGCGAAACCGAGATAGGACCAGTCGTGGGAGAGGATTATATAAACCGGTGTCAACACCAACAGGGAAAGAACCAGCGGAGGGTAAATCTTCCAGAACCGGCGCCAGCCATATCCGGGCGGGACCGCTTTTGTCGCCCCCTTCACCTTCCGTTTCCAGAACGGCCACGAAATGAGCAGCCCCGAAAGCGTGAAGAAGACCCTCACCCCCCAGAATCCAGCGGAGAAGATGCCCACTGCGAATCGCAGGATCGGGCTGGAAAGTGGGTTTACGTAAAGAAGATGGCAGGCCACCACGAGCAGGATGGCGATGCCGCGTAGTCCGTCGAGCAAAGCGTAGTCCTTATTGGCACTGGGATTTACATGCCAGGCGTCGAGCCACACTGCGTTGGGAGAATCCATGGCGCTTGCCGGGAGCTACCCGGGCGCTCCTCGTTCCTTGGCCAGGTAGTTCTGAACTACGGGCGCGATCCTTCTATACCCCTCCTGGTTCAGATGCAGGCCATCGCTTGTCAATTCGTCGGACAATCCTCCGGAAGCATTCATGACTGCGGCGCTCACATTCACGAAAACGGCGTTGTGCAGTCGGCATAATTCCCGAAGCCGTTCATTCAAGGCCAATACTTCGTCATTCAGTTTGCGGCTGTTTATGTCAACAGGGGACTGACGGACAGGCATGACCGACAAGACGATGATTTTCTGGGGTTTCAGAGCGGAACGCGTTGTCACCAGCAACTTCTCATAATCGCTGGCACAGGTTTGAACCGAATCATGTCGGCCAAGGTTGTTAATGCCGCACATCAACACCACCGACTCCGGATTGCGGTCCGGAACCGCCGAGACCAGGACAGTCACGTCCTGTATGGTTGCGCCGGACAGCCCGCAATTACGCACGGCGCAAGACCCGTCGAAAAGCTCGTACCAATCTCCCATTTCGATATGGCTGTCGCCAGCCAGGATGTGCAACGGTCGCGAATCCTTCCAAGTGACAGCACCGATTCTGGCTTTCTTGCTCTCGACCACCCGATCCCAATTCTCTCGCCGGACGGAAGGGAGCCTGATAATCAAGCGGTTGTATAAACGGGGCAAGACGTAACACGCCACCAATGCCGCGAGACACCATCCAGCCAAACAGAGCAGCATTCGACTGTGAATTCTACCAGCGATAAATGGCCTTCCGTTCAAGATAACCGATTGCCACCCTTACATTTCTATTCCGATATCTCCCATAATCCGGAAAATAGGGCAACAATTAACTTCATTGAGCACGGGGTTTTCCGGTCTCCTTTTGTCGTTCGGTTCCCGTTCCTCATCTTGGCAAACAAACCAACCAGAAAATGTTGATATTGAAATCATTGCCGGAAAATTACAGAGCACCACGCGATAGTAAAGGGGTGGACAATTTCAAATTAGGGGACTACCGGTCTGAATCTTGCATTCAGCGGCTGACTGTGCTTGAATCAGGCGGATGAGAGTCCTCTTTGATTGTCGGGTTCCCTACATGTTTTGGCACGGGGGGATGCAGGTCCAGATCGAGCAGACAAAGGCAGCCTTGCAAGAGATCGGCGTGGACGTGGAATACTTCCGCTGGTGGGACGAAACACAAACGGGTGAAATCCTGCACTTTTTTGGAAGAACTCCAACCGCGTTGCTTCACGCGGCCCAAGGGAAAGGGATGAAGGTGGTCCAAGCCGAAATGCTGCCAGGGCTAGGTTCACGACCGCTGTGGAAGCGTCGCCTTCATCGGGTGGCCATCCGGGTGTTGGGTTTGGCGATGCCCCAGAGCGTGCTTGGCCATTTCAACTGGGATTCGTACCGTCTGGCGGATGCCTGTGTCGCCCTAACCCCATGGGAAGCGCAGTTGATGGTCGAGGTGTTCGGGGCGCCACGGGAGAGGGTTCACGTGGTGCCAAACGGTGTTGAAGAGTGTTTCTTACAAAGCCCCCCGCGCGTCCGGGGCAGTTGGCTGGTCTGCACGGCCACCATTAGAGAGCTCAAACGGGTGCTGGAACTTGCGCGCTCAGCCGTCCGTGCCGAGGTTCCGTTGTGGGTGATCGGCAAGCCATACAACGATTCCGACCCGTATGCGCGGCAGTTCGCGAAGTTCGCCCAGGATCACAGCGCTTTTGTTCGGTTCGAGGGCCCCGTTTCCGACCGCGTCCGACTGGCGGAGATTTATCGCGAGGCGCGCGGGTTCGTGCTGTTGAGCGCAGTGGAGAGCTTGTCGATCTCCGCCCTGGAAGCGGCGGCGTGTGAATGCCCGCTGTTGCTGGGCGATTTGCCCTGGGCCAGAACGGCATTTGGCGACTCGGCGAGCTACTGCCCCCTCGGCAGCGTTCGGGTTACCGCGCGACGATTGCGGCAGTTCTACGATCAGGCTCATACCGTGCCGCGCCCTCCGCGTCCGGCTGGCTGGCTTCAGATCGCCCGCCAATTAACAGCCGTTTATGAAAGCATATGCGCATCGCATTAATCGGAGATTTCGACACCTTCGTTTGTCGCGGGTTGGAGCGGCCCCAGCACCTGCTCCCGTGCCGGCTGTCGCCCGGCCTCAATCTGCTGCGAGGTTTTCGTGAAATTGGCCTCACGGATGTCCATATCGTTGTCGTCACTTCGGAGGTCAGGCAACCAACCGTGGACAAAGGCCCGTTCGGCGTCCTGCATCGGCTGCCTCGTCCGCCGCTGTCTGGCAGCGCCAGCTTGTTTCTGTGGCGGCGGCGCTTGATTTTGGCGGAACTGAAGAAAATCCAACCTGACATTGTTCACGGACAGGGTACGGAATTGGAGTACGGCCTCACCGCCGTCACAGCGCCGTACCCGAACGTCATTACCTTCCACGGCGTCATGCACCGGGTGCACATGATCGAGCCGCCTCCATTGTTTTCACTATCACACGCGGCGAGGCTGATCGAGAAGGTCGTCGCCCGAAAGGCTCGTTACGTAATCTCCATCAGTCACGAGGTCGAAGATTTTCTGCGACGACGACGCAGTCCTGCCCGGACATTCCGGATTCCCAACGCCATGGCCCCGTGTTTCTTCGAGGTTCAACGCGCTCAACGCAACACGGACCGGTATGCGTTACTTTACGTCGGCGCGATCCAAATACGAAAGGGGTTACTGCATCTGGTGGATGCACTCGCGATCGTGCAACGCCGCTTGGGCCAGCCGGTGCGGCTGCGTGTAATCGGCCCGGCCCTCAGCAGCGGCCCCAATGCAAATTACGAGAGATCCGTGCGCGCCCGAGCCGCAGAACTGGGCGTCGCAGAGCAAATTGAATGGATGGGCGTGCAGAACGAATTGGCGGTGGCGCGGGCGATGGCCGCAAGCGACGTGCTCGTGTTGCCGTCGTTCTGGGAGAACATGCCGATGAGTGTGGGGGAAGCCATGGCGGCAGCGTTACCCGTGGTCTCGACCCGCGCGGCCGGAATTCCCGACTGGGTCGAAGAGGGCAAGACGGGGCTGCTCGTCACTCCGGGACGGAGCGACGAATTGGCAGACGCACTGGTGGGGCTTTTGTCGGACGCCGAAATGCGCGAACGGCTCGGGGCAACGGCGCGCGCGAAGGCTCTTGCCCAGTACGCCCCGCGTGTGGTCGCGCAGAAAACGCTGGAAGTGTACGAATCGATACTCCAGGCGCGACCATGACGACCGCCGAGAAAAACTCCCGCCCGGCTCATCGTCCGCAGATGGGGCGGCGGTGACGATTTGTTGGGGGGCGAATCGCGCAATTGCTTGGGAAACCGCGGAAATTTTCCCTCTCAAAGTGTGTGTCGTGGAGAACGCCCCCTTGCACCAGGCGGATCGGTTACGGCACATGGTGCCAACGTATTTGCGACGCTGCCGTTCACGATCCAACGGCAAGGGTGCGCCGTGAAGAGTCTTCGCCGGACGTGAACCTCGGGCTCCTATGACAGGATCGGGAGAGCCGCGAGCCAAACCGCCTTCGTTCTCATGCGGAAACCCGTGTTCCGCCGTTGTTCCAGGAAAAAGGCCGCGCGACCACGGCCGGTTCCGTGGGGGGCGGACGGCGTTCGCTCATGCGCCAGACCAGCGTCAGCAGACCAGTCAGAAACAACTGCTCGGGCAGTTGGCTGTCGAACCCTCCGAAAAGAAACGTGTACTGAATGGGCGTCCAGACAAGATCGATGGCCAGGAAGATCGCTACGGGCTGCAGGGGGGTGCCGCGGCATCGACGAACGCATTTCACCGAGGAGACCGCCCCGGCAATCATGAGCGCATAGAACAGAACCAGTCCCACCACCCCTGCATAGCGAATCGTGGTCAATGGCCCGTTGTGGAGGGCGCCGGTGAGCGTGGCCCCTTCTTCGAAGTTGAGTCGTCCTCCCGCAATCAAATCGTAATCTGTTTCACCGATACCGAAACCGTCACCGACCCACCAGTTCTTGATTGCGCCCTCTGTGAGGATCTCGTGCCACCAATCCCAGCGCCGATTACTGTTCTTGACCGCCTCTTGGACGACTTCGTCCCACTGACCGGGGAGGGATCCCAGGGTGCGCTGCACGGACAAGGGCAAATCAAACAAGCGACCTTGGCCAAAGACCAGAAATCCAAGCAAAAGCGCGCCCACCACCCCCCCGAGGACGACTTCGCGCCAGCCACGGTGGTGGAACCACGCAGCCAACGCGACGCATCCCATCGCGAACGCCAGGCTGCTTCGGAAGCCCGAGACGAGGATTGCGACAAGTCCCAGTGCAAACAGATAGAACTGCCATCGCGCCGGGTTAAGAAATTTGCGCGGCAGGTAATAAGCGGCCGTAAACTGTATGACCATCAGCCCGAAGGGTCCAAATGAGCCGAGTCGGTGAATATCCGTACCGGATCCCGTAGTTTGGAGACTCTCCATATACCCCGAGACGTCGACATCGCTATAGAAAAACCAGACGTAGGGTGTTGCGGAAGGCGCAATGTACACTGTCGCGGAGAGCAAGGCACTAAACATCGAGCTGGCCAGCAACCACCACGGGATTCTCACGACGCTCGCGTAGGATTCGGGCAAATGCACAATGACCCAATAGGCGCAGAGGGCAATGAAGACCTTAAAGTAGGGTAGACCCCCCATCGTTTGCGCGCCCAGCGCGTGCACACCCACGGGGTGGAACAGAAACGTAACGGCAAGCCACGCAAAGTTGATGAACACGAGCGCGCCCAACGCGCCCCACCATCGACGAATCGTTTGGCCGAAGATGCGTTGCATGGTGTACGAAAAAGTCACGAATAAAACCACCACGTCACGGGTCGCCAGCGGCAAGGGAAGCGCGTGGATCTCCCCTGTTAACCGCCAGCTGATAATAATCAAAAGCCAGGAACTTCGTTGCATTCCTATGGTAACAATGGCCGTGACCGCCACACCGGCCAACAGGGCAAGGAAGAAGAACTGCCCGTTGGCAATCCAGCTCCCGACGACCACGGCAACCACCATGCAAACGACCATGGCGGTCCAACGGCGGATCGCCTCGGTGGCCAACTGCTGGTCGTTGATAATCTCGGAAAACTTCATCGAGCAGGCCATTTTCTCAGGTTCTGGATATTCTGACCTTACATGAACCCGCATCGAGCTGCAAGTGCTGTGCCACCAGCCGCGCGGCTTGAGGGGACGCGTTTGGGCCGCTGGTCGACCCTCGAAGCGGTATACTCCGACGATCGACAGGGTCGATTATTTGGTTGGTTGAGGCATCGCGTCGATCCCCGTCCGCGTATCGCTGGGTGATGGGGACGCGACAACCGACGCCGAAGACTTGGGTGCTGACGCGCAAACAGCACGGGGTTGGTTTGCGTTTGTACTCCTTGAGGTCGATCTTGCGGACGATGCCACGGAAGAGTTTCTCGCTGTAATCCGTTTCCTTGACGATCTCCACCGTTGCTTTCGCTTCTTCGGCGTGGCGTTTGATCACCGTGTCGAGCACGTCGTACGACGGAAGCGAGTCCTGGTCGATTTGACTCGGGCGAAGTTCTGCGGACGGCGCTTTCGTGATGGAAGCTTCCGGACTGGGGAATCCCTCCTTTCCCGCCGTTCGCTTCCCGGTCTCGTTGATGTGCCAGGCGAGTTTGATCGAAATGCTCCGGACAGGTCAGGACATTCACGTCATGGATGTTGGTTCCATAGGAGTTTTTGCGTTGTCAGCCATCTCCCGCGAAGTCAGGGATCCAGTCTTGCGGTCGCGAAAAAGGCTTGATGGCGCTGTCAAAAATGACATGATGTTGGACAGTGAGACGGAATGGACGGCGATAGTTACGGGGCGTAGGTGATATGGGAACTGTCGGATGAAATGTCTTGCGGTCCCGATACCCACAGGCGTATAAGCCAAATATCACCCTGCTTCCGGGGCCGCTTCTCGACCCCACCGTGCTCTGTCTGCGTGAGACTGGACTTGGAATGAAGGCGACGCTCTGCAAGTGGACTGCGAGGCCCGCAAACAGCATGAGTTTCCAGTGATCTCATCCAGGCCCGCTGGCCTCGTGGCCATCGAGTCATTCATGGACAACCGTCGATATGTATTCGCAGGCGAAGCGCATTGAGTTCCTCGACAGCATCCGCGGGCTGGCCGCGTTGTTTGTGCTGCTGGGGCATTCGAGCGGGGCCTTTGCATTTCCGGCCTCCTATTTTGCCATGGCAAACTGGCCTTTCTTCTCCATCTTGTTTTCCGGCTCCGCAGCGGTCGCCATGTTTTTTGTCTTGAGCGGCTATGTTCTTTCCAAGCCGTATGTGGAAACCGGGCCTGACACCCGCAGAATCTTTCTGCCGACATTTTATCTCCGCAGGTTCATCCGCATCTGGCTGCCATGGTTTTTCGCTTTTATCATCAGCATTGTTGCCAAAAAGCTCCTGTTTTTTCAGCCGGTAACGCAGCCGTCGGTCACAGGATGGCTCCACCAGTTTTGGCAGGCGAAACTCACGGTTCCGGATTTTTTCCGCCAATGCGCCTTCGCGCTCCACGATGCAAGCCGCCTGCTGTTAAGCCAGGACTGGACCCTGGGTGTGGAACTGAAAGGGTCGGCATTGGTTCCCCTGTTCGTGGTGTGTGCGCGGCGGAAAAACGTGGCGGTGCTTTTCCCGTTGGCGGTTCTCCTGTTCATTCTTTTCAGCACGGGCGAATACTATGTTTCGTTTATTGTCGGTGTCCTGATGGCCCAATACGACTCTTCTGGGGCCGCGTGGCTTGCCCGGTTGGGCAGGCCGCTCCGGTGGTCGGTTTTTGGGGGCAGCCTGTTGCTCTATCAGGGTTGGGATTTCGCCCGTTGTTTATTTCACCACTGGCCTGTGGCCGCCTACCGATACGGTTGGTTGGTGGCGACTGTGGGTTGTGCCGGGATATTGATTTCAGTTTTCGGCAGCCAGACCCTGCAACGGACACTCAACTATCGACCGATTGTTTTATTGGGGCGCATTTCCTATTCGGTCTATTTGTTGCAATTCATCATCATCCTTTGCCTGCTGCCGCCGCTGGTGGCCATGTTCAATCAATTGGGAGTCACCCAACCGCTGGTTCTTTGTCCGGTGACGATGCTCGCGAGCGTCGCCGCCACAATCGGTTGTGCCACCATCATGTATCGTTTTGTGGAATTCCGGTCATTCAGCTCGGCCACCGGCTCACCAAGGCAATCCAGTTGCGATTCCAAGAGCAAAGGAAAGCCGTGTGTTAATTTGAAGGTGGGGACAGCGCGGTGTGCGGGCAAGAAAAACGGTTGAGGGTTGAGATCTAAACCGCGCAGGCATGAGGGCTGTTGAATCGTGAAGTGATCCGCTCCGATGAACTCAAGGGGCCTGCCGTCCACGATGCTCGTTGCCTGCATGATCCAGGCGGCGAGGTCGTCCCCGTAAGCGTGGCCATTTGGGAGTCCCATGCAGTACGACAGACCCCCAGCGCGATGGCAAAAGCGCTAAAATCCAGGGAACGCTCCAGGAAATCAGCTTACAAATCGCCGGCAATGGCTTTCCCGTCCAAAACCAATACCCCTGTCTGCTGCCGGGCAGGCTGACTTCACATTTTGCTTGCCGCCGGCGTGTTCAAGATGACAAGTTTGATGAAAGCGTGGGGTACAAATACGAGGGACGAACATATGTCAGACGAAAGTAAGAGATTCACGCGCGGGCATGGATTGTTGGAGCCGCTCGTGGCAAAACTGCGAGCACGACAGGCGAATCGGTTGATCCCGGCTCGTTTGCGGTCCGGACGGATTCTGGACGTTGGCTGCGGCTCCCAGCCATATTTTCTCTCGCACACGTCGTTTCGAGAGAAATACGCTATTGATCAACTTACGCCAGCGGGCGGGGGGGAGAATATCGCTTTTCACGCGCTGGACTTGAATACAGACCCGAAACTGCCCTATGAGGACTGTTTCTTTCAAGTCGTGACGATGTTGGCGGTCGTCGAGCATTTGAATCCGAGCAGTCTGGTGCAGCTGTTTCGCGAGATTCATCGAGTACTGGCTCCGGGTGGTTTGCTGGTGGCCACGACACCGGCGTCATGGTCCGACGGGTTGTTGCGCAGGATGGCGCGGACCGGTCTGTTGAGCGCCGAGGAGATTTTTGAGCATAAGTACGCCTATACGCTGCCCTTGTTGGGCTGGTACTTTGGGATTGCGAATTTCTCGATGGATAGAATCCGGTTTGGGTATTTCGAGTGCGGGCTCAATATGTGGGCCACGGCGGAACGCGAAGCTGGCGATGGGAATTGAGCAGGCTCCCCCCCATCGTGTCTTGTCGGCGGTAAACCCGGACTACAGCGATGAAGCGGACATCGGTTTCTTGGTTTCTCCTCGCGAGTTTGCTCCTGTGTCTGTTCGTTTTTCGTGATGGTCTCTGGGGTGGTTCGCTCTTGGCACCCTTGGATATCTTGTCAAATCTCTCCCCGAAGTATCGGTATCTGGACCCACAGGCCACAGGTGTGCCGGCCAACCAGCACATCATCGACCAAGTCGAGTATGATTTGCCGCTGCAACGGACGATCTATGAATCGTATCGACGGGGAGATATCCCATGGTGGGACCCGTACATACTTGGCGGGCGCCCGTTTCTGGCGGATGCGCACATCAGCGCCGTGGATCCCGTTCGCGTGCTTCTGTACCGGATGCTGCGATTCGAACTGGCATATAATTGGACTCTCGTAACGCACTTTCTGATCGGCGGGTTGATGATGTTCCTGTTGCTGCGTCATTATGGATTCGGTCAGTGGGTTTGCGTCGGGTTGGCGATCGCCTACGAATTTGCCGGCTGTAATTCTCTGTTTTTCTGCCACCCTTGGATTCACGCTTCGTTTGCCTACTACCCGCTCCTGTGGTGGCTTTGGGACAAGGCTCTCGAAAAGCCGGACAGATGGCGAACGGCAGTCGCGTCGCTGCCGGTCGCCGCCATTTTTTTGGCGGGCAATCTCCAGTCCCACGCTTACGTGGCTTTGTTCGCCGGCGTCTTCTGCTTGGGCTATGGCTGGACGGACCCGCGAAGGTGGAGAAAGTCTCTGCAAGTGGTCGCGCCTTCGGTGGTGATCGGCGCGTGTCTCGCGGCGCCATTTCTCTCTGCCGAGGTGGAGTTGTTCCGGAACAACTTGCGCGCGATGCCGCACCCACCGAGGATCGCATGGTTAAGCGGCCTCGCCTCCTTGTCGACCGTCTACCCGTGGATGCTGGGCACGTTTCGCACACTGGACCTGGGCAGGTTCGTCCATCAGAACGGCGCCGGCTTCCTCATCTACATCGGGTCCGTCGGCGCGGTGCTGGCGTTGGTCGGCGGAATCCGGCCGGCGCCGCCGGGGCGGCGCACCCTCAAGCGCCAGGCCCTGGCCCTGGTGATTCTGTACGGAATCATATTGTCCTGCCCGTTGCAGGACTTTTTGTACGCACGTTCCTCGGGATTGCCGGTTCTGGGGCTCACGTTGCTGGCCGCAATGGGGACGGAAGAACTATTCACGACAGCCAGTGTCCTTCGGCGGTTTGGTTGGTCCGTCATCACCTTGGCGATCGTGCTGATGGTGGCCATGAACGTGGCGGCGTTCGTGATTTATCCGCGGGTGCTGCCAAAGGTCCGGGAATTCGTTGCGGCGCACAATGCGAAGACCGGTTTTGGCGAAGAGGCGCGGGCGTTGCGGGAGTTTCAAGTGGTCAATCTGCCGCGAGAGATTTCGGTCAGGAATCCGGAAACCGTGGCCGCGTTCGCCGGCTTGCTCGGCGTCGGTTGCGTCATGCTCTTCGCGGGCATCCGCAAGAATCCGTTGATTCAGCCGGCGCTTCTGGCCTTGAATCTGGTGCCGTTACTGCTGTTCACCGCGCGCTTTATTCCGCGGCAGCCGATGGAACTCTGGAATCGTTTGTTGGCGGGCGGCCCGGCGCAACGCGAGGTTGTCGACGTGTTGGGAGACACGCAGTTACGCCTCTGGGAAATCACGCCGGGTGAACACCAGAAACTTTTCCCGTACGACATGGCTCATCTGTACCGGGTTCGCACGATCCATGGCTACTCCGCACTTCACCCGAGGTGCCTGTATGAGTTGCCTCCCGAAGAACAGAAGCAATATCGGCCGGAGCTGGGCGACTATATCTACGAGAACCGTGAGTCAGGTCTGGGACGCGGCGAGTTCATCAAAAACCCGACGCCCGGTCTTGTGCGGTTCCACTGGGAGACGACCAATCCCCGCGGACTGCATGCGGAACAATATGGCTTGAACGAAATCCACGTCCATTTCGATGCCGGGCCGGCCGGCACGTTGGTATGGACCGACACGCGGTATCCCGGATGGCAGGCCACGCTCGATGGATTTCCGCTGACGCTCCGGGCGATGCCGCCCACATTTACAGCGCTGGAGATCACGAACGATGCGCGTGAGTTGGTATTGCGCTACCGCCCCACCTATCTTCGGCCTTCGCTCGCGGCTTCGATTGGCGCCATGCTGTTGGTCGGCGGTACACTCGTCGCGAGAATCGGTATGCGACGTCAAACGCCGGGGGCACCTGACCGTGGCTGACCCGCTTGTGACCATCGTAACGCCGTCGTTCAACCAGGCGCGGTTTCTGCCCCAAACACTGGCGAGTATCCGCGCCCAGGATTACCCGTGCATCGAACACCTCGTGGTGGACGGCGGATCGACCGACGGATCGGTGGACATCCTTCGCGCCGCGCCGAAGATCCGCTGGACCTCGGAACGCGACCACGGCCAGGTGGACGCGCTCAACAAGGGGTTTGCCATGGCCGCGGGTGAAATCCTGGGCTGGGTGAACTCCGACGATACGATCAGCCCGCATACCGTCCGCATCGCCGTCGAGGCGCTGCAACGCACCGGTGCGGACGTGGTGTACGGCGATGTGGGGATTATCGATCCGGATGGCGCGCACATCCGGATGTTCTACGGGATTCCGTTTGATTATCGCGTGCTGCTGTACGGGATCAATTACATCGGGCAGCAATCCGCGTTCTTCCGCCGGGCGATTCTCGACCGGGCCGGTCCGCTGCGCCTCGAATACAATAACGCGTTCGACTACGAACTCTGGTTGCGGATGGCGCGTCACGGGCGGTTGGTGTACGTGCCCGAGTTGCGCGGCCAGATTCGCGTGCATGCCGACGCCAAATCCATTGCCCGATCTTCCGTCACGCATGCCGACGAAGAAAAGATCCGCGCCGAGTACTGGAGCATCGGAGGACTCCCCCAATGGACGGCTCGCGGTATGCCGTGGTTCGTGGTCAACCGCTACTTTCGGCTCAAACGGCAACTGAAAATCCGGCGGAAGAGTGAATAAGCATGCGCATCGGCATCAATCTTTTCGACTTGGTGCTCGGCGAAGGACGCGGCGGTGGTGGGGAAACCTACGGGACGCGGCTCGTGGAGCAACTGGCTCGGATTGACCACGTGAACCGGTACGTGTTGTTCGTGGACTCGGGCGCCGCAGCGGTCTTTGGCAACCTCAACCCCAATTTCGAGCAATTCGTTGTTCCGCTGGACAGCCGCAAGAAGTGGACGCGTGCCGTGTGGGAGCAACTCCTACTGCCGCGCGCCGCGCGCCGGCTGAAGCTCGATGTGCTTCACTCCCCATTCAACACAGGACCTGTTTTCTGCCCGTGCCGGTTGGTCGTCACCATTCACGATCTTGTGAACTTCTTTTACCGTGAAAACTTTCCGGGATCGGACACGTTCAAGATGAAATATCAGCGCTACGTCCTCCGGCAAGTTGTCCGCCGATGCGCCCGCGTCATTGCCGTCTCACACTTCACGCGGCAGCAGATCGAGCAGCGGCTTCCTGTGGATGCCCGGAAGATGGTTGTCATTTACGAGGCTGCGGTAGGTGAATCCCGCCCGGCGGATGAAAACAAGGTTGTGCGTGAGGATTTCCTGCTAACGGTAACCTCGGATAGCTTGCACAAGAATCTTCCAATGTTGATCCGGGGTTTCGCGAGGATTGAATCGCGGGCCGTTCGGCTCGTGATCCTCGGTATGATCCGGGAAACCTCCACTCCCCAGCGGGTGGGACGGCGCGACTTGATTCGCATTGCAGAGGAGCAGGGCGTCGCCAACGCGGTGGAGATGCGCGGGTACGTGACTGGGGAGGAGCTGGAGCAACTCTACCGGCGCGCGCGTTGTCTGGTGGTTCCGTCGCTGTACGAAGGTTTCGGCCTGCCGGTGTTGGAAGCGATGCGACAAGGGTTGCCGGTGCTGTGCGCCCGCGCCGGTTCACTGCCAGAAATCGGCGGCAATTGCGCGTGGTATTTCGATCCGCAGGATGAAGCCGACATCGCCGCGAAGATTTCACAGGCGTTAGCCGAACCCGGGCTTCTCACGCAACTGGCGAGCAAAGGCCTCGACCACGCGCGGCAGTTTTCCTGGGAGAAGGTGGCGCGAGAAACGCTGGCCGTTTACGAGCAGGCGTGACGTGACGCCGCCGCATCGATCCATTCGCAGCAGCAGGGCGACAGGGGCTGGAATCACTGGTGGAACAAAGTCCGCCTGACCACCACCAAAATAAACCCAAGTTGCCCCACCGCTGACAACTGACAAACAGTACCGAGCGACGGCAAAGGCTTAGAATCGGCTTGTCCGCATTGTCAAAGGCGATACAATGATCAACGGTCAGGGTGACTGGTGGTCGCGATACTCACGGGATGTCGGTCGCATGGGAAATGTCGAATGAAACCAAGGATTGTCAGCTTCGGCTGGGAAACGGAGCCGGCGATTCCTGCCATGATAAAGGAAACTCGTTCCGTTCGCTATGGTTGGCTGATGGTTTTGCTGGCGGTGGCGACGGCGGTTCTGCACGGCGTGTTTGGCGTCTACTACGCAACCCACGCGGAGGATTTGACGTCGAAACCCACGTTGCAGATGGAAGGAATCGAATATCTCAAATCCTTTCCGGGGTGGGATGCCGCATGGGAGAACGATGCGGCGGCCTACAATCGCGCGGCGCTGGGGGTCTTGCACACGGGTGTTCCCCGCAATCGCACGGGCGGCGTGTCCGTGCACGCGCTGGTCTATGACTATTTCCTGGCTGCCTGCTACTGGATCGGTGGGGTCCGACTGTATTCCATCGCCATCCCCCAGGCGTTGCTGGCCGGGTTGACCTGTCTGTTGGTGGGCCGGACCGCCTCGCGAATGGCGCGGCCGTCGGCGCCGTGGGCCGGCTGTCTGGCCGCGGCGATCATGCTGTCAAATCTCCGATTGGCAATATATGTCGGCTACATGCTGCCCACGGTTCTCCTCCTGTTTTTTTTCTCGCTGGCCCTGTCTGCGGCGGCGGGACCGCGAACCCCGGCCAATCGCGCGCTGTTTGTCGGAGCCATGGGCTTGGGGATCTTCACTCAGGCCGCTTTTTTTGTGGTGGCCACGGCTGGCGCGGCGTGGCTGGCACTGGCGGCCTTCCGCCACCGGGAAGCGGCGGCCCGGTACGGCTGTCTGGCGATCATCGCACTCATCGGCTGTCGCCTGGCGTTGCCCCTGATCAATTTCGGCGGGGCCCCGGAAGATGGCTGGCGGAGCACCGACAACGGTGGCGTTTTGTGGGAGGAGAATAATCCCTATTACGAGAGTATGCGGCTCACCTTTGTTTGGGAACCACGGCCCGGCAACCCGTGGACCGTCTGGCGCGTGTCCGCCCAGGAACAGCAGCGCTACGACGAATACAAGGAACGCACCCACCAGGATCTTCGCCGGGCCGCCACGCTGTGGATTCGCGAAAATCCCGCGCAATACGCGAAATTGTGTTTCATTCGACTGCGGACCGAATTGGGGCCGTATACCGCCGTGATGTCACCGCGTCACCGGCTGATTTCGACCTTCTACTGGCTGTTGATTTTCCCAGCCGGATTGTTTGGCCTGTGGCAATCGCGCGACTTGGGGTTGGCGTGGTTGATCGGGTTGGTGATGCTGGCGGTCTTCACCTTTGACGCCCTCGTGTTTGTCGAGTGGTATTTGCGCTATCGGCTGCCGGTGGATCTGGCCCTCACGGTGTGCGCCGGCGTGGCGTATGCCGGCGGCCTGGCGTCATGGTTGGCGAAACGCGCCGGTCCTTTGCCAGCCTGAGTGGTTGCCACGGTAATGCTCTTGAAGACCGGTGTTGGAGAGTTGGTGGAAAAGACCGTTGGCACGACAGATACCGGGGAATCAGCGGCGGCGAGGGCGAAAATCATCTGGGCAAGCTTCGGGTGTCAGGCCGCAATGAGATTCGGCGCGGCTTACGAAAGGCGTGACCGCCGCCAACAGGAAGAGGCAGACCGTCGCCGTGTGAGCAATGAGACGTGAAGAACGAGAGCATGCTTGCAAGGGAATTCTGAACAGGTAATCGAGGAGATTAGACACTGATATCAGGCCGGGGCGCCGGAGGTGCGCTGGCCCCAGCACCAAAAGAACGGCCGGGTCATGGTGAGGGGAAACAACTGTGAAGGGCGGTCAATTCTGGCATGCGGAATGCCGTATTTTGCTGCGCGTGAGATGTGCCTCTCCAACATTTGGCGGGATTTTGCAGCAATTCCATATTTTGCCCATTGCCGAAAACGACAGGCTGGTGGTGAATTCGTTTGCACGGACTTGCACAAAGCCAGATCGTGAGCGACGATGCCGCGTTGGTGTACGGTATGGATCCGGTCTTGCAAAGTCGTCGTTCCGGCGTGCCGCCGACACACGTGGGTGTCGGCGGACGGAACAAACTCATCTCCGCCAACCCGGCGGAGTCCCGCTCAGGACGGAGTAGGCCACGATGAGACGCCCTCTTTTCGCTGTCATGCTCTTCTGGGTCGTGCTGGTTCGCATGGAGGGACGGACATTCGCCCGGAATTCGCTCAATAATGCAAACATAGTATCAACACTCCCGGCAGCTTCGGCTTTCACCAATACCTACGGAATTTACGGTACGAACTTTATCTCCATCGCTCCGTGGACTTCCCAGGGTATCTTTTACCAGGGAGACTCAGTTGTGATTTCTAATAGGATCGGTACGACCGTGGAAGTGTATGACTTCCATGGCAATAGCGTCACCAATGCAGCTCCACCGGTGACCCTGATGAATCTGAAAATGGGTCATTATTTCGTCCAGGTCGATGGAAACGCAACCAGCAGTGGATTTGGTGACCGGTCCCAGTTCAGTGTCTGGCCAAATGGATACACGAATTACCCACATGCGGACATTGGAGAACCAATTACCTTCACTGTTGCCATGTCCAATCGTTTTGTGCGTGTAGCACCCGGCTTTCAACGCTTGACTGGATACTGGTCTATTATTTGCAGTAATTCCGCTCATACGAATGACTTTACCATATTTGACGAGTATCTTCATGGTGGCAAGACTCCCACACAGATTACTTCTGGTGGTCCCCCGTCTTGGCCCAATCCTCCCGTTCCGCTAAAGGTTCTGGACTTTCAGGCAGAACATTACGATATGGCGAGTTCCAACTATAATTATGGCTACATCTCGCCTTATGTTGATCAAACGAACTCCCTGGCAAGTTTTCTCAATGACTTTTCGTTGTTCTGCTCGAACGTCGCGGCACGCTACACCAACGCCTTTACCTATGAAATTCTGAACGAGCCGAGCGGGTCGAGCATGAACTTTACAAACAGTCATCAAGACCCCTATAGTTATGGCGGCGCCTATCCGGCATCCTTGGCGGTCAGTGCGGCGGTCCAGGCAATACAATTTGTCTGCACGAACTGTCAGACGTGGGCACCGGCGGTCGGCGGACTCAGGGGCGTGGTTCCGTTTTTCACGAATTGGTATGTTCGGGCTGGTTACACGAATGTCAATGCGTTTTCATTTCATGGCGGGGATATGCTCTATGGGCCGATTGACACCATACTTGCTTATACCAACGCAAGTATCGGGGGTATATGGTGGCCAACAGATTCGTCGCTGGAATGTATTGCCGCAATATACGGTAAACCATTTGCCGTCACCGAAGCGTACCCATTCTCTCCCGACATACTAGGCAAAACAAATAGTTGGTGGACGACACAAAGAGAGCTGTATGCACCAGCCTACACATCGTTGCCGTGGACGTGGCAAACCTTGGCGTTCCGGTTCTGGAAGGATTTGGTGGAATGGAGGTCAACAGGAGTCGATCATATTCAGACGTGGTTGCAGCTATGGGATAAAGGCCCTCCATTGGGATATGAAGGTCAGGACGCTTATTGCGGATGGGATGCGAACAACGACCTGCTGGGTTGTGGCCCGCTTCCCAGCGTTGATGGAGAGGCGATGATCTCATGGTGGTTAACCGGGGCTACGCCCGTGATGAGTTGGCTCTCGGGGAGCCTCTTGCGGGTGCTGGACCCGCTGGGCGGCTATACCACCGGCGGCACCCCGGGGCTGCATTTCCATAGCTGGGTGTTTACCAATGGGACCACGAACACCTTCATCTGGGCAGATGAAGGAATAACAGTCACGACCAACTTTGGAGTGGGACTAACTGACATGTTTTCCAACCAATGGAATGGGCCTATCGGTATTGAACCCGTGATCGCTTGGGGCTGGCCGAACAACAGCATGGGCGGATCATTTTCCATCGTGCCCGCGGCCGCGTTCAGCGCCAGCCCGAGCTACGGCCCGGCGCCGATGACCGTGACGTTTACGGACGGTTCTACCGGCGCCATTACCAACCGTTTCTGGCAATTTGGCGACGGCTTCGTGACCAACACGCCCGAACTCACAGTGGCTCACCAATACACGGCGCCCGGCAGTAACACTGTCCAGTTGATTGTGAGTGGCCCGAGTGGCGCCGGTACCAACGTCCAACCCAACATGATCGTCGCCACTCCATTTCCGCCGCCGTTGCTCGGAGGGAGTAGCACCGGTCTTCCCCCGTTCACGGGCGGTTCAACCGGCGGCAACACTGCTGGCAGCAACAATGTTCCGCCGTCCAATGGCGGGTCCGCCACCAATTGGCGGTTCCTGATTACTTATTAGCCACAGCTCGTGCCGCGGCCTCTTTCACCCCTACCGGCTCTCTCGGTCCTCGCCAGCGTCCCGATCGATCCTTCCAACACGCTCGGGTCCAAACCGCCGCCGGTCACCCCGTGGCCCGAGACCGGCTTCCACGGGTCAAAAGAGTCAACTGCGCGGCCAGCAGGTCTCGCAACGCTGGAAGCCCCTCGGTTGGGCGCGCAATCTCCACGCTGTACAGCAAATAGGCCGCGACGAGCGGGCAGCAAACCTCCTGGATGCGGGCTTGCGTCGCGTACGACCGAAAGCTCGCCGATGACAGCAACTGGTCAATCCGTCGCTGCACAGTCGAGGTGGAGCATTTATCCACCAGGATCGCCGATTGGATTTCGTAGTGAAACCAATCCCAGCCCGGCACGCCGATCCGGTCGGCGCGTTCCCAGTCCAACACGGTCCATCGTCCGTCGCGTGGTGAGACCTTGATGTTCCACGGCGCGAAATCACCATGGGTCATCGCCGGAACGACAGTGTGCGGGCTCAGGTCTTCCACGAACGGGTACGACACGCGGCACCCCCGCAACCTTTGCCAGGCGGGAATTTCGCCAAGCGTGACCGCGCCTGTCACGCCCAGCCACGAACCAAGAATCCCGGCGAGTTGCTCGCGGACTTCACCTCGCGGCGAATTGCCCGGAAAAAACTCCAGCGCGATGGCGCGAACGGACTCCGAGCGAAACGTAGCGCGCGGGATCGGGACCCATCCGCGACACTTCTCCGGCACCGAGTTCAAGAATGCCTCCTCCTGCTCGACCAGATGTTGAGCGGCGGGATTCACGCCGGCTTTGATGACCGTCACCGGCTCGCCATCCGGGGAAAAGGCGAGCAGCATAAACCGTCGGCCCGCGGGGGCGGCGTTTCCCGCAAGAATTGCCACGGGCGGGTATTCGCCCGTCCGTGCTCCGGCCGACCGGCAAATGAACTGCACAAACGGGTCCGCGAGCGAGACATCGTACCGCGCCTGTTCCAGCGGCAGGCGCACAGGCGCGTGGAGCGCGGCCCGCAACAGCGACCGGGCCCACCGGGCCCGGCTCGTCTGGGCGGGATACAGCGCGAGCGCCTGGACCGCCAATCTCGATTCCGGCGGTAAGAACAAGAATGGTTCACCGTGCTTGCGCAGGATGCGCACCGTGACCGCAGTGGACGGCTCTCGGCCGTGCGGCAGGGCGAACAGGCCGGAAAACGGCAGGTTGTTAGGGTGCCCCATGATCGGAAATCATTTCGAGGATCGACGCAAACGCCGCCGCCGCAACCTGGTCGACAGGCTGGCTGGCATCGAGGGCAATGCATCGCGGCGCGTAAACCTTCATCTCGTCCAGACGTGCCGACTGCGCGGCAAACTCATCCGGGGAAAGCTCCCGCTTGCGCGGCTGCAATACCGATGGATGGGCCTTCAACAGGATGACAGCGTCGGGCCTGGGAAAGAGCGGCAACACGCCATTCAGCAACCAGGCGGGACCCGAGTATTTGACTGACGACGGGTCGAGGATGTAATTGTAAAAATACCGGTCGAGCAGCACGAGGTGGTTTCTCCGGCGCAATCGTCGCACGATGAGCGCAGACGACAGGTGCGCCCACAGCAGAGTCCGCAACAACCGCACGCACGACAGCGCCATCTTGACCGGCGTTGCCGGGTAGCGGCGCGTGCGCGGGTATTCCTCGTACAGGGAATAGGGCCACTCGACGGGCCTGCCCAGCCGCGGCAGCCAATGATAATAGCGCACACCGCGAAAACACGGACGCATATTGTTGGTCGAGAGGATGGCGAGGTTACGGGCGAGCGTCGTCTTGCCGGCCCCATCCAGGCCGACCAGCACGCAAAACAATCCCCGGCGGGACGCCGCCTTGCCGGCGCGCGAGCGGTCGAGCATCAGGCACGCGAACCGCACAAGACGGGGCGTGAACTCTTTGTCGGTGTGGATCTCCGACGGGTTGAGGCGGATCATCAATCCCGAACCCACATGCGCCAGTTGGCCGCGCCCTGATTCATCCACCACACAGAGGAAGGTGCGGGCCGGATACCAATGCCCGCGGCCGGAGTGTTGTGCGATCAGCCCCGACAACACGGCAGCGGAGGGCACGGGGTAGATTTGCAGGTGCATGCCGCACCGGATCAGGCACCGCTGCGACTCGACCAAGTTCCGCCAACGTGTTCCCCACGGCACACGCTGCGTTCCGCGCGTGTCCGATACAGCCTGGGTGTCGATCTTCCTCAGCGCATACAGGAATTCGAAACCCTGCAGGGCCACGTGAATCTGCGCGACCATGTCCGACGGCGCGAAAATCTTCAAGATGACCCCGGGCGGTCGACACAGCCGCCCCAGCAGGCGGCGAGCGTCCGTCAGGAGATGGCCGAAGCTTCTCAGGGCGCGGCTCGGTGTCGACAGCGTCTTCCGAATGAGCGAGTGGCGAAGTTTCCGCAGCCAGTCCCTGGCGGCATCCTGATTCAGATACGTGACGTCGACCAAGCGCGCGCCCATGGGACCAAAGGCGCGCACCAACTCGGCCTGCAATGACGGGATGTCCGGGCACTGGGTCGCCAGTCCGATCAGCCGGTCACGATAACGGTCCTGGAGATGATTCTTCCAGACGGTCTGCAGGAGCAGGAGCGCGTACCGGTGGTTTGGGTGTGGCACGAAAAACGGGCCCTCGCGCTGGCGGGCTGTCAAGATCTCCTCGGCGCTGAACACCTCGAAAATCCGCCAGCGCTCTTCGGTCTCGAAGTCAATGCGCACCAGTTGATCCCCGCCATCCCACAGCACGCACGAGAAGTTCGCAAATTCGTTTTGAAGGATGATCTGGTGGTTGGTGGCGGTGGACGCCGCCGCCAGGCAGTCGCGGAACCGCGCCAACTGGCCCTTCTCGACAAGGAAGTCAACATCCGTGTCCATATTGAGCAACAGATTCTGAAAATTGCGCAGCACGCAGTACCGCACGTTCTGTTCTTCCAGTCGGCGAAACAACTCCAACAACAATTGTTCTCGCGGTGTCACTTGTCCCCGATCAATCTCCCGTACGTTGATTCAAGAATGCGGGATTTGGCGTCCCAGACGAACATCGAATGGGCCCGCTTCCATCCGGCCACCCCCAGCGACTGACGTCGTTGCGGATCATCATGCAATTCTTCGAGCGCCCGCTTCAAGTTTTGGATTGTCTCCCTGGGATTGGACACGGCAATTTTGATGCCCGAGGCGTCGTCCACCATTTCGCCGGGTCCGCCCCAGTCCAGGCAGACGACGGGCAGTCCGCGCGACATCGCCTCCAGCAGCCCCGAGCCGCCGCTGTCCCGCAGGGCCGGGAACACGAATACGTCCGCGTTGTCGTAGTAGGGATCGAGTTTTGCTTGCGGCAACTGGCCGACGAATTCAATGTTCCCGACAACGCCCAGTCTCGCCGCCTCGCGCTGCCAGAAAGGCAATCCGGCGCCACTGCCGACGATGAAGAACCGATAGTCAGTCAGCCGCGATTGGCGCAGCGCTTCAAACACCAGCGGAATCGCGCGCGTGGGCGCGCAGTGGCCGACGAACAACAGGTGAAACGTTCCCGCATCGTGGTGACGACGCGGGGCTGCGCCGGTCGTCTGGATCTGCGTGTCCTGGAGCGCATTGGGCGGCACGATCTGGCATTTGCTGCGACACCAAGCCGGGAGAAAGTTCAGCGTGCAGTGGTTGGAGACGAAGATGGCGCTGGCCCGCCGCAGCGACGCGCGCAGGGGCGGAAACAGCAGCCACGGTTTGTTGGCCAGGCCGCGGAGGGTTTCCGAGAAGCGGGTCGGACCGATGTAGCGGCCAAAGCCGTTGGGGACGTATTCTCCGCCGGCGATGGGACCCCACACCGAGGGAATCCCGAGCGCCGTGAGACGAAACGGGATGCGAAACGTGTGGAACGTCGTTTGATGCACGAGGGCGAAAGCATGTTGCTTGTGCAATTGGCGACCCAGACGCGCGGCTTTCCACTGCCACACCGTCTGGCGGAGCCAGTTGCCAAGCTTGCTGAATCGGTTGGTGAGACTTTTGTACCAGGTGGGCAGTCCGACAAAGAACGGCTCGATGCCATGGTGGACCGCGTGGCGCTCGATTTCAGCGCGATGATTCGTGTTGGCAATCAGATACACGTGGAACGCCGCCGCCGCGCGTTCGGCCCAACCCCAGCCCAGCCAGTGTTCTCCCGTACCCTCGGGGTTGCAGGCGTAGGCGACCATCAACACCTTCTTTTTTTCGGTTGTAGAAGCGGGTGCGGGCATGAGACCGGGGTGCTAGGCGCCCTGTTTGTCAATTGTTTCGGCGGCGGCTTTCCCGTCCAACAGCGCGTCTTCCATCCCGCCGTAACCCCAGCCGCCCCAGCGTCCGCAACTATGCACGTGATGCGAACGCAGGTAATCGAAGATCCGGTGGCGCGATGGTTCATAGTGATGATCGAAGATGACATATGCAAACGGGATTTCGCACAATTCCATGAACAATATCTCATCGTCGTCGGCGAGAATGTGGGCGCGTTTCAAATCGGCAAGGACGCGCTTCTTCAGGGCCTCGATGTCCGACAACAGTTCCTTTACGCCGCCCGACATTTCGATGTAATAGCTCCGGCAACCGGGGGGCGCCGCATCCGGATGCACGGCGGAGTACGAACCCGCGCGGTAGAAAACGAATTCGGGCTCGGGGAAGTAAATCCAGTGATAATGGCTTGCGGCCGCACCCTGGCCGCGCACCCCCAGATCGAAATAATACACCGTGCTCGCGCGCAATTGCTGCGCCGCGTTACGGATTTCCGCCGGTGCGTCCTCGATCATGTCAATGAACCGCGTCAGGGCGGCGGTATTGACCAGCGCGTCGAAGCGGATTATCTGCCCGTTGCTCAGCGAAGCGGTATGGTCACGAAGGTTCACACGCGTGACCTGCGTCTGGTACATCGGCGGTTTGGGCAGCACCTCGGCGAGGCGGCGGGAGAGGGCGCCGATGCCGCCTTTCCTGGGGTAGATGAATTTGGCGTTGTAGCCCAGCGATTCGCGCGAGAACCCCAGCGCTCCCTTGACCACGTCTTCGAGGGAGGGACGCGGGATGAAACGCTCCGCGTACTCCGGCATGAGTTCGCGCAGGCTGACCCCCATCAGTTTCTCGTTGTAGGGCACCATGAAATGTTTGGCGATACCGTCGCCAAAGTACCGGACGACCCACTCATAAAAGTTCTGGGGCTTTCGTGTGTCCGGCGGAAGGCCGAAGTCTTCCGGATGTTTCGCCCGGAGCAGGCCGAGGAGGCATTCCAGGACGACCTCGCGCGGCAGACCATACGTATTGGCCTGGAACGGGTAGGGGGTAAACACACCCTTGGAGTAGATGACGGCCTTGCGTTCATATTCCACCATCTGACCGGCCATGACCGAGCCAACCAGCTTCTTCATTGCGTCATTGCGCAAGTGCAACCAGTGGCCGGTGCCATCACAAAGAAATGAATTCAGGCGGATGCGGGTGCGGACGATGCCGCCGGGTTCGCTTTCGCGCTCGACGAGATGGTAATCCTTGCGCAGGTGATGCGCGCACGACAACCCCGTCAGCCCTGCGCCGAGAATCAATACTGGAGCGTGTTCGACCGTCATAAGCTATTTGCTTCTGTGGATGGTAGTGATTTTCTGGCGGATTTCATAATACAGGCGGGAGGGAAGCACCCCTTTGGCAAACTCCTTCATTCGATACAGCACCGCCAACCGCACGGCCCGACGGCGGTCAAGAAGATCGTTGAATTGCCGGGGACCGATGCGCTGGTTCAGCGGTATGCATTGCAGCGAGGCAAGATCGAGACGATCATTGTATCCCCACCGCATCGTCCGGATGATCCTCATGTTGTTCGCCAACACCACCGCACGCACGCGCGCATTGATGTAGCCGCCGGGAGGGGCAAACATGGCCGGCGGAGTGCCGACGATTTCGGTGATGATACGGCGGGACAGGGTGATTCGCTCGCGGATTTGCTCATCGGTCAGCCGGTCGAGGCGGCGGTTGTAATGGGCGTGGCAGGCAACGATGTGCCCGCTCTGAGCAATTTCCCGGACCTGGGCTCGGGTCAGGTAGCCGGGGAGATCGAATTTCCCGGTGCAAACGAAGAACACTCCCTGGAACTTGTGTTCCTGCAACAGCGGCAGGACGATATCGTAGTGGTCCTGCGTCCCGTCATCAAAGGTCAGCAGGCAGGAATTCGGTGGGGGCGCGCCGTTGGAGAGAAGCTCGTCAATGCTGAGACAGTGATACCCACGCGTCTGCAACGTGCGGAGCTGGCTCTCCAGAGCGTCGCGGGTGATGGTGTAAAAGTCCTCCGCATCGTCCGCATTGCTGGCGACGACCTTGTGATACGTGAGAATCAGGATCATGGCTTCCGAGCGACGAAGAACAAATTCCTGGCGGCTAACTCCTCCCGGGAGTAGCGCGCAAAGGACCTGTGGATTTTTACGGTGTCCAACTGACGCAATTCTACTTCGGTTGGGCCTGCCACGTCAAAGGTTTCGAGGACGAAGCCGGCCTGTTCGAGCAATTCCCGATAATCACGCGCCTTCAGCCGGTTCAGCACCATAAGCCTGGAATTGACGACATGGTCCCACCACCAGGGCGAGAACTTGAGGTGGTTGTACGGTGTGATGTGCGGGTCGCTATCCGCGTAATAGTCCCTGAGGTAGACGTTGCCGAAAAACAAGCCCCGCGGTTTCAGCACGCGATGAAGCATCCGCAGGCAAACCTCCAGGTTGGCGCGGCCGATGTACGGCAGGACCTGCGTGCTGTTCACCACGTCAATGCTGTCCGCGAGAACCGGCGCGGAACTGTCGTAGGGGGCGATGTACTCGATCCCGAGTGACCGCAGCCAGGCACGCCACTGATCGCCACGCAGCGACGGTTGCTCGGGGAGGCGCACCACCTGGTCAAGGTGCGGTAACTTCGCTTCGTTGACAACCTCACGAACGAGCCGCGTGGTTTCCATGACCAGATCGGCATTCAGCAGCGGGGCGATATCGAGCAAATACTGTGACTCGACACCCAGGGAGTGAAACAGGAGGGGCATGGACGGATGCCAGCCGGCGCCAAAACACATATGCGTCCCGTTTTTCATCATCGCGGTCTGATCGCGTTCCGCCAACCAACTCCAGTATCGGAGGGCGACTTCGAGCTTGTAGCCGATGCGGTCGCGTGTGGGCGTGATTGTCCCGGTCAGGTGATGCTGCGACAACTGATACAGCCGTCTGCCTCCCGGCACAGTGGAGAAGACATGGTATGCGGCAGCCTTTAAATACCAGCGCATGTCGTGTTCGCTACCACTCGGCCGCTAGACCACGGTTGGAATTCCTCCCCCCCGCGTGTTCACACGAACGATGCAGGCCCGAATGAAACAGCCCTGGTTGGAACTGGGCGTTACGATGGAGAATTGCACAGTGCGGAGAGTACCACGAGACTCTCGAAATTCCAATGAAACACGGATCGGGTTTGTGGGGATCAACGGCAAAAGCTCAGTATTGGCTTGTCAGCATTATCGAATGAGATACTATGAGTGCTCGTCTGAGCGAACAGTCCGCGATCATCGGGGGGGCGTAAGTCATACGGAAATGTCGGATCATATAGTCTGTCGACGGGGTCAGACTGTTCGCTGGCGTTGGCTAAGACAAATGAGTAGTCCTGACACAGAGTCCGTCTCATGCTGAGACTGTTGCTGCTTTACGCCTTGTGCCTGCTATCGGGCTTACGCCTCGAACGGCGTTTGTCTTTGAATGGCCTGTTGGCGCGGGTGATTGTGGTGTTTACCGTGGCGGCAGCGCAGTTGGTGCTGTCCGTGCAGGGCCTTTCCCTGCTGACATGGCTCACAGGCGGCGCGCTCCTGTTCACGAATGCACTTCTCACCATCCTGATCGTGGGACTGACCTGGCGCGACCGGGTCGCCCAAGACCGCCCCACTTGGGGCGCGCTTTTGACGCAGGCACGGAGTGAGTTAACGGCCAGGAAAATGGCTCCACTGGCTGTGTTATCCGTGGCCGTGGCAGTTGGTTCGCGGGCCATCGCCTGCGCCATCGGCTTGCTGATGGTCCCCATCGGAGATACGTACCATAACGAAATGCCCCTGTTTTGGGTGCAGAACCATACAATTGCTCCTTTTCCCGTAAATAACCCGCGTGTGACTAGTGTGTCGTTTGTCAGCGAGGCGCTTTGTCTGCCCGGTTACATGTATCCCCGCATGGACGCGATGATTCCAGTGTTCTCGTTTTTAGCCGCCGTCCTGGCCATCTGGCTCGTGTTCTCGCTTACCCGGCGGATCGGGTGCAGCTTCGAAGCGTCCGCCTGTGCCGGTGCCATGACCGCCGGCTACACCGCGTTTACGCCGTGCGACAACGCCGAGATTTATTTGGCAGCCTTGTGGTTTGGAGCGAGCATCTTGTTTCTCATGGACAGTCGCCCGTCGGCAGCATCGCCCACGATACCAACCGGCATCCTGAGTTGCTCGATCCTCTGTTTTCTGATGGCTTGTGGATCGAAAAACAGCACAATTGTTCTGGCTCCAGTGTATCTGCTTGCTCTGGCCATGGTTCTCGGACGTTCCCTTTGGAACAAGCGAACCCTCATGATTCTGGTGGTATCAGCGGCGATCGCCCTTCTCTGCTCGGGGGTGGCTTGGAATTACATCAGTAACCGCCTTTGGTTTGGCAATAGCACGGGTACGGAATTCTTGAAAGCGACCCTGTCCCGTGATTTTCGCCCTCGAGCGGTGTGGACGCGGTTGTCTCGTAGCACGGTCCTGTTGTTGTTCGACACAGTTTGGATCCCGAAATCCGCGCAACACGCCTATGCGGCCATCTGCGACGGAACCCTGCACCTATTGGGTGCGCAACAAACACTTGGGGAGGATGACGCATTCTATGGCCTCACGCGACTGGACATGAAGCCACGCAAAGGGATGGGATTGTTGGGAATTGTCTTCTTCTTGCCCGCCGTCGCCGTCACCGCCGCCCGATGGTTCCGGACCCGCCCCCCCGAAGGTAACCGGGCCGAAGCAAGCCGCGTCAACGCCAACCTTCTGCTCTTCCTGTCGCTCGGAGGATTCGTGATGTATCACGTCGTATTGCGGTGGCAATCGATTGGACTGTTACGGCTCATGCCGGCCTTTATTATCGCGGGCGCGCCTCTCCCGGGCCTGCTGCTGGAGAAACGATGGGCCCGGGTCGCCGCACTGGGACTGCTGGTTCCAAGTTGCGCCATGTTTCAAATCATGCATTTGGGCGAGTTGGCACCGCAACGCAACCCGGCCGTCGAGAATGGCGTCTTCAAGGCGGTTTCCCGACTTCAGAATAACCATGCAAGGTCAGTCGAATACAACTGGGGAAATCAAGCCGCCGAAAAACTTTTGTTGCGGGAAGATTATTCAAGCCGTGAAGTGTATCAGAAGCTCTTCGAGGGGATCCCCCAACCAACCGTGTTCGGTTTTGTGGGAGGTCCAAACTCGGCGTCCTATTACCTTTTCGGCGCGGATTTCCGCAACAAAGTGGTTCCGCTTCTTGACGCCAGGAGACCGACCGAACTTTTGGAACCGCCGGAGAATGTGGAGTATCTGGTGTTCGGGGAATACGACCCCGAAAGAGGAGAGTGGGCGTTGAAGCGCGGCTGGCGTCCATTCTTTCAAGTAACCGACAAGGGCACTTGGTTGCTCGCGGTGTTCAAAAGACCCAGCTTGAAGCCAGGTTGATCACCATGGAACAACTGATCGGCTCGCCGAAGGCGTATGAAACGCCGCCGCTTTTAGATACCAGCACACGCGTGGCCTCTCGTGGATCCGGGGTATCGGCAGTGCTGGTTTCCCCTTGCTTCCGCCTCTTTCCGCTTCCTTCCGCTTTGATGTCGACACGGGATCATGGTGTTGCCGTGACAGGCAGGCTGGAGGGGCGCTTCCAAATGGCGGTGGGTTTCTCGACACGGAACGTGGTTCGCTGGTTTGGATCGGTCAATGTGTAGATGGAGTAGGTGAACGGCTTCTGGGAAAAAAACCCGCCGGTCAGACATCGCAGGTGGTGGTGAAATATGATGGCCGGCGCCAGAGTCTTGATCCAGCGCGGGGTCATTTCCCCCTTGGTTTGGCTTTCCAGTCGGGCATTGGGTTTAAGGCTCATATTCTCCCCGGTTTCGGTAAAGGCCGAGGTGAACTCTCGCAGAACGGCCATGGGGACGTTGTGCTCGAACATCTCCATCACCCAGAAGAAATCGGCGATGTCCCGCCACCGGGTGTCGAGATAAACTCCCTGCTTATCCAGCACGGAGCGCCGCAGAAACAGAGAACAGGTGAATACCGGAAGGCGGTGCCAGGCATGGCTTTTCAGAGGGAGGATGGCCTTGCGATGGCAGTTGTACGTGCCGTCGGCATTGACCACGACGGTGTGCGAAAACACGACATCGATCCCGGGATGCTGGTGGAAGAAATCACGCACGGCACGCAAGGCGCCCGGAAGGTATTGCTCATCGCAGTTCAGGTAGGCCAGGATTTGTCCCGTCGATCGCCGGAAGCCGCGGTTGACTGCATCGTACATCCCGCTGTCTTTCTCCACGTAGGCACGAACGCGCTGATCATGAGTTAGCCAGTCCAACGTGCCGTCGTCAGAGCCGGCATCCTGCACGATATGCTCAACGCTAACGCCCTCTTGGTCCGCGACGGAGGCGATACACAGTTTCAACCATTTCGAATTCCGAAAACTTGGGGTGACGATAGAAAAATCCACGCCACAAAGATTACACTTGATCGTTGCTCTGGGCAAAGAATTTCCTTCCGCCTGCGCGGTCCGATGGCGAGATTTGCCCGATGTAGAGGGCAAGAAGTGTTCTGGCGATCGCGACTCCGCTCTTCCGACAAGGCTCGACGACCGTCTGACCGGGTCTGCTTCTCGCCACCGTGACATAATTCATGGAGCACAAGAGACACCGGGATGGCGGATACGACTACCTTTGGCAAGGCGCGCCTGACCAACATCGCGTCACGCTTTTTTCAGATGGTCTTCATACCACTGAATGGTGGCGCGGAGACCGTCTTCAAAGCCCATCTTGGCGTGGAATCCAAGCTCGCTGGCAGCTTTGTGGACGTCGAGGCAACGGCGCGGCTGCCCGTCGGGCTTGGTCGCATTCCAACGGATCTCTCCGGAGAACCGGCAGAGGTTGGCGATGAGGTTGACCAGATCCCGAATCGAAATCTCGCGTCCGCTTCCGAGGTTGACGGGTTCCGGTTTATCGTAACGCTCGGCGGCGAGGAGGATGCCTTCGGCGGCGTCCGTGACGTAGAGGAACTCGCGAGTGGGGGTCCCGGTGCCCCAGCACTCAATGAACTTGTCGCCTCGCTCGCGGGCGTCGATGCATTTCTTCACGAGCGCCGGGATCACGTGCGAGGATTTCGGGTCGAAATTGTCGCGTGGCCCGTAGAGATTGACGGGTAACAGGTAGACGGCATTCAGGCCGTATTCCTGACGGTAGGCCTGACATTGGACGAGGATCGCCTTCTTGGCGACGCCGTAGGGCGCATTGGTTTCCTCGGGATAGCCGTTCCAGAGGTTTTCCTCGAGGAACGGGACGGGTGTGAATTTGGGATAGGCGCAGATTGTCCCGACGACCACGAGTTTGGGCAACTGAAACTGTCGGGCCTGCTCGATCAACTCGATGCCCATGATGGCGTTTTCGTAGAAGAATTTGCCGGGATGGTCGCGATTGGCGCCGATCCCGCCGACGACCGCAGCCAGGTGCAGGACCAGTGTCGGCCGCGCGTCTTTGAACAGGCGGATGATGGCGCTACGATCCCGCAAATCGTAGTCCCGTGTCCGGGGAATGAAGATGTTGGGGCAACCCCGTGCTTTGAGCCCCTCGACAACGAAGGAGCCGAGAAAGCCTGCGCCGCCGGTGACAATGACGCGTTGATCTTTCCAGAAGTTCATGGCGTTACCAGGGTGATTGCGCTTTTGAGAATTAATGCTGACCGACATCCACCTTCGCGACCCGGCCGGCCAACTGGTCTTCCAACATCTTGATGTCGGCATCGACCATCAGGCTCACCAGCTCCTTGAATCGTGTCTTGGGTTCCCATCCCAAAACCTTCTTCGCCTTCGAGCCATCGCCAATGAGCAGGTCCACTTCGGCGGGGCGGTAATAGGCCTTGTCAATTTCGACATAACGGCGCCAGTCCAAACCCGCGTGGCCGAAAGCCTGCTCGCAGAACTCCTGCACGGAATGCGTTTCGCCCGTGGCGATGACGAAGTCATCGGGACGGTCCTGTTGGAGGATCAGCCACATGGCGTCGACGTATTCGGGGGCATAGCCCCAGTCGCGCTTGGCGTCCAGGTTGCCGAGATACAGTTTCTCCTGGAGCCCGTGTTTGATGTGGGCGACGGCGCGGGTGATTTTGCGGGTCACAAACGTTTCGCCGCGGCGGGGAGATTCGTGATTGAAGAGGATACCGTTGGCGGCGAACAGATTGTAGCTCTCCCGATAGTTGACGGTGGCCCAATAGGCGAAGACTTTCGACACGGCGTACGGGCTGCGTGGATGAAACGGGGTGGTCTCCCGCTGGGGGATTTCGGCGACTTTGCCGAACATCTCGCTCGACGACGCCTGGTAGAACCGCGGGCTGCTGCCCGTTTCGCGGATCGCTTCCAGGATCCGAATCGTTCCCACACCCGAGATGTCCGCCGTATACTCGGGAATGTCGAAGCTGACGCGGACGTGGCTTTGCGCGGCGAGATGATAGATTTCGTCGGGCTTCAGGTCATACAACAGTTTCACCAGGTTCACCGAATCGCTCAGGTCGCCATAATGGAGGAAGAGTTTGACGCTGCGGGTGTGGCGATCCTGATACAGGTGGTCGATGCGGCCGGTGTTGAAACTGCTGGCACGCCGGATGATGCCGTGGACCTCGTAATCCTTCTTCAAGAGCAGTTCCGCCAGGTACGATCCATCCTGTCCCGTGATGCCGGTAATGAGGGCGCGTTTCATGCAGGCTTGTTAATATGATATGTGACGCGGGGTGTCACGCCGATTTTCGGGGAAGGTGTCGAGATGCGCTGGTGGCCTGTCAGTGACGCGGCTTGGTACCGTAATGAATTCGTTCTGGGAGTGACGGGGTGAGTAACCTCCGTCTTCCAGTATGCCGTTGAGGTGGCCTGGAAAAACGCCACTCCGCTATTTGGAACATTACCTACTGAACGTCCTGCGCGACCTTCGCGCAGATCGTAAATCAGTTTTTTCTAACAGCTACGGTAACGTCCAGTACAGACCGCTCGGGGCAGTGCCGCGGTAGGAAGTTACCCGGGTTGTCCATCTGCGTCCTTCTCCAAGTCGATTTCCCGGTGGGGAAAGCTGCCGAAGTACGCATTCCCATTCGTGGTGAACGAAAGTTGTGCTTTGTCTGGCTCACCACCAGCACGGCAAGGTCTGCCGCCCCCTTTTGTTGGCATGTAGCCGGATGAAGTGGCGCGGTTGAGTGTAGCCACGCCCTGTGGAGGGACGATATTTATCATTGGGTACACGCGGGTTTCTTGTGGTAGAATAACGGGGATCGTACCAATGAAAATTCTCTTCGTGCATAACCGGTATCGGATTGCGGGTGGCGAAGATGCCGGCATGCACGATGAAATATCCATGCTGAAGGCCCGGGAACACGACGTCGCCCTGCTCGAAGCTGACAACGCGGAAATCTCAGGGGCGCTGGGTCAACTGAAGGCCGGCGTGAGTGCCGTTTACTCCTGGCACGGGAAACGGCGTGTCGCCGCGGAGTTGGCGCGCTTTCATCCCGACGTAATGCACGTACACAACTTCTTTCCGCTATTTTCACCGTCGATTTATTCCGCCGCCCACGAGGTGGGTGTGGCGGTCGTGCAGACGTTGCATAATTACCGGCTGATATGTCCCAATGCAATGTTCCTCCGCGATGGCCATGTCTGTGAGGACTGTTTTGGAGTCGCCTTTCCGTTTCCCGGAGTGATCCATGCCTGCTATCGGGGCAGCCGACTGGCGACAGTGCCGGTGGCTGCGATGGTGGCCGTGCATCGCGCGATGGGAACGTGGCAGAGGGGGGCCGATGCGTATATAACGCGCACTGAGTTTACCAGGCAAAAATTGATTGCCGGTGGGCTGCCCGCCGACAGGATGTTTGTGCAGCCCAGTTTTGTTCATCCGCCTCCCCCAATTGGCAGTGGTGAAGGCGGTTATGCCCTGTTTGTTGGGCGATTGTCGGAAGAGAAGGGCGTCAGCACGCTACTTGCTGCATGGAAACAACTTGCGGCGGAGATTCCGTTGAAAGTCGTCGGCGACGGCCCACTGGCAAATACTGTGAAATCGGCAACACACGAGACTCCCGCGGTCGAATGGTTGGGACGGGTGCCGCGCGAGCAGGTGGCGACACTGATGCAGCGCGCGTCGCTTCTCATTTTTCCATCGATTTGGTATGAGACGTTTGGGCTGGTCGTGGTCGAAGCCTTTGCCGTCGGGTTGCCGGTCGTGGCCAGCAATTTGGGCACGATGTCCACAATGGTGCGTCATCAGGAGACGGGACTTCACTTTCGCGCGGGCGATGTCGATGATCTTGTCGCGAAAGTTCGGTGGGCGCGGTCACACCCGCGCGAAATCCAGGAGATGCGGCGGGCCGCCCGGCGGGAGTTCGAGGCGAAGTACACCGCGGACCGGGTCTACGACATGTTACTCAACATTTATCGGACAGCGATACAACGGGCAGCGGCATGAACAAGGCCCCCGTCATGCCGCCGTTGCCGCATCGGTACATCCTCGGGACGCGGGTGGATGCAACGAGCTACGACGACGCGACGGCGCGCATCCTGCGCTGGGCGCGGGCGGGTGAGTCACGCTATCTTTGCGCCTGTAACGTCCACATGGTGATGGAAGCCCATGATGTGGGAGATTTCCAACGGGTAGTGAATGCCGCCGATCTCGTGACGCCGGATGGCATGCCGTTGGTTTGGGTACTGCGGCGGCTAGGGTTGAAAAATCAAGCGAGAGTGTATGGACCGGACCTGACGCTTGCCGTGTGCGCGGCGGCCGCCGCTACCGGTATCCCGATTGGACTGTACGGTGGAACACAGGAGGCGTTGGACGCGTTGCAGACCGATTACCGCACGCGGTTTCCGCAACTCCAGATTGCCTATGCCTGTTCGCCGCCGTTTCGATCGATGACCCGCGAGGAGGACGACGCGGTCGTACAGGCGATCAACGGCTCGGGGACGCGCATTCTTTTCGTCGGGCTCGGCTGTCCCAAACAAGAACAGTGGGTCGCCGGGCATCGGGATCGCGTACGGGCCGTGATGCTGGCAGTCGGCGCCGCATTCGATTTTCACTCCGGCCAAGTCCGGCAGGCCCCGCGGTGGATGCAGCGGTCCGGTTTGGAATGGTTCTTTCGCCTGCTCTCGGATCCGCGTCGGCTGTGGCGACGCTATTTCAGAAACAACCCGCGCTTTCTCTGGCTGGTCACCTGGCAATTGCTGGGGGGAGTCGATAACCGTCGCGCAAGCGCAAATTAGGGACTGACGATGATGAGTGCGCCCTCTGTACAAGACAATCCCGATAAAGCACCCGGAGATTCGTCCGCGTCGTCCGGGCTTGGTTGGACGCGGGCCACACTGCTTCCTCGCGTGATCCGGTCAACGCGTCCTTGGGCGATGATGTCTTTGCTGGTGTTGTCGGATCTCGCCAGCCTCGGCCTGGCTTGGGGGATCGGTATGGCGGTACGGCTCTTGACGCTCGGCAGATTCAACCATTCCCTGTATTTGCGGCTATGGCCGGGACTTTTCCTCTGGGTGTTGGCATTCGGGATGGAGGGACTGTACCGCGGAGCGGGCCTGACGGCGCGAATCTTCCTTACGCCCGTGGAAGAATTGCGGCGCACGACGGTGGGCACAACCTGGGCGTTCATGACAGTCGTGGTGGGAATATATGTTCTGACAGAAAGATTGGTCCTTTCGCGCCTGATCGTATTTGTCGCGTGGCCTGTCGCGTTGATTCTGGTACCCTGCGGGCGCGCCTTGGTGCGGAATCTCTGCGCCCAACGACCTTGGTGGGGATCGTCCGTGGCGATTTTTGGTTCGGGACAAACCGCACGTCGGGTCGTCGATATCCTCTTGCATCAGCCCGAACTCGGGTTGAAACCGGTGGGCATTTTGACCGACACCCCCGGCGACGAGACGGAGATCGACGGCGTGCCGATTCTGGGCGGGTTGGACCACGCCAGACAACTGGGACGCTCCCGCGGGATACCGTATTGCATCGTGGCCCTGGACGAAGGTTCCAACAAACGAATGTTCGATATCCATCAGGAATATGGCGACTGCTTCCCGCACATGATGGTGATCCCGGACCTGGCCGGCCTGGCGAGCTTGTGGATAGTGGCGCGGGATGTGGGGGGCATTCTGGGCCTGGAGATTCGCCACAATCTTCTCATCGCCAGCAACCGTTGGGTCAAGCGCACGCTCGACCTGGCGATCGCGATCCCGTTGATCATCCTGCTCTCGCCGTTACTCCTGGTGCTGATGGCGTGGATTCGGCTGGTTAGCCCGGGAAACCCTGTCTACGGCCAGGAGCGTGAGGGGCTGGAAGGCCGCCAGATCCGGATTTGGAAGCTTCGGACGATGTATATCGACGCCGATCAGCGGTTGGAGAAGCTTTTGGAACGGGATCCCGAGGCGCGGAGTGAGTGGCAACGGTATTTCAAGCTGAAGAACGATCCGCGGATTCTCCCCATTGTCGGATGGTTCCTGCGCAAGTTCAGCCTCGATGAACTGCCCCAACTATGGAACGTGATCGTGGGCCAGATGAGCATGGTGGGGCCGAGGCCGTTCCCCAATTATCATTTGCAGGCGTTCGACGAAAAGTTTCGGATCTTGCGGCACCGCGTGTTACCGGGAGTCACCGGTCTGTGGCAGGTGACCGCCCGCAGTGAGGGCGATCTGGAGGTCCAACAACGATTGGATACCTACTACATTCGCAACTGGTCCGTCTGGCTGGACTTATACCTGATGGCGCGGACGTTCTCGGTCGTGGTCCGCGGTCGTGGGGCCTATTGAACGGGAGACACCACTGGGGTTGAAATTATGATCGCCTCTCGCGCACAACCCGGCGTGGTCCGTCGCTACCTCCAGGGCTATTGGCGGTATGGCCGCGAGATGCGCCGCACCCAATGGCTGTCCGCCGATGAATTCCAGGCGCGACAGATGACGCAACTGCGCTGGCTGCTCCGGGATGCCGCGCAGAACGTGCCCTATTACCAGTCGCTGTTCCAAAAGCTCGGCGCGACGCCGGATGATTTCCACGAGTTGGCCGATCTCGCTCGTCTTCCCGTGCTCGAGAAACGACAGTTGCGGGAGAATCCGGAGCAGTTCTTTCATCGTTACAGCGACAGACGCCGCCTCATCGAAGATCACACGAGCGGATCGACGGGCGAGCCATTGCGGTTCTTCCTCACGGCCGAACAGAAAGCCTGCGAGATGGCGCACTCGATCCGGTTCTGGCGGTGGGCGGGGTATCGCACTGGAGCGCGCATCGCGGCGTTTCGTCATTACATTCCCAAACGGGAGACCGACCCGCTGTGGCACCTGGACCGGCGGACCCGCACGCTGTTTTTCAGCGTGTATGACATGAAGCCGGCCAACCTGCGCGCCTACGTCGAGGAATTCAACCGCTACCGGCCGGAGTTCGTGCGCGGCTATCCGTCGTCGATCTACATTTTTGCCCAGTTTGCGGCCAGTGAGGGGCTCGACGTGCAGGCCCCGCAGGCTGTGCTCTGCTCCAGCGAAACACTTTCGCCGGAGATGCGGTCGGTCATCGAACGGGTCCTGCAATGTCCCGTGTACGACTGGTGGGGCAGCAACGAACGGGTTGTCACCGCCTGCCAGTGCGAGCGCCGCGGCCCGTTTCACGTCAACGGCGAAGGCGGGATTCTCGAGTTGGCGCCGCTCCCGAACGCCACGAGTGATGCCGGCCAACGGATGATCGGCACGGGGCTCATCAACCACGCGATGCCGTTGATTCGGTACGATCTCGGCGATCTAGCCCTCCCGGCGAAGGAGCCGTGCGGGTGCGGGCGCGGGTTGCCGTGCATCGACCGCATACTCGGACGCGTCAACGACACGATTGTCACGGGCGAGCGCAAGTATATCCCGTCGGTGCGTTTCTACACGTTGTTCGAGACGTACGACAAAGTGCGGCAGTTCCAGGTCGTGCAAACCGAGCCGAACACCATTGTGGTGCGCATCGTGCCGACCGGCCTGTTCGACGGCGCCGAGACCGACGAATTGCGGGGCAAGCTCGCGCGATTTCTGGGCGACGCCGTCACCATCGATTTCGAACTGGTCGACCACATTCAACCCGAGCCGAGCGGCAAGATCCGCAACGTCGTGTCGCTGGTGAAACCATGATCCGCGTCGACCTGCATTGCCATACGTGCTACTCGCACGACAGCTTCGCGGCGGTGGACGCCGTGCTCGAACAGGCGTCGCGTCGCGGCCTGACGCACCTGGCGATCACCGACCACGACGAGATCGAAGGCGCCTTGCGCGCCCGCGACAAGAACCACGGCCTCGCCGTCGTCGTCGGCACGGAAGTCTCGCTGGAGGGCGGAGCGCATCTCATCGGTTTATTCCTCGAACGCAAGATCAAGGCTCGAACATGGAAGGAAGCGGTGGACGAAATCCGGGCCCAACGGGGGTTCGTGGTGGTGCCACACCCGTTTCATCCGACGTCGGGACTGTTGCGCGGCGGTATCGACGAGGAATTGCTGCGGAACGTGGACGCCATCGAAGTCTGCAACGGTTACGAACCGGCCAGCCGCAACGAGTCGGCCGCCCGGCTGGCGCGCGAACGCGGCCTGCCCGAACAGGCGGGCAGCGACGCGCATTATGCGGTGGACGTGGGGCGGGCCTGTGTGGAATTTCCGGACGTCTCCGGTGAATTGACGCCGGAGGTGCTGCGGCGGGCGACGCGCACGCTGTTCGGGCCGGCGCAGGACCTGGCGGGGTTGCATGCGGCGGACTCGGAGTTTCGCGCAAATACAGCCCCGCGGGTGCGCAAACTGCTCCCGAAATCGTTGCGCAATTGCGCCAAAAAGGTAAACTGGCTGCGCGTGCAGCGCCAAATCGAGCGCCAGGCACACGAGCCCGTACGAAAAGAGTTCCACGGATGACCGCTTTCCCGACGGACAAATGGGTACCGCCGCACGTCGCGGCGCTGGACGGCTATCATGCCGTCAAGCCGGTGGTTAGCGGCCCCGACGTGCTGAAGATGGACCTGAACGAGTGCCAGTCGCCGCCGTCGCCGCGGGTGCTGGCGGCACTGCGCGCCGCCGTCACCGCGGACGCGACCCTGAATTGGTATCCCGACAGCGTCTGCACGGCGTTGCGGGAATCGCTGGGCCGGTATCTGAACGTGCCGGCGGATTTCCTCCTCGTGGGAAACGGGTCGAACATGGCGATGGAGTTGATCGCGCGCGCCTTTCTGACCAGGGACGACCCCGTGCTGATCGTGTCCCCGGCCTATGCCGTCTTCTCGGTCCAGTGCAAAGTGCAACAGGCGCGGATCGAGACGTTTCAGTTCGGCAAACCGTTCGCGCCCGATTTCCAGGAACTGCTTAACAAAGGCGGCACGCACAAGATCATTTATCTCGCAAACCCCAACAACCCGACGGGTGTGGGTTATCCGCGGGAACGGATCCGCGAGCTGTTGGAGAAACGGCCGGACACACTGATCGTGCTCGATGAAGCCTACGTCGAATACTACGGCGAGAGCAGCGTCGGGTTGATCGAGGCGCACCCGAATCTGGTGATTTTGCGGACACTTTCCAAGGCGTTTTCTCTCGCCGGGATGCGGTGTGGCTACGTGGTTGCCCAGCCGGCCGTGTTGGACATTTTGGGGCGCGTGCTGGCGCCGTGGGCCGTCAGCGGCCTGACGCAGGTCGCCGCGCACGCGGCGGTAGAAGACCTCGAGTACATGCGGAAGACGGTTGCGGAATGCCGTCGCGCCCGGCAACAGGCCGTTGACGGGTTGAAGGACCTCGGATTTGTCGTTCACAACACGCAGGCGAATTTCATTATCTGGCAGGTACACGCGCCGGCGCGAGCCGTGCAGGCGCTGGCTGCCCGCAACGTCTACGTGAGCAACAAGGACTCGGTCCCGCAAATGAAAGGCTGTTTGCGCGTGACCGTGGGCAACAGCGAGCAGACGCAACGATTCTTGGGAATCGTCCAGGAGCTTCGAGCCAAAGGATTGCTGGAGCCATGAAACAACTCGTCCAGGATTTCAAGACCGGCGACATCAAACTGGTGGACGTGCCGTCGCCAGCGCTGGCGCCGGGGTGCGTGCGTGTCCGCAACGCCTTCTCGCTGGTGAGCGCGGGCACGGAACGGGCGACGGTCAACCTCGCGCAGCAATCGCTGGTCGGCAAAGCGCGGTCGCGGCCGGATTTGGTGCGGCGCGTGGTCGAGACGGTGAAACGCGAGGGTCTTTCGGCGGCGGTGCGGAAGGTCCAATCGCAACTCGATCAATGGAAGGCGCTCGGCTATTCGTGCGCAGGCACGATTATCGAGGTCGGCGAGGGCGTGGCGGGATTGTCGGTCGGCGACCGCGTGGCGTGTGGCGGACAGGACTACGCGAGCCACGCCGAGGAGGTTGTGGTCCCGCAAAACCTCTGCGCGAAACTCCCGGAGGGCGTGGCGCTGGAGCAGGCGGTGTTTACCACGCTGGGCGCGATTGCGATGCAGGGTGTGCGGCAGGCGGACGCGCGACTCGGGGAATCCGTGGCGGTGATCGGCCTGGGATTGGTCGGCCAGTTGACCGTGCAGATTTTGAAGGCGGCGGGCTGCGTTGTGCTGGGAATCGACGTGAGCGCCGAGGCCTGCGAGTTGGCCACGCGGTGCGGGTGCGACGCGGTGGCGACGCGCACGAGCGGGGACATTGAGCGCGTGGCGGCCCGGTTGACGAATGGCTTCGGGGTGGATGCGGCGATCATTGCGGCGGCGGCGCCCACGAACGACCCGATTGAATTGGCCGCGAAGATTTGCCGCGAGCGCGGGCGGGTGGTGATGGTCGGCGTGACGGGCATGGAACTCCCGCGCGACCTGTTCTACGAGAAAGAACTCGAATTCAAGCTGTCCCGCAGCTACGGGCCGGGCCGGTACGATCCGCTCTACGAAGAAAAAGGCGTGGATTATCCGATTGGTTACGTGCGCTGGACCGAGCAGCGGAACATGGAAGCCTTCGTCCAATTGCTGGCCGGCAAACGGGTGGATGTCACGCCGCTGATCACGCATACGTTCGCGATTGAGGACGCATCGAAGGCGTACGAGTTGATCACGGGAAAGACCGAAGAACGATTTGTCGGCGTGCTCCTCGAGTATCCGAAGATCGAAAACCGAGGACGGAAGACCGAACCAGCGACAAATCGGTCATCGGTTGTCCATCGTCCGTCTTCCGTCTGCCTCGGAGTGATTGGCGCCGGAAATTACGCGCAGGGAGTTTTGTTGCCGCAGTTCAAAGCGAACGCAGACGTGATGTTGCGGACGGTGTGCACGGCCACGGGCGTGAAAGCGGAAAAAGCGAAAGAGAAATTTGGGTTTGAAACCGGCACCACCAACTGGCGCGACGTGCTGGCGGACAAGGCGGTGAACGCGGTGCTGATTGCGACGCGGCACGATTTGCACGCGCCGATCGTTGTCGAGGCGTTGCGGGCTGGCAAAACGGTCTTCTGCGAGAAGCCGCTGTGTCTGCGCGGTGAGGAACTCGACGAGATTACCAGCGCCATCCAGCAGAGCGGCAATTCGCGGTTGATGGTGGGGTTCAACCGGCGGTTTGCGCCGTTTGCCGCGCGGGCGCGCGGCCTGACGGGGCCGCTGGTGATGCGCTACCGCGTGAGCGTGCAGCCGTTGCCGGCGGACCATTGGGTCAACGACTCGCAGACGGGCGGCGGACGGATTCTCGGCGAGGTGTGCCATTTCGTCGATTTCCTGCGGTTTACGGCGCGATCACGAGTGGTGTCGGTGTTCGCGCAGGGATTTGGCGGGGAGAACGTGCAGGTCGCGCTCCGGTTCGCCGACGGATCGGTGGGATCGATCGACTACTTCAACGTCGCCGACGCGGCCTTGAAAAAGGAGCGCGTCGAGATGTTCGCCGGCGGCAGGCATGTGATCGAGGACGATTTTCGCGAGAAAGGCCAGGCGGAAGAAGTGAGGCAATTCGTGCACGCCGTGAAATCGGGCGGGCCGATGCCGATTCCGCTGGAGGAGATTGTGGACAGCACGCGGGCGACGCTGGCGGTATTGGAATCGATCCGCACCGGGCGGTCGATTGAACTGTAACCGCTGATGAATGGGAATGTTTTTACTCAGAAACTTTCCTGTTTTGTCCGCCGCCCTGAGCTTGTCGAAGGGGCGCTGACTGATTACACTCTGCGGGAATGAGCGCTCTAGCCGTCTATCTCGACGCGATCAAAGAGAATCTCACCCACGGGGATTCCACCGAACAAACGCACCGGCCTGCATTGAAAGACTTCCTCGAAGCCGCTGACAAAGGGATCGTCGCGACCAACGAGCCGAAGCGAATCCTGTGCGGCGCACCCGATTTCAACATCACGCGCAAGAAAGTCCCGCTCGGCCACGTTGAGACCAAAGATATTGGAACGAACCTCGACGAGATGGAGCGCGGCAAAGGACCAAATGGCGAGCAGTTCATCCGCTACTCGATTCTTCCCAACTGGATATTGACCGACTACCTCGAGTTCCGTTGGTTTGTCGGTGGTGAAAAACGTCTGACCGCGCGCATCGGCGAGATCGACGCCAAGGGCAAATTGAAACCACTCCCCGGCGGTGAGGAGAAGCTGGCACGGCTCCTCGGCGCTTTCTTCAAGCAAAAGGCCCTCACTGTCGGTACGGCCAAAGAGCTTGCACAACGCATGGCGGGCATGACCCGCATCATCCGTGACCTAATCATCAACACCTTCGAGCATGAGAAGGAGCAAGGCTGGCTTCACAACTGGCTCGCTGCATTTCGGGAAACGCTCATTCCCGATCTCGATGAAGCGCAGTTTGCCGACATGTTTGCGCAGACCCTCGCCTACGGCCTGTTCGCAGCTCGGGTTCACACTCCGCCCAAGAAGGAATTTTCCCGCGAGATGGCCGCGTACAATCTGCCAAAGACCAATCCATTCCTTCGCAAACTCTTCTCGGAGATTGCCGGCGTGGATATGCCGGAAACAATCGACTGGGCGGTGGACGACATCGTGGAGTTGCTCAAGCACGCCGACATGTCTGAAATCCTCAAGGACTTCGGCAAGGGCAAGGGGAAGGAAGACCCGGTCGTCCATTTCTACGAAACTTTCCTCGCCGCTTACGACCCGAAGATGCGCGAAGTGCGAGGTGTTTACTATACTCCCGAACCCGTTGTCAGCTACATCGTCCGCTCCATTGACCACCTGCTGAAAACACGCTTCGACCGCCCGAAAGGCCTAGCCGACGAAAACACCCTCGTTCTCGACCCCGCGACCGGCACGGCCACGTTTCTCTACTTCGTCGTTGACCAGATTTACCAGAAGTTCGCCAAGCAAAAGGGCGCGTGGGACAGTTACGTAGACAAACATCTGCTCAGTCGCGTCTTTGGCTTCGAACTACTCATGTCGCCCTATGCAATCGCCCACCTCAAACTCGGTATGGAACTGGAGCGCACGGGGTATAAGTTCGGCTCCGACCAGCGGTTGGGGGTCTATCTCACAAACACGCTGGAACACACCGCGAAGCAGACCGAGTTGCGCTACGCTGAGTTCCTTGCCAGGGAAGCTAACGCCGCTTCATCCATCAAAGACGCACCGGTCCTGGAAGTCGTACTTGGCAACCCGCCTTATTCCAACTTCGGACGGATGAATCGCGGCGAGTGGATTCTCAAGCTGCTCGACGATTATAAGAAGGACCTACACGAGAAGAAGCTGAATCTTGACGATGACTTCATTAAGTTTATCCGCTTCGCCCAATGGCGCATCGACAAGACGGGGCACGGCATCGTCGGTTTTGTCACGAACAATACCTACCTCGATGGCATTACGCACCGACGCATGCGAGAGTGCCTGCTCGAAACCTTCAACGAAATCTACATTCTCGATCTTCACGGAAGCGCCAAGAAGAAAGAGACATCCCCCGACGGATCGAAGGACGAGAATGTCTTCGATATCACGGTCGGTGTCGCCATCGCCTTGTTCGTCAAGATCCCCAACAAGAAAGGCTGTGTCGTTTATCACACCGACCTTTGGCACGACCGCGCAACAAAATACAAGACGCTCTGGGAGACGGACGCCGCCAGTACACGCTGGAACAAGCTTCAGCCGAAACACCCCTATTTCTTCTTCGTTCCCAAGGAGTTTTCCGCAGAGGACGAATACAATAGAGGCGCAAGCGTCGGGGAAATGTTCGCTGTTTGCCAGAACGGACTCAAGACAGACCGTGACGAACTGTTCTTCGATTTCGACCGTGAGGTCCTCCGTACACGAATGGAAACGTTCTATTCTGACGACTGCGACGAAAACTTTAAGGCGCAATACCGCATCGCCGCCTCCAGCAGTTACGACATTGAGGCGCGGCGGAATGAAACGCGGTTTGACGAGGCGAACATCAGACGGTGCCTATATCGCCCCTTTGATGTGCGCTGGCTCTACTACGATCCGAAACTCACGAGCCGACCCGCTGAGAAGGTCATGAGCCACATGATTGCGGGTGAAAACATTGCGCTGATAACAATGAGACAGACGCGGCGAGGCGAGCGCGGGCCGTTCTTAGCGGCACGAGGCTTAATCAACAAAGACGCGGTCTCCCTGTTCGATATTGGGACTGCTGCGCCGCTCTACCTCTACGACATCGAGAAGAAGAAAGGAGGCGATTGGAGCAAGGCGGTGACAATGGCACTGTTTGAATCGTCCGCCGGCTACCAAAAGCGTCGACCAAACTTCAACCCTACGTTTCTGAAGGCGCTAGCGGAGAAACTAAGGTTGCCGCAGGCGCAGCCGCACGGCTTGCCGAAAGGCGTCACGCCCGAGGACGTTTTCCATTACGCCTACGCGGTGTTCCATTCGCCCACGTACCGTGCCCGCTACGCCGAATTCCTAAAAATAGATTTTCCACGTCTCCCGCTGACCAGCGACGTGGAGCTTTTCCGCGCTCTCGCCGGCAAAGGTGCGGAGTTGGTGGCGCTGCATCTCATGGAATCGGCGAAGCTCATCGACTTTATCACCGAGTTTCCTGCAAAGGGCAGCAACGAAGTCGAGAAAATCCAATACACCGACAAGGACCAACGTGTCTGGATCAACGCCGACCAATATTTTGCCGACGTGCCAAAACCCGTCTGGGAGTTTCCGATTGGCGGTTACCAAGTCTGCGACAGATGGCTGAAAGACCGCAAAGGCCGCAAATTGTCCTATGACGACATCGAGCACTACCAGAAGATCGTGGTGGCGCTTAACGAGACGACACGCCTCATGACCAAGATCGACGAGGCAATTCCGGCGTGGCCAATCAAATGACTGAATGCACTGGCGCTCGGGCTGGGCGATAGCTCCATGAACTCCCAGTGCATAAGATAGCCATATCGAGAGAAGCATTGCGCAAATACGTTGATGCCGATGACCGCACCTAAGACATCCTTGGTCACGACCGACGGCAAACGATTTCGCCAAGTCTGGCAGCAGTTGCACGAGTACGGCACGTCGCGCGGTTGGCGCGGGTACGACCCGTATGACGGTTTGAATTCGCCGCTGGCGCGCGTGTTGCCGGGGAAACTGGCGCGTCAGGCCTGGACCCAGCTTCATCGGCGCAGTTCGATCAACCTCCGGCCATTGTGCGGAATCCAGCCGACGCTCAACCCAAAAGCGCTGGCACTGGCCGCGCTCGGCGGCCGCGACGAACGGTTGTTGAATCAACTGGAGTCGCTGCGAACGCCGCAAGGTGGCTGGGGGTATCCCTTCGCGTGGCAATCGCGGGCGTTTTTTGCGCCGCGCGGGACGCCGAATCTGATTTGCACGGCGTTTGCGGCGCGGGCCTACGAACGATTGGGACGGAAATGCGACGTGAGCTTTTTGGAAAAGCAGTTGTTGCGGGAGCGAAACGGCGAACGATGGCTGACGTATGTGCCGCATTCGGACACGCAGGTGCACAACGTCAACATGATCGGCGCGGCATTGCTCGGGCGGCACGATTGCCTGGAGTTTTCGGTCAAACGCCAGCGGGCGGACGGTTCGTGGTGGTATGGCGAGTCGGAGAACCAGCATTGGATCGACAATTTCCACACGGGCTACAGTCTCGTGGCGCTGAAAGATTACGAGAAACGGACCGGCGACCACGGTTTTGCAGACAGCGCCGAGCGCGGGTTTGCGTTTTGGGAAAAGGCGTTCTGGCGAGCGGATGGCGCGCCGCGGTATTACCACAACGAAGAGTACCCGTTCGACACGCACGCCAGCGCGCAGGGAATCCTGACATTTCTGGCTTTTGGGCGGGTCGAGAGGGCGGTTCAGGCAGCGGAATGGGCCGTGGAAAACATGTGGGACAAGCGCGGATTTTTCTGGTATCAACGCGGACGCAGTGGAACCAACCGCTTGAGTTACATCCGGTGGACACAAGCGTGGATGTACTACGCACTGGCGGAGTTACTGCAGGTGATGGAGAAGACAGCATGAGAATGCGGATGGTCGATAAAAGCGCCGCGTGGGGGCACGCGGCCTACAGTTGAACGCACAGGTGAGAATGCGGATTGTCAACGTGGTGGGCGCGCGGCCCAACTTCATGAAGATGGCGCCGCTGATGGCGGAGTACGCGCGTCATCCGACGGAGTTTGCGCCGGTGCTGGTGCACACGGGCCAGCACTACGATGACAACATGTCGAACCTGTTCTTCGAGGAGTTGCGCCTGCCGAAGCCGGACGTGTACCTGGGAGTCGGCTCCGGGTCGCACGCCGAGCAGACCGCGCGGGTGATGATCGAACTGGAAAAGCTGCTGGTGGCGGAGCGCCCGGATTTGGTGATGGTCGTCGGCGACGTGAACTCGACGCTGGCAGCGGCGTTGGTCGCGGCCAAACTGTGCATTCCGCTGGCGCACGTCGAGGCCGGGCTGCGGAGTTTCGACCGGACGATGGCGGAGGAGATCAACCGCGTGGTGACGGACACGCTGAGCGATTATTGCTTTACGACCTGTGCCGACGCGAATGAGAACCTCCGGCGTGAGGGGATCGCCAAGGAAAAGATATTTTTTGTGGGCAACGTGATGATCGACACGTTGCTGAAATTGCGGGATGAAAGCCTGAAGTCGAACATTCGCGAGGAACTGCGGTTGGACTCCGAATACGGGTACGTGACATTGCACCGGGCCAGCAATGTGGATTCGAAGGAAGTGCTCTCGGGGATCCTGTCGGCGCTGGAGGTGATCCAGAAGCGATTGCCGCTGACGTTTCCGGTGCACCCGAGGACCCGTGCACGCCTGAAGGAGTTCGGCTTTTGGGACCGGGTGAACCACTGGCCAAACGTCAGGGTCGTCGAGCCACTTGGCTATCTGGATTCTCTCTGTTTGATGGCTGGCGCCAAGGTCGTCCTGACCGATTCGGGCGGCATTCAGGAAGAGACGACCGTGCTCGGCGTTCCCTGTCTGACCCTCCGCGAGAACACCGACCGGCCCGTGACCGTGACCGAGGGCACGAGCACCCTTGTGGGAATGGATCCCGAGAAGATCATTGCCGAGGCCGTCAAAGTTATTGACGGGGGTCGCAAGCGCGGTCGCGTCCCGAAGTATTGGGACGGCAAAGCGGCATCGCGAATCACCAAATGCCTGATGGAGCATCCGCTCGGCAAGTGAAAGCGGCTCCTTCAGGGAAGGTTACGCTCTTTGGCGTCCCAATCGACAACCTCACCATGGCGGAGGTGGTTGATCGCATTGAGGCGATGATCCGAGATGGCGGAATTCACCAGCACGTTGTCGTCAACGTGGACAAAATTGTCAAAATGGAATCGAATCCGGATCTGCGGGCGACGGTCTTGAGTTGTGATCTTATCACCGTGGATGGGCAGCCGGTAATCTGGGTATCCAGATTTTTACAATGTCCTATCAAAGAACGTGTTACAGGTGTAGATTTGTTCAATGCATTGATGGCTCGTTGCGCGGAAAGAGGGCTTCGTCCGTACCTGCTGGGCGCCCGTCAGGAGATCGTGGCGAAGGTTGTGGATGTATTGAAGGCCAGATACCCGAAGCTCGATTTCGCTGGTTGGCGAAACGGCTATTGGGGACCTGACGATGAGGACAAAATTGTACAGGAGATCAAGCGGGCCAAGCCGGACATGCTTTGCATGGCGGTCGGGTCCCCGAAACAGGAGTTATTCCTGGGCAAATGGAAGCAGGAGATGCACGTTCCGTTCGTGATGGGGGTGGGCGGCAGTTTTGACGTGACGGCTGGAGTTCTGCGGCGGGCGCCGCGGTGGATGCAACGGTCAGGGCTGGAGTGGCTCTATCGGTTGGCGCAGGAACCGCGGCGGCTCTGGCGGCGCTACTTGAATGAGGACATGGCATTTTTTCGGTTGGTCTGGCGGGAATGGCGGGCGAGGCGGTCCTAGCGCCGGAAATATCGTTTCCCGCTTGCCTTTTCGGTTGGTTTCAGAAGAATAGCCCGACGCACTTTTGACGGAGGATCATGGCACCAGAAGCACAAGACGACCTGCGGATAACCGACCAATTTGACTTCGAGATATTTTGGGAGAAGCACGGGAAGCAGATCACGGGAGGCGTGATAGCCGTTGCCGCCGTCCTTCTGGTATTGCTTTATTGGCAGCACCAAACGACCTACCAGGCCGAACAGGCTGCCGAAAGCCTGGCGCGTGCGAGGGACTCCGCGTCACTACAGGCGGTCGCACGCGATTTCCCCAAATCGCCAATGGCCGCCGAGGCATTGGCGCGGCTGGCGGATTTGTATTACCGGAATGGCCGATATGCCGAAGCTGCAAGTACTTACCAATCGCTCATGAGAGATTTTCCGGGTCATCCACTGGCCGTGTCGAGCAGGGTAGGTTTGGCGGAGGCGCTGGAGGCGCAGGGCAATTTCGATGGCGCCAAAGGCCAGTATTTGCAGATCATCAACTCGGATCCGAACAACTATATTGCGAATGCCGCCAAGATGGGGCTGGCAAGGTGCCTGGAGATTCAAGGGCAAAAGAAGGAGGCGCGGCAGCTGTACGAGGAATTGCTGGCTGCCGGGCAAAACTCTCCATGGTTTGAGAAGGCCTATCTCCGCATGGTGATTCTGAATCGCGACATGCCTCCGGAGAAGGCCGATCAACCGCCGGCAAATCCGTCGCCCGCACCGACGCCGGGTGGTTTCCAATTGCCGCCAATATCCGGGTCACCGTAGCCCGGCCGTTTTCGTGGCTTGACATGTTTCCGTCTGTTTTTATACTCGGCGACAGTTGACGGGACGGCATGAGACCGAAGGTTCCGGCGCGTTGCGCGAGAGGCGCGCAAACGGGCCGGGAACCCTCGGAAAACGGGCTTGACACATTTGGGGTCGTGTCTATACTGCCGCCAATTACGTTAGGAGAGGGAGGGTCGGTTCCGCTTCGGGATGGGATTTTGTTGTAAAACGGCAATGGAGGATTGTCGTTGAAGCGGGAAGATCTCTGACAAACGAAAATCAAGGACTTGTGCCGCATAGCACAGAGAACGTAAACAAACAAAGGAGGACACAGTGAAGAAAGTATGGCTAGTAGTCGCGCTGACAGCCTTGGGGGGATTGTCTAGCAAGACATTCGCCGATGTCCAAAATATCCGCCTCAGCGGAGACATTCGCATTCGCGGGTATTTTCTCGATAGCACGGGAGCTGACACCTCGTCGGGTACCCCGTACACATTAGCCAAGGGGAACGACTCAATCATCTCCCAGCGAACGCGGGTTTCGGTGGAAGCCGACCTCGAAGACCACGTGCTGGTAGTGGTCACGCTGCAAGCCGAAGGTGAGTGGGGCGCTGACAATACAGTATCGGGTTCGACGGGCGCAGGAACAGGTGGTTCGTCAAGCGCGTCAGATTCGGCGGGCAAGCTCAGCCGAATGTGGGGAGTGGGCATTGCGGAAGCCTACGTCCAGTTCAATGAAGTCTTTTACACGCCGGCAACGCTCAAGCTGGGCCGGCAGTTCCTGCAATACGGTCGCGGGCTGATCCTCAGCAGCGTCGAGCAGGAATACAACTATGACGCCGCCCGTCTGGTGCTCGACTACTATCCGCTGACGATTGACGTCGTCGGCGCCGAGGTAGTCAACACCCAGAGCTTTGGGGGCACTCCAAACAAGAGTGTTGGTGGTGCGACGGGCGCAAATGATCTGTTGTTCGTCAATGCGCGCTATGAGCTCAGCGACTCCGCCATCAAGGACGTTGAAGCGTACCTCGGGTGGCTTTCGCAGAGCCAAAATAACCTGCTGTCAGAATCCCGTGTGCCTCCGGCAACCGTGGGCAGTTCCCCGATTATTGTCGGGCTGCGTGCTGACATCAATCCTGTCGATGCGCTGCAGACATGGTGGGAAGCCGCCTATGAGTTTGGCGCTAATGGGCAGAGTGGTGGGCTCGGGATCGGGGATAGCGCGGGCGGCTCGATCGGTGCGTTTCTTTTGAACGCAGGTGGCAAGTACACGTTCAAGGACGTGCAATGGGTGCCGGTATTGAATGGCAACTTCATTTACGCGTCGGGTGGCGGCAAGGGCACAGACACAGGTGCCGGAAATGCCCAGTTCCGCCCATGGTTCGATTACGCAGACGGGTACAATGGTTATCTGTTCATGCCAGCCCTGTCGGACATTGCGATCTTCAACCTGGGCGCATCGGTGAAGCCGTACGAGAACACGACCCTCGCGCTGCAAGCCTACTACTATATGAAGGCTGACAAGGAAGGCGTCGCCGGTAGCAACGGCAACGTTGACTGGGGTGGCCCGGCTTGGGCTACTCCCGCCCCCGGCTCGACCGGCCCCGATGCCTACCTCGGCTGGGAATTGGACGGCATTCTCGGCTACGACTATAGCAAGGATGTTCGTGCACAACTCGTCTACGGCGTGTTCCTACCGGGAACCGCGTACGAGAATGTTGGCGTAACCCGCGCTGCGGAGGAAGTCCGAGCCGAACTCAACGTCAAGTTCTAGTCTTACCACAAGGCAAGCAACTACCGAAGGCCCCTCGCGACTGCGGGGGGCCTTCTTTTTGTCTGGGCCGCGCCGCGTCCGGTGTGCTTTCATCCACTGACATGGCCGAGGAAATCTTTGATGTCGTTGACGACCGCGATCAGGTCGTCGGCACGGCGGCGCGCTCGGACGTTCATGCGCGAAAGCTGCGTCATCGAGCTGTGCATGTCTTTCTCTTCAACCGGAAAGGGGAACTCTTTGTGCAGAAGCGGTCGGCCACAAAAGACTCGTTTCCGGGATGTTACGATTCCAGTGCTTCCGGCCACCTGAACAGCGGCGAGGATTATGACACGTGCGCGAAACGCGAGCTCGAGGAGGAGCTTGGTCTGGTCCTGCCGGCACAGCGGTTCCTCAAACACTTTAAGATCGGAGCGAGTGAAGACACGGGCTGGGAATTCGTTTGGGTTTACAGCGCGGTTGCGGACGAACAACCCAGGATCAACCTCGACGAGCTGGAATCCGGCGAGTTCTGGACGCCGCAACGCTGCCGATCAATGCTGGCGTCGTATCCCAAGCAGTTCGCCCCCAGTTTTCCGCTGGTATTCGAGGAGTTCGATCGAAAGCGCCTTTGGCCGGCCGCGCCCCGGGCGGAGTAGAGCCGAAACCGTTGCAAACCAACGGCATTTTTCGTATACAGGGGACAGCAGAGACGGTTGGGCCATCGTGAGCACTTGACAAGTTCACAGGAGATTTATGCCGACAGTCGAGTTTTTGAACGAAGGAAAGAAAGTGGATTGCGGGCAATATGCGAACCTCCGCAAGGTCGCGCTGCTGCATGACGTTCCCGTGTACAAGGGGATCGACGAGAAAATCAATTGCCAGGGGAACGGCCTGTGCGGCACGTGTCGAGTGGAAGTTGTGGAAGGGGCCGGGAATCTTTCACCGAAAACACGCCGCGAAAAGCTGCGATTGAAAGGCCAGCCGGCCAATCGCCGTCTGAGCTGTCAGTGTCAGGTCATGGGAAACATCACGTGCATTACCTCACCCGCCCTGGATTGACCTGGGAACATGGCTTGCCTAGCACCGCCCGACGCGGTACACTGGCTACCGATTGGATCGCATCACCGATGGGAGAAGCAGCGCTGAATACGGGAGTTTGATTACGGGGTTGTTTATGGATTTGAAACCAGCGACGGAACTGCGCGCAGTCACGAGGAATCTCTACGGCTGGGCCAGCTTTCATCCGCAGTGGAAGACGGATTTCAATAGTTACGCGTTGAGAACGTCCGAGGGAGTCGTCTTTGTGGACCCGCTGAAGCCGGACCCGGAGGTGATCGCCAAACTGGAGGCCCTCGGCGAACCCATCGGGATTCTCCTGACCAACGCCCACCATGACCGGGCCGCGGACTGGTTCCGCAAACAGTACGAGATCCAGGTGTACGCCCATGAAAAGGCGAAGGCCGATTGTGAGACGAAGATCGATATCCTGCTGATGGATGGCGAGCGCCTGCCGGGCGGAGTAAAAGCCGTGCATCTTCCCGGCAGTTCAGACGGCGAGACGGCCTACTTCTCCAAGTCAAGCGGTGGGATCGTTTTGCTGGGGGACACCCTGGTCAATCAGAACGGCAAGGGATTGACGCTGCTGCCCGACGCCTACATCGAAGACAAGAAGCAAATCCTGAGGTCGTTGGAAAAGCTGCTCGAACTCGACTTTAAGATCGCCACGTTCGCCCACGGCGATCCGATTGTCCAGGATGCGAAGAAAGCCATCGCGCGCTTCGCGAAGAAACCAAAAAAGAATACCGCATGAGCAAACAATACAATAAAGTCGAAAAACGCCGCCGTCGCACCGCCTACCTGAGACGCGTCAAAACGCGCCTGAAGAAATCGACCCCCAAAGCTTCGCCATCCGCCGCCGCAAGTTGAAGCCTCGCTCGTAGCGCGTGGGTTGAAGTCGGTTTTGCCGCCGCTGCTCTTGTGAAACCGCAACGTCCACGGACTCAGTTTGCGAGACCCTTTTCACCTTGAGCCAACGCCGGAAGCCCGAAATTGTTGGACAGGAGGATTGGCTTGGTGATATTTTTCACAATGGTGAGGGGCAAGTAGCCACAGGCTCTCGTCTGCCTGGTCTCGGGTTCGAGTCGGTGCGAGAATGGATTCGAACCATAGTTCCGTCATCACGGGCGTGTCCGGTACCGAACGCGTCCCGGAGTCCTGTTGCCTTTTACCTGGCCCAGGTTCGCGACGAGTGCACCCTCAGCGCTCTACCCATTTGTCCATCCACGAAATTCAACAGCGTGCCTTTCGCAGGCGGGGAGACATTATCCCAAGACAACAAATCATAGAACTCCAGAGGAAATCATGAAAACATTCAGTCTTCTCTTCTTTGCGCTGCTCTTCGCGGCGAGCGTTCCCGTTCAGGGTCAAACCGTAACCACCTTGGCAACCGGTCTGCGCAACGTGTGTGGGATCGCCGTGGATGACACCGATGTCTATTGGACTGAGTGTTTCAGCTTGGCATCTGGACTGGGAGCGATCAGGAAGGTGCCGGTCAATTCGGGAACGATTACGACCTTGGCATCCGGGTTGAACGCTCCTCTCGGCATCGCTGTGGACAACCAGTATGTGTACTTCAGTCTAAACTGGGACAACCCACCCGGCGGTATCAGTCGGATGACACTGGCGGGTGGTTCGATCACGGAGTTAGCTTCGGGTTGTATTCCGACCTTTCTTGACAAGGACACCACCAGCGTATTTTGGGGGGAGGGCGATGCCGACGATTGTGGGTATAATGATATCCGGTCCGTCCCGCTGGAGGGTGGGGCGGTAACCATATTGGCCGTTACAGCCGGGCATGTGCTGTCCGTGGGCACGGATGGCACCGATGTTTACTGGGTGGATCCCGGTGACAGCACGGTGAAGCAGGTGGCCAATACCGGCGGTGTGGTTACCACGCTGGCCACAGGTGCCGATGCCTCGCTTGCGCAGATTAAAGTGTATGCAGGCGAGGTGTACTGGAACGAGTATTCGAATGGGGCGATCAAAAAAGTGGCCACCAGCGGGGGAAGCGTTACGACGGTAGCCAGTGGCCTGAATCTCCCGGTGTGCCCGGTCGTTGACGACTCCTATATCTATTGGGGTGAGGGTTTTGCTAACAAAGCGACCCAAAGCACAGGGACAATACGTGCTGTGCCCGTGGCCGGGGGAGCGACGATCACCATTGCACGAGGACTCAACAATCCATTCGGGTTGTCTTTGGACAATGATTCTATCTATTGGGGCGAAGGCACGCGGGATTTTGGCAACGGTGGCACTGGTTCGACTCCTCCGGCGGACGGGACGATTAAGAGAGCTTCCAAACCGACTGCTCCATCCCCCGAGAATTGCACCTATACGTTGAGCGCGACGAATGTCACACTCGCGGCCAAGGGCGGCTCGAAAAACGTGAGCGTGAAGGTCAAGGGTACCGACTGCCCCCCTTGGACGGCCAGCACCACGAATAGCTGGATCACGATCACCTCCGGCAGCACCTACACGGGCAACGGCAAGGTCGATTACAGCGTCCCTGGCAATACGAACACTACGATCTTGAGCGGCACGATAACCATCGCCGACCAGATGGTCACGGTCAATCAGGCGGCGGGAGGCTGCACGTTCAAGCTGAGCCCAAAGTCCGGCAAACTCAAGGCCGCCGGCGGCACCGGTGCCGTGAAGGTGACCCCCAACTTCAGCGACTGTGACTGGATCGCGAGCACCACGAATAGCTGGATCACGATCAATGGCGGAACGAATGTCATGGGCAAGGGATCGGTCACTTATACGGTCGCGACTAACGCGACCAGCAACGTTCTCACGGGCATGATCACCATTGTCGGCGAGACGTTCACCGTAACCCAGTCGGGAGCAGAATAGCACCGGCTCACGGAGCACGCGGGCTGAGATTGGTTCCGTAGCGGAGGGCTCGGACGAGGATGGCAAATGTTGAGGCGAGCATCAGCCAGGCGAGTTGGCCGGCCTCGTGGCGGCATGGCGCTCCTGGCGCCGCTATGGCAAATCGCCGATGGAAACGGCTCGGGAAGGACCGACCAGCAGAGGATGGTTTTCGGGCTTGACCCCGGTCTGCGCTAGTGATTATTTTCACAATCGTTGATTGAGATGCGGCCACGTCTGCTCCACCTCGTCAAATCTTGGGCTCAAGTGAAGGAGAAGCACTGGACTCAATCGGACATCGGCCGCACTCGCCGCGATCTGGCATCCGATGCCGAAGGAAGTCCTGTTGCCCATCCCTTTTCGGCCCCACCATGCAGTCGATGGGAATTTCTTCAGTAGTGCCGGGCGACCCGAACGAAAGGGCGCCGGTATCATGAGTGCTCGTCCGACTGAATGGCCCGCGATGGTCGCGGGGCGTATGTCATATGGTAAATGTCGGTCAACTTGTAATTGAGGATCAAAAATATGCGAACTGAATTGCGACGAACGATGAGCACGTCTGGTGAAACCGTGCTTCTAACTGTAATTGCCGGTCTGCTTTGCCTGGCCGCGCCAGCGGCGCAGGCGGGAACACTGTTGCAGCAGTATTTCCCGCTGCAAAGCGGAGACCAAAAAACATTCGTAGCGACCATCGACAACAGCGCGGTGCAGGAAATGCAAATTTTCACGAATGCGACTTTCGATGGAAATGACGTGTTTGCTGGCAGCGCTGTCGACACCTACTACGGTGGCTCGAACGTGACCGTGTACTTGAACTATTCCGGCGATCAATTGTTATGGTATGGAGCTTCACGAATCGCTTCCGGCAACTTGGAGGGTGGAACTCTGACCTTCGATCCGCCCATGGTATTCCTTGACGAGCAATCGCTGTCCAAAGGGGGTACGTACAAGTCTACCACCACCGCCACCACCACGCGCAATGGATCCTCCTCCACCTGGCCGGTCTCGTACTCTTACACAGTGACCTCCGCCGGAACGGTGACCGTTCCAGCGGGAACGTTTTCGAACTGCGTGGAACTGACTGTCAAAGCAACCGTAAAAACCAAAAAGGGCACCAAATCACTTACTGTGACCGACGCCGTGCTGGCGCCCAACGTCGGCATTGTCGAGGAGCCCATCGGCTACCCGTATCATACGCCAAGTCAAGTGGGCCTGTACCAGCTGTCTTCGTGGTCGATCACGCTGCCCTACACGTACACGACCAATAACAGCGCGATCACCATCACCGGATACGACTGCTCCGACGCTGACGTGACCATCCCCAGTCTGATCGGTACGCTGCCGGTCACCAGCATCGGGTCCAACGCGTTCCATGACTGCACCAATCTGACCAGCGTTACGGTCCCCAGCAGCGTCACCAGCATCGGGGACTATGCATTCTCTGACTGCACCAGCCTGACAGCAGTCTATTTTCAAGGGAACGCCCCCACGCTGGATGGTCCGTCTGTGTTCGCTACTGCTACGGGTTACGACCCTGCGACAGCCTATTACTTGCTCGGGGCCACGGGCTTCGGCACAACATTGGGCGGTATTCCGACCGCCCTATTCACCGCCAGTTCATGCACCAACACACTGAGCGCAACGAATGTCACACTCGCGGCCAAGGGCGGCTCGAAAAACGTGAGCGTGAAAGCCAAGAGTACCACCTGCTCGTGGACGGCCAGCACCACGAATACCTGGATCACGATCACCTCCGGCAGCAACTACACCGGCAGCGCCAAAGTCGATTACACCGTCCCCGGCAACACCAACACCACGCCACTGACCGGCACGATAACCATCGCGGACCAGACGTTCACCGTCAATCAGGCGGCGGGAGGCTGCACGTTCAAGCTGAGCCCAAAGTCCGGCAAACTCAAGGCCGCCGGCGGCACCGGTACCGTGAAGGTGACCCCCAACTTCAGCGACTGTGACTGGATTGCCAGCACCACGAATAGCTGGATCACGATCAATGGCGGAACGAATATCACGGGCAAGGGATCGGTCACTTATACGGTCGCGACTAACGCGACCAGCAACGTTCTCACGGGCATGATCAGCATTGCTGGCGAGGCGTTCACCGTAACCCAGTCGGGAGCAGAATAGGACTGGCAGCGCATCTGTCCAAAAACGTCGACTACGCGGCGGGGACGAGGCCGTAATTCTTCGCGTGCAATTCGGACAGGCTGGACAATTCCGCGTCCGTCAGGTCCGGTGTGTCCGGGGCCGCCGCGAATTCATGGAGCTGCCGCTCGTTGTAGATGTTCGGTAACACCGAACCGACACTCGGTTCCGCGAGGATGAACTTGATGGCCGCCTGACCCAGCGTCCGCCCCGTATCCTTCGTCAGGAACGCGATCTGGTCCACCTTCTTCAGGCCGTCCACCAGCCACGCCTTGCGCTTGGCGTCATCGGCCACGCGGAAGCTCCGATGGTCGTCCTTGCTGAACGTCGTAGTCTCGGCATAGGCGCCTTCGAGCAACCCGGAGCAGTGCGGCACGCGCGTAAACACGCTCAAATCGCACTCGCGGGCCACGGGAAAAATCGGCTGGCCGATCATTTGCTCGAACAAATTATAAATGATCTGCACGTGCGCGCCGCGTTCCCGCAGCGCCGCAATCCCTTCGGCAATTTGCCGGCGGTCGATCGCCGGCCCCAGCGCGACGCCGAACGCAAGAATCTTGCCGGCTTCCCGCAACTCGCGCAGCGTGGCGAACACCTCGTCGGTGCGGATGGTCTCGATACGCGGGTTGTGGAGTTGGTAGAAATCGATGCGGTCGGTCTTCAATCGCCGCAAGCTTTGTTCGCATGCCATCCGAATGAAATCCGGCGACCAATTATGGGGCCGCTCGCGCTGGCCGGGTTGCACGCCGGGGTGATTGTAAAAATCGTAACCGAATTTCGTGGCGATCACGATGTCGTCACGGCGTCCCTCGAATGCCTGGGCCAGTACGACCTCGCCCTTGCCGTCACCATAGACGTCGGCCGAGTCGAAGAAATTCACGCCCAGATCGCGGGCCTGCCGCAACAGCCTGACCCCCGTGTCGTAATCTTCATCCGCGACTCCCCACATTTTGGTTCCGACCGTCCACACGCCGAAACCGACTTCGGAAACGCGGAGATTGGTGCCTTTGAGAATGCGATATTTCATAGCGAAGCCCGAGATCTGTCACCGCCTGTTTATAGCCCAGGACAGGAGGGGGCGCAAGCTCGTTGACAATCCCTGCCCGGCTTTCCGATGGACAGGTTGCGGCGGATGCGCTAAGTAGTTGTCGGGCAATGCAACCGAGCAGCCATATCGCTTTCAAAGAATGGGCGGTCGTTGTGGACGCGTTGGGCCAGGGCGAACAGGTCCTGATCCTCCGCAAAGGCGGCATTCGCGAACAGCGCGGCGAGTTTCACGTTGACCATCGTGAATTCTGGCTGTTCCCAACGCAATATCACGAGGCCGAGCGCTCCATCATCCCGTCCAAACGCCCCCGGTTGCGCGACATCGCCGCGGCCGCGCCGAAGGATGCCGTCGACATCGAGTATTACGCGGTCGCCGACGCCATCGTCCAGATTACCGGCCCCGAAGCGCTCAAGCGCCTGCAGGGACGACATATTTGGAGCGAGCAAATTCTGCAGGAGCGGTTCCAGTTCGGACGCGAACCGGGGTTGCACGCGCTTGTCACGCGCGTCTATCGCCGGCCGGCTCCCGAGAGGTTCGCCCTGCGCGAGTCCTACGGTGGTTGCAAGAGCTGGGTGGAGCTGGAGGGCGCGTTGTCCACTGAAAGCTTGACGCCCGTGCTCCCAGATGTTGAATATAGCGCGCAGCGCGAAGAAATTCTGGAGATGCTAGCCGATCATGCCCTTGCTCATTCATAAACGGCCCGATGGCACGGAAAAGACGCTCGAATTCAGCAATAAACCCCTGATCGTCGGTCGTCTGCCCGAGTCGGAAATCTCCGTGCGCGACTCGTTCATTTCGCGCGTGCACTGCGGATTCACCTTTGCCAACGACCAGTTTTCACTCAAGGATCTTGGCTCGACCAACGGCACGTACCGCAATGGCGCCCGCGTGTTCGAGTGCGCCCTTTCATCGGGCGACAAAATCCAGGTCGGCAACACGACGCTCGTGTTCGAGATCGACTCGAAGAACCACAACGCGCTTCTGCGGCAGATTCCGCAGATGGTCGCGCCGCCGCTCACGGTCGGGGGATCGTCACCGCCCCGTCCGGACCTCAAACAAGTGACCGCCCCGGTGAATCCGCCGGCAGCCCGGCCGCCAGCGTCACCCAGCGTCAAACCCAAGTGACCTTTCCCCGTCGTCCCATGGCCGTGGCGCGACAGCTTCTGCTGCTCCTCTTCCTCCTTGCCGGGCTGATGTGGTTTGCGTCCGCACCGGCCCGATCGGAAGATTCCACGAACCGGGTCGGGTCAGCCGCGGACCTCGCGCGCGAACAGGCCTGGCAGCAACGCCAGAAACTGCCGTTCGCCAAAGGGACGCTCACGGACATTGATTTCCAGCGGCATGAACTCCGGCTCAGGACGGCCGATGGCGTGCGGACGTTCGCCTACACGCCGCGCACGTACATCTTCCGCGACAAAGACAAGGTCACAGTGGACAAATTGAAAACCGGCGAGATCATCGCCCTGCGCTTCACTACCGACAACGACGGCGTCAGCACCGTTGTCCGCATCAAAGCCTACGGGACGCCCGCCGCCGCCGCCACGCCACCGGGACCGTCCGCATCCACCAACCAGTTGCCCAGCACGTCGCCATGAAGAAAGTGCTCGTGCCCCTGGCGCCCGGCTCTGACGATTGACCCGCGTTGCATTTCACGGCCCGCACGATAGAATCCTTCCCGGAGACTGGGTGAAACGGAGAAGCACAACAGCAGTCGCCCTCACGGTCGCCGGCTCCGACAGCGGCGGTGGCGCGGGCATTCAAGCCGACCTGAAGACCTTTCGCGCGCACGGCGTTTTCGGCACGAGCGCCATCACGTGCATCACGGCGCAGAATCCCGCGCGCGTCAGCGCCGTGCAATCCCTCCAACCGCGCCTCGTGGCCGAGCAGATGGATCGCATCTTCGAGGCGTTCCCCGTCGGCGGCGCGAAAACCGGTATGTTGTACGATGCGGCGATCATCCAAGCGGTCGCGCACGGATTTGCCCGTCGCAAATTCGCCAAGTTGGTGGTCGATCCGGTCATGGTGGCCAGCAGCGGGGCGCTGTTGCTCAAGAAAAATGCCGTCACCGCGCTCACATCGAAACTCTTTCCGCGCGCGGCGGTGGTGACCCCAAACCTTGCCGAGGCGGAAGCGTTGACTGGTGGCGCCATTCGCACACTCGGTGATTTGCGCCGGGCTGCCCGTGTGCTCGCGGACAAATACAGCGTCCCGTTTCTGGTCAAGGGCGGACACCTGCCCGGGGCGAGCCGCGCCGTGGACGTCCTGTTCGATGGCCGGCGCGTTTACGAATACCACGCCGCGATGGTGTCAAGGATCAAGACCCACGGCACCGGGTGCGCGTTCTCGGCGGCGATCGCCGCCAATCTGGCGCTGGGTCACGGTCTCGCCGCGTCCATCGCGCGCGCGAAACGATTTGTGACCGTGGCCATTCGTGACGCCGTGACTGTCGGACGACACCGGGCGCTGAAGATATGAAACGTCCACTCGCGGGGCTTGTGGTCACCTACGCCTCGGGGATTTGGATCGGGTCGCTCATTGGTTGGGCGTTGACGCCTTTGCTCGTGGCGTCGGCTGGTTGCCTGATTCTCTTCCTGTTCTTGCGACGCACGGCGTTGGCCCGGATCGCATTGTTTGCGGCGGTTCTCGTGTTGGGAATGGCCCGGTATCGCCAGGCCACAGCGATTTCGTCGCCGATCGACATCACGCGGCTGCTCGAACCTCGCGACCAGAGCGTCAATCTGCAAGGCGTCATCGTCACGGACACGGGCGCGCGCGACACGCCCGCCGGCGAAACCGACTCGGAACGACTGCGTTTTTCCCTCGAACTGCGGGCGGTGCAGCGAAACGGGCAATGGGTTCCCGCGACCGGGACGGTCCTGGTATTCGTGAGCGACGCGCGCGAGGTCGCGCCGTTGCGGTACGGCGATCTCATCCAGTTTTCGGGAGTGTTGCGCGTGCCGGAGACGGTGCGCAATCCGGGCGCATTCGATTGGCGCGGGTGGCTGGAGCAACGCGGGATCCATTTCACCGCAACCATCCGCAAAGACGACGCGCTCGACGCGGCCGCCCACGACCAGGGCAATCCTGTGATCGCCACGTCATTGCGATTGAGCCGGTATCTCGAACGCTCGTTGCGCCTCGGCCTTGAAGACGAACCGAAGCTGGCCGGCGCGCTCGCGGGCATGGTCATCGGCGAGCGCTCGGAAATTCCGACCGAGACCTACAAGGATTTCCAGCGCACGGGAGTCTTCCACGTGTTTTCCATCAACGGCCTGCACGTCGGCCTGGTCGCCGGAATCGTGCTGATCGTGTTGCGCGCGGCGCGGATTCCACGACGATGGTGCGCCGTCGCCGCGGTACCGGTGCTGGTTCTGTACGTGTTCGCCACCGGCGCGCATCCCGGCGCGGTGCGGGCGCTCATCATGGCGTGCGCGTGGTTGATCGGGTGGATGTTGGTGCGTCCCGCCGACACCTTGAACAGCTTGGGAGCGGCGGCGCTGGTGATTCTCCTGTACGCCCCGACGCAACTGTTCAACAGCGGGTTCCTGCTGTCGTTTTCCGTCGTGCTGGCTATCGTGAGGCTGACGCCGTCCATCGAAGCGCGGTTGTTGCCGCGGATTGCCACGGACCCGTTTCTGCCCGAGGAATTCGTACCGACCTGGAGAAAGAAACTTGATCGACGGCTGCGATGGGTCATCCAACTGCTGAGTTGTTCCGTGGCGGCGTGGCTCGGTCTCGTGCCGTTGATGGCGTTGTATTTCAACCTGTTCACGCCGATCAGCATCGTTGCCAACCTCATCGTGATCCCGTTGCTCGGGTGCATCATCGCTCTCGGGTTGCTCGCCGCGCTGGCCAACGCCGCGAGCGCATGGCTGGCGTTGACCCTGAATAACGCGAACAGTCTTTTGATCGCCGCGATGGTCCGCGGCGTGGAATGGCTCGGAGCTGTCCCGTTCGGACACTGGTTCGTCCAGGCGCCGCCCGTGTGGATCGTGTGGATGTATTACGGGTTCGGCGTGCTGGCGCTGAGCAAGAAGATTTCCGTGCAACGTCGGCGGGTCATCGCGGCCCTGACGGTGTCGTGCGTGGCCGCGGCGTTGTTCCTGCGCGGCGGGCCGTCGAACGAGGTCGATCTCACCGTGTTGTCGTTGACCGATGGCACGTCGATCTTTGCCCGGGTGCTCGGCAGCCACCACGACATGTTGATCGACGGCGGCGGAGGCTGGGATGGGATGCACGTCGTGGTCCCGTTCTTGCGGTCGGAAGGCGTGAATCGCCTGGCCGCGACCGTGCTCACCTGCGGCGACAAGGCCCATGCGGCGGGGTTGACGGTCGTAGTGAGTGAAGTTGGGTCCCGGGAGGCGATCTGGAGCGGAATCCTTTCGCGCTCGAAGTATTGCGCGGAATGGGTCGACCAGATCAAAGCGCGGGGAATTCCCCTGCGCGCAGTGGAAGCCGGTGACGACCTCAGTTCCGCATCGAATGTTCATATTCGCGTCTTGAATCCGCTGCCCGGCATGGTCGCGAGCCGCGCCGATGACAACGCGCTGGTGCTGGCCGTCGACTACGGACCGACGCGGGTGCTGTTGATGTCCGATGCCGGCGAGACGGTCGAGAGACGGATGCTGAAAGAGTTTGGCGGTTTCCACGCCCAGGTTGTGGTGAAGGGACAGAATTCCAAGGAGTCATCGTGCACGGCGGAATTTCTCGACACGGTGCGTCCCGAAACCGTCGTGCAAATCGTCAATGCCGGCGATAGCCACCGGTATCCCGAACCGGCGCTGCGCGACCGGCTTGCGGCGCGCGGCATCACCTACCTCCGCACCGACGACGATGGCGCCGTGACGATCCGCTTGACGCCGAACGGGTGCGAGGTGAGGACGTTTCTGAAATAGATTTGTTCCCGACGAATCATTCCGGCTTGTCTGACCGGCAGGTGCTCGCCATACTGCGCGGGATATGATGGTAATCATCAATGGACGGGTAATCGCTCCGCACGCCGTGCTGGAGCAACATTGTGTGGTGATCGACGGCGGCAAGATCAAGCAGGTGGCGCCGACGGCGCAGGTGTTGTGGCCGGAAGACGCGCAGGTGATCGACGCGCAGAACAACTACGTTGCGCCCGGGTTCGTCGACATGCACGTTCACGGCGCGCTGGGCCGCGACACGATGGACGGGACGGTCGAAGCGCTGGCGCAGATCGCGAAATTTCACGCGGCTGGCGGCACAACCACGATGACGCCGACGACCACGACGCACTCGACAGAAAAGATCGGCGCGGCGTTGCAGGCGGTTGCCGACGCGATGGGACACGATTTTGGCGGGGCGCAAATCGTCGGGGCGCACGTCGAGGGGCCGTATATTTCCCGGGAGCGCAACGGGGCGCAGCCGTCGCAATACATCCGCGACGCGAACCCGGCGGAGTACCTGCCGTGGCTCGACCGTGACGGGTTGGTGACGCAACTGACGCTGGCACCGGAGGCGAACGGAGCGCTGGAGCTCATCGACGCGCTGCTGGAGCGGGAGATGCTGCCGAGCGGCGGCCATACGGCGGCCAGCTACGAACAGGCGCGCGCGGCGGTGGACCGCGGCCTGTGTCACGCCACGCATTTGTTCAATTGCATGTCGAGCACGACCAAGTCGGGGCCGTATCGAGCGCCCGGCGCGCTGGAGACGTTTCTGGCCGACGAGCGGGTCATGGTGGAATTGATCGCGGACGGCAAACATGTGCACCCCGAACTGATGCGGCTGGCGATGCGGGCCAAGGGCGTGGACAAGGTGTGCCTGATCACCGATGCGACGGCGGGCGCGGGATTGCCCGAGGGCACCGGGTTTTCCGTTGGAGAGACCAGCGCGGTCGTGCGGGACGGCGTGGGGATGACCACCGACGGCATGTCACTGGCCGGCAGCGTATCGACGATGGTCCAGATGGTTCGGAACATGGTTGAGCTGGCGGGCGCGACGCTGACCGATGCGGTACGGATGGCGAGCCTGAACCCCGCGCGCGCGCTGGGCATGGGCGGCCGCAAAGGCAGCATCGAACCACGCAAAGACGCGGACATGGTGATTTTCACGGACAAGTTCGACGTGTTGAAGACGGTGATTGGCGGACGCGTGGAATACGCAGCCAAACCGGAATGAAGGTGACGATTCGATGATTGTAATTACCGGGGCCACGGGCTTCGTTGGCGAAGAAGTCGTCAAGCAGGCGCGCGCGGCGGGTTATCCCGTCCGCGCCATCGTGCGCGAGCCGCAACGGGCCCAATGGTTGGCGGAGCGATACGGCGTGGAATTATTTCACGGCAACGTATTGTATGCGCCGTCCATCGAAGGCGCGATGAAGGACGCGAACTGCGTCATTCATCTGGTGGGCATCATCCACGAATGGAAAGAGAACACGTTCGAGCGGGTGCACGCGCAGGCGACCCGGTACGTGATCGATGAAGCGAAGAAGGCGGGGGTGAGACGGCTCGTGCACATGAGCGCGCTGGGCACGCGCGAGAACGCGCGGAGCCGTTATCACCAGACCAAATGGGCCGGGGAAGAAGCCGTGCGCAAAGGCGGCTTGGCTTGGACGATTTTCCGCCCGTCGTTCATTTACGGCCCGAGGGACAAGGGGATCAACACGCTGGCGCAGATCGTGCGGCGGCTGCCGTTCATCCCGGTGTTGGGGAGCGGCAACACCAAAATCCAGCCCATTTCGGTGGAGAACGTCGCGAAAGCGTTTGTCGGGGCGGTGCGGAACGATGAGAGCGTTGGCAAGACCTACGACCTGTGCGGGCCGGGGGCGTTCACATGGAACGACCTATATGACAAGCTGCAGGAGATCCTCGGTACGCGGAAGAAGAAGGTCCACCTGCCATTGCCGATCGCGCGGGTGCAGGCCGCGGTCTTCGAGACGTTTCTCGCGAATCCGCCCTTCACGCGCGATCAACTTCTGATGTTGCAGGAAGACAACGTGGGCGATCCCAAGCCGGCGGAGCGCGAATTTGTGCTGCCACAGCCGAAATTCGAGGAGGGCGTGGCGCGGTACCTCAACCGCGACGCGTGAGGAAACGAAAACAGGGAATCCATGGTGGATTCCCTGTTGAAATGCCGCGACCGAATTGGTCGCAACGAATCGGTCTGTTAGCTGGCTTCCTTACTTCGCCGATGCGGGCGGGCCGATCTTGTGCGCGGTCAAAACGCCGCCTTCGTCTTCGGTATACGACACGGTGACTTTGTCGCCGACCTTGATATCCGCGAGGGCCGCGTCCTTCTTGTCGGCGGTGCTGTACTTGGTCTTTTCGCCGATCTTGAAGGTCTTGCTGTCCGCTCCTGCCTTCTTGACGATGACGGTGCCGGCCTTTGCGTCAATCGCCGTGACCTCACCCGTGAATTGGTGCCGTTTCATCTTGGGGGGCGGCGCGTTTGTGGAAGTGTCTTGTGCCCGAACCGGTTCCGTGAACGACAGCGCGAGCGCGGCAATACCCAAAGCCATGGCTGCGCGTAGTAGACGTTTGCTCATCTTTCTCCTCCTCTTTTGTTATGCAGGTTAACGACTAATCCGTCGATAGCTCTCGGTTGGTCTTTAGAGCAAATCATATGGGCCGTCAAGCCCGAATCATGAGCATCAGGCGGCACGGGCTTTTTGCTTGATTCACCGGGTTTTAGGGTTCAATCTCAGGCAGCCTCGCCCCGGCGAGTCAGGCGGAGTTTTACGACCGAAACCAGTTTTTGACGGAGATTCTCCACATGTCAGTTGACATCTCGAAGATTCGCACGGTAGCCATCGTCGGCCACGCTTCCAGCGGCAAAAGCTCGTTGATCGACGCCGTGCTGTTCATCTCCAAGGCGGTGAACACCCACGGACGGGTCGCCAACGGGACCAGCGCCGCGGATTGTTTGCCCGACGAGATCGAACGCAAAATCACCATTCACGCCAAGACGTTGCACTGCCAGTGGGAGGGCCATCGGGTCACGCTGCTGGACACGCCGGGTTTTTCCGATTTCTTCGGCGACACGATGGCCGCCATCCGCGCGGCGGACGCGGCGATCGTCGTCATCGACGGGGTGGGCGGCGTCGAGGTCGGGGCGCGCCGCATCTGGAAGATGCTCGACGAGATGCAGAAACCGCGGCTGATATTCGTCAACAAGCTCGACAAGGAGAACAGCGACTTTTTCCGGTGCGTCGAGCAGATTCGCGGCGTGTTTGGGAAGAACTGCATTCCATTCGAACTGCCGCTGGGCAAGGAATCGGGTTTTACGAAGGTGCTGAACCTGCGCACCACGCCCGAAGCGGACGTGCCGGCGGAATTGCGCGATCAATTTCACAAATCGCACGAGAGCCTGGAAGAAGCCGCCGCCGAACAGGACGACAAACTGCTCGAAGAATTCCTCGGCGGGCAGGCGTTGACGGTCGACGAGATCACCCAGGGCACGCACGTCGGCGTCGCCCGCGGCACGACCGTGCCGATTTACTGCGGCTGCGCGGAGAAAGAGGTCGGCGTCCGCAATTTGTTGGAAGGCGTCACCGCGTTGCTGCCGTCGCCAGCCGATGTGGGCGCGGTCGCCACGGAAGACGGGGGCAGCGTCGAGCCGAAGGCGGACGCGCCGTTCAGCGGGTTCGTGTTCAAAGCGACGGTGGACCCGTACGCGGGGCACCTGGCGTATGTGCGGGTGGTTTCGGGCACGTTGAAACCCGACATGGACGTGGTCAACGCCACGCGCAGCGGGAAGGAACGCATCCCGCAGTTGCTGAGCATGCAGGGGAAGACGCAATCCATCGTCGGTGAGGCCGGTCCGGGCGAGATTGTCGCGCTGGCCAAGCTCAAGGACACGCACATCAACAATACGCTGTGCGACCCCGCCAAGGTTGTGAAGTTCCCGCCGATCAAGTTCCCGAGGTCGGTGATGAGTTACGCGGTGCATCCGCACACGGCGAAGGACGAAGAGAAGATCAGCATCGCGCTGCATCGGCTGGTCGAGGAAGACCCGACGTTTCACATGGAGCGCAACCCGAACACGAAGGAGTTGATCATTTCGGGGATGGGCGACCAGCATCTGGCGGTTGTCGTGGACAATTTGAAGAAGCGGCTGGGGGTGAACGTCGATCTCAGCACGCCGAAGGTGGATTACAAGGAGACCATCACCGCCAAAGGCGACGGCCACTACAAGCACAAGAAACAATCCGGCGGCCACGGCCAGTACGGCGAAGCCTACGTGAAGATCGAGCCTCAGCAGCGGGGCAAGGGCTTCGAGTTCGCCAGCGAAGTGGTCGGCGGGTCCATCCCGCGCAATTTCATTCCGGCGGTCGAAAAAGGCTGCATGGAAGGAATGCAGGGCGGGGTAGTGGCGGGTTTCCCGGTGGTCGACGTGCGGGCGATTGTGTATGACGGCTCGTATCACGACGTTGACTCGAACGAAATCAGTTTCAAGATCGCGGGGTTGCACGCGTTCAAGGAAGCGATGCAGAAGGCGCGGCCCGCACTGCTCGAACCGATCATGAACGTTACCGTGTTCGTTCCCGACCAGTACATGGGCGATATCACGGGCGACCTCAACCACCGCCGCGGACGCATTCTCAGCGTCGAGCCGGCGGACGGCTTGCAAGCCATCAAGGGCCAGGTGCCGCAGGCGGAACTGTTCAAGTACGCCAGCGAACTGCGGTCGATGACCGGTGGCCGCGCGTCGTTCGAGATGGAATTTTCCCACTACGAACAGGTCCCCCAACACGTCGCCCTGAAGGTCGTCGCCGAAGCCCAGGCCGCCAAGAAGGCCCAGGCGGAGAGTTAGCGGGACGGGCACTGATCGCCGCGTGAAGGCACGCGGCCTACAATCGACGGCGGGCCGGACGGCCGGTCCGCGCTTATCAGGCGCGCGACTGCAAGAGGACAACGTCACGCAAATAGGTACTTTTTGCGAAACGAACCCAACGACGTGTGAGCGAAATGGCGCGTGTATGGGTCAGGGCGATAGGTGGTTAGGGAAATTGGAATCGGGAAAAACGGTTGGGTTCGTTCCCACTAAAATTGGGTTCGCTTGAGGGGTGAAACCGGGCAATTTTGGGTCCGGGTGGGGTATTTGGGGCGGTTTTTTGGGCCATTGCGGACGCGACGGAGCGCGTCCCTCCACAAACAGCAAATTGGGGCAGTACCCGGTTCGGGCGTGGATTGACGGTGGCGGGATTGTCTGGTAAACTTTCTCTTGCTCGTTCTGGTCGTTGTAGCGCCCTCAACACGAATAAATCCGTGCCAACTTCCCGAGTCATCGACGCTCTGACAGTGACACCCGCCCCGAAGGTTTCGAGGTCGGCGGATCGTGTCGCGGCGTCCGAGCCTGTTTCTGGGAAACCACCGCGCGTGGCCACCCCGGCGGAGCGGATCCTTGCCGACGGCAAGTTCTTCCGGGTCGGCCCGCAAAAGTTTCATCCACGCGGCGTGACCTACGGTCCGTTCCAGCCGGATGAAACGGGCGGCACGTTCCCGAAACCCGAGCAGGTGGCCCGCGATTTCGAGTTGATGAACCAGCTTCACGCGAACTGCCTGCGCGTCTATCACGTGCCGCCGCGCTGGTTCCTCGACCTCGCGCAGGAACACGGGTTGAAGGTGCTGGTGGACTATTATTGGCCCAAGCACACGTGTTTCCTCGAAGACGTGGAGACCATCCAGTTTGCGCGGCGGGCCACGCGGCAAGCGGCCGAGGCGGTGGCGGGTCACCCGGCGGTGTTCGCCCTGACGTTGGCCAACGAAATCCCGCCCGACATCGCCCGCTGGTACGGGGCGACGCGCATCGCGCACTTCATTGATGAACTCGCGGCGATTGTCAAGCAAGTGGACCCGCAACGGCTCGTCACGTTCGTCAATTTTCCCACCACCGAGTTCCTGCAACCGACCAGCATCGATTTTGTCAGCTTCAACGTGTACCTGCACGATCCGCGCCCGTTCGCCAACTATCTCGACCGGCTCCAGAACATCGCGGGCGACAAGCCGCTGGTGCTGGCGGAATTCGGGATCGATTCGGTGCGCGAGGGCGAGGACGCCAAGGCGCAAATCCTGAGCGGGCACATCGAGATCGCCTGCCGCGAGGGTCTGGCGGGGACGTTCATCTTTTCGTTCACGGACGACTGGCACACGGGCGGGCACCAGATCGAGAACTGGTATTTCGGGCTGACCACGCGCGACCGCAAGCCGCGTCCGTCGTTTTATGCGGTCGCGGAACAATACAAGCGGGCGCCGTACTTTCCGCTGCCGCACTATCCGAAGGTCAGCGTGGTCGTGGCCAGTTACAACGGCGGGCGGACGTTGCCCGCGTGCCTCGATTCGCTGACGCACCTGAATTACCCGAACTACGAGATCATCCTCGTGGACGACGGCTCGACAGATGACACGGCACGGGTCGCGTCGCATTATCCGACGGTGCGCACGATCCACCAGGAGAACATGGGCCTGAGCGCGGCGCGCAACACGGGCATCGAGGCCGCGGCGGGGGAAATCGTCGCGTTTACCGACAGCGATTGCCGGGTGGATGAAGACTGGTTGTATTACGTCGTGGGCGACCTCCTCAAGACCGACGCGTGCGCGATCGGGGGCCACAATTTCCCGCCGCCCGAAGACAGCCCGGTGGCGGCCTGCGTGGCCGTATCGCCGGGCGGACCCGCGCACGTGATACTGGACGACCGCAGCGCCGAGCACATTCCCGGCTGCAACATGGCGTTTTGGAAGTGGGCGCTCGAAGAGATTCACGGGTTCGACCGGCAATTTCGCGCGGCGGGGGATGACGTGGATGTGTGCTGGCGGCTGCTGCAGCGCGGGCGGAAGATTGCGTTTTCGCATTCGGGTTTCGTGTGGCATTACCGCCGCAACACCATCCAGGCGTACCTGAAACAGCAGCGCGGCTACGGCGTGGCGGAGGCGCTCCTGCGTCGCAAGCATCCCGAGTTTTTCAACAGCCTGGGCGGGATGCGCTGGCGCGGGCGCATCTACAGTCCATCGCGGATCGCCGGATTCTTTGGAAGAAACGTCATTTACCACGGCGCGTTTGGCAGCGCGCTGTTCCAGACGCTGTACACGCCCGAGCCGAGCGGACTGCTCACGCTCGTAACGAGTTTGGAATGGCATGTCGTGTTTACGCTCGGGGCGTTGCTGCTGGCGACGGTGTGGCCGGCGTTGTGGCCGCTGCCCGCGCTCAGCCTCTGCGCGAGTTTGGTGGTCGCCACGGTCGCGGCGGTGTGCGTGGAATTGCCGCCGTGGCAACTGCAATGGTGGTCGCGTCCGCTGGTGGCGATTTTGTACCTGCTGCAGCCGGTGGTGCGCGGATGGCCGAAGTACGCGCGGCGGCTGCGACGTTCTGAGACGCCGGCGGCGGCGTATCAGACAGTGCGCGCCCTGGCCGCGCAGTACAAAGGATTGGGGTCGGTGCACACGCTCAACTACTGGAACGAAAAGAGCATCGAGCGATTCACGTTTCTGGAGGCGCTGCTGGAATTGCTGGACCACGATCAGTGGCAGTCGCGAACCGATAGTGGCTGGGACGAATTTGACCTGAGCATTTACGGCGACCGCTTCACGCGGGTGGATGTCAAGACCGTGGCGGAAAACCACGGGGGCGAGAAGCGGCTGCTGCGGGCGCACCTGAAGGGCGGGTGGACGTTCCTCGGGAAGATGTCGTTCTTCGCGATGGCGGTCGGCATGTGTCTGGCGGCGCGATTGTGGTGGTCGCTGGCGTTGCCCATGGCGGAAGTGCCTTTGTGGATCTTGTGGGGACTCACCGTATTTCCGCTGGCGGTGATCGGCCTGTGGGCGGGCTATCTCGAACTGCGCACGCGCCGAAGTGTGCGGTTGGCCACCGCCTTGCTGGATCTCTGCGCGAAGCACCTGAACCTGATCAAGCTGAGCATGCCGAAAAAATTCGTGAAGCCCGACTAGCGTGGGATGGGCAAGCCGCACGTTTGGAGCATCGTTCGCAGTACCTTGTCCGAATCAAAATACTCCCGGGCGATTCGCCTCGCGGCCCGGCAATGGCGCTCATAGTCTGTCCCGATTGTTTCGACCGCGTTCACGACGTCATCCGCTGTCTGGAAGGCGAAGAGTCCCTCACCGCAGGGAAGAACGTCACTGAAGCCGGTGTCCTGCACGATGGCGGGCTTGCCCGAAGCGAGGTAGGCGACCGTACGATCGCTGAACCAACCACAGCGCGTCTTGACATACGCTTCCTTGGCGACGCTACATTCGCCACGGGAGCGGCCAATGTAATCGAGGTAAGCCTCGACGCTCAACGTAACGGCCAGCGCTTCGGTAACGGTCCAGCCGGAATCGCGCAACAATTGCACGGGAGCGTTCACACCGCCGAGCGCAATCTCCAACACATTCCCGACGCGTCGGGGCAAATCGAGATACTTGAGGACCTCGACACTCTTTTGTCCGTAGTTCACGCCTTGGTACTCGACGCTGCCGTAGGCGTTCCAGCTCATCACCGTTGTGAATCGCGTGGCCTCAGGAGTGAACCGCGGAGAGATCAGGTCGAGCGCGAGAGGTTGCCGAAATGGATGCCAGCGCAGGCCGTGCGTCGGGATCGGGCAATCGGGTTGGCCAATCCGTTCGCCACAGGTGAAGTGAAAGTTGAAATCGCGCGGCGACGCGTAGCCCGGACAGGAAGGACCCAGCGCGGTCGACATCCTGAATTGGGTGAAGCCGGGGTCGATATCGACAAAGATGCGCGTCGGGCATTCGCGCAATTCTTCAAGCCATGTAGTGCAGGACGAACTGATCACGAATGCCGCATCGCGGCACAATGTTCGGACCTCGTCGCGTTGCAGGCCATGCCAGTTCTCAGACGCGTCCACGTAACACCAGCGGTGCACGCCGATTCGTTGGAAGAACGGAAGGATCTGCTCCAGGCCGTACGCGGGATCGTTGGTCATCGTGTTGGCGCGCGGGTCATAACACGCATGGGACCAGCCATAGTGTTCGAGGAAGACGACCTCGTAGCTGAGTTTCGTCAGGCCGGCGAGAAAGTGATACTGCGACAAGAGGTGGCCGCCGAGCGGATACCGGGCGAGATATCCCGTGAAGATGGCGATCGGCCGGCTCATGCGATGGCTTTCGCGAGAAGATCGGCGAGAACCGTGCGCGCATCGAACATTTTCGCGGCCAACGCGCACGCGGCGCGTGAATGCGCGGCGTAGTCAGCGTTGATCGCCTCGATTCCCGCCACCGCTTCGTCGGCGGTGCGAAACGCGAACAACCCGTGGCCGGTGGGGTAGACGTTGCTCCAAGCCGTGTCCTGTAGCACGCACGGTCGCCCGAGCGCGAGATAGCAGGCACTACGGCAACTGAACCATCCGCTGCGCGATTTGACGTAGCCCTCCTTGGCGACGCTCCATTCGCCCCGGGAGTGCCTCAAATACTCGCGATAGCTCCACGGGTCGGGCAGCCGGTCCGCCGGCTCGATGATCTGCCAGCCTTTCTGCTGAAGCACGTCCGTGGGACGTTTCATGCCGGGCCCCATGCCCATGGCGATTTCGAACTTCTGCGCCGTCCGCTGCGGGAGATCGAGAAACTTGAGGAACTCCACGTCCTTTTGTCCCCAGGTTTCGCCGTTGTATTCACAATTCTTGTAGGACACCCAGTTCATCACCGTGGTGAAGACATCGCGGGGCGCTTCCGGCGCGGCCTTCCACCAGTCGAGCACCACCGGTTGGCGCGTCGGAATCCAATGAAAACCGGCGTGGGGAACCCGGCAGTCGCGCGCCCCGATGTTCTCGGCGAACGTGAAGTGACGGTCGTGCGCGCGGATCCGCTCGAACACGTCCTGGTTGCCGGACGCGAGCGCCACCTGCGTGAACATCGGGTCGGAATCGAGGAACGCCTTGTGGGGGATGGCGAGATACTCGGGCCGCAACCAGCCGCAGCCCGAGACGTTCAGGAAGAGGTCGGCGGTCGCGCAAATCTCTTTCGCTTCCGCTTCGGTATGGCCATGGTAACTGGCATCAGGCGCGCTCCGATACATCCAGCGGTCGGCCAGCCCGAGTCTTTCCATCACGCCGCGCAGGTAACTGACATTGTAACCGCAATCGTCGCTGATGGTGTTTTGGATCGGGTCATACGGCCACATCTCGGTGTCTTCGAGGTAAAACACGTCGTGGCCCAGTTGGCGGAACCCCTCGACGAACTGCAGGTAGTCCCACGCCACGCCCCCGAACGCGTATTGCCCGACCAATCCCGTGACGATGATGCGCACAGCGGGAAGTTATAATGTGTGCCGGCCCAAGAGACAACCTCGACGAACCGCGTCGTGGACGAAAACGGAAATAGCCGGCTCGATTTCGGGCGATTGGCCCGCGCGCAGCGCGGGCGGCTACGGGATGCGGCCTTCGAGGTGGATCTCGTTAAAGGCGTCGCGGATCTGGATGGCTCGACCCGATAGATTGCCGACTGTGGGAGAACTGAACGGCAGCGTCTCTCCCTCGCGGGTGTCGATATTGTAGGTGCCGGTGTGTATATTATTTGTCGAGATCATCAGGGAACCGATGTTGGTCATCTTCATCGAAAGCGGTGGGTCTTCAACGAGAATCGAGTATGTCCCGCCACCCGACAAATGAAACGCGGAGATGTCGAACACACTGCGCCCTTGCGAGCCGGTGTAGATCGTCTTCACGTAACCCTTCTCACTGGGGTTGGGTGGATCGACATCAGGTACGATCAACGGCAACTTCCGGTCATAATGTGGCGCTTCGGCCTTGGCGGTGAACGCCGGTATCTGGGTAAACAGCACGGCGTAGACGACTTCATTCGTGACATTATTGACAACATTTGTATATCCCGGGTTTGCGATAAGCAGGTACCTACCTGCGAGATCCTCCAGATTGGTGACGGCCAACTGTCCCAGCCGATTGGTATCGCTCAACTGTACTGGCGCGGCGCCGACGGCCTCGTACTTGAGGGCCCACGTGCTGTTGGTGCCCTGGAGACTCATGGGGCCGATCAGGTAGACCAATGAGTTCGTATTGTTCGCCGCTCCCACAAATACGCCAAAGGATCCCGACGTGCCGTTTGATGTGCCACTCAAATTGTTGATCGTTACCGAGAAGATTTGGTTGGAGCCCTTTTCCTCGAGGACGGCGGTGCCGAACGCGCCCGGACTCGTCGCGCTCACCGTGGCTTGGAAGGTGCTGACGGCATAAATCGCCGGACGAGATGCGCCGAGGGTGCTCGCGGCGAAACCCGACAACAGTGCCGCAGCCAGAGCAAATGCCCCCAGCGAACCAAGTGGTTTTTGTTTCATGTTTTGGTCCTTCCGCTGAATCGATCGCCTCCGGTGAGGCGCTCACGTGTCGCTTTATAAGCAGTGGTCGTGCCGGAGTGAGCGGTATCGCCAAGTCATTAGCCATCCGCAAGTAGTCGAAGATCAATCGGTTACAAAACTGTCCACCCGGGCAGGGCGTTGTATGGTGAAGCAGTCCTTTTGCGCTGGACACCAGCGTCGGTGCATTTCAGAGTGCGCGGGATGCGGAACGAAAGATGGTTCGTGGCCGTTTCTCTCGTCCTCGGCGCCTTCGCCTTTGGCGTCGTAGTGGCTTGGCACTGTGTCGTCGATGGCGATCTGTGGGCGCGTCTGGCGGTCGGCGCGCACGTGTGGAAGACGGGGGCGGTGATGCGCCATGACGTATTCGCGTTCACACCGACGCTGCCGCAATGGATTGACCACGAATGGGGCGCGGGCGTGGTGTTCTTTGCGATGTTGAGCTGGTTCGGGCCGGAATCGTTGATGATTTTCAAGATCGTCGCCGCACTGGGCGCCATCGCGGTGTGCATTGCCGCTTCGCGGGCCGGCGGGACAAAGTGGGCTGGCGTGCTGGTTCTGGCCGTGCCGTGCGCGCTGGCGGTATTGCCCGGCTACGTCCCCGTGGTGCGCAGCCATGTGCTCACGTATTGTTGCTTCGCCGCAACGCTGTGGTGGCTGGAATTGATGCGGGGCGGCCGGCGTTGGCCGGCGTTCGCCATCGTGGCACTGATGCTCGTGTGGGCCAACGTCCACGGCGGGTTTATCGTCGGCCTCGTGGCCATTGCCGTGTATGAGGCATGGTTGAGGACACGCGCCGCACTGGCCACGCTGCTGGCGGCGCTGGCGGTCACCTGTGTAAATCCGTATGGATTGAGCTACTGGACGTATCTTGTACCTGCCTGGCTGCACCCGCGTGCTGATATTGCGGAATGGGGACGAATGTCGATGTGGGGATTCGACCCGTATTTTGGTTTTCGGCTCTTGTTCGTGATCGTCCTCGGCGCCATCGCCTGGGGATGGAAACGCCGCACGGGGAGCGGGCTGACCATGCTGGCGCTGACCGCCGCCGCGGGGTGGCTGCACCGGCGGCACGCTCCGTTTTTCGGGCTGGCGGCACTGGTGTACGCCGGGCCCTACCTCGATGGGAAGCGGCTGCGAGTGGAAGCCGCCGCGGCGGCGTACGTGCTGATTGCGGCGGTGGTTGCCTGGAGGTTTTTGCCGCAGACGGCGCTCAGGCCGGCCGTGCCGGCCACTTTTTATCCGGTGCGCACGGTGGACATCCTCGACGAGGCGCACGCGGAGGGAAACCTGGCTGTGCCGTTTCGCTGGGGCAGTTACGCATCCTGGCGGCTGGCCCCGCGAATCAAGGTGTCCATGGATGGACGTTACGAAGAGACCTATCCCGACGAGACATTCGAGTTGAACCACGCGTTGTTTTACAAGGACGGCCCGAACTGGGATGAATTGCTGCGGCGATACCGCGTGGATTTCGTCATTGTCGAATTGCGGACGACGCGGCTACAGCCCGGTGATCTTGTCTCGCGTGGCTACGAAGCGGTGTGGTCGGATAATACTTCGGTATTATTGGCCCGTCGTGAAGTCGCGCCGGGACTGCAGGCCGCCGCCGCCCATCTTCCCCCGACAACGCGCGAGCCCCTCGACCCGCATCTGGCCGATCGCTGGCTGCCAGGGACCACGCGAGCGCTACAGTGATTGGAGCAACTCGGCAGGCGGTTTTTCGATCTTGTCGATGCGGAGTTTTTGCGGGGTGGTTTCACCGGCGGCTTCGACCGTGTCGCCGACCTTCTTGTTCAGCAGCGTCTGCGCGAGGGCGGCGGGGTAACTGATGATGCCGCGAGCCGGGTCGCCATCCCACGCGCCGAGGATGTGGTAGGTCTGCGACCGGTTGGCGCCGAGGTCGGTCACGGTGACGCTTGTGCCAATATTGACGACATCGGTCTTGGCGTCGGCGAAGTCGGTTGGCTGGGCCCGCGACAGGAGGATTTCCAATTCGGCCCGGCGGCGCATGAGAAGTTTCTGCATGTCCTTGGCGGCCTTGAACTCGAAATTCTCGCGCAAATCGCCGTAACTGCGAGCCAACCCGATCTCTTTGCTGTTCTGCGGGATCTTCTTCTGGATGATGTCGTCGAGTTCGGCCCGGCGCTTGTTGTAGCTGCCCCATGAGACGATGAGCGGCTGCTCCTTGACGGTCTTGGTGACAAGAAACTCCTGCACGAACGGGTGTTCTTTAACGACGCGCGCCAGGAGGGACCGGCGATCGAGTTCTTCGAAGGCCGAGGTGGAAAGAATCAAACGCGCGATCTTGCGCACGGTCTCGGTGTCGGCCTCAACCAAAAGATCGGGCACGAGTTCCTCCTCCCCGAAGAGCACATCCCGCAGTTTCTTGCTGACGGACTTGTTCGGGGCGGACTCGATCGATTCAATCACGGCGAACAAAAGCGCGGGAGTTTGCAGCCCGTCCAGCCACGGATAGGCCTTGCGGGAAGCGGGCGTCGAGATGTTCCGGCAAATCCAGCACAACAATTCCGTTCCGGCCGTTTGATTGTGGACCCATTGCTCGATCGAGTCCGCTTTCTGGGTGAGCACATCGGGTATCTCGTCGAGCGACTTGGTGGACAGTCGGTTCAGTTCCCGCGACAGACGGTCGGGATCGGTGGTCTTGAGGACGGCGAGCGCGCGCCGTTGGGCCGACGCATTCAACTCGTCCAACACCGCAGACAGGTTTGGGGTCGCCGAGAGTAAGCCGGCGAGCAACGCGGCCGTGTCCTCCGTGGGCGACTTCTGGTGCTCGCGCAGTTGTTCGAGGATGACGGCGGCTTCGATGCGCTCAACGTGCCGGGTTGTCGGGGTCTTCTGGAGCGTTTCGAGCAGCGTGTCTTGAACCTCCTGGATCAACAGTTCGGCGTTTTCGAGTTCGTCCACGAGCTTGAGGAACTGGCGGGCCACCTCGATCTGCTGGGTGAGTCCCTTGGCTTCGTGGAAGGCCTCGAGGAGTTCGTCCTGCTGCGAGACCGGCGCGGTGCGCAGGACCACGGGGTCGGTCTTCCTCGCCGGGACATCAAAGTGAGGATCTTTCTTCAACAGCTTGCGAGTGTTCTCCCACCATTTCTTCCATTGGTCGGCGGGAATGACCGAGCCCGAGAGCAGGCCTTCAATCCGTTCGACCGTGGCCGCGCGGTGCTGGCTGAGAAGCACAAGACGGAGCAGCGTGACGGGGTCTTCGGCGGCGAGCTGCTTCAGACCATCGAGGTCGGTCAGCTTGCGGACTTCGATATGGTCGTTGCCGACGGGCGCGAGGCTGTCGGCGGCGTAGGCCAGTTGCATGGAATGGGATGGGTTGTGAGCGAACGCGACCACAATCTGTCCGAGTGTCGTGTCGAAGGATTTCACACGGCCGACGCCCCAGCTCTTGTGCTGGCCGTAGGTTCCCACTTGGAGCGCCAGCAATGTCTCGATCCGGATGATCGCGATGGGGAGAGGTGTACGATTTTGGTCAATTTCCGAGACGCTGAGAATGGTTTTGAGACGGGAGTCAGACTCATGGAGCTGGCTAAAGGCTTTGACGATCTCGGCACGGAGCTGCTTGTCGGTCGGCTTCGCTTCTGCTTGCAGCTTAAGGGCATAGAGCCATTCGTGATGTTTGCCGGCGGTCTTGATGTTCTCGACGATCAAAGAAGCAAGCTCGGCGGCCATATCGGCCTGTCCGGCATCGGCAAACTCCTTTACGAGAAGAAGTAGAAACTCAGGTTGGTCAGAGAATTGCTCTGCTAGTTCCAGCCAAAGGGCTTGGGCACCGTCCCAGTCGGACCGGGACAGGAGGTCTTTAAGTTGCTGATGGTGATTTTGTGTGGAAGTCATTTGTGTCGAACTCATTTGAGGTCAGAGAGATTCTGTGTTTGCGGTAAGAACGATAGCGAACGACAAACCGCTGGTTGGCCAGCTTGACGATGCTGGGAGGCCAGAGATATGGTGAAACACTCATGAAATGGATTTCCACATTTGTCGCACTTTGGCTATTGCTTGCTGCCGGGTGCCAGTCTACCCAAAACGTGCAGGTCTTGTCTCCTGAGAAATTTGCCGCCGCGACCAGTGGGGCAACCTACAGCACCATCGGCACGAATGCAACGACCGGAACCAACGCCAAACCGCGCGTGATTGTCCCCGGCGTCAGCATCAGCGTGACCGTGGACCAGGATCACAGCCTCGATCACGTGTACGTGGTGCCGATCAGCGGGGCGATTGATTTTGTGCCACTCGGTCGCATCCAGACGGAGGGACTGACGGCGGACGAGGTGGCGCAGAAGATCAAGGAAGGCCTGGAGAAGGACTATTTCCAGAAGGCCACGGTAACGGTGGCTCTTGAGTCCGCGCTCGCCACGGGTGGCGGCGGTGCGGGGGGCGTCATCTACGTGATCGGGAACGTGAATCGGCCCGGTCCGTTGTTACTGCCGAAGGACGAGCGGTTTACCGTGACCAAGGCGATCATCGCGGCGGGCAACTTCGCGACGTTCGCCAATGGGGGCAAGGTGCAACTGATCCGCTACGACAAAACGGGGAAGAAATATCTCACGTACATCGACGTGGATCGAATCATGAAGCGCGGTGAGTTTGAAACCGACATCCAGGTTCAGGACGGGGACTGGATCATCGTGCCGGAGAAGTTGATTAACTTTTAGCGGGGGGCGAGGATGCCAAACGCGAGTTGCCTATGATGAACCAAAACGTCACGGAAGACAGGGCCGAGAGCGTCGACATCAAGGAGTACATCGCCGTCCTGCTGAAACGGAAATGGCTCGTGCTGATCTGCTTTCTGCTCAGCATGGCCGGCACCACGGCGTGGCTGTTCACCCGCCAACAGATTTACGAAGCTGATGCCAAGCTGCTGGTGACGACGGCGGGCGGATCAGTACCCGTTTCCGAAGTGACGCGCGAGGACGAGAGCCGGTTCTATGCCACGCAGATCGAGATTCTCACCGAGCAAACCATGTTGCGTCGCGTCCAGTTGCGGATGCGGAAGACACCGGACGAAATCCGCGAAAACCTCGCGGACCTGAAAGTCGAGCCCGTCCGCGGCGCGGCGATCCTGATGATCCGCGTGCAAAGTCCCTCGGCGGATTTTGCGAAAGATTTCGCCAACACGCTTTGCGAGGAATACATGCATTTTCGTGACGAACAGCGCGCGCAAAGCTCCGAGTCTGCCTTGCTCACGTTGACGCGGGAAATCAAACGTCTCGGGGAAGAGAAGCAGGCGGCCACGGCGAAGATGCTGGACTACGCCAAACAAAACCACGTGGATCCGATGGGCAGCGTGGGGTTCGCCTGGTACAAGCGGTTCAACATGCTGAACTACGGTTACGCCACGGCGGCCAAAGCCTACAATGAGGCGAAGACGCGCAAGGAATTGCTCGACAGCCGACCGGATGCCTCGACGGTGCTGGCCCTGCTGGCGGCGGAACACGAGGAGGGTATTGATACCTTCGCGCCAGGGGCCGCCAGTTCCAATGCCGCCCAGCGGGTTGTCTCCAAGGGGATGCAACTGGACATTTTTGTGGAAGAGGATCCCTCGCTGAACACACAGGTGCAGGTCGGGCCGGACGGCACCATCAACTATCCCGGCATCGGCGCCATACCGGCGGATGGCCTCACGACGGAGGCCCTTGCCGAAAATATCAAGCAAGGACTGTTGGGCAACAAACTGGTCAAGCCCCAGGACTCGGGTGACGGCGGTGGAGTCGCGTCCACGGATGAGATGCAGAAGGTCATGACGGCCACGGTGAGAATCATGGTCGAAGATCCGAACACCCCTCCCGTCGGCGACGTCCAGGCGAAGGCGGCGGACGGATTGGGCCGGTACTCGTTCGGTGCGTTGAACGAGACTGTGTCCAAACAACTCTTTGAACTGGAGAGACGGAAACGGGAATTGGAGGTCAAGCTGGATGAAATGCGCAAGATCTACAAACCGCGACATCCGGCGCTGATGGAAGTCGAGCAGCAACTCACCGAGACCACCTCGCAAATCGATGGGGAGATCGAATTTATCCGGCAGAAGGCGGACGCGGATCTGGTGGTCGCCAAGAAGAATTTTGATGAGATGTCGGCCCTCGGCAAGCAACTGGACGACGCCGTGTATATCGATGGCGAAAAGGCGACGGAATGGAAGACGTTGAAGGACGACGTCGACCAAATCCAAAGCCTCTACAATGCGCTCCTGTCCCAGTTGATGAAGATTGATGTGTCACAGGGATTCAATTCGCGGACCGTGTCCGTGTTGGAGCCGGCGCTTCTTCAACCCGAGCCGGTCTACCCGAAGAAGACGAAGATTTTGTTGATGGCGGCCTTCGTTGGCCTGGGCATGGGACTGGCCCTGGCGTTCTTCATCGAGTACATCGACGATTCCATCAAGTTGGCGGAAGAGGTCGAGCGCGATCTGCAACTGCCGTTCCTCGGGATGATCCCGGCCGCGCAATGGAATCCGGACGACCTCAGCGCCCACCGGCTGGACCGGCTGAAACAACAGGGCGGTGTCGCCGAATCGTATCGCGTCGTCCGCTCGGCGATCATCTTCTCCACGCCCCGCGAGAAGCTGCGGTCGATCCTGGTCACCAGCGCGGTGCCGCGCGAAGGCAAGACCACCACGTGCGTCAATCTCGCCATCGGGTTTTCGCAGGTCGAGGATCGCGTGTTGCTGGTCGACGCGGATCTTCGTCGTGGCGAAACCCACAAGTATTTTGGTTTTGAGAAGGACAAAGGCCTGGCCGATGTGCTGCTCGGGGAAGCGACACCCGAAGAAGTCATCAAGCGCGGGGATGTTGCCAAGCTGGACGTCATCACCTGCGGCGCCTATCCGGCGAACCCGGCAGAACTGCTGCTCGGGTGGCGGCTGAAGGAATTCCTCGAATGGGCCTACAAACATTACGACCGGGTGGTCGTGGATTGCCCGCCCGTGATGGGCATCGCGGACAGCGCCATTCTCGGCTCGGTCGTTGACGGCGTCCTGTTCATCATCTGGGCCGGCCGCACCTCGCGCCGCTACGTTCGCGTGGCGAAGATGACGGCGGTCAGCCGCGGGGCGAAGGTGTTTGGTTTCGTGCTCAACAACCTCGAACCCGGCCGCGTCGGCTACTACCATTACTATCCGTACTACTACAGCTACTACTCGCGCGGGTATTACTACGCCCACAAAGAAGACGAGGGCAAGGGCGGCGACATCAAGGGCATCGAGGTTCCCGCACAACACGACGGCAAGGACGAAATCGACGACGTGTATTGATCCGCATGGCTGTGTGACCAGCAGATTGCATCAGCAACTGCCAGACGCAGGGCAAGGGGAACACAAGGCTCGACTACACGTCGAAAATTACCGTTGCACGCCAGGAGCCGTCGGGCTGCGATTCCACGCGCAGTTGATGGTAGGTGACGGCCTTGATTTCTTCGTTGGTTTGCGAGTGCGCGAAATCGATCGGGCCGCCGCGAAGCACAGCCTTGAGACGATGTGGTGTCAGTTCGTGAATCTCAAACTCGTCATACAAAATGTGGTTCACCTCGATCTCATACAGGAGATCGGCAAGCCAGTCGTGCAACAAGTCTTCGATTGATTCCGCCTGGAGGTCGATGGATTTCCGGAGGTTACTTTCCGGTTTGTGCAGTCGCCCCAGCGCCTCGTGCATGGCGCGGGCGGCGTTCTCGAACAGTTTTACGAGGCTGCTGCCGTAAACGCGGACGCCGATGTCCGCCGTGTGGTCGAAGAATTCGAACCGATCAGTCACTCTTGTAGTTTGCCCACTTCGCTTTGCGATCCGCAACCAGTTTGTCGAATTTGTCAATCTGGTCGGGCCGCAGCAGGACGCGGGCTTTGGCATCGAAATCGTCCAGCGCCGCCAGGACCTTCGGCTGGCACTGACTGCGCGCGTCGGTGATCTGCACCTGCGCCGCCTGAACGAGTGGGAGCATCTGCTCCCGCTGCGTCGCATCGAGGCGCAGTTGGCGGCTCAACCGCCGGGTGATTTCCTCCGCGGTAAACGCCGTTTGACCGTGCAACACGCGATGGAGACGCCTGGTCGCGACGGCGCCCGTCAGGAACGCGCCGGTGGTCATTCCCAGCACGAATACGATCACCACCCCGAGAATTGCCTTCCAGTTCTTCATGTTATTCTCCACCAAGCGCGCTCGCCAATGTCGCTTCGCCTCCCGTTCCGAGCGTGGCCTCGACTCCCGCCTGCGATTGCACATTGTAGGACCACACACCGGTGACGACGACAATGGCCGCAAACACGGGCATGAGCCGCCACGTGAGGACCGCCCACGGCGTCGCCTGCTCCCGGTTCTCGCGCAGGGTCGCCAGCAGCCGTGTCTCGAAGCCGTACTCGGCGCGGGAGGTGTCGGGGCGTGACCCGCGCGCGGCCTGAAACAGTTGGTTCAATTGTTCATCGTTCATGGCTCGCCTCCAGAATCTTTTTGAGCGCCTGTCGGGCGCGGAACGCGCGCACTTTCACATTCGACTCGCTCCAGCCGGTCAGTTCCGCCGTTTCGCGCACCGAGCGTTCCTCCAGTTCCAGCAACGTGATCACGAGCCGCTCATCGGGGGTGAGCCTGGCCATGGCCCATTGCAGCACCTCACGGGCGTGCTCGGCGTTGCCGCTGGGTTGTGTGCCGATCTCAATCCCGTCGAGCGGCACGGTTTCACGGTCGTGACGTGTCGCCCGCAGGAAATCATAGCACGAGCGCACCGCAATGCGCGACACCCAGTGCTCGAAGGGCGCGTCGCCGCGAAAGCTCTCCAATTTTCGATAGGCCTTCACGAATATCTCCTGGCAAATGTCCTGCAGCTCGGCGTTGTTGTGCGCGAAGCGGGCCGCAATCCCGAACACCTTTCGCTTGTGCCGGGCCACCAGGGCGGCGAACGCCTCATCGTCACCCGCGAGGGTGGACTCAATGAGGCGTTGGTCTGTTGGTTCATCGATCGGGGCGCTCATCGCGCCGCTATTATTAATCGGTCGCGATGCGATTGGCAATGTGTTGCAGGAACCCATCGAAACGGGCGTCTGCATCCACCTGCATGTCCTTCAGTTTCTGGATTTGCCCGGGCGTGAGCACGGCGCGAATGTCGTGGACGACGTGGGCGCGTTGCACGGCCAGATCGGCTTCGAGGGACGCGACCTTGGCGGCCTCCGCGCGGATGGCGGTTTCATCAATCGTTTGCGCGCGGACCGTATCGCGCAACGCCCGCCGCTCGGTCACGACCTCTTTCACCAACGGCCCGACCGTTGGCTGATAGCTACGCAGGATGCTCTTGACCTGTGTCTTTTGGGCATCCGTCATGCCCAATTCGGCCAACCTTCTGCCAAAGTGGTGTTGGCCTTCGAAAAGGCTATCGGCAACCTCGTTGGTGCCTGCGTGCGCCAGGAAGGCGAAGAAACCCCCGACAGTCAAAGCGGCCACGATGCCCGCTCCGATCAATGCTTTCGTATGTGTCGTCATAAAAATGGTTGTTCCTTTCACAAAGAACAGACGTGCCGGACAGGGAAAAGGTTACGTGGGAATTGACAAATACGACCCAGGATGACGGTGGCCAACGCGAGGCCCTACGGTATGGCGGTAACCTACAACTCTTTGACGGGAACACCATCGCTCCACTTGCCCACGAACCGTTGTTGAGGGGTGTTTCCCAAGTCCCAGTTCGAAAGTTACATCTTTTCGTGTTGCAATCGTAACTGCCCACACGCGGCATTGATGTCGGTGCCTTTTTCGATGCGCAGTGTGGTGGTGACGTCGTGGGAGTGAAGCGTGTGCTGGAACATCTTGCAGCGGTCGCGATCGGGGCGCTTCCACGCCAGGCCTTCAACGGGATTGTAGGGAATGAGGTTGACCTTGGCGTGGAGACGCCTGGCGATGGCGCCGAGCTTATGTGCGTGTTCGAGCGAGTCGTTGACGCCGTCGATCAGGATGTACTCGAACGTCATCATCCGCTTTTTGGTGTTCGCGTAGTAATCGCACGCGGCGAGGAGTTCCTTGAGCGGAAATTTCCTGTTCACGGGCATGATCCTCTCGCGCACCTCGTCGGTCGCGCCGTGCAGCGACACGGCGAGCCGGATTTGCATCGGTTCATCGGCGAGTTGCTTGATGCGCGGAACGAGGCCGACGGTGGACACGGTGATCTTGCGTGCGCCGATGCCGAGACCCCACGGCGCATTGATGATCTTCAGGGCGCGGAGGAGGTTGTCGTAATTGGCCAGGGGCTCGCCCATGCCCATGACGACGATGTTGTTGGCCTTTTCGCCGCTGAGTTTCTGAACCTGCAGCACCTGATCCACGATCTCCGCCGCCGTGAGATTGCGCTTCACGCCTTCCAGGCCGCTCGCGCAGAACTTGCACGCGAAGGCGCACCCGACCTGCGTCGACAGGCAAACGGTGTGCCGGTCGCTGCTGCTGGTGAGGCCCGGTGTGGCGGGAATTAGCACGGTCTCGATGAGCGAATGATCTCGGAGCTGGAAGAGGAACTTCTCGGTCGTGTCGGTGGCATTGCGCGTCTTCAGCGCGTGGACGGCATCGAGGTCGAAGCTTTTGGTGAGTTGTTCGCGCAGGGCAGCGGATAAATTGCTCATCTGACCGAACGACTCCGCCTGCTTCTCGTAGATCCACTGCAAGACCTGGTCGGCGCGGTAGGCCGGCTCGCCGAGTTCGGCGAAACGCGACGCGAGTTCCTCGCGGTCGAGTGATTTGATGTCCTGCTTCGCGGTCATACCTTGTTGGCCTTGAGTTCGTTCAGCGAATAGTGCGTGCCGCGCCAGTCGATACCGTCGTTCCACAGCGTTTTCAGCGTGGCGCGCCAAATGATGTATTGAAACAATAGTGCCGTAACCGGTCCGCCCACACAATGCCAGCGTTTGGCGCCGTAAGTTTGCGCGTTGTCCATGTACAGCGCCGCGAGCAGAGCCACGATCGTGAGGTTTAGCCACCATGTCGCGCCGCTGCTGAGCGCGAGCGCTAAGATGGGCCAGACGAACACGAGCAGTTGCGCGATACTCGCGGCCACGACGATGGCCAGGTTGTACTCCGCGCCAGCAAACGTGTTCTTCTCCAAGCCGCGGATCAGTTCGCTCAGCGAGCCGTACCATTCCACAGTCACCAAGTCGCCGCCGATGACCATGTCTTGGCGGAACCCGTACTTCTTAATCATTTTGCCGAGCTTCATGTCGTCATCGGGCCGCATGGCAATGGCCTGATGCCCGCCGATGGCGCGGTACACCTCGGCGCGCATGAGATTGAACGCGCCGACGCCGATATGCCGGGCGCTTTTGGGGTCGCGGGCTTTCCAGGGCTTGGCGTACAAGCCGAAAAAGAGGATGAACGCGCCGCCAAACATGCTCAGGAGCGTGTCGGGCATATCAAGCTGGGGGCCGACGGCGAGGTGATCGAGTTGGTGGTCGAGCATATACGAGACGGCACGACCGACAACGGTGCGTTCCATCACGACATCGGCATCCGTGAACAGAAGAAGTTCACCCGTGGTGTGTTTCGCGCCGAAATGCAGGGCGTGAGTTTTCCCGAGCCAACCACCGGGCAGGTCGGTTATGTGCACCACGCGCAACCGCGCATTGCTGCCCGCCATTCGATCGAGAATACTACCCGTCTCATCCGTCGAACGGTCGTCGACAACGATGAATTCGATATTCGAATAATCTTGCGCGAGGACGGATTGCAGTCCTCGTTCGATCTTGCGAGCTTCGTTGCGCGCGGCGATGATCACCGAAACTTTCAACGAAGGACCGCCTACAGATGGCGGAAGATTTTCGAGGCGGGGCAGTGAGCGGTTCCCGATGGCAAACTCGATGGTGGTTGCCAACACCAGCAGCAGCGTTGCCACCGCGAGCCAGAATAAAAATGTTGCCATGGGAGGAATGTTACCAGAAAGAGGCGGGTTTTTGTCGAGAACCAGACAGAGAAAGCGAGGACGCCATCATTGCGACGGATTCTTATGTCATGGTTCCACGTCAGGGCGTGCGGTGGGCCGGATTTCAGCGCGACACGATCACCAGTCTCTTCTCGGTTGAATTTCATGAGGAGTTGGGTATGATACCTGTCACTAATAGGTATCAACGAATGAGAATCGATCAGTTTGGCAAGGATTTGGCGACGGGGTCGTATGATTTGGTGGTGTTGGACATGCTCAACAGGAAACCCGCGTACGCGTATGGGATTGTGCGCGAGATCTTCGAGAAGTCAAAGGGCACGACCTGTTGGCACGAAGGGACTGTTTATCACGTCCTGCATCATTTGGAGAAACAGGGACTCGTGACCGGTTATTGGCAAGAGCCCAAAACGGGCCGCCAACGTAAGTACTATCGCCTGACGGCGCGCGGTCACCGCGCCTGGAAAACCCATCGGGAGCAGTGGCAACGATTCAGCCGCGACCTGAACGTGCTGTTGGGCCTCTGATCTCGGTCGCTCACCCCCCGAAGCGTTTCCTCGTCGACACCACAATCAAGGTGAATACGATGATACCTGTCACTGACAGGCATCCTGCCGATTGGCGACGAACAAAAGAGACGGAGCGTCGACCCCGGAAACCAATGATCGATCACGAAAGCCTCCAGCGGATTGGGCGACGCTTTCGAAGATCAAGTGCGTACAAAATGATTTTTAAGAGCGAGACAAAACTTATTACGAGGGCAGCAACACTAAATTGGCCGATAATGTTCGCGACCCAGTTTGACCATTGAGGCGAGCGTAGGAATGACAACAGCCAATCGGCTGAGGGACTGCTTAACCATAGGAAGACGAGGGCGAAACCGAACGCTACGGCGCCAATTAAAGCCTCGAGCTTTTGCTCTCGGAGCGCCGTTTTTAGGAGATGGTCTTCTACCGCTTCGCCGATATAGATCGGGGTGTCAGACTCACTGCCAAGAATCTGAATCGCTCTGAATTGTAGCTTGAAGGTCGAGCGATTTCTTCGTCGCGAGGCGACATCTATGAGGCCTGCTACAACTTCATCGCAAGCCTGCTTGAGATTCTCTGTGATCTTGTTCGTTAGCCTGATGTCCAAAGCACCGCCGACAGTCGGTTCAGTGATAACGCCCCACGACTCACTAGTGGGTATATAGATCGTCTTTAGATTCGCTTCATTAAGATAGCTTCCTTTGCTCGGAAATGCATCAAACACCTCCTGTAGATGCGGGGATACTTCTTCGTGATGATCTAGAAAGGGAGGACTCCAAGGCAAATCCTTCACGAATCGCAATATCACCGTGGTTCTTGCGTCCGCACGTCTCTCCTGATCGAACACGAGTTCACATTTTATGACGCCCCTCATTGCAAGCGCAGATGATAGAGGTGCGACGCGATTCTAGCAAGGGCGGAACGGGCGCGGCGAACCCGCCCCCAGTGACGACTTCGTGTCCTTCGTGGTGAAACGTTACGACTTCTTTTCCGTCTCGCTTACCTCGGCGGCTTCTTCCTGCTGTTCGCTGATGACGCGGGCGATGGCGACGAGCTTGTCGCCTTCGTTGAGGTTGATGAGTTTGACGCCCTGGGTGTTGCGGCCGGCGATGCGGATGTCTTTGCAGTTGGTGCGGACGGTCTGGCCCTGGGAAGTCGTGAGCATGATTTCGTCGGAGTCGGTGACGCTGAGCGCGCCGACGACGCTGCCGACCTTGTCCGTGGTCTTCATCGTGATGATGCCCTTGCCGCCGCGGGACTGGACGCGGTATTCGTCGAACGGCGTGCGCTTTCCGATGCCGTGTTCGCCGGCAACGAGAAGCGTGGCTTTGGGATCGACAATCTCGACGCCGACCACGAAATCGCCTTTGTCGGGCCGGATACCCCAGACACCGACGGCGCTGCGGCCCATGTCGCGGGCGTCCTCCTCATGGAAGCGAATGCTCATGCCATCCTTGGTGACAAGGACGAGCTCATTGTTGCCGTTGGTGAGCTTCACGCCGATGAGACGGTCGCCCTGTTCGATGGTGATGCCGATGATGCCGCCTTTGCGGACGTTGGCGTAGGCACTGAGGACGGTCTTCTTGACGATGCCCGCGCGCGTGGCCATCACGACGTAATCTTTGTCGGAGAACTCCTTGATGCGGATCAGGGCCGCGACTTTTTCCTCGGGCCGAAGCTGGAGGAAGTTGGCGATGGATTTGCCCTTGGAAGCGCGGCCCATTTCGGGGAGTTCGTACACTTTCTCGACGTAGACACGGCCGGTGTCCGTGAAAAACATGATGTTGTCGTGCGTCGAGCAGGTGAAGAGATGCTCGATGAAATCCTCCTCGCGCTGTTCCATGCCGATGACGCCCTTGCCACCGCGACGCTGCGAACGATAGGCGCTGACGGCAGTGCGCTTGATGTAGCCCTGGTGGGAGATCGTGACGATGCAGGCTTCGTTGGCGATGAGGTCTTCGATGTTGATCTCGCCCTCGTCAGCCACGATATCGGTGCGGCGCGTATCGCCGTACTTCTCTTTCACTTCGAGCAACTCGGTTTTCACGACGCTCATGAGCTTCTTCTCGCTGGCGAGCAGGCTCTTGAGGTATTCGATGCGTTTGATGAGTTCGAGATACTCTTCCTCGATCTTGTCGCGTTCGAGGCCCGTGAGCTGGTAGAGGCGCATCTCGAGGATGGCGTTGCATTGAAGTTCGGACAGCTTGAATTTGTCCATCAACTTCTTCTTCGCGTCCTCGCGGTCGTCGGCGTTGCGGATGATCTTGACGACGGCGTCGATGTTGTCGAGCGCGACGCGGAACCCCTCGAGGATGTGGGCGCGTTCTTCGGCCTTCTGCAACTCGAACTTCGTGCGCCGGGTGATGACTTCTTTGCGGTGCGCGATGTAGCACTCGATCATCTGCTTGATGTTCATCGTGCGCGGCCGGCCGTGATCGATTGCGAGCATGATGACGCCGAAGGTGTCTTCGAGTTGCGTGTGCTTGTAGAGGTTATTGATGACAACCTTCGGGATGGCGTCGCGCTTGAGCTCGATGACGACGCGGATGCCATCTTTGTTAGACTCGTCGCGGATATCGCTGATGTCGTCGAGTTTCTTTTCGTTGACGAGTTGCGCCATGCGCTCGATCAACGAGGCCTTGTTGACGTTGTAGGGAACCTCGGAAATGATCAGGCGTTCCTTGCCGCCCTTGACCTCCTCGACGCCGATGCGGCCCCGAATCTTGAGGCTGCCCCGGCCCGTGAGCAGGTAATCCTTGATGCCCTGTTTGCCGCAGATGAGACCGCCCGTGGGGAAGTCTGCGCCCTTGATGAACTTCGCCACGTCTTTGAGGTCCGTCTCCGGCTCGTCAATCAACGCGCAACAGGCGTCGACGATTTCGCTCAAGTTGTGGGGCGGAATATTCGTGGCCATGCCGACCGCGATACCCGTGCTGCCATTGACGAGCAGGTTCGGGATGCGCGCCGGCAGGACGACGGGTTCTTTTTCCTTCTCGTCGAAATTCGGCTGGAAATCGACCGTGTCCTTGTCGAGGTCGGCGAGCAATTCCTCGGCGATTTCCTGGAGACGGCATTCGGTATAGCGGTAGGCGGCGGCCGGGTCGCCATCGATCGAGCCGAAATTGCCCTGGCCGTCGATGAGCGGGTAGCGCATCGCGAAGTCCTGCGCCATGCGGACGAGCGTGTCGTACACGCTGGCGTCGCCGTGCGGGTGGTATTTGCCGAGCACTTCGCCGACGACCTTGGCGCATTTTGAATAGGAGCGGTTGTGCAGCAGGCCCAGCTCGCGCATCGCGTAGAGCACGCGGCGGTTCGACGGCTTCAGACCGTCGCGGGCATCGGGCAACGCGCGCCCAACAATGACCGACATCGAGTAATCGATGTAGGCCTGTTGCATTTGCTCGCTGATATTGACCGGCGAAACTTTTTCATTTTGTGCGTACATGATCGGTTCCTACTGTTTCCCCACGAACAGCCTGGTTGTTGTTGCAAAATTCTCGGTGTGAGCCACCAATTCCTGGTCCTCGGGCGTCACGGCGCGTTAGATGTCGAGGTTGCGGACGTTGAGCGCGTTGTCCTCGATGAACTGGCGGCGCGGCGCGACCTCATCGCCCATCAACACCGTGAACATATCGTCTGCCTTGGCGGCGTCTTCGATGACAACTTTCAACATCTTGCGGCGCTCGGGATCCATGGTGGTTTCCCAAAGCTGCTCGGGATTCATTTCACCCAGGCCTTTGTAGCGTTGGATCGCCAGGCCGCGTTTCCCCGTCTCTTTGATCTGTTCCAATATCTGTGGAATGGAATGGATCTCGAACCGCCGTTCCTCGACCTTGGCTTTGGGCTTCTTCGCGTCGGCTTTGGCTTTAGCAGCCGCCTTCGCCGAGGCTTCGGTGGGCAGGGTCTCGCCTTCCACTGCTTCCGCAGCCGCGCCGCCTTCGACCAACTCGAACAGTGGTTTTTCCTGGGCGGCGTAGTGGTCGAGATTGAACCCCTTCTTCTCGAGGGTTTCGATGGCGGACTGGATGCTGTTGGACTCGGTCAACTCCAGCGGCCTGGCTTGGGGAGCCTTATCTTTGTCGCCGTTTTTGGCTTCGGGAGCAGCGGCCTGCTCGTCGAGGTCGACATCGTACTTGTCGCAAAGCTTCGACCATTCCCTGTCGGTGCGCGCGAACTCGAAGCGGGCGACCCCGTTTTCCTTGATGCGCATGGCGTACGACGGGAACTCACCCGATTTTTCGTCGCGCGCGGCGAGGTAGTCCTCGAACTTGATGCCGCGACGCTCGATGGTGTCGACCAGCTTCTCCAATTCCTGCAATGATTCGAGGACGGAGACCAACTGCTGCCCGGAGAATTCCTTCTTGTCCCGGAGACGGAACAAGCGCGAATCCTCGGAACCGAGTTCGATGAGGATACGGCTCATCTGGTCGTCGTTCTCGACGTATTCCTCGCGCTTCTTGCGTTTGACTTTGTAGAGCGGCGGCTGGGCGATGTAGACGTAGCCGCCCTTGATGAGTTCCGGCATCTGGCGATAAAAAAACGTCAACAACAACGTGCGGATGTGCGAACCATCGACATCGGCGTCGGTCATGATGACAATACGATGATAGCGGAGCCGGCCAATGTCGAACGCGCCTTCACCCTCGCTGGTGCCGAAGCCGGTGCCGATGGCGGTGATCATGGTGCGGATTTCCGTGTTATTGAGAATCTGATCGAGGCGCGCCTTTTCGACGTTGAGCAACTTGCCGCGGATCGGCAGGACCGCCTGGAACTGGCGATTGCGACCCTGTTTGGCCGAGCCGCCGGCGGAATCGCCCTCGACAATGTAAAGCTCGCAAAATTCCGGGTTGCGCTCGGAACAATCGGCCAGCTTGCCGGGCAGTCCGCCGCCGGTGAGCGCGCCTTTGCGAACGGCTTCACGGGCTTTGCGGGCTGCTTCACGGGCACGCGCAGCGGTGAGCGATTTATCCACGATGCGCCGGGCGATGGGGGGATTCTGCTCCATGAAGGTCATCAGACCTTCGTAAACGATCGACGAAACGATGCCTTCGACCTCGCCGTTGCCGAGCTTGGTTTTGGTCTGGCCCTCGAACTGCGGGTTGGGAACCTTGACGCTGATGACAGCGGTAAGGCCTTCGCGCAAGTCGTCGCCGGTCAGTGACGGGTCCTTTTCCTTGAGCAGGTCGTTGGACCGGGAGTACTGATTGACTGCTTTCGTCAGGGCCGAGCGGAACCCGCTGAGGTGTGTGCCGCCTTCGATGGTGTTGATGTTGTTGGCGTAGCTGTAAACAGACTCGTTGTAGCCCTCGTTGTATTGCAACGCGACCTCGGCGGCGATGCCGTCCTTCTCCTTGGAGACATAGATGACCTTCGGGTGGATCGGTTCCTTGGCGCGGTTGATGTGCTTGATGAACTCTTCGATACCGCCGTTGAACTTGAAAAGGTCTTCGCGCTTGTTGCGCTCGTCTTTGAGCGTGATTTCGATGCCGCGATTCAGGAACGCGAGCTCGCGCAAGCGATTGGCGAGGATGTCGTACTTGTATTCGATGAGGGGGAAGATCTCGCTGTCAGCCTTGAACGTGATTTTTGTGCCCGTGCCCTTGGCTTTGCCGATGACTTCGAGCTTGGACGCAGTCTTGCCGCGTTTGAAGCGCATGTGATGGACCTTGCTATCACGCTTCACCTCGACTTCGAGCCATTCACTGAGGGCATTGACGCAGGTCACACCGACGCCGTGCAGACCACCCGAAACCGTGTAGGATTTCTTATCGAATTTGCCGCCCGCGTGAAGAAGGGTCAGTACGACTTCGACGGCGGGCTTCTTCTCCGTCTTGTGCATGTCAACGGGAATGCCGCGACCGTCGTCGATGACGGTGATTGAGTTGTCGACGTGGATCGCGACATCGATGTGCTTGCAAAAACCCGCGAGCGCCTCGTCGATCGAGTTGTCAACGACCTCGTACACGAGGTGGTGAAGACCGCGCTCGCCCGTATCGCCGATGTACATCGCGGGGCGCTTGCGGACCGCCTCGACGCCCTCGAGTTTTTGAATCTTGTCGGCGGTGTAATCGCTGGCACCGAGCACTTCGACCCCCCGATCTCGATTCTTTGAAAGTGATTTTTCCACGATACGTGTCTTTTCCAGAAGCTTGCCGGACATTAGCAACCCCCTCCTCCTTTGATGCAAAAAATATAGCGTATGTTCGGATAATTTCGCAACGATATTCGCGCAAAATGTTGTACTTTTTTTTTATGTATAAGTGACGATGGGCGAGAACGTTCTACAGGATTACTTTGGGTCAGAAACAGGGGGTTGACAGCGCACAGCTTCATGCTAAAATAAAGCAATATTGGTAAGATACTTAGGATTACATGAAGGCGTCGGTAAAAAGTGATTATGCATGTCGGGCGGTGGAAGCGTTGGCGCTGCATCATCCGAGCGTGAGGCCGCTGCGAATCGAGGAAATTGCGTCGAGCGAGGCGATCCCGGCGAACTATCTCGTACAGATCCTGATCGAGTTGAAGAGCAAGGGACTCATCCAGAGCCGGCGGGGCAAGGCGGGCGGCTATGCGCTGGCCAAGGCACCCCGAGAGATTACGGTTGGGGACGTTCTCCGGGCGGTGCAGGGGGATGTGCTGGAGATGCCGTTGCTGAGGGAAGCGCGGTGCCCAGAGGAAATCAAGCGTGCGTGGCGGCGGATCAAGGAGGCCGCCGAACGCGCGGCGGACGACGTGACCTTCGAGCAGTTGTGTACGGAGGCAAAAAATCGCCCCGAGATGTATTACATCTAGGGCATTGACAGGCACTTGTTCTTTGATATAGTCCCTCCGTCGTTCCGCCATGGGCGGAACGGCAAACTCATCAAGAGCGGTCGAGGGACTGGCCCGTAGAAACCGCGGCAACCGTTCCGCTACCAGAGGGTGGCGGGAGACAAGGTGCCAATTCCAGCTCCGAGGCCCGACGCGAGTCGGGAGCGGGGGAAGATGAGGGAGAGCAATCAGGTCGTTTGTGATGCCTCTTCATCGTCGCCCGCTATTGGGGATGCTGGAGAGGTTCTTTTTTGTGCCTCTCGGCGCGGTGGCCGCCACTTGGTGAAGAAAGCGAGATGGAATGAAGGCAAAACATGGATTCTTCACCAGTTTAAAGTGTCGCGAGTGCGGTCGGCATTACCCGACGGAAGCGCTGCATGTATGCGAGTTCTGCTTCGGGCCGCTGGAAGTGGATTACGATTACGGCCTGATCAAAACCGTGTTGACGCGCGCCAAGATCGCATCGCGGCCCACAAATATGTGGCGGTACCGCGAGTTGTTGCCGATCGAGGGCGAGCCGACGATTGGTTTCCAGGTTGGCTTTACGCCACTGGTCCGGGCGGATCGTCTCGCCAAGCGGCTGGGGCTGCGCGAGGTCTGGGTCAAGAACGACACGGTCAATTATCCGACCTTGTCGTTCAAGGACCGGGTGGTGAGCGTGGCGTTGTCGCGGGCGCGAGAACTGGGGTTTGAGATCGTCGCGTGCGCGTCGACGGGCAACCTGGCGAACTCGGTGGCGGCGAACGCCGCGAGTGGCGGGCTGAAGAGCTACGTGTTCATCCCCGCGGACCTCGAGACGGGCAAAGTGCTCGGTTCGCTCGTGTACGGGACAAACGTCATCGGCATCCGCGGCACGTACGACCAGGTGAACCGTCTGTGCAGTGAGATTGCGGGAAAGTACGGCTGGGCGTTTGTGAACGTCAACATTCGGCCCTACTACGCCGAAGGCTCGAAAGCCATGGGCTACGAGATCATCGAGCAACTGGGCTGGCGGTTGCCGGACCACGTGGTGGTGCCGATGGCGGGAGGTTCGCTCATCACGAAGATCCACAAGTCGTTCAAAGAGTTTGTCAAACTGGGCCTGGTGGACGACCATCAATATTCCATTCATGGCGCACAGGCCGAAGGGTGCGCGCCGATAGTGAACGCGATGAAGGCCGGCGCGGACATCATCAAGCCGGTGAACAAACCGCAAACGATTGTGAAATCGCTGGCCATCGGCAACCCGGCGGACGGGTTTTACTCGATCCAGACGATGAGACAAACGGGCGGTTGGGCGGAGAACCCCAACGACGAGGAGGTCGTGGCGGGAATCCGGCTGCTGGCCGAAACGGAAGGAATTTTTGCGGAGACCGCGGGAGGCACGACCGTCGCGGCGACCCAGCGGCTGGTGAATGCGGGCCGAATCAAGCCGGGCGAATCGCTGGTGTTGTGTATTACGGGCCACGGGCTGAAGACGCAGGAAGCGGTGGCCAACAAATGCGGCGAAGCGCAGGTCATCGGGCCGCATCTGCACGAGTTTTCGGCCTTGTTGGACAAGTAGAATTGACCAGGAGAAGGAGAAACGATTATGCCGATCAATGTGCGAATTCCGACGCCGTTGCGGAAGCTGACGAAGGACAAGGACATCGTCCAGGCCTCGGGCGCGACGATCCAGGAGATTATTGACAGCCTGGAGAAGCAGTACCCGGGATTGAAGGAGCGGATTTGTGACGAGCGCGGCGAACTGCGCCGGTTTGTGAACGTGTATTTGAACGACGAAGACATTCGATTTGCCCAGGGCAAGGGCACGCTGGTGAAAGACGGGGACGAAATCTCCGTCATACCGGCCATAGCCGGTGGCTAAACCAAGGTCGCGAGCAAGGAAGACATGGCAAAGAAGACAAAGGCCGCAACAGCGGCGAAGGAGACCAAACGTCTCTGGCTGACCTATCCGAAAAAGGTCATCCAGAAGCCGGCCATTTATGAATTGGGCCACAAATTCAAAGTGGTGACCAACATTCGGCAGGCGAGCGTGACGGAAGAGGTCGGGATCGTCTCGCTGGAGTTGCTCGGCGCCCGCGATGAGATCAAGAAGGCCATCAAATGGCTGGAAGGTCTCGGCGTCAAGGTCGAGCCGGTCGAGATCAACGTGATCGAGGGGTAGGAAGCGGACGTGAAGTTCACAGCGGAAGAGATTCAGAATCTGGCGGCGGAGTTCGAGGGTCGGGCTCCGCGCGAGATTCTGCAGTGGGCGGCGGACCATTTCAGTCCGCGCGTGGCCATTTCTTCCGCGTTTGGTCCCGAGGGGCTGGTGATGATCGACATCGCGATGCGCAAAGTCACACCGCGCATTCCGATTTTCACGATCGACACGGGCTTCTTTTTCAAGGAGACGGTGGAATTGATCCACAAGATCGAGCAGGAGTACGGGATCACAGTTGAGCGATTGCACCCCGAGTTGACGCCCGAGCAGCAGGCGGAGAAGCACGGGGCGGAGTTGTACAAGAGCGAGCCGGACAAATGCTGCTACATGCGCAAGGTGCTTCCGCTCCAGAAAAAACTTCCCGAGCTGGACGGGCTGATCACGGGATTGCGGCGCAGTCAGGGCGAGAGCCGCAAGGGTGCGAAGATCCTGCAATTGCAGGAGACGCCACAGGGCCATCGCTATCTGAAGATCAATCCGCTGGCGGCGTGGAGCAAGGAGGAGGTCTGGTGGTACATCATCAGCCACCAACTTCCATACAACCCGCTCCACGACCAGGGCTATCCGAGCATCGGTTGCTGGCCCGAGTGCTGCACGCGTCCGGTGAAGGACGGCGAGGGCGAGCGGGCGGGCCGCTGGGCGGGATCGGACAAAAAGGAGTGCGGCTTGCACACGTTCGCCGCGAATATTTGAGATTGTAGCCGCGAAGCATCTTCGCGGCAGTACGGACCGCGAATGAGATTCGCGGCCACAAACACATTTATGGATCATCTCGACAGGCTGGAGAACCAGAGCATTTTCATCATCCGCGAGGCGTTCAACAAGATCGAGCGGCTGGCGATGTTGTGGAGCGTGGGCAAGGACTCGCAAACGATCCTGTGGCTGGCGCGCAAAGCGTTTCTCGGCCACGTGCCGTTCCCGTGCGTGTTCATGGAGACGAGTTTCGACATGCCCGAGTTGGTGGAGTTGCGGGACCGGTTGACGAAGGAATGGAAGTTGAACCTCGTGATCGCGCGCAACGACGAAGCGCTGGCGCAGGGGATGAACCACACGCGCGGCCGGGTCAATTGCTGCTCGGCGTTGCTGAAGGAGAACCTCAAGAAGATCGTCGACCGCGAAAAGTACGGCGGGCTGATCGTCGGGGTGCGGCGCGATGAGGACCCCACGCGGGCGAAGGAGCGTTATTTCTCGCCGCGCGACAAGAACATGGAATGGAACGTCGAAGACCAGCCGCCGGAGTTGTGGGACCAATTCAACACCGACCTCGCGGGCGGCACGCATCTGCGGGTGCATCCGTTGTTGCACTGGACGGAGATGAACATTTGGGAGTACGCCGAGCGCGAGAAGATCCCGAACGTAGCGCTGTACTTCGCCAAGAACGGGAAACGCTATCGGAGTCTCGGATGCGTTCCGTGCACGTTCGCGATCGAGTCCAACGCGGACACGTACGAAAAGATCCGCGAGGAATTGCGGACGACCAAGCGGAGTGAGCGCAGCGTCCGCGCCCAGGACCAGGAAAGCGAAGACGCGTTCGAGAAATTGCGACGGGACGGGTACATGTGAGCCGGGGCGGTGGATCCGATCATGCATCAGACTGAACAACTGAAGATCGTCATTGTCGGGCACGTGGATCACGGCAAATCGACGCTGGTCGGTCGCTTGTTTTACGACACAGGCTCGCTGCCGGACGGCAAATTCGAGAAGATCAAGGCGGCGTGCGAGAAACGCGGGATGCCGTTCGAGTGGGCGTTTTTGATGGACGGGTTGCAGGCCGAGCGCGACCAGAACATCACCATCGACACCGCGCAAATCTGGTTTCGCACGGCGAAACGGCCGTACGTCATCATCGACGCGCCGGGGCACAAGGAATTCCTCAAGAACATGGTGACGGGCGCGGCGAGCGCCGAGGCGGCGTTGCTGCTGATCGACGCCAGCGAAGGCGTCCAGGAGCAGTCGCGGCGTCATGGTTATCTTCTCTCGCTGCTGGGGATCAGCCAGATCGCAGTGCTGGTCAACAAGATGGACCTGCGCCATTACAGCGACAAGGTGTTCAAATCGATTGAGGACGAATACCGCGCGTTTCTCAAGCAGGTCGGGGTCGAACCACGATTGTTCATTCCCATCGCGGCGGCGAACGGCGACAACGTTGCCGCGAAATCGTCGCACATGCCGTGGTACAACGGCCCGACGGTCCTGGAAGCGCTCGACCGGTTCCAGGTTGCCGCGCCGCCACAAAACCTGCCCCTGCGATTTCCGATCCAGGACGTTTACCGATTCGACCACCGCCGCATACTGGCCGGGCGGGTGGAATCCGGCACGGTGCGCGTAGGCGACAAGATTTTGTTTTCACCGCGCAACAAGGTCAGCACGGTGAAATCGATTGAGAGCTGGCCGCACGGGACGCGCGAGGCCGCTCACGCGGGCGAATCCATCGGAATCACGTTGACCGAACAGATTTTCGTCGAGCGCGGCCAGATCGGATCTGGCGAGGAAAATGCGCCGGTTGAAACCGACGTGTTCAACGCGAAACTGTTCTGGCTCGGACGCCAGAACCTCGAAGTGGGCCGCAAGGTCAAGCTGAAGCTGACCTCCGAGGAAGTCGAGTGCCAGATCCAGTCCATCGAGAAGCTGATCGATGCCTCGACGCTGGCGGAAATCGATACGGCGTCGCGTCCATACATCGCGCGCAACGACGTGGCGGAGGTGACGATCCGCACGAAACGGCCGATTGCCTTCGACAACGCCGATCGGATCGTCAACACGGGGCGGTTCGTGCTGATCGACCATTACCAGGTGTGCGGCGGCGGGGTGATATCGAAGGGGGAGTATCCCGACCGCCGGCAGGTATTGTCGGGCGTGAAGAGCCAGAATATTTTCTGGTCGGCCGGCAAAATCACGCGCGAGGCGCGCGAGCGGCGCAACCGGCACAAAGGCGCGATCATCTGGCTAACGGGCTTGTCCGGGGCGGGCAAATCGACCGTGGCGACGGAACTGGAGCGCGAATTGTTTTTGATGGGGTTGCACACGTACGTTTTGGACGGCGACAACATCCGCCACGGTCTCAACGCCAACCTCGGGTTTTCCCCGGAAGACCGCACGGAGAACATCCGGCGCGTCGGAGAGGTGGCGCGGTTGCTCATGGACGCGGGCGTGATGGTGATCACGGCGTTCATCTCGCCGTATCGCGATGATCGGCGGCTGGCGCGGTCGCTGGTCGATGAAGGCGAGTTTATCGAGGTGTTCGTCGACGCGCCGCTGGCGGTGTGCGAAGGGCGCGACCCGAAGGGCCTGTACAAGAAGGCGCGCGCGGGGCAGATTGAGAACTTCACCGGTGTCTCCGCGCCGTACGAGCCGCCGGTCGCCGCCGAGATCGTGGTGCACACGGACCGGCAGACTTCGGCCGAGTGCGTGGCGCAAATCATCGACTTTTTGAACCTGCGGCACATTGACCAGCAGGATTGGGTCATTTGACGGGCGAAGATTTGCTTCTGGCCGGAACCGCGATAGGTTACAATACGTTGCTCGAAAGGATGGCATGGCGAAAGAGGGGTCGAAGACAAACGAGTCGATGCAGGAGCCGCTGGTTCGGCAGTTCTCGGTATTTCTGGAAAACAAGGTCGGGGCGCTCCTCGATCTGACGCGGACGTTGAGCGAGTCGAACGTCCACGTCTGCGGCATCTCGGTGGTGGACACGGCGGACGCGTCGGTGGTGCGGATCGTGGTGGACGACCCGGAGCGTTGCCATGAGGCGCTGGGCAAGGCGGGGATAGCGGTCAACGAGTCCAACCTGGTGGTGGTGGAACTGCCGCGCGGGCCGGAGAAACTGGACACGGTGTTGCGCGGTCTGGTGGCGGCGGAAGTGAACATCCAGTACACGTATTCGCTGATGGTCCGGCCGCACGACAAGGCGTTGCTGGCACTGCACTGCGAAGACTCGGAGTTTGCGCGGGACGTGTTGGTGAAGGACGGCCACAGCGTGCTCAGCCAGAAGGATATTTCACGGTGATGACGGACAAACCCGCTCCCATCGGCCTGGCGATCGTGATCTGCGACCAGATCATCGAGGACAAGCTTACCAACAAGAAATCGCTGATCGGGATCTTCAACCAGATCGGCGCGCAGACGTTCCCCTGTCGTCACCCGCAATTCTGCGTGTTTCTTTCCGTGACGGACGGGCGGGGACAATGCGCGGCGCGATTGCGGATCGTGCACGACGAGAGCAACACGGTGGTGGCGGAAGTCAACGGCCAGATCCAGTTTCCCGACGTCAACGCGGTGGTCGAGTTGAATTTCGGGTTGGTGGGTCTGACGTTCCCGCAGCCCGGCGCGTATGCGATCGAGTTTTATTGCGACGAGGCGCTGGTGTTGGAGCGCCGGTTCCACGTTATCCACGTCAAATCCCCGCAAGGTCCGCCCCCCGCGGAGATGTAGGCCCGGCGTGACGGGCGCGTGATTTCGCGCTTGCGGCACTTTCGTCGCGGTGCCAGCATATTTGGTGAGAAAGGGCTGAGCATGACGATGAAGAGCAGGAGTTTTGTTCGTATTGCCGGACTGGTGTTACTCGCCGCGATTTTCCAAGCCATTGTGTACGCGGCGGGACCTGTCGCCAACATCACCGCCGACGAGGCGCTGGCGCGGTTGAAGGCGGGGAACGAGCGATTTGTCACGGGGCAGGTGATCCATCCCAACGCGGGCGCGGAACGTCGGGCGGAGGTCGCCAAGGGACAGAAACCGTTCGCCATAGTGGTCGGCTGTTCGGATTCGCGGGTCGGGCCCGAGGTGGTATTCGACCAGGGGCTGGGAGATCTGTTCGTGGTGCGGACGGCGGGGAACGTGGTGGACGACGTCGCGCTGGGGAGCATCGAGTACGCCGCCGAACATTTTGGTGTGCCGGTGATTTTCGTCTTGGGACACACGCGGTGCGGGGCGGTGGCGGCGGCGGTGGCCGGCGGCGAGGCGCCCGGGCACGTCGGGTCGGTCGTCGAGAAGATCAAGCCCGCGGTCGAGGAAACCAAAGGCAAGGAAGGCGATGCCGTGGACAACGCGGTCCGCGCCAACGTGCGCAATGTGGTCAACCAACTGCGCGGGGCCGGGCCGATTCTGTCGGGACTGGTCAAGGCGGGCAAACTGCGGGTGGTGGGCGGCTGCTACGATTTGGACACGGGGCGGGTCGGGATGGTGGAGTGAGGGGGGAGCGGGACGGCAAATGTTACAACGATTAGACCCGACCCCAATTCTAGTTTCCCTTTCCTTGGGCGGATCTCGTTTATTCCGTGGTAAACAGTGAGCGGATCACGTTTGCGATATTGGATTTGGCAACCGCTCGCTGATCAACGAGAATCCCTAGGTTCTTCAGCCGGATTAGAAGGACCGTGCGGGAGACGGTTAGTCTGCCGGATACGGCCCTGATAATCCTGTAGAAGTTGTGGATGTTCTCGGGCTGCTCGTCGACGAAGATTGTCCCCGGTCGAGTCGTGATGTCGCAGGCTTGCTGCTCCTCGATTACGCTTCGCATGAGTATCGGGCGTGGTAGCAGCAGCGAAGAGGCGAACTGATTCGCCTGCCATTCAATCCACTCCAGCTCGCTCTTCGGGCTTGCCCCTCCCAGCCGTAACTGCTTCCGCGTATCGACAACTTGCGGCCGTGTTCGTGAAATCTTAAAGGGCTCGATATTGCGATGAAGAATCAGGTGCCCGACCTCGTGGGCAAGCGTCCAACGAAAGCGGGGGTGATCTGGAACAAGAGCCGGGTCGATACAAATCTCGCGGGATTTGAATGTGAAGCTGCCAAGGATCTTTCTGCCGTCCTTCGTGCAGCCCAAATCTTGATTGAAATGAATCGGCACTTTGAACTCGCGCTGGATCGCGTTTACGACCGCGGATAGCGGAGAGACCGTTAGGTTGAGCCAAGACGGGTCAAAATACTGGATGACCTCCTCGCACTTACGGTCAATGTCTTCTCGTTTGAGAATTTTGCGCTCCATCGTCAAGCCGCAAACTAGAAGAAGATCCCAGGTGAGTTCAAGATTCAAATTAATGCGCGTTCCTTCCGTGTCCGCTCTCCAACCCTGTTGCCCGGATGAGTGACTGGTGCGGTTGATGTGTGGACCCCTCGACAGGCTCGGGACAGGCCCTTCGCCGGTCCGGTCGCAGCAGCGTGGGTCTGACGGGGGGGCGATTGTGTAAAGCGAGGAACGGCGCTTTGGCGTCGGTGTCCAAGCGTTCCGTGGCACACCCGCACCTTGCGGCCGGGCGCTACAGATGTCTTCCGATAAATATGGTATCGTTGCACGATAATTCTTCTGGACTCGGTGGGGCAGTCGTGGTAAGGTCGCGGCATGTTGTCGGACTCGTTTGCCTTGCGACCGGGACACAACGTGGTCGTGTCTCGAGGACTCGGCTCCGGCGCTGCCCTTCGCGCCTTGGCTTTGGCGTCTACGGCAAGGCAGGGGGATCGTAGGAGTAAAATTACCAAACGAACCCAATTCTGGCCAAGCCGGCGTGGAAAAGTTACCAAAACGAAGCCAAAAACGAACCCAATAACGAGGGGTGCCAGAGGGGTCTTCCGCGGTGTTTTTGACGCCGTTTGCGTCCTCGGCACTACCATAACGCGACTTGAGGTCGAGGCCTACAAGTTCTTGAGTAATTCTTCCAACTCTTCGCGGGGGCCGTCGTGGTGTTGGGCGATGGCGAGTTTCAGGGCGTGGACGAGGACGGGTTTGGCTTCGGGCGAGCGGTCGAGAGCGATGAGGGCCTTGCCGAGTTGGATGTGGACGACCATCCAATCCGGCTTCTTGTCGCACAGGGCGCGGAGATGTTCGAGGGCGCTGGCGAAGTCGTTGGCGTCGCAGTACGCCTGGGCGAGATTGAATCGGGACAGGTCGTTGTCGGGGAAACGCTGCCAGAGGTCGCGGGCTCTGGCGATTCGGTCGTTGCTCATGGCGGGTCTTCTAGCTAGGCTGGCGCGCCGTGGAAAGCAAATTCTACCAGGCCGACGAGCATCGCGCGGAGAAGGTTCAAGAGTTGTTTGCGACGATTGCGCACCGGTACGACCTGCTCAACGACATCATGAGCGCGGGGCTGCATCGGCGGTGGAAACGGCGGTTGGTGGAGTTGGCGCTTGCAGGCCGTGTGCCCTCACACGGCGCCGCGTCGGGGGACGCGGCCTACAACAAACGTGTCCTGGACCTGTGTTGCGGGACGGGGGACATCGCGCTGGCGTTCGCGCGGGCGGGGGCGGCCGTGACGGGCGCGGATTTTACGGAAGAGATGTTACGCGTGGCGGCGGCGTGTGCGCAGCGCGGCTCGGCCGGAGCCTCGCCCTCCCACAGCATAAGCTGGGTGCGGGCCGACGCGTTGCGGCTGCCGTTTCCCGACAACGCGTTCGACGTGGTGAGCGTGGGATACGGGTTGCGGAACCTGGCGGACATCGAGCGCGGGGTGCGAGAGATTTTTCGCGTGCTGAAGCCGGGCGGGAGATTCCTGTCGCTGGATTTCGGCAAACCGGAGTCGCCGGCAATTCGCGGGCTGTATTTCGGTTATTTGCGGGTCGTGTTGCCGGTTCTCGGGCGGGTCTTCTGTGGCGATCCCGACACGCACGGGTATATCCTGGCGTCGCTGCAAAATTACCCGGCGCAACGAGGGATCAAGGAGTTGATGGAGGGGTGTGGTTATCGCGAATGCGGGTTCGAGGAATTTTGGTTGGGGTCGATGGCGATCAACTTCGGCGTGAAGCCGGGATGATGTGTGGAGGCCTGTCGGTCGATGAGCGCGGCGCTCGCATGGAAATGGGTGGTTCGGGTTTTTTTGCTTGATGAATTGGGATGGGAGGAGGAAGATGGCGGTGAAGATTATTTTACGTCCGGCGAGGAACACGCCGAGGAAAGAAGTTTTCTGACCGGAGGATTTCGCGTGAAAGAGACGAGGCTCCCGAGAAGCGTTGGTTTGATCCTGCTGGGGTTATTGATGGCGGGCTGTCCCAACACCAAGCAAGAAGCCAATTCCGCGACGAAGACGGGAGACGGAGCGAAGGTTGTGATCCGGGGGTCCAACACGATCGGGGAGGAGTTGGGGCCGCGCCTCATTGACGAATACAAGAAGGATCATCCCACCGCCGATTTCGACCTAGCACCCAAGGCGACCGGGTATGGCATTGCGGCGTTGATTGCGGGCCAATGTGACATTGCCGGGGCATCTCGACTGCTGATCTCCGAGGAGCAGCAGTTGGCCAGCATGCGCGGCGTCCAACTGGCGGATTACATCATCGGCGCGTACGGCGTGGCGGTGGTGGAAAACGCCAGCAACCCGGTGGGGAACCTGACGACGAATCAGGTTCGGGACATCTTCACGGGGGTCATTCAGAATTGGAAGGACGTGGGTGGGTCCGATGCCCCGATCCATTTGTACGTTCGCGATCCAATTTCCGGCACGTATCTGGGCTTTCGCGAGCTGGCCATGGGAAACAATCCGTACGGTCGCCCGCAAATGCTATTTACCAACTACGCGGGCATCATGAAGGCTGTTGGTGACGATCCGAACGGGATTGGTTATTCAAGCGTGGGCCTTGCCAAGAACGGCGGGGTCAAAGCGGTGTCCATTGGCGGAGTGGAGCCGAGCTTCGGCACCGTGAACAAACACGAGTATCCGTATGCGCGCACCCTGCATTTGTACACCAACAAAAATCAAGAGGCGCTCACGACGCACGATTTCATCCTGTTTGTCGTCTCACCCCGCGGCCAGGAAATCCTCCAGCAAACGGGTTTCGTGCCGCGTTCCTGACGCGTCCCGGCGCAGCGATCCGCCTGTTAATCGGACTTACGCCGTCGTCAACACGGCGGCGATACAATCACGGGCACCGCAGCCCGGCCAACATTTTGTTACGCTGCGGGAGCGTCAGGCGCCTGCCAGACCACGCCCATGAAGTATTTCAACGGAATGAACGTGGCGCCGGGCAAGGCTGCGGCATAGACCTCGCGAAATCGGGCCCGGGAAAGTATATGGTCACTCATTACATGATCGAGCCAGTGGCGCGACGTGTAGAATCGGAAAAGCCGCCAGGCGGAACGATGGCCGTAGCGGAACAGGTTCGGCGCGAATTTCAGACAGGCTTTCGCGGTGAACGTGCCGGCATTGCGAGGAATCACGGGCCAGCGGTGGACGTTGTCGATCAGGATGAGTCGGCCACGTGGTTCGAGGCAGGCTTTCAGCGCGCGCAGGGTCTGCGAAACATCCTCGAGATGGTGGAAGGTGGTGTGGCTGACAATGCAGTCGAACGTTTGATTCCGAGCGAGGTGATCTGCGTCTTCCCGCCGATAGTCAATGTTTGGGGCGGCCCGTTGGGCGCGGGCAATGGCGAGCATCGGCTCCGAGATGTCGATGGCCACGACGGAGCCGAAATGACGGGAAAGCTCGTGCGCTAGGATGCCGGTTCCACAACCAACATCAAGGACCCGTCGGCGATGCTCGGGAAGATACTTCAGAAAAAACGCGGACCTTCCCTCGCATGTGGCGACGAAGTCGTATTCGTCGGCGAGATGGTCGAAGGAGCGCGGGTTGCAGGTTTTCGGGATGACGGTCTGGCCAGAGGCTGATGTATGGGCTGGGGGTTGTGCGAGCATGATCCTTGGGGGATAATAAGATGGAGGATGGTTGGACGCGACAGAAAACGCGGGCGCGGCGCGGCCCGCGGCTTGACCCGAGCGACGCCGGGCACTAGTGTTAGCGCGATTCGCGACGGGATCCCCGACAGGATCGGGGTGAGCGTCGCTCCCATTTTGGCGACGGAGAGGTGGCAGAGTGGTCTAATGCGGCGGTCTTGAAAACCGTTAGATGCGCAAGCGTCTCGGGGGTTCGAATCCCTCCCTCTCCGCCAGTGTTTGCCGGCAGCTACTCATCTCTCCGTCCCGGTTTATTCTCCCAGGCCGTGTTCTCGGTTGCGTGCGGGCGGCGCGTGTGATTGGATTCGCGGGAAGCGGCCCGAGATTTCGGATTTGCGTGAAGATCAGGCGGACAACATTGGTGGGCGTGGCGCTGGCGATTGTTGCCGGCACGATCTGGTTGTATTGGCCGAGCGTCCACGGCGGGTTTCTCACTCGCATGGACGATGATGAGTATTTGCGGCAGTCGGCGCAACGCAACGGGCTGACGTGGAACGCGGTGACGTGGGCGTTTACGGCCGCCCAACCGTATTATCATCCGTTGCCGCGACTGTCGCATGTCCTCGACTACCAGATGTGGGGGAAGAACGCGGCGGGACACCATGCGACGAGCGTCGTCGTGCATGCGCTGAATGCGGCACTCGTGTTCGGTTTCCTGTGGACATTGCTGGGGGCGGTGTCGTTGACGACCGGCGAACGACTGGCGCTGGCCGTGGGAGTCGCGGCGGTGTTCGCGATGCATCCGTTCCAGGTAGAGTCGGTGGCCTGGATGTCGGGACGAACGCAATTGTTGTGCACGACGTTCGGAATCGGCTGCCTGTGGGCGTACGTCGGCGGCGCGCGCCGATGGGTGGTGTGGGGACTATTCGTCGCCGCGCTGTTGTGCAAACCGATGGCGGTATCGCTGCCATTCGTGATGCTGGCGATCGATTACTTTCCGTTGCGGCGGCACGAGCAATTGGGTTGGGGCCGGTTGTTGCGGGAGAAGGCGGGAGCGATGGCGCTGGCTGGCGCGGCGGCGGTGGCCACGATGATCAGTGAGACACGCGCGGGCGGATTGATCGTTTCCGTGGAGACACTTCCGTTATCGCAACGCGTGTGGTTGATGTTCCACAGCCTGGCGTTTTACCCGTGGCGCCTGGTGTGCCCGGTGCATTTATCGCCGTTCTATCCGTTACCGATCGGGCATCCGGTGGATCGCTGGCCGGCCATGTTATCGGCGTTGGGCGTCGGGATTGTGACCGGATTGGTCGTGTGGGAGCGGCGAGGCACGCCAGCGGCGGCGGCAGGCTGGGCGGCTTACGTGATGCTGGTTCTTCCCGTCTCCGGATTGACGCAAACGGGTTTGTCGGCGGTGGCGCAACGGTACGCGTACCTGGCGATGGTGCCACTGCTGCTGTTGGCGGGGGGAGCGGTTGTGTGGTTGTGGCGGCGTTCGGCAATGATGGTCCATCTGGGGCTGGCCGGTCTGCTGGCCTGCGAGATGTGCGTGTTCGGAGCGCGGACCCGCAGCCTGATCCCGGTGTGGCGGGACGATGAGACGTTGTGGCGAACCGTGCTGGCGGAATACCCCGACTCGGTTGTGGCCAATAACGCCATGGTGCTGGTTTTGTTCGGCCATGAAAAGATGACGGAGGCGCTGGAGTACGCGCAACGGTATGTCGAACTGATGCCGCAATTGGGCGAGTCCCATAACAATCTCGGGTTTATACTGGCGGCGATGGGCCGGATACCGGAGGCGATGGGGGAGTATGAGCGGGCGATACAACTCAAGCCCGATTATGCCGAAGCACACAACAATTACGCCAACACCCTGATGCAGGTGGGGCAGGTGGAGGATGCGAAGCGACATTACGAGCGGGCATTGCAGATCAAGCCGCGCTATGTGGATGCGCATCTTGGCATGGGGTGGGCGCTGGTCCGTCTGGGCCGACGCGCGGAAGCGATCGGACATTACGAGCAGGCATTGGAATTCGCCCCGGATTCGGCCATCGCCAGCAACATGCTGGCGCGGTTGCGAGGCAGTCAATAGACGGGCGGCAGGGCTGCGACTGGATCATCGTAACCGTGCGGCGTAATGGTACGTCATTAGAAACTGAGGGGGCGGCCATGTCGTCACTCGGTGAAAGGAATAGTCGTGACTGTCGAGGGCGGCGCTGGCAAAGTCCCCCTGTAGCGTGTCAAACGATCGAGGATGGCGGATACGGAGGCTGATGGGTTTATGAGAATTTCGCAAGTTCTGCTGGCAATCATTCTGGTGACGTGGCTGGGGCAACCGGGCCGGGCGACCGCAGACACGATCAAGACCTTGCACACGTTTACCGGCGGGTCTGGCGGGTCACAACCGTACGGCGGGCTGATCCAGGGCAGCGACGGCAATTTTTACGGGACGACGTACTCGGGAGGAGGAAGCGACTCGGGCACGGTATTCTCGATCACCGCGGCGGGCACATTATCGACGATCTACAATTTTGGTGGGGGCAGCGACGGGGCGAACCCGGAAGCCGGGCTCATCCAGGGCAGCGATGGGTTTTTATACGGGACGACGTCCAGGGGCGGCACGGGCAAAGCAGGCACGGTGTTCAAGGTTGGCACGACGGGCACGCTGACGACGCTGCATTATTTCACGGGCGGCTCGGATGGCGGCAATCCGCAGGCCGGGATTGTTCAGGGCAGCGACGGCAATTACTACGGGACGACATATAGCGGGGGCACGAGCAGCACGGGCACAATATTCGCGATTTCGTCGGGTGACTTCATCACGTCCTATGATTTCACGGGCGGCGCGAACGGTGGTAATCCGAAAGCCGGGTTGGTCGAGGGCAGCGACGGCTTTTTGTACGGGACGACGTACAGCGGGGGCGTGAGCAACGCCGGCACCGTGTTCCGCTACAGCTTGGGCAGTGGGTTGATCCCCCTGTACAATTTCACGGGCGGGGAAGACGGCGCGAATCCGCAGGGCGCGTTGGTCGAGGGTAGCGACAGCAACTTCTATGGGACGACGTTTGGCGGGGCGAACGGCTTTGGCACGGTATTTCGGATCCGCACGGCGGGCAACTTGACCGTGCTGTGGATTTTCGGTGATGGATCGGATGGCGGCAATCCCGAGGGCGGGCTGATCCTGGGCCAGGACGGTAATTTCTACGGGACGACCTCGACCGGGGGAAACGGCGGCTTCGGCACGGTATTCAAGATCACGAAGGGTGGCGCGCTGACGACGCTGTATAATTTCACCGGCGGTAATGACGGAGCCACGCCACTGGCGGGTTTGCTCCAGGCCTCCGCGACCAATTTCCTCGGGACAACCTCCGCAGCCGGGAGCGATTCGCTGGGAACGGTCTTCAGCCTGATCCAGCCGTGCACATTCTCGCTCTCGCCATCGCGCGTGACGCTCACCGCGATTGCCCCGGGCGGCACGTTCGCTGTCACCAGCAGCGGGACGGGTTGCGTATGGACAGCGACGAGCAACGTGGATTGGATTTCGGTCACCTCGAGCAACAGCGGTATCGGCGATGGGACGGTGGCGTATTCGATGACGATCAACACCAACAGCAAATCGCGCGTCGGCACGATCACTGTCGATGGAAAAAACTTCACCGTCACGCAACAGGGGGAAGCGCTTGGGTCATTTATTCCGGGAAGCTACGACGGTCTGGTCATGGTAACGAACGCGCCCGCGCAGGCCAGTTCCGGATTGATCACTTTGGTTCTTGGCAACACGGGATCGTTTGCGGCGGACCTGACCGTGGACGGCGTGCGGTCGGCGTTCAAGGGGCAATTTGACAGCAAGGGCAACTCGACGACCACGATAACGAACAGGAATTCGAATCCGTTGACCGTGATACTCGAAGCGGCAGCGGTGAGCAACGCGACGGACGAAATTGTGGGGACGGTGTCCAATGGCACGTTTACGGCGCAGTTGGTGGCCAATCTGGCGGTGTTCAGCGCGGCGAACCCGAGTCCGTGGGTGGGCGCGTTCACGTTGGTGCTGGCCCCGGCGGACAGCAGCGAGACGAACGCGCCGCAGGGATACGGGTACGGGACATTGACCGTGACGAGCCTCGGCAGCGGATCACTGAAAGGGGTGCTGGGTGATGGAACGAAGATCAGCGGCAAATTCCCGGTGTCAGGCTACGGCACGTGGCCGCTGTATAATTCGCTCTACAAGAACAACGGTGCGTGCATCGGTTGGGTGACGTTCAACGAGGACAATACACTTGGCGGGACCGTGTACTGGTTCAAGGAACCCGGCTCAGCCGGCCCGTTTTATTCGGGTGGGTTCTCGACGGCGTTGTCGCTGAGCGGAGACATTTACGTCGGCGGCTCGTCGGTCGCCGCGACCGGGCAGTTGACGCTGGGCGGCGGCAACCTAGCGAGCAATATTGTCATTGGCGTGTCCATTGATGCGAGAGGGACCGGCACGGCATCGCCTGTCGGCAGCAACGACCTGAAGCTGAAGGTGGCGCCGGCAACGGGGGCGTTGAGCGGCAGCTTCTTGGATCCGACCATCAACAAGGCGGTCAAGTTCAACGGTCTGCTGTTGCAGAGCAGTGGCGCCGCGTCGGGCTACTTCCTGGGCACGAATGAGAGCGGTTTCGTCACGTTTGTGCCGGACACGGAGTGAGGGGGGTTACCACTCTCTACCGCCGGCAGGAGCGGGCGTTGGGCTTGCCAGAGAGGTCTTGACAGCAGGGCAAGGGTTTGATAGAAGATGAGGCGTACGACGTTGAGACTGTGTTATTTGTACGTGCTGTTGTGAGAGAATCTGGAGGAATGCAGTCAGATGTGACCGTGCGCGCCCGAGTTGGGTAGGCACGGTCTTTTTATTTCTCCTGCCACAAATAAGATTGTCCATCATGCAATGTCCTCAAATGTCCTTACGTGATTCCTGAGGAGGTGAGCAAGATATGGCACGCGGAACAGTGAAGTGGTTCAATGAGAAGAAGGGCTTCGGGTTTATCCAGCAGGAGGGCGGGCCGGACGTGTTTGTGCATTTCTCGGCCATCCAAGGTGAGGGGTTCAAGACGCTGGCGGAAGGGCAGGCGGTGGAGTTTGAGATCATCCAGGACGCGAAAGGCGCCAAGGCCCAGAATGTGACGCGGGTGTAGGGGGGTTAGGTGCGGGATGATGCGCACCGTGAGGGGTGCGCAGACTTTTGGGCACTTGGCAATAAGGGCCTTACACAACCCATTTCCACGCCGTTGGATGTGCAAACACGCCTCGCCAGTGGAGCCGACGTCGGGGAGGATGTCAGGCGGCGGCAGCTCCACTGGTACTTGTTTTAGTCTGACTTGGCGGCGGTATTCGGCGTTGATGTGATGATCATCGGAGGCTGGGAAGCGAACACCCCGTTTTCAACTTCTGCTCCATGGCGTTCAACCCGGCCTCCGAGCTACGGCAACAACACGCGCACACGGTAGTACCGCGATGGGATATTCGTCGCCCCGCTATAATCGATCATGTTGGTCACCACGCCGAGACCGTTCCCGCCGCTAAGGATATTCGTCTGGCCGGTACTCGTGAAGTTGATGTTGGAGTAGCTGCCGTTGGCCGTGCCGGTGGTGTAATCCAAGATGTTGGTGTAGGTCAGGCTGCCCAGCGGCGACGTGCTG